>FWWL01000362.1_pt1 | contig 127504 bp, 132 predicted proteins | sample 2228331 | NCBI WGS metagenome assembly FWWL01 (sample SAMEA103939775, study PRJEB20133) | metagenome | reverse complement strand
CGGCGGCGGCCACGCTGCGCTGGGCGCTCTCGGCCACGTCGCCGGGGAACAGGAGGTCGCGGGCCTGGCGGGCGAGGTCCGCCGCGAGCTGGGCCGTCTCGGCCTCGGACGCGCGGGCGGCCAGCAGCGGCCCGGCGCAGGCGAGATTGTAGACCCGACGCGCCATCACCTGCGGCGCCCAGGCGAAGCTGTTCCACTTGCCGAAGAGACGGCGCCATTCCAGCACCAGCCTCAACGCCTCGGCGGCGCCTTCGGGACCCGTGGCGATCAGATGCGGCAGCCAGTCGAACCGGTGCAGCGCCTCGGCGAAACCCCGGCTGGGACTGGGGCGGTCCCAGGGGTCGCCGCGCACGCCCACCGCCAGCGACTGGCCCGCCAGCACGAACGCGCCGGCCAGGATCGCCTCTCCGGTGTCGCGGTCGGCGGGGCGGTAGTCGCGGGCCTGGATGCCGAAGCCGTCAGGTCGCGGGCCGCCGGTCACCCATCGGTAGGGGCGCGAGGCGCGCCATTCCTCGGACAGGGCGCGGCCGGTCGCGACGGCGAGCGCCAGGGCCAGATGGCGTCCGGGCAGGCGCGGCGCTGGGAGCCCGGCCATCGCGGCGGTCAGCCCCGGAGGGCGGAGATATTGGCGGCGTAACGCTCGGGGCCGCCACGGAACACAGCGGTTCCGGCCACCAGCGCTGTGGCCCCGGCGGCGATACAGAGAGGCGCGGTCTCCGGGGTGACCCCGCCGTCCACCTCCAGCGGGATGTCGCGCCCTTCGGCGTCGATCATCTTGCGCAGCGCCTCGATCTTCCGGAGCTGGGAATGCATGAAGGTCTGGCCGCCGAAGCCGGGGTTGATCGACATGACGAGGATCAGGTCGATCTCGTCCATCATCCACTGGATCACACTGGGGTCGGTGGACGGGTTGAACACCACGCCCGCCTTGGCTCCCAGCTTGCGGATCTGCTTCAGCGTGCGGTTCAGGTGCGGCCCGGCTTCGGGGTGCACGCTGATGTAGTCGGCGCCGGCCGCCCGGAAGGCCTCGAGGTAGGGGTCGGCGGGGCTGATCATCAGGTGGACGTCGAAGGGAATCTTCGCGTGGGGACGCAGCGCCTTCACGATGTCGGGGCCCAGGGTGATGTTGGGCACGAAATGGCCGTCCATCACGTCGACGTGGACCCAGTCTGCGCCGGCCGCCTCGATGGCGGCGACCTCCTCGCCCAGCTTTGCGAAATCCGAGGCGAGGATGGACGGGGCGATGATCACAGGCTTGGCCATGTCTCCGCTTACCGTGATGCGCCCCCTGCTGCCAATGTCGGGCGTCAGGCCTTGCGCAGTCTCGCGACGTAGAAGCCGTCGGTCCCGCCCTCGCGGTGGTGGGGCAGGATGCGGAGCGTCCCGTCGCCGCGACGGGAGGCCTCGGGCGAGCCGCCCTCGCCGGCGACGATCGGATCCAGCGCGAAGGCCTTGTGGCGCGCCAGGAAGTGGGCGACCTGGCCCTCGCCCTCCTCGTGCTCCAGCGAGCAGACGCAGTAGACGAGGCGCCCGCCGGACTTCACACGCCGCGCCGCCGAGTCCAGCAGCTTCATCTGAACCTGGGCTAGCTTGGGAATGTCGGCGGGGCTGGCCACCCACAGCACGTCGGGATGGCGGCGGAAGGTGCCGGTGGCCGAACATGGCGCGTCCAGCAGCACCGCGTCGAACTCGCGGGTGTCGCGCCACTCGGCGGCGTCGGCCACGGCCACCTCGGCGCCCAGGCCGGTGCGGCTGAGGTTTTCCGAGACCCGCTTGATGCGGCCGGCCGAGCGGTCGAGGGCGATCACCTTGGCGCCGGCCGCGGCGAGCTGCAGCGTCTTGCCGCCGGGCGCGGCGCACATGTCGAGCGCGGTCTCGCCGCGCTGGACGTGCAGCAGGCGGGCGGGCACAGCGGCCGAGGCGTCCTGCACCCACCAGCGGCCGGCGTCGAAGCCGGGCCAGGTCGAGATCTCGCCCTTCAGGCCGGCGCGCAGCTGGCCCTCGGCCAGAATGGTCGCCTCGAGCTCGGCGGCCACCTCGGCGGCGTCGGCAGGGTCCTGCAGCGTGACGTCGGTCGCGGGCTCGGCGGCGACCATGGCGGCGATGGCGCGCGCCGCTTCTGGCCCGTAGGCGGCGCGCCAGCGGGCGGCCAGCCAGGTGGGCAACATGAGCTCGGGCTCGTCGAGGTCGACGGGGTCACGGGTGAAGCCGCGCAGCACGGCGTTGACCAGGCCCTTGAACACCTCGCCGCCCTTCTGGGCCGCGGCCAGGTCGACCGTGGCGCCTACCGCCGCGTGCGCCGGGGTCTTCAGCACCAGAAGCTGGGCGGCGCCCAGGCGCAGCACGTTCACGATCCGCTCGGGCGGAGCCTTCTTGATCCGCGACTGCAGCGCCGTGTCGATCGGCCCCAGATGGCGCAAGGTCGCCATGACCAGGGCGCGGGCGAACGCGCGGTCGCGCGGCTCCAGCGCCGCCATGGCGGGATGGTTCAGGCCTTCGTCCAGGCCGGCGCGGCGCGACAGCGCCGTTCCCAGCAGATCGAGGGCGGCGGCGCGGGCCGGAAGGCCGCGGATGTCGTCGGTTTCGCTCACGGCGGGCGGCGTGCCCGCTTGGAGCCGGCGGCGCAAGGGATTAGATCAGGCGCATGGACGATCTTCCGCCCAACGCCGCGCCCGGCAAGGCGCTCTCCCCCGCCGCCCGCCGCGCGCTGGAGGAGGCCGCCGCCCGCCAGGCCGCCGAGGCAGACGCCGCCGCGCGCGAGCCCGAGCAGGGCGGCCCCAAGGGCCCTGAACCCACCCGCTTCGGCGACTGGGAGCGCAAGGGCCTGGCGATCGATTTCTAGGGCAGCGGCAGCTCGGTCGCGGGCGCCTGCAGCCGCGCCAGGGGGACCAGCGCGTCGCCCTCGCGGCGGTAGACCAGCACGAAATGGCTCGCGATGCGGTGGGTGACCGCGTCGTAGCGTAGGCGCGCCGCCCGCGCGTGGCTGTCCGGCGGACGAGCGAACGTGACCGAGACGACCATCACGGCGACGCCGTCGCGCGTGTCGGCCTCGGCTGCGGTCGCCTGCTTGCGCCACGTCCGTCCATCGGCGCCGACCACATCGACATGCCGCAGCACGTACTCGCCCGCATCCGCCGCGGGTCCGTCGTCCGTGGCGGCCTTCAACTCCGAGATCGGCAGGTAGGCGACGAGGTCGAGACCGCCGGCCTTCAGCTGCGCCACGACCGTCGAGTTGGGCATGGCGTGCGACCACGCCTGGACGGGCGCAAGGACGGCCGACAGCGCCAGGCCGAGAAGGCCCCGCCGCCGCATCAACGGGCGAACGCGCCGCCGTAGTCGGCGAGCTTGTCGCGCCAGATGGTGTGGTAGTGGATCTGGGCCGGGTCCCTCGCCGCGGGCTGGACGATGAACTCGATCCAGATGCGCGGGCCGTCGATGCGGACGTAGGATCCGGGTTTGGACAGATCCGCCATGCCGGCAACGCCCACGTAGGTCTGCGCCAGGGCCGCGGCCGTCGAGTAGTCCGCCATCAGAGGCTTCGAGATCGCCCCGTTCGGCAGCTCGACCCAACGGGCCATGGCCGCCCGGACCAGCGCCTGCTGGGCCGGCGGCAGGGCTGAGTAGGCGACCCCACGGCCGGTCGCGCCCTGCGGATAGGTGATGGGGAAGTTCGTGTCCCCGTCAGGCGTCGAGCCGCGCGTCACATCGCGGAACTCACCCGCGAGCTTCGCAGAGGGCGTCGCGGACAGGGCGGTCGCCAGGGCCCGCATCGCGCCGGCCTGTGGCGCCAGGGGCTCGTAGGCGCGTTCGCCCACCTTGAACTCCACCGGTTCTATCCCGTCGAACAGCGGCGTCGCGCTGACGTGGGCTGCGTTGAAGGTGAGGTTGAGCGCGATGTGGTGGCCGTCGACCTTCAGGCTCCACGGCTTGTCAGCCGACGGCTCGCCGATGAACGCCACGAAGTAGTTGGCCGGGTCCCACCCGATGCCCCGATTGTCGAGGGGCTTCAGGACGCCGTCGGCGGCGCGGACGCCATCCAGCAGCTCGATCCCGCAGCTGCTGAGCGTGCTCTGCAGCAGCGCCTTGGCCGCCGCGGTTTGGACTTCGTTGAGGTCGCCCAGGCGTATCCCGACCCGCGGCGCCAGCGCGACCGGAAGGTTGGACCAGCGGATGGCGGCGCTCTTGTTGTAGGTGCGCACGGCCGTCGCGCGCTGGATCGGCGCGAGGCTGTCCAGGAAGGCTTTCGCGGCCGCCTGGGCCGGCCCCGAGCCGCCTGGCGCGCTGGCGCAGACGCGATCCTCGTGCGCCGAGGCGGCCGTGGCGACAAGAGTCGCTGCAAATGAAAGCCCGGCCAGAAGCCGTGCGCGCCGTTTTGTCATGGTTGTGCCCCCGTCCCAGGGCGCGACCTTAGGCCGTTCGACGAACGGCGCAATCAACCTGGGCTAGACGCCGCTCATCTCGTTCGCGACGCGACGCGCGGCGGCGTGCGGGTCGTTGGCCGCGGTGATCGGGCGGCCGCAGACGATGTGGCTGGCGCCGGCCTTGAGTGCGTCGAGCGGCGTGGCGGCGCGGGCCTGGTCGTTCTTGGCCGCCCAGTCGGGCCGCACGCCCGGCGTCACCACCAGGAAGTCCCGGCCGCCCAGGGCCCGGGCCAGCGCGGCCTCGTGGGGGCTGGAGATCACGCCGTCGCAGCCTGTCGCGATCGCCTGATGGATGCGCCGCTCGACCAGCGCGCGGGCGGTCTCGTGGTAGCCGGTCTCGATGAGGTCCTCGTCCGAAAGGCTGGTCAGCACCGTCACGGCCAGGATCTTGAGGTTCGAGCCGCCCTTGCCCCGCACCGCCGCCGCCATCACCTGCGGCTCGCCGTGGACGGTGAGGAAATCGCAGCCTGACTGGGCCAGCACCGAGGTCGCGCGCTGCACCGTCGTACCGATGTCGTGCAGCTTCCAGTCCAGGAACACCTGCTTGCCGGCCGTCTTCAGGTCGCGCGCCAGCGCCATGCCGTCCGAGGCGAACAGCTCGAGGCCCACCTTGTAGAAGCTGACCGAGTCCCCCAGCGTCTCGACCATCGCCCGGGCCTCGTCGACCGTGGGCAGGTCCAGCGGCACGATCAAACGCGGGTCGGGTTTGACGGCGGGGTGCGCGAGCGCGGCTTCGGCGGCCATGGCGAGGGGCTCCGGAGGGCGGGGTGTTCCGCCTTAATGAATCTGGGCTAAGACCGGGGAATGAGCCAGGCCGAGTTCGCGGTCAACTTCTTCGTCGCGCTGTTTGCCCTGATCGATCCGATCGGCAACGTGCCGCTGTTCGCCGCCTCGACCGCGGGCGCCAAGTCGCGGGATCGGGCGTGGATCGCGCTCTACATTTCGCTCTTCGTCCTGGGCTTCCTGACGTTCTTCTACTTCTCGGGCCTCAGCCTGCTGGAGTTCTTCGGCATCTCGCTGCCGGCCTTCCGGATCGCCGGCGGCGTCATCCTGTTCCTGCTGGGCCTCGAAATGGCCCGCGACGACTTCACCGCGACCTACGCCGAGGCGGCCGACGCCCCGGTGGGCTCGGGCCGCGCCTTCGCCCGCAAGCGGTTCGAGCGGATGATCGTGCCGTTCGCCATGCCGCTGCTGATCGGGCCGGGCGCCATCTCGACGGTGGTGATCTACGCCAGCCAGGCGCGGGCCTACGGCCTGCAGGGGGCCGCGGTGGGCGTGGGCGTGATCGGGGCGGTGGCTCTGGCGACCCTGCTGTCGTTCCTGGCCACGCCGATCATCAGCCGAATCCTGGGCCGCATCGGCCTGACCATCGTGGTCCGCGTCCTGGGCCTGATCCTCTGCGCGCTGGCCGTCCAGTTCATTCTGGCGGGGTTCGCCGACAGCACCACGGGCTTCATCCGCCCCGGCGTCGCGAACCCCTACGGGCACTAGCTACGTCTTCCGCACCCGTCCGCCCTGGCTGGCCATCAGCTTGAGGGCCAGGGCCTCGGGGATCAGCCGCGCGAGGCTGGTGGCGACCTTGTAGGCCGCGCCCGGGACACATACCGGGCGGTTGGCCTCGACCGCCCGCCATCCGGCGTCCGCCACGTCGTCGGCCGACATCCAGATCCACTTCGGCGTCGAGCTGGCGGCGCGCTCGCGCGTGCCGTTCGCATCGTGGAATTCGGTGTAGGTGAAGCCGGGGCAGAGCGCGCTGACGTGGACGCCGTCCTGGGCGGTCTCCAGGTGGAGGCTCTGGGAGAAGCGGACCAGGAAGGCCTTCGACGCGGCATAGAGCGTGTGCCCCGCGGCTGGCGGAACGAGGCCCGCCACCGAGGCGACGTTGACGATCCGGCCGAACCGCCGCGCCCGCATCCCGTCCAGCACGCCGTGGGCCAGCTCGCATGGCGCGGTCACCATCACCTGCACGAACGCCGCCTGATCGGCCCAAGCCGTCTCAGCATAGACCCCCGGGAGCCCATAGCCGGCATTGTTGATCAGAGCATCCACCTGACGGCCCTGGTCGGCGATGGCGCCGAGCAGCGCCTTCGGGGCCTCGGGCCGCGCGAGATCGGCGGCGACCGTGAGCACATTCACGCCGTGGGCGGCTCGGAGTTCGGCGGCCAGCGCCTCCAGCCGCGCCGCCCGCCGCGCCGTCAGCGCCAGGTCGTAACCGCGGCGGGCCAGACTGTGCGCGAAGGCGGCGCCGATGCCTGCCGAGGCGCCCGTGACCAAAGCCAGCCTGCGATCCATTCCTGCTCCTTGCGCTCGCCTCGAAACTAGGGCCGGTAGAGATCTGTTCAAAGCTGCGGTTGCATGCCGCTCCCGCGACAGGGACCGCAACATTGAACGTCGTCAGGATCGGGTGTATTGGCGCCCGCCGCGACGGCATCGGGCCGCCTTGGGAGCCGCAATCGGCCTCCCGGAGAATTTGGATGGCTGATCCGGCCGTCGACGCCAAAGCGTCCGAAGACACGTCGCACGCCAACGGGCACGGCAACGGGCATCGCAAGGAGGGCTTCTGGGCCCTCGCGCTGGGGTCCGTGGGCGTCGTGTTCGGCGATATCGGGACCAGCCCGCTTTACGCCATGCGCGAGGCGCTGGGTCATGCCCGCGGCGGCGGGGGCGGCGAGGCCGCCGTCCTGGGCGTCGTGTCGCTGGTGACCTGGGCGCTGATCCTGATCGTCACCGTCAAATACGTCGTCTTCCTCATGCGGGCCGACAACAAGGGCGAAGGCGGCACGCTGGCCCTGATGGCGCTGGCCCAGCGGGTCAGCCCCGGCGGCCGCTCGCTGGTCATCTTCCTGCTGGGCATGTTCGGCGCCGCCCTGTTCTACGCCGACGGCATCATCACTCCTGCCGTCTCGGTTCTGGGCTCCATGGAAGGGATGAAGGAAATCCCGGGCATCGGGGACCAGCTGGGCAAGTTCGTGCTGCCCGGCGCGGCGGCTATTCTGGTCGCCCTGTTCCTGATCCAGTCGCGGGGCACCGCCAGCGTGGCGCGGCTGTTCGGGCCGATCACCGCGCTCTGGTTCGTGACACTGGGCGTCCTGGGCCTGATCCACATCGGCGACGACCTGTCGATCTTCCGCGCCCTGTCGCCCCACTACGGGGTGATGTTCCTGCTCGACAACGGGTTCCTGGGCTTCATCATCCTGGGCAGCGTCTTCCTCGCCGTCACCGGAGCCGAGGCGCTGTACGCCGACATGGGCCACTTCGGAAAGCGGCCGATCCAGGCCGCGTGGGTGGCGCTGGTCCTGCCCTCGCTGGTGCTGAACTACCTGGGCCAGGGCGCGCTGGTGCTGGCCAATCCCGAGGCTCGCGCCAACCCGTTCTTCCTCATGATCCCCGAGATCGCCTACTGGCCGGTCTGGCTGCTGTCGATCGCCGCCACCGTCATCGCCAGCCAGGCGGTGATCACGGGGGCCTTCTCGATGACCCAGCAGGCGGTCCAGCTGGGCCTGTTCCCGCGCATCGACATCCGCCGCACCTCCGAGACCCAGGCGGGGCAGATCTATGTCCCGCTGGTCAATACCGTGCTGCTGGTCGGCGTGCTGGTGCTGCTGGTGATGTTCCGCACCTCGTCGAACCTGGCCGCGGCCTATGGCATCGCGGTGACCGGTGCGATGTTCGTCGACACGCTGCTGTTCTTCTACATCATCCGCTACATGTGGAAGCGGCCGCTGTGGCAGGCGGTGTGCGCCTGCACCGCCTTCGGCTTCCTCGACCTGGTGTTCATCTCGTCCAACCTGCTGAAGATCCCGCAGGGCGCCTGGCTGCCGCTGGTGCTGGGCGCGGCCCTGGTGGTGATGATGTGGACCTGGAACCGCGGCGCCCAGATCCTGTCGGAAAAGACCCGCCGCGACTCGGTCTCACTGGTGGAGCTGGCCGACATCCTGAAGGCGCGCGCTCCGCATAGGGCGCCCGGGACGGCGATCTTCCTGACCTCCGACCCCGACACCGCCCCCGTCGCGCTGATGCACAACCTCAAGCACAACAAGGTGCTGCACGAGAAGAACATCATCCTGACGATCCACACCGCCGAGACGCCGCGCGTTCGCGAGGAGGACCGGGTTCGGATCGAGCCGGTGAACGACGACTTCAAGAAGGTGATCATCGGCTACGGCTTCATGGAAAGCCCGAACGTGCCGAAGGCGCTGGGGCTGTGCCGCAAGCTGGGCCTGAAGTTCGACATCATGGCGACCTCGTTCTTCCTCGGCCGCCGCTCGGTGGTGCCTTCGGCGCAATCGGGCATGCCGCTTTGGCAGGACAAGTTGTTCATCTTCCTGATGAAGAACGCCGCCAACCCCACCGACTTCTACAAGATCCCGCCCGGCCGCGTGGTCGAGATGGGAACGCAGGTCACCGTCTGACATGCTGACTGTCCTGCATTACGTCGCCGACGCCATGTGGATCCTGGCGATGGCCCTGATCGCCTCCACCAGCCACGGGGCGCTGAAGCGCGTGCCGGCGTCGGTGAAGATGCCGATGTGGGGCGGCGTGCGCCTGGCCCGCAACCTGGCGCTGGGGATCATGTTCGGCGCCCCGCTGCTGATCGGCCTGGGTCTCTCGGCCACGTCGTCGGCGGGCGGTCTGGACGGCCAGGGCGCGCTGATCCTGTTCCTGCTCCGGGTGACGTTGGCGGGCGCGTTCGCCACGGTTTGCCTGACCTGGCTCCGAGGCAGCCTGCGAACCCTCGAGGACGAAGGCGCGGTTAGCGTCTGAACCGCCCTTTCTTCTTGAACGGGGGCCTCGCGTGCCCTTTAAGGCGCGCGACTTCCGACACTCCTACCTGAAGGCTCCCATCGACATGGCCGACAAGCCCAAGAAGGTCGTCCTCGCCTATTCCGGCGGCCTCGACAGCTCCACCATCGTGAAGTGGCTGCAGACTGAGCTGGGCGCCGAAGTGGCGACCTTCACGGCCGACCTGGGCCAGGGCGAGGAGATCGAGCCCGCGCGCCGCAAGGCCATGACCCTGGGCGTCAAGGAACAGTACGCCTTCGTCGAGGACGTGCGCGAGGAGTTCGTCCGCGACTACGTCTTCCCGATGTTCCGCGCCAACACAGTCTACGAGGGCCAGTACCTGCTGGGCACCTCGATCGCGCGGCCGCTGATCGCCAAGAAGCAGATCGAGATCGCCCGCAAGATCGGCGCGGACGCGGTCGCCCACGGCGCCACCGGCAAGGGCAACGACCAGGTCCGCTTCGAGATCGCCTACTACGCGCTCGAGCCCGACATCCAGGTCGTGGCCCCCTGGCGCGAGTGGGACTTCAAGAGCCGCGAGGCGCTGCTGGAGTTCGCCGAGCAGCACCAGATCCCGATCACCAAGGACAAGCGCAACGAGGCGCCCTTCAGCGTCGACGCCAACCTGCTGCACTCCTCGTCCGAGGGGAAGGTGCTGGAAGACCCGGCGGTGGAGGCCCCCGAGTACGTGCACATGCGCACGATCAGCCCCGAGGCAGCGCCCGACAAGCCGACCGTCTTCACCATGGACTTCGAGAACGGCGACCCCGTGGCCATCGACGGCCAGAAGCTGTCGCCCGCCGCCCTGCTGACCAAGCTGAACCAGCTGGGCCACGACAACGGCGTCGGCCGCCTCGACCTGGTGGAAAATCGCTACGTCGGGATGAAGTCGCGCGGCGTCTACGAGACCCCGGGCGGCACGATCCTGCTGCACGCCCACCGCGGCATGGAGTCGATCACGTTGGACCGCGGGGCCATGCACCTGAAGGACGAGCTGATGCCGAAGTATGCGTCGCTCATCTACAACGGCTTTTGGTTCGCCCCTGAGCGCGAGATGCTGCAGGCGGCGATCGACCACAGCCAGAAGAAGGTGACCGGCCAGGTCCGGGTGAAGCTCTACAAGGGCAACGTCACCGTCATCGGCCGCACCTCGCCCTACTCGCTGTACGACCAGGAGCTGGTCACCTTCGAGGAAGGCAAGGTCGCCTACGACCACCGCGACGCGGCGGGCTTCATCAAGCTCAATGCGCTGCGCCTCCGGGTGGCGGCCAAGCGCGACAAGCGGGGCTAGAGCGCGTTGCCCTAGGGCTCAGGCGCCCAGGCGGTTGTAGGGGTATTGGTCCCGGATCTCGTCCTGGAAGAAGCCGCCCTTCGACGGCGCCTCCATGAAGGATCGGCAGACCTCGACGGGAACGCCGACATAGACATAGCGCTCTCCGCTGACGAAGCGGATGAGCAGCTTTGCCCGCTCGGTGTCGTAGTCGATCGTCTGGATGGCGGTCGAGTCCACGTCCATGCGCGTCCTCCCAACGTCTGACGTATGAAGAGCGCAGCCCGAGCCGGCAGGTTCCCCTGCCGCGCGGAAGGCGCCAAGGTCACACGAACTACGGCCGCGGTTGTCGAACGGCCGATCGGGGGAACCATACCATGCCTTCTCACGCCTATGTCGCCATCGTCACGCTGCTGGCGCTGCTGACCTACTTCTGGATGGGCCTGCAGGTGGGCCGGGCGCGCGCCAAGAGCGGCATTGCCGCGCCGGCCATGACGGGCGATCCCGTGCTCGAGCGCACCATTCGCGCCCACTACAACACCCTGGAATGGCTGCCGCTGTTCCTGGTCCCGCTGTGGCTGTTCGCCATCTACTGGAGCGATATGGTCGCCGCGATCGTGGGGCTGGTCTGGATCGTGGGGCGCGTGCTCTATCAGCTGGGCTATGTGGCTGACCCCAAGAAGCGGGAAGCGGGCTTTATGATCCAGGCGTTGGCGGTGGCCGTACTTCTGTTCGGGTCTCTGGGCCGGCTGATCTATGTGCTGGCCGTCACCGGGGCCTGACACGCGGCAACCACAATTGCGGCGAAGTGTTGTGAAACATACGTTCCCAACAGGGGACGTCGAGTTCGAGACCGTCAGATGTTCAGAAAGTTCATGACCTTCGCCGCGGCGGCCGCGCTAAGCGCCGGCCTTGCCGCGTGCGCCACGCCCACGCCGTACCAGCCCAACCTGAAGGGCCAGGGCGCGGCGGGCGGCTATTCCGAGATCCGCGTCGAACCCAACCGCTTCCGGGTCAACTTCGCCGGCAACTCGCTGACCACACGCGAGACCGTCGAGGGCTACCTGCTGTTCCGGGCGGCCGAGCTGACCGTGCAGAACGGCTACGACTGGTTCACGGTCGTCGATCGCGACACCGACAAGCAGAGCCGCACCTACGTCGAGCCCGATCCGTTCTACCGCCCGTGGTACGGCTCCTACGGATTCTGGCGTCCGTCCTGGCGCTACTACGGGCGCGGCTACGGCTGGCGCGGCTGGGATCCCTTCTGGGGCGACCCCTTCTGGGCCGACCGCGTCGACGTGCGCACCATCGAGCGGTACGAGGCCTCGGCCGAGATCGTCATGCAGAAGGGCCCCAAGCCCGAAGCCGATCCGAAGGCCTTCGACGCCCGCGCGGTGATCGACAACCTCCGGCCCCGGGTCCAGTACCCGCAACCGAAGAACTAGGCGCCGCGGGCGCTCGCTGTCGCACGCCGGGCGGGAGCGGTTTCGGCCGCGTCGTCGGCGACGCTGACGGCGTCGGCGAGCGCCTGATACAGCCGGCCCGCGTCGATGGGCTTGGCGACGTGGCCGTCGAAGCCGACGGCCAGGTACTCGGCGACCTGATGCGCCATCGCGTTGGCGGTGAGGGCCAGGATCGGCGTGCGCGGCCGGCCCTCGGCGGCCTCTGCGGCGCGGATGGCGCGAACCGCCTCGACGCCGTCCATGACCGGCATCTGCACGTCCATCAGGATCACGTCCCACGCGCCGTCGCGCCAGGCCGCCACAGCCGCAGCGCCGTCGCCGACCACGTCCGGCGCCACGCCCACCTGGCCCAGGAGGGTGGTCAGCACCAGCTGGTTCACTGCGTTGTCTTCCGCCGCCAGCACCCTTAGCGACACATCGCTGTCGGCCAGACCGGCGTCCAGGGTGTCGGCCGCTGGGGCGGCGGGCGCCCGCTCGACCCGCGGGAGCGGCAGGGTGACGATGAAACGGCTGCCCTTGCCCGTCTGGCTCTCCACCGTCACCGAGCCGCCCATCAGCTCGGCCAGCTCGCGGCAGATCGACAGGCCCAGGCCGCTGCCCCCGTAGCGACGGGTGGTGGACGAATCCACCTGCTGGAAGCGGCTGAACAGGCGCGCGAGGTCGGCCGGGGCGATGCCGATGCCGCTGTCGGTCACGACCACGGTGAGCACATCGTTGGGCGCCGAGACCGTCAGGCTGATCTCGCCCGCCTCGGTGAACTTCACGGCGTTGGACAGCAGATTGTAGAGGATCTGGCGAACCCGCGTCGGGTCGCCCCGGAAGGCGCCGCGCGCGGAGGCGTCGAGGTGCAGGCGGAACACCAGGCCCTTGGCGGCCGCCTGGGGCGCGAAGGCTTCCTGGGCTCCGCGCACTGTGGCCTCGAGGTTGAAGGCGATCTCCTCCAGCTCGAGGCGTCCCGCCTCCACCTTCGACAGGTCGAGCACGTCGTTGAGGATGGTCAGCAGGCTCTGGCCTGACTGGCGGATCACCGACAGGCTCTGGCGGTGACCAGGCTGCAGGTCGGGCTCGGCCGACAGCGCCTGGGCCATGCCCAGCACGCCGTTCAGGGGCGTACGGATCTCGTGGCTCATCCGCGCCAGGAACTCGCTCTTGGCCAGGCTGGCGGCCTGCATGGCGAACTGCGCCTCCTGCAGCGCCTGGGACTTCGTCAGGCTGACCCACATGCAGAGCAGGGCATGGCTGGAGACCGCGGCCATCGCGATGCAGACGATCAGCTGATCGGTCCCCGTGAAGTGCGGCATCGCGATCGGCGTCAGCATCGGGACGACCACCGACGGCAAGGTCGGCAGCGCCGCGCCCGGAGAGTGGGCGTGCAGCGCCTGGATGTAGAGCAGGTGGCCGGCGAAGAAGCTTGCGCCCGCGAGCTGGCACGCGGCGCTGTTGTCGGCCCACAGCAGCACCCCGGCCAGGCTCCAGATCGGCACCGCGATGGCGTAGACCGCGACGCAGGCGGCGATCTGACCCGGCGACGGCGCCTTGGCGCGAGCCACGCTGCGCGTGACGATCAGCATCACCGCTTCGCTGAACAGGGCCGCCGACGCCCAGAAGATGGCGGGCAGCCAGCCCACGCCCAGGCCGACGAAGCCGAAGACAAAGGCGCACATGAGCAGGCGCACGGGCGCGTAAGCGAAGATGCCCGCCGCGGCCGCCCTGAATCTCTCGTCGAACAGTCGCCCCAGCACGACGGCGACGCCCCCCTGTCTTGTCGTTCCCCAACGGTAGCCCCTACAGGCACAATGTAGAGTTAACGCCCGGACGAAGCTTGACTATTCCGCGAGTGGCTCCGGCATTCCGCGGCCGTGCCTGGAACTTGCCTTGGGCGCGCGTCCAAGCCGGTGCGGGTGACGAATAGGTATGTGTCGGAACTCTGCCTGATCCGACCTTTGCGGTGTCGTCTGGCGTTTTTGGAGTATCATGCCGTGCAAGTGCTGGAGGGTGTGCGCATGCGTCGGGTGGATCGGGCCCACCAATGGCGTAGAGGGTGGACGGCGATCGCCGTCGCCGTTGCGGTCAATGTGTCGTTCGCCGGCGGCGCGTGGGCGGCCCAGCGCGTCGCGTTGATCATCGGCGTCTCGAAGTACGACAAGGTGCCGCCGCTGGTGAACCCGGCCAAGGACGCCAAGCTGGTGCAGACGACGCTGCAGAAGCTGGGCTTCCAGGTGACCACGCTGACCGATCCCAACCGGATCCAGCTGCTCGAGGGCCTGGGCGCCTTCGAAGAGGCCGCCAAGGGCTCTGAGGCCGCGGTGATCTACTACGCCGGGCACGGCGCGATGATCGACGGCGTGAACTACCTGCTGCCCAAGGACGCCGTCTCCACCAGCAAGACGACCCTGACCGCCAGCTCGCTGGAATCCGCCAGCCTGGGCCAGGCCCTGTCGGGCGCGAAGTCGGTGCGGCTGATCATCCTCGACGCCTGCCGCAACAACCCGACCGCCACCCGCAGCCTGGGCGGCAACACCCGCGGCCTGGCGCGCGAGACCGGCCCGACCAGCGTCTCGGTCGTCACCCTGATGGCCGCCGCACCCGGCCAGGTGGCCCAGGACGGGGTGGCGGGCGCCGCCAACAGCCCCTTCGCCATCGCCTTGACCCAGGGCATGACGCGCCCCGGCGCCACGGTCGGCGAGCTGCCCGGCTATGTGCAGGCTGAGGTCGAGCGGATGACCGAGGGCGAGCAGACGCCCGACCTGCAGGGCATCTGGCGCAACGTGAACTGGACGTTCGACCCCAACGGCCCGCCCAAGCAGGTCGCCGCCGCCGCGCCGGGCGCCGACCCCACGAAGATCAAGTGGGAGAAGGACCAGGTCTTCTGGACGTCGATCAAGGACTCCGACGATCCCGCCGACTTCCGGGCCTATCTGGAGGCCCAGGATCGGGGCGAGATCACCGGCTCGTTCCGCAAGCTGGCGTTCAACCGGATCAAGGCGCTCGAGAAGCTCCCGGCCGGCTCGTTCCAGGTGGCCTCGCGCTCGGCGACGCCGGGGCAGGACCTGGTCACCACGGCGCGCGACGCGTTTGCCCGCGGGGACTACGCCAGCGCGGCGCGCGACTGGAACGCGGCGGCGAAGCTGGGCAACGGCGCGGCCATGTACAATCTCGGCGTCATGTCGCTGACCGGCAAGGGCGCGCCCAAGGACGTGGCCGCCGCCGCGCGCTGGTTCAAGGCGTCGGCCGACGCCGGCCACTCGGGCGGGATGGTCAACTGGGCGCTCTGCCGCCTGAACGGCTTCGGAACCGCCAAGGACGAGGCCGACGGCTTCCGCATCCTGCAACAGGCGGCCAACAAGGGCTCGGCCACGGCCATGGGCATGCTGGCCGAGGCCTACCTGCGCGGCCGCGGCGCTCCCGCCGACGCGCGCCAGGCGGCCGGCTGGCTGCAGAAGGCGGTGGATGCGGGCGATGGACCGTCGATCGCCCAGCTGGCCGACCTCTACGAGCAGGGCCAGGGCGTCCCCCGCGACGCGCGCCGCGCGTTCAACCTCTACCAGCGCGCCGCCACGGCCGGCGACACCGACGCCATGGTGCGCCTGGGCTATGCCTATGAAGACGGCGAGGCGGTGATGAAGGACGAGGTGCAGGCCGCCACCTGGTACCAGCGCGCCGCCGAACTCGGGAACTCCGAGGGCATGTCCAGCCTGGCGGTGATGCTGGAGACCGGGACGGGCCTGCCGCAGGACTATGCGCGGGCCGCGGAATACTACCGGGCCGCCGCGAACGCCGGAGACGCCCGCGGCTATCTGGGCCTCGGCAGCATGACCGCGCGCGGCGCAGGCGTGCGCCAGAACCCGGTCGAGGCCGTTCGTCTTTTCCAGGCCGCCGCCGACCGCGGCAGCCCGCTGGCCATGCGCAATCTGGCCATCATGTACGAGAGCGGTCAGGGTGTCCGGGCCGACCGCAAGAAGGCGATCGAGTGGTACCGCAAGGCCGCGCAGGGCGGCGATGAAGCTTCGCGTGACGAGCTGGCGCGGCTCGGAGCGCAGTAGGCGATGGGGGTTAGGATGCTCAAGTCTCGACGGTTCCGCGCAACGGTCAGCGCCATCGCGCTGCTCGGCCTCAACGTCCAGCCGCTCTGGGCCCAGAGCAAGGGCGGCAAGGATTCGGTCCTCAACGCCTGCGAGGCCCAGCGGGCCCCGCTGGTGAAGCTCGACAAGGAATACGAAGACCTCAAGAAGTCGAAGATGAGCGCCGCCATCGGCGAAGGCCTCAAGACCGGCGCCATGGTGCTGGCCAAGGGCGTGATGAGCGGCGGCATCGGCGGACGGGGCGGCAGCGCGTTCGGCGGCATGGGCGGCATGAGCAGCCTGATGGGCGGCGTCGCCAACATGGCCATGCAGAGCGCGGCCCAGCAGCAGACCGCGCAGGCCGGCGGCGCCCAGCCCGCCCCGTCGGCGGCTCTGTTCGGACCCGACATGCTGTCGGGCGCCATGGGCCTGAACGTGCCGGGTGTCAGCAACGTCGGCTTCGGCGGCGGCGACAACATGAAGGCCTACGCCGCCCTGGCGGTCCTAGTGGCCATCGTCGCGACGGCCGACGCCTATGCGAAGCTCAAGGAGCAGGAGGCCGGCGGCGACCTGAAGAAGGCCTCGTTCAACATCGACCAGGACGCCGGCCGTCAGCTGGCCGTCAGCCGCTCGATCGTGGAGAGCGGCAACGCGCTGGTGGAATGCCGCGCCGCCCAGCTCACCGACATCAATACGCGGCTGGCCAGCGCCAGCACGGACAAGGACCGCAAGGCGATCCGCCGCGAGCGCACCGACCTCCTGGGCGCCCTGAAGAAGGATATCGACGTCACCGGCGGCGTGGTCGACCAGCACACGGGCATGAGCAAGACCTTCACCCAGGGTCGCGCCATGACCGACGGCTCTTCGGAAGCCGAGGTGCTGGGCGATCAGGCCCCGGCCTACGCAACGGCCGCCAACACCACCAAGCTGGCCATGCCCAAGGCGGGTCAGCAGGCCCAGGTGCAGCAGGTCAACAACCCGCAGCCGCAGGCTGCGCCGCCGCCCAGCGACATGGTGGCCATCCGCGCCACCGCGGTGCGCTCAGCGCCCGTGGCCTCGGCCTCGGCGGTGACGAATCTGCCGGTGGGACGCGCGATCACGCCCAAGTCAGGCCCGGACGGCGGCTGGTACGAGGTGGAGGTGGGCGGCGCCACCGGCTACGTCCGCGCCGCCGACCTGGGGCCGCCGGGATCGGCCCCCGCCGCCCCTGCCCCGACCGGCAAGGCCGCCGCAGCCGGTCGTGGCAAGGGCGCGCCGGCCAAGGCGGCGCCCCCGCCGCCGGCCGTCCAGGGCCCCACGAACATCCGCGCCTACAACCAGTCGGTCATCGCCGCCCGCGACAACGGCAAGGGCCGGCTGTCGGCCCTGATGACCGACATCCAGGCAGCGCAGCGCAAGGAGACCGTCTTCTACGCGCTGCTGGAACGCATCGGGCTCGGGTAGGCCGGATACTCGATCCCGTCCTTGCCGACGGGGTCGCCGCATTCCGAGCAGACCACCAGCGGCTGGAAGTCGTGGCCGCAGGCCTTGTGGCGGCGGCGCAGGGGTCTGGCGCCCGCCTTGGGTCGCCAGGTCTCGCCCCACTGGGCCATCAGCATCACCACCAGACCCAACGCCCGACCCTGGTCGGTGAGGCGGTAGTCGTGGCGCGGAGGCCGCGTCTGATAGGGCTGGGCCTGCAGCACGCCCTCCTCCACCAGATGCGCGAGGCGCCGCGCGATCAGCGTGCGGCTGCACCCCAGCCGTCCATGGAACGCATCGAAGCGGCTCACGCCCCGGAGCGCATCGCGCAGGATCAGGATCGTCCAGCGATCACCCAGCACCGCCTGGGCCCGCGCCACCGGGCAATCGTCGCTCTCCAGCTCGTTCCACCGCATGGGTTGGCCTGCGCCGCCTTCGCTCGTTGACGTCCCTGAACCGGATGTCGATAGTGGGTCCATAAAGTGGACTCGTGCAAGAGGTCCAGGGGGATGAGACATGGCGAAATGGGCGCGGCATGCCGCCTCCGGACTGGTGCTGGCCTGGATCGCCGCCGGCGCGGCGTGGGCCCAGGAGGCGCCGGCGGCGGCCGGGCCGGACGGCGCAGCGACCTTTCCGGCCGCCTTCTTCGCCCCCTACAATCCCGTCACCGCCGCCGACATGGTGGCCCGCGTCCCGGGCTTCGAGCTGCGCGACGGCGATGAGCGGCGCGGGTTCGCCTCGGCCGGCAACCTGCTGATCAACGGCGAGCGCCCCAGCTCGAAGACGTCCGCCGCCGAGCTCCTGAAGCGGATCCCGGCCAACACCGTCACCCGCATCGAGCTGCTCTCGGGCGCCCAGGCCGGCCTCGACGTGCGGGGCCAGTCGCAGCTGGTGAACGTCATCGTCGCCCGTTCGGCGCAGCGGACGGCGGCGACCACCTATTCGCTGGGCCTGCGCCACCTTCAGTATTCGAACCGCGTGGGATGGCTGGTGCAGGCCTCGCGCAGCTTCCAGATCGCGCCCAACGCCGACTTGGCCGTCGACGTGCAGTTCCCGAACCTTCTGGGCCGCGGCGACAGCCGCGACGTGCTGCTGAGCAACACCGGCGCGGTGACCGGCGCACGGCGCGTGCTGGGCAAGCCCGAGAACATCGGCGGCCAGGCCTCGGCCAGCCTGCGTTGGCGGCCTGGCCCCGACGACCGGGTCAACGCCAACATCCAGCTGGCGCCGAACTTCAACCTGCTGGAAACGGTCCAGGCCGAGGTGACCGGCGCAGGCGCGCCGCGCAGCCTGCTGGTCGGGCACACCGACTACGACAACAACTACACCGCCGAGCTCGGCGCCGACTGGGATCACCAGGTCTCGCGCAAGCTGTCGCTCAAGCTGGTTGGCCTGCTGTCCAACGGCAGTGTCGACCAGCGCGACGTCTTCGAGATCCAGACCTTCCCATCCAGCTTCCTCACCCGCACCCAGACCCGCGAGACCCGCAACGGCGAGCGAATCCTGCGGGCGCGGCTGAAATGGACCGCCAGTCCGGCGCATACCCTGGAGTTCGGGGCCGAGGGCGCCTTCAACTATCGCGACACCACCCTGGACATCGTCAACCAGCCCCGCGGCGGCGCGCTGGTTCGCGTCCCGCTGGCGGTGTCGAACGCGCGGGTGGAAGAGACGCGCGGCGAGGTGTTCGCCAGCGACATCTGGACCCTCTCGCCCGCCTGGACCCTGGAGTACGGCCTGAACGTCGAGGCCTCGCGCATCACCCAGTCGGGAGACCAGCGCAAGGAACGCAGCTTCCGGTATGTGAAGCCGCGCGCCACGGCCACCCACGTGCTGAGCCCCAGCAGCACGCTGCGGTTCAGTCTGACGCGCGACGTGGCCCAGCTGGACTTCGCCGAGTTCTCGAGCACTGTCGATTTCATCAACGCCGCCACCACCCAGGGCAATCCGAACCTCGTGCCGGAAAAGGCCTGGAAGGCGCGCGCGGAGTGGGAACAGCGCCTGGCGCCGCGCACGGCGCTCACGATCGCCGCCTTCGCCGACCGGGTGGACGACGTGCATGATCTGGTCGAGATCGCCGGCCAGGACGCTTTCGGCAACATCGGCCGTGGCCGGCGTCTCGGGGTCGAGGTGCGGGGCGCGACGCCGCTGACGGCGCTGGGCCTGCCGAACGCCGAGCTGCGGGTGACCGCGCTGTGGCAGCAGACCCGGGTGACCGATCCGATCACCGGCGACAAGCGCAGCTTCTCCGTGCCCCTCGAACGCCAGGGCACGCCGGGCGGCTCGCCCACCTTCAACACCGGAAACAAGGACTGGGCCTATGTGGTCACGTATCGCCACAACCTGCCCGAGCTGAAGGCGTCGTGGGGCGCCAGCGTGGTGGGATGGTCGGGCCGCGAGGAGTATCGCCGGGTCGAGGCGATCACCTACCGTCGCCCGGCCCCGCGCCTGGATCTGTTCGTCGAGACGACCCAGATCAAGCCGGTGACGGCGCGCCTGTTCGTGAACAACCTGCTGTCGCCCGACGAGACGCGCACGCGGACCTTCTACCAGGGCAGCCGCGCGTCGGGCGCCGTCCAGCGGGTCGAGGTGCGCGACGCCCGGGGCGGGCCCGAGGGCGTGCGAACCGTCGGCTTCCAGGTCTCCGGGCGCTTCTAGGCGGCCGCCCGCTCGTGGTCACGACGCCGGCGCAGCAGTTCGGCGGCGCAGGCGTAGGTGCGGGTGTTGTCCACGTCGATGGCATGGGCGCCGTCGGCCAGGATCACCGGCGCGACCGTCAGGCGGAACCGCCGCCCCAGCCGCGCCAGGGCGCCGCGCAGGGTCAGCTTGCCGAGCAGCAGGAGCGCGAGGTTGATCGGCCCCAGGTGGACGATCATACGCAGCGGCTTCTTGGCGAACTGGCCGCCGCTGCGGAAGCTTTCGGCCGCCCGCGTCGCCGCCGTTCCCGACAGCGCATACAGATTGCAGTTCGAATAGGCGTCGTCGGCGAAGCGGTAGAAGCGCCGCTGGCCGTCGGGATGGGCCGCCTTCACCGAGGCCTCGGTCGCCAAGGCCAGGGCGACGTCGGCGCCGTCAGACAGCGCCTGCAGCGTCTCGGTAACCGCCGCCGGCGTCAGCAGGACATTGTCCGACGTGGTGATCAGCATCGGCTCGGACACACCCTGGGCCGCCGCGTAGACGCTGTCGGCGAGGTTGTCGGCGGCCGGTACGAACTCGAACGGCGCGCGCAGCACCCCGCGGAGCGCAGCCTCGGCCTCGGGTTCGGCCACGATGCGCAGGCGCGCGAGGCCGGGCGTCGCGGCCAGGGCGTCCACCACGTGGCGGATCAGCGGGACGCCGCCGATCTGGACGAGGCTCTTGTTGGCGACGCCGTGTGCGTCGGCCAGCGGATCGGTGCGGCCGGCGCGCTGGGCGGCCAGGACGATGGCGCAGAAGGGACGATCAGGCCGCAACGTCGATCTCCTCGCGGGTCAGCAGGCCCTGGCGGGCGAGGCTCTCGGTCAGAATGGTCTCGATCAGGTCGGGGTGACTCCAGCCGATCTGGGCGGCGGCCATTGCGATCGTCTTGCGGGACCAAAGATTGCAGTTGAGGTTCACTTCCAGGAACAGGACCTCGCCCGTCCGCACGTCGAGGCGGAACTCGAAGCGGCCGTAGTCAAACGGCATGTACTCGCGCATCACCTCCCGAGCGCGCATTTCGGCGAGGGCCAGTTCGCGGCCCGCCGCCATCGGCCGGATCTCGTAGCCCTGGGCGGTGATCAGGTTACGCTTCTCGGCGTAGGTCCGCAGGCTGCCAGGATCGGCCTGCTCGACGATCTGCGTCGGCAGGATCAGCGGCTCGCCGCGCAGGGTAACCACCGAAACCTCGATGTCGTGGCCCACGATGAACGGCTCGACGATCGCGTCGTGACCCTCGTCGTGCAGCTGGATGACGGCGTTGCGCACGCCCGTCCAGTCGCCGGCCTCGCTGACGCCCCAGCTGGCCGAGCTGGCGTTGGGCTTGATCACATAGTGCGCCGCCCTGGGGCACGGGGCGGGGTCGAGCGGCGCGCCGCGACGGTAGACTGTCCAGGGCGCCGTCGGCACGCCACGGGCGGCGGCCGCGAGCTTCGCCAGGTGCTTGTCGTCGGCCAGGCCCCGCAGGATGGGCGAGGCGCCCAGGTAGGGCAGCCCCAGCCGATTGCACAGCAGCGGCAGCAGCATCTCGGAGTTCAGGAACCCGCCCCGGTTCAGCAGCGGGAACACGAAGTCGGCGCAGGGACGTTCGAACAGCACCCGGTAGTCGTTGGCGATCTCGAGGTTGAGGCCGATCTCTTCCAGCACGCCGCGCATCTCGCGGTGGTAGACCGCGTGGGTGCCGTCCTCGGGATGGACCCCGCCCTCCCATCGCGCGTGTTTGGCGACGAACAGGATGCGCAGCGCGCGGCGGGCGGCGGCGGACAGCCGACGCGGGGCCTTCGAACCGGCCATGGTGGTCTCTCCCCTTGAGCCGGCCGGAGAGTTAGCTGCGTCGCGTGACGGCCCCGCTACGCTTTGGTGGCAAGATGATGAGCCAGCAGCTCGCCGTAGCGGCCCCCGCCCAGCCCGCGCCGCGCGGCCCGTTGGGGCATCAGAACGCCGGGCTTGCCGTTGCCCTCGATCAGCAGGGGCCCCTCGGGCGTCATGGCGATGTCCCAGCCGATCAGCACGTAGTCGCCGAACGCCCCGGCGTGTGCGCGTACGGCCAGCGCCTTCACCTGAAGCCAGCCCGGCAGCTCACGGCCGACGATCGTCGCGCCAGTCACGGGATGGGTCGCGTGATCCTCGCCGCCGTAGCCCTTGCAGGCGATACTCAGGGCGCCCTTCGCCAAGTCTACGGCGGCGACCAGGCCGCCCGCCTTCATATTGTCGACCGTAGCGTTTTCCACCGAGGCGAAACGGAACGTCGCGCTCACCACCTCGGGCCGGCCGACCTCGTCCAGGATGGTCACCACACGCACCGTAGGCAGGGCGTTCAGCGCGATGTCGGCGAGATCGGGGTGCGTCGCAATGCGCGGCTGCACCACCAGCGTCCCCCGCCGTCCGGCCAGCGCCCGGGCGATCGCCTGCGTATCGCAGCAGGTCCCCAGCAGCAGGACGCCGTCGCCGCCCTCGCCATCGGCGGGCTTGGCCACCAGTTCGCGCCCGGCCGGGTCGGCGTGGGACGTCAGCCGGCCATCGGTAAACACCGCCACGGTTTGCGGGTGGGGCAGGTCGGCGGCGGCGCATCGGTCATGGAAGGCCGCCTTGTCGGCGAGGGCGCAGCCGCGGGTCCAGCCCCGCGGGTTGATTTGCTTGTTCAGGCCGGCGTCCTCGAAGCGCCGGATGTAGCCGTCGAGGTCGGCGGCGGTCTGGATCCGGAAGAGCGCGATATCCTGCGGGTCTGCGAACCGGGCCCGGGCGATCGCCACCGCCCGCCGACGCCAAGCATCGTCCAGGCCGAACTTGCGCTGCACCTTGGCGGCGCGAAACGGGATCCAGGCGTGGAAGCCCAGGCCCACGAGCGCGTCCAGCGCCGCGCGCAGAGGTCCGCGCCGCGCCCGGCGCCGCGCATAGTGGGCGGCCAGGAAGGGGCCCGACGCGGGCGCGACAACGCCCGGATACAGGGCGTAGGCCTTCTTGGCGAAGTAGAACCAGTCGTAGCCCATGGCGCGGCGATCCGTTGCGACGCGCCCGCCTAGCACCGGATTGTTACAGTCCGTCGTGCTCAGACGCCCGAGCCCGGCCCGGAGGGGCCGTTGAACGCCTGGATTGTCTGAAAATTGGAGCGGGCGAAGAGATTCGAACTCTCGACCCCAACCTTGGCAAGGTTGTGCTCTACCACTGAGCTACGCCCGCGCTCCGTAGGGGTTTTTGACGCCCCCAAATGCGAGAGGCGGCCTTATGGCAGACCGCTTTCGGCTTTGCAAGCGGGCTGCGGCGCTTGATTCAGCGACCGATGCGCGGGGCCTTCAGCCGGCGCTTGTTGACGTGGCCCTCGGGGGCCGCGGCGCCGGCCTCTTCGGGGAACTCGCCCTTGAAGTAGTAGCGCTGCCAGGCCTCCTTGGTGGCCTCGGGATCGCCCCGGAAGATCTTCTTGTTGAACTCCGAGCGGTGCTTTTCCCAGACGTCGTACTGGTGGCGAAGCTCGGGGTTGGAATCGAGCTGGCGGATCACCGGCTGGATCTCGTGCAGGGGGTGGTCCTGCAGCAAGGTGATGAAGCAGAAGGGCTCGCCCTTCTCGAACCGCACCTTGCCGGGACGGGTGAAGAGCCAGTTCATCGTGAAGGGGAACGGCAGCCAGTCGGTCTCCACCACGCCGGCCAGGGGCTGGATGCCGTCCTTGACGTGGTTGGGCGTGCCCATGGCCATCATCGACCAGCCGGGCGGGGTGCGGAACATGTAGCCCACATGGAACGTCAGCACGCCGTGGCTGAAATGGCTGGAGACGTAGTGGTGGAAGTGCGGGTGCGGCCGATCGGGCGTGAGCTTGATGTCCTCCTGCATCAGCCCGCCGTTCCACTCGGCCGTGAAGCTGACGGGGCAGAGGATCTCCCAGCCCGAGGTGTTGGCCATGTTCAGCGGCAGGCACCGATAGGGGTGGCGGGCCAGGAAGTTGTCCATCCACGCGCGCGGCTGGCGGCCCGGAACGATCTCGGGCGGCGTCACGTCGCGGCTGACGGTCGGGTAGCATTCCAGTTCCATCGGGTCTCGCTCGGCTGGCCTCTGCGCCAAGACCCTTACGCGCCCGGCCCCGGACATGAAAAGGCCCCGCCTGCGTTTGCAGGCAGGGCCCTTCCGTCCAGCTATCGCCTTTATGGGTCGCTGAACCGGATTCGCCTGAACCGTGTGTTCTGTAAATTCCTTGTGACTATTCAGAGGTTTGACGAGGCTTCGAATCGCCGCGGCCGTGCAGGCTCTTCGCGTCGGTCACCATCTTGAGTATGGCGAGGCATGCAGACTCGCGCCGACCTCTTCGCCCTGCTCAACCGGCTGGGCGTGCCCCACCAGACCCTGGACCACCCCGCCGTGTTCACGGTCGGCGAGGGCGAGGACATCAAGGCGCGGATCCCGGGAGCCCACACCAAGAACCTGTTCCTCAAGGACGCCAAGGGCCAGCTGTGGCTGATCTCGGCGGAGGGCCACGCCCAGATCGACCTGAAGCGGCTGCACACCGTCATCGGCTCGGCGCGGCTGTCGTTCGGAAACGCCGAGCTGATGGCCGAGACCCTGGGCGTGACGCCGGGCTCGGTGACGGCGTTCGGCCTGATCAACGATGCCGAGCGGCGGGTGCGCTTCGTCCTGGATCGCACCCTGGCCGAGGCCGAGCTGGTGAACTTCCACCCCCTGACCAACACCGCCACCACCACGGTGACCCGTGAAGGGTTCCGGACGTTCCTGTCGGGGATCGGCGTGACGCCGATGGTGGTCGATTTCGCCGCAATGCGGGTCGTGAACTAGCGCCAGGCCTCGACGGCGCCCATTTTTGGCGCGAGTAGATTGAACGCTTCGACACAAGGATTTCCGGGCATGACCCTGATCGGGGGAACCCAAGGCCAGCCGGCCGCAACCCACGCCGGCGACCTCATCAAGGACACCACGGACGCCAGCTTCATGGCCGACGTGGTCGAGGCGTCGAAGGAGGTCCCGGTCATCGTGGACTTCTGGGCCCCCTGGTGCGGCCCATGCCGCCAGCTGGGGCCGGCGCTGGAGAAGGCCGTGGCCGCCGCCAAGGGCGCGGTGAAGCTGGTGAAGATCGATATCGACAAGAACCCCGCCTATGCGGGCCAGCTGCGGGTGCAGTCGATCCCGGCGGTCTTCGCCTTCGTCGACGGCCGCCCCGTGGACGGCTTCATGGGCGCGCTGCCCGACAGCCAGGTGAAGCAATTCGTCGATCGCCTCGCCAAGCAAGGCGCCGGCGTCTCGCCCGCCGATGAGCTCCTGGCCATGGCCAAGGAGTCGCTCGAACTGGGCGATCCCGGCGGCGCGGCCCAGGCCTACGCCCAGGTGCTGCAGATGGACCCCACGAACGTGAAGGCCATCGGCGGCATGGCGCGGGTGCTGCAGCAGTCGGGCGACCTGGAGCAGGCGCGCGAGGTGCTGGAGCTCGCGCCCCCGGACGCCAAGGACCCCGACATTGACGCCGTGCGCGCGGCCCTGGCGCTGGCCGCCGAAGCGCCCTCGGAAACCGCCGAGTTCGAGCAGCGGCTGGCCCGGGACGCCGACGATCATGAGGCTCGCCTGGAACTCGCCAAGGCCTTGGCCGCTTCGGGCAAGATGCACGAAGCCGTCGACGAACTCATTGAAAGCATCGGGCGTGACCGCGAGTGGAACGATCAGGCCGCCCGCAAGCAGCTGCTGACCATTTTCGAGGCGGCCGGACCGATGTCCGACGTCGCCAAGCAAGGCCGTCGCAAGCTGTCATCCATCCTGTTCAGTTAGTCCTTAAGAAGGGGCTCCATGGCGCCCTACCGCACAGTGTCCGAACTGCCGCAGCTGATCCCGGTCTTCCCGCTGGACGGCGCCCTGCTGCTGCCGGGCGGCGAGCTGCCGCTGCAGATCTTCGAGCCGCGCTACCTCAACATGGTCGACGACGCGATGGCGGGCGACCGGGTGATCGGCATGCTGCAGACCCGGGGCGGGTCGCGCGCGCGGCCGATCCTGTCGCCCGTCGGGTGCCTGGGCCGGATCACCAGCTATGCCGAGACCTCGGACGGCCGCTACCTGATCACCCTCACCGGCCTCTGCCGTTTCGATACGGGTGAGGAGCTGGATCTTCGCCTGCCCTATCGCCAGGTCCGGGCGAAGTACGAGCGGTTCGGAGACGACCTGGGCGAGGACTCGGAGGCCGAGGTGAGCGCCGCCGCCCGCAGCCGCTTCGCCACGGCGCTCAAGCGCTATCTCAATCACCGCGAACTCGACATCGACTGGGCGACGGCCAACGACGCGCCGCTGGAGGCCCTGGTGAACAGCCTGTGCATGGGCCTGCCGTTCGAGCCGGCCGAGAAACAGGCGTTCCTGGAGGCGCCCGACCTGGCCGGCCGTTTCGAGGTGCTGACCACGCTGCTCGAGATCGACGCGTCCGATCCGGATGACGAGCACAACTCGCTGCAGTAGAGGGAGCCCATGAGCGAACCCGCACCCCTGCTTGCCGACGTCGATCCGCGCCTGCTGGAAGTCCTGATCTGCCCGGTGACCCACGGGCCGCTGACCTACGACCGCGACAAGGCTGAGCTGGTCAGCAAGGGCGCCCGCCTCGCCTACCCCATCCGCGACGGTGTGCCGATCATGCTGCCCGAAGAGGCCCGCGAGCTGGGCGAGGGGGAGTAGGGCGGAGGCCCGTCCCTCGCCTCGGGGAGGGAAACTAAAGCGCTTCGCCTCGCAGCAGCCGGGGCAGGTCGCCCACCGCGCCGCCAGCCTCCTGCATGAAGAACCGCCGGGCCGGGCCGATGCGATTGACCGCCGCCATGCCGATGCCGCGGACGGTGCGCAGCAGCGGGTGGTCGTTGGAGAACAGGCGGACGAACAGGTCCATGCCGGCGGAGAGCGTCACGGTGTCGAACCGCCGCCAGGCCGCATAGCGCTCCAGCACCACCTCCGCGCCGATGTCCTCGCCCACGCGCAGGGCGTCGACCAGCACCTCGGCGAGCGCCGCGGCGCCCTTGAGGCCCAGGTTCAGGCCCTGGCCCGCGATCGGGTGGACGCCATGGGCCGCGTCGCCCAGGAGGGCCGCGCGCGGCGCGACGAAGCGTTCGGCCAGCTGCAGGCTGAGCGGGTAGGTGAAGATCGGTCCCTCGACACGGATCTCGCCCAGGAAGTCGCCGAACCGGCGCTCGAGGTGGGCCTGGAATATCTGCGGCCGCGCGGTCTTCAACGCCGCGCCGTTCGCGGGGCTCTCGGTCCAGACGAGGCTGGCGCGGTTGTCGGTCAGCGGCAGGATGGCGAACGGGCCGTCGGGCAGGAAGTGCTCGTAAGCGACGCCCTGGTGGCTCTGGTCCAGGCGCACGGTCGCCACCACGCCCACCTGGGGGTAGTCCCAGCCGATGGCCCCGATCCCCGCAGCCTGGCGGATCACCGAGCCCCGGCCTTCGGCGCCGACGGCCAGCGGCGCGCGGAGCACCCGGCCGTCCTCCAGCGTCACCTGGGCCTCGCGCGGGGTGAACGCGGCCTTGGCCACCCGGGCGGGCGCCAGCACCTCGATCCCCGCCTCGGCGATGGCCGCGGCCAGAGCAGCGCGGACGTGGCGGTTCTCCAGCAGATAGCCCAGCGGTTCGCCGTCGGACCGGTCGGCGATCTCGTCGGAATCGAAGCGCAGGAAGAACGGCGGCGATCCGCCGGCGGCGGCGCCGGGCGTGGTGTTGTCGGTGACCAGGATCTGCTCGATGCGCTGGGCGTGCGGCTCCAGCGCCGGGGCGAGGCCCAGCGCCTTCCACTGGCGGAACGCGGCGTAGGCGATCGCCCAGGCGCGGCCGTCGAACGTCGGGGCCAGCTGGACGTCGAACGGCATCGGGTCGACCAGCACCGGCGTCAGCCCGGCCCGGGAGAGCGAGAGCGCCAGCGTGGCGCCTGCCACGCCCGCGCCGGCGATGATGACGTCAACGTCCTGGCTCATGCGGCGGATAGGCCATGAACCCGGCGCGCCGTCCAGCACGATGACAGGCCTCTGCGGATAAAATGGACGAGTTCGTCCATTCTTCACTTGTCGGTAACAGGACCTGCGCCTATTTCGGGTTTGTCGATGGACGGTGGCGTCCAATTTTCCCGAGTGGGGCATTCATGGCCGGTATTCCGAAGGGCCGTCTGGTTCCGATCGCGGCGGGCGGCGTGGCCGCTGTGGCCGTCGCCGTGGGCGGCGGCATGTGGTGGATCGATCGCCAGAGGTACGAGACCACGGACAACGCCTTCGTCGGCGCCGACAAGGTGACAGTGGCGCCGCTGGTCGACGGTTACGTCGCCGAGGTGCTGGTCGACGACAACCAGGCCGTCCACCCTGGCCAGGTCCTGGTGCGCATCGACCCGGCCACGCTCAAGGCCCGCCTGGCCCAGGCCGAGGCGAACGCCCAGGCCCTCGAGGCCGCGGTCTCGGCCGTGGACGACAAGGCGCGCCTCGAACAGGCGATGATCGCCCAACGGGCGGCGGCCGTAGAGAGCGCCCACGCCCAGGCCAGCTGGGCCGACGGCGAGCTGAAGCGCTATGGCGCGCTGGCCCAGCAGGGCTGGGTGTCGCCGCAGCGCGCGCAGACCGCCCGCAACGCCCAGGAGCAGGCCCAGGCCGGCGTCTCCCAGGCCCGCGCGGCCCTGGAGGCCGAGCGCCGGGCCGCCCAGTCGCTGGGCTCGGCCCGGGAGCAGAGCCTGGCCCAGGCCGCCGCCGCCCGCGCCGCCGCCGAACAGACCCGCATCGACCTCTCCCGGACCGAGATCCGCGCTCCGGTCGCCGGCGTCGTCGGCGCGCGCGCCGTGCGCGTGGGCCAGTACGTGCGCCCGGGCGGGGCCCTGATGAGCATCGTGCCCCTGGCCGACGCCTACGTGGTGGCCAATTTCAAAGAGACCCAGGTCTCGCGTCTGCGCATCGGCCAGCCGGTGGAGATCCACGCCGACGCCTTCGGCAAGGAGTCGATCAAGGGTCACGTGGCCAGCTTCGCGCCGGCCACGGGCGCCGAGTTCGCGCTGATCCCGGTGGAGAACGCCGTCGGCAACTTCACCAAGATCACCCAGCGCCTGCCGGTGCGCATCGCCATCGACAAGGACCAGAAGCTGGCCGGCGGCCTGCGACCGGGGCTGTCCCTGAAGGTTAAGGTGGACGTGACCCGCGACACCGGCCCCTCGTTCGCCGAGGCGGGCGCGACCGCGGCGCCCGCGCAGTACGCACGCCGGGGCGCGGCGCAGTAGTCCCGTGACCGACGCGGTCCTTCATCCCGAAACCACGCGGGCGCGAACGCCCGACGCGCCCGCGATGCTGGGCGCCGACGGCAGCCCCGTCGACTGGGTCAAGGTGTTCCTGGGCTTCGGCGGGATGGTCATCGGCCAGTTCATGGCGATGCTCGACATCCAGATCGTGGCCAGCTCGCTGGTTCAGATTCAGTCGGGCATCGGCGCCACCGCCGACGAGATCAGTTGGGTTCAGACCATCTACCTGCTCGCCGAAGTCGTGGTGATGCCCCTGACCGCCTACCTGACCAAGATGTGGGGCACGCGGTCGTTCTACGTGGTCGCGGTGATCGGGTTCATCATCACCTCGGCGGCGGTCGGGCTCTCGTCGTCGGTGACGGCGATGATCTTCTTCCGGGCCCTGCAGGGCCTGTTCGCCGGGGCCATGATCCCGCCGGTCTTCGCCACCGCCATGACCGTCTTCCCGCCCGAGCGCCGGGTGACGGCCAACGTGATCGTGGGCCTGATCGTCACGCTGTCGTCGACCATCGGCCCGACGCTGGGCGGCCACCTGACCGACCTCCTCAGCTGGCGCTGGCTGTTCTTCATCAACATACCGGTGGGCGCGCTGGTGATCTTCCTGGTCGGCCGCTACGCCAACTTCGACAAGGGCGACCCCAGCCTTTCCAGGGGCATCGACTGGTGGGGGCTGGGCCTGATGGCGCTGTTCCTGCTGTCGATGCAGTACTGCCTGGAGGAGGGGAACTCCGAAGGCTGGTTCGACGATCCGGTCATCCTCTGGCTGACCGTCACCGCAGCGCTGACAGGCGTCGCCTTCATCTGGCGCCAGCTCGTCTACTGGCAGCCGATCGTCTCGCTGGCGCCGTTCCGCGACCGCAACTTCTCGCTGGGCATCGTCATGACCTTCGTGACGGGAGTCAGCCTGTTCGGCGGCACCTTCCTGATGCCGATCTTCCTGGGACAGGTGCGTGGCTTCTCGTCGGCCGAGGTGGGCAACACCATGCTGGTCACCGGCGCCACCATGTTCCTCTCGGCCCCCATCGCGGGGCGGCTGGTGCGTCTCATGGATCCGCGCGTCGCGATGATCATGGGGTTCTCGCTTGCCGCGTGGGGAATCCAGCAGGGCGTGCGGGTCACGGACCAGTGGGGCTTCGCCGAGTTCTTCCTCCTGCAGGTCGCCCGCGGCCTTGGCACCATGGTGGCCATGATCGCCGCCCAGCAGATGAGCGTCGCCTCGCTGCCGGTCACGATGATGAAGGACGCCTCGGGCCTGATAAACCTGGTGCGCAACGTGGCCGGGGCGATCGGTCTGGCGGTGCTGAGCACCATCCTCAGCCACCAGGGCGCGGTCCACTACATGGACCTCGCCAGCGCCGCCTCGATGGACAACGCCGCCAGCGCCGGCCTGATGGACGGGCTTACCCAGATGATGGGCGCCAGCGGCGCGCCCGACCCCGACGGCATGGCGGCCAAGGCCATGAGCCTGATGATGCGCCGTCAGGCCTCGGTGTTGAGCTTCGGGGACGCGTTCGCCGCGCTGGCGATGGGCTGCTGGTTCGCGGTAGGGCTGGCCTTCTTCGTGAAGCCGGTGTCGATCGACCCGGCCAAGCAACAGGGCGGGGGCCACTGATGCCGCGCGTGGCGGGCCAGATCGACGTCTCGAAGAACGAGGCGATCCTCGACGCTGCGATCGAGGTGATGGCCGAGCGTGGCTTGAGCGCTTCGCTGGAGGAGATCGCGCGGCGCGCCGGGGTCTCGAAGCAGACGATCTACAACCACTATGGCGGGAAGGCCGAACTGGCGCGCGCGATGTCGGAACGTCGGGCCCACGAGATCGGCGAGGTGCTGGCCGCCCCGGGAGCGGTGGAGGCGCCGGAGGGGACGCTGGCCGCCTATGGGCGCATCCTGCTGAACGCGGTGCTCAACGCCCGCGGCATGGCGATCTACCGGATGGCGATGCTGGCCTCCACGACCATGCCGGACGTGGCCCACGCCATCTACGAGGCCGGCCCCAGGGCCAGCCGCCGCAGCCTGGCCGACTTCCTGCGCCTGGAGAACGCGGCCGGGCGCCTGTCGTGTCCCGACCCGCTGGAGGCGGCGGAGTTCTTCGGGGGCATGGTGCTGGGCCGGTTCCAGACCGCGGCCCTGTTGGGCCAGCCGGTCGACCTGACCGACGCCGAGATCGAGCGCGTCGCGGTGGAAGCCGCCACGCGCTTCATGCGAGCCTACGCGCCCTAGACGAGCCTCCCCCGCTTCGGGAGGTTCCGGTCGCCCTAGGCTTCGCTCTCTTCGTCGTCGGAGAAGCCCATGATGTGGAAGCCGGCATCGACGTGGACGACTTCGCCGGTGGTCGACCTGCCCAGGTCGGACAGCAGCCAAAGCGCCGCGCCGGCGACGCCTTCCATCGACGTGTCTTCCTTCATGGCCGACAGCGAGCGGCCCTTGGCCAGCATGCCACGACCGCCAGAGATGCCCGCCAGCGACAGCGTCTTCATGGCCCCCGGCGACAGCGCGTTCACGCGGATGCCCTTCGGCCCCAGGTCGCGCGCCGCATAGCGGGTGGCGGCCTCCAGCGCGGCCTTGGCCACGCCCATCGTGTTGTAGTTCGGGATCGCCCGCTCCGAGCCCATGTAGGTGAGAGTCACGATCGAGCCGCCGGTCTCGGGCATCAGCGCCGCCGCCCGCCGGGCGCAGTCGACGAAGCTGAACGCCGAGATGTTCATCGCCCGCAGGAAGCCCTCGCGGGTGGTGTTGTCGACAAAGCTGCCCTTCAGCTCGTCCTTGTTGGCGAAGGCGATGGCGTGGAGGAAGAAGTCGATCTGGCCGAAGGTGTCGGCCACCTTGCCGAAGGCCTCGTCCATGGCCGCGTCGTCGGTGACGTCGGCGGGCGCGATCAGCTTCGCGTTCACGCTCTCGGCCAGCGGCGTCACGCGCCGCTCCATCCCCGGCAGGTGCAGGAAGGCGAGCTCGGCGCCCTGGGCGGCTAGCTGGCTGGAGATGCCCCAGGCGATGGACTGGTGGTTGGCGACCCCGGTGATGACGCCCTTCTTGCCCTTCATCAGGGTCCCGGTCGGCATCTGATAATCGTCGGCCACGGCGTGGTTCTCCCTCGTTCGTTTCCCTCCCTTAATGGGGAGGGACAGGCCGCGCCAGCGGCCAGGGTGGGGAAGTTTGGGTCGGAACTGGGTGCGTGGGGAGGATCGCGACTTCCCCACCCTGATCGCTTCGCGATCTGTCCCTCCCCACTAGGGGGAGGGAAAGCGCTTCAGCACTTCCTTCGGATCGTGCCCCAGCGCCTCGACGCGCCGTTCCCAGCGCTCGAGGGCGTCGTAGTAGTAGTCGAAGATGCACGGGCAGCAGCCGCGCTTGCAGCACTCGTAGTCCTGCGGCTTGTCGGGCGGCCGCGGGATCTCCCCCGCCACTAGGCCCGCGCCATCACCAGGCAGCCGTTCGTGCCGCCGAACCCGAAGCTGTTGCTCATCACCGTTTCCAGCGGCTTGTCGATGCGCTGTCGGACGATCGGCATGTCGGCGAAGGCCGGGTCCAGGTTCTCGATGTGGGCGCTCTCGGCTGCGAAGCCGTTGTTCAGCATGAGCAGCGAGTAGATCGCCTCCTGCGCGCCAGCGGCGCCCAGGCTGTGGCCGGTCAGCGACTTGGTCGACGAGATCAGCGGGGCCTTGTCGCCGAACACGGCCCGGACCGCCTCCATCTCCTTCACGTCGCCCACCGGGGTGCCGGTGCCGTGCGGGTTCAGATAGTCGATCGTGCGGTTGTCGGGGTTGGCCAGGCGCATGCAGCGCGCGGCGCCCTCGCCCGACGGGGCCACCATGTCGAAGCCGTCCGAGTTGGCGGCGTAACCCACGATCTCACCGTAGATCTTGGCCCCGCGCGCCTTGGCGCGTTCGTACTCTTCCAGCACGACGATCCCGGCGCCGCCGGCGATCACGAAGCCGTCGCGATCGGCGTCATAAGCGCGGCTGGCGACCTCCGGCCGGTCGTTGAACTTCGACGCCATGGCGCCCATCGCGTCGAACAGCACCGACAGCGTCCAATCCAGCTCTTCCGTGCCGCCGGCGAACACCACGTCCTGCTTGCCCATCAGGATCTGCTCGTAGGCTGAGCCGATGCAGTGGGTGGAGGTGGCGCAGGCCGAGCTGATCGAGAAGTTCAGGCCGCGGATCTTGAACCAGGTGGCCAGGGTGGCCGACGGGCCCGAGCTCATCGCCTTGGGCACCGCGAACGGACCCACGCGCTTGGGGCCGCGGGTCTTCGCGGTCTCGGCCGCCTCGATGATCGAGCGGGTGGACGGGCCGCCCGAGCCCACGATCAGGCCTGTGCGCTCGTGGGAGACTTCGGCCTCTTCCAGGCCCGAGTCCGCGATCGCCTGTTCCATGGCGATGTGGCTGAAGCCAGTGCCCTGGGCCAGGAACCGGGCGGCGCGACGGTCGACCATCGCCTCCCAGTCGATGCGCGGCGGCGCATGCACCTGGCAGCGGAAACCCAGGTCGGCGTACTCGGGCGCGGCGGTGACGCCCGACTTCGCCTCGCGCAGGGACGCGAGGACCTCATTGGTGTTGTTGCCGATGGACGAGACAATGCCCATCCCGGTCACGACGACGCGGCGCATCAGTCCGTCTCCTCCAATCAGACCCGTTCGCTGGGCTTGAAGAGGCCCACGCGAAGGTCCTTGGCCTCATAGATGGGCTTTCCGTCAGCGAGGAGAACCCCGTCGCCGATCCCCATGACCAGTCGCCGCAGGATCACGCGCTTCATCTCGATCTTGTAGGTGACCTTCTTGATGTCAGGCGTCACCTCGCCGAAGAACCGGACCTCGCCCGATCCCAGGGCGCGACCGCGACCCGGCGCGCCGTTCCAGCCCAGGAAGAAGCCGACCAGCTGCCACATGGCGTCCAGGCCCAGGCAGCCCGGCATCACCGGGTCGTTGATGAAGTGGCAGGCGAAGAACCAGAGGTCGGGATGGATATCCAGCTCGGCCTCGACGTACCCCTTACCGTGCGGGCCGCCGTCCGCGTTGATCGTGGTGATGCGGTCGAACATCAGCATCGGAGGCGCCGGCAGCTGGGCGTTGCCCGGGCCGAACAGCTCTCCGCGCCCGCTGGCGAGCAGTTCCTCGTAGCTGTACTGGCCCTTGGGCTGGAAGGCGGTCATCAACGATTGTCCTGCAGTCCGACAGAGGGGGCGGGCCTAGCACGCCCGAGCGCGTTCCGCAAAAGCGGCCGCCGGCTCGGCAAAGAGAGCGCGCTCAAGTCTTTGAACTAAAACCCAATTTCTTTGGGAATCGGGAGCGGTCGCGTCACCGGCACTGCGGCGGGTCGGCGGTTCCCCAGAGGGCGCCCTGGCGGGACCAGCCCGAGGCGCCGTCGGCCTTGACCTTGCACCAGCCCTTCTCGCAGCGGTCCAGAGCGGCCATCGCCCGGACGTTGAGGAACGCCCCAGCTTCCGCTCCCGCCTTGGGCTTCCGGTAGAGGGGCGCGGGACGGTTCTGAAGGTTGATCACCGCGCGCCGGCCGTCGGTCACGCGCTTGTGCACCCAGGCCAATCCGCCCTCGGGATCGCACACACGCCGCCACTCGCTGGTCTCGGCCACCACCTGCACCGGCAGGCCCTTGGTGCGATAGACCCACAGCAGGCGATGGTCGTCGCCGGGGCCGGCGCGGGCGTTCACCTTGCCGAACTTCAGCGTCACATAGCGCGGCACCGCATAGCCGGATGGTGTCGGCCGGTCGGCCGCCTGGGTCGCGGCGGGCCCCGCGAGGATCATCGCGGCCAGCACCCCGCTCGTCAGCGCCCTTGCCCTAGAGGTACTCAACCCGTCGCCTCGCCTTGGCCGTGCGTGGCCCCCCTGCTAAGGGTTCCGCAATTCAGCGCGCCGCGCCCCTCAGATCGAGGCGGACGTCGCCCGACCTTTTTCCCGTAGGCACATGCCGACCCGCAAGCCGAAAGTCATCGTCACCCGCAAACTGCCGGATCCGGTCGAGACCCGGATGCGGGAGCTTTTCGACACCGAACTCAACATCTCCGACGAGCCGATGAGCCGAAAGAACCTCATCGATGCGGTCGGGCGCTGCGACGTTCTGTCGTCCACGATCACCGACAAGATCGACGCCGGCCTGATCGAGAAGGCCGGCGAGCGCCTCAAGCTGATCGCCAACTTCGGCGCGGGCGTGGATCACATCGACGTGGCCGCCGCCAACGCCAGGGGCATCATCGTCACCAACACGCCGGGCGTGCTGACCGAGGACACCGCCGACCTGACCATGACCCTGATCATGGCGACGCTGCGGCGGGTGATCGAGGGCGCCAACGCCGTGCAGTCGGGCGAGTTCACCGGCTGGGCGCCCACCTGGATGCTGGGCCGCCGGATCACGGGAAAGCGGCTGGGGATCATCGGAATGGGCCGGATCGGCGCCTCGGTGGCGCGCCGCGCCAAGGCGTTCGGCCTGCAGATCCACTACCACAACCGCAAGCCCGTCAGCCACGTGGTCTCGGACGAGCTCGAGGCGACGTACTGGGACAGCCTGGACCAGATGCTGGCCCGGGTGGACATCGTCTCGGTGCATACGCCGGCCACGCCCTCCAGCTACCACCTGTTGTCCGCCCGTCGGCTCAGACTGCTGCAGCCCCACGCCGTGGTGATCAACACCGCCCGCGGCTCCATCATCGACGAACAGGCGCTGGCCGACCTGCTGGCCGAGGGCAAGATCGCGGGCTGCGGCCTCGACGTCTTCGAACAGGAGCCGCGGATCAATCCCAAGCTGCTCAAGCTGCCCCAGGCTGTGCTGCTGCCGCACATGGGCTCGGCCACGGTCGAAGCGCGCGTCGACATGGGCGAGAAGGTGATCATCAACATCAAGACCTGGATGGACGGCCACCGCCCGCCCGACCGCGTCCTGCCGCAGATGCTCTGACGGCGCGCCGTTCGTCGCGCCTCAGGCTCCGACAGATTGACGTTCGCCCGCTGCCAGAGACTATTCCGTAACCGAGTTACGGGGCTTCCCGCCGCCTTATGCTGACCCGCCGTTCGATGATCGCCGTCGGAGCCGCCGCGCCCGCGCTGGCGTCGGCGGCGGCGCGCGCGCAGGGCGCCGAACCTACGCCCCCCAGCATCGACGAGCTGCTCCAGGCGCCCCACGTCCACGACGCGGCCATCTCGCCCGACGGCGAACAGCTGGCGATCCTGCGGACCCAGGTGAAGGACGGCAAGACCACCGCCTATGTGGCGCTATCGAAGATGTCGGATCTCGCGGCCCAGCCGGCGATCGCACTGATCGGCGAGCAGGACGTGCGCCAGATCGAGTGGGCCAACGACGAGCGCCTGCTGATCTGGATCACCTTCTACCGCGACGAGAAGGGCGCGCCCTACGGGGTCTGGTTCTACAACACCTTCGTGCCGATCCCCGTGCGCCGCGTGATCTCGGTCGATCTCAAAGGCCAGGACTCGGTGATCATGTTCGCGGGCGCCAAGGGCCTGCTGAAACAGGGATTCGACACCAGCCACGTCGTGGACTTCCTGAAGGACGACCCCCGCGCGATCCTGATGCAGGCCTGGAACGACAGCCGCGGCAGCTACGGGCTCTACAAGGTCGACGTCTACACGGGCGAGGCGACGCTGATGGAACAGGGCGGGGTCGCGACCCAGTCGTGGCTCACCCAGGGCGGCGTGCCGATGCTGCGGATGGACGCCAACGCCCGCGGCACCATCGGCTGGGTCTATGGCCGCGCGCCAGGCGAGACCGAGTGGAAGCTGATCCGCAAGTCGCGGCTCAACGAGATGAAGAAGCTGCCGGATTTCGACGTCGTGGCGCCCACCCAGAAGGCCGGCGTGTTCCTGGTCTGCCAGCGGATGGACGGCAAGGACACCAGCGTCATCCGCACCTTCGACATAGCCAGCCTCGACTTCGGCGAGGTGATCGCCGAGCGGCCCGGCCGCGACCTGCAGACCGCCTTCGTGGACGAGAGCCTGCGCTACGTAGGCGGCGCCTACTGGGACGACCGGCTGAACTACCAGTTCAACGACCCGTCGCTGGGCGCGCATTTCCGGGCGATCAACAGGGCGCTCAAGGACAGCTGCAACGTCGAGCTCTACGACATCGATCTCGACCACAAGCGCCTGCTGCTCAAGGTCAGCGGGCCAACGGAGCCGGGGTCTTTCCAGGTCTATGACCGCCAGACGCGGGCGCTGGAGTACGTGGGCCACGCCAAGCCCTGGCTGCGGCCGGAACGCCTGGCGAGCACCGAGGCCATCCGGGTCAAGACCCGCGACGGCGCCGAGATCACCAGCTACCTGACCACGCCGATCGGCGTCGCCAAGGGTCCGCGCCCGATGGTGGTGTTGCCGCACGGCGGGCCTGAGATCCGCGACTATCTGGACTACGACGTCACGGTGCAGGCGCTGGCGGCCCGGGGTTGGCTGGTCCTGCAACCCAACTTCCGCGGCTCGGGCGGCTACGGCAAGGCGTTCGCCGAGCTGGGCCGCCGCCAGTGGGCCGACCGCATGCAGGACGACGTCGAGGACGCGGTGGCCCAGGTCATCGCCTCGGGCCGCGCCGATCCCAAGCGACTGGCCATCTGCGGGGCCAGCTACGGCGGCTATGCGGCGCTGATGGGCGCCGTGCGCCAGCCGTCGATGTACAAGGCGGTGGTCTCGATCGCCGGCGACGCCGACCTGATCGAGGCGCTGGCTTTCTCCCGGCGCGAGGACGGCGCGGACAGCCCGGCCTACGCTTACTGGTGCGGCTCGATGGGCCACCCCAAGACCGACCAGGACCTGCTGGTGCGCGCCTCGCCCGCCCGCCGCGCCGCCGAGGTCACCGCGCCGGTGCTGCTGATCCACGGGACCGAGGACACCATCGTCGACCCCCGCCAGTCGCGCCTGATGGCCAAGGCCCTCAAGGCCGCCGGCAAGACCTGCGAACACCTCGAGATCAAGGGCGAAGGCCACCGCAACTGGTCAGACGAGACCTGGAAGACGATCCTCACCCAGATGACCGGGTGGGTGGGGAAGTACATCTAGGTGTCGCCAGTCGTCGCCCTGCGCCGCGCGCGGATGTGAGTATCTAGTGGGCGCTCCCGCACACCGGACACTCCGGATCGCCAGCCACGCGCACCGTCCGGGTCTCGGCGGAGAGGGCGTCGTAGATCAGCAGCCGCCCGGCCAGCGGCTCGCCGGCGCCGGTGATCAGTTTCACGGCCTCCAGGGCCATCATCGAGCCGACGACGCCCGCCAGCGCGCCCACCACCCCCACGGCGGAGCAGGTCTCCGCGTCGGGCGGGACCTCGGGCACCAGGCAACGGTAGCAGGGCTGCCGGCCGAACACGCCCACCTGCCCCGTCCAGCGGCCGATGGCGCCCGACACCAGGGTCTTGCCGTGGCGCACGCAGGCCTCGTTCACGCAGAACCGCACGCCGAAGTCGTCGGTGCCGTCCAGGACCAGGTCGACGCCCCCGACCAGCTCGTCGGCCGTCCCGGGGCTGAACGCGCCGTTGAAGCCCGCCACGAACACATGCGGGTTCAGCGCGTGGAGCCTGTCGGCGGCGGCCTCCACCTTGGGCCGCCCCAGGTCGTCGGACTGGTAGATCACCTGCCGCTGTAGGTTCGAGACATCCACCTCGTCAGGATCGGCCAGGAGGATCGTGCCGACGCCCGCGGCCGCCAGGTACAGCGCCGCCGGAGCGCCCAGCCCGCCCGCGCCCACGATCAGCACGCTGGCGGCCTTGAGCTTCTGCTGGCCCGGACCGCCCACCTCGCGCAGCACGAGGTGCCGCGCGTAGCGTTCGATCTCGTCATCCGTGAAGCTCATTTGCGCAAAGACCTCGCAGGGGCGGGCACTTGACCTCACCGGGCAGTGTCCTCACATCGGCCCGGATGGCAGATAACTCAAGCTTTCCAGACTGGCACGGCACCACGATCCTGGCGGTGCGCAAGGGCGGCAAGACCGTCGTCGCCGGCGACGGCCAGGTCTCGATGGGCCCCACCATCGTCAAGGGCACGGCGAAGAAGGTGCGCACCCTGGCGGGCGGGCGCGTGATCGCGGGCTTCGCGGGCTCCACCGCCGACGCCTTCACCCTCATCGAGCGGCTCGAAGCCAAGCTGGAGCAGTATCCCGAGCAGCTGGCCCGCGCCTGCGTCGACCTCGCCAAGGACTGGCGCACCGACCGCTACCTGCGCCGCCTCGAAGCGATGCTGATCGTCGCCGACAAGGACCAGATCCTCACCGTGACCGGCGTGGGCGACGTGCTGGAGCCGGAACATGGCGTGGCCGCCATCGGGTCGGGCGGGAACTATGCGCTGGCCGCCGCCCGCGCGCTCGTGGACGTCGAGGGCCTGGACGCGGAGGAGGTCGCCCGCAAGGCCATGGCGATCGCCGCCGACATCTGCGTCTACACCAATGGGAGCCTGACGGTTGAGGTGCTCTGAGCGTGACTGGGGCGCCGGGGTCGTGCTGAGCCTCGCCCTCCTCGCCTCCCCCGCCCTAGCCGCCGAGATCACGCCCGCCCCTGTGGTCGCCGCCGAGCGGGCCTTCGCGGCGGACGGGCTCGAGCTGGGCGTGCAGGCCAGCTTCTTCAAGCATTCGGCGCCCGACGGCATCGTCTTCGGCCCAGAGCCGATCCTGGCCAGGGCGGCGTTCGGCGAGCCGCGGCCCAAGGGCAAGCCCCTCGTGTGGTGGCCGCTCTGGGCGGGGATCGCGCGCTCGGGCGACCTGGGTTTCACCACCGGGCCCTACACCTTCGACGGACAGCCGCGCGGCTACTACTTCACCGTCTGGGGCAAGCAGCCGGATGGCTCGTGGAAGTGGCTCTACGACGGCGGCCCGCCCAGCGACACGACCGGCGCCGCGCCCAAGGACTCGCCCACCGCCTACGCCAAACTCTCGACCCGCCGGGCCGGCTCGCCCGCCAAGGCGATGGCCGAGGTCGCCGCCGCCGAGCGGGCGCTGCACGACGCGGCGAAGACCGACGTGAAGGCCGCCTACCTGGCCGTCGTCGCCGAGGACGGCCGGATCGTGGGCTCCCGCGCCAAACCGCCCGCCAACCGCGCCGAGATCGAGACCGAGCTGGCCACGCGCGCCGCATCCATCGCGTTCTCTCCGCTGGGCGGCTCGGCCTCCAGCGCCGGCGACCTGGCCTGGACCTACGGCGCCGCGGCGTGGACGGCGCAGGACGGCTCGGCGCAGCGCGCGCACTACGTCCGCGTCTGGCGCGACGACAAGGCGGGCTGGCGCTTGCTCTACGACGTGCTGCTGCCCGCGCCGCCCCTGAAGACGCCGCCTGTCGCTGCCCCCGCCTCGTGATTATCTGACTGGGTACATGACCGAATTTTCCCCCCGCGAGATCGTCTCCGAACTCGACCGCTACATCGTCGGCCAGAACGAGGCCAAGAAGGCGGTCGCCGTGGCCCTGCGCAACCGCTGGCGTCGCCGCCGCGTGCCCGATGACCTGCGCGACGAGGTGACGCCCAAGAACATCCTGATGATCGGCCCCACCGGCGTCGGGAAGACCGAGATTGCGCGCCGGCTGGCCAAGCTGGCCCAGGCGCCCTTCCTGAAGGTCGAGGCCACCAAGTTCACCGAGGTCGGCTACGTCGGCCGTGACGTGGACCAGATCGTCCGCGACCTGGTCGAGAGCGCCATCGCCATGGTCCGCGACAAGCGCCGCGCCGGCGTGCGCGCCCGCGCCGAAGCCGCCGCCGAGGAGCGCATCCTGGACGCCCTCACCGGCCCTGGCTCCACTGCCGCCCGCGAGAGCTTCCGCAAGAAGCTGCGCGCAGGCGAGCTGGACGACAAGGAGGTCGAGCTGCAGCTCGCCGAGAGCGCGCCGTCGCTGCCCATGATGGACATCCCGGGCCAGCCCAACATGGGCATGCTCAACCTCGGCGACATGCTGGGCAAGGCGTTCGGCGGGCGCACCAAGACCCACAAGACCACCGTCTCCGGGGCCTGGGCCCCGCTGATCGCCGAGGAAAGCGACAAGCTGGTCGACCAGGAGGCGCTGACCACCGAGGCTCTGGCGTTGGCTGAGAACGAGGGTATCGTCTTCCTGGACGAGATCGACAAGGTGGCCAGCCGCCAGGATCGGGCGGGCGCCGACGTTTCCCGGGAGGGCGTGCAGCGCGACCTGCTGCCGCTGATCGAGGGCACCACCGTCTCGACCAAGCATGGCCCGGTGAAGACCGACCACATCCTGTTCATCGCCTCGGGCGCGTTCCACGTGGCCAAGCCGTCCGACCTGCTGCCCGAACTGCAGGGCCGCCTCCCGATCCGGGTGGAGCTGAAGGCGCTGACCCGCAGCGACCTGCGGCGCATCCTGGTCGAGCCCGAGGCCAACCTGATCCGCCAGCACCAGGCCCTGCTGGCCACCGAGGGCGTGACGCTCGCCTTCACAGAGGACGCCTACGACGCCCTGGCCGACGCCGCCGTGGCCGTGAACGGCGCCGTGGAAAACATCGGCGCGCGCCGGCTGCAGACCGTGCTCGAGCGGGTGATGGAGGACATCAGCTTCACCGCTGCGGACCGCACGGGCGAGACCATCACGGTCGACGCGGCCTATGTGGAAAGCCGCATCGGCGAGCTGTCGAAGAACGCCGACCTGTCGAAGTTCATCCTCTGATGTGCGGGCGCTGCTTTTCCCGGCGGGGGTTCATGGCGGCGCTGGGCGCGGCCGGCCTCGCGGGCTGCAGCGAGAACGCCGCGACAGGGCGGCGCCAACTGGTGTTGGTGGACGACGCCCAGCTGGTGAGCTTCGCCGACCAGACGTGGAACGAGGTGGTGGCCAAGGTCCCGCCCGTGGCCGATCCCGCGGCCCACGCCCGGCTGGCCCGGATCGGCGCGCCGCTGGTGAAGGCGGCGGGGCGGGACGATCTCGACTGGTCGTTCAAGGTCCTGGACAGCCCCGAACTCAACGCCTTCGTCCTGCCGAACGGCAAGGTGGGGTTCTTCCGCGGCCTGCTGGAGCTGGCCGGCAGCGACGACGAGGTGGCCTCGGTCCTGGGTCACGAGGTGGGCCATGTGATCGCCCGACATTCGGCCGAGCGGATGAGCCAGGAGGTCGCGGTGAAGGCCGGCGTCGCCGTCGCCCAGATGCTGATCGCCCAGGAGGCGGGCGAGTGGACCGACGAGATCGGCGCCGCGCTGGGGGTTGGCGCCACCCTGGGCGTGATCCTGCCCTACTCCCGCAAGCACGAACTGGAGGCCGACCGCGTGGGCGTCGATCTCATGCGCAAGGCCGGTAAGGACCCGGCGGCGGCGATCCGCTTCTGGGAGCGGATGATCGCGCGCGCCGACGACGCGGCGAAGCCTCCGGAAGTGATGTCGACCCACCCCGCCGACGATCGCCGCCTGGAGGCGTTGAAGATCGCCGTCGGCGCCTAATCCCGCGCCGCATCCAGCACCCGGCGCACGTGCTGCAGGGTCGGCAGCACGGCGGCGAGCATCTCCAGGTCCACCTCGCGGAGCAGGTCTCCGAACAACGGGCCCAGGTTGGCGATGGCCGCCTCGCGCACCGCTTTGCCTGCTGGGGTAACCGTCACGGTCTTGCCGCGTCCGTCATCGGGATCGGGGTCGACACGGATCCAGCCGCCGGCCTCCAGCCGCTTCAACGTGCCGGTCATGGCGCCCTTGGTGACCTGGACCGCGTTGGCGATCTGCGCCGGGGCCCGCCGCTCGTGACCCAGCCGGACCATGTGGTTCAGCACCGTGAATCCGGCCAGCGACAGGCCCTCCGGCAACACGCGCTCGGCGGCGGTTCGCGACAGATGCTCGATGATCGCGACCTCGTTGAAGAAGACGAAGGCCGTGGGGTCGTTCGGCGGCGTCATGCCCGGATGTGCTGGGCGAGGCCCCGACGCGGCGCGGGCTCCACGGGCTTGGCCTTGCCGATCCGGACCAGCATCTGCAGCGGCGCCTGCGGGCTCGCGCCCAGGGCGGCCTGGGTCTCGCGATACAGCTCGGCCATCTCGGGGAACTCCTGCAGCGTCATGCTCCAAGGCTGCATCGACAGGCCCAGCGCGGTCGCCGTCAAGTGCATCCGCGCATAGGCCCGGCCGCTCGCGATCTGAGTCGCGCGGCTGTTGTCGGGCCCCTTCAGCCACACGAAGGCGGGGGTCGCGGCGATGGTCTTGCCGAACATGTCGATGGCGCTGCGGGTGGCGAACGATGTCGGGTCGCCCATCGTCTCGCGCGTCAGCAGGCCGATCGCCGCCATGCCCTCCAGGAACGGCCCCTTGAGCGCGATGCCATCCCGGTGGCGGGCGATCTCAGCGGGCCCGATGCGGGTGAGCCGCGCGGATTCCTGCGCCGCGGCGGCGGTGGTCATCTCGCGGGCGAAGCCGCGCGAGCCGATGTCGATGAGGCGTTCGACCCCGGTCTTGTCGGTGACCGCCGCGGCGGTGAGGGGTGACGGGGCCGCCGCGACCACGCGGGCGAGGTCATTCGCGGCGGGCGGCGACGCGAGATCGTAGGGCTCGCGACTGGTGTGCCGGGCGGTGATCTGGCGGAAGAGCGGATCGGGCTGCACAGCGTCGTCGGCGACCAGGCGCACGTGCGCCACGGGGCGCGCGTCCAGGACCGGCTGCGGTTCGCCCTGGGGCCAGAGCGTGATGTCGGCCCGCAGGCCGCGTTCGCGCGCCGCCAGGTCGAGAAGCTCGAGGAACGCGCCGCAGCCGAGGGTGATCTGGCGGTTGGGCGGGTCGGTGGCCGGCAGCAGGCGCGCGGTGTCGGCATAGAAGACGATCTCGTCCGTCCCGGGCAGGTCGACCAGCCAGGGCTGGCGATTGTGCGGATTGGGCGCGAGGATCGCGTGAGCCAGGGCCCAGCGGCGCGGATCGCGTTCGCCCGCGCCGGGATTGCGCCAGGCCGCGGCAGGATCGGGGCCCCCGCTGGAGGCGCAGCCTGCGGCGGCCAGGGCGCCGCCCCCCATCAGGACTTCCAGGATCGTTCGGCGTGTCGGCATCGCACCATTCCGTTTAGCACTAAACTATATGTAGCTTAGGACTAAACGACTTTCAATGGGCTTCGATCAGTCTCGGTGACGGCGGGCGCGCCAGATGGCGTCTTCCAGGGCCTTGGCGAACTCACCCCGCTCGCCGGGGCTCAGGGCCGCGGCCACCGGGGTCTCGCGGCCCGACAGCGCCAGATGCAGCGCCATGACCCGGTCTTCCTCGTCCTTCTCGACGGTGATGCGCGTGAAGGCGGTGGGGCTCTCCCAGACGACGCGGCTGTCGCGGGGGCCCTCCCAGGTAACGCGCACCGCGCCGGGGCTGACCTGGATCCGCTCGATGATCCGGCCCGACCGGTAGCTGGCGATGAACGCCACAACGATCGCCAGCACGTCGATGCCCAGGAACGGCAGCACCCAGTGGGCGCCCATCCGCACGAACACCGCCGCCGACGCCACGTTGGCCGCGGTGATGACCGAGATCAGGATGATGAAGCCCCGCTCCGACAGCGAGCGGTTCGGCTTGATCTCCGCATCCATGTAGAGCGCGCCGTGCGTCATGCCGGCGGACGTTAAGACCCTCGTGGCCGCCAAGTCCACAGGCTGCGAACTGGCTCTGCGCCGCGCACGCCGCCTGCCCCACATCGGGCGTCCAAACGGAACCGGGCTGGAGGGGTGCGCATGAAGATCGCGATGGTGGCGTTCGAGGGGTTCACCGACGTGGACCTGTTCATGCCCTGGGACCTGTTCTACCGCGTCAAGGACGCGACCTACGCCGCCTATCCGGGCGAATGGGATGTGCGCATCTGCGCCGACGCGCCGCGCATCACCTCGTACTCGGGCCTGGCCATCGACCGCCACGAGCCGCTGGACTGGGCGGCCGACGCCGACGCCGTCTTCATCGTCAGCGGCCCCGGCAGCCGCGTTAAGATCAAGGACCCGGCGTTCCTGGGCGCGCTCCGGCTGGACCCCTCGCGGCAGCTGATCGCGGCCATCGACTCCGGCGTCCTGATCCTGGCGGCGCTGCGCCTGCTGGACGGCCTCAGCGCAACCACCTATCCCAGCGTCTTCGCCGAGCTTGAGGCCATGGGCGTCAAGACCGAGCGGCGGCCCTTCGTGGTTCACGGCAACCTCGCCACGGGCGGCGGCTGTCTGGCCACCCAGGACCTCGCGGCCTGGATCGTCGAACGGCTGATCGGACGGGAGGCGGCGATGGCGATCGTGGATTCAGTGGCGAAGGTCGGATGATGGCGGACAACTGGGCGGAGGGCCGGATCGCCCTCGTGACGGGCGCGACCTCGGGGTTTGGCGAGGCGATGGCTCGCCGGCTGCTGGCCGCTGGCGGCCATGTGATCGCGACCGGCCGCCGCACCGAGCGGCTGGAGGCCCTGGCAAAGGACATGGCGACGGAGCGCCTGCTGACCCGCGAGCTGGACGTCACCTCGGAGGCGTCCATCGCCGCCCTGCTGCCCAGCCTGCCGTCCGCCTTCGAGGCCATCGACATCCTCTACAACAACGCGGGCCTCGCCCTGGGCCTGGGCAAGGCCCACGAGGCTTCGCTCAGCGACTGGGAGACGATGATCGCCACCAACGTCACCGGGCTGGTGCGCATCACCCGCGCGGTCCTCCCCGGCATGGTGGCCCGCAACCGCGGCGACGTGCTGAACCTCTCGTCGGTGGCGGCGAGCTATCCCTATCCGGGCGGCAATGTGTACGGCGCCACCAAGGCGTTCGTGCGCCAGTTCTCGCTGAACCTGCGCGCCGACCTCATCGGCACGAAGGTGCGGGTGACCTCCATCGAACCCGGCATGGCCGAGACCGAGTTCTCGGTGGTCCGCTTCGCCGGCGACCAGGAGAAGGCCGACAACGTCTACAAGGGCGTCCACGCCATGAGCGCCGACGACGTCGCCCTGGTCTGCGAGAGCGTGCTGAAGCTGCCGGCCCACATCAACGTCAACACGCTGGAGCTGATGCCGGTCCAGCAGGCCTTCGGGCCGTTCGCCGTGGATCGCGGGTAACCCAGCGCCCCCTCCACCGCTTCGCGGTCCCCCTCCCCCGCGAGCGGGTGAGGAACTGTGGCCGACCGTTCCGCTCTCGTTCCTCCCCCATGCCAATGGGGGAGGGGGACCACGAAGTGGTGGAGGGGGCGCTACCGCCGCACGGCGCTTGAACCCGCGCCCAGACGCACAGCATCTTCGCGACATGGCCAAGCCCGCCCCGAGGAAAAAGCTCAAGCCCGCCGAGCAGGCGCGGATCGCCGAGCTGTTCGAGCGGTTCGAGAGCCAGGAGAGCGACCCTCGCACCGAGCTGGATTACGCCAGCCCCTATGAGCTGGTGGTCGCCGTGGCGCTGTCGGCGCAGGCTACCGACGTATCAGTCAACAAGGCCACCGCCAGGCTCTTCAAGGTCGCCGACACGCCGCAGAAGATGCTGGCGCTGGGCGAGGACGGGCTGAAGTCCTTCATCAGCTCGATCGGCCTCTACAACATGAAGGCCAAGAACGTGATCCGGATGGCCGAGATCCTGATCGAGAGCCACAGCGGCGAGGTGCCGCTGGTGCGCGAGCAGCTCCAGGCCCTGCCCGGCGTCGGCCGCAAGACCGCCTCGGTGGTGCTGAACGAGCTGCGCATCGAGCCTGCCATCGCCGTCGACACCCACGTCTTCCGCGTCAGCCACCGCCTGGGCCTCTCCACCGGCAAGACGCCCGACAAGGTCGAGGCCGACCTGATGGCCATCGTTCCCGAGCCGGCCCTGACCCGCGCGCACCACTGGCTGATCCTGCACGGCCGCTATGTCTGCGTGGCGCGGAAGCCCAAGTGCGGCGAGTGCCCGGTCGCCGACCTCTGCCCGTCGAAGCACCTGTTCGTGAAATGAGCCGTCTGCCGCTCACCGCGCTGCGGGTGTTCGAGGCGGCCGCGCGGCACGAGAGTTTCCTGCAGGCCGCCGAGGAACTGGCGATCACCCCCGGCGCGGTCAGCCGGCAGATCAAGGCGCTGGAGACCGAACTGGCCGTGCGGCTGTTCGAGCGCTTCAACCGCGCCGTCCGCCTGACCGAGACCGGCCGGCGGCTGTCCACCGGCGTCCGCCAGGGGCTCAGCCGGATCGAGGAGGCCGTCGCCGAGGTGCGCGCCGAGCGGCAGGGCGTGTTGGCCGTCACCGCCATGCACTCGTTCGCCGCCCGCTGGCTGGTGCCGCGGCTCCACCTGTTCAACGAGCGCCATCCCGATATCCAGGTGCTGGTTTCGGCGTCGGATCAGGCGGTCGATCTCGTGCGCGAGCGCTACGATGTGGCGATCCGCTTTGGCCGGGGTCCCTTTCCAGGCTTCCACGCGCGCAAGCTGGTGTCGCTGTTCATGTTCCCGGTGTGCAGCCCGCGCCTGCTGGAGCAGACCCGGCTGGATTCCCCGCACGACCTGGCGAACGCCCAACTGCTGGCCGACGTCTACCTGGCCCAGGGCGAGCCGCACTGGGGCGACTGGCTGGCGCTGGCCGGGGCGCCCGAGGTGGACTGGCGCGGCGGCCAGCAGTTCTCGAACGTCTACCTGGCCATCGAGGCCGCCATCGCCGGGCGTGGCGTGGCGCTGGGCGAGCGGGCCCTCGTGCTCGACGAACTGGCCACCGGGCGGCTGGTGAAGCCCTTCGACGTCGAGCTGCTCAGCCCCTTCAGCCAGTGGATCCTGACCCTGCCCGAAAAGGCGGATCGACCCGACATCCGCAAGTTCCGCAACTGGCTCATCGCCCAGGCCGACGCCGACGGCCTGCAGCGCTTCGAGTGACTTCAGATCACCTGAACTGCGCACTTCTCCTTTGTCGCCGTGCAGCGTTCGACGTCTAGTCCGGTCATCCGAAACCTCCGCTCCCCAGGAGAACCCCGATGACCACCGACTGCTGCCACCCCACGGCCGCCCCGACCCGCCTGCATGATGCGATCCTGGGCTTGGCCGTGACCGTGATCTTCATCGTCCCAGCGACCCTGGCTCTGTTCACCGTCCTCTAGGATGACGTGTTCGAAGCCCGCACGGGTCATTCCCCGCGCGTCGCCGATCATCGCCCGGCTGACGCATTGGCGACGGCGGGGTTTTCTGGACGAGCCGGCGGTCGCTCACGGACCGCGCTGAAATCAGCCCAGGATCACGTGCGGCACGAACCGCGACAGGTTCTTGGTCACGCGGCTCCGGTCCTCGCGGATCCCGACGCCAGCCGGCTCGTCGCCCACGATCCACGCGCCGATCACCGGGTAGTTTCCGTCGAAGGCGGTGATCGTGTGCAGCGCCTGGCGGATGTGGCCTTCCTCGCCGTAGCCCTGGTCCAGCACCGTCGCGCGGCGGCCTTCGTCGACCAGCTCGATGTTCGCGCCTTCCCGGCTGAACAGCGGCTTCCTCACATATGAATTGCCCAGTTCGGCGATCCTCGGGTCGTCCTCGAAGAAGGCCGGCAACAGGTTGGGGTGCCCCGCATGGCGCTCCCACAGCAGCGGCAGCAGGCCCTTGTTCGACAGGATCGCCTTCCAGGCCGGTTCGATGAACTGGGTGCGGGAGCCGGCGATCTTGCCGGCGTAGTCCTCGCGGAACATCTCCTCCCACGGGTACAGCTTGAAGATCGCCTGGACGATGTAGTTGTCCTCGTCCACGAACCGGCCGTCAGCGTCCAGCCCGATGCTCTCGATGGGGACGAACTTGGGCTCGAGCCCCGCCTGGGCGGCGATGTCCTCGAGGTACTTCACCGTCTGGCGATCCTCGATCGAGTCGGGATCGCTGGTGAAGTGGACGAAGCCGCCGCCCGGGAAGATCGCCTTGAACCGTCGCTCAAGCTTCTCGTGCAGGCTGTTGAACTGGTCGGCCTCCGGCGGCAGGGCGCCCGAGGCGATCATGTCCTCCAGCCACACCCACTGGAACGTGCCGGTCTCGTAGATGCTGGTGGGCGTGTCAGCGTTGTATTCGAACAGCTTGGCCGGTCCCTCGCCGTCGTAGGCGAAGTCGAAGCGGCCATAGAGCGACGGCTGCTTCATCGCCCAGCTGTCGGCGACGTCGTCGCGCGAGTCCGGCGGGATCGCCAGCTTGCCCATCAGCTCCTCGCTGCGGACCACCTCGTCCACCAGCGACAGGCACATCTGGTGCAGCTCGCGCGCCGGCTCCTCGATGCCGTCGTCCACCTCGGAGAGCGTGAACTGGTAGTAGGCCCGCTCATCCCAGTACCGGGCGCCGTCCAGATGGCGCCAGGTGAAGCCCAGCGCCTCGGCCTTCTCGTCCCAGCCCGGGCGTTCGGTGGTTTGGATGCGTTCCATGGTGCGCTCCTGCGCTTCCTCTCCCCCGCGAAGCGGAGAGGGGGGAGGGTGGAGAGAGGCTGGCTGGGAGCTTCCAGCGTCCGGGCGGCGATCACCTCATCGCCAGGCGAGGGGCCCGCGCCGCGCTCTCCCGACCGTCTCCCTCTCGTCGCGCCGGAGGCGGCGCGTGGGGAGAGGAGACTACGCCTCGTTCTTGCGATCCGCCGGCACGGGCTGAGCCTCGATCTGAAGGCGCGGGGCCTCCAGTTGCAGCGGCTCTTCCTTCGGCGCCTTCAGGCGGGCCAGCACGTCGTTGGCCGACGCGTGGCCGGGCAGGATGCCGGCCGCCTTCAGCTTGGCGTCGAGGTCGGCGCCGGTGCGGCGGTCTTCCAGCTCGCCGGCGGCCTTGAACTTCTCCTCGGCGATCGCCTGGCGCTCCTTGATGCGCTTGAGGCTGTCGGCGGCCGAGCCCAGGCGGGACGCGGCGCCCGCGCCCTGGGACGCCACCGCGGCCTGGGCCTTCTGGACGCTATCGTTGACCTTCACCACGTCGATCTCGCGGCGCAGGTTCTCGACGCGCTGCTGGGTCGTGGCGATGGTCTGGTGCATGCGCTCCTCGGCGTTGCGCATGTCGGCCAGCTGGGGCGTCTTCAGGTCGATCTCGGATTCCAGCTCGGAGATCCGCGTGGCGACTTCCAGCGCCAGGGTCTCGTCGCCCTTGCTGAGCGCGGCGCGGGCCGAACCCTCGTAGCGGACCGACTGGTCCTTCAGGTTCTGCAGTTCCTTCTCAAGCATGCGCCGCTTGGCGACCAGCGTCGCCAGGTCGTCGCGGGCGCGGCCGAGGGCGTTGTCGGCGTCGCGGATTTCCTGGTCCAGGATGCGCAGGGCGTTGGCGTCGACCACGGCGGCGCCGGCTTCGTGCGCGGTGCCGCGGAAGAGGGTGATCAGCTTCGTGAAGATGGACATGCGGGCTCTCTCAGGCGGCCGACGCGAAGGTTTCCCGCAGCTCATCGGCGGCGCGGATGGCGTTCTCGGCCAGCATGCGCAGCTCGATGATCACGGTCTGCAGGGTGGTCTTGCAGGCGAGCTCGCCGAAGATCTCGTAGTAGTCTCGGCCAGCCACGGTGGTGATGCCGAAATTCGACAGCGGCACCAGCTTCTGCGCCTTCAGCAGGAAGACGTTGAAGGCGGCCTGGTCCTTTTGCTCGTCGACGGGCCACATCAGGGCGCTCACGACGATCTGCTCGGCGCCGACGGACAGATAGATCGGCAGATCGCCGAACTCGTGCATGGTGATCTGCAGGACAGGCTCCGAGCCCTCCAGCACGCGCGCGGTCAGCTCACCGTCGCGCAGCAGCCGGGTCTCGGTCAGCGCTGCGGCTAGACTCTTCACCGACCAGTCGGTGTCGATGACATGGTCCATCTGGAATGATCCCTGCGGAGGGTCTGGGTTTCTCAGCAGCGCCGGTCCGCGGCTCGACGCTGTGATAATGGCTCGTGCGGCGGCCTGGATGTCGGCCTTCGCGCCGGGAGGCACCCAGAGCTCGAGCTTCACGAGGCCCAGCCGCTGGCGCTCGGCGCGCCACAGACGAGTCCGTTCTGCGGGGCTCAAGCTCATGCTATCCGCGGTCCGTCGCATTCATGGTATGCATACGCGTATATTTGACACTTCGCAAGATGGGTCTATGCTTGGGGCATAACAAGGGCTGACGACGTGGTCTTCCGCAAACTGTTTGGCGGCGGCAAACAACAGGACGCCGAACCGGCGATTCCGGTGGTGCGCAACGTCACGATCGGGCGAACGGTAAGGCTCGATCCCCTGGCATGGCGGCGGCTGGGTTCTGACGCGCTGTTCAAGATGGACACCGACACCCTCGAGATCGTGGCCCAGGGCTCCATCGACCTGGGCGTCGATGGCTGGGTCCACCGGTTCTATACCGAAGACGACGTCATGCTGCAGATGGTGTCACCCGATCCGCAAGGCCTGGAGGCCGAGGATTTCACCGTCTTCCGCCCCTGGTCGTCCGCCTATCCCCCCGACGGCCACGCGCGTCGCGACTGGGCCGACCGCCTGCGCGCGCCGGCGTTCACCCAGCCAGGGCTCGACGTCTACCGCCGCTTTTGGTTCGGCGACACCGACGCGCGGCAGGAGCCGGTCAGCTTCTGGGAGAACGTCTACGACGACCGCTCAGGGCGCAACGCCCGGCGGATCTATCAGACCTGCATGCTGTTCTCGCGCGACCTGCCGGGCGAGGGTAGTGAACTGTTGCTCGCCATCGAGATGGAGCCGCAGGGCGGCGATCTCACGCACGAGATCATGATCGGCATCCCGCTGGATGTCGGTGAGTTTGAGGCCTAGAGCATCCGCCGCCCGGCGGAGTCTCTAACTCTGGCTAGGGAATGGACGCCGGACTGGGCGTTCGGAACTGAAGGGGCTGCGATGATTGTCTTCGATCCTTACGCGTTCGGGTCTGGCGCGCTGAGCTTCGCGCTCGCCTTCCTCGCCGCGGGCGGCTTCGCACTGATCTTCAAGGCGGTCTATCGTTGGGTCACGCCGCACGACGAGGGTGCGCTGATCCGGGCCGGAAACACGGCGGCCGCGGTGACCCTGGGCGGCGCCCTGCTGGGCTATGTGATCCCGCTGGCCTCGGCCCTGACCCAGACCCATTCACTGCCCGAGTTCGTGGCCTGGGCGCTGCTGGCCGGCGTGATCCAGATCGTCACCTTCGTCGCGGTGCGCCGCATCGCGCTGCCCGATGTCTCGGCCCGCATCGAGCGCGGCGAGATGTCGACGGCGCTGTACCTGCTCTTCATCTCGCTGGCGGTGGGCATCCTGAACGCCGCCTGCATGACGGCCTGAGGGCCCCAAGGGGGTACGGGACCATGAAACGCACGCGCAAACTGACGCTCACCACCCTGATGGCCGCCGGCGGCGTGTCGCTGACCGCCTGTGGCGACAACCCGGCCGACAACGTCCGCATCGAGAACCCCGGCAAGTCGGTGGACGCCTGGGCTTATGCGTCCCTGCAGGAGTGCAAGGACAAGAACGAGGTGCCGGACGACGCCTGCGTGAAGGCCGACGCCGCCGCCAAGGAAGACGAGGCCAAGAGCCCGAAGTACGACCAGCAGGCCACCTGCGAAGAGGTCTACGGACCCGGCCAGTGCGTCCCGCGCAGCCAGGCGAACGGCGGCGGCTCGTTCTGGGGCCCGCTCATGACCGGCTTTATCGTCGGCCAGATGCTGGACGGCGGCTGGGGCGGCCGGGGCATGTACCGCGACTGGCGCGACGGCGGCTTCTACACCTCGAGCGGCGGACGGGTCTGGACCGACTATTCCAGCGGCCGCACCCGCGTCGGCAGCCGCGGCTTCGACGCCCCCGACGTCTACAACGCCCCGCAGAAGGTCCGCACCCGTAGCTCGGTCATCTCCCGCGGCGGTTTCGGCGGCCGCATGTCGGCCCGCAGCTCGGGCGGCAGCCGCGGCTGGGGCGGTTAGCGTCCGTCCGCTCTATGTCGAAGGCTTCGGCGGGGTCTCGACCGGCGCGGCGACCAGCGTCATGCCGCAGGCGGGGTCCGAGCAGACGCCGGGCTTGTCGAACACCTTGCCGTCATTGCCGCAGCCGCAGGGCGGACAGACGAACCTGGGCGCCGCGTCGGGGGCCTGCGCCAGGGCGGCGGCAGGCAGGCACGCGCATGCGGCGAACGCCGCGAATGCGCGGCGTGTCAGAAGAGCCATCCTCTTGCGTCCTCCTGATGTCTCCCCCGGGAAACTAGGCCGAAACGCCGACGCGTCCATGCGGTCTGCGCCACCACGACGCCGTCGCAGCGCCGGCGCCCGGACCTAGCGCCGCCACCGCTTTCGCTGTAAGCCCCGCCCTCCAAGCCGAACGGAATTCCGCCAGCAATGCCAGAGCTCTACGACGTCGCCGCGATCGGCAACGCCATCGTCGACGTGATCGCCCCCTGCAGCGACGCCTTCCTCTCGGAGAACGGGCTGACCAAGGGCGCCATGATGCTGGTCGATCCCGAGGCCAGCGCCGCGCTCTATTCCAGGATGCAGCAGGCGGTGGAGGCCTCGGGCGGCTCGGCGGCCAACACCATCGCGGGCCTCGCCAGCTTCGGCGGCAAGGGCGCCTTCATGGGCAAGGTGGCCGACGACCAGCTGGGCCGGATCTTCGCGCACGACATGCGGGCCATGGGCGCGCGCTTCGAGAACACGCCCCTGGTCGGCGGCCCCGCCACCGCGGTCTCGATGATCAACGTGACGCCCGACGCCCAGCGCACGATGTGCACCTTCCTGGGCGCGTCGGTGGAGTTCACCGACAGCGACGTGGAGAAGGATGTCGTCGAGGCGGCCAAGATCGTCTACCTCGAAGGCTATCTTTTCGACGCCGAAGCGGCCCGGAAGGCCTTCGCCAAGGCCGCGGCCCTGGCGCACGGCGCCGGCCGCATGATCGCGCTGACCCTCTCCGACAGCTTCGTCGTGGAGCGTCACCGCAAGGCGCTGCTGGGGTTCATCGAGGGTCAGGTCGATCTGCTCTTCGCCAACGAGGCGGAACTGAAGGCGCTGTTCGAGACAGAGCGCTTCGACGACGCCCTGCACCAGCTGCGACCGCACGTGAAGATCGCGGCCATCACCCGCAGCGAAAAAGGCTCGGTGATCCTCGACTATGGTCAGCGGCTGACGGTCGACGCCGAGCCGGTGGAGAAAGTCGTGGACACGACCGGCGCGGGCGACCAATACGCAGCCGGTTTCATGTTCGGCCTTTCCCGGGGGCGGCCGCTGCACCAGTGCGGCAAGCTGGCCAGCCTGGCGGCGGCCGAGGTGATCTCGCACTACGGCCCGCGTCCGGCGGTGTCGCTGAAGGAACTGGCCGAGTCGAAGGGGTACTGACGCGATGAGCCGGAAGGCCGAAGTCGTCCGCAATACCAAGGAGACCCAGATCCGCGTCGCCGTGGACCTGGACGGAACCGGCGTGTCCAAGGTGACCACTGGGATCGGCTTCTTCGACCACATGCTGGACAGCTTCGCCCGCCATGGCGGAATCGACATCGAGGTCGAGACCAAGGGCGACCTGCACATCGACATGCACCACACGGTGGAAGACACCGGGATCGTGCTGGGTCAGGCCATCAAGGATGCGCTGGACGGCTTCAAGGGCATCCGCCGCTTCGGCCATGCCTACATCCCGATGGACGAGACCCTGTCGCGCTGCGCCATCGACCTGTCTAACCGGCCCTACCTGATCTGGAACGTCGAGTTCCGGACGCCCAAGGTGGGCGACATGGACACCGAGCTGTTCAAGGAATTCCACCACGCGTTCGCGATGAACCTGGGCGCCTGCGTGCACCTGGATCTGCTGCGCGGGACCAACAGCCACCACATCGCCGAGAGCGGGTTCAAGGCGCTGGCGCGGGCCCTGCGCCAGGCCGTCGAGCTCGATCCAAAGACCCACGGCCACGCCCCCTCCACCAAGGGCGTGCTCTAGGAAACCCATCCTGATGAAGAGCGTCGCCCTGATCGACTATGGGTCGGGCAACCTCCGCTCGGCCGAAAAGGCTCTCGTCCGCGCCGCGGCCGGGACCGCCCGCATCGTGGTCACCAACGATCCCGAGACCGTCCGCGCGGCCGACGCCGTCGTCCTGCCCGGCGTGGGCGCCTTCGCCGCCTGCATGGCCGCGCTCAGCGAGCGGACCGGGGTGATCGAAGCCATGAACGAAGCGGTCGGCGGACGTGGCGTTCCGTTCCTGGGCATCTGCGTCGGCATGCAGCTGATGGCGACGAGAGGCCTGGAGTTCGGCGTCACCCCGGGCCTGGGCTGGATCGAGGCCGACGTGCGCCGGATCGCGCCCGCCGACCCTTCGCTGAAGGTGCCGCACATGGGCTGGAACAGCCTGGAGGTCGTCACCGACCTCCCGATCCTGGCCGGCCTGAAGGGCGGCGCCCCCGTCTATTTCACCCATTCCTTCGCCATGTTCCCGGAAGACTCCGCGCACGTGGCGGCCTATGTGGACCACGGCGGCCGTTTCCCGGCGGCCGTCGCTCGCGACAACCTCGCCGGGGTGCAGTTCCACCCCGAAAAATCCCAAGCGGCAGGCCTCCGGCTCCTCGCCGACTTCCTGGAGTGGCGCCCGTGATCCTCTACCCGGCGATCGACCTGAAGGACGGCCAGTGCGTGCGCGTCCTGCACGGCGATCTCTCCACCGCCACGGTCTTCAACACCGATCCCGGCGCTCAGGCCCGCGCGTTCGTCGACGCCGGCTTCCATTGGATCCACGTGGTCGACCTGAACGGGGCGACCCAGGGCAAGGCCGTCAACGGCGCGGCCGTCGAGAAGATCCTGTCCACCGTGTCGGTGCCGGTGCAGCTGGGCGGCGGGATCCGCACCCTGGCCGACATCGAGCGCTGGATCGAGGCGGGCGTCAGCCGCGTGATCCTGGGCACGGTGGCGGTGAAGGAGCCCAAGGTCGTGCTCGACGCCGCCCGCAAATGGCCCGAGCAGATCGCGGTCAGCGTCGACGTCCGCGCCGGCAAGGTGGCCGTCGAGGGCTGGACCGCCGACTCGGACCTGGACGCGATCACCGTGGCGAAGCGCTTCGAAGACGCCGGCGTCGCCGCACTGATCGTCACCGACATCGACCGCGACGGCACGGTCATGGGCTTCAACGTCGAGGCGTTCGGCGCCATGGCCGACGCGGTTTCGATCCCCGTCATCGCCGCCGGGGGTCTCGCCAGCGTGGACGACATCATCAAGCTGAAGGCTCGCAAAGGCGTGCCGGTGGCCGGCGCTGTGCTGGGCCGCGCGCTCTATAACGGCGCGATCAACCCGGCCCAGGCCCTGGAGATCGCGGCGTGAGCCTGAAGGTGCGCCTGATCCCCTGCCTGGACGTCAAGGACGGCCGGGTGGTGAAGGGCGTGCAGTTCGTGAACCTGGTGGACGCCGGCGACCCCGTCGAACAGGCCCAGGCCTACGACGCGGCCGGCGCCGACGAGCTGATGTTCCTCGACATCACCGCCAGCCACGAGAACCGCGGCATCATCCTCGACGTGGTGGCTCGCACCGCCGACGTCTGTTTCATGCCCCTCAGCGTGGGCGGCGGGATCCGCAGCGTGGAGGATGGGCGTCGCCTGCTGCTCGCGGGCGCCGATAAGATCTCGATCATGACCGCCGCCGTAACCGACCGTGACGTGGTCAGCCGCTGCGCCGACGCCTTCGGCTCCCAGGCCGTGGTCGTGTCCGTCGACGCCAAGCGGACCGCCGATGGCCGCTGGGAAGTCTTCACGCATGGGGGGCGCAACCCCACCGGGCTGGACGCGATCGACTATGCGGTCGAGGTCGTCGCCAAGGGCGCGGGCGAGATCATGCTCACGTCGATGGACCGCGACGGCGCCAAGACCGGCTACGACCTGGAGCTGGTGCGGCGCGTGAGCTCGGCCGTGACGGTGCCGGTGATCGCCTCGGGCGGCGCGGGCAACACCCAGCATCTGGTCGACGCCGTGCTGGCCGGCGCCGATGCGGTGCTGGCCGCCTCGATCTTCCACTTCGGCGAGGTCTCGATCGGCGAGGCCAAGGCCGCGATGGCCGCTGCCGGCGTGCCCGTGCGTCTCACGGAGAAGGCCGCATGACCCGCTTCGCCAACGTCATCGACCGCCTGGCCGCCACCATCGAGAGCCGCAGGGGCGGCGACACCTCCAAGTCCTACACCGCCCAGCTGCTGGGCGACATGGACCGCGCCGCCAAGAAGATGGGCGAGGAGGCGGTCGAGACCGTCATCGCCGCCGCTCAGGGCGACCGCGACGCGCTGACCGCCGAGAGCGCCGACCTGATCTACCACTGGCTGGTCCTGATCGCGGCCGCCGGCGTCAGCCTGGAGGAAGTGGCCGAACGCCTGGAAGCCCGCGAGGGAACCTCGGGCCTCGCGGAGAAGGCGGCGCGGGGCTGATCCCGGCCGGCCTCGGCTCCACCGCTCGTCCCAACCGGTCCGCCGTCCGCCCCAGCAGAGCTGTCCGCCCTTCCAGGTGTGTGGATGATATCGGCCATGACCCAGCGCCTTTTCCTCGCCGCCGCCTCGGCCCTCGCACTCGCCGCCTGCGCCCAGCCTGTCCCCAGGGCTGCCCCCGCGCCGGACGTGGATTGGGCCCACTACGGCGGCGACGCCGGCGGCCAGCGGTTCTCGCCCGCCGCCCAGATCACGCCCGCCAATGTCCGGGGCCTGAAGGTGGCCTGGACCTATTCCACGGGCGAACTCGCCAGGCATCCTGACGCCAGCGACCGCGCCGCGTTCGAGGTCACGCCGATTCTGGCCGGCGGCCGGCTGATGATCTGCACGCCCTTCAACGACGTCAGCGCCCACGACCCGCAGACTGGAAAGCGGCTCTGGCGCTACGACGCCCGGATCGACGACACGCTGCACTATCCCAACAGCTACAACTGCCGCGGCGTCGCCTACTGGCGCGACCCAGCCGCGCCGGCGGGCGCCCCCTGCGCCGAGCGGGTGTTCATGGCCACCAACGACCGGCGCCTGATCGCGCTGGACGCGGCCACCGGCAAGACCTGCGCCGGCTTCGGCCGGGACGGCCAGGTCGACGCCATGCCGGGCGCGAAGCTGGCCCGTCCGGCTGGCGCCCAGATCACCTCGGCCCCGGTCGTGGTGGACGGCGTCGTGATCACCGGCTCGTCCATCGACGACAACCAGCGGGTCCACGAGACCTCGGGCGCGGTCCACGCCTTCGACGCCGTCACCGGCCGTCTGCGCTGGGCCTACGATCCGCTGGCCGCGGCCAAACCGGCCGTCGCGGCCGGCGCCGCCAACGTCTGGGCGCCGATGTCGGTGGACGTGGAGCGCGGCCTGGTCTTCCTGCCCACCTCCAGCCCAAGCCCCGACTTCTACGGCGCCGCCCGTCCCGGCAACGCCGGCCACGCCAACTCGGTGGTCGCGGTGAAGGCCGCCACGGGCGAGGTCGCCTGGGCGTTCCAGACCGTGCACCACGACGTCTGGGACTACGACGTCCCGGCCCAGCCGACCCTGGGCATGGTCAGTTACAAGGGCGGCCCACCCCGCCCGGCGGTGATCCAGACCACCAAGCAGGGCCTGCTCTTCACCCTCGATCGCGAGACCGGCCAGCCGATCATTCCCGTCGAGGAACGTCCCGTCCCGCAAGGCGGGGCCTTGGGCGAGACTCTGTCGCCGACCCAGCCGTTCCCGGTGGCGCCAGAGGCGCTGGCCCCCAACCGCATCAAACCCGACGACGCCTTCGGCCTGACGCCCTGGGACGGCGCCGCCTGCCGGAAGAAGCTGGCCGGCGCGCGGGCCGAGGGGCTCTACACCCCGCCCATGACGGGCGGCGGCACGATCATGTACCCTTTCACCGGCGGCGGCTCGAACTGGGGCGGCATCGCCTACGACGCCAGAGCCGGCGTCGCCTACGTCAACACCAGTTCGGCGCTGCACCACATCACCCTGATCCCCAAGGACAAGGTCAGGGCCGCTCAGGACGCCGAACCCGACGTCGAGATCAGTCCGCAGGAGGGCGCCGCCTATGGCATGCGTCGCGACCTGTTGCGCTCGCCTCTGGGACTGCCCTGCAATCCGCCGCCCTGGGGAACGCTGGCCGCGGTCAGCCTGAAGGACGGCCGCGTCCTCTGGCGGGCCGTCCTGGGGACCACCCGCGACCTCGCACCCGGCAGCCACCTGTTCATGAAGAACCTCGGCACGCCCAACTTCGGCGGGCCGATCGTCACGGGCGGCGGCCTGGTCTTCATCGGCGCGGCGATGGACAACTACCTGCGCGCCTTCGACGCCGCTTCGGGCAAGGAACTCTGGAAGGGGCGGCTTCCGGCCGGGGGCCAGGCCACGCCCATGACCTATGTCTGGAAGGGCCGCCAGTACGTCGTCATCGCCGCTGGCGGCCACGCCAAGAGCGACACCCGGCGGGGCGACCAGCTGGTGGCCTTCGCGCTGCCGATGTGAGCTCTTCTCCCTCTCCGCTTCGCGGGGGCAGGGGAGATCACGTCCGGGGCTTCCGTTTCAGCGCCACATACAGCGCCCCGGCGCCGCCGTGGTGACGGGCGGCCTCGGAGATCCCGGCCACGATGTGGGTCAGGTGGGCCTCGCCCAGCCATTCGGGGACGCGCTTTCTCAGCACGCCGTCGCCCTGGACGCCCTTGCCGGTGATCACCAGCACCGCGCGCCAGCCGTCGTCGAAGGCGCGGTGGAGAAACCCCTCGAGCGCCGCCTTGGCCCGGTCCTGCGTCAGGCCGTGCAGGTCGATGCGCGCGCCGATCTCCTCGCGCTCCTTGGCGATGCGGTGGCGGCGGTTGGGCTCGATGCCCTCCAGCGCCTCACGCAGGCGCTGCTTGGCTTCCTGGGCGCGGCTGGGCTCGATGCGGGCCGCGGCGTCCAGGGTCTGCGGCCGCGGCGTCTTCGGCGCGAACCGGCTGGGCAGGGGATGCACCGTCGCCGCCACCATGGACCAAAGCCGCTGCTCCTCGGGCTTCAAGGGCCGCTTCATGACCGCGGAACGAGCCGCCACATCTTCAGCGTATGCCGCACGCGGCCCGCCTCGGCTCCGGCGGCAGCGCCTTCGCCCAGGTAGAGGTCGGCGCGCACGTCGCCCTTGATCGCCCCCCCGGTGTCCAGCGCCGTCACCAGCCGCCGGTAGGTCGGGAAGGCGCCCGCCAGCATCGGCGCCTCGCCGTCGATCCACAGCAGCTCGCCCATGGCGTGGAAGGCCGGGTCCACCGCCACCGCCCGGCCGCGGGGCAGGGGGATGTTGGCCGCGCCGACCGGCGGCTTTCCGTCGTCGGGGGCCAGGCGGAAGAAGGCGTAGCGGGGGTTGAGCCGCATGATCTCGTCGGCCTCGTAGCCGCGATGCGCGGCCAGCCAGCCGCGGATCGCATCGCCCGAGGTATTGTCGCGCGCCAGCAAGCCCCGGTCCCGCATCGGGTTGGCGATACCCACGAACGGGTGGCCGTTGTGCGCCGCATACAGCGCCTTCATCCGCGTACCGTCTTCCAGCACCAGCACGCCCGAGCCCTGCACCTGCAGGAAGAACAGTTCCTCGGGCCGCATCCAGGCCAGCGCGCCGGCGTTCGAGCTGGTCTCGATGGTCAGGCGGTCGGGGTAGGGGACCTCGCTGCCGTCCGGCAGCACCTGCACGACCGTCGCCGCGTCGACGGCCTTCAGGTCGGCGGGCCGGGGCCGCACGGGGGCGGTGAACTCGGAAGTGGGCGTGCGTCGCGCGTCGTACACCGGCGCGAAATAGGCGGTGAGCACGCCCTCGCCGTCGCCCACGCGCTGGGCCTGGAACGCCCGCTCCAGGAACGTGCGGCCATCGCCTGGGGATATCGGCCCCGCCGAGCGGGCGCGGGCGCAGATGTCGGCCAGACCCGGGTCGCGGCTCGCATGGCAGGTGGCGCGCCAGGCCTCGAAGGCGCTGTCATGGTCCTCGGCGGACCAGCCCGGCAGCTGCGACAGCTCGATACGGGCGGGCGCCTCGGGCGCCCGGGGTTGAGGGGTCGGTCGCGCCGGTGGCGCCGAAGGCGTTCGAAAGCCCGGCGGCGTCGGGCCGTGTTCCGAGGGCGTGGCGCAGGCCGCAAGACTGAGCGCGGCGAGGATCGCCGCGAGGACGCCCCGTCGCATGCCCGGTTAGGCCTCGGCGGCGTCGACGTTGACGAGCAGCCAGTTCGGGTCGCGGCTCTTCAGCCGGCGTTCGAAGGTCCACAGTTCGGCGGTGCGGCGGTCGTCGACGCCCTCGCCCTCGGGGCCCTTGGTGCGGCTGCGGAACTCCGCCAGGAAGCGCACGGTCACCTGCGCCAGATCGCCATCGCGAACGTCGGCGCGCTCCAGGTCGGCGCGCGGGCTCTGGTAGAATTCCACCGCCTCGGTCCGGCCCTGAGCTTCGCGGGCGTCGATCGCCGCTTCGAAACTGGCCAGGACCTGGGGCGCCAGCAGGTTCTTCAGCGTCTCGCGGTCGCCTTCGGCAAACGCCTTCACGATCATCTCGTAGGCGCTCTTGGCCCCGGACAGGAACCGGCTGACGTCGAACGTCGGGTCCTTCGCGCGGACGGCGGCCAATCCGGTCAGCTCGACGCCGTCATCGACGGTCTCGCCGCTCTGCAGCGGGGCGGGCGCGCGCCGTTCCACCGCCTCGACGGTCTGGCGATCCTCAGGTTGCAGACCCTTGCGCCGGCCCAGCACGGAATAGAGCTGGTACAGCACGATGGCGGCGAGACCTGCGAGGATGATCAGCTGAAGGACTTGCAACGGCGGGCTTTCGGTGGTGGCGGCGCTTCTGACGAACGTTATACGCCGAATACACCTATATAGTCCGCAGGAACGCTGCCGTCAGGGGCGGCGTTGCATCGATTGGGGCGCCATGTTAGCCGCTCGCCCCGAAAGCACGCGATCTCCGCGTCCGAACGAAGAGATTTCCGAGACATCATGAGCGAAATCGACGCTGGCGCTGGCGCGCCTCCGGCCCAGGGCGGCGAGCCCGGCATCCGTATCCTCGCCCAGTTCATCCGCGACCTGTCGATGGAGAACCCCCGGGCGCCCGACGCCCTGCGTCCCAGCCAGGACCAGCCGCAGATCGACCTGAACGTCGAGATGAACGCCCGCGGTCGCGAAGACGGCCTGTTCGAGGTGGACCTGAAGCTCTCGGCCCGCGCCGCGCGGCCGGACGGCCCGCTGTTCCATGTCGAGCTGCTGTACGGCGGCGTGTTCGCCATCGGCGGCGTGCCGCCCGAGGAGATGGAGCCGGTGCTGCTCATCGAGTGCCCGCGCTACCTGTTCCCGTTCGCGCGCCGGATCATCGCCGAGGTCACGGCCGAAGGCGGTTTCCCGCCCTTCCTGCTGGACCCCATCGATTTCGCCGGCGTCTACGCGGCCCGCAAGGCCCAGGAACCCCAGGTCGGCCACGCCTGATGTCGTTCCCTCCCCCTGGGGAGGGACAGCTCGCCTGCGGCGAGCCCGGTGGGGACGTGTGGGCCGGAGTGCTGACGTCGGGGAGGATCGATCCTCCCCCACCCGTCTCGCTGCGCTCGCCATCCTCCCCAAAGGGGAGGGAGAGTTTGCGCTAGGCCGCCTTTTCTTCCGCCTCGACCAGACCTTCCAGCCCGAACGGCGCCCAGAGCGCCTCGCCCTTCACCTTGTCGCGGATGAAGGCGGCGTGGATCGCCCGCTCGGCGTCGGTCGAGCGCGGCGCCAGCGCCCGCGGCCGCGGGCCATAGTCCACCCGCACCGTCATCGACACCGAGGTCGAAGTGGTCTCGGCGGATAGCTCGAGGCGCCGCTCACGGCCGCCCTTGAGCTCGAGATAGACCGCCGCCAGCAACTTGGCGTCGATCAGCGCCCCGTGCTTCTCGCGCTCGCTCAGCGAAATCTTGAAGCGCTTGCACAAGGCGTCCAGCGAGTTGTGCATGCCCGGGAAGCGGTGCTTGGCCAGGGCCAGGGTGTCGATCCACTGCGCTTCATGGATCTCGGCGCGCCCGCAGTTGGCGAGCTCCCAGTTCACGAAGGCGCGGTCGAAGGCGGCGTTGTGCGCGATGATCGGCGCATCGCCGACGAACTCCAGGAACGCGTCCACCACCTCGGCGCTGTCGAACCGCGGCTTGCCCCGCAGGAACGCCGACGACAGCCCGTGCACCTTCTCGGCCTCGGCGGGCATGTCGCGCAGGGGGTCGATGTAGACGTGGAAGCTGCGCCCGGTGGGCACGAAGCTCTCGATCTCCAGCGCCGCCAGCTCGACCAGTCGGTCGCCGGTCAGGGGATCGAACCCCGTGGTCTCAGTGTCGAGAACGATCTCACGCGCCATGCCTTCTGATGCCTTGCGTCGCCCTGGGCGCGCAACGGGGCGGGACGCAGATGTCCCCAGCGTTCGGCGATGCTCCACAAGCGAAGACATGGTTGCGAACATAGCAGGAACATTCCAGTTCCGCTATCTTCGCGACTCCCGGCCTCGCCGACGCCCTAGGATGTCCGCCGCTTCCGGCCGCTCGCCGCTTCGGCGGCCAGTTCGCGCAGGGCGGCGTTCGCGATGGTCAGCTTCGCGAAGGTCCAGCCGCCGCCGCCCGCTTCGATCTCCTCCACGGTGCGGGTGGCCGCCTGCGCCAGGTCGGGACGCAGCGCCGCCCAGGCCGAGACCGCATTCCGCGCCGAGACCGCATCGTCGCCGGCCTGCGAGCCGCCGGCGAAGGCCATGATCGCCCGGGTCAGCTGGGTCTGTTCGCTCAGCAGGTCCTCGATCAGCCGCCGCAGCGCGGTGCGTTCGAAGATGTCGCCCGCCCGGAACTCGCCGGCCGCCGCGCGCACCCGGTCGAAGGCGAAGGCCGCGCCCGTGGCGTAGTAGAGCCGCGCCACATTGGGCAGGCTCCAGCTGGACGCTTCGGCGAGGTCCACCAAGTCAACGGCGTTGGCCAGCGGACCCAGCACCGCGGCCGCCTCGGCCATCTTCAGGGGCGCGCCGGCCTCGACCAGCCGGGCGACGTGGGCGTCCACCTGCGCCCGCTCGGCCTTGGGCAAAATCTCGGGCAGCAGGCTGTGCAGGCTCTTGAAGCCCGGGGCGTAGCGCGCCGTCAGCTCGGCGACCGTCAGGCCCTCGCGGCCGCTGCGACGCGCCAGCCAGAATGTGGCGCCGCGCAGGCCCGAGACCAGTCGCCGGAACAGCGCCAGCTGGCCCGCCGACGGGATCTTGAGGTCCATCGCCTCGACCTGGTCCCACAGGGTCTCGAAATCGAGCGCCTGCTTGGCCGCCTCGTAGCCGGCGGTCAGGGCCACCACGTCGCAGCCGGCCGACGTCATCGTCCGCGACGGGAACGAGGGCCCGCAGCGGTTGATCATGTCGTTCGCGATGACCGTGGCGATGATGTCGGGCCGCAGGCGGTGGCCGCGGATCGCGTCCTTGTACTTGCGCAGCAGCTTCGGGAAGTAGGTCTCCAGGCGACCTTCGAAGAACGGATCCTCGGTCGCGTCGCTGGCGGCGATCAGGCGCTTCAGCTCCAGCTTGCCGTAGGCCAGCAGCACGGCCAGTTCGGGCCGGTACAGGCCCTTGCCCGCCTTGGTCCGCTCGGCGACCTCCAGTGCGTCGGGCAGGCCCTCTACGGCGCGGTCCAGCCGTCCCGCGTGCTCCAGCTCGCTCATGAACCGGGCGTGCGGCGCCAGCTCGCCCACGGTGTCCAGCTCCAGCAGCGAGAGGGCCAGGGTCTGGTCGTAGTTGTGGACCAGCACGTGGGCCGCCACGTCGTCGGTCATCTGCGGCAGCAGCTTGTTGCGCTGGGCCCGCGTCAGCTTGCCCTGCCGCTCCAGCATGCCGGTGGTGATCTTGATGTTCACCTCGTGGTCCGAGGAGTCGACGCCCGCCGAGTTGTCGATGGCGTCGGTCTCGACCCGGCCGCCCTTCATGGCGAACTCGATGCGCCCGGCCTGGGTCAGGCCCAGGTTGGCGCCTTCGCCCACCACCTGGACCCGCAGGTCCTCGCCGTTCACGCGCACGGCGTCGTTGGCCTTGTCGCCCACGTCGAGGTGGCTCTCGCCCTTGGCCTTCACATAGGTGCCGATGCCGCCCAGGTAGAGCAGCTCGGCCGGCGCCTTGAGGATCAGGTTGATGACCTCGGTCGGCGCCAGGGTCTCGGCCTCGGTGCCCAGGAACGCACGGATCTGCGGCGACAGCGGGATCGACTTGGCCGACCGCGAGAACACGCCGCCGCCCTTGCTGATCTTCTTCTTGTCGTAGTCCTGCCAGGACGAGCGGGGCAGGGCGAACATCCGCTCGCGCTCGGCATAGCTCTTCACAGGGTCCGGATCGGGATCGATGAAGATGTCGCGGTGGTCGAACGCGGCCTGCAGGCGGGTGAACCGCGACAGCAGCATGCCGTTGCCGAACACGTCGCCCGACATGTCGCCGCAACCAACGACCGTGAACGGCTCGGACTGGATGTCCTTGCCCATCTCGCGGAAGTGCCGCTTCACGGCCTCCCACGCGCCGCGGGCGGTGATGCCCATCACCTTGTGGTCGTAGCCCACCGACCCGCCCGAGGCGAAGGCGTCGCCCAGCCAGAAGCCGTAGGACTCGGCCACCCCGTTGGCGATGTCGGAGAAGGTGGCGGTTCCCTTGTCGGCCGCCACGACCAGGTACGGATCGTCGCCGTCATGGACGACCACGCCCTGCGGCGGGATCACCTTGCCCTTGGCGTCCAGGTTGTCGGTGATGTCCAGCAGGCCCGACAGGAACACCTTGTAGGCCGCGATCGCCTCGGCGCGCACGGCGTCGGGCGAGCCGCCCTTGGGCAGCTGCTTGGGATAGAAGCCGCCCTTCGAGCCTACGGGCACGATCACGGCGTTCTTGACCTGCTGGGCCTTCACCAGCCCCAGGACCTCGGTGCGGAAGTCATCGCGCCGGTCCGACCAGCGCAGGCCGCCCCGGGCCACGGGGCCGAACCGGCAGTGAACGCCCTCGACCTGGGTCGAGGAGACGAAGATCTCGCGGTACGGCTTGGGCGCGGGCAGATCGGCCAGCTGGCCGCTGGCCACCTTGAACGAGATGTAGGACTTCACCGCCCCGTCCGCGGTCCGCTGATAGAAGTTGGTCCGCTGGATCGCGCCGACCAGCAGCGCCAGGCGGCGCAGCACGCGGTCGTCGTCCAGGCTCTCGACCAGCTGCAGCGCCTCGTTGACCTCGTCCATGACCGCGGCGGCCTGCTCCTGACGCACGGCGACGTCGGCGGCGATGGCGGGGTCGAACTTTATGCGGAAGAGATCGAGGATCAGCCGCGCCACGCCGGGATGATTCGACAGCGCCTCTTCCTGCACGCGCTGGGAGGGGTCCAGGCCCGACTGCTGCCGGTAGCGCGCGAGCGCCCGCATCAGGGCCGCGTCGCGCCAGGGGATGGACAGCTCCATCACCAGCCGGTTGAAGCCGTCATTCTCGGTGCGGCCGCTCCAGACGGCCACGACGGCGTCCTCGAACGCGTCCTTGATCTCGGCGAACACCAGGTCGGCGCCGCGGGGGTCCTCGATCTCGAAGTCGTGGATCCAGACCGCGTCGCGGCCTTCCGGCGTGATGGCGAACCCGGCCTCGGCCAGCGCCTTCAGGCCCATGTTCTCCAGGATCGGCAGCACGTCGGCGAGCGCGGCCGGGATGATCCGGCGATAGAGCTTGAAGCGGAAATGCAGCGGCCCGTCGGCGTCGGTGCGATAGGCCCGCACGCAGATCTGCTGGTCGCTGGAGAAGCCGTCGATCACGGCCACGTCGTCCAGCGCCTCGGCGGCGCTGAAGCGGTCGCGATAGCCGGCGGGGAAAGCTTCGCGGTACCGGGCGACCACGTCGCCCACCGCTCCGGCCTCGCGGCCGCTGGCGCGCACCTCGGCGTCGAACCGATCTTCCCAGGTTCGGGCCGCCTCGGTGATCTCGGCCTCCAGCCGGCGCAGGTCGGGGAGCCGATGCTGGCCCGGCGTGAACCCGATGATGAAGTGGACGCGCGCCAGCGGGCTGTCGCTGAAGCTGGGGTAGTAGGCCGACAGTCGACCGCCGTAGGCTTCGGTCAGGATGTCGCCGGCCTTCTTGCGCAGGTCGGAATCGTAGCGATCGCGCGGCACGAACAGCAGCACCGAGGCGAACCGGTCGAACGGGTCCTTGCGTTCGAACAGCTTCACCCGCGGCCGGTCGGACAGGTGCAGGATGCCCAGCGCGATCTCCAGCAACTCGTCTTCGCTGATCTGGAAGAGCTCGTCGCGGGGGTGGTTCTCGACGATGTTCTTGAGGCGCTTCTCGTTGTAGCTGCCGGGCGCGGCGCCGGCGCGGGCGAGCACACGCGACACCTTCTCGCGGACCAGCGGCACGACGCCGGCGGGCTGGTCGTAGGCCTCCGCGGTGAACAGGCCGACGAACCGCACCTCGCCCGAGGGGCGGCCGTCGTCGCCGTACCGCTTGATGCCGACGTAATCCATGTAGCCGCGCCGGTGGACCCGGCTGCGGACGTTCGACTTGGCGATGGTCACCGCCGGATCGCGGACGATGCGGTCCTTCATGGCCGCCATCAGCACGGCCGGCTCGTTGGCGCGCCGCAGCACGGTGCGCTCGGGATCGCGCAGCACGCCCAGGCCATCCTTCGCCTGGTAGAGCGGCTCCTCAGCGGCGTATTCGCCGGACTTCAGCCGAGGGTATTCGTAGACGCGGGCGCCCAGGAACACGAAGTGCTCGGCCCGCAGCCACTTCAGGAATTCCACCTCGTCGGGGCGCGCGCGGCCCGAGGCGTCCAGTTCGGCGACGGTCCGTCCCATCAGCTCCAGCATCGCCGGGAAGTCCTCGACGGCCTGACGCACGTCGGACAGCGTGGCCTTGACCCCCTCGACGAGGGTCTTCTCCCGATCGCGGCCCACCGGATCGAGCAGGACCTGGATCATCGACTCGCGGCGCGGCGCGCCGGTCTCGGCGCGGTCGCCGGAGCGGTCGCGCTTCACCTCGACGATGGGATGGAACAGCGCGCGGACCTGCAGGCCCTGGTCGGCGATCTCACCCATCACGCTGTCGACGAGGAAGGGCGCGTCGTCCTGCACGATCTCAAGCCGGTCGAGCTCGGCGTTCAACGCCGGCGCGATGCGGATCTGCGCGCCGCGTCCGCGCCGGCGTTCGGCGAAGCGCCAGAAGTCGGCGAGGTTGCGGGCGAGGCCCTGGGCGCCCAGCTGGTCGATCTCTTCAGGCTGGGCGTCGGCCGCGGCCTGCCTGGCGAAGGCCTTGGCGCCGTCGAGGGCCGCGTCGTCCTTGAGTTCGGCCTGCAGGGCGCGGGCGAGCCCGGCGGCGGCCCCTTTGCCGGGAGAGCGGGGGGCGCGGGTCATCGGGCCGCCTCGTCAATGCGGGTAGAGGCCGTCGAAATGAGATGGGACCGGAACGCGAGGACGCCGCCGGAGGAGAGTGTCCGGCGGCGTGTGGTTTCGCCGAGGGGGACCGGCGAAACACCTGGTGCTCGCTGCGCCCGTGGGGTTGGGAAACGGACGCACCTGCTGGAGGTTTGGGTCGTCCAGCCAACAATAGATAGGGAGGCGTGCATCGGAGTTTAAGTCCCGGATGGCAAGTTCTTCGAGCGCCGCTTCGGCGCAGAGGTCTTTGTCGATTTGGCGGGGCCGCCGGGCGATGGCGGCGCGACGCCGCCCTGGCGCAGCTCGCCCGGATTGCCGTCGGCGGACAGGATCACGGCGATCCAGTATGTGCCCCGGAACTGGGCCAGGATCACCATCATCACGGTCGTGAGCGGCGTCGACAGGAACGCGCCGGGCAGCCCCCAGACGACGCTCCAGAACGCCAGCGCCAGCAGCAGGACGATGGGGTCGATGTTCAGGCTGCGACCCTGCATCCGCGGCTGGACCACGTTGCCGACGAACATGCCGATCGCCTGCAGCACGCCGAACAGGACCAGCGGCTGCACGATTCCCTCGAACTGGACGAAGGCGAAGATCGGCGGCAGCGCCACGGCTACGATGCCGCCCACCACGGGGATGTACGACGCCATGAAGATGAGGATCGCCCAGAAGAGGGCGTTGTCCAGGCCGATGGCCACCATCGCCAGCCAGGAAGCGACCGCGATCATCAGGCCGGTGACGGTCTGGACCCAGAGGTACTGCTCGACGCCGTTGCGGATGCGCAGGAACGCGGCCACGGCTTCCTGCCGCTCCTCGCGGTCGCCGAACAGGCTCACCGCCTTGCGCTCCCATCCGCGGCGCGAGGCCAGAATGAAGCCCAGGTAGACCAGCACGAACGCAGCGGCCGCCACGAAAGTCTGCAGCCCGCGCGCCACCTGGCCCAGGTAGCTGGTCGGATTCAGCTGCTGGACCAGCTGGGTGAGGGACGGCGGGGCCTCGACGCCCAGCTGGCCGGCGATGCGCGCGATCAGGCCGTTGAGCTTGGGGGTGTCGGCCACCAGCTGCGTGGCGAACGCGCTGGCGTTGTCGGCGATGAAGAACGCCGCGCCCCCGAAGATCGCCACCGACAGAACGATCGCCGCGGGCATGGCCAGGCGCTTGCTGACGATCGGCACGCGGGCTTCCAGCACCCGCGCAAAGCCGTCGATCATCACGGCCAGGAACAGCGCCAGCGCCAGGGGCGTCATGATGTCGCCCAGCACGTAGAGAACGGTCCCGGCGGCGATCGTCGCCAGGATCACCAGCGCGTTGCGCGAGACGGGATCGACGGCCGGCGTGGGTCTTTCGACGGGCATGCGCGCTTTCAGAGAAGGCTCGGGGGCAATGTCGGCGTGGTCGGCTACGCCGTCAAATCGGGCGTGCTCTACCCCGCTTTGGCGCGGTTTGGGAGTGGCTTTGCCCTCATTGTCCCGAGTTTCGGCATGAACTGTCGCCAAACTGACGCGTTCGGGGCGCGTCGGCGCCCCATTTGATTCAACCACAGAAAACACAGAAGAACACAGAAGGGCTGTGGTTCGGCCGGTGACACGGACCCCTTCTGTGTTTTCTGTGTCGTCTGTGGTTTCAAGAGGCCGCGCCTGCTGCGCGTGCCGAGCTGGAGAGTAGCGTATGGCCGACAACGGCGTTCTGATCGGGTTCTCGGGCCAGCCGGAACACCTGCTGCTGCATCGGGCCAACCGCCACGGGCTGGTGGCCGGGGCGACCGGAACGGGCAAGACCGTGACGCTGCAGATCCTGGCGCAGGGCCTTTCGGACGCGGGCGTCCCGGTGTTCTGCGCCGACGTGAAGGGCGATCTGTCGGGCATCGCCGCCCCCGGCGCGCCCAACGAGAAGATGCTGGCCCGCGCCCAGTCGATGGGTCTGACCCTCAACCCGATGGCCGCGCCAACCGTGTTCTGGGACCTGTTCGGCGAGCAGGGCCACCCGATCCGCGCCACGGTGTCGGAGATGGGCCCGCTGCTGCTCTCGCGGATCCTCGAACTCAACGATGTGCAGGAGGGCGTGCTTTCGGTGGTGTTCCGCGCCGCCGACGAGGAGGGGCTGCTGCTCCTCGACCTCAAGGACCTGCGCGCGGCGCTCACCTACGCGGTCGATCACGCCAAGGAACTGTCGACCCAGTATGGCAACATGTCGCCGACCACCATCGCCACCATCCAGCGCAAGCTGCTGGTGCTGGAGGACCAGGGCGGCGCCAACATCTTCGGCGAGCCCGCGCTGCAGCTGTCGGACCTGATGCGGGTCGACGGCTCGGGCCGCGGCTTCGTCAGCGTGCTGGCGGCCAACAAGCTGATCTCGACGCCCCGCCTCTACGCCACCTTCCTGCTGTGGTTGATGAGCGAGATGTTCGAGGAGCTGCCCGAGGTGGGCGACCCCGAGAAGCCGCGTCTGGTGTTCTTCTTCGACGAGGCGCACCTCCTGTTCCGCGACGCGCCCAGCTCGCTGCTGGAGAAGGTGGAGCAGGTGGTCCGCCTGATCCGTTCGAAGGGCGTGGGCGTCTATTTCGTCACCCAGAACCCGGCCGACATCCCCGACACCGTGCTGGGCCAGCTGGGCAACCGCATCCAGCACGCGCTGCGCGCCTACACGCCGGCCGAACAGCGCGGCCTGAAGGCGGCGTCCGAGAGCTTCCGGCCCAACCCGGCCTTCGACACCGCCGAGGCGATCCAGGGCCTGGGCGTCGGCGAGGCGCTGGTCTCGGTGCTGGACGAGAAGGGCGCGCCGACGGTGGTGCAGAAGACCCTGATCCGCCCGCCGGTCTCGCGCCTGGGGCCGATCACGCCGGCCGAGCGCACGGGGGTCATCGGCCAGAGCCCGGTGCGCGGCCTCTACGACGAGACCAAGGACCGCGAGAGCGCCTTCGAGATGCTTCAGGCCCGCGCCAAGGCCGCCGAGGCGGCCGTCGCCGAGGCCGAGCAGCCTGACCCTCGCGGCCGCGACGAGCGCTGGGAAAACCAGCGCGGTGAGCCCGAGCGTCGTCCGGCCGCCCGGCCTTCGAACCGCCAGGGCATGGGCGAGGCCTTCGCCAAGTCGATGCTGCGCACCATCGGCAGCCAGGTGGGCCGCGAACTGATCCGCGGCGTCCTGGGGGGCCTCATGGGCTCCAGCCGCCCGGCGCGTCGGCGGCGCTGATCGCCCTCCCTCCCTTAATGGGGAGGGACAGATCGCGAAGCGATCAGGGTGGGGAAGTGTGGGTCCGAGCGCCGACTTCGGGGAGGATCGACGCTTCCCCACCCGTCTCGCTTCGCTCGCCACCCTCCCCATTAAGGGAGGGAAACGAAAAGAGCCCCCGCTTGCGCAGGGGCTCCAATCATTCAGCGATGTCGCGCGGCTTAGCGCGGAGCCATGCGGATGGCGCCGTCGAGGCGGACGTCTTCGCCGTTGAAGTAGCCGTTGGTGATCATTTCCAGGGCCAGCGAGGCGTAGTCCTCGGCGTTGCCGAGACGCTTCGGGAACGGCACCGAGGCGGCCAGGGCTTCCTTCACCTGCGGCGGGGCGGCGTTCATCAGCGGGGTGTTGAAGATGCCCGGCAGGATGCAGTTCACGCGGATGCCGTCGCCGGCCAGGTCTCGGGCGATGGGCAGGGTCATGCCGACCACGCCGCCCTTCGACGCCGAGTAGGCCGCCTGGCCCATCTGGCCGTCCTCGGCCGCCACCGACGCCGTGTTCACGATCGCGCCGCGCTCGCCGTTTATCGGCTCCAGGTCCAGCATGCCCTTCGCCGACTTGGCGATGCAGCGGAACGTGCCGACCAGGTTGATCTGGATGATCCAGTTGAAGGCGTCGAGCGGGAAGTGCTTCGTCTCGCCGGTGGCCTTGTCGCGGCTGGCGGTCTTGATGGCGTTGCCGGTGCCGGCGCAATTCACCAGGATCCGCTCCTGGCCGTGCGCCGCGCGAGCCTTGGCGAAGGCCGCGTCGACTTCTTCATCCGACGTGACGTTGCATTTGCAGAAGACGCCACCGATTTCCGATGCGACCGCTTCGCCCTTTTGTTCGTTCATGTCGAAGATGGCGACCTTCACGCCCTTGGCCGCAAGCGAGCGCGCAGTCGCTTCGCCCAGGCCCGAGGCGCCGCCCGTAACCACCGCCGCGACGGATGAATTGAGTTCCATGGACGCCGAGCTCCCATATGATGGCGTGAGAAATTTCGGCGAAGGCTTAGCGCTATGAGCGCCCGGGAAAAAGCTTCACCTGACGTCACCTTCGATCCGGAGCGTGAGATCGCGCCGGACCGCGCGCTCGTGCCCGCGGTGATGAAGCTGAACGAACAGCGGGTGGACCAAGGTTTCTGGCCCAAGATCCGCCGGGTCGCGGCCAAGGTCCCCTTCGCCAAGGAGGCCTTGTCGGTCTGGTACTGCGCCAAGGACGACGACACCCCGCTGGCCGCCAAGGGGATGATGCTGGCCGCGCTGGCCTATTTCGTCCTGCCGGTCGACGCGATCCCCGATGTCATCGTGGGCCTGGGCTACACCGATGACGCGGCGGTGTTCACCGCGCTGATGGCCATCGTCGGCCGCAACCTGAAGCCCAAGCACAGGCAGGCCGCCAAGGCCGACATCGAGCGGCTCCGCGGGGAGTAGCTACGGCGCGTCCGCCTCCGCGCTCAGCTTGGCCGACCGCGCCAGCCGCTGTTCGCGGAGCGTGATGAACAGGGTCGACCCCGCCACCACCAGGGCCCCGGCGATCGTCCAGATGGTCGGGATCTCGCTGAACAGGAAGAAGCCGATCGCGGCGGTGAAGATCAGCCGGGTGTAGTCGATGGGGGCCATGGCGGCGGCGTCGCCCAGGCTCATGCCCTTGATGTAGCAGGCCTGGTTGATCACCCCGATGGCGCCCATGGCGCAGAGCAGGGCCAGGTCGACGGGTTCAGGGATGCGCCAGGTGAGGATCGCGCCGGGCAGCGAGAAGACCAGGCCCAGAAACGCCGACCAGACCAGGATCACCCGCGGCGCGTGATCGCGGGTCAGCACCTTCATGCCGGTGACGGTCAAGGCGAAGAGGAACGACGAGGCCAGCATGGCCAGGGCGGGGACGCCCACGGCGAACTCTCCGCCCGCGCCCGGCCGCACCATCAGGAGCACGCCGGCGAACCCCACCAGGGCGGCGCCGATCCGAAGGGCGCCGACATCTTCCTTCACGACGAAGATCGCCAACGGGACCAGCCACAGAGTGCGCGTGAACGACAGCGCGTTGGCGTCGGCCAGGGGCATGTGCTGGAAGCCGTAGAACGACAGGATCACTCCGATCGTCCCGGCGCTGGCCCGGAAGATCAGGATGCCCGGGCGACTGGTGGCGAACGCCGCGCCGCGATGGCGCAGGATGACCGGCAGCAGGATCACCACGCCGGCCAGCTGGCGGTAGAAGGTCTGCAGGGCGGCCGGATAGTCGTCGCCCAGGAACTTGATGAGCGTGGCCATCGCCGAGAAGGTCACGGCCGACAGCAGCATCCAGAGCGCGCCCTGGGTATTGTGCGACAGGCCCGAGAAGCGGCCTTGGGAGGGCGCGTCCGGCTCGGTCACGAGTCTTGCGGCTGGGAGAAGGCGTCCCCGAACAGCTCTGCGAACGGCGAGAGGCCGCTCTGGTCCCAGCTATGGCGTGAGCCCACGGTAATGCCGCCGTCCACCACCAGATGCGTGCCGGTCACGAAGGCCGAAGCGTCCGAGGCCAGGTAGAGCGCGGCCTGGGCGATGTCGTCGGGGAGGCCGGCCTTGGGCACCGGCTGCACCTTGGCGGCGTTCCCGGCGACGCGGGCGGCCATCTGGTCGGCCACGGCGCGGGGCAGGCCCAGCGAGGCGCCGAAGATCGAGGTGGCGATCAGGCCGGGGCAGATCGCGTTCACCCGGATCCGCTGCGTGCCCAGCTGGGCGGCCGCGACGCGGCTCATGTGGATCACCGCGGCCTTGGCCGACGAATAGGCGATCGGGCCCCAGCCGGCCTGCAGGCCCGCGATCGAGGCGGTGTTGACGATCGAGCCGCCGCCGCGCGCCAGCATCAGCGGGATCGCGTGCTTCATCCCCAGGGCGGGGCCGCGCACCAGGACGTCGTAGATCCAGCTCCAGGTCTCGGCCTCGATCGAGGCCAGTTCGCGCATGCCGTCCGAGATGCCGGCGTTGTTGAAGAGAATGTCCAGGCCGCCGAACTCGTCCGCCGCCAGCTTCAGCGCCGCGGCGATCTCGGCCTCCTTCGTCACGTCGCAGTGGGCGTAGCGGACGCGGCCGGGGAAGCGCTGCTCCAGCATCGCCCCTTTCTCGTCCTGGATGTCGGCGGCGACGACGCGGGCGCCCTCGGCGACGAACAGCTCAAGCGTTCCCAGCCCGATCCCCGAGGCCCCGCCGGTGATCACCGCCACCTTGCCGTCCAGCCGCCCCGCCATGCGCATCCCCTCGGTTCCAGGTTATCGGCGATCAGTAAGAGCGTCGCCGAGTGGCCGCAACGACGTTCCTCCCATGCCAGCCGGGATCAGCCGATGGCGCGCCCTCCGGCAGGCTGCAGAGGGGAGTCCTTAGTCGACGGTGACGACCACCTTGCCCAGGGCCCTGCGGCTGGCGAGGTGGGCGATGGCGTCGCCGGCGCGGGCCAGGGGGAAGCGCTCGGAGACGAACGGCTTGATCTTGCCCTGCGCATACATTTCCAGCAGCTCGGCCACGTTCTTCTGGTGCTTCTCGGGGTTCTTGGCCACCCAGCCGCCCCAGAACACGCCGACGATCTGGCAGCCCTTCAGCAGCGCCAGGTTCAGCGGCACCTTCGGGATCTCGCCGGCGGCGAAACCCACCACCAGGTAGGTGCCTTCCCAGGCGATGGAGCGCAGCGCGGGCTCGGCATAGGCGTCGCCGATCGGGTCGTAGATGACGTCCGCGCCGTTCGGGCCGCAGGCGTCCTTGAACAGGCCCGCCAGCGCCTTCTGTCCGTCGCGGTCGAACGGCCCCTTCGGATAGACCACGCCGGCGTCGGCGCCGTGCTTGATGCACAGGTCGACCTTCTCCTGGCTGGAGCAGGCCGCGATCACGCGCGCGCCCATCGCCTTGCCCAGCTCGACCGCCGCCAGGCCCACGCCGCCGGCCGCGCCCAGCACCAGCAGAGTCTGGCCCGGCTTGAGGTTCGCCCGCGCGTCCAGCGCATGCCAGCTGGTGCCGTAGGTCATGATGAAGGCGGCCGCTTCGTCATAGGGCATGGCGTCGGGGATCTTCACCAGCCGGTGCGCTTCCAGCGCCAGCTCCTCGGCCATGCCGCCCCAGCCGGTGTTGCCCAGCACCCGGTCGCCCGGCTTGATGTGGGTGACGCCCTCGCCGACCGACTTCACCACGCCCGAAATCTCGCCGCCCGGCGCGAAGGGGCGGGACGGCTTGAACTGGTACTTGTCCTCGATGATCAGCACGTCGGGGAAGTTCACGCCCACGGCCTTCACCGACACGACAGCCCAGCCCGGCTTGGCCTCGGGCGACGCCACGTCCTCCAGCACCAGGGTCTCTGGACCGCCGACCGCCTTGCTGAGCAGCGCTTTCATGGACGTATCTCCCGCGTCGATTTCGAGTTTGGCGGCGACCCTAGCGGGTTCGAACAGATGTTTGAAGACCTCCCTCCCTTAATGGGGAGGGACAGGCCGCGAAGCGGCCAGGGTGGGGAGGTTTGGGTCGGAGTGCAGAGGTCGGGGAGGATCGACACCGCCCCACCCTGACCGCCTGCGGCGGTCTGTCCCTCCCCATTAAGGGAGGGAGATTTGGCGCGAACCGCCGCCTCACCTATATTCCGCCCCTTCCAGAAGGACCTGACCCCTTGGGCGTGACCCTCGATCTCAGCCGGGCGCCGGCCACACAGCTTGCGCCGAAGAAGACGCCGAACCTGACGGGCCTCTCCCGCCAGGAGCTGGCGGCTGCGCTGGTCGAGGCCGGGGCCGTGCCGCCCGAGAAGGCCAAGATGCGGGCCAGCCAGGTCTGGCGCTGGCTGCACCACTACGGCGTCACCGACTTCGACAGGATGACGGACATCGCCAAGGAGCAGCGGGCCAAGCTGGTCGAGTCCTTCAGCCTCGCGCGCCCGGAAGTGGTCGAGCGCCAGGTGTCCAAGGACGGCACCCGCAAGTGGCTGATCCGGATGGGCCCGGGCATCGAGGTCGAGACCGTCTACATCCCCGACGTCGGCCGCGCCGGCGCGCTGTGCGTTTCCAGCCAGGTCGGCTGCACCCTGAACTGCACGTTCTGCCACACGGGCACCCAGGCCCTGGTCCGCAACCTGACCGCCGCCGAGATCGTGGCCCAGGTGCAGGTGGCCCGCGACGACCTGGAGGAATGGCCCTCGCCCAAGGAGGACCGCAAGCTCACGAACATCGTGTTCATGGGCATGGGCGAGCCGCTCTACAATCTCGACAACGTGGCCCAGGCCATCGACATCATCGCCGACAACGAGGGCATCGCGATCTCGCGCCGCCGGATCACGGTGTCGACCTCGGGCGTGGTCCCGCAGTTGCAGCCGCTGGGCGAGAAGACCCAGGCGATGCTGGCCATCTCGCTGCACGCCACCAACGACGAGCTGCGCGAGAAGCTGGTGCCGCTCAACAAGAAGTACCCGCTGAAGGAGCTGATGGCCGGCATCCGCGCCTATCCGGGCCTGGGCAACGCCAAGCGGGTGACCTTCGAGTACGTGATGCTGAAGGGCGTCAACGACAGCCCGGCCGAGGCCAAGGCGCTGGTTCAGCTACTCAAGGGCATACCCGCCAAGATCAATCTGATCCCGTTCAATCCATGGCCTGGGACCGAGTACGAGTGCTCGTCCTGGTCGACGATCGAGCAGTTCGCCGCGATCCTGAACCGCGGCGGCTACGCCTCGCCGATCCGCACGCCCCGTGGCCGCGACATCCTTGCCGCCTGCGGCCAGCTGAAGAGCGAGAGCGAGAAGATGCGGGCGTCGGCGCGACGGAAGGTAGCGTCGGGCGAGGCCCCTTCGGAATAGCTTGGCCGTCGTGATAGGACTTCGCCCGCCATTCGGGGACGAGCTTTCGCATGCCGACACCATCACCTGAGATCCAGGCCTTCGCCGCCGGCTTCCCGGTCTTCCTGGCCCACGCGGGCGTCACGGTCATTATCCTGGTCGCGGCCGCGGCGCTCTACGTCCTGCTGACGCCGCACAAGGAAATCACCCTCATCCGCGAGGGCAACACCGCCGCGGCGCTGTCGCTGTCGGGGGTTCTGGTGGGCCTGGCGATCCCGCTCTCCGCGTCGTTGAAGGCGTCGACCAACGTTATCGAGATCGGCCTCTGGGGCGCGGTGACCGTGGTGGTCCAGCTGCTGGTCTTCCGGCTGGTGGACATGATCCTGCGCGGCCTGCCCAAGCGCATCCAGGAGGGCGAGCTCTCGGCCGCCGCGCTGCTGGTCGGGGCCAAGCTCGCCACCGCCATCGTCATCGCGGCGGCGCGCAGCTAGCACATGCGCTTCCCGCGGCTGCCGGACTGGGTGGTCTACGCCGCGATCGTCGTGGCGGTGCTCTTCGCCGCGCGTGGCCGCGACGAGCGCACCGACGCGCCGCCGCCGCCGCCCAAGAGCGCCGAGCCGCTGGGCGAGGTGGTGGGGCCGGCCTCGCCGTTCGATCCGGCGGTGGTGGTCGATGTCCCCGAGAAGACCGGTCCTGCCGCCGGCACCGCCTTCTCCATCGGGCGCGCCGGCGTCTGGCTGACCGCGCGCCACGTCGTCGACGGCTGCGCCAAGCCGGTGATCGTCGTGGGGCCGGGGACCGGCGTCGCCGTCAGCGTCAAGGTCGATCCCAACAGCGAGGCGGCGCTGCTCTTCACCGAGGGCGGGGCCGCGCCTTTGCCGCTGGGCCTGGTCGAGCCCCTGCGCCGCGGCCAACGCGCCTTCCACCCCGGATTCCCGCAGGGCGAACCCGGCGAGGCCAGCTCCCGCCTGCTGGGCCGCGAGACCCTGGTGGTGCGGGGCCATGGCGCCCGCAGCGAGCCGGTGCTGGTGTGGGCGGAGACCGGCCGGACCGAAGGCCTGCAGGGCACGCTCGGCGGCCTCTCCGGCGCGCCGGCGCTGGACGCCCAGGGCCGGGTGCTGGGCGTCACCATCGCCGAGAGCCCGCGGCGCGGCCGGATCTACACGACGGCGCCCGAGATCGTCCGCGCCACCCTGGCCGCCAACGGCCGCCGCGCCGACGTCACCGCCACCGGCGAGCCCATCACCCCGCAGAACTACTTCATCGTCTCGGACGACCTGCGCCGCGAACTGCAGGTGGCGCAGGTGATCTGCCTGGATCGCTGAGCTACTGCCTTTCCCACGAAGTGGGAGAGGGGGACCGCACGCCGAGGCCGCAGGCCGTAGAGCGGGTGGTGGAGAAGGCATGCCTCATCAGCGGTCTGTGAATCTGAACGACTGAGCGTGAGGTGGAGGAGCAATCCGCCTTGCGGGCCGCGCGCCCTTCCCACCACCCGCTCTTCGGCGGGCGGTCCCCCCTTCCCACTGCGTGGGAAGGGCAGCTACTCCGGGCCCGGTTGCCGCCGCGCGACCATAAACGCCAGCACGATGGCCACGACGCCGATCAGCGACGAGTAGATGAAGAAGACGAGATAGCCCGCCCCCAGCGCGGCCGGACTCACCTGCGATTTCTCCATCGCCCCAGCGAACGCCTCGGGCGGCAGGCGTCCGAACATCGCCTTGAGTCCCGCCATCGGCCCGCCGACGTCGGCCGCGGCGGCCGACGACTCCACGATCCGCCCGGACTGCGAGGCGATCAGCTTCCCGGGCAGCGCATAGAGCGAGGAGAACAGCGCGTACTGGGTGGCTGTGAAGCCCGCCGAGGTCAGGCTGGACATGTAGGCGATGAGGCAGGTGCCCGAGACGCCGCCGGCGATGTTGTCCACGCCGATGGCCACGAACAGGGCCCACAGCTGCGGCCCCTGCAGCGCCAGCCAGCCGAACGCCAGGTTGCTGATCGGGCCTGCGAAGGCGCCGATCACCAGCGCACGCATCATCCCCAGCCGCGCGACGAGGAAGCCGCCCAGGCCGACGCCGATCACGGTGGCCACCACCCCGAACACCTTCCGAACCTCGGCGATCTCGATCTTGCTGAAGCCCAGGTCGGCGTAGAACGGGTTCATGATGTTCAGGACGAAGTCCGACAGGCGGTAGAGGCAGATCAGCGCCAGGATCAGGGCGGCGACACCTTTGTAGCGCTTGAGGAAATCGACCAGCGGGTCGCCCAGCGCCGCGAACAGGTAGACGCCGGGCCGCGTCTTCAGGCCCGGGATGGGCAGGATGGCCACGACGATGATCCCGAGGCCCGCCGCGACCGACAGCAGCTGGAAGTAGACGCCCTGAGGCTTCATCTCCCATGCCGCCTTCACGGCCTCGGCGGCGGCGGGCAGGCCCAGGCTGTTCAGGCCGGCGGCCAGCAGCGAGGCGTCGGCGGCGAGACCCGAGCCCAGCAACAGCGCCCCGAAGACGAACACCGCCAGCCGCGCGATCCACTCGGGCAGTTCCAGCGCCGGGCGACTGGGCACGCCGTCGGCGTGGATCGGCCGGATCACATGCTCCTTCTCGCGTGGCGCGCCCAGCACCCCTGCGACCCCGGCCAGCATGAGGCCGGCCATCACCGCGTACGAGGCGCTCCAGCCGTAGCTCTCGGCGATCAGCAACGGGGCGGCGCCCGCGACGATCATCGCGATCCGATAGCCCCACTGGTACGCAGCGGCCATCGCGCCCTGTTTCTCGGTCGGCGCGGCCTCGATCCGCCAGGCGTCGATGACGATGTCCTGGGTGGCCGACACAAACGCCACCAGCGCCGCGAAGGCGGCCATCAGCGCCAGGTCGCGCGCGGGATCGACGCCCGAGATCATCCACAGGCCGATCATCAGCAGCGCCTGCAGAACGATCATCCAGCTGCGGCGATGGCCCAGCAGGCGCGTGAGGCCCGGCACCTGGGTGCGGTCGATCAGCGGAGCCCAGAGGAACTTCAGCGAATAGCTGAGGGTCGCCAGCGCGAAGATCGAGATGACCTTCAGCGACAGGCCGGCCTCGCGCAGCCAGAGCGACAGGGTGTCGAAGATCAGCAGGTTGGGCAGGCCCGAGGCGAACCCCAGCGCCAGCATCACCAGCGCCCGGCGCTCGACAAAGACGGCCAGCGCGCTCAGCGCGCCGCGCTTGGGCTCCGCGGGTTCAACGCTCACTCGGGTCTCCGCGCCTCAGGGCCCCCTGCCCCAGACCGCGGACCTTGGCGCGCGCCGCAGGCGCCGTAAAGGCGGGCTACTTCGAGGCGCGGACCTTCGTGCGCTCGCCCTTCGAGATCGGCGTGCGCGCCTGGGCGCGGGGGCCGGTCCAGCGGGTCAGCGCGCCGCGCAGCGCGTCGGGCGACAGCGGCTTCACCAGGAAGTCGTCCATGCCCGCGGCCAGGCAGGCGTGGCGGTCGTCCTCGAACGCGTTGGCGGTCAGGGCCACGATCGGAGTCTCGACGCCGTCGGCCCGCAGGCGTTGCGCCGTCTCCTGGCCCGACAGGCCGGGCATCCGCATGTCCATGAAGATCAGGTCGTAGGCGCCGGTCTCGCAGGCCGCCAGGGCCTCCGCGCCGCCCACGGCATGCTCGACCTCGCAGCCTTCGCGGCTGAGCAGGGCGCGGGCCAGCAGCGCGTTGATGGGGTTGTCCTCGACCAGCAGCACGCGCGCCCCGGGGGCCGCGGCGGTGGCGATCCGCTCGTCCTCGCGCGCGCTCTGGCCCGCGGGGGCGGCGACCCCGGCGGCGATCAGGACGCGCTCGGCGATCGAGGCGCGGCGCAGCGGCTTGATGAGGTAGCCGGCGAACCCGGCGCGGCGGTAGCGGGCGATGCGGTCCCGCTCGTCGGGCGCCAGAAGCACGATGGCGGGGCGTTGCAGCGGCGGTTTCACCGTGCCGCCGTCGGCCGCCAGGCTGGCGTCGACCAGGATGACGTCGCCCGGCCTTGTGCGGGCGATGGCTTCGGCCAGCGCCTCCGTGACCACGGCCTTGCCGCCGCTGGCCTCGATCTGCAGCCGCGCGGCGTCGCGCACGATCGGGTTGGGCGAGGCGACGCCGACGGTGCGGCCGTTCAGCGGACGTGTCGGCGCCAGGCCGGGCAGGGCCGGCAAGGTCGCCTCGAACCAGAAGCAGGCGCCGCCGCCTCTTGCGGCGTCCACGCCCACTTCGCCGCCCATGGCGTGGGCGAGGCGGCGGGCGATGGCGAGGCCGAGGCCCGCGCCGCCCAGGTCGGCGTGGGCGGCGTCAGCCTGGGCAAAGGCTTCGAAGATGCGGTCGCGGTCGGACTTCGACACGCCGGGCCCGGTGTCTTCCACGGCCAGCCGCACGCGTCCGGGCTCGGACACGGTGGCCGTGATCAGGACGCCGCCGCGTTCGGTGAACTTCACGGCGTTGCCGGCGAAATTGAGCAGGATCTGGCGCAGGCGGCCCTCGTCGGCGTGGATCTGGGCCGGCGACGCGGGCGCGGCCCAGGCGATCTCCAGACCCTTCTCGCGGGCGCGGGGCGAGAGCAGCTCCGCCACGCCCCGCAGCAGGCCTTCCAGTTCCATCGGCGCCGGGTGCAGCTCGACGCCGCCGGCGCCCAGCTTGGCGAAATCCAGCACGTCGTTGACCAGAGTCAGGAGGTGCTGGCCACTGTCGTGGAGCGCGGACACATAGGACTTCTGCTCGGCCGTGAGCTTCGTGCCCTCGAGAAGGCGCGCCATCCCCAGCACACCGTTCAACGGGGTGCGGAATTCGTGGCTCAGTGAGGCGAGCTGTTCCGCGCTGATCTGGGCACGGGACGGGCGACGCTCGGACAGGGGGCGGGTCGGTCTGCGCATGGGGCGCAAGGCTTAGGCGTCAGGGCTTAACGGCAGGTCAAGCGCCAGGGCGATGCGCAATAAAACAACGCGCGGCGGGTGAATCCTCTCGTCAAAGTAGACGAGACGCGAAAGCCGTCGTTTACTGCGGTTTAAGGACTGGAGTGGGCGTTGGCTGACATCACGAACGCTGTCGACGTATTGACGCCGCGGGAGCGTGATTGCCTGCGGCTGGTCGACCAGCATCTCAGCTCAAAGCAGATCGCCCGCGAACTCGGCATGTCGAAGACGTCGGTCGACACCTATTGCGACCGCGCGCGGCGCAAGCTGGGCGTCGATGACCGCTTCCAGGCCGCGCGGATCCTGCGCGAGCTCGACGTCGGCTCTGTCCTGACTGAATCAGGACACGACACGATCAGGACAGACACCTCATCCCGAAGCTGGCCCGATGGGCTCGCAACGGATCGAGGAGCGTCAAATGGGCGAGTGGCCGAACTTCGAGAACAGAGCGGTGATCGGCAGGGCGCTTCGCCTCCGCCGGGAAATCGACGACTTCGAGGCCCGCTGGCCGGCTCTGGCGAAGCGGGAGGAAGTTCTTCCGAGCTTCTCCTGGACCCAGCTGGAGCGGCAGCTCGTGGACCTTTCGGCGACGCCGGCGCAGGCGGATATGGCCAGGCACCTGGTTTCAGCCACCCGCAAGCTGGCGCCCTTCAAGCCGCCGGAAATGGTGCTTCGCGAGATTTTGTGCCTGACCTGGGTGCTGCTCGACGAGAACTTCAAGGGCGAACCCGACCTTGGGGTCTCCGGAATGAGCTGAGCCCGCTCGCCAGGCTCGGTGCGATCGTCGTGATCGCCGTCGTCACGGCCCTCGCCTTCGGGGGCATGCTGGCGGGGCTCCACGCGCTCAACGACCTGGCGTCTAACCTGCTGAAGGCCTGAGGCCCCGCGTAAATTAACGCAAAGCTTCCACGGCCAAGAAACCCCCTTTCCCGAAACTGTAAACGCGGCGTTACCAGGCGCCGCGCACGGAGAGAACTCATGCTCAAAGAACGCCGCCTGGCGGCCGAGCAAGTTGCCGGCGCCCTTTTCGAAGCCGAGGCCGCGATTGACGCGGCCCTCGCCAAGACCGCCCAGCTGACGGGCGTGATGCCCAGTCTGCGCAAGATGGCCGGAGCCTCGGCCCTGATTGGCCAGGACGCTGTCGAGCGCGCCAGCGAGGCCATCATGGCCCTCGCCGAGGCGCGCCGCGCCATCGTCGAAACCCACAAGGAGCTCAGCATCGTCCAGGGCCAGATCGGGCTGGGCGCGGTGACGATGAACGGGGACGCGGGCGAAAAGCCGCCGCCGCAGGGCGTCGAGACTCACCGCGTGCGCATGCGCTCACTCCGCGTCGCCTCGTAACGGTACCAACATCACGCATCATGCGTATGATGACGACCCTCGGGAAACGCCGGGGGTCGTCTTTCTTTGTCCTATCAGTTGCCGATCTGGGTCTGGCCAACCGTGCTTATGGGGGTCTGCGCGATTGCGGTCCTGCGTGGCCGCGATCTGGAGCGCCTGGCCGCCGCAAGCGAGTTGGCGACCTGGGCGCTCTCGCTGCTCGTTTTCAAGTCGCGCAGCGAAAGCACGCAGTGGGCGGTGCTGCTCATCGACGTGTCGCTTCTTGTGGTCCTGGCCTGGATCGCGCTTCGCAGCCCGCGCTACTGGCCACTCTTTGCGGCGGGCTTCCAGCTTCTTGCCGTCGCGACACATCTCGCCCACGCCACAGACGCGCTCGTGAGCGGCTGGGCGTATCAGACCGCCGCACTGATCTGGAACTACATGACCCTTTTCGCCATCGGCTACGGCGCGATCACGGCGCCCCGGCGTTACGCCGAGATCGACGCGCTGGGGCCGCCGGCCATGGCCGGGGCGATGCGGCGATAGATCAGCGCCTCGGCGACGTGCACCCGGCGCACCGGGCCCGAGCCTTCGAGGTCGGCGATGGTGCGCGCCAGGCGCAGGGTGCGGGTCCAGCCGCGCGCCGACAGGCCGCCCGCCTCGGCCGCCCGGGCCAGCAGGGCGCGGGCCGGTGGGTCCAGGTCGACGATCGCCTCCAGGAAGTCGCCCTCGGCCTGGGCGTTCAGCACCGGCGGGCCATCGCGCCCCTTCCAGCGGTCGATCTGCAGCGTGCGGGCGGCCAGCACCCGGGCCGAGGCCTCGGCGGTGCCTTCGGCGGGGGCGGGCAGGGCGAGGTCGGCGGCGGTCACCGGCGGAACCTCGACCTGCAGGTCGATGCGGTCCATCAGCGGGCCCGAGATCTTGCCCTGGTAGTCGGTCTGGCAGCGGGGCGCCCGGCCGCACGCGCCGCGCCCGGGGCCCCCGTGGCCGCAGCGACAGGGATTCATCGCCGCCACCAGCTGGAAGCGGGCCGGATAGCGCACGTGGGCGTTGGCGCGCGCCACCACCACCTCGCCGGTCTCCAGGGGCTGGCGCAGGCTGTCCAGCGCCTGGGCCCCGAACTCGGGCAGCTCGTCCAGGAACAGCACCCCGTTGTGCGCCAGGCTGACCTCGCCCGGCTTGGCGCGATGGCCGCCGCCCGTCAGCGCCGCCATGCTGGCCGAGTGGTGGGGGCTGCGGAACGGCCGGGCGCGGCTGAGCTGGCCTTTGGCGATCAGGCCGGCCACCGAGTGCACCATCGAGGTCTCGAGCAGTTCGGCCGGCGTCAGCGGCGGCAGCAGGCCCGGCAGGCGGGCGGCCATCATCGACTTGCCCGATCCCGGCGGGCCGATGAAGCTGAGGTTGTGGCCGCCGGCCGCGGCGATCTCCAGCGCGCGCTTGGCGTTCTCCTGGCCCTTCACGTCGCGCAGGTCGGGGACCCGCTCGGCGTCCAGCATGTCGCCCGGCCGGGGCGGCGACAGCACCTGCGTCCCGCGGAAGTGGTTCACCAGCGCCACCAGCGACGGCGCCGCCAGCACCCGCGTCTCGCCCGCCCACGCCGCCTCGGGCCCGCACGCCTCGGGACAGATCAGCCCCAGGTCCATGCCGCCCGCGGCCACCGCGGCGGGCAGCGCCCCCGCCACCGCCGTGATCCGCGCGTCCAGCGCCAGCTCGCCCACGGCGGCCCAGCCCTCCAGCGCGTCGGGCGGGATGATCCCCATGGCGGCCATGATCGCCAGCGCGATCGGCAGGTCGTAGTGGCTGCCCTCCTTGGGCAGGTCCGCCGGGGCCAGGTTGGCGATGATGCGCCGCGACGGCAGCGCCAGGCCCATGCCCTGGAACGCCCCGCGCACCCGCTCGCGGCTCTCCTGCACGGCCTTGTCGCCCATGCCGACGATGAAGAATTTCGAGTCGCCCATGGTGAACTGGACCTGGACGTCGACCCGCACGGCGTTCACGCCGTCGAACGCCAGGGTCACCACCCGCGCCGCCATGCCTCAACCCCTTGTAGTCGCTCGAAAGTTATCCACAACCGAGCATACAGTCGGGCTCAGATCAAGAACAAAAAAGGAACCTAGGGAGAAAGTGAGACGTTTCCGTGACTTCGGCGCGTCTCTTCGACAACAACCTAAGCGTTTGCCCGCAGGGCTTCAATCCGGCGCCACATCACGTCCGTGGCGTCGATTCCGGTGAAGCGCTTCAGGGCCACGGCGCCGGTCGGCGAGGTGACGTTGATCTCGGTCAGGTAATCGCCGATCACGTCGATCCCGACGAAGATCAGGCCGCGCGTTTTCAGCTCGGGGCCGATCGTGTCGCAGATCTCGCGGTCGCGGGCGGTCAGCTCCACCGGCTGGGCCTCGCCGCCCACCGCCAGGTTCGAGCGGATCTGCCCCTTGGCCGGCACGCGGTTGATGGCCCCCACCGGCTCGCCGTCCACCAGCAGGATGCGCTTGTCGCCCTTGGTCACCGATGGCAGGAACTTCTGCACGATCACCGGCTCGCGCCCCAGCTCGGCGTGGATCTCCAGCAGCGAGTCCAGGTTGGGGTCGTCCTTCAGGTGCCGGGTCACGCCCGAGCCGCCGCGGCCGTTCAGCGGCTTCAGCACGATGTCGCCATGGCGGGCGCGGAAGTCGCGGATCGCCTCGCGGTCCCAGGTGATCAGCGTGGGCGGCTGCAGGCCGGGGAACTGGGTCACGAACAGCTTCTCGGGCGCGCTGCGCACCTCGGCCGGGTTGTTCACCACCAGCACCTTGGGGTGCACCTTCTCCAGGAAGAAGGTGGCGTCGATGTAGTGCATGTCGAACGGCGGGTCCTGGCGCATCAGCACCACGTCGAACTCGGTGAGTTCCGCGCGCCGCACGGGGCCGGCCTTGAAGTGGTCGCCCTTCACCCGCTGCACCTGGATGTCGCGGCCGCGCACGAACACCCGGCCGTCCTCCATCGCCAGCGAGTCGGTCAGGTAGACAAAGATCGAGTGCCCGCGCGCCTGCGCCGATTCCATCATCAGGAACGAGGTGTCGCCCTCGATGTTGATGCCCTCGATGGGATCCATCTGGACGGCGACCTTCAGGGACATGCGGAATTCCTCAGGCGGTAAAGCTCAGCCGACATAGGGGGTCGTCGTCGTAAGCGCCAGTTCTCGAACCGATCAGTTCAGCCGCAGCCTGACCCGCTCCCGCTGCGCCCGCGCCGCCAGCGCGGCCCCGCCATCGAGCGCCGTCGCCCGCTGCAGCGCCTCCAGCGCCCCGGCCAGGGCTCCCTGGCCCTCGCGGGCGGACGCGACGTCCAGCCAGGGGCGGTGGTCGGCAGGGTCGAGGAGGGCGCGCCGCAGGGCCGCCCGCTCGGCGCGGGCGAAATCGCCGTGGGCGCTGGCGTTGGCGAAGATGATGTTCTGCAGGCGCAGCAGCACGGCCCGGTCGCTTACGGGCGTCATCAACCGGTCGAGCCGGTCGGCCACGTTGGGCGTCAGGCCCGCATGCAGGGCGCGCCGCGTCAGCTCGGACGGCAGCACCACCCTGCCTTCGGAGAACGGGTCCAGGGCCAGCGGCCCCTCCTCGGTCTCGATGCGCAGCAGGAAGTGGCCCGGGAAGTCCACGCCTTGCACCGTCAGCCCGCACTTGCGCGCGGCGTGCAGGTAGTAGAGCCCGATGGTGACGGCCAGGCCCTTCTTGCGGGACGCCACGGCGATCACGTCGGCGTTCTCGGGGTCTTCCAGAGTGAAGAGGTCGCCGGTGATCCCCAGGTCGCCCGCGATGGTCTCGGCGATCGCCTCCTCAGGGCTCTCGCGCTTCAGCCGCTCGGCCAGCCGCTCGACGCCGATGGCGGCGGCTTCGCGCGCCAGCACCGGGTCGCGCGTGGGGTCCTCGTGGATCGCGCACGCGATGGCGGCCTCCAGCAGGGGAAATTCGCCCTCCGGCGCGCCCCCGGCCTCCGAGAGGATGGTTTCGGCTTCGTCGCGGTTCATCAGGGTCCGTTGCATCCCCGCTTACGCGCCCTTCCAGGCGTCCGGAATATGCCGGGGAAGCTTGCCGGGCGCGAGGGCCATGAGGTCCAGGCGCACCGCACAGGCCGAGAGCCCCGGCCGGTTCGCGGCCAGCTGGGCGCCCGCGCGGCGCAGGCGGTCGCGCTGGTCGAAGGTCACGGTGTCCAGCGCCACCTCCAGGCTGGTGCGGCTCTTCACCTCCACAACCGCCAGGACGGCGCCTCGTTTCGCCAGCACGTCGATTTCGGCCTGCGGTGTCTTCAGCCGGAAGCCCAGGATCCGATAGCCCTTGGCCATCAGCCAGGCCGCCGCCACCACCTCGGCGCGGCGACCGGATCGCCGCGCGGCGCCGCCGCGGGCGACACGCACGTTCACGACTTCGGCTCCCCAAGGTCCTTGAGTTCAAGGGCCCGGCGGTAGAGATCGCGCCGCGGCAGCCCCAGCGCCTTGGCCACCTCGCCGGCGGCGTCGGCCGGCTTCAGGCGGGTCAGCGCGTCGCGCAGCGCCGTGTCGGCGTCGGCGGCGGTGGCCTCGATCTCGCGGCCCGGGGCGACCAGGATGACGATCTCGCCCTTGGGCGCGTCCAGTTTGGGATCGACCGCCAACTCCCCCAGCGGGCCGCGGTAGAAGGTCTCGTAGAGCTTGGTGATCTCGCGGGCGACCACCGCCTCGCGCTCGGGGCCCAGCACGGCGGCCATGTCGGCCAGGGTGTCGGCCAGGCGCGAGCCGCCCTCGAAGAACACCAGCGTGGCGCGCACCCCGGCGAACTCGGTCAGGAATGTCCGCCGCGCCGCGCTCTTGGGCGGCGGGAAGCCCACGAACAGGAACCGGTCGGTCGGCAGCCCGGCCGCCGACAGCCCCGCCAGCAGCGCCGACGCGCCGGGAATCGGAACCACGTTGTGGCCGGCCGCCGCGGCCTCACGAACGAGCCTATAGCCGGGGTCGGAGATCAGCGGCGTGCCCGCATCGCTCACCAGCGCCACCCGGCCGCCGCGCTCCAGCAGCGCCATCGCCTTGGGCCGCGCCCGCTCGGCGGCGTGCTCGTCGTGGCGCTCCAGCGTCGCCTTCAGCCCGAACGCCTGCAGCAGCTTGCCGGTCACCCGGGTGTCCTCGGCCAGCACGAGGTCGGCCTGTTTCAGCACGTCCAGCGCGCGCAGGGTGATGTCCCGCAGGTTCCCGATCGGCGTGGCGACCACATACAGCCCCGGGGCCAGGGGGGCGTCGTCGAGGATCGGTGGGGGCAGGGCGCGGGCCATGGGCGGGGAGGGTTCTCCCGTCGCCCCTCCAAACGCAAGCCTGCACACGCAACACGCAACCGCGATCTGCCGAGAGGCGAGGCCTCGCGGCTCACTCGGAGACCGACACGTGCCCTCGGCGTCGATCGATCCGGTTCAGGCGCCGAGCACCAGTTCGGACGTCACCGCGTTCAGCAGCCGCCGCCCGTCCCTGGTCGCCCGCAGGCGTTGGGTGTCGTCGGCCAGCAGGCCCATCTCGATCAGCCGCCGCACCACCGGCGCCTCCGGCGACAGGCCGAGCGCCGACACATCGCCAAACCCCACCCCGTTTCGGATGCGCAGGCCGCTCAGCAGGCGCTCCTCGGCCGCCTGGACCACGGTCAGCGTCTCGCGCGCCGCGAAGCCGGTTCCCGCCGCGGCGACACGGGCGATGTAGTCCGCCGGCCGGTCCGCGGCCTCTGTCGCCACGCGCGCGCCATCCACCGTGATCCGACCGTGCGCGCCAGGTCCGACGCCGAGGTAGTCGACCCCCGTCCAGTACACGAGGTTGTGCCGCGATCGCGCGGCCTCGCCCCGGGCGTGGTTCGACACCTCGTAGGCCTCGAACCCCTCTGCCTCCAGCACGGCCTGGGTCGCGTCGTAGAGGTCGGCGCCGGCCTCGTCGCCGGGCGGGACGAACAGGCCCCGCCGCACCGCGCGGTCGAAGGCGGTGCCTTCTTCGATGGTCAGTTGGTAGGGCGAGATGTGTTCGGCGCCGAGGGCGACGGCGGTCCTGAGCGCCTCAGCCCAGGCCTGGGGCGTCTGGTCGGGCAGGGCGTAGATCAGGTCCAGCGACAGACGGGGAAACAGCCGCGCCGCGGTCTCGGCCGCGCGGCGGCCCTCGGCGGCGTCGTGATTGCGACCCAGGAACCTGAGCGCGGCGTCGTCCAGCGACTGCAGCCCCAGCGACAGGCGATTCACCCCCGCATCGACGAGTCCCGCGAACCGGCCGGCCTCGACGTCGGTGGGGTTGGCCTCGAGGCTGACTTCGAGATCGGGCGCGGGCGTCCAGAGCCTTGTCGCGGCGCCCACGATGTCCGCGACCCAGTCGGGCTCCATCAGCGATGGCGTGCCGCCGCCGAAAAACACCGACACCAGCTCGCGCGGACCGGTGATGGCGCGCTGCGCCTCGAGGTCGCTCACGATCGCGCGCGCCAGCTCCGCCGCCTCGGCCTCGCGCCCCCGCGCCCTGAAGACGTTGAAATCGCAGTAGGGGCAGATCCGCGCACAGTACGGCCAGTGGACATAGACGCCGAGTTTCGAGCGCGCCCCTCCCCCGGGCGGGGAGGGGCCGGAAGTCGTCACAGCAGCGCGGCCTTCAGCTTCACGAAGGCCCGGGCGCGGTGGCTCATGCCGTCCTTTGCGGCGGGTTCCATCTCTCCGAAGGTCTGGGTGAAGCCCTCGGGGATGAAGATGGGGTCGTAGCCGAAGCCCTTGTCGCCGCGCGGCGGGAAGGTGAGAACGCCGTCGACCCGGCCCTCGACCACCACGGCCGGGCCGCCGGGCCATGCCACGGCCAGCGACGAGGTGAACCAGGCCGAGACGTCCTCGGCGCCCACCTCCTCCAGCCGCTCCTCCACCTTTTTCATGGCCAGGCCGAAATCCTTCGACGGCCCCGCCCACCGGGCCGAGTAGATGCCGGGCGCCCCGTCCAGCGCCTTGACCGACAGGCCGGAATCGTCGGCCAGGGCGATGAGGCCCGAGGCCTCTGCGGCGGCGCGGGCCTTCAGCAGGGCGTTGCCCTGGAACGTCTGCTCGGTCTCTTCCGGTTCGGGCAGGCCCAGCTCGCCGGCCGCCACCAGCTGGAAGCGGCCCTCCAGGATCTCGGCCAGTTCGCGCGCCTTGCCCGGGTTGTGGGTCGCCACCACCAGCCGCGTCCCCGGCTCGAGTTTGAGGGTCATGCGCACGCTCCGTGTCTTCGGGGGCGAAACCTACCGCCGTGCGCGGTTCGCTGCATTGCGAAAGTTTAACATTGTTAATCGATATTCACGTGATCGATAAACGACGCGGGCGTATTGATAATCACATCGAAGCACAGCGCTTCACCCACCCCGCTGCCGCAGCGCAGCAAACAAAACGGAGTTCCAAAATGTTCGCCAACGCCATGAACGTCCTCGACCGCACCGCGATGAGCTTCATCGTTCTCCTGGCCGCCGCGCCGATCCTGAGCATCGTCGCCCAAGCCGCCTTCCTCTAAGCTCCGAAGTCCGAGAGCATGAGGTTCGTCCAACGATCCGCCCCGGCGCTGGCCCCGGTCTGAACGACCACCCGCCGCCGGCGCGGATCACGACGAAACCAAAGAAGGGGGAGCTACCAGAGACATGCGCGCCTTGGGTCCGGGCTCGGTTTCGAGCTTCCTGAAGATCATCCTCGATGTGGTTTTTGCGGCCCTGTGGATCGGCGTCGCCGTCCTTTCCCTGATCACGCTCGCGGCGCTGCTGCTGAGCTTCAATCCCGACCTCCTGTCGGGCGTCAAATTCAACGGCGAAGCCGCCGAGCTGCTGGAGCGCGGTCCCGTCCTGACCGCCGGACTCGCCGCCGCGGCGCTCTACCTCGCCGGCATCCTCGTCATCGTGGGCTCGCTGCGCCGCATCTTCACGACGCTCACCGCGGGCGACCCCTTCCATCCCGACAATGTCGCCCGCCTGCGCCTGATCGGCCTGATGCTGGCCGGCCTGGAGCTGGGCCGCTACGCGGTCTGGGCGGTGGGCACGCTGCTGCCCGGCGTCGAACGCAACCAGCCCACCATGGGCCTCACCGCCTGGTTCTCCGTCCTTGTGGTCTTCGTGCTCGCGGAAGTGTTCCGCGAAGGCGCCCGCCTGCGCCGCGAAGCCGAGCTTACGATCTAGGGGCCCCGTCAGATGCCGATCCGCGTTAGCCTCGACCGGGTGCTGCTCGACCGACGCATGTCGCTGACCGAGCTGGCCGACCGCGTCGGCGTGACCATCGCCAACCTGTCGATCCTCAAGACCGGCAAGGCCCGCGCGGTGCGCTTCTCGACCCTGTCGGCCCTCTGCCGCGAGCTGGACTGCCAGCCGGGCGACCTCCTGGTCTACGAACCCGGGCCCGACGACAGCTTCGAAGACGAGGATGGCGAATAGCGGTCAGGCCCGCGGGTAGAGAATGACCTGCGTGCAGCGGAAGGCGGCCATCAGCTTTCCCGTCGCCGCATCCTCCATCCGCGCGTCCCAGACCTGGGTCGTCCGCCCGGCGTGCAGCAGAGTGGCGATACAGACCGCTTCCCCCTCCCGCAGGGTCCCGGTGAAATTGCATTTCACTTCGGCCGTGGTGAAGCCGCTGGCCCCCTCGGGCCAGGCGGTGGAGACGCCATAGGCGCAGAGGATGTCCGCCACCGACAGCACCGTGCCGGCCAGCAGGAAGCCGGTATGGGCCACCAGATCCGGCCGCACGGTGAACCGCCCGGCGACGCGGCCGTCGCCGACTTCAGTGATCGTCAGCCCGATATGGCCCGGCAGCTTGCCGACATTGGCCCGGTTCAGGTCCTCGATGCTGGTGCGGTTGGTCGTCGTCGGCATGCGATCTCCCTGGTTGTGCGGAATCTCCCCAGTTCGAGCGCGGTCTGCAACAGCTTCACCATCGCTGCACTGCGGTGCATTGCATGCGGCATTGCAGCGCAGATTTATTCATCAGATCGGGAAATGCTTGCCATTCCCGAGATGAACCCCTATCTCCACGCTCAAGTTGCACTGCACAATGGAGGGTTCGATATGATCGCCCTGATCGAAAAGTTCCTGGACGCGATGTTCGCGCCGCTGGCGCGCGAACTCGAGCGCGTGCCCCCGCAGGCCATGCGTTTCAACGTGTTCTTCTAAGTCACGCGCCGTCGCCGCGGTTCCGCGAAAGCAGGCCGCAGCTTCACGGACGTTCACGGCGCCGACCCCGCGAGGGGCGGCGCCGTTTTCGTTTTCCCTCCCCTCGCGGGAGGGAGGGCGCGGTCAGCCCGCCGTCGCCGTCCGCTGCATCTCGCACAGCTCGCCGATGCCCTTGCGGGCCAGCGAGAACAGGGCGTCGAACTCGCCCTGGCTGAAGCCGCGCTTCTCGCCGGTGGCCTGGACCTCGACGATGTCGCCCTTCCCGGTGAGCACGAAGTTGGCGTCGGCCTCGGCGTTCGAGTCTTCCTCGTAGTCCAGGTCCAGGACGGGCGTGCCGTTGAAGATCCCGCAGCTCACCGCCGCCACCTGGTCCAGGATCGGGTCGGTGGCGATCACGCCCTCTTCCAGCAGGTACTTTGTCGCCAGCCGCAGGGCCACCCAGGCGCCGGTGATCGAGGCCGTGCGGGTTCCGCCATCAGCCTGCAGGACGTCGCAGTCGATGGTGATCTGCCGCTCGCCCAGCGCCTTGAGGTCGATGATCGCGCGCATCGAGCGGCCGATCAGGCGCTGAATCTCCTGGGTGCGGCCGCTCTGCTTGCCCGCCGCGGCCTCACGCCGGCCGCGCGTGTGTGTGGCGCGGGGCAGCATGCCGTACTCGGCGGTGACCCAGCCCTGGCCCTTGCCGCGCAGGAAGCCCGGAACGCCTTCTTCCAGGCTGGCGGTGACCAGCACCTTGGTGTGTCCGGCCGAGATCAGGCACGAACCCTCGGCATAGCGCGTCACCGCCGTTTCCAGGACGATCGGGCGCAGGAGGTCGGGGGCGCGTTCGGAAGGTCGCATCACGTCGGCTTTCAGGCGTTGTCTTTGAGGGCGCGAGCTTGCGCCGCTTCGGGCCGCGCTTATCCTAGATCAGGAGTACACAGTCCATGGGCCAACCCTGACGCACCCTGTCACGCCATCGCCGTTTTCCGTCGGTCCCAGTCTCACCGACATGGACGCCCGCGCCCGCGACATCTTCCGGCGCATCGTCGAGAGCTATCTGGAGACGGGCGAGCCGGTGGGTTCGCGCACCCTGTCGAAGGGCGGCGTCTCGCTGTCGCCGGCCTCGATCCGCAACACCATGCAGGACCTGACGCACCTGGGCCTGCTGGGCGCGCCGCACGTCAGCGCCGGCCGCCGGCCCACCCATGCGGGCCTGCGCCTGTTCGTCGACGGGCTGATGGAGGTGGGCGACGTCGGCGAGGAGGAGCGGCGCAGCATCGAGGCCCGCCTCCTGGCCCATGGCCGCAACTACGAGGATGCCCTGAACGAGGCCTCGGCGATCCTGTCAGGCCTGGCGGGCGGCGCGGGCGTGGTCGTCACCCCGATGCGCGACGCGGGCGTCACCCACGTGGAGTTCGTGCCCCTGTCGGGCGACCGGACCCTGGCGATCATGGTCTTCGACGACGGCACGGTGGAGAACCGCCTGATCCGCCTTCCGGAAGGCGTGACGCCGTCGGCGCTGACCGAGGCCTCCAACTTCCTGAACGCCCGCCTGCGCGGCAAGACGCTGAACGAGGCCAAGGCCGACCTGCGCGTCGAGCTGGACCGTGCGCGGCTGGAGCTGGACGCCACCGCGGCCCGCCTGGTCGAGGACGGCTTGGCGGCTTGGGGCGGGGGCGAGGCCGAGGATCGCGCCCTGATCGTCCGCGGCCGCGCCAACCTGCTGGAAGACCGCGATGCGCTGGAAGACCTGGAGCGGGTCCGGTCGCTCTTCGAGGATCTGGAGCAGAAGGAACAGCTGATCCAGCTTCTGGACGGGGTGCGCGACGGCCAGGGGGTGCGCATCTTCATCGGCGCCGAAACGCGACTCTTTTCGCTTTCGGGTTCCGCTGTCATCGCGGCGCCCTATATGACGGGCGCCCAAAAGGTGGTGGGCGCGATCGGCGTGATCGGGCCCGCGCGATTGAACTATGCCCGGATCATCCCGTTGGTGGACTACACCGCCCGGGTGCTGGGCCAGGTGATGAAGAGCTGAAGGTCTGATGTCTGAGGAACTGACGCCTGCCGATTTCGAAGCTGGTGACGACGCCGGCGCCGATGTCGAAGCGATGGCCGCCGAGATCAAGGCGCTGAAGGAGCAGGTGCTCCGCTACGCGGCCGAGGCCGAGAACACCAAGCGTAGAGCCGAGCGCGAGATGAACGACGCGCGCGCCTATGCGATCACCAAGTTCGCCCGCGACCTGCTGGGCGTGGCCGACACCTTCGACCGCGCGCTGGCCGCCGCCCCCGAGGGCGAAGGCGCCGTGAAGAACTTCGTCGTCGGCGTCGAGATGACGTCCAAGGAGCTGCAGTCGGCGTTCGACAAGAACGGCCTGAAGAAGATCCACCCGCCCAAGGGCGAGAAGTTCGACCCCCACAAGCACCAGGCGATGATGGAGCAGCCTGCCGGCGACGGCGTCGAGCCGGGCGGCGTGATCCAGACCCTGCAGGCGGGCTATGAGCTGCTGGGCCGCCTGGTCCGCCCCGCCATGGTCGTGGTCGCGGCCAAGGGCCCGGCGCCCAAGGCCGATGGCGGGGCCAACCCCTATGGCGGTGAGGGCGACGGCGCCGACCGCGGCGGCAGCGTCGACACCAAGGCCTGACTTCCCTCCCTGCCGGGGCTATCGCGGTAAGCCCTCTCCCCCTTGCGGGGAGAGGGTTGGGAGTGGGGGTGTCAACGCCGAGTCCGAAGGTTCGCACCCCCACCCCCAGCCCCTCCCCGCAAGGGGGAGGGGAGCATCCAGGCCGGGAAAGCTGTGGGTAGGGCCCTGATCCCCTTTTCCGGGCTTGCGAAATCGCTAATGTCCGCAGTCCCCTCCCTTCGGGGCGTGCGCGTATCGAGTTGATTCGACCGTGCGCGATTGGTGAGCCGGGACCTGGAATGAAGCTGACGATCGAACGCGCCGCACTGCTCCGCGCGCTTGGCCATGTGCAAAGCGCCGTCGAACGCCGCAACACCATCCCGATCCTGTCGAACGTGCTGTTGTCGGCCGACCGCGACCGCCTGACGTTCTCGGCGACAGACCTCGACCTCGAGATCATCGACGAGGCCCTGGCCCAGGTGGACCAGCCCGGCCAGATCACGGCGCCGGCCCACACGCTGTACGAGATCGTCCGCAAGCTGCCCGAGGGCGCCGACGTCAGCCTGTCGTTCACCGGCGAGGATCCGCGCCTGACGGTCGCCGCCGGCCGCTCGCGGTTCAACCTGCCGGTCCTGCCGGCCGGCGACTTCCCGGTGATGTCGGCCGAAGGGTTCTCGGGCTCGGTCGACGTCGACGTGAACGACCTGATCCGCCTGATCGACAAGACCCGCTTCGCCATCTCGGCCGAAGAGACGCGCTACTACCTGAACGGCCTCTACGTGCACACGGTGATCGTCGACGGCAGCCCGCGCCTGCGCGCGGTGGCCACCGACGGCTCGCGGCTGGCCCTGGCCGACATGCCGGCGCCCGAGGGCTCGGCCGGCGCGCCCGGCGTGATCGTGCCCCGCAAGACCATCGGCGAGATGCGCCGCCTGCTGGACGACGCCGGCGAGAACGTCGCCCTGCAGATCAGCGCCCAGAAGGTGCGGCTGGAGATGAACGGCGCCGCCCTGACCTCCAAGGTCATCGACGGCAACTTCCCCGACTACGCGCGCGTCATCCCCAAGGACAACAACCGCACGGTCATGGTCGACGCCAAGCTGTTCGCCCAGGCCGTCGACCGCGTCGCCACCATCTCGGCCGAGAAGAGCCGCAGCGTGCGCATGGCCATCGAGAGCGGCCGCGTCGTGCTGACGGTCCGCAACATGGAAGCCGGCCAGGCGGTGGAAGAGCTCGAGATCGACTACGACGGCGAGCCCTTCGAGCTGTCGTTCAACGCCCGCTACCTGCTGGACATCACCGACCAGATCTCGGGCGGCTCGATGGAACTCCGCTTCGGCGGCCCCAACGACCCGGCCCTCGTCCTCGACCCGGGCGACGCGGACGTCCAGTACATCCTGATGCCGCTGAGGGTCTGAGCGGCATCTTTCCCTCCCCTAACGGGGAGGGTCGCTCGCCGAAGGCGAGCGGGGTGGGGAAGTGTCGATCCTCCCCGACGTCTCAGGTCTGGCCCCAACAGCCCCACCCTGGCGCGCTGCGCACGCCTGTCCCTCCCCATTAAGGGAGGGAGGAATCTAGTGACCGCCGGAGCCTTCGTAGACGCCCGGCGCCAGGTGTTCGTCTTCCTTGCCCTCGCTGCCGTGCGCCAGCACGAAGCGGCGATCGCAGTAGGGGCACTCGACGAAGTCGGCCCCGCCCATCTCCAGGTACACCCGCGGATGGCCCAGCGCGCCGCCGATCCCGTCGCAGGCGACGCGGTGGCTGCGCACGGTGATCACCTCGGGCGGGTTCGCATCGACGATCAGCGCCGCCTTGGCGGGCGCCGGTTCGGGCTTGGACTTCGGAGCAGCGGCTTTGCGGGCCATGGATCGTCACTACCTTGGTGGAGGTCGCTTGGCTCACCGCCAGCGTGGCCCTAGGTATGCGACCACGGCTCGGCGCGTCAACGATAGGACCCCATGGATCTCCCCGAATACGCCATCGAGGCCAAGGGCCTGACCAAGACCTACGCCGCCACCAAGACGACGCCCGAGATGAAGGCGTTGCGCGGCATCGATCTGGCCATTCCCCGAGGGTCGATCTTCGGCCTGCTGGGCCCGAACGGCGCGGGGAAGTCGACCTTCATCAACATCTTGTCGGGCCTCTGCCAGAAGACCAGCGGCCAGGTGAAGATCTGGGGCCGCGACATCGACACGCACCCCAGGGACGCCCGCGCCGCCATCGGCGTGGTCCCGCAGGAGATCGCCGCCGACCCCTTCTTTACGCCGAAGGAGTCGCTGGAGGTGGCCGCAGGCATGTACGCGGTGCCCAAGTCCGAGCGCCGGTCCGACGAGCTGCTGAACGCCCTGGGCCTGGGCGACAAGGCCAACGCCTACGTCCGCCAGCTGTCGGGGGGCATGAAGCGCCGCCTGATGGTGGCCAAGGCCATGGTCCACAATCCGCCGGTGCTGATCCTGGACGAGCCCACCGCCGGGGTCGACGTCGAGCTGCGCAAGCAGCTCTGGAACTATGTGCTGGAGCTGAACCGCAAGGGCGTGACCATCGTGCTCACCACCCACTACCTGGAAGAGGCCCAGGAGCTCTGCGACCAGATCGCCATCGTCAACCGCGGCCAGGTGGTGGCCTGCGAGCCCACGACCACGCTGCTGCGCCGGATGGACATGCGCCACGTCCTGGTGACGCCGGAAGAGCCCGTGACCGAGGCCCCCGCGCTGCCCGGCTTCGAGACCAAGCTGATCAAGGCCGGCGGCTTCTCGGTGAGCTACCGCACGGGCCAGTCCAGCGTCGAGCAGGTGCTGGCCGCCATCCGCACCGCGGGCCTGCACATCAAGGACATCTCCACCGAAGACCCCGACCTCGAGGACGTCTTCGTGAGCCTCACCTACGCGGCGGAGCCCTCCCTCCCTTAAGCCGGGCGGGGAAGGTCGGGCCGGGATCCAGGGGTCGGGGAGGATCGCTAGAACAGCGCCTCGATCTCGGGCCAGCGGTACGCCACTTCCCAATAGGCGCCGCCGCCAGGGCCAGGCTCCTGGCGGGCGGGCTCCGCCTCTCCGCCCAGGTGCTCGTAGAACCGCCGCGCGGGCGTGTTGTCGCGCAGCACCGAGATCACCAGCGATCGGGCGCCGTGCTCGGCCAGCGCCCGGGCCGCGTCCCGCAACAGCCGGCCGCCCAGGCCGCGGCCCTGCGCGGCGCGCACCAGGTACAGCGTGGCGATCTCGGCCTCGCCTGGCGCGCCCCGCCGCGACGGCCCGCCCTGGGCGTAGCCTACGATGCCCCAGCGATCGGCCGCGGCCAGGGTGACGTCATCGGGACCGGGCCTCAGCAGCTGATGGGCGAACCGCCGGGCGTGGGCCGTCTCGGACATCCGCGCCAGGTAGGCGTCGGGAAGGAGGCCACGGTAGGTCTCTCGCCAGGATGTGACGTGCGCGTACGCCAGGGCCTCGGCGTCGGCCGGGCCGGCGGGGAAGACCACGAAACGCGAATCAACGCTGCCGTAAGCCATCTATCCACAGCTTGGGCCTCGCACGGCGCGGTTCAAGGGGGTGCGGGACTCGGTCGCGTCCTCTAGCGTCGTGGCGCGAGCAGCGCCCCCTCCATCATGTCGCTCCAGTTCCTCACCCGCTTGCGGGGGAGGGGGACCACGAAGTGGTGGAGGGGGCGTTGACCCTGTCGAATCGAATGACACTCAACAGCCCGATGAACGCCCAGGTCTCCGCCCCAACGCCCGACGCCGCCGGCGCCACGCCGGTGATGGCCCAGTACTTCGAAGCCAAGGCGCGCCAGCCCGACGCGCTGGTGTTCTTTCGGATGGGCGACTTCTACGAGCTGTTCTTCGAGGACGCCCAGAAGGCCGCCGCGACCCTCGGCATCACGCTGACCGCACGCGGCCAGCACGGCGGCGCGCCGATCCCCATGGCCGGCGTCCCGGCGCACGCCATGGAGGCCTATCTCGCCAAGCTGATCCGGGCGGGCTTCAAGGTCGCCGTCTGCGACCAGCTGGAAGACGCGGCCGAGGCGAAGAAGCGCGGCCACAAGGCGGTGGTCCGCCGCGAGGTCACCCGCGTGGTGACGCCCGGCACGCTCACCGAGGACGGGCTGCTGGACGCCAGAGGCGCCAACCGCCTGGCCGCCGTCTCCGTCCGCGCGGGCGGCGCGGCTGTGGCCAGCGTCGAGCTCTCCACCGGCGAGGTCGAGTGCCTGGCTGTCACGGTGTCCGGACTGGCCTCGACCCTGGCCGCCCTGGGCCCCTCCGAGGTGCTGGTCCCCGACCGCCTGTTCGCCGACGAGGCGGTCAGCGCGGCGCTGAAGCAGGCCGGCGGCTTCATCCAGCCGATGCCCAGCGCGCTCGCCGAACCCGGCGCGTCCGAGACCCGGCTGAAGCGCCTCTACGGCGTCGACACCCTCGACGGCTTCGGCCCGCTGTCGGGCGCCGAGATCTCGGCCCTGGGCCTCATCGCGGCCCACCTGGAGACCACCCAGGCCGGGCGGCTGCCCGCCCTCTCGGCGCCGCGCCGGGCCGGCGAGAGCGACGTCATGGTCATCGACCCGGCGACGCGCGCCAGCCTCGAGATCGAGAAGTCGACGTCCGGAACCCGCGACGGCTCGCTGCTGGCCGCCATCGACCGCACCGTGACCGCGCCAGGCGCGCGCATGCTGGCGGCGCGTCTGGCGCGGCCGCTGCTGGACCCGGCGGCGATCGACGTGCGCCTGGACGCCGTCGCCTGGTTCGTCGGCCACCGCGCCCAGCGGCAGAAGCTGCGCGAGACCCTGAAGGGGCTGCCCGACATGGCGCGCGGCCTGTCGCGCCTGGCCCTGGGCCGGGGCGGGCCTCGCGACCTGGGCGCCCTGCGCGACGGTCTCACCGCCGGCGGCGCCGTCTGCCGCCTGTTCGCCGAACTGCGCGACCCGCTGGTGACCCTGCCCACTGAAACTGCCCAGGCGCTGTCGGCCCTTCACCTGGAGAATGTCCCCGACCTCGCCAGCTTCCTGGAGCTGATGGTCGACGGCCTGGGTCCCGACCTGCCCGCGCTGGCCCGCGACGGCGGCTTCGTGGCCCCCGGCGTGCGGCCCGAACTGGACCAGGCCCGCGCCCTGCGCGACGACAGCCGCCGCGTCATCGCCGCCCTGGAGGCCCAGCTGGTCGCCGACAGCGGCGTGACGCTGAAGGTCCGCCACAACGCCGTGCTGGGCTACTTCGTCGAGGCTACGGCCAAGGCCGCCGAGCCGCTCCTGAAGCCGCCTCTCAACGCTGCGTTCATCCACCGCCAGACCATGGCCAACCAGGTCCGCTTCACCACCGTGGAGCTGGCCGAGCTGGACGCCAGGATCGCCCAGGCGGCCGAGCGGGCGCTGGCCATCGAGCTCGACACCTTCGAGGCCTGGCGCGAGGCCGCGACCCGTGTGGCCCCGCTGATCCAGGCCGCCGCCCACGCCGCCGCCACCCTGGACGTCGCCGCGGCCCTCGCCGAATGGGCCGACGACGTCGGCGCGACCCGCCCGCTCCTCGACCGCTCCACCGCCTTCGAGGCCGAGGCCGCGCGCCACCCGGTGGTCGAGAACGCCGTGCGCCGTGCGGGCGACGCCTTCACGCCCAACGACTGCCACCTGGACGGCGCGGGCGTCGGGGGTCCGCGCCTCAGCCTCGTGACCGGCCCGAACATGGCCGGTAAGTCCACCTTCCTGCGCCAGAACGCGCTGCTGGCCGTGCTGGCGCAGTCCGGCTGCTTCGTGCCGGCGAAACGCCTGCGCCTCGGCGTCGTCGACCGCCTGTTCAGCCGCGTCGGCGCCGGCGACGACCTGGCCCGCGGCCGCTCCACCTTCATGATGGAGATGGTCGAGACCGCCGCGATCCTCAGCCAGGCCACGCCCCGCAGCCTGGTGATCCTGGACGAGATCGGCCGCGGCACCGCCACCTACGACGGCCTCGCCATCGCCTGGGCCTGCGCCGAGGCGCTGCACGAGACCAACCGCTGCCGCGCCCTCTTCGCCACCCACTACCATGAGCTCGCGGTCCTCGAGGGCCGCCTGCCCTACGTCTCCAACCTCAGCCTCAAGGCCAAGGAGTGGAACGGCGAGCTGATCTTCCTGCACGAGGCTGGCCCGGGTCCCGCGGACCGCAGCTACGGCGTGCAGGTGGCCAAGCTGGCCGGCGTCCCGATGCCGGTGGTGGCGCGCGCGAAACAGGTCCTCGAACGCCTCGAGAAGGAATCCGCCGGCCCCGCCAACCTCGACGACCTCCCCCTCTTCGCCGCCGTCGCCGAGCCGGAAGCCAAGTTCGGCCCCAGCAAGGTGGAGGAGGCCCTGCAGGTCCTCGACGTCGACGGCATGAGCCCCCGCGAGGCGATGGACGCGCTGTATCGGCTCAAGGGGTTGATGGGCGGGGCGTAGAGTTCGCACCCTTCCTTTCCCACGCAGTGGGAGAGGGGGACCGTCGGCCGACCCCGGCGAAAGCCGGGGGTAGAGCCGATGGTGGAGAGGGCAGGCTACAAGCTCTGTGGTTTGACCGGGCTGCTCTGAATTCAGGGGATGAGGCTCGCCCTCTCCACCACCCGCTCTACGGCCTTCGGCCTCGGCGTGCGGTCCCCCTCTCCCACTGCGTGGGAAAGGCAGGGGGCCGGTTCTTGACTGATCTTCAGAGGCAGGCTCGCATCTCCCCATGAGATCCATGGACGCCCATCACCTGACGGTGCTCGCCTGACGTTCGGTCGTCCATCGTCGTGCCAAACAACCCCGTGTCATCCCGGTTTCGCCGGAGGCGAAGACCGGGACCCAACCGGCCGGTGCTCCGCGGACCGCCGCACGGCCCCCGACGTTGAGGCCATGCTCCCACTCATGCGCACGGGTGGGTTGGGTCCCGGTCTTCGCTTCGCGAAACCGGGATGACATAGGTGTGGAATGGCGCGCGCACCCCCAAAAGCCCTCATGGTCGACGTCGACGGCGTCGTGGTGATCCCCCGCCCCGGCGGCTGGGCCGTCGACATGGAGCGCGACCTCGGCCTCTCCGTCGCCACCCTCCAGGCCCGCTTCTTCGCGCCGCATTGGGACGACATCTCCAATGGCCGCGCCGCCCTGCATGACCGCCTCGCTCCGGTCCTGGCCGAGATCGCCCCGCACCTCACCAGCCAGGCCCTCGCCGACTACTGGTTCGCCAAGGACGCCCAGCTCGACCCCACGCTGCTGGCCGATCTCGCCGCCCTGCGCGCCACCGGCGTCCAGCTCCACCTCGCCACCGTCCAGGAGCACCGGCGCGCCGCCTACCTCTGGAACACCCTGCGCCTGCGCGACCGGTTCGACGCCATCCACTATTCGGCCGACGTGGGCTGCGGAAAGCCCGACCCGGCGTTCTTCGCCGCCGTCCAGGCCCGCACCGGCTTCCGCGCCGTGGACCTCACCCTGATCGACGACAAGCCGTCCAACGTCGAGGCCGCGCGCGCCGCCGGTTGGGGCGGGGTGCTGTGGGACGGGACGCAGCAGTTGGCCGACGTGCTGTCACGCTCGGCCTCTTCCGACCGCTTTTGACGTAGGTCCGTGTTTCCCTCGCGGGCGAATGATCGATCCGCTCGCCATCACCGATGAGGAAGCCGAGGGCCTCGCGCGCCTCGCGCAGGCGCAGCTGCGCCTCGCCACCCGCCTGTCCGAGCGCGCCCTGGACGAGCCCGACGTCGACGCCGCCTGCCATCTCGCCCGCGCGTCCGAGCGCGTCGCCCGGGGCTACCGCCAATCGCTCCTGCTCAAGTCGCGCCTGAAGCGCGACCGCGACGCCGGCGCCCGCGAGGCCGCCGCCTCCCCGGGGGGTCGGACCGTCCACGAGCAATCGCAGATCAATCAGCGCATTCGCGAGGTCTATGCCGCCGTCGATCGCGTGATCGCGGAGCACGCCGAAGCGCTGGACGATGAAGAGGTCGACGACATGCGCACCTTCCTCCTCGCCACGCTTGAGGACGAGAGCCAGGATCACGGCTTCCTCGACGAGCCCATCGAGGCGCACATCGTCCGCATGCGCGAGATGTTCGTCGATCTGCCGCCGTCTGGGGGCTCGCCGGATTCCGACGAGACCGAGGACGAGGCAGAGGCCCAGCCGACCGACTCCTCCTAGCTCTGCCTAAGGCTGGCGGCCCTTGCGCCGCCTGCGCTTCACCACGGTCACCGAGAACGCCTGACGCCCGCCGGCCTTGAGACGCTTGCGGGCCTGATCCGCCACGCCCGATCGCCCGGTGCTCGCCGCCGTCGCGGTGGTCACCGGCGCCTTCGCCTTCGCCGGCGCCAGGCCGTGGCGCTTCCTGGCCCGCTCATCCTGCTCGGCCAGCTCGGCGCGGCTCTGGGCGGTGCGGGCGGTGAGATCCTTGATCAGCGCCTTGCCCTTGCGCGTGCGCCCGGTGAGGGACGGCGAGACATAGCGGTTGGCGTTCCAGCCGACAGAGGTCGAGCCGCCGCGATACGATCCTCTGCTCATGACCACGCCACTCGAACGCACACCGGGCCAAAACACTTACCGGGGCCGGAGCCCTTAGCGGTACGATCCGCGCCGGAAAAGCGCGAACCACCTGCGTCCGTTAACGATCCGTCCTATATGCGTGGCCCGATGTCCGCCCGCCTCAAACCCACCCGCCTGGAATACGTCGTCGACGGCGTGAAGCTGCGCTCGCAGCTATCGGCCGCCGCGCTCGAAAACCTGGGCGACGAGGCGGCCCAGCGGAAGGCGGCGCTGGATGTGCTCAAGGCGGCCCTGTTCCGCGGCCGGATGATCGCCAAGGAGCGCCTGGAGAACGGCGCGGGCGGCATCGAAACGGCCCGCCTGCTATCGGGCGTCACCGACGAGGTGGTCTCGGCGCTCTACGATTTCACCACCGTGCACGTGTTCCGCGCCCGCAACCCCACCGAGGGCGAGCGTCTGGCGCTGATGGCGGTGGGCGGCTACGGCCGCGGCACGCTTGCCCCCTATTCCGACCTCGATCTCCTGTTCCTGCGTCCCTACAAGCAGACCGCCCACGCCGAGAGCGTGATCGAGTACATGCTCTACGCCCTGTGGGACCTGGGCTTCAAAGTGGGCCACGCCTCGCGGACCATCGAGGAGTGCATCAAGCTCTCCCGCGAGGACTTCACGATCCGCACCTCGATCCTCGAGGCCCGGCGCCTGACCGGCGACGAGAAGCTGGCGGACGAGCTGATCAAGCGTTTCCGCGGCGAAGTGGTGAAGGGCACGGGCGCCGAGTTCGTGGCCGCCAAGCTCAAGGAGCGTGACGAGCGCCACGCCCGCGCCGGCGCCAGCCGCTACATGGTCGAGCCGAACGTGAAAGAGGGGAAAGGCGGTCTCCGCGACCTCAACACCCTCTTCTGGATCGCCCAGTACCTGCACCCTGGCGAGAGTCTCGAGCGCGTCATGCAGCTCGAGATGTTCGACCGGCGCGAAATCCGCTCGTTCATCGTGGCCTTCGACTTCCTGTGGGCCACCCGCTGCCAGCTGCACTTCGCTACGGGCCGGCCCGAGGAGCGCCTGTCGTTCGACCTGCAGCCCGAGATCGCCCGGCGCATGGGCTACGGCGACCGCGGCGACGCGCCGGCCGTCGAGCGGTTCATGCGGCGCTACTTCCTGATCGCCAAGGACGTGGGCGCGCTGACGCGCGTGTTCGCCGCCAAGCTGGAGGCCGACCGGGTCAAGATCGCGCCCAAGGGCATCAGCCGGTTCATCCCGGGCCGCAGCGTGAAGCGCAAGCCGCTGGCCGAGCCGGGCTTCCACGAGATCGGCGGCCGCCTCGACGTCGACGCCGACATCTTCGAAAGCGACCCGGTCAACCTGCTGCGGCTGTTCCGGATCGCCGACCAGCGGAACCTGGATCTGCACCCCGACGCCTTCACCGCCGCGTCGCGCTCGATGAACCTGATCACCTCGGCGGTGCGGCGCGACCGCCACGCGGCCAAGGTGTTCCTGGATATCCTGGCCCGCGGGCGCGATCCGCGCACGACGCTGACCCTGATGACCGAGGCCGGCGTCCTGGGCCGCTACCTGCCCGAGTTCGGGCGGATCGTGGCCCAGATGCAGTTCAACATGTACCACTCGTACACCGTGGACGAGCACACGCTGCGGGCCGTGGGCGTGATCGCCGACATCGCCGCCGGGCGGCTGCCCGACGACCATCCGCTGGCCACGCAGATCATGCCGCTGATCGCCGATCGCGAGGCGCTGTTCCTGGCTATGCTGCTGCACGACACCGGCAAGGGCGGGGCCGGCGGCCAGGAGGTGGCCGGCGCGCGCGCGGCGCGGCAGGCCTGCGAGCGCCTGGGCCTCGAGCGCTCGAAGATCGAACTGGTCGCCTGGCTGGTCGAGCACCACCTGGTGATGAGCGACTACGCCCAGAAGCGCGACGTCTCGGATCCGCGCACCGTGGCCGACTTCGCCCGCATCGTGCAGAGCCCCGAGCGCCTGCGCCTGCTGCTGGTGCTGACCGTGGCCGACATCCGCGCCGTGGGCCCGGGGGTCTGGAACGGCTGGAAGGGCCAGCTGCTGCGCGAGCTGTACAGCGCCACCGAGGCCGTGTTCCGCGGCGGCCGGGGCTCGGACGCCGCCGCGGCGCTGCGCCGCTACCAGGAGAACGCCGCCTACGACGCCCGCGTGCGCCTGGCGAAGGCCGACGCCGGCGCCGAGCCCTGGGGCGACGCGATGGAGGACGCCTACTTCACGGCCTTCACCGACGACGAGGTGCTGACCCACGCCCGTCTGGCTCTGGCGGCCTCTAGCGGTCCCGGCAGCGCCGCCGAAGGGCGCGTGCGGCGTGACCTCAACGCCTCCGAAGTCGTCGTCGCCGCCGCCGACCGCCCGCGCCTGTTCGTGGACCTGGCCGAGGCCATCACCGGCGCCGGCGCCAATGTGGTGGGCGCACGGGTCTTCACCTCGCGCGGCGGTCAGGCGCTGGACGTGTTCTATGTGCAGGACGTGACGGGCGCGCCGTTCGGCGCCAACGACGACCGCGCCCTGGACCGGCTGGCCAAGGCCCTGGCCAGCGCCGCCCGCGGCGAGCCGGTGATCCGGGAGCGCCGCCGCCAGGATCTGGGCCGGGCCGCCGCCTTCGCCATCACCCCTGCGGTGATGCTGGACAACGAGGCCTCGGAAATGTCGACGGTGGTCGAGGCCTCGGGGCGCGACCGTCCCGGCCTGCTGGCGGGCCTGGCCCGCACCCTGTCGGACGCCGGCCTGTTGATCACCTCGGCCCACATCGACGGCTACGGCGAGCGCGCGGTCGACTGCTTCTACGTGGTCGACGCCGAGGGCCAGAAGGTCACCGACGCGCGCAAGGGCAACGCCCTCAAGGCCGCGCTGCTGGCCACCCTCAGCGACAGCGACGCCGATTCCACCGGCGGCCGGCGCGGCAACCTGCAGCGCGCCCGCGCCAGCGTGGCGCGCTAGCGGCGCTCAAGGTTCGCGCGGACCTTTTCCGTGTCGATCGCCGATCCGCCCGACGCGACCCGCGCCTGGAACTCCTGGGTGGAGTTCTCGCGAGGATAGGGGGTGGCGGGGACGTCGACGCCCAGGAAGGCGCACAGCGGCGCCCAGCCTTCCTTCACATCGAAGATCAGAAGGCGCTCGGGCGGGACCGAGGCGACGACGCGCTCGGTATGGCGTCGGAAGAAGTCGGTCATGAAGCCCCGGTCGTGCATGTCGCCGCCGTACCAGGCGTAGATCTGGTCGAAGAAGGCCCGCATCGGCGTGCCCTCGGGCGGGGCGGGGCGGTCCGGGTTGAAGATCGTGGCCTGGGTGGAGTCGAACCACTTGTCCGGGTCGCGGACGGTGTGCAGCACCTTGGCGTCGGGATAGTGCGCCGCCAGCTCCCGCCAGTAGGCGCAGCCCGGATGGTCGACCATGGCGTCATAGCCGCCGAAGATGGCGTCCCAGTCGGGCCTGCCGTTCCCCGCGTCGACGAAGAGCTGCACCTGGGCCGGGTTCATGAACACCTCGACCATGTGGTGGCAGGGCGCGAAGCCCAGCTGTTCCAGGGCCAGCTTGGTCGAGAGCGTGCCCGTGCGGCCCAGCCCTGATCCGATCACCTTCAACGCCATGCCGCTTCCCCCGCCCTTGTTGTTCTGAACCCTAGCGGTGGATCCCCAGCGCGGCCACGGTCTCTTCGCGCAGCCGCCGCCGCTGGATCTTGCCCATGGCGTTGCGCGGGATCGATTCCGTCCACGCGAAGCGAGGCGTCGGCATCGCCGGGCGGGCGGCGACATGCTCGGCCAGTCCCTGCCGATCGAGGCCGGAATCCGCCACGATAGCCAGCCAGCACGTGTCCATGCCCTGGGCGTCCGGCGCGGCATAGGCCGCCGCGTCGCGGACACCGGGGTAGGCCAGCGCCACCTCCTCCAGCAGGTCGGGCAGGAATTTCATGCCGCCCAGGTCCATCCGGTCGTCCATACGGCCATCGACCATCAGCAGACCGTCGGCGGTCAGACGGCCGACGTCGCCGGGATAGAACGCCCCGTCACGGAACGCGGCCGCGGTGGCCTTGGGGTCGTCGAGGTAGCCCACGGCCTCGCGGTCGCTGATGATCCGCACCTCGCCCTGCTGGCCTGGTGGCGCGGGTTGGCCTGCGTCGTCCACCACCTCCACCCGCACGCCCGGAACGGCATAGCCGGCGCATCCGGGGTGCTCCTCCAGCCAGGCGCCGTCGGCCATCGTGGCGCTGCCGGTCTCGGCCGCGCCATAGCTGATCAGAATCTCGGACGCGAGCCGCAGCCGGGTCTCGCGCGCCACGGCCGCCGGCAGGACGCCGCCGGTGCTGACGATCCGCAGGCCGGGCTGCACGCCCAGTCCCGGCGGCAGACTGGACAGCAGGTGGCGCAGGAAAATCGGCGTCAGGCCTACGATCGATGGCCGCAGCGCCTCGAGGCTGAGCGCCAGCTCGGCGGCGGTGTAGTCGGCGACCAGGGCGGAGCCCTGGCTCCACGCGGCCAGCGTCATGGCCTGTCCGAGCCCGGTGTCCATGCCGGTCAGGCAGACCCAGCGGCCTGGCTTGCCCGCGCAATAGGTCAGCGCACAGGTCCGGGTGTTGTCCTCCAGCATCCGCCAGGTGCGCGGCACACGCCGTGCGGTGCGGGTAGTGCCTGACGACAGCATGACACGGCCCAGCGCGTTCGGATCGCAGCGGACCGGCGTCACGGGACGAGGCTCGGCGCGTAAGGTCGCTTCTATCCAGGCCGGCGAGAGAGGAAGCTGGCGCGCCTCGCCGGCTTCGCCGACGACCAGCTGCAGGTCGGGCGAGGGATCGTCGAACGGCGAGGAGACGACGCCCAGCCGAGCGAGGGCCAAAAAGACCACGTGGGTCAGGTAGTCGTTGGCGATGCGGATCGAGACCACGCCCCGCTCGCGTCGGACCCCCAAATCCGCGAGTCCTGCGGCGAAGCGATCGACGTCCGCGTCCAGCTCGGCGTAGGTCGCCCAGCGCTGCGGTGTGATCAGAGCATAGGCCGTGGGCCGCAGCCTGGCCTGGAACGCGACGTAGGCGTCGAACATCCGGAGTGGGTCCTCGGGAGGAGTTCCGGAAGCCTACCGCGCCTGCGCCAAGAATCCACACGCGCCGGGTGCGCCCAGTCGCTAGGTTGACGCCGCTTTCGACGCAGCCTCCAAGGGCCCCTGTGACCGAGACCGCCAAGACTCCCGCCAAGACATCGGGCGGACTGCTGCGCTCCAGCGCCATCTTCTCGGGCCTGACCCTGGTCAGCCGGTTCATGGGCTTTGCGCGCGACCTGGTGGTGACCGCGCGCCTGGGGGCCAGCCAGACCATCGCCGCCGACGCCTACTATACCGCCCTGGCGTTCCCGAACCTGTTCCGGCGCATCTTCGCCGAGGGCGCCTTCGCGGCGGCCTTCGTGCCCACCTATTCGCGCAAGCTGGCCGATGACGAAGCCGGCGCCGACCATTTCGCGGCCGATGCGGCGGCGACCGTGGCCGCGGCGACGGTCGGGGTGATGCTGGCCGCGCAGCTGGCGATGCCGTGGCTGATGTACCTGATCAATCCCGGCTACGCGGACGAACCGGAGAAGTTCCGCCTCGCCTGGATGCTGACCCAGCTGACCATGCCCTACCTGCCGTGCATGGCGCTGGCGGCCCTGTTCTCCGGCGTTCTCAACGCGCGGGGCAAGTTCATCATTTCGGCGGCCTATCCCACGATCCTCAACATCGTGATGCTGCTGATCGTCCTGCCGCAGAAGGACCCGGTCCAGGCGGCCTGGTGGGCCTCGGGCGGCGTGGCGATCGCCGGCCTGGGCCAGGCCTGGATCTGCTGGTGGGGCGCCCGCAAGAGCGGCGCGCGCATCGGTGCGGTCCGGCCCCGGTGGACGCCCGAGATGAAGGCCCTGGTCACCCTGGCCATCCCCGCCGCCATCGCCAACAGCGCCACCCAGATCAACATCTTCATCTCGGGCATCCTCGCCTCGCAGATCGCCGGGATGCGCGTCTGGATGAACGTGGCCGACCGCCTCTACCAGCTGCCCATGAGCCTGGTCGGCGTGGCCATCGGCGTGGCCCTGCTGCCCCGTCTGAGCCAGGCGCTGCAGAAGGACGATCACGACGACGCCCAGGCCGCCATGGACCAGGGGATCGTCTTCGCTCTGGCGCTCAGCCTGCCGGCGGCGGCGGCCCTGATGGCGCTTCCGGTCTACCTGATCGACGCCCTGTTCACGCGCGACCAGTTCACGCCGGCCGATGCGCTGGCGACCGGCCAGCTGCTGTTCCACTACGGCTGGGGCGTGCCGGCCTTCGTGTTGCTGCGGATCCTCCAGCCCGCCTTCTTCGCGCGACAGGACACTAAGACGCCGATGCGATTCTCGCTGATCTCGGTGGCGGTGAACATCGCCCTCGGCGTCGCCCTGTTCTTCGCCATCGGCTTCCAGGGCGTGGCCATCGCCACCTCGGTGGCTGCCTGGATCAGCGTGCTGCAGATGTGGTTCTCGCTGGCGCGGACCGGGGTCTGGAAGCCGTCCGCCCGCGCCGCCTTCAAGATCACCCGCGTGGCCGTCGCCAGCGCCCTGCTGGGCGCGGTGATGTTCGCCGCCAACCTGTTCCGCGCCGAGATCGAGGGCGCGATCGGAACGGTGATGTCGCACGGCGTGAAGGAGATCTCGATTGTCCTGATCTGCACGATCGGGCTGGGTCTCTATCCGGTGCTGCTGTTCGCCTCGGGCGGCGTCACCGTCGCCGAATTCAAGGCCGCGCTCAGGCGGCGTCGCGGCGACCCGGCGCCGACAGCGGCCGACTTGTCGTAGGCGACCCGGCGGGTTATTTCCCCGCCATGGCTTTCGAACGCACCACTTGGCGATGGCGCTGATCGCGCACCCGTGAAAACCGGGCCTTGCGCCCACGTGCCTGTTCCCTAGAGAAGCCATCCCATGACCGAACAAGCTCCTGCCGCCTACGCGGGCCCTGAACGCGTGCTGTCGGGCGTCCAGCCCACCGGCGACCTGCATCTGGGCAACTATCTCGGCGCCCTGGTGAAGTTCGCCCGGCTGCAGCACGAGATCCCGACCTTCATCTTCGTCGCCGACATGCACGCCATCACGGTGTGGCAGGAACCGGCGAAGCTGAAGCAGCAGGTTCGGGAGATCGCCGCCGCCTACCTGGCCACCGGCCTCGATCCCAAGGTCGCCACCATCTTCGCGCAGTCAGCCGTGCCCGAGCACGCCGAGCTGGCCTGGGTGTTCAACTGCGTCGCCCGGCTGGGCTGGCTGGACCGGATGACCCAGTTCAAGGACAAGGCGGGCAAGCACAAGGAGCGCGAGAGCATCGGGCTCTACACCTATCCCGTGCTCCAAGCGGCCGACATCCTGGTCTACAAGGCCACCAAGGTGCCGGTTGGCGACGACCAGAAGCAGCATCTGGAGCTGACCCGCGACATCGCCCAGAAGTTCAACAACGACTTCGGCGCGCCGGGCTTCTTCCCGCTGCCCGAGGCTCTGACCCAGGGCCCCGGAGCCCGGGTGATGAGCCTGCGCGACGGGACGGCCAAGATGAGCAAGTCCGATCCGTCGGACAACTCGCGGATCAACCTGACCGATGACGCCGACGCCATCGCGCAGAAGATCCGCAAGGCGCGCACCGACCCGGATCCGTTGCCGGAGACGGCCGAGGGGCTGGAAGGCCGCGCCGAGGCCCGGAACCTGGTGGCGATCTACGCGGCGCTGTCCGGCGCGACCGAAGCCGCAGTGCTGGCGGAGTACGCCGGACAGGGCTTCGGCGTGTTCAAGCCGAAGCTGGCGGACCTGGCGGTGTCGGTGATGGGCCCGATCGGCGGCGAGATGCGCCGGCTGTTGGCCGATCCGGCCGAGATCGACCGCGTCCTGGCCGACGGCGCCGGGCGCGCCCGGGCTCTGGCTGCGCCAACCGTGGCCGAGGTGAAGAAACTGGTAGGCTACTGGGCGGGCTAGGCTAGATTCCGCGCCATGAGCACGCGCCGCAAGTTCCTGGTGGTCGCCGACGACACGCCCGAATACCAGGCGGCGCTGCGTTTCGCGTGCCGCCGCGCGAAGTCGACCGGCGGTTACGTGGCCCTGCTGCACGTGATCCAGCCGGCGGTCTTCGAGCACTGGTCGGGCGTCCGCGAGGAGATCGCCCGCCAACAGCGGCAGGAGGCCGAGACGGCGCTGCAGCTGTCGGCCGAGTATGTCCAGGCCGAGACCGGCCTGCCGCCGGAATTCCTGATCCTCGAGGCCGACTCCACGCGGGCGGCCCTGAAGCGCGTGCTGAGCGAGGACCCGGACATCAAGATCCTGGTGCTGGCGGCCTCGACCGGGCGGGGCGGGCCGGGTCCGCTGGTCAGCGCCATCGGCAAGGACGGCACGCGCTTCGGCAGCCGAAAGGTGCCGGTGACCATCGTTCCCGGCGACCTGACCGACGACGAGATCGCCGAGCTGGCGTAATCCCTCCCGAGGGGGAGGGAAAACTTGCGCTCCGCCCTTCTCAGCGCCACATCTGCCTCATGTTCATCCAGACCGAAGCCACGCCGAATCCGGAAGTCCTCAAGTTCCTGCCGGGCCAGACTGTCCTCGGCGAAGGCACGCGCGACTTCCGCGAGCCCGAGGAAGCCGCCGCCTCGCCGCTGGCGGCAGAACTGTTCGAGATCACTGGCGTGACCCGCGTCTTCTTCGGCCCCGACTTCATCACCGTCGGCAAGCACGCCTCGGTCGACTGGCCGTTGATCAAGGCGCCGATCCTGGCGGCGATCATGGACCACTACACATCGGGCCGTCCGCTGCTGGTGGGCGACAGCGAAGACGCCGGCCACGACGACACGGCCTATGAGGGCGAGACCGCCCAGATCGTGGCCGAGATCAAGGAGCTGCTGGACACCCGCATCCGGCCGGCCGTGGCCCAGGACGGCGGCGACATCCTCTTCAACCGCTTCGACGTGAACACCGGCGTCGTGTGGCTGAACATGCGCGGCGCCTGTTCGGGCTGCCCGTCCTCCTCAGCCACCCTGAAGGCCGGGGTCGAGAACATGTTGAAGCACTACGTCCCCGAAGTGACGGCGGTCGAACAGGCCCTTTAAGCCCGCGACCGAACCGGCTACGCCGCACACATGCTCGTGCTGGGCCTCGACACCTGCCTGAACGCCTGCTCGGTCGCCATCCTGGATGGCGAGCGCGTGCTGGCGCATCGGTCCGAGGCGATGGCGCGCGGCCACCAGGAACGGCTGGCGCCGATGGCTGAGGCCGTGATGGCGGACGCAGGCGTGGCCTTCGGCCGCCTGCAACGCATCGGCGCGACGGTCGGGCCGGGGTCTTTCACTGGTCTGCGCGTGGGCGTGGCGTTCGCCAAGGGCCTCGGATCGGCCCTGTCGATTCCGGTCGTGGGCGTCGGCAGCCTGGAAGCGCTCGCGGCCGAGGTCACGGGCCTGGTCGCTGCCGCCATCGATGCGCGCCGCGACCAGCTCTACCTGCAGGTCTTCGAGGACGGTGAGCCGCTGATGGCGCCCGATGTCCTGCCGATCGGGACGGCCGCGGCGCGGCTGGCCGAGCTGGGCATGGGGCGGGCGCTGACGCTGGTGGGGTCGGGCGCGCCGCTGCTGGCCGAGACCGCGCCCGGCGCGCGCATGCTGACGCCCGAGGGCTGCGACGCCCGCCACGTGGCGCGGCTCGCGGCGCGGAAGGTCGCAGCCCCCATCCGCCCGCTCTACCTGCGCGCGCCCGACGCCAAGCTGCCGGGCGGCCGCGACCCGTGAAGCTGGAGCTTGCCACCCCCGCCGACGCCCCCGCCATGGCCTCGGCTCACGCCCAGGCCTTCGACACGCCCTGGGACGAGATGGACTTCGAAGACCTGCTGGAGGGCGCCGGCATCTTCGGGTTCGTGGCCCGCGACGAAGACCCGGCCGGCGTCCTGGTCTGCCGCACCGTGGCCGGCGAGGCCGAGATCCTCACCGTCGGCGTGGCGCCCTGGGCCCGGCGACGTGGCGTGGGGCTGGCCCTGATGGTCGCCGCCATCGGCGTGGCGCGCGAGGCGGGGGCGGGCGAGATGTTCCTGGAGGTCGATGTCGCCAACGCCGGCGCTGTGGCCCTCTACGAACGCCTGGGTTTCGCGCGTGCGGGTCTGCGCAAAGCCTACTATGACCGCGGCGCCAACGGACGTGCGGACGCGCTCGTGATGCGGCTCGACCTGACAACCAGACCTGACTAGACCTATCGCTACGGAAGACGAGAGAGGCCCCCGTGTCGGACCGCATCGAGAAGCTTTGCCTCGAGAAGAACATGCGCATGACCGAGCAGCGCCGCGTGATCGCGCGTGTGCTGTCGCTGGCCGCCGACCATCCGGACGTCGAGGAACTGCACCGCCGGGCGCACGCCATCGACCCCCACATCTCGATCGCGACGGTCTACCGTACGGTCCGCCTGTTCGAGGAAGCGGGCATCATCGATCGCCTGGACTTCCGTGACGGCCGCTCACGGTACGAAGAGCACACCGACGAACACCACGATCACCTGATCGACATGAAGACGGGCAAGGTCGTCGAGTTTGTCGACGAGGAGATCGAGGCCCTGCAGGTCGAGATCGCCCGCAAGCTGGGCTACAAGCTGGTGGACCACCGGCTCGAGCTCTACGGCGTGCCGATCGAGGAGTAGCCCTGGGCGGGCGGGAAACTTGCGCGAGGGGCTCCGCGTCCCCATAACCCCGCAATGTCCCAGACCGCGCCCGAGAAGCGCCTCTATATCAAGACGTACGGCTGTCAGATGAACGTCTACGACAGCGAGCGCATGGCCGATGTCCTTGCGCCGCTGGGTTATGGGATGACGGACGATCCCACGACGGCCGATCTGGTGGTGCTCAACACCTGCCACATCCGCGAGAAGGCCACCGAGAAGGTCTATTCCGAACTCGGCAAGATCCGTGAGATGCGCGACGAGCGCGTAGCCGGGGGCGGTTCCCGGATGACCATCGCTGTGGCCGGCTGCGTGGCCCAGGCCGAGGGCGAGGAGATTATGCGCCGCCAGCCCGCTGTGGACCTAGTCGTGGGCCCGCAGGCCTATCACCAGCTGCCCGAACTGATCGCGCGCACCCATCGGGCCCGCGGCGAGCGGCTGTCGGCCGACTTCGCGCCGGATGAGAAGTTCGATGCCCTGACCGCCGAGCGTCGGCCAACCGGTGTCTCCGCCTTCCTCACCGTGCAGGAAGGCTGCGACAAGTTCTGCACGTTCTGCGTCGTGCCCTACACCCGCGGCGGAGAGTGGTCGCGCCCGGCCGCCGATATCGAAGCCGAGGCTCGCAGCCTGGCCGATAAAGGCGTGCGCGAGGTCACCCTGCTGGGGCAGAACGTCAACGCCTATGGCAAGGACCAGGGGAGCGAGGGCGGCCTGGCGTCGCTGGTGAAGCGCTTGGCCGCGATCCCCGGCCTGGACCGCATCCGCTACACCACCAGTCACCCGCGCGACATGGACGACGCCCTGATCGCCGCCCACGGAGAGGTGCCCGAGCTGATGCCCTACCTGCACCTGCCGGTGCAGGCTGGATCGGACAAGATCCTGAAGGCGATGAACCGCGCGCATACCGCCGAGAGCTATGTGCGGGTGATCGAGAAGATCCGCGCCGCCCGGCCCGACATCGCCATCTCGGGCGACTTCATCGTGGGCTTCCCGGGCGAGCGCGACGCCGACTTCGAGGCGACGCTGCAGCTGGTCCGCGAGGTCGGCTACGCCAGCTGCTTCTCGTTCAAGTATTCCCGCCGCCCGGGCACGCCCGCGGCCGCCATGCCGGGCCAAGTGGCCGAGGCGGTGAAGGACGAGCGGCTCGCGCGCCTGAACGCCCTGCTGGACGAGCAGCGCATGGCGTTCAACGCCGCCACCGCCGGCCGGGTCGTGAACGTGCTGTTCGAGAAGGCCGGCCGCCACGCCGGCCAGCTGATCGGCAAGAGCCCCTACCTGCAGGCCGTCCACGTGACCGCGCCGGATCGGATGCTGGGTCAGATCGTTTCGGTGAAGGTGGAAACCGCCCATCAGAACAGCCTGTCGGGCGTGCTTGAACTGGAACCCGTGTGAGCCGAGCGCCCGAATTCGTCCCGCTGTCCGACGAGGCCCTGCGGGCGGTCGCCGGCGCCAACAGCCGCCATGCCGCCCTGATCGAGGATGCGTTCGGCGTCCTGCTGGAAACGCCCGGCGGCGGCGTCTCGCTGTCGGGAGATGCGAAGTCGCGCGGCGCGGCCAAGAAGGCCGTGCAGGCGATTGCGGCCCGCGCCGACCATGGCCTTGAGATCGGCGAGGCCGACGTGCGCGTGGCCATCGGCCAGGCCCGCTCGGGTGCGCCTGGGGCCAGCCCAGGCGCCGGAAACGCCCTGCCCATCGGCCGCCGCGGCCAGGTGGCGCCCAAGACCCCCACTCAGGCCCGCTACCTCGAGGCGCTGAACCGCAACGAGCTGGTGTTCGGCCTGGGTCCGGCCGGCACGGGCAAGACCTTCCTCGCCGTGGCGCACGGCGCGGGCATGCTGCTGCGCGGCGCCGTCGACCGCCTGATCGTCTCGCGCCCCGCCGTCGAGGCCGGCGAACGGCTGGGCTTCCTGCCGGGCGACATGAACGAGAAGGTCGATCCCTACATGGCGCCGGTCTGGGAGGCGCTCACCGACATCCTGGGCGCCGAGCAGCTGCGCCGCCGGCGCGAGAAGGGCGAGATCGAGGTGGCGCCTATCGCCTTCCTGCGCGGCCGCACGCTCAGCCACGCCTTCGTGATCGTCGACGAGGCGCAGAACGCCAGCCGGGCGCAGATGAAGATGGTGCTGACCCGCCTTGGCGAGGGCGCGCGGATGGCCGTCACGGGCGACCCGACCCAGATCGACCTGCCCAATCCCCGCGACTCGGGCCTCGCCCATGCCGTAGGCCTGCTGGAAGGCGTCGAGGGCATCGGCATCATCCGCTTCAGCTCGGAAGACGTGGTGCGCCATCCGCTGGTCGAGCGGATCGTGCGCGCCTACGACGCCGACGCGGCCCGGGTTGGACGCACGGTTTGATCGACGTCGAGATCGAAGACCCGGCCTGGACCGATGCCCTTCCGAAGGCCGAGATGCTGGCCCGCGGCGCGGCGCTGGCCGCGCTGGACAAGGAGGAGGCGGGCCATGAGGGCGTCACCATCCTGCTGACCGACGACGAGAGCGTGCGCGCGCTGAACGCCCAGTTCCGCGGCCAGGACAAGCCGACCAACGTCCTGAGCTTCCCGGCCCCCGACAACCCCGAGCGGTTCGCCGGCGATATCGCCCTGGCCTACGGCGTTTGCGCCCGCGAAGCGGCCGAACAGGGCAAGTCCCTGGCGCAGCATCTGCAGCACCTGACGGTGCATGGCGTTCTGCACCTTCTCGGATACGATCACATCGGCGATGATGAGGCCGAGGTCATGGAAGACCTTGAGCGTGCGGTGCTGGCCGACCTGGGGGTTCCCGACCCCTATGCCGCCGGCGAAGGAGAGCATGAGCGACCCTGACCCTCCCAGTCGTAAGAGCCCGAGCCATCGGCGCGGGCTCGCTGGACTGTTCGATTTCTTCCGCCGGACGGCCGAGCACGCCGCCGACGAAGCCCCCGAACCCTTGACCGAAAGCGGCGGCGAGCTGGTCACCCAGGCGCGCGCCTTCCAGGACCTGCGCGTCGAGGACGTGATGATCCCGCGCGCCGACATCGTGGCGATCGAGCGCAGCTGCACGTTCGAGGACGTGGTGGCCCGGTTCATCGACGCCGAGCACAGCCGCATGCCGGTCTACAAGGAGACGTTGGACGAGCCGGTGGGTGTGGTCCACGTGAAGGACGTCTTCAAGCTGCTGGCCCGCAAGACCCGTGCGCCGAAGCCGGAGGACAAGGTGCTGACCGGCCGCCACCACCTGGTGCGCGAGGTGCTCTATGTGCCGCCGTCGATGGCGGCGGCGCGGCTGATGGCGACCATGCGGGCCAAGCGCATCCACATGGCCCTGGTCATGGACGAATTCGGCGGCGTCGACGGCCTGGTGACCCTGGAGGATTTGCTCGAAAGCCTCGTGGGCGAGATCGCCGACGAGCACGACGAGGAGGGCGACCAGGCCTACATGCCGATCGTCAGCGACGACGAGGGCTGGATCGTCGACGGACGCGCCCCGCTGGAAGAGCTGGAGCACGCCATCGGGCATGGCGTCGACCTGGCGCCCGAGGATCTGGACGAGGAAATCGACACGGTGGCGGGCCTGGTCAACGCCCTGGCCGGCCGGGTGCCTCAGAAGCGCGAGCGGATCGGGCATCCCGACGGCTTCGAGTTCGAGGTTCTGGCCGCCGATCCGCGCCGGCTGAAGCGCGTGCGCGTGCGCAGGCCGCCCGTGCCCGAAATGTCCGCCGAGGCCTGAGTGAGCCGTCCGCGCTGGTATGCGCCCATGACGGCCCTGCTGGCGGGGCTGGCCGCGGGGCTGGCGCACCCGCCCTTCGGCCTGATCCTGGGCCTGTTGGGCTATGCCGTCCTGCTGCTGCGGCTGGAGACCGTGGGCGAGCGGCCGCGTCGCTCGGCCTTCCTGATGGGCTGGCTGGCGGGCCTGGGCTACTTCGGCCTTTCCACCTGGTGGATCGCCGAGCCGTTCCTGGTGGACGTGGCCATCCACGGTTGGATGGCCCCCTTCGCCGTCGTACTGATGGGCGGTGGGCTCGCGCTGTTCTGGGGGGCGGCGGGCCTGGCCTACCGGTGGCTGCGACCGCGCAGCGCCTGGAAGCCGCTGGTGTTCGCCGGCTGCTTCGCCGCCGCTGAGTGGCTGCGCGGGCATATCCTGACGGGGCTGCCCTGGAACCTGGTCGGCGAAAGCTGGCGGGCGGGCAGCGCGCCGTCACAGGCCGCCGCCCTGGTCGGGTCGTACGGCCTGACCTGGATCACCTTGGCCATCGCCTCGACCCCGGCGCTGCTGGTGCTGCCGGTTCGCCGCTTGGCCCAGGCCGGGATGCTGGTTCTGGGCGGGATCGCGCTGACGGGACTCTACGCCGGCGGCGCGGGGCGGCTGGCCGCGGCGCCCCGGCCGATGTTCGCCAAGGACGCGCCGGTGATCCGTGTCGTCCAGGCCAACATCGACCAGAAGGAGAAGTGGAAGCCCGAGAACCTCGACGAGGTGTTCAACGCCTACGTAGAGCTGTCGCGGCGACCACCTGCGCCCGAGCGCCGGGCGCCGGGCCGCCAGCCCGACATCGTGATCTGGCCCGAGGGCGCGCTGCCGGCGGTGATCGACGAGTTCATCGCCGATCCGGTGTATGGCCCCCGCCTGCGCGACGCGATCCGGCCGGGCCAGACGCTGCTGATGGGCGCCAACCGCGTCGAGCCGGCGGGCGCGGGCGACTACCGATACTTCAACACCCTGGTGGCGTTCCGCCGCGAAAACAGTGCGCTGCGGGTGACCGGCTTCTACGACAAGCACAGGCTGGTGCCGTTCGGCGAGTTCATCCCGCTGGGCGACCTGGCCGGCCGGCTGGGCATCCGCTCGCTGGTCCACATGCCCGAGGATTTCACAGCCGGCCCGCCGCCCCGGCCGCTGATCGTGGCGGGTGTCCCCGCCGTGCAGCCGTTGATCTGTTACGAGGCGCTGTTCCCCGGCCTGGCGACCGGCCCGCGGCCGAAGTGGATCCTCAATGTCTCCAACGACGCCTGGTTCGGGCGCACCAGCGGCCCCTGGCAGCATCTGAACATCGCCAGCTACCGCGCCATCGAGGAGGGTCTGCCCATCGTCCGCGCAACGCCCACGGGCGTGTCCGCGGTGATCGATCCCCAGGGCCGCATCCTGCACGGCAAGTCGCTGGGCCTGGGCAAGTTCGGGGTCATCGACTCCAGGCTGCCGTCGCCCGCCCCGCCCACCCCTTACAGCCGCTGGGGCGACGCGCCGTTCGCGGGCCTCCTGCTGGCGTCCGCGCTGGCCTGGGGCGTGGGCCGCAGGCGCCGCCCGCGGCAAGCCGCCGACTAGTTTTCCGCGCGCTTGGCATCACATAAAGATTTCTTTATAGGCTTGCGCCCTACATTCAGGCTGCGCCGCCGTTAGACGCCCACATCCGGAGCCTTTTCCTTGAGCCGTTCCAGCTACATCTTCACCAGCGAAAGCGTGTCCGAAGGCCATCCCGACAAGGTTGCCGACCGCATTTCGGACACCGTCGTCGACGCCTTCCTGAGCGTCCAGCCCGAGGCGCGCGTCGCCTGCGAAACCCTGGTGACCACCAACCGCATCGTGCTGGCGGGCGAAGTCCGCGCCGGCAAGCCGGGCGGGTCCAAGGCCGACAACAAGGCCCTGACCAAGGAAATCGTGAAGTCGCTTGAGCCCAAGGTTCGCGCCGCGATCAAGGACATCGGCTACGAGCAGAAGGGCTTCCACTGGAACAAGGCGAAGTTCGCCTGTCACCTGCACGAACAGTCGGCCCACATCGCCCAGGGCGTGGACGCGTCCGACAAGAAGGACGAAGGCGCCGGCGACCAGGGCATCATGTTCGGCTACGCCTGCGACGAGACCCCGGCGCTGATGCCGGCCACGCTGCAGTACAGCCACGACATCCTGAAGAAGCTGGCCGAAGTCCGTCACTCGGGCGAGTGCCCGGTGCTCGAGCCCGACGCCAAGAGCCAGGTCACGGTGCGCTATGAGGACGGCCGGCCGGTCGAAATCATGCAGATCGTCGTCTCGACCCAGCACAAGAAGCGGATCGGCCTGCACATGGCGACGCCGAAGCGCCTCGAGGCGGTCATCCGGCCGTACGTCGAGGGCGTGATCCCCGCGGGCCTGATCACCAAGAAGACCAAGTGGCACATCAACCCGACCGGCCGCTTCGAGATCGGCGGCCCTGACGGCGACGCCGGCGTCACCGGCCGCAAGATCATCGTCGACACCTACGGCGGCGCGGCCCCGCATGGCGGCGGCGCGTTCTCGGGCAAGGACCCGACGAAGGTGGACCGGTCGGCCGCCTACGCCTGCCGCTACCTCGCCAAGAACGTCGTCGCCGCGGGCCTGGCCAAGAAGTGCACGATCCAGATCAGCTATGCGATCGGCGTGGCCCAGCCGCTGAGCTTCTACGTCGACCTGCACAACACAGGTGAAGTCGATCCGGCCAAGCTGGAGACCCTGCTGCCGCAACTGATCGGCGGCGCGACGCCGCGGGCCATCCGCGAGCACCTGCAGCTGAACCGTCCGATCTACGCCCGCACCGCGGCCTACGGCCACTTCGGCCGCCAGCCCGACAACGAGGGCGGCTTCTCGTGGGAGAAGACCGACCTGGTCGATGCGCTGAAGGCGGTCGGCTAGCCCCCCATCCACATCGACGTCCAGGAGGCGCCGGCGATCCGTTTCGCCGGCGTCTTCGTTTCTGCGCTAGACAACACCCATGTCCGAGAACCACCCGCCGCTGCGATCGTTCGGCCGCCTGAAGTCACGGCCGATCAAGCCCCGCCAGGCCGCGCTTATGGAGACGCGTCTTCCCGGCCTGCGCATTCCAGCCGGGCACGTCTCGCCCCAGGCCCTCATGCCCGACGCCCGCGAGACGTGGCTGGAGATCGGCTTCGGCGGCGGCGAGCACATGGCCGCCCAGGCCGCGCGCCATCCCGACGTTCTGATCCTGGGGGCCGAGCCGTTCGTGAACGGCGTCGCTAGCGCGGTGCGTCACATCGACGAGCAGGCGCTGGGCAACGTGCGGCTACATGACAATGACGTGCGCGAGCTGATCGCCCGCATCCCCGACGCCAGCCTGGCGCGGGTCTTCATCCTGTTTCCCGACCCCTGGCCGAAAGCCCGCCAGCAGAAGCGCAGGCTGGTGCAGCCCGAGCTGGTGGCGGATCTGGCGCGCATCCTCCGCCCGGGCGGCCGCCTGCGGTTCGCCAGCGATGTGGCGAGCTACGTCGACCAGGCGTTGGAGCGCGTCCTGGCGAATCCCGCGTTCGCCTGGCCGGCCGAGCGCCCGGACGACTGGCGGATGCCGCCCTTCGACCACGTCACGACGCGGTATGAAGAGAAGCGCCTGGGCGACTGCGCGCCGGTGTTCCTGGATTTCGTGAGGGGCTGAACGGCCCTTCCCACGCCGTGGGAAGGGAGGCCGCTAGCCGGCGTTCTTGTAGGCTTCGATCGACTGGCGGATCAGTTCGCCGGCTTCCTCGGGATCGGCCCAGCGGACGATGTCGACCGACTTGCCCTTCTCCAGGTCCTTGTAGTGCTTGAAGAAGTGGGCGATCTGCTCGGTCAGGATCGACGGCAGCGAGCGCCAGCTGTCCACGCCCGCGTAGAACGGGTGCAGCTTGTCGACCGGCACGGCCAGGATCTTTTCGTCGCCACCGGCCTCGTCGCGCATGATCAGCGCGCCCACGGGCCGCGCCCGGATGATGGCGCCCGGCACCACGGGCGTCGGCCCCACCACGATGATGTCCATCGGGTCGCCGTCGTCGGCCAGGGTGTGCGGGATGAAGCCGTAGTTGCCCGGATAGAACATCGCGGTGTGCAGGAAGCGGTCGACGAAGATCGCGCCGCTTTCCTTGTCGATCTCGTACTTAACCGGCTCGCCGCCCTGCGGGATCTCGATGAGCGCGTTGACGTCGTACGGCGGGTTCTCGCCGACGGGAATCTTGGAGAGGTCCATGGGGAGGTCTTTCAGAGACACACAAAACAAGAGGCGCGCTCCAATGGACCATTCGGAGCGATAGCGGAAGAGGCTGCGCCGCCCTCCGGCGCGAATGGGCTAGGCTACAGGCGCCGTCCGCCGCCTGAGGGAGTCCGATGGTTCAGGATCATGTCGCCGTGTGGACCCCGCGGGGCGCCCGCTGACGTCCGCGCGGCGCATGCCGGATCGCGGCCTCAACTCTCGCGCGAATGACATTCACAGAACCGTCAGGGTAAGCTTAAGCTTGGCCGTACGGGGCAGGTGCGGCGGGGCTCGGGACATGCGGGGAACTCAGTCTTTCGCGTTGGGCGGCGGGGCGATCCCGGTCCGTCCGACGCTGCTCGCGGGTCTGCTCGCGGCCGAGGCAACACTGGTGCTTCTGTACTTCGTGACCAACTCGGGCGTGTTGCCGGGCGCCCTGGGTCACCGCCTGGGCGTCCTGTTCGACCTGGACGCCGAACAGTCGGTGGGCGCCTGGTTCTCGGCCAGCCAGCTGCTGGTGATCGGCCTGACCCTCTGGTCGGCCTCGGAGCGCATGGGGGGCGCCGACCAGCCGGCGCCCTGGTTCCTGCGCCTCGCCGGCGCGGGGTTCGTCTTCCTGTCGGCCGACGAGGCGGCCGCGGTGCATGAGGCCCTGTCGCGGGCGGTCTACAAGGCCTCGCCGTCGGTGGCGCCCTTCGGCCACGAGCATAGCGCCTGGGTCGTGGTTTACGGGGTGGCGGCATTCCTGCTCGTGGCGTTCTTCTGGCCGCAGGTGAAGCGCTTCTGGCGCGCGTTTCCCGCGCCGAGCGCGCTGGGCCTGGCGGGCGCGGCGGTGCTGTTGGCGGGCGCGACGGGTCTCGAGAGCCTGGGATATCTCCACGTCTTCATGGGCCACGTGGAGGTGGCGCTGGAGGAGACCTTGGAAATGGTCGGCGCCACGCTGATGCTGCTCGCTGCGCTGGCGGTGAAGGATGCGGCCGGGCGCAGCTAGACGAGGCTCTGGCGCAAGGTGGTGCGTAGTTTGAGGGTCGTGTTGGCATGTGTCGCTGCGGCAGGGCTTTTCTGCGCCGACGCTATTGCGCAAACGCCGGTCAAGGCCGGCGGGGCGATGGTCACCTTTCCGATCGACGGCGCTAAGTATGGCCGGCCTCCGCCTGGGCGTCATGGCGAAGCGTGGATCATGATTTTCGGGGCGACCTTCGACAAAACCGAGATGGTTGACGAGACCGTCGTTGAACCCTTTCTGGCCGGGCTGCGAGGCGCCGAGCAGTGGAACGCCTCTGATCCCGTCTCCCAGGAAATGTTCTCGTTCACGACGATGGCTTTCCCCAAGAGCCTGGCCTCGGTCTTCTGGGAAGACCAGTGCCGGCCGCCGCCTACGGATGCAGCGGACGTGCATTGTCGTGCTGTCGATATGGGCGGGGCGCACGGCCGGGAATACTTGGTCGTGACGAAGGACCCGACCCGACCCGGTTTGCGATCCTACGTCGTGCAGCGGATCGCGATCCGCAAGGACCGTTTGTACCTTCTGATGTACGGCGGCGAGGAGGCCGCGAACCGGTCAGAGTCGACCTGGCCGTCGACCCCGCGGCAACGCGCCTTCCTAGGCTCGCTCCGATTCCTTGACCCGTGACAACCGCCCTTTCCCTCGCTATACATCCTCCCAACATCGTCCGTTAGCGCTGTATGGCGCCTACGAGCGGCGGGCTCCGGCCCGACCGCTTTTTTCTTTATCTGGGCCTGAGTTTTCGTATGCGCGGGAAGACCGCAGAAGATCTGAAGCTGCTGGAGCTCCTCGACCCGGTCGCGGAGGCCGCGGGCTATGAGATCGTCCGGCTGCGGCTGATGGGCGGGGCCGAGCGCCGGCGCCTGCAGATCATGGCCGAGCGGGCCTCGGACGGCGACATGGTGGTCGAGGACTGCGCCCGGCTGTCGCGCGCCATCTCCGAGGTCATGGACGCCGCCGATCCGATCAGCGGCGAATACACGCTGGAGGTCAGCTCGCCCGGCATCGACCGGCCGCTGACCCGGCCCAAGGATTTCGAGGCCTGGGAAGGCTTCGAGGTGAAGATCGAGCTGGACCGGCTGGCCGAGGGGCGCAAGCGCTTCCGCGGCGTGCTGCAAGGGATCGAGGACGACCAGGTCGGCATCGACCTGGAGGGTGAGGTCGAGACGGCCATGATCCCGCTCGCCTGGATCGTCGAGGCCAAGCTGGTCCTCACCGACGAACTGATGAAGCGGGGCGCCGAGGGCCGTGCGGCCCGCCTTGCTTCCGAACAACAACAGACGACCGAGTAGAGGGAAAACCCCATGAGCCTGACCGGCATTTCGGCCAACCGGCTTGAACTCCTGCAGATCGCCGAGGCGGTCGCCCGCGAGAAGTCGATCGACAAGGAGATCGTCATCGAGGCGATCGAGGAGGCGATCCAGAAGGGCGCCCGCTCGCGCTACGGCGCCGAGCACGACATCCGCGTCCATATCGATCCCAAGACCGGCGAGACGACGATCAAGCGCGTGGTCACCGTGGTGGCCGACGACGCCGTCTTCGGCGGCGGGACCGATCCCGAGACCGGCGAGGACCTGCCCTTCGAGGAGCCCCCGGGCATCCTGCGCCTGGCCGACGCCAAGCGCCGCGACAAGGACGCCGAGGTCGGCAAGACCTACGAAGAGCTGCTGCCGCCCTTCGAGTTCGGCCGCGTCCAGACCCAGATGGCCCGCCAGGTGGTGATGGGCAAGGTCCGCGACGCTGAGCGCGAGCGCCAGTACGAGGAGTACAAGGACCGCGTGGGCGAGATCGTCAACGGCACGGTCAAGCGGGTCGAGTACGGCAACGTCGTCGTCGACCTGGGCCGTGGCGAGGGCATCATGCGCCGCGATCAGTCGATCCCGCGCGAGAACTTCAACATCGGCGACCGGATCCGCTGCTACATCTACGACGTCCGCCGCGAGACCAAGGGCCCGCAGATCCTGCTGTCGCGCGCCCACGGCGGCTTCATGGCCAAGCTGTTCGCCCAGGAAGTGCCGGAAGTTTACGACGGCGTGATCGAGATCCGCGCCGTCGCCCGCGACCCGGGGAGCCGCGCCAAGATGGCGGTCATCTCCAACGACGGCTCGATCGACCCGGTCGGCGCCTGCGTCGGCATGCGCGGCTCGCGCGTGCAGGCGGTGGTGGCCGAGCTGCAGGGCGAGAAGATCGACATCATCCAGTGGAGCCAGGACGAGGCCACGTTCATCGTGAACGCGCTGGCCCCCGCCGAGGTCTCCAAGGTGGTGATGGACGAGGAAGACGAGCGCGTCGAAGTGGTCGTCCCGGACGAGCAGCTGTCGCTGGCCATCGGCCGGCGCGGCCAGAACGTGCGCCTCGCCTCGCAGCTGACCGGCTGGCAGATCGACATCATGACCGAGAGCCAGGAGAGCGAGCGCCGTCAGCGCGAGTTCACCGAGCGCACGGCCCTGTTCCAGGAAGCCCTGGACGTGGACGAGGTCATCGCCCAGCTGCTGGTCACCGAAGGCTTCGCCTCGGTCGAGGACGTGGCTTACGTCGACGTCTCCGAGATCGCCTCGATCGAGGGCTTCGACGAGGACACCGGCGCCGAGATCCAGGCCCGCGCCACCGACTACCTCGAGAAGGAAGCCGCCGAGTACGACGCCAAGCGCCAGGAACTGGGCGTCGAGGACGGCCTGCTCGAAATCGAAGGCATCACGCTCCCGATGGCGGTCGCCCTGGGCCAGGGCGACGTGAAGTCGGTCGAAGACCTCGCCGGGCTGGTGCCGGACGACCTGCGCGGCTGGTTCGAGAACAAGAACGGCGAGCGCGTTCGCGAGCCGGGCATCCTCGAGAGCTTCAACCTGGAACCGGCCGACGCCGAGCTGCTGATCATGCGCGCGCGCATCGTCATGGGCTGGGTCGAAGCCCCCGAACAGCCGGAAGCCGCCGAGGAAGAGTTCGAGGGCGAGCAACCCAGCGAAGAAGCCTTCGCCGAGGCGGAAGCCGCCGGCGAAAGCCAAGACGCCTAAGGCCGGGTGAGGTGACCCGCCATGGAGACATCCGCCGCTAGGCCCCATGCCACACTCGCCCAGGCGTCGCGCGAACGGCGTGACGTCGTCTCGGGCGAGGTCATGGACGAGGCGCGGCTGATCCGTTTCGTGGCGGGCCCCGACGGCCAGGTCGTCCCCGATCTGGCGCGCAAGCTGCCGGGCCGGGGAATCTGGGTGGCGGCGAACCGAGACGCGGTGGCCGCCGCCGCAAAGAAGAACCTGTTCGCACGCTCGGCGAAGGCGCCCCTTAAGGCCGCGCCAGACCTGGCGGATCAGGTCGAGCGGCTGCTGCGGCAGCGGGTTTTGGCCAGCCTGGGGCTTGCGAAGCGCGGCGGCGGCCTTACTTCCGGGTTCGAAAAGGTCTCGGCCGCGATCTCTTCGGGCAAGGCGGCCTGGCTGATCGAGGCGTCCGACGGCGCCGCCGATGGCCGCCGCAAGATCCTGGCCCTGGCCCGCAAGGCCAACCCGCCGCCCGGTCTGGTGGGCGTGTTCGGCGCCGCGGAATTGGGTTTGGCCTTAGGGCTGGAGAATGTGATACACACCGCCTTCCTTGCGGGGCGAGCCGCCGGGCGTTGGGCCGAAGATGTCCGTCGCCTGGAGGGGTTTAGTCCGCTCCTTCCTGAGGATTGGCGCGAGGAGCCTGTCGAGGCCAAGCGGAAGCCGTAGGGCTTTCCGCCTGTCTTCATTTTGAGATGGGCCTTGTTTGAGATGATGACGACCGGGATCCGCCCGGGGCTGAGTAAAGCGAGCGAATGAGCGAAAACGACAACAACGGCCGTAAGCCCCTGACCCTGAAGCCCCGCACCGGCGGGGCGGTCAGCTCGGGTACGGTGAAGCAGAGCTTCAGCCATGGCCGGACGAAGACGGTGGTGGTCGAGACGAAGCGGGCGCGCCCGCATGCGTCGGCCGGCGGCAATCTGGCCGCGCCGTCCGCTCGCGAGAACCGCGTGTTCGAGCCCCAGCGTCCCGCGTCGCCGCAGCAGGGCGGTCCGCGCCCGGCCGCGCCGAACGACGGCCTGTCGGCCGAGGAACGCGCCGCCCGCCAGCGTGTGATCGAAGCGGCCC
>FWWL01000361.1_pt1 | contig 127601 bp, 167 predicted proteins | sample 2228331 | NCBI WGS metagenome assembly FWWL01 (sample SAMEA103939775, study PRJEB20133) | metagenome | reverse complement strand
CGACGATCACGCCGTCATGGTTCAGGCGCTCAGCCATGGGTGGCCTCGTAGAACACGTCGGTGGGGCGGGTGCGGGCGGCCAGGTCGAAGGCGCCGTAGACTTCCCAGTGCACGCCGGTCAGATCGCGGCCCATGTGCGCGGCCGCGTCCCGGGCGGCCGCGTGGGCCGCGCCGCGCTGCGACCACGCGCCCGTGTGCGTGACCTGCACCGCTTCGCCGGCCGGCGTGCTCCAGGGCGCGACGGCGCCGACGCCCGGAAAGGGCCGGGCCAGGCCCACGCCGATGCGCAGGTCCAGGACCCCGTTGTCATCCTCGCCCTCGCACAGCACCACGTCGCCCCAGTAGGGGCCGTAGTCGCCCGTGCGCAGCGCCGCGTGGACCGAGTCCAGCGCCTTGAACACGACCGCGCCCATGTGCTCGGGGCGAACGCGGGCCGTGACGGCCGCGAGAGGTTGGGCCGCCACGGTCGTGATGACCGGGTCGTAGCTCACGTCAGATCAGCTCCACATCCACATGGTGGCGGGCCTTCACGAGGTCGTAGCGGGCGGGCTTCGCCGGGGGCGGCAGGTCGACCATCCGCTGGACGGCCAGTCTCGCCCGCTCTGCGATCGCCGGGTCGACGGTCACCTCGTAGCGGTCGTGCCGCAGCGCCTCGTAGATATTCTCCAGCGTGATCATCTTCATGTGCGGGCACAGGTTGCACGGACGCACGAACTCGGTGAACGGCGCGTCGGCGGCGACGTTGTCGGCCATCGAGCACTCGGTGATCAGCACCACGCGCTTGGGCTTGCGCTGGATCACGTAGTCGTTCATCGCCGCCGTCGAGCCGGCGAAGTCCGAGACCTCCAGCACTTCGGCCGGGCACTCGGGGTGCGCCAGGACCTCCGCGTCGGGGTAGGCGGCCTTGAGCTCCAGGATGTCGGCGGCCGTGAAGCGCTCGTGCACCTCGCAGCGGCCCTGCCAGGCGATGATCTTGATGTCGGTCTGACGGGCCACGTTGCGGGCCAGGAACTCGTCGGGGATCAGGATGACCCGGTCGACGCCCCATAGGCGCGCGGCTTCTTCCACCACCTGCACGGCGTTGGCGCTGGTGCAGCAGATGTCGGTCTCGGCCTTCACGTCGGCGGTCGTGTTCACATAGGTGACCACCGGCAGGCCGGGATAGCGCTGCTTGATCAGACGCACGTCGGCGCCCGTGATCGAGCTGGCCAGCGAGCAGCCGGCGCGAAGGTCGGGGATCAGGATGCGCTTTTCCGGCGACAGGATCTTGGAGGTCTCGGCCATGAAGTGCACGCCGGCCTGTACGATGATCTTGGCGTCCGAGCGGGCGGCCTCCTTGGCCAGGCCCAGGCTGTCGCCCACATAGTCGCCCACGCCGTGGAAGATCTCGGGCGTCATGTAGTTGTGGGCGAGGATGACGGCGTCCTTCTCGCGCTTCAGCCGGTTGATCTCGGCGATGAGCGGAGCTTGCAGGCGCCACTCCATGGGCGTGACGTGGTGCTTGACCTTCTCCCATGCGGGAGCGGTCTGAGCCTGGACATCAGGCGTGAACGCGAACTGGAACCCGTCGGCGGCCATGGAACCCTCCTTATGCTCAAAGTGAGCATTTCTCAGGCCTAAAAGAGAGCGCCTGGGGCTTAACGGGCTCCGGCGCTTTTGCTCATTTAGAGCATAACCACTATATGGGGCTGACGTAGCGACGCGCAAGTGGCTTTTCGCGGGAGAGTTGAAATGCGCGCGGGGGTCGGGCGTCGCGACGTCTGCGGTCCCCCTCTGCCAAGGCGTGGGACAGGAAGTCTACGTCTCGCTGGGCGCAGGCGTGGTGACCTCGGCGATCGCGGCGGCCAGCTGGTCGGGGCCGTAGGGCTTGCGGAGCAGGGGCCAAGGGGCGTCTTCGGCGGCGACCAGGACTTCGCCCGTGTAACCCGAGGAGAGGATGACCGGCAGGCCGGGGCGCTGACGCACCGCAATCCGCGCCAGATCGACGCCCGACTTGTCGCCGGGCATGATCAGGTCGGTGAGTATCAGGTCGAAGGCCTCGCCCGTCTCCAGGACTGAAAGCGCGGCGTCGGCGTGCTCGGCGCGGCGCACGCGGTGACCCAGGTCGCAGAGCATGGCGTCGACCATCTCGGCCACCTGAAGGTCGTCCTCCACGAGAAGCACGTTGAGCGATGGACCATTGCGAGCCGCTGCCGCGGCCCCGGTGGTGGTTGTCGCCGCGGCGGCTCCGGCGGCGATGCGGGGCAGATAAAGGGATACGCAGGAGCCCTTGCCGGGCGCGCTGTCGACCGTGGTCGCGCCGCCGCTCTGCCGGGCGAAGCCGTAAACCTGGCTGAGGCCAAGGCCCGTTCCGCGGCCGGGGGCCTTGGTGGTGAAGAACGGCTCGAAGGCGCGCGCCTGGGTGTCGGCGTCCATGCCGACTCCGGTGTCGTGTACGGCCACGCACAGATAGTCGCCGGGCTCCAGGGTCTCGACCTGGCGGGCCTCCAGCCGGACGGGCAGGGTCTCGATCCTGATCATCCCGCCGCTGGGCGTGGCGTCGCGGGCGTTGACCGCCAGGTTCATGATAGCCGCCTCGAACTGGCTGGGGTCGAGGTTGACCACGCATTCGGGGGCGGCCGGGGCCACGACCAGGTTCACGGCTTCGCCCACGGCGCGACGCAGCAGGGGCTCGGTGTCCTTGAGCAGGGCGTCGACCTGCACCGGCTCGGGCTTCAGCGCCTGGCGACGTGAGAAGGCCAGCAACTGCTGGGTCAGACGTTCGCCGCGCCGCGCCGCGCCCTGCGCCGCGCCGATCATCCGCTCGCGTCGCGCCTCGTCCTTGGGATGGCGCTGCATCAGGTCGAGGGCGCCGATGATCACCGTCAGCAGGTTGTTGAAGTCGTGCGCCACGCCACCGGTGAGCTGGCCTACGGCGTCCAGCTTCTGGGCGCGATGGAGCTGGGCCTCGGCCTCGTCGCGTTCGCCCAGCGCGGCCTGCACCCGCTCGGCGAGGATTTCGTTGATGCGGTGCAGATCCTCCTCGGCGCGCTTGCCGTCGCTGACGTCGAACCCCACGCCGATGAAGCCCTGGAATGCGCCATCCGGCCCCCAGCGCGGCTGCGACACCGAGCGGACCCAGCGGAACTCGCCGTCGGCGCGGCGGTACCGCGCCTCAAGTGTGAACAGCCGGCGCGACGCCTCGCCGGCGACCTGCTCCTCGAGGATGCGCGCCATGTCGTCGGGATGCAGGACGCGGCGCCAGTCGAAGTCGATGGCCTCCTCATAGGGTACGGCGAGAAAGTCGACGTAGGCCTTGTTGGCGAACTCTCGCCGGCCGTCCGTGCGGGTGACCCACATCAGGATCGGGGCGCTGTCAGCGAGCATGCGGAAGCGCGACTCGGTGTCCGCCAGCGTCTGCTGAGCCGCCGCCTGGCCCGCCGCCGCCTCGTCCAGGCGCAGCAGGCCGCTCCGGAAGCTCTGGCAAAGCAGAACGGTCAGGGCGCCCGAGACACAGAACAGGGCCTGCAGCCGCACCAAGTCAACGGTGAGGAAGGGGCTGGGCGACAGGAGGTTGAACGTCACGGCCGTCGCCAGGAGCAGCCATCCCCAGCGGGCGCCGACCAGGATGGTCGCGGCGATCAGGGCGGGGAAATAGGTGATCGACAGTCCCAGGCCACGCTCCAGACCGAGCAGCAGCAGCCGCAGAGCCACCGCGGCCACGAGGGCCACGGTGGTCACGGCCAGGCCTTCAAGGAAGGTCGGCGAGCGTCGCGGGACAAGCCGAAGCGGCCACAGCGCCGGCGTCATGGAACTGGCATCAAACCCCCCGGCCCGAAGAGGGCCGAGGGCAGCATGGGATGCGCCGGAGACCCGCGCAACCTTCGTCGAACAAGGTATGCCGAACGGGCTGTCCCAGGCGGGCTTGCATGAATTTTGCCCGGCGCGGGTCTTATTGGAGCCCATTTGCGCCTATATGCGACAGCCTTGAAGTGAGGAGGGGTAGATCCCTGACGTCGAGTTGGAGGCATAGGCTTCGTCCCGCGTGGGCGAAGATCGGGGCCGCTTCGGTCCTGGCGGTCGCCATGGCCGGACCGGCCTGTGCGCCTCAGGGCGCCGGCGCCGACAGCCGCAACGTGGCCAAGTTCGTCTCGACCGATATGTCCAACCGCGGCCTGACCCGGCTGGCCTACAGCATGGATCCGTCCATGCGGGCGCTGGCGATCCGGCATGATCCGGGCGTGCGTCGCGCCGACCTCTGGTCGCGGCCAGAGGGCTGGGAGCGGCTGGACCTCAACACTGTCCCGAACCTGGGCTTCACGGGTGACGCCGAGGGCGAGACGGCAGAAGAGCTGAATGCGCTGCGATCGTTCTCCAAGCTGCCGATCCGGCCGATGAAGCCGTTCTACCTCTCGCCCAGCAGCCCCGAGTACGGCCGGGCCCTCGAGTGCCTGAGCCAGGCCGTCTACTATGAAGCCGCGCGCGAGCCGCAGCTGGGGCAGGAGGGCGTGGCCCAGGTGGTGCTGAATCGCATGCGCCACCCGGCCTATCCGAAATCGGTGTGCGGCGTGGTTTACCAGGGCGCGGCGCGGACCACGGGCTGCCAGTTCACCTTCACCTGCGACGGCTCGCTGCGCTGGGCGCCCCAGCCGGCGCTCTGGAGCCGGGCCAGGGCCGTCGCCGCCCGGGCGCTGGCCGGCTACGTCGACAAGACCGTGGGCTCGGCCACGCACTATCACGCCCAGTACGTGGCCCCCTACTGGGCGCCGACGCTGGTCAAGATGACCCAGGTGGGCCAGCACATCTTCTATCGCTGGACCGGCCCCTGGGGCGAACCGCCGGCCTTCACCGGCCGCTACGCCGGCGGCGAGGCCTATCTGTCGCCGGCCATTCTGGGCGCGCTGGATCAACGGACCCAGGGCGGCGTGCTGTCGCCCGAGGCGCAGGGCATCTCGGCCGAGCGCAAGATCACCCTGGCCGTGGCCGGCGAGGTGCGCACCTACAACGTCGTCGATCCCACGGCCCCGGGCGGCGAGAAGACCCGGGTGATGGGCGTGCTCTACTCCTCGCGCCGCCAGCCGACCGCCGACGAGGTCAAGCGCATCAACCAGAGCCTCGAGGCGATCGAGCGCTCGATGGACGCCAAGTCCTCGACGCCGCCGTCCCTGGCGCCGGCCGTGACCACGGCGAACGGCCCCGCCGCCTGAGCCTAGGGCGTGAACGCGTCGGGATAGGCCACGCTCAGCGGCCCGTCGAAGGCGCCTTTCTCCAGGGCGAGCGCCATGAACGAAGGGCTGCCGGAGTAGGGCGACGAAACGTTGGCGGCGGTCTCGGCCAGGAAGCCGAAGCGCGGGTAGTAGTCGCGATGACCCAGCACCAGCACGCCATGGGCGCCGAACTCCCTGGCCGCGTCCAGGCCGGCGCGGATCAGCGCCGAGCCCGTTCCCGCGCGCTGTAGACCCGGGCGCACGGCCATGGGCGCCAGGGCGGCGAACATCTCGGCCCGATCGGCGAACAGGCGGCTGAACAGGATGTGGCCGGTGACCTGATCCTCCTCCGCCGCCACCAGTTCGAACAGCACGTCGCCGTCGGCGCGCAGCCGTTCGATCAGCCGGACCTCGTCGGAGCCGCCGAACGCGAGTGCATTCACCTCTGCGATGGCGGAATGGTCGGCGGTCCGGGCGTAGCGGATCAACCTCACCAGGCCCCGATCTTCTCAGCCTCTTGGTGGCTGATCGGATGGTGGGCCTTCCTGTGATCTTCCTCGGCGAGGAAGCGCACGGCCTCCAGCGCGGCCATGCACCCCATGCCGGCGGCGGTGACGGCCTGGCGGTAGACGTCGTCGGTGACGTCGCCGGCGGCGTAGACGCCCTCGATGGCCGTGGACGCCGTTCCGGCCTTCACCTTGAGATAGCCGGAGGCGTCCATTTCCAGCTGGCCCTGGAAGAGCTGGCTGGCGGGGGCATGGCCGATGGCGATGAAGACGCCGTCCGCGGCCAGGGTCTGGGTCGCGCCGGTCTTGACGTTCTTGAGGCGCGCGCCGGTGACGCCCAGCGGGTCGGTGTCGCCCAGCACCTCGTCGATCACGCTGTCCCAGACCACCTCGATCTTCGGGTGGTTGAACAGGCGCTCCTGCAGGATCTTCTCGGCGCGGAACTCGTCCTTGCGGTGCACGACCGTGACCTTGGACGCGAAGTTGGTGAGGAACAGGGCCTCTTCCACTGCGGTGTTCCCGCCGCCCACCACGATCACCTGCTTGCCGCGATAGAAGAAGCCGTCGCAGGTGGCGCAGGCCGAAACGCCGAAGCCCTGGAACTTTTGCTCGGTCTCGAGGCCCAGCCACTTGGCCTGGGCGCCGGTGGCGATGATCAGGGTCTCGGCCAGCCACACCTGGCCGCTGTCGGTCTCCAGCCGGAAGGGGCGCTGGCTGAGATCGGCCTTCAGCACGATGTCGCTGACGATCTCGGTCCCCACATGCTCGGCCTGGGCCTGCATCTGCTCCATCAGCCAGGGGCCCTGGATCACGTCGGCGAAGCCCGGATAGTTCTCGACGTCGGTGGTGATGGTGAGCTGGCCGCCGGGCTGGATGCCCTGGATCAGCACCGGCTTCAGCAGCGCACGGGCGGCGTAGATGGCGGCAGTGTAGCCGGCGGGGCCGGAGCCCACGATCAGGCAGCGGACGTTGCGAGGGTCGGGGCGAGGTTCGGACATGGACCCAATGTAGTGTCGATTCCGGACCTGCGCGACGCCTCAGCGTGTCGCGGCGGGAACGATCTGGCGCGCGAGCCGCTCATGGTTCAGTCGAGCGGGAGCGTGACCATGGGCAAGCTGAAGACGGCCGGCGTGATTTTCCTCATCGCCCTGGCGCTGGGCGCCGGTTGGGCGCTGTGGATGGGGCTCAAGCTGCTGGCCTGGATTGCCGCCGCCGGCCTGGTGATCGGCATCGTCGCCGGCGCCGCCATCCGCAGCCGCTCGCGGCCGAAACTCGCCGGACCGGATGACCACTCCCGACTTGGTTAACGAGGTCTTCAGCGGCGTCGGGGTAAGCTCGGAGCCATGGCCAAGACCCCAGAGATCGAGATCGCCGGCCGGAAGATCGGCGCCGCCCACGAGCCGTACGTGATCTGCGAGCTCTCGGGCAACCACAACGGCAGCCTGGACCGGGCGCTGGTGATGGTGGACGCCGCCGCCGACACCGGTTGCGACGCCATCAAAATCCAGACCTACACCGCCGACACCATCACGATGGACGTCGACCGGCCGGAGTTCAAAATTCACGGCGGACTTTGGGACGGCCGCAGCCTCTACGAGCTGTATGAGGAAGCCCACACGCCGTTCGAATGGCATGCGGCGATCTTCGAGCGGGCCAGGAAGCGGGGCGTCACGATCTTCTCCAGCCCCTTCGACGAGACCGCGGTGGACCTGCTCGCCGACCTGGGCGCGCCCGCCTATAAGATCGCGTCGTTCGAAGCGGTGGACCTGCCGCTGATCCGCTACGCGGCGTCCAAGGGCAAGCCGCTGATCATCTCGACCGGCATGGCCAATCTGGCGGAGATCCAGACCGCCCGCGACACCGCGCTGGCCGCCGGCGCGCCGGGCGTGGTGATGTTGCATTGCGTGTCGAGCTATCCGGCCACCTTCGCCGACGCCAATGTGCGGACCGTCACGGACATGGCGCAGCGGTTCGACTGCCCGATCGGACTGTCCGACCACACGCCGGGCACGGCGGCCTCGGTGGCCGCGGTGGCGATGGGCGCCAGCGTCATCGAGAAGCACTTCACCCTGGCCCGCGCCGACGGCGGGCCCGATGCGGCGTTCAGCCTGGAACCCAACGAGTTCAAGGCCCTGTGCGACGACACCAAGGCCGCCTGGGCGGCGCTGGGTCAGGCGCACTATGACGTGCTGGGCTCGGAGCGGGGCAGCCTCCTGTTCCGCCGCTCGCTGTACGTCACCGCCGACGTGAAGGCCGGCCAGCCGCTGACCCGCGCCAACGTCCGCTCGATCCGGCCCGGCAACGGCCTGCCGCCCGCCCACTTCGAAGAGGTGCTGGGCCGCACCGCCAAGCGCGACCTGGCGCGAGGCGAGCCCCTGGCCTGGGACATGCTAGCCTGAGGTCATGGACCTCGACGACAACGCGAAGATCGCCGCCATAACCGAACAGATCGTCGCGCCGCAGCCGGGCGATCCGAAAGCGCGGCTCACGACTCCGATCCTGCGGGCGAGACGGCGCGGGATTTCCCGCGCTCTTAGAGACTGGCCGGCCGCAGAGGTTCTTCGGGCCGCGCGGCATGCCGAGGGCTTGCTTGCCCAAGAGCAGAAATGGGTCGCCTACGAGCTGATCCGACATCACCCCGGCGCGTTCGCGGCGATCGGCGCGGACGAGATCGAGGGTTTCGCCGCCCGCACCGCATCCTGGTACGCGGTGGACGGTCTGGGGACGGTCCTCACTGGAGCTCTCTGGGCCAAGGGACAGCTGCCGGACGCGTTGTTCGACGCCTGGTCCCGCTCGGAGAACCGCTGGCTGCGGCGCGCGGCCCTGGTGGCGACGGTGGGCCGCAACGCCGTGCGGCCCGATCCCGAACGCACCTTCGCCCTGTGCCTGCGGCTGGCCGAGGACCGCGACGACATGGTGGAGAAGGCCGTGTCGTGGGCCTTGCGCTGGCTCGCGCAGAAGGACCGCGCCGTGGTGGACGCCTTCTGGGACACCCATGCCGACTGCTTTCGTCCCAGAGTGCGCCGCGAGGTGGGCCACAAGCTCACCACGGGACGGAAGACTCCACGCCGACGCTAAAGTGAGTTATCGTTGATAACTTATCTTGATTCAGATCAAGGTCGGCGTGGGCGGGTCGTAGAATCTGCCGCGAAACACAGACTGGGAGGGTTGCTGGAATGAGCGCGTCACAAGCGGCTGCGGCCGAGCACTTCGACGTCCTGATCGTGGGCGCGGGAATCTCGGGCGTCGGCGGCGCCTATCACCTGACCCAGCAATGCCCGGACAAGTCCTTCGTGGTGCTGGAGACGCTGGAGAGCTTCGGGGGCACCTGGCTCACCCACAAGTATCCCGGCATCCGCTCGGACAGCGACCTCTACACCTTCGGCTACCGCTTCAAGCCGTGGGTCGGCCCGCCGATCGCCACCGCCGAAGAGATCCTGAACTACATGGGCGAGGTGATCGAGGAGAACGACCTCGGGCGCCACATCCGCTACCGCCACCGGATCGACCGCGCCGAGTGGTCGTCGGACGACAACCTCTGGACCATCGAGGCCACGCGCACCGACACCGGCGAACAGCTGCGCTTCACCGCAGGCTTCCTGTGGATGTGCCAGGGCTACTATCGCCAGTCCGAAGGCTACACGCCCGAGTGGGACGGCATGGCCGACTACAAGGGCCAGATCATCCATCCGCAGACCTGGCCCTCCGACCTGGATCTGAAGAACAAGAAGGTGGTCATCATCGGCTCGGGCGCGACGGCGGCGACGCTGCTGCCCAATATTGCCGACGACTGCGCGCACGTGACCCTGCTGCAGCGCTCGCCCACCTATTTCATCCCCGGCCGCAACGCGATCGACATCGCCGACCAGCTGCGCCTGCTGAAGGTGGACGAGACCTGGATCCACGAGATCGTCCGGCGCCAGCAGCTGTACAATGGCGACCTGTTCACCCGCCGCGCCTTCGAGGAGCCTGAGGCCGTGAAGGCGGAGCTGCTGGCGGGCGTTTCCTCGCTGGTCGGCCCTGAAGTCACCGCCAAGCACTTCACGCCCAGCTACCGGCCATGGCGCCAGCGGATCGCGTTCGTTCCCGACGGCGACCTGTTCCGCGCGGTCGCCGACGGCAAGGCCTCGGTGGTCACCGACGAGATCGAGCGCTTCACGGAGAAAGGCATCCTGCTGAAGTCCGGCGAGACGCTCGAAGCGGACATCATCGTCACGGCCACGGGCTTCAACCTGAACGCCCTGGGAGATATCGACTTCGTGATCGACGGCAAGCCGCTCAACTTCGGCGACACCGTCACCTATCGCGGGATGATGTTCACCGGCGTGCCCAACATGGTCTGGGTGTTCGGCTACTTCCGGGCCAGCTGGACGTTGCGGGCCGACCTGGTGTCCGACTTCGTCTGCCGGCTGCTCCACCACATGGACGAGAAGGGGGCCCGGAAGGTCGAGGTGGCGCTGCGCCCGCAGGATAAGGACATGCCCCTGCTGTCGTGGATCGACCCTGAGAACTTCAACCCGGGCTACCTGATGCGCGGCATGCATCTACTCCCCAAGCGGGGCGACAAGCCCGAGTGGCAGCACAGTCAGGATTACTGGCGCGAGAAGGACGAACTCCCGGTCATCGACCTCGACGACGCTGCGTTCGTCTACAGCGGAACCCAGGCGAACCGATCACGCGCCGCTTGACGCCTGCATCCGGGCGATCAGGTCGGCCGTGCCGGCCCAGCCCAGGTTCATCACCGCGTCGATGAAGGCCATGTAGGGCGTAAACGGCTCACGGCCCTGGGGGTAGGCGATCTCGACGAACCCCTGGAAGCGCACGGGGAAGGCGGCGGCGGCGAACACGCCGTCGTCCTCCATGTAGTCGTGGCTGCCCATCGGCGAGAGATAGTCGGTGGCGCCCACCGACCGGCAGATGGCGAGGAGGTGGTCCGAGCGCTGGCCGGGCGCGCCCAGGGTGCTGGCCCGTACGAACTCGCGCTCAAGGCCGAGCCGGCCGGCGGCCGCCTGGATGAGGCCGCAGTTGAAGTCGCCCAGGCCGTCGGCGGGTTGCGCGAACTGTTCTTCCAGGAAAGCCATGCCCTCGGCGAAGAACGGACGCTTTGCATAGGTGTGGCGGATCGAGTTCAGGTGCTTTTCCCGCCACGGCTCGGCGTCGGAGAGGCGGATTTCGCTGATGTTCGCGTCGCGGTCGGTCTTCTGGACGGGCACGCTCAGCATCACCTCCCCGGCGGCGCCCCAGATGCGGTTGCGCTGCTGCCACGAGCGGCGGGCGAACTGGACGTCGTCCAGGAACACGAAGACGTCGGAGGCGGCGATCAGGTGGAAGTAGCCGAGGTAGGGCAGGTACGTCGGCTGCATGATGGCCGCGGTTCTGCCTGCGGCGGGCGGGGCCATCAGGCGGCGGCCTTGGCCTTCGACACGCCTAGCGCGGCCGACAGCGCCGCGTCCATCTCGACGAACTTCTCACCCTTGGCATAGGGCTCCCAGGCCCCCGCCACGAAGGCTGGGCCCACGCGCTCGGCCAGCGTCGCGCGCAGTTGGGTGAGGCGCTCGATGGCGTCGACCGTATGGTAGATCCAGCGCGGCTTGATCGACGCGGCCAGCAGGTCGCCCAGGGTGAGGTCGCCCTCAAAGCCCTTCAGCAGGCGATGGATGTCCCAGCTCAGCTCGTCGCCGCCGTCCTCGGCCACGCACTCGGCGGTCAACAGGGTCTTGCCGCCGCTCTCGTAGACGTAGACGCGGAAGCAGCTGCCCTCTGCCGTGAAGTTCTGGACGTAGAAGGGCAGGGCGCCGGTCCAGCGGGCCTCGAAGGTGTAGGTGGCGAAGCTCTTGGGCAGCAGCCGGGGCACGGGGACGCCGGCGGCCTTGAACAGGGGCGTCGGATTGGCGGCCCAGACCAGGACTTCGCCGGCATGTTCGGCGAGCGCCTGACGCGGCGAGACCAGGTCACGCTCGTGGATGGTCACGCCGATCGCCTCCAGCGCCCTGCGGCAGCCACGGAGCAGGGTAGGGAACCCGCCGACCGGCAGGCTGGCTTGCAGGTTGTTCGTATGCCCCCAGAGATGGCGCGGGATCGCCAGCAGCTCATTGGCCAGCGGGTTGGTCCTCTTCGCCTCGGCCAGGGTCTCGAGGTCGGCGCCGACCGGATAGCTGCGGTTGATCGCGAGCGGGGTCGCGGCGCTTTCATGCACCGTCGAGAGGTCGCAGCTGAGGTGCCAGTGCGCATAGCGGACCAGCGGATCGCGCATCGCCGCCGGATAGCAGTCCAGGCGGTCGGCCAGGCTGGGACCGACGGGGGCGGTCAGCGCAATGTCGGCGCAGGCGAACCCGGGGCCGCCGAAGTCCTCGATGTAGACGTCGCCGGGCGAGAGTGAGCCGAACCGATTGTCGAAGTCCTGGAACTCCAGGCCGTGGGTTTCGAGCAGCGCTCGGATCGGGTCCGTGCCGGGACCGAAGTAGATGCAACCCTCGCGCATCTCCAGGCCGTTGCGGACGTCGGGCAGAGCCACGCCGCCCAGGTTGTCGAACCGCTCGTGCAGTTCGATGTCGACAGCGCCCATGGCGTGCGCCTGGAAGGCGGCCAGGATGCCGGTCAGGCCGCCGCCGACGATCTTCACCCGACTCACGGTACCCTCCCCCAGACCACCAGGTCGCTGTTGCCGGGCACACGCCGACCCGCCTGAAGGTTGTCGAACCGGACGGCCAGTTCATTGCGATCGGTCAAGCCCAGGGTCTCGACCAGAAGGTCGACCAGGCCGTGCTGGGTGTAGAAGCGGTTGAAGAGGCCGGCTTCGCCGGTCTCGGGCGTGGCCAGGCGGAAGCCGTCGGGCTCCTCCTCGACGCCGCGTCCGTAGCGGTAGTCGTCGACCAGGCGGGTGCGGACGAACACCTCGGCGCCGGCCGCCAGGAGCGGCTTCAATCCGCCAAGCACCGCCTTGGCCTGGTTGAGCGTCAGGTAGCAGAGCAGGTTCGGGATGATCAGGGCGTCGAAGGGGCCGGTCAGCGGGGGTAGGCCCTTGGACAGATCGGCCTGGATGAACTCGGGACCCTCGCCCAGGTTATGCCGCGCATCGGCCAGCGCGCCGGCGTCGTAGTCGACGCCCACGCAGGTCCAGTCCCAGGTCTGGTAGAGCGAAAGGTTGTTGCCGGTCCCGGAGCCCAATTCGAGCACGCGGCCGGTCCGTTCGCCGAGGCCACGCTTGAAGAAGTGCCGCACGACGAATTCGTCGGGGTACTTCAGGCCACGAATCTCGCGCAGGGATCGCATGCGGCCATGCTTGGACCGCGGAAGAAAACACTCGGTTAAGGATGCGAGAAAGTCGCACCCTCAGGGTGAGGCGGGACGCGGCGCTCAGCCGGCGCGCGCCGCGATCAGCTTCAGAAACGTCTCGGCGGTGCGGCCGGCGCCCAGGCCGTCGCAGATCTCGGAACTCTTGCGGGCCAGGTCGCGGCGCAGGTCCGCGTCGCGCAACAGGTTCCACAGCGCCCGGTCGAAGCTCTTGTCGAACTCGGGATCGCCCACGTCGACCACCAGGGCCGCCTCGCGGTCGGCCATGGCGCGGGCGGCCGGGCGCTGGTTCTCGGCCAGGACGACCAGCACCGAGGGCAGGCCCAGGATGCAGCGCTCCCAGGTCGTCGACCCCGGCGCGCCGACGCCGATGTCCGCCTCGGCCGTGAGGCGGGCCATGTGCGGGGTGTCGACGTGCAGCATCAGGCGGGGGTCGCGCCGCGCGATCTTGGTCAGGCCCGGCAGGCTGGGGGCGGCCGCGCCCAGCACGATGTCGAGGCCGGCTTCGCCCGAGCGCCGTCGGACAATCTCGACGATGCGGCTGGTGATCCCGCCAACGTCGGTCAGGCCCATGCTGATCAGGATCCGTTGCACCGGCTCGCCGCGCCAAGCCAGGGCAGGGCCCCGCAGGGCGGCGAATTCCGGGCGCACGGCGGCGAAACTCGGGCCCAGCAGCAGGCGGCAGGTCTCGGGCACGAGGCCCTGGTAGTCGGCGGCCTTCCGCTCGGGTCCGGCGTCCACGACGATGTCGGCTCCCAGCGGGCGGTCGGCCAGGTCGTCGACCACCAGGGTCGGGCGCCCCTGGGCCATCGTGCGATGGTCGGGCTCGGCCAGCCCGTAGTGGTCGAAGGCCACCGCATCGAACGACTCGCGGACCGCAGCGGCCGCCAGGTCCTCGGCGGCGATGCGGGCGGCGTCGGGCGCGTAGGTGTCGAGCAGGTCGCTCACCGCGGGCGGCCCCACGAAGGCGTAGGTCGCGCCCTGGGCCTCCAGCGCCTTGGCCAGGGTCAGTGAGCGCATGACGTGGCCGCCGCCCACGGTGGGGCCGGCGTCGACGACGAATAGGATGCGTGGGCCGGTCATAGCCGCCGATGGCCTCCGAACTGGGCAAGATCGGGGCGCGCGGCCAATAGCGCGCGGATGTCCGCCGAAGTGAAGGCCGGATTGCCGGGGTAGAGCGCCTCGTAGACCGCGACGGCGAAGGCATAGTCGTCGGGCGTGTCGACGGTCCAGCGGATGTCGCCGTCGTCGGCGTGCGCGCTCTTCAGCCAGGCGGTCTTGTAGCCGTGGTCGCCGTTGTAGAGGCCCCAGGTGACGTGCTCGCGTTCCTCGGCCGTTGTCGCCTCGGCGGCGGCGCGGCGCAGGGCCGGCGCGGTGACGACCTCGACGTCGAGGCCCTTGGGAAAGGCGAAGGTGTCGGGGGTGTTCGACGTGTAGTCGGCGCCGCTCTCCAGATGCAGCGCGATGGTGTCGTCCACTCCGTCGGGATCGGTCAGCGGGCAGTCGGCGGTGAGGCGCACGACGTGGTCGGCGGGATGGGCGTCGAGCGCGCCGACAAAGCGGGCCAGCACATTGTCCAGGGGGCCGCGGTGGACCGCCACGCCCTCGGCGGTCATCGCCGCGGCGAGGGGATCGTCGGAGGTCTCGGTGCTGGTGGCGACCACCAGCCGGTCCATCCGGCGGCAGCGCGACAGCCGCTCGATCTGGCGCAGGATCATTGGGCGGCCGCACAGCGGCTTCAGCACCTTGCCGGGCAGGCGCGAGGAACTCATGCGGGCCTGGAGGATGGCGAGGATCATCCGTCTCACATGACCCGATGCGGCCCCAAACGCAAAGGGCCGCCCCGAAGGGCGGCCCTCGCTGCGCCGATTTCCGGCCAGCCTAGAGGAAGTTACTGAAGGCGATTGTAGTGGTGTCGGCGATCCCCTGCAGGAAGATCGAGGTATCCGCCGTGCCGTCGCCGTTGGTGTCGGCGAATACGACCACGTTCGCGCCGATGTCGTAGACGGCGTAGATCACCGTCCCGTCCATCGCCGTGTTCGCCGCCGCGAGGGCGGCGTCGTAGTCGGCCGCCGTGGCTTCGACATAGTTCGTGCCCGTGCCTGCCGCCGCACCGAACTCGAAGAAGTCGCCCGCCGTGAAGTCGGTGAGAATGTCGGCGGTCGCCAGGGTGGCGCCCGAGTCTCCTGCACTGGTGAAGATGACGTCAGCGCCGCTTCCGCTCGTGATTGTATCCACACCCGCCCCGGCGGTGATGGAGTCGGTCCCCGCCCCGGCGTCGATGCTGTCGCCGCCGCCAGCCGTCTGGATGGTGTCGGCGTCGTCGCCGCCATTGATGGTGTCCGTGCCTGAGCCGCCGGTGATCGAGTCGGCCCCGGCCCCGCCGGTCAAGCTATTGTTGCCATCGCTGCCGACGACCGTATCGGCGCCGTTGCCGCCGTCGATTGAGTCGTTGCCGGCAGTCGTGACGATGTAGTCGGCGTCGTCGCCTGCGTTGATGAAATTGTTGCCCGCGCCGGCGCTGATGCTGTCGGCCCCAGCGATCGAGGTGATGGTGTCGTCGCCGCTGCCGGCCGTGATCGTATCCGCGCCCGTGCCGCCTGCGACGCTGTTGTTGCCTTCACCGGCCGAGATGTTGTTGGCGCCGCCGGCGTCGCTGATCGTGTCGTCGCCGGCCTGGCCCGTGAGGGTGTCGGCGCCCGTGCCGCTGTTGATCGAGTCGTTGCCGTTGTTGCCGTCGACGATGCTGTCGACGGTGCTGGCGCTGCCGTTGATGGTGTCGTTGTCGTCGCCAGCCAGGACGGAGCCGCGGTTGGTGTAGGTGATCCGGTCGTTGCCGGCGCCCGAATTGATGATGTCCAGGCCGTCGCCCGAGCTGATCGTATCGTTGCCCGAGCCGGAGTTGAACGTATCGTTGCCCGCGCCCGCGCTGAGGTTGTCGTCGCCTGAGCCGCTGGTGACGCTGTTGTTGCCCCCCGCTGCGACGATGGTGTTCGCACCCTCACCGCCGTCGATGACGTCGGCGCCGCCGCCCGTGGTGATGCTGTCGTCGCCCGCGCCACCGAAGACGGTGTTCGCGCCGCCCGTGTCGGTGAGAGAGTCCGCGCCATCGCCCAGGGTGACGTTGTCGGACTCGGCGCCCGTCGTCACCCTGTCAGTCCCGCCGCCGGAGCTGATGATCGCGGCGGTCGAGGTTGTGATCGTGTCGGTCCCGGTGGAGGTGCTGACCGTGCCGCCGCCGGTCAGGGTGATGATATTGTTGCCCACGCCGCCGTCGACCGTGTCTTCGCCCGCGCCGCTGTTCAGCGTGTCGTCGCCATCGCCCAGCGTGATGTTGTCGTTGCCCGCGCCAGAGGTGATGCTGTCGTTGCCGATCCCCGCGTTGATGACATTGTCGCCAGCGCCGGCGGTGATGGTGTCGTTGCCGTCGCCTGACGTGATGTTGTCGGCATCGACGCCCGAGGTGATGCTGTCGTCGCCCACGCCCGAAATGATCGTATTGGCGCCGTCGCTGGCGCCGATGCTGTCGTTGCCCGCGCCGCTGTCGACGTAGTCGGCGCCCGTGCCGGACGTGACGGCGTCGTTGCCGCCGGCCGTCACGATGATGTTCGTCCCCCCGGCGGCCGAGACGGTGTCGTCGCCTTCGCCGGCTTCGATGGTGTCGCCGGCCGTGCCACCGGTGATGCTGTCGTTACCGTCGCCGCCATTCAGCGAGTCGGCGCCGCCGCCCCCGCTGAGGCTGTCGTTGCCGCCTTCACCGCTCAGCGTGTCGGCCGATGTGCCCGCGGTGACGCTGTCGTCGCCCAGGTTGCCAACCAGGAAGTCTCCGCCGCCGGCCGTGCCGTTGATGCTGTCGTTGCCCTGGCCGCCCAGCAGCAGGTCGCGACCATCACCGCCGGTGATGATGTCGTCGCCGAGGTTGCCTTGGGCGAACTGGAACACAGCGCCCGTGCCGCCGGCGCCCGTCGAGATGGTGTCGTTGTCGCGACCGCCGTAGATCACGTCGTCGCCTGAACCGCCGACCAGGCTGTCGTCGCCCTGGTTGCCCTGCAGCAGGTCGTTGCCGCCCGCGCCGTCCAGGGTGTCCGAACCGGCGCCGCCGTAGAGGCCGTCGTTCAGGCCGGCGCCCGTGAAGTTATCGGTGCCCGTCGTGCCGATACGCAGCAGCGACCCGTCAGAGAGCAGTAGATCGTTTTCGTTTCTGGGGCCCGGGTCGGAGAACGTGACCGACCGCGTAGGCGTGGTGATGATCACATAGTCGGGCGTGTTGATCGTGAACGGCACGAAACTGACCGAGACCTGGGAAGCCGAAAAGTTGCCCAGGAACAGCAGTTGGTCGGCGGCGGCGTTGTATGCCAGCGCCTGTTCCGCCGTGATCTCATCGAAAAAGTAAGTCGCCACTCTGCGGTCCCCAAAACGATTCGGTTGCGTCCCTTGTCGGGAGGCTACTCATAATTCCTTAGCTAAGGTTACCGCGACAGGCGAACCGGGCAAGAAACCATTGCTCACTGTTGTCTTTATTGCCCCGATCAGGGCGATCCGTCGTATCGGCGCAACAGTTCGCGGGCTGCGCGGTCGGTTTCCGCAAGCGGTTCATAGGCTTCGCCCGTCAGGTCGCCGACATAGGGCCGGGCGATTCCACGAGCGCGCAGGGCCTCCTGGAAACGACTCAGCTTGGCGCTGTGGCCGGGGATCGAAATGGTAAACAGCGGGACGCCGGTCGCGGCCGCATCCGTGGCCAGATTGGTCGAGTCCTCGGTCACCAGGATCGCATCGGCGGCGGCCAGGAAGGCGAAGTAGGGGTTCTCGCCTGTCTCGTCCCAGATGATGCCCGGCAGGTGGGCGAGCGCGGCGGTCATGGCCTCGCGGGCGGCCTGTGGCGTGCGGCGGGTGAAGCTCAGCAGGATCGAGCCGCCGGCGGCCTCGACGCCGGCTGCGATCCGACCCGCTATCGCGAGGGCGGCCTGACGCGGCAGGTCATGGGCCTTGGACCGGCCCCCGACGATCACGGCCACGCGCGGTCGCGGAAGAGGGTCGATACGCTCGGCGAAGCGCGCCCGCTCGATGGCCAGCTTCTCGGGGCTGATACGGTTCGGCGCGCCCAGGATGGGGAAGACGTTGGGGCCGATGAGGCCGTCGTGCTCGGGCGGGACGACCAGGTCGAAGCGTTCGAGCGGCGCCTTCGGGTCCTGGGTCTGCACGACAAAGGTCTTGCCCTCGGCCCATTCGAGCATTCGCGTCGAGAGCGGGAGAGTGGCCCGTCCGGCGCCGATCCAGATGTCGGGCCACGGCGGCTCGATCGGGTCGCCGGCGCGGGCTGCGGGCGGGATCAGCCTCCAAGGCAGCCGGCCGAGCCCGGCCCGCCAGCCGATCCGGCGCGTGGCGATGTGGGCCGGTCGCAGGCGAGCGACGGCTTCCGCGAGGCCCAGGGCCTGGGCCTCGATGCCGGCGCGGCCGTCGGAAACGGCCCAGATCCGTAGGGGACGCCCGCCGGTGGCCATCAGGCGTGGATCAGACCCACTCCACCTTGGTGATCTCGTAGGACTTGCCGCCGCTGGGGGTGATCACCTCCACGACGTCGCCCTTCTCCTTGCCGATGATCGCACGCGCGATCGGCGAGGTGATCGAGACGCGGCCACGCTTCACGTCGGCCTCGTGCTCGCCCACGATCTGGTAGCGAGCTTCTTCCTCGGTGTCCTCGTCCACGACCGAGACGGTCGCGCCGAACTTGATCTGGCTTCCCGACAGCTTCGAGACGTCGATCACCTGGGCGCGCGCCATGCGATCCTCGATGTCGGCGATCTGACCCTCGATCCAGCCCTGCCGCTCCTTCGCAGCATGGTACTCGGCGTTCTCCGACAGGTCGCCGTGAGCTCGCGCCTCGGCGATCGCGCCGATCACGGCGGGCCGCTCGACCGTCTTCAAACGCTTCAGTTCTTCGTCGAGGGCCTTGTAGCCCTCGGCGGTCATCGGAACTTTTTCCATCGTGACTCGAAGTTCGCCTTGGTGGATCCCCAACCCGGCCGCGGGCGCACGCGTCCCGGGGGCAGAGATGCTAGGATTGTGCGCCGCAAAAAGCAAGACCGGGTAGGTAGGTCTTCGGCCCGAAGGACCGAGGCGGCGCTTGGCCGCGCGACCTGCGCGCCTTAGCTAAGTACGCGACGAGGAGAATGCTATGGCCGCGAGGCGCGGGATCACCCTTTACCACTCGCCGGCCAGTCGGGCGTTCACCGCCTATTGGATGCTGGAGGAGATCGGCGCCGCCTTCGACGTGCGGACCGTGGACATCCGCAAGGGCGAGCAGAAGGACCCAGAGTACCTCAAGCTCAATCCCGCCGGAAAGGTGCCGACCCTGACCGATGGCGATGTCGTGGTCAGCGAGAATCCGGCGATCGCGATCTACCTGGCCGACCGCTACAGCTACGGGACCCTGGCGCCGAAGATCGACGATCCGGACCGCGGCGCCTACCTGAAGTGGATGGTCTATTCGACCGCCGTGGTCGATCCGGTGGCCTACCTGCACGAACAGTCGATCGACCTGCCAGGGTTCGGGCCGGGGTTCGGGACCTTCGACGACATGGTAGGCGTGCTGAGCATGGCGCTGAAGGGCCGGAATTGGCTGCTGGGCGAGCGGTTCAGCGCGGCCGACGTGGTGCTGGGCGGCACGATCTCGCAGCTGATCTACCGTAAGGTGCTGCCCGACGATCCGGTGCTCAGCGACTACAACGGCCGGCTCACCCGCCGCGAGGCCTACCACCGCGCCGCCGACGCCACCTGGCCGGCACACCTGTTTCCGCCGGTCGCCTAGTCCAGGTCGGGCAGGGGTAACGCGCCGTCCGAAGGCGTCGCGACCTCGGCGACGTTGAGGGTCATCGAGACCAGATCGTAATAGCCGTTGACCCCGATCAGGTCGACGACGCCCTGGTCGCCAAACAGCTTCTGGACGCGGGCGTAGGTCGCGTCGCTGACCTTCCGGTCGCGGCGCAGCTCGATGCAGAAGTCGTAGATCGCGGCCTCGTCTTCGGCCATGCCGCGAGGTCTTTGCCCCTTGGCCAGGTCGGCCGCCACCTCGGGCTTCAGGCCGCCCTGCAGAGCCAGAGGGTAGTGCGCGTACCACTCGAACTTGGCGTTCCAGTACCGCGCGGTGATCAGGATCGCGAACTCGTTGAGCCGCGGCGGCAGGCTGGACCTGTAGCGGATGTGCTCGCCCACCTTCTGCAGCCGGTCGGCCAGCTCTGGGCTGCGCAGCCAGGCGTTGAAGGGACCGCGGATCGAACCGCGGGGGCCTGAGACGATCGCCTCGGCCACCTGCTTCTGCGCCGGCGTCATCTGCTCGGGCCTGAGCTCGGGAAACCGCTCCGCCGCGTTGGCCGCTGTCGCCATCAGAAGCCCCACAAGAATGGTCGCTGTCCGCATCATGCCCTGGCGCCTCCCTAGAACGCCGATCGCCAATCCTCGCCGGCCCGAAAGACGCGCAGAATGGTGACCTCCATCTCGGCAACCGAGAATGCGATGGTCAGGCGCCGCTCGAACCCAATTGTCCGCAAACCAGGGATGAGGTCATCATGCTTGGCGCCCCTTTCCGACGCGAAATCGAACCCCGCCAGATAGTCCCTGACCCGCCACAGATACCTTGTTGCGGTCGTGATCGAAGCGGCGTTCGTTATCCACTGGTCGATGGCGTCTAGATCGTCGAGCGCCTCAGGTGACAAGATGACGTGACGACGGATCAAGGACGATCCTTGTTTCGCGCCTCACGCCGCCGGGTGATTTCCTCGAAGGCGTCTGCCAAGGGGATGCCGCGGGACGGATCAGCCTTCATGGCGTCGTAGGTCGGCACGACCTCTTCCCGCAGCCACCGCTCGATCGCTTCATCACGTTCCTTCAGCGCGCGTATGCCGGCACGGACCACCTCGCTAGCCGAAGCGAACTCGCCGGCCTCGACCTTGGCGTCGATATACTCGGCCTGTTCTTCGGCGAGGCTGAACGTGCGCTTCTGGATCGGCATCCGGCGGCTCCTGTCGACCACCATGGTATGACTTGTTCATACCGTCCGCTAGCGTCAGTTGCTCTCGCTGATGATTGCGCCTTCGAGCTCGGAGGGATCAGGCGCCTCGAACACGCCCTCGATGAAGTCGAAATGCTCGGGTGGGACCTCGATGGCGAAGTTCTCGCCGCGCACGACGTTGCGCTCGGCCACACGGGCGCGTCGCACCTCTGCCGGCGCTGTCACATAGTGGAACGTCAGCGGCAGTCCCGCGCCCTCGGCGATCTCCCGCACCCGCGCCCGGTCGGCCTTACGCATCAGGCCGATGTCGAAGATCACCGGCGTTCCAGTCGCCAGCACGCCGGCGGCGACGGACCAGATCTGCGCCTCGCAGCGCTGAACCCGCTCGATCATCCATTCGTACTCGATGGGCTGGGGCATGTCGGGCGCGAAGAGCTGGGCCATCCATTCGTCCAGCACGAAGGCCACCGCCTTTTCGCGGCGCGCGAAGCTGTGGGCGTAGACGGTCTTTCCGGCGCCGGACGGGCCGAAGATCACGTGGAGGGTCGGGAGGGACGTCATGCTCACGCCTGTAGACGACAGACGGACACCCGTCGACTTGACCGCATGCGCATGCCCAGCTCGTCCTACAGCTCATGAGCTACGGCCGCGATACGGATCCGGCCGACGCTCGGGGCGGATCCGTCCGCGATGAGTCCGTCCCGGCCAACCGATCTCAGCGGATGGTGAGGCCGCCGTCGATCACCAGTTCCTGGCCGGTGACATAGCGGCTCTCGGACGAGCACAGCCACAGCACGCCGTTGGCGATGTCCTCGGGCCAGCCCTTGACGCCCAGCGGCACGGCCAGGGTCGACATGGCGTCCAGATCGGGCGGGGCGTTGGCGAGCGGGTTCACGGCCTGGCCGACGGTCAGCCAGATCGGCGTCTCGATCAGGCCCGGGTGCACCGAGTTCACGCGAATGCCGTCCTTGGCGTTGGCGCATTCCATGGCGACCGCCTTGGTGAAGAGGCGCACGCCGCCCTTGGTGGCGCAGTAGCCTGCCAGGTTGGCCGAGCCCTTCAGGCCCGCGACCGACGAGATGTTGACGATCGAGCCGCCATCGCCGCTCTCGCGCATTAGCGGGATCGAGTGCTTGGTGCCCAGGAAGACGCCGTCGAGGTTGATGGCCGTCTGGCGGCGCCAATCCTCGAGCTTCATCTCCAGGATGGAGCCGCCGATGCCGATGCCGGCGTTGTTCACCAAGAAGTCGAGGCGCCCGTGGCGCTCCCGGATGCCCGCGACGACGTCGGCCCAGACATCTTCCTGGGTGACGTCGTGATGGACGTACTCGGCCTTGCCGCCGGCCTTCTTGATGCCGGCGACGACCTCGGCGCCCAGGGCGTCCTGAATGTCGGTGACGACGACGAAGGCGCCTTCCGACGCCAGCTTCTCTGCGCAGCCGCGGCCGATGCCGCTGGCCCCGCCGGTGACCAGGGCCACCTTGCCCTGTACCCGATCGCCCATGACGTTCCTCCCCTTATCGCTGGTTAGTTGGAGTGGTAGCTCACGCTTGGGACGTGGAACAGGGCGCCGCGAGGGAAGGGCTGGACATGATCTTGAATATTCGGCCGCTGGAACCTGAGGACGCCGCGGCCTTGGCCCTGGTGGGACAGGCTACGTTCCTCGAGACCTACGCCTCGGTGCTGCCCGCTGCCGACATCGTCTACCACTGCCGCCACGAGCACGGCGAGGCGCGGTACGCCGGGTGGCTGGGCCAGCCCGGCTACGATTTCTGGGGCGCCGAGATCGACGACCTGGGGGGACTGGTCGGCTATGCGATGCTGAGCCCGCCCGACCTGCCGGTGGCGACCGCGCCGGGCGATCTGGAGCTCAAGCGCATCTATCTGCTGTCGAAGTTCCAGGGCGGCGGCGTGGGCGCGCGCCTGATGGGCGCCGTCTGCGAGGCGGCGCGGGCGCGGGGCGCAAGACGGCTCTGGCTGGGCGTCTACGGCGAGAACGCCAGCGCAATCGGCTTCTACGCCCGCCAGGGTTTCACCCAGGCGGGCGTGCGGAAGTTTCAGGTGGGCGCCAACACCTATGACGACCTGGTGCTGGCGCGCGATCTCTAGGTCAGCCCGGGACGGCTACTGCATCCACTTGGGGTCGGCGCTGCCGGTGGTGACGATCCCGTAGATGAACCCGACGGCGAGGAGGACAATGGCGGCCACCATGATGACGCCGACCATCCCCTCGAACTTTTCCGCCAGGTGTTTCGGCTTGTGATGTTTCACATCGCCGGCGTGCGGTTCGGTATGCATGACTTCTTCCTCGCAATCCCTTGTGGAGTTTTTGGTCTCCACGCCAGGCTGCGGCAGACGCCAGAGGCGTCCCCCGGAAGTGCGCCCGTCCAGACCGTCCCCAGCCAATGCGGCCGGGAGGCGGAGAGGGCGTTTGTCGCGGGCCGCCGGGGCGCGCCCTTGCCGCCTGTCTCAGTCAGGCGATGAGGGGAGTCTGCGCCTCCTGCGTCATGGGGTCAACCGTGGTGGCGCTTGGCGCTGGGTCCCTGGTCCCGGCCCCATCATGCCGCGGTCAGGCGGCGGCTCGCGCCTTCGCCGCGGCATAGATGTCGGGCTCGGCCAGCCAGTCGTTCACGGCGCCGACCACCCTGCGGCCGGGCCCGTCGCCCTGCACGAAGCTGCCCTGCCATTTGCGGTCGTAGACGGGAATCTCGTAGCGGACGAAGGCCTTCAGACGTCCAGGCACAGCCTGTCCGTTCTTGAACTTCCAGATCACGCGGCGATCGGACCCCGGGGGATCGAGGACCATATCGCTGAGCGCGGTCTCGGCCCCGTCGATCTGCCAGCCGCCGCTGGCGCCCTTGGCGCCCAGCAGCGTGGTGGCGTTGGCGCCGTCGCCGGCCAGCCAGGCATAGTTGAAGGGCTGGTCGAACCGGGGCGCCTCCTGGCGCTGCTCGTGGAACTTGGACGGGCCGTTCAGGCGCAGCTTGCGCCCGCCAATCTCGACCTCGCCGTCGACGAAGCCGTAGACCTCGTCGCGGCCTTCCAGGACCTGCGCCCCGAGGGGGCTCACGCCCAGGAACTGACAGCTGATCCTGCCTGGGATCCGGCCCGGGCCGTGCGGAGCGGTGCGGCTTTCGTGGAACATCAGCTCGGCCGAGAGCCGCACCGCCGGCAGGGCGCCGCCGCCCCGCCGCACACGGATCAGTTCGGCCTTCAACGGGCTCGCCCGATACTCCGCCACCTGAGCGCCGGCCAGGCGGTCGCCGCCGCATGGGAGGTCGTGGCTGGTGAAGGCGTAGAACCGGCCCTCGTGGAAGATGTGGCACCACAGCCAGGTCTGTCCCTCGACCGGGAAGCGGCAGAAGCGGAGCGTCATGGCGCTGCCGCCGTCGAGGCCGACGGTCATGACCATCGCGCTCTCGGAATAGGCCTTGGACCCGCGCACGGCGGTGTCGGCGGCTTTGGCGGGCAGGGCCAGGGCGGCGGGCGCGGCGGCCAGCAGGGTGCGGCGAAGGAGGGTCATCGGGCCGGGCTCGTCGAAGGGAAGGGAGGGCGCGGCTCGCCGTCGGGCACGCCCATCGAGCGGCGCAGGCGATCGATCGCGGCCTTGCGGTCGGCGAAGCTGTCATCGGGCGGGCCGGGCCGCAGGACCTCGCGGTCCAGGAACTTCAGCGCGTCACGCATGCGCGGCTGCATGGTCCTGCCCAGGTGGTCGGCGCCGCGGACCAGCCGGTACTCATGGGGGACGCCATGGTCCCACATCACGCGGTGCAGGAACTCCACGCCCTCATCCAGGTGGAACATGTCGAGGTCGCCCACCTCGATGTAGATGGCGAGCTTGCTGGCCAGGATCGCCTCGCGGTTGGCGATGACCATGTTGGCCGGATTGGAGCGCTTCCAGAGGTCACGGTCGACCGGATCGCCGAAGATCGATTTGAAGAACGCGTCATTCCGCTGGAAGCGGTTGCGCATCTTCACGTCGTCGAAACTGAGCGCCGGCTCGATCCCGGCCTCCAGCGCCGCCAGGCCGCCGAACACCTGCGGGTGGTCGAAGCCGAGGCGCAAAGACCCCAGGCCGCCCATGGAGATGCCCGTGACCACGGTCTTGCTGCGTTCGGCAGACAGGCCGTAGCGACGGCGCAGCTCGGGGATCATCTCGGTGACAAGGAAGGTCTGCCACCTCTGCGACCCGTCCTTGTAGTCCATGTAGAGCGAGCGCTGGACGTTGGGCGTGACCACCACCGCCGGCGCCACCTCGTTCGCCGCCCAGGCCGCGTCGACGATGGGCCGCATCTGGGTGAGGAAGCCCTCGTCGCCGCCCCCGCCGTGCAGCATCAGGATCAGGGGCAGCTTCTGGCTGGGCTGGTAGCCGTCGGGCAGAAGTACGGCGACCTTCACCGGCGAGGGGACCAGTTTCGAGGTGAGCTCGATCGTCTCCAGCTTCGACGCCGCGTTCGCCGCGCCCGCCAGCGTCACCGCGAATAACACCCCCAGCACGGCCTTCAGCACGCCTAGCCTCCCTCTCGTTTCGACGAGGCTAGCACCATCGCGGCGGACGCGAAGGCGCCGCCGGCATGGCTCCAGGCTATGCGCCATGGACTTGTGCGGCATCCGGCGGCACTTAGCCGGCGGAATTCCGGAGACGCGCATGGTCCACCTCGACGACTTCATCGATGACGGCGACGACGGCGAAGAGGGGCCGGACGTCGCGGCCGACTTCGCCGCGCTGAAGGGCTGTCTGAAGGCTCTTGCGGACGCCATCGCCAGCACCAACCTGGCGGTTATCAACGGCGCCCAGGGCGACGTCGCCGCCGCTACCCAGCGCGTGCAGGCCTCGATCGGCGCCCTCAAGCGCTTCCACGAGGCGATGAAGGTGCTGGAGTCCGGAACCGAGGAAGAGGCCGCCGAGGACGAGGAAGAGTCCTAAGCGGCCACGCCGAACAGGGCGCCGACGCCGGCCGTTGCCGCGAGCGCGAGCGCCCCCCAGAAGGTGACGCGCACGACGGCCTTGCCCATGCCCGCGCCGCCAGCCTTCGCGCCGATCGCGCCCAGTATGGCCAGGAACAGGATCGCCGCGGCCGACACCACCGGCACGATCAGCGGCGGCGGCGCCAGCAGCGCCGCCAGCAAGGGCAGGGCGGCTCCGGCCGAGAACGTCAGGGCCGACGCCAGCGCGGCCTGGATCGGGCGGGCGGTGGTGATCTCGGAGATTCCCAGTTCGTCGCGCGCATGGGCGCCCAGCGCATCCCTGGCCATGAGCTGGTCGGCCACCTGGCGGGCGAGGCCCAGTTCGACGCCTCGGGCGACATAGAGGTTCGCCAATTCCTCGCGCTCGAAGGCCGGCTGGGTGGCCAGTTCGCCGCGCTCCCGGGCCAGGTCGGCGGACTCGGTGTCGGCCTGAGAGCTGACCGACACGTACTCACCGGCCGCCATCGAGAACGCCCCGGCGACCAGGCCGGCCACGCCCGCCAGCAGGATTTCGCTGCGCCCCTGAGAGGCGGCGGCCACGCCCACCACGAGGCTGGCGGTCGAGACGATGCCGTCATTCGCGCCCAGCACCGCAGCGCGCAGCCAGCCGATGCGCTGGACCATGTGGCGTTCGAGATGGCGGGGCGCCATGGCGGGTCCTTGCGATTGGGAGTGAGAGGCGATTGCGCCCAGGCTCGCCCTCTCTGACCGAATAGCCAAGCGCGCGCATTGATCGAGGTCATGGGCGCAGGGGCGGGCCGCGCCTAACCGGGATGCGGGCGGGCCAACAGATCGGGATTGATGCGATGACCGAAACCCTCCTCCAACGCCCCGCCAGCCTCAAGGTCTGGGACCTGCCCACCCGGCTGTTTCATTGGGCGCTCGTGGCCGTGATCGTGCTGGCCTTCCTATCGTCCGAGGAGGACAGCGCACTGGCGCAGTGGCACGAGGCCGCGGGCTGGATCGCTGGAATCCTGATCGTGTTTCGGCTGGTCTGGGGGTTCCTGGGCGGGGAGCACGCCCGCTTCGCCGACTTCCTGCGACCCGGGCGGCTCGTAAGCCACGTTGGCGACCTGTTGCGGCGCAAGCCAGCGGCCGAACTCGGGCACAATCCGCTGGGCGCGCTGGCCGTCGTGGCGATGCTGGCCCTTGTCGCGGGCTCGGTGGTCACCGGGATCACCCTGCTGACCGGCGGCGGGGAAGACCTGCACGAGGAGCTGGCCTACGGCCTCCTGGCCGTGATCGGCGTCCACGTGGCCGGCGTGGTCTTCATGTCGTTCGCCACCCGCGAGAACCTGATGCGGGCGATGGTGACGGGCCGCAAGCCCAGCGACAGGCATCCCGGCGGCGCGGACGCGAAGCCAGCCGCGATCTACGCCTTGCCGCTGGCGGGGCTCGCCGTCGCCGCGGCGATGCTGGGCGCGATGCGGATCGACCCCCAAGCCTTCCTCCCGCACGCGAACGCCGAGGCCGGCGAGGGCGGCGAACATGCCGCCCTGGACCACGCGGATCACGACGACGACGACTGAACGCCGGCCAGGGTCGCCCGAACGCGCCATAGCCCCCCTCGCGGCCGCGGCGGCGATGGCGTCTAATGCCGGCGGAGAGCGCGGGGGCGACGTATGCTGCGGAAGATTGGGCTGGGCCTGCTGGGACTGTTGGCGCTGCTCGTCGTCGTGGGCGCAGGTCTGGCCGGCTACCGCGTGCTGCGCCAGTCGCAGGCCGCCGAGCGGCTGGCGCTGACAGGACCGGACGCGATCAGCGAGGCGGGCTTCGTCCGCATCGGCGGCATCGACCAGTGGGTCTCGATCCGCGGCGAGGATCGCGACAACCCGGTGCTGGTGATCCTGCACGGCGGTCCCGGCGCGGCGTTCCAGCTGATCGCCTACGACGCGATGCGGCCCTGGGAGCGCGACTTCACCGTTGTGCAATGGGACCAGCGCGGCGCCGGCCGGACGTTCGGGCGCAACGGACCCGAGGGCTCGGGGACGATGTCCATCGACCGGATCTCGGCCGACGCCGTCGAGGTGGTCCAGCACGCCCTGGCGCGCACGGGGCAAAGCAAGGCGATCGTGCTGGGCGTGTCGTGGGGCTCTATCGTGGGCGTCCAGGTCGCCCGTCGGCGGCCCGACCTGCTGCACGCCTACGTGGGCGCCGGGCAGGTGGTCGACATGGCCGCCAACGAGGCCGTGGGCTACGACGGCCTGGTGGCGCGGCTGACGGCGCGCGGCGAGACCAAGGCGCTCGAACAGTTGAAAGCCATCGGCCCGCCGCCCTACGCCGACATGGCCGAGCTGCTGGATGAGCGGAAGATCCTGATGGCCCATCCACCCGCGAGCGAGCGCGACCTCTACCCCAAGGCCGTCACCGCGGCGCTCTCGGCGCCCGATGCGGGACTGGGTGACATCGGCGACTGGCTCAAGGCCGGCGAGTTCAGCGTGAGCCGGCTCTACGGGGAGATGATGACCTACACCGACCGCGCGGCGCCGGCTCCGATCCCCGTCCCGGTGGTGATCATCCAGGGCGACGAGGACATCCAGACCCCGACGGTCCTGGCTCGCGAATACTTCGACCGCCTCCAGGCGCCGTCGAAGACCTGGGCGATCCTGCCGGGCGGCGGGCACAACGCTGTGTTCGCCATGCCCGAGGCTTTCCACAAGGCGCTGCTGAAGCATGTGCGGCCGCTGGCGACCGTGGCGCCGTGATCGGCGAGGCTTGAGCTATAGTGGTGCGGGGCGGCGGGCAGGTCGCGGGCGGTCGGGGGACGTGAGCGATGGCGATGGCTGGGCGGAGCGTCGATAGCGCGGAGGCGCGTCACGGCCTGTTCCAGGACGCCCTGGCCGACTGGACGAACGACGACGTCCTGCAGACCAAGGAGGCCCGGGCGGCGCTGGGCGCGCGGCACCCGACCGCCCTGCGGGTGCTGGACTGGCCCGAGCTGCGGGCTCTCTTCGCCAAGTACGATCCGCCGGCCACGCAGCACGGCCTGCGCGACCGCAGGTTCGGTCTGCTCTCGGTGGCGGTGGCGGCTTTGGGTCTGGTGCTGGCGCTGGCCTCGCCGCTGGCCATCGGCGCCGAGCGGGCGGTGGAGATGCTGGCGGCCGCGCTGGTGGTCGCGGGCTTGGCGATCATGGGGTTCCACAGGTTGGGCGCGAAATCGAAGTCCCGCGCGCTGGGCCAGCGGTTCGGAGCCGAACGGGTCAGGGCGCTGTATTTCCAGGCGGTGCTCGCCAACCTCGACCTCGTGTCGCGGGCCATGACGGACGATGCCGCGCTGGGCGAGTGGAAGATGGCGCGCGGGCGTCTGCTGGATCATCTGCCCGAGCCCGAGGATCTGCCCGGCCAGGTCCCGAAGCTCGCCGGCCCGGTCGATGACGACGCCGAGGCCTGGGTGGCCCCCGAGTGGTCGAACCCGCCGCCGCCGCCTGAGCCCTCGGCCCAGCTGGAGCTGCTGCTGCGGCTGCTGCGCGGGCAGCGGATGGACGGGCAGATCGATTATGTGGAGCGCAAGCTCGGCGCCTCGCTGGGCGCCCCGGGCCAGCGGGCTGCGGTGGTCAGGATGCTGAGCCGGCTGCTGCTGGGCGCCGCGGGAGTCACCGGCGCGATCGCCGCGGTGCTGGTCTTGGGCATGGGCCGGGCGCTGGGAGACACCGATGTCAAGCTGGCCCTGGAAGTCACGGCCGGGGCGGTCGTCGCGGTGATGGCCCTTGCGATGCTCAACGACGGGCGCCTGCTGGCGGGAGACGCCGAGCGCTATGCGGCCTACCTCGCGGCCGTCTCCAAGGCCCGTACGCGGTTCGACCGGGGCGGTGTTGCCGAGAAGCTGACCGCGCTCCGGGAGATGGAGGTCATCTGCTACCGCGACCTGCGCGCGTTCATCGGCGCGCACTGGCGGTCGCGATAGGGGGCTGTCTCGGCTTTAGGCCCACTCCCGCCGCACCGCGGCGAGAGAACCTAATCACGCGTAGCTCTGCAGCGGACGCACTTCCAGCGGGCCTTCGGCCACCGCCGCGATGGCGCGGGCGGCGGCCAGCGCGGCGGGCGTGGTGGTGAAGTAGGGGATCTTCATCATCAGAGCCGTGCGGCGGATCTCGAAGCTGTCCTTCAGCGACTGCTTGCCCTCGGTGGTGTTGAAGACCAGGTGGACCTCGCCGTTCTTCATCGCGTCCACGATGTGGGGGCGGCCTTCCAGGACCTTCTTCACCACCTCCACCTTCACGCCGTTGTCCGCGAGGAACGCGGCGGTGCCGGTGGTGGCCAGGATGCGGAAGCCCTGGGCCGAGATGATCTGGGCGGCTTCCAGGATCCAGTCCTTGTCGGCGTCCTTGACCGAGATGAAGGCGCAGCCCTTGGCGGGCAGCACGGTGCCGCCGCCCAGCTGGCTCTTGGCGAACGCGCGGGCGAACGCGGGGCCGGGGCCTTCGCCGGGCCGGATCCAGTCCAGGCCCATGACCTCGCCGGTCGAGCGCATCTCCGGGCCCAGGATGGTGTCGACGCCCTGGAAGCGGGCGAACGGGAACACCGCTTCCTTCACCGCGATATGGTCATAGGGCTTGTCGACCAGGTTAAAGTCCGACAGCGGCTTGCCGGCCATCAGCTTGGCGGCGATGGCCGCCACGGGCTCGCCGATGGTCTTGGCCACGAACGGCACCGTGCGGCTGGCGCGCGGGTTGACCTCGAGCACATAGATGCGCGGGTTGGCGCTGGTCGGTTCTTCGATGGCGAACTGCACGTTCATCAGGCCGCGCACGTTCAGCGCCTTGGCCATGGCTTCGGTCTGGCGTTTCAGCTCGGCGATGGTCTCGGGACGCAGCGAGAAGGGCGGCAGCGAGCAGGCCGAGTCGCCCGAGTGCACGCCCGCTTCCTCAATGTGCTCCATCACGCCGGCCACGAACACCGCGCCCGTGGAGTCGCACAGGGCATCGACGTCCACCTCGGTGGCGCGGCGCAGGTACTGGTCGATCAGGACGGGGTTGTCGCCCGACACCTGGACGGCGGTGGTGATGTAGCGCTCGAGCTGCTCGTCATCGCGGACGATCTCCATCGCCCGGCCGCCCAGCACGTAGGAGGGGCGGATCACGACGGGATAGCCCACCTTGTGCGCGCCGGCGAAGGCCTCGTCGCGGGTGCGGGCGATGGCGTTCACCGGCTGGGCGATCTGCAGCTTGTGCAGCAGCTGCTGGAAGCGCTCGCGGTCCTCGGCCAGGTCGATGGCGTCGGGGCTCGTGCCCAGGATCGGGATGCCGGCGTCTTCCAGCGGCTTGGCCAGCTTGAGCGGGGTCTGGCCGCCGAACTGGACGATCACGCCGATCAGCTCGCCCTTGGCGCGCTCGACGTCGATCAGCTCCAGAACGTCCTCGGCCGTCAGCGGCTCGAAGTAGAGGCGGTCGGAGGTGTCATAGTCGGTCGAAACCGTCTCGGGGTTGCAGTTGACCATGATCGACTCGACGCCGATCTCGTCCAGCGCGTAGGCGGCGTGGACGCAGCAGTAGTCGAACTCGATGCCCTGGCCGATCCGGTTCGGCCCGCCGCCCAGGATGATCGCCTTCTTGCGGTCGGACGGATCGCTCTCGCAGTCGGGCGCCTGGCCCAGAGCTCCCGTCTCGTAGGTCGAGTACATGTAGGGGGTCGAGGCGCGGAACTCGCCGGCGCAGGTGTCGATGCGCTTGAACACCGGGCGCACGCCCAGGGCGCGGCGCTGCTGGCGGACGGCCTTCTCGGTGGCGTCCGTCAGCTTCGCCAGGCGGGCGTCCGAGAAGCCGGCGGCCTTCAGCTTGCGGAAGCTGGGCGCGTCGGCGGGCAGGCCGTCCTTGCGGATGGCCTCCTCGGTCTTCACCAGGGCTTCCAGCTGGCGCAGGAACCAGGGCTCATAGCTGCAGGCGCCGTGCACCTCTTCGACCGTCAGGCCGGCGCGGAACGCCTGGGCGATGACGCGCAGGCGGTCTGGGGTGGGGGTGGCCAGTGCGCGCAGGATGGCGGCGTGGCCCATCTCGGGATCGTCGCCGCCCTCGATGGCGACTTCGTCCAGGCCGCTCAGGCCCGTCTCCAGGCCGCGCAGAGCCTTCTGCAGGCTTTCGGCGAAGGTGCGGCCGATGGCCATGACCTCGCCGACCGACTTCATCTGGGTGGTGAGGTAAGGTTCAGAGCCCGGGAACTTCTCGAAGGCGAAGCGCGGAATCTTGGTGACCACATAGTCGATCGAGGGCTCGAACGATGCGGGCGTGGCGCCCGTGATGTCGTTCATCAGCTCGTCGAGCGTGTAGCCCACGGCCAGACGGGCGGCGACCTTGGCGATGGGGAACCCGGTGGCCTTCGAGGCCAGCGCGGAAGAGCGCGACACGCGCGGATTCATCTCGATGACCACCATACGGCCGTCGGCGGGGTTCACCGCGAACTGCACGTTGGAGCCGCCGGTCTCGACGCCGATTTCGCGCAGCACCGCGATCGAGGCGCGGCGCATCCACTGGTATTCCTTGTCGGTCAGCGTCAGCGCGGGAGCGACGGTGATGGAGTCGCCGGTGTGCACGCCCATCGGGTCGATGTTCTCGATGGAGCAGACGATGATGCAGTTGTCGGCCTTATCCCGGACGACCTCCATCTCGTACTCTTTCCAGCCCAGCACGCTCTCTTCGATGAGCACTTCGGTGGTGGGCGACAGGTCGAGGCCGCGCTCCACGATCTCGCGGAACTCCTCGATATTGTAGGCGATGCCGCCGCCGGTTCCGGCGAGGGTGAACGACGGGCGGATGATCGCCGGCAGGCCCACCAGCTCGAGCCCCTCCAGGGCCTCGTCCATCGAATGGGCGGCCTTGGACTTGGGGCTTTCCAGCCCGATCTTGTCCATGGCGTCGCGGAATTTCTGGCGGTCTTCGGCCTTGTCGATCACGTCGGCCTTCGCGCCGATCATCTCGACATTGTACTTGGCCAGCACGCCGTTGGCCTCGAGCGCCAGCGCGGTGTTCAGCGCCGTCTGGCCGCCCATGGTGGGCAGCAGCGCGTCCGGGCGTTCCTTGGCGATGATCTTCTCGACCATCTCGGGCGTGATCGGCTCGATGTAGGTGGCGTCGGCGACGTTCGGATCGGTCATGATCGTCGCCGGGTTCGAGTTCACCAGGACGATCCGGTAGCCCTCAGCGCGCAGCGCCTTGCAGGCCTGGACGCCCGAATAGTCGAACTCACAGGCCTGGCCGATGACGATGGGGCCGGCGCCGATGATCAGGATCGAGGAGATGTCGGTACGTTTGGGCATCGGTCTCGCGCGAATGGGCGGCCGCGCGAAAACGCGCGCCGGCGCCGGTCAGAACTTCAGGTTAAGGCGCCCCAATAGAGACCCGCGCCCGGTCACGCAACCCGCTCTCTCGACGCAGCCGAACACACGATTTGGTTCCCGGAAATTTCTCTGTGGAATCACGCAACTAACCGGAGCCTCACGCTCTATCTCCCACGAGCGCCGACCGTCGGCGCAGTCGAAGTGGAGTTCCCATGAGCCTGCTGGAGAGAATCCCGACCCTCAGCGACGAGGAGGTCGTGAACCTGCTGGCGAACGCGCAGAGGCTGGTCGAACAGGGCGACGAGAAGCAGAAGGCCGCCGCGCTGGAGCTCCTGCCGCTGCTCAAGAGCCAGGCCGAAGAGCGCCATGCCGAACGCATGGAGCGCGCCAAGGAAAAACGCGCCGCCACCCGCAAGGCCACGCTGAGAGTTCAGGCGGCGTAGGCCCGCCGGAGGCCAGCGCCCCCTCCACGACTACGGGCTCCTCCGCAAGCGCGTGAGGAACTCGAAGCGGGCGATCCGCTTCAGTTCCTCCGGGACGCCAATGGGGAGAGGGACCACGAAGTGGGTGGAGGGCGCTGACGCGGCCGCAGAAGTGAGGCAGGCTCGCGGCATGCGAACTCTCATTCTCGCCGCCCTGGTGCTGTCCACCCCGGCCGCGGCCCAGCCCGTCACCGTCGGCACGCCGGTGATCCTCGACGCGACGCTGTCGGGTCAGCCCATCCGGGCGCCGTCAGGCGATCTGCGGGTGACGATCACTCAGACGCAGCTGCCCGTCGGCGGCAAGCTGGCGGCGCACAAGCATCCCTATCCGCGCGTGGTCCAGGTGCTGGCTGGACGGCTGGAAGTGCGCAATCTGGAGACCGGGCAGAGTCGGCAGGCCAGCGCCGGCGACTGGATGGTGGACGCTGTCGACCAGTGGCACGAGGCCGTCGTCGTGGGCAACGAACCGGTGCGGCTGATGACCATCGACCAGGCCCCGCCGGGCAAGCCGGTGACCATCATGCGCAATCCCTGATACGCCAACGCTTGCATCCGCGCGCGCGGACAGGCAGCTTCGCCGTGTCAGTTCGTCGCACGCGAACGCTTGCCCCAGGGACCTCCATTGGCCGCTGTAGCCACGACGCCAGACGTCCTCTCCACGCTGATGTCCCGCATCGCCGCCGGTGAGCGCGAGGCCCTGCGACAACTTTACGACGCCACCTCCGCGAAGCTTTTTGGCGTCTGCCTCCGTATCCTCTCCGACCGCGAGGAGAGCGAGGACGTATTGCAGGACGTTTACGTCACCATCTGGCGACGAGCCGACCGTTTCGACGGCGCCCGCGCGAGCGTGATGACCTGGGTGTCCACGATCGCACGGAACCGTGCGATCGACCGTCTCCGCGCCCGCGGTCCGATGGCTTACGCCGAACAGGTGGACTACCTCGAGATCGCCGACGGGTCTGTGGGGGCCGAGGCGCTGCTCGAGGCCGCCGACGACAGCAATCGCCTTCAGGGATGCCTGAGCGAGCTGGACGACCGGACGGAAAAAGTCATTCGCACCGCCTTCTTCGAGGGGGTGACGTACGAAGCCCTGGCGCGCCGGATGGATGCGCCACTGGGGACGGTGAAAAGTTGGATTCGTCGGGGACTGGCGAAACTTAAGGGCTGTCTCGAGTCATGAGCGAAGCTCCCGATCTTTCCGAAGCCGAAGCCCTGGCCGCCGAGCACGCGCTGGGGGTTCTGAACGCCCGCGAACGGGCGGCTGCCGAGACCCGCATGGCCACCGACCCGGCGTTCGCCGCCGATGTCGAGGCCTGGCGCAATCGCCTGGCCCCCATGCTGGACTCCGTCGCCTCTGCGCCGCCGTCGCCCGAGCTATGGCGCCGCATCGAGCGGCTGCTGCCCGCCAACGACAACGGCGCGCTGATGAACCGCCTGAAGTTCTGGCGCAACTCGGCCATGGGCGGTTTCGCTCTCGCCGCCGCCAGTCTCGCGGCCGTGGTGGTCCAGGTGAACCAGCCGCCCGTCACGATCGAGAAGCAGGTCCCCGTCTCGCCGCAAGGCCAGTTGCTGAGCGCCAGCGTCGTCAGCCAGGACAGCCGCGTGCAGCCGCTCTTCGTGGCGGCCTATGACCCCGACCGCAAGTCGCTGATCGTCACCTCGCTGCTGCCGGAAGGCTCGGAGCGCGACAAGGTGCACGAGCTGTGGCTGATCGCCGGTCAGGACAAGCCGAAGTCGCTGGGCCTGGTCGAGAGCGGCAAGGCCAAGGTCATCGCCCTGCCGACCGAGCTTCTGGCCAAGATGGCCGACGGCGCGGCGCTGGCCGTCTCGCTGGAACCGCCAGGCGGCTCGAAGAGCCCCGACGGCCCATCGGGCCCGGTCATCGGCGTCGGCAAGCTCTCGAAGCTCTAGGCCCGGCATGATCCGTCACCTGCTGGCCGCCGCGGCCTGCCTGGCGCTTGCGGCCGGGTCGGCGCAGGCGCGTCCGATTTCGGACAAGGGCATGACGGTCGAGGAGGTCTCGGCCTGGCTGAAGTCGGTGGGCCACGAGCCCAAGATTCAGAAGACCGACGACGGCGAACCCTATGTGGAATCGGCCACGGCGGGCGGCGTGAAGTTCAGCGTGGATCTCTACGACTGCGCGGAGGGTCGGTGCCGGGCCCTGCAGTTCGTCGCCAGCTTCGACGTCAAGGATCCGGTCTCGGCCGACAAGGTGAACGCGTGGAACCGCAAGCAACGGTATCTGCGCGCCTACATCGACGACAGCGGCGACGTGACATTCGCCTATGACGCCAACGTCGCACCCGGCGGGACCTTCGAAGCGCTGCAGGATGACTTCGATGTGTTCCTGCAGATTCTGCCAGCGGCCCTTGAGCATATCGGCTGGTGAGATGAATACCCCATTCGAAGCGGAATGGCCCTGTGGGAGATCCTACACGTGCCGCAGCTTGTCGGGGTTGCGCATCACGTAGATGGCGGCGATCCGGCCGTCCTCGTCGGGCTCGAAAGCGAAGGTTTCGGGGCCATCGGCCATCTGCAGCAGCAGGCCCGGCGCGCCGTTGATGCGCACCGCCTCGACTGACTTCACGCCCATGTCGCCGTGGCGCCAGACGATGCCCTGGATCAGGCCCATGACGTCGTCGCGGCCCACCAGCACCCGTAGCGCCGCCGTCCGCTTGCCGCCGCCGTCCGAGACCATGATCGCGTCCTCGGCCAGCAGCTCGGACAACGCCTTCGTATCGGCGGTGGCGCTGGCGGCGGCGAAGGCGGCGGCCAGTTTCAGCGCCTTGTCATGGTCGACGGTGAAGCGAGGCCGCGCGGTCTGGACGTGCTCGCGGGCGCGGCTGGCCAGCTGGCGGACGGCCGACTCCTTGCGGTCCAGCGTCTCGGCCACCTCGGCGTAGTCCTGCTCGAAGACGTCGTGCAGCAGGAAGACGGCCCGCTCCAGGGGCGAGAGCCGCTCCAGCGCCAGCAGAAAGGCCACGGACACCTCCTCGGCCCGTTCCACCGGATCGGCGGTGAGGGGCTCGATGAGCGGCTCGGGCAGCCAGGGGCCTTTGTAGGCGGCGCGCTCGGCCTTGGCGGCGCGCAGGCGATCAATGCAGAGCCGCGTCGTCGTGCGCACCAGCCAGGCCGCGGGGTCGGCAACGTCGGCGCCCGCCCGCTGCCAGCGTAGCCAGGCGTCCTGTACGGCGTCCTCGGCCTCGCTGACCGAGCCCAGCATGCGATAGGCCAGCCGCTTGAGACGCTGGCGATTGGCGTCGAAGCCGTCGATCAGGGCCGCATCCATCGTCGCCATCCTAGGCCGCCAGCCGAAGGGGCGCGACCGTCTCTCCGGCGACCTTCACCCGCGAGCAGGTCTTGCCGTAGCCCAGCGCGTACTTGAGCGTCGGGTACATGCGAGACGCCACCAGGGCCAGGCCCACGGCCACGAGGGCCGGGTCGCCGAAACGGCGGACGATCTCGTCGCGCAGCGGGTCGCACGCCTCCATGTCGCGGGCCAGGCTGGCGCGGGCGAAGCGGTAGCCCAGCGCGGCGGTCTCGCCCATCGCCCGCTCGTCGCCGGCGATGATGGCGCGCAGGATCTGCGGGTCCACGCCGTTCGCAGCAGCGATGTCGACGCCCACCTGCACGCAGGGTCCGCAGTCCTCGGTGAGCGTGCCGTAAAGGCCGGCGGCGACCAGCAGCTCGCGCGGGGCGGCCGACGGGTCCAGGGCCTGCGTGCCCAGACTGAATTTCATGAGGCTCCAGGGCTTCACGCGCAGGACGTGGCGCATGTAGCCGGCGTCGTAGTTGAAGGCCTTCTCGAACTTGTCGAGGTAGCGGGTCAGGAAGGTCTTGAGCATGGGTCAGGCTCCGATCGTGCGGGGTTTGCGGAACAGGGCCAGGGCCAGCGGGATCGCGGCGAACAGGTAGACGCCTACGAAGTCGCGCTGGACGTCAGCCAGCGGGCTCGACCCGCAGGTGGCGTCGTAGACATGGATGGCCGCGTGCATCGTGAGCCACGCGGCCGCTGTGGCCATGGCCGCCCAGCCGGCGGCCGGCCGCCACGCGAACCAGGCCAGTCCCAGCCCGCACATGACGTAGATCGCGCCGATGTCCTTGATGAAGTGCGGGTTGAACGGTCCGGTCGTGACCACCCCCGGCACGGCGTCATACCAGGCCAGCGACGCCCCCAGCATCACCACCCCGTTGGCCCCCAGCAGCAGGGCCATCACCCCTGCCAGGTATCGATCCCACGCGCGCATCCACGCCCTCCATCCGGTCCTTTGCGCCTAGGACGGAGGGGCGGCGGCGGTTGTGACATCGTGGCGAATGACGTCGGCTTAGCCTTTGGCCGCGTCGGGGCGGTTCAGCTGAGTCCGCGCACCCAGGCCGGCAGGTCGGAGATGCTGGCCAGCTCCGCGAAGCGGGGGTGTTCGCCCGGGGGCTCGGCGACTTCGTGGGCCCAGGTGATGTGGTAGGGGATGTAGGCGCCCCAGGCGCCGGCCTCGAGGGCAGGCAGGATGTCGGAGCGCATGGAATTGCCGACCATCACGGCCTCTTCGGCGCCCGTGCCGAAGCGCTCGAAAACGCGCCGATAGGTGCCGGCGTCCTTTTCGCTGACGATCTCCACGCCCGCGAACAGTTCGCCCATCCCCGACGCGGCCAGCTTCTGCTCCTGGTGCAGCAGGTCGCCCTTGGTGATCAACACCAGGCGATAACCGTCGACCAGGTCGTGCAGCGCCTCCTCGACGCCGGGCAGGGGCTCGACGGGGTGGGCCAGCATCTCGCGGCCGGCGGCCAGGATGTCGGCGATGAGGCGGCCGGGCGGTTCTCCGCCGGCCAGTTCCATCGCCGTCTCGATCATCGACAGCGTGAACCCCTTCACCCCGTAGCCGTAGAGCCGCAGGTTGCGACGCTCCACCTCGGCCAGCTTGGCGTTGGTGGTGTCGTGGTCGGCGAAGTCGGCCAGCATCTCCCGCAACCGGTCCTGGGTCAGGCGGAAGATCGTCTCGTTGTGCCATAACGTATCATCTGCATCAAATCCGATAGTTGAGGGCATGTCTTGCGCTCCACTTGCGCCGTTGCGGCTGATCAGATCGACTACATAGCGGAGATGCTTGCCGACCCGGCATGGCGTCTCAGCGTCGAAAAGCGGTTCTGGCTGAAGGTGATCAAGCCGGACGGGTTCGACGCCTGCTGGCCATGGCAGGGCGCGCGGAAGCGGAGAGACCCGCGGCAGGCCTACGGAAGCTTCAAGATCGCCAGCTACGTCGCCACCCGCGCTCACCGGGTCGCGTATGCCCTCTACTACAACCGATCGCCGGGCGGCCTGCTGGTCTGCCATCACTGCGACAACCCGCAGTGCGTGAACCCGACCCACCTGTTCCTGGGGACCGTTCAGGACAACAGTGACGACATGGTGAGAAAGGGCCGGGCCCCGAAACTGGACATGCGCGGCCAGCGCAACCACGCGGCCAAGCTGGATGACCGGAAGGTCGCGGCCATTCGGGATCTGATCCGCGCCGGCCTGACGAACAAGGCGATCGCCACGCAGTTCGGCGTCACCCATCAGTTGATCAGCCGCATCCGGCGCGGGCGCTCCTGGGGTCAGCCCGCGATGCAGAAGCCCTACGAGCACATGAGGCGAGCCGCCTAGCCCTTCTTGGTCGCCGCCTCCATGGCGGCCAGGACGTCATCGGGCGCGAGCTTCGCGTACCGCTCGGTCGTGGAGGCGATGGTCTGGCCCAGCGCCTTGCCGACCATGTAGATCGGGACCCGCCGCTGCACCGCCCAGCTGGCGAACGTGTGGCGTAGGACGTGAGGGCTGAAGCCCGACACCCCGGCCTTTTCCGCGTGTGAGTTGACGGCTTTCGCGACCCTGTCGATGCGCTCCCCAGCCCAACTGATGACGTGGGGGCCGCGGCGGTGGCGGTAGGCGTGCGCGAGCATCCTGCGGACCTTGCGCGTCATCGGGGTCACTGTCCGCCGCTTCTTCGTCACCCGGCGGCCGGGCTTCCGAAAGTCGATCAACCCCGCGTCGAAGTCTACCCTGTCCCAGGTCAAGTCCAGGATCGCGCCAGTGCGGGCGCCGGTGTAGAGCGCCAGGCGCGTGAAGAGGGTGACGTGGTCGTGTCGCTTCCCGCGCGTCGGCTTGCGCATCTGACGAAGCATCGCGGCGACCTCTTTCCGGGTGAGCCAGCGCTCCCGCGGCGGGGCCGGGCTGAGCGTCAGCGCAGGCGGGCGATGATCCAGCTTCTTGTACTTCACGGCCCGGTTGAGGGCGGCCGACAGGACCGATAGGTCGCGCCGGATCGACTCATCGCCAGCCCCGGCCTTCCTGCGATGCTCGACGTATGCCTCCTGCTTCTCAAGCGTGAGGGACAGGGCCGGCGTGGCGCCGAAGAAGGGCTTGAGGTAGCGCATCGACAGTTCGGCGCTGTCTGGTCGCATGAGCTTCTTTGCGTGGCCTTCCCAGTACCATTCAAGCACCTGGGGGACGGTGAGGTCGGCGACTGGCGTTTCGGCCTTTACGAGGCGGAACGCAGCGAGGATCGCCTCTGCTTCTCGACGATCTGACGTGCGCGTTGAAGCGCGCTGCGAGCGTCCGCCCTCAAACCACTGGATGTACCAGTTGGGCGACGTTCGGATCTTGACGAGGGCATAGTCCGGCATTGCTCGAGATAGGCGTCCAGGTCGGCTTGTCGATACTTCACGAGGCGAGCGCTGACTTGGCAAGCCAGCAGGCGGCCAGACGAGCGCAGGCGGTCGAGGGTGTCGACGGAGACGCCAAGGTACGCCGCGGCGTCGTGGCGCGAAAGCGGCGCCGTCACAGCAGCGCCCCCTGCTCCGGCTCCGGCGCCGCAGAACCCGCATCGGCCGCGGTCTGGCGCAGCGCGGCGGCATAGTCGGTGTAGCGCTCCGACAGCGCCATCAGCCGGGCGCGATCGCTGAAGGTGACGTGGCGAGCGTCGGCGACCCGCTCCAGCAGGCGCGCGATGCCCTCGGCCTGGTCGGCGGTCTGCAGGGTGCGGGAGAAGCCGTCGGTCATGGAGTGGCTGCCCCCTCCTGCTGAAGCGCCTTAAGCATGGCTGCGAGAAGGGCCAGGGCGGGGGTGGGAGCCCATCCGGTGTCCATCCCCCCGCCTTGTGGAGACGTCAGCGACGCTTTCCACAGGTCGCCCCTCTTTCCGGGCGCTCTGTGCTGACCGAGGGTCACTTGCCACCCCGGCAGTACGCGGGTTACCAGCGCCAAGGCGGCGTCCAACGACCCGGTGTAGGCGGGCGAGGCGTACCGCGTGCCCTGGCTCTCAACCTCGCCGTTTCCGACGTGGCGCCACACGGCGATATGCTCCGGCTTCAGCCCGAGTTGCAGGCCGCGATGGAAACGGGTCGCGTGCTCGATGGCTGCGTCTAGCGCACGATCAGCCCCCGTCGCCCCCTCGACCCTCAACAGCAGATCGGAAAGGGCACAAGACACCTCAGACCGAGAGGGCGTGGTCCCGGGATGATTTCCTGTCCCCAGATGGTCACCTTCAGCTTTGGTCATCGCCACCGTCCTCCTCGCAGCGGTCGTTGAAACAGCCTTCGCAGACGATGGCACCGAACCGCTCAAAGCCTTCCGTGAAGTGCCGATCAGTGCAGAACACGTCGTCTCCGCAATCGGCGCACAGCGCGTCGGGCTCGTCGTCCTCGCCAAGGAGCACGTCGTCCTCGTCGTCTGGGTAGTCTTCCGAGTAGCCGCTCAGCGGGTTCGGGTGCAGGTTGGCCTTACCCATGTGCCTTCTCCGTCGTCCGGTGTTGATCCAACCACGCCAGCACAAGGCCGATGTCCGACACGCCCACGCGGCACATCAGGCGCGGCGTCAGGTCGCTCGTCGTGTCGTGGCGCATGGTGTTCGCGGCATCGACGCGGAGCCGCTCAGCGGCCAACCAGACGGCCAATGGGATCAGCCATTGCGGTTCTTCAGCTTTGGTCATGACGTCTTCCTCAGAGCTTCGCGGCCGGAGAACACGTACTCGCCGCACCACTCGAAAGGCAGGCGATGGGCGATCTTCGGGTAACGCCAGCACTCGTAATAAAAAGTGCGCGAGCCGCGTTCGACGGAACTTCGCCAGAACCGACAGTCGGCGCACGTATCGGACGGCAGCACGCGCTTGGTCTCACCCATGTTCCTTGCCTCCGGTCTTCCTCAGAGCTTCGCGGCCTGCTTCTGTGATGCGGTAGGCCGCGAAACCGCCGCGCAGGTAGGTGCAGCTTTCGACGTACCCAGCCTTTATGAGGCGCGAGGCGATTGAGCCACCAATGCGCCCCGCCCCCTGCGCCTTGAGGCGCTTGCGGTCGCTGATCGCGCCGCCGATGTCGGCTGGCGTGGCGTACTGATCGACGCCGGAGAGCTAGGTAAGCGCGCGCTCTTGGGGCGGCGTCAGCTTGGTCTCAGCCATGTTTCTTGCCTCCGGTCTGGAGGGCGGAACGGACCTCTTGCAGGCGAGCGCGGCTTTCGGCGTCGAACATCTCGCCCATGCAGCACGCGCACTCGACGCCATAGTCACCGCGCTCCGGCCGCTTCTGGTAGGCGTCCCACTCCTCAAGCTCGGTCACGGCCCACGACAGGTGGGAGGTCAGACGCTCTACTTCCTGCTGGGAAGCGGAGAGGGCTTGTTCTGCGGCGATGGCTCGGTCGGCCAGTGCGCAGGTTTCGACCCACACAGTATCAAAACTGATGTTGCCGTCGTATCCGCGCGATGTCTTGGCATCCAGCAGCCAGCCGGTTTCTCGCTTCCCGGCGTCCTCCAAGTACGCCAGCTTTCGCTCAGCGCTGCCCGCTCGCCGATCCGCCTCGTCCCTCTCTCCCTCAAGCCGTTGGATAAGGGAGGCGGCTTCGGTGAGGAGTTCACAGAGTTGCGGCCATGACCACGTGAGGATCATCTCGCGCTCAGCGGCGGCTTCCTTCAGCCTTTCAGTCAGGTCTTTGGTCATTGGGGATCACCTGGAGGAGAGGGGTTTTGCATCCTGGGAACTTGCCCGTTCGACCTGTCGCGGCGACCACTCTTCGCCTTCGGCTCGGAGGCAACTGGACGCGGCGAGCGGCGGCGAGCGGCGGTGGCGCGCTTGTTCACCCGAGCTGCCACGCCGATCACGTCGCCACGCGCGGCAAACGCGATGTCGTGAACAAGCCCGCAGTCGCAACAGGTCCAGCGGGTCACTTCGTCGCTGCGGACCTCAAAGGGCTCGCCGTCAGTTCGCTGAATGTACCTCATGGGCGATCTCGCGTGAGTTTGACGCCCTGCGCCGTCGCTTCGCGCGCGGCGGCTTCAAGCTTCTCCACGGCGACGGTGGAAAACACAGACTCAAGCGCGCATTTGCCTGCTGGCGTGTAGTTCGGGTCGCGCCCACAGGGGTCGCCAAGTGCGACGATGCCGCCGCACCAGGAGCAGGGGGTAACGTCTGCCCGTTCACCGTCACGGTGCGCCACGCGGGCTAGTGGCAACTTGAGATAGCCGTTGCCATTGGGCTCAAATTCAACGCCGTCCGCATCTAGCGCAAGCGCCTTTGCGGGCACGCGAACAATGGCGCGCTGTCCCGACAGGCGAATGAAGTGCCCGGGGAACCAACATTGCGCAGGCGGATCGTCGTCGTTATGGAACCACGACCACGTCAGCGCCTTGATCGGGTCTCCCGGCTCAAACGCGGGGCGATAGCCTGGGCAGCGATGCTTTACAGACGTGATGCCGAGCCCCTGGATGGACCGGGCAATCATTTCACGCGTCGGGCAGCTAGTTGCTGGATACATGCAGGTGTGGCAGGTGCGGAAGACGGTCACGACGCGCCCCCTTCCGACTGGCACTGAGCGTCACATGCGCCCGGGCCGTCAGGCCCCGCGCCAGCACTGTCGGCAACGGATGAACCATCCACCCGCCCCGACGTCTCTGTGAGTGGGTCTGGTTGTGCGAGGGCCAGCCAGATGTGTTCGGTCACCTTGAGCGGGCCGTCCTTATCGCCTCCCTGGCATGCTGCGCGGGCGGCTTCCTCGGTCGGGAACTTGTCGGCCACATTCGGGTCCACGGCCCAGCCGTGCCCCTTGGGCGTGGTCGTGTAGTAGCGTGTCTCGCCAAGGTCGTGCCGCTCGATCAGCCAGGCCGCGTGACGAGACGTATCAGGATGGGGGAGGGGAAGAATGGGTTCATCCGGTGGAAGATTGCCTTCGTCGCTCCGCTCCGATCCGACAGGCTGCACTTCGCTGGAAAGGGCGACTAACGCGCCCGCCAGCTTCGAGGTCGCCGCTTCGACCGCACGGTCGCGCTTCGGCCCGATGGGTGCTCCCGCGTTGACCACGGCATCGCGGATAGCTGAGGCGATCAAACGCTTGAGTTCGCCCTGGGTCATCTTTCACCCCCTTCGATCTTGGTGGGACAGGGCTGTTCGACGGTCACGAGTGCAGCCTTGCAGTAGTCGGGCGCGCCATCGCAGCCGTTGACGCAGTCGATGTGGCCGCAGCCGCCCCGCCATGGCGTGATCGGCAGAAAGCGCGCCGCGCGAGTTTCGTCATCCAGCGCTGTCCGCAGAGCCTCCCATGCGCCGCGTGGAACCGAGACGCATCCTGCGTCGTCCTTAATCTGCAAGCCGCTGTCGATGACGCGGTGAGCAGCGGCATGAAGCGGGCTCACGCCTTGCCTCCTTCCAACTGGCAGGCTGGGCAAGGTGCTTCGTGCAGCGGCCCCCACCAGTGGTGACCGCAGGTTCCGCACTCGTGCCCTGTTTCCGTGTGACGGGCGGCGGGCTTTGCGGGGCACTCCTCTTGCTTGGCGAGGTGGCGTGCTAGCTCTGCGTGGGCCGCCGCCATGGCATCCCGCGCCTTGATCCACGCGTCCGAACCCATCGGGTGGTCGATGGCGATCTCATGCCCGTCCGCCGTAGCCGTGACGGTAAGCACGAAAGCCCCGTCCGCCTGACGGGGCTCGTCCGCGTTCGCTGTCGGATCAGAAGACACCTGCGTGGCTTGGGCAGGTTCCCGGAGTGAACCATTCTCGCTCACTAGGGGATCAGCACGACGGTTCCAGGCTGCGATGATCCGGTCGGCCTTGGCGAGCGTCTCCTGTCGCCCTGGCGCGCAAGCATGCTCCCGCCCCGGAACATCAAGCCAGCGCCAGTAAAAGGGCTCGATGATCCTCGCAATCTCTTCTCTCAGCTTGTTCAAGACACGGTCCTCTGAAGGGGTCATGCGGCTTCTCGCTGGGCTTCCGCGGCCAGGATCGCGCGGCCGAGCAGTTCGGGGATAATCGGCGGGTTCAGGTTCCCGAGGGCGTGCACTCGCTCCACCCGGTTGGAAGCCCCATGAACCACTCGCACCACGTCGGGTTCAGGCTCCCAAGAAACGCGTTCTGCCCGTGCGATTGCAGTCCCGACCGGCGCGAGGCCATGAGCGTTGGGAGAAGTATCGTGGCCGTCAGAGACAGGTCGCCGCGGCTGCCCCGCTGGTTCGGGCCGGCATGGCTGGCGTCCGATGCTCGCCAGGTGGGAAGAAGCGACTTGACGTTGCGCGACGATCCAGAGGCGATCACGGATGTGGGGTGCGTCAAAGGCGGCAGCCGGTAGGCAATGCCATTCCGCATCGTACCCGAGCGCGGCCAGGTCTCCGAGAACTCGACCGAAGTCAGCTCCCCCGTTGATCGAAAGGAGGTTTGAGCTGTTCTCCAGCAGCAAGCCGCGGGGTCGAAGCTCGCCAGCCAGGCGGGCAACTTCCGTCCATAGTCCACACGGTTGCCGCCGCAGGTAGGCGAGATAGGGGTTGTCGCGGACCCGGCCGCGGTCGGCCTTGCCGGTGTCGGTCTTCGCCAGCTTCGGCCCGCGCTCCTCGCGCTTGGCCTTGCGGTCCTCGGCGAGCAGGCGGCGTGCTGCCGCGACGTCTCTGGGGGAGGGGCGGGTCATGCGGCAGGCTCGTCGTCGGCAGCGAGCAGTTCGGCGCGCTTTTCGTCCCAGGCTCGCTCAAGAGCGGCCTTCAATTCGGGGTCGGCCTCGGCCAGATCGGCGTACAGCCCGGCAGCGGCGGCCTTGATTGCGTCCAGTTTCACCACGTTCGGGGCGCTGGCGATCCGTGCGGAGAAGGCGTCGGCCCGCTGCCCAAGCGTCATGTCGCTCGGTGGGGCGGCAATCTGCGATCGCGTTGCGGCCGGCGCCTGCAGGACGCGCACCGTGTAGGGCGTGCGCTTGGCGCGCGTCGCGGTGAGCGCCATCGTCATGTCGCGCTCGATGTGGCTCATGTGGCTAATGCGGATGCCGCCGACGGCGATCCCGCCGAACATCACCTTCTCGTCGCGGTAGAGCGTCATGCAGCGGCCGACGTAGTCGTTGCCCTGCGAGCCCCAGGCGAAAACCAGGACGCGGCGCATCGACTTGCAGGGCTTGTAGGGCTTGCCCTCGTCGCCTTCGAAGTGGACGGCGACAGGCTGGTCAGGCTCGGAGCATCCCCGAACCTTCGTGACCTTGATCGTCTTCGGCCCGGCGATCAGATCGTCGGCGTTCAGCTGGTCGCTCTTCGGAGCGATCATCGTCGAGAGGTCGGTCACGTCATGATCTCCATCGGGGCCCGACGTTCGGTCGGGTACAGGCGGCGGCTTTTCACTGCGGCGTAGTAGGTGTCGATCACCTCGGCGACGCGCGCCTCAAAGGCGGTCGCGGCCTCGGCGATGGCTTCCTGAAACTCGGCGATCGGCTCGACCGGGATCAGGTCCATGGGCAGGCCGCCGCTGTAGGAGAGGAAGTGCAGCCACTCCCGTTCCGAGATCAGCAGCGCGCTCTGGCACTGGATCACGTGCTCCTGCGGGACCTCGCCCTTGACGATGGTCTCGACCTGGAACCGCTGCTTCCGAGACTTCGCCTCGATCAGCCCGATCTCGCCGACCAGGCCGTCCGGGGAGTAGCCGAGCGTGAAGCCCCAGCGGTCGTTCGTGATGAAGCCGCAGTCCTCGACCGGCGCGTAGTGCTGGCGGTAGTGGTCGCGGGCGTCGACCTCTTCCTCGTGGCCGCGCATCATGTCGTAGGACGTGAAGCCCTCCTCGACCCAGCCGGAGATCCGCTGCGCCGCGATCTCGAAGACGTGGGCGCGGGAATCCTGGTTGTCGGCGACCTTGAGCTTCGGCGTGATGATGCGGCTCATCTCGCTGGCGGTCAGCTTGCCGCGGCGAAGGTCGAGCCACTCCTGCGTGCCCTGGGCGACGTTGCGGTGATAGACGATGCCCTTGGGGAGGTTGCCGGGGATCGCGTTCATGCTGCCCTCACGACGGACAGGCGCGGCGTGTAGGCGCGCTCGCGGGTGACGGTCGTGGTGACGCGCTCGACGACCAGGCCGGGGAACTCGCGCTTGCGAGCGGCGACCCACGCGCGGGCGATATCCTCGTCCGGCGACGTGAAGACCGTCCGGCCGGCGGCTGTGACCGCCTCGTATTCGGTGCGAGACAAAGCTCAGGCTCCTGGGATGTTGATGAGCATCGCCACGCCCAGCAGGAGGGCGGCGACGGCGTAGAGGCGGGAGGCGGCGGCGATCACGCGGCTGCGCCCGCATCCACGGCAATCCGAATGGCCGTGCGGACGTCCTCGCGCCACTTCGCGACGACCGGGCTCGGACGTTCACGCAGGAGCGCCGAGAGGTTGCCGTCGGTCTGCTGCAGGACGCGTAGGGCCGCGTTGAGGGCCAGCTGCGCGGCGAGGGCGTCGACGATCTTGCCGGCCGGTATGCCAGCCCTGACGAAGCCGGGGACGTCGGGAAGGTCGCCCAGCGTGCGCGTCGGCGCGGCTGGGGTGGGGCGAGTCAGCATCAAGCCGCCTCCGGCCCGCGCGGCGCCAGCACGATCAGCATCGCCTGCAGCGCTTCCTGGGCCTGCATGATCGCCCGCACCGTCGACTGCCGATCGACCTCCGACGCGGTGTGCACGAACGCTTCCGCCGACGTGCTGGCGTGCATCACGCTCAGGGTCAGCTCGGCCCGGATGCCCGCCAGCTTCAGCCGGTCGGAGAAGTCGATGGCGCCGGTTGCGGGGCGGGCCTCGCGCGGCGGGAAGGGGGTCACGGTTCCGTCGGCCACGTCAGGCCTCCTCGCTCTCTTGGATTTCGGTCATGCAGGCGTCGACGCTCGGGCCGTGGCCGCAGCGGTTGTCCTCGGGGCCGTCGTAGTCCTCGTGGACGTAGAGCCACGCGACCGACCGCCAGTCGGGGTGCGCCGTGAAGTCGTTGCGGTAGATCAGCCAGCTGCCGTAGCGGATCGGCTTCTCGCGGCTCACCCACGGCAGCAGGGGCGGAAGGCTGGTGGCGGCTTCGGCCATCAGATCGGCCTCCCGCTCATGACCACCAGCCCAAGGGCGATGGAGCCGAACAGGGCGAGCGCGAAGATCGCCACGGCCAGGATTTGGAGGAGGAGGTCGCGCATCACGCCACCTCGCCGGGCTCGTGATCTTCGGCCCAGCGTTCGAGCGCGCCGTCAGCGCAGTCGTCGCAGACCAGATCGCCAAGGACTTCCCAGCACTCGACGTTGGGGCTGGCGAAGTCGTCGCCTGACACGCCGCATTCGACGCACGAGGACAGGCTGTGGAAGATGTAGGGCTTGCGGGTCATCTACGCCGCCTCGGCTTGAGGCTGGGCCATCGCCACGCGGGCGGCCTGGACGCGCTCGGAAAGACCGGCGAGATCACCGATGCTGCACCGCGCCGCGAACGCCGCCATCTTCGCACGCTCGGCAGCGGCCGGCGCTTCGAGCGCCGGGTTGCCGACGTCTTCGCAGTGAATGTGCGTCGCCCAGAACACCGGCAGCCCGCCGGTCCCGAGGATGTACTCCTCGTACGCGCTGTCGGCCCGGAGCGACGCCCCAGCCTCCACCGCTGCTGTGATCAGGGCGACCTCGTCAGCCGTCAGCGCACGCAGGCCGCGGTTCAGCGGGTGCGACGCGGCGCGGGCGATCTGTTGTTCGGCGGTTTGCATCGGTGAACCTCGTTTGTGAGGTCACCATGTCAGTCAACACGGAACGTGTCAACACGGATCGTGTTGGTCGATCATTCGCCGCCGAACAGGTAGCAGAGCGCGCGCCCGACGATGAAGCTGAGCGCCGACAAGCCGGCGATCACGTAGGCGAAATCGGGCTCGTCTCGCAAAGCTATGAAGAAGAGAACGCCCCAGCCGGCCGCCCCGGCCAGCCCAGCCCAGTAGCAAAGCCGCCCGGCGCGCTGGCCAAGCGACGGATCGGGGTCTCCAAAGTCAGGCGCGAAGAGACTCATCGCGGCGTCATCGCGGTGACGATGGCGCCCCAGGTGACCTCTTGATCAAGCATCGGCCCCTCGTTCTGCGAGATGAGGTGGTAGCGCCCGTCGGCGCCGGCGCGCTTGAGCTGCTTCACCACCACCCGACCGTCTGGCAGGCCCAGGACGCAGAGCCGGCCGAACATGTCGGGCGTGATCGGCGAGCGGACGTCGTCGTAGTAGACCAGCCATTCCGAGAGCAGGGGCCCCAGGCTTTCCCCCCGGCTCTGCAGGGCGACAGTCTTCGCGGTGGCATTGTGCGGCGCTGGCACTTCGTCGAACGGCCCCTGACCCTCGGCGAACAAGATCGCCTCAGCGCCAGCCTGGACGTAGCCCACGACAGGAACGGTCGTACGTGGCTCGAGGTCCTCGGCGCCGCGGCCGTATAGAATCCATTCGGGCCGCTTCCCGACTATGGGAGCCAGGCGCTCGGCGACGTCGGGCCGGATGTTGTTCTGGCCATTCTCCAGCGCGCCGATACTCGACGGCGCCATATTGGCCCTCTGAGCAAGAACCGTCCGGTTCATGCCCGCGGCCACGCGCGCCTGTCGCAGTCGTTCCCCCGGCTCCATCCCCAACACGTGCCACGGCGACACTACACGGGTCATGTTGACCAACAACACGATACGTGTCAGTCCTTGTGCATGTTCTTCGCGCCGATCATCACCGACTGGGGCATCGCCGAGATGGCGCTCGCCCTTGGACTGCCGACAAAGAACGTCCGCCGCTGGGTGGATCTGGACTCGATCCCGGCCGACTGGTTCGCCGCCATTGAGCGCGCCGCCACGGCGGCGGACAAGCCTGAGATCACGGTGGCGCGGCTGGCCGATGTCGCCGAGCGGCGGCGCCTCGCCAGGAACGCCGCCTGATGGAGACGTTCGAAACCAAGGTCTACTTCGCGCGAGCCGCTCGGACCGGCCACGTGAAGATCGGCGCGTCCTATCAAGTCAAGAACCGCCTGAAGCTTTTGGCGGCGGCCATCAAAAGTCCCGTTGAGCTGCTGGTGACCACCCCCGGCGCAAGACCCTTGGAGACCAGCTTTCATCTGCTGTTTTGGGACCTTCACGTCGGCCATGAGTGGTTTGAGGCAAGCCCGCGCATTGACGCTGCGGTGATTGCACTTCGTGAAGGCTGGCTGGATTTCTCCAAGCTTCCGGTGGGGCGCAGCCCGATCATCAGCGCTGCCATGAAGCGCGCACGGGCGGCCAGGATGCTTGCCCAAGCGGACGCCGCCTGACCATGGCCGCCCGCCGCTCGCCCTTCACTGCACAGCAAGAGGTCCGCATCCGCGAGATCGTGCGGGAGGAGATGCGCGAGCGGGAGGCTGAGCGGGCGGCGGCGCGGCGCGAACTCACTGCGAAGTTTAAGGATCTCCGCGAAGCCGTTGCTCCGTCGAAGCCCGGAGGAACTGAAGATGCTCAGTGACATCCGCTGCGACGTCCGAAAGCCGATGCCTGTCCTCGTCGGGGAGCGTGGTGATCGGGCCGAAGATGCGGCTGATCGCGCCGGGCGCCATGTCTTCGATCTCGACGATGACGCGCTCAAGGACGACTTCAAGGGCCATGCCCTGGACCATCTGCCGCCGCAGGTCCTCAAGGTACTCCGCTTCATCCATACCCCGATCTCCCGTGAACTTTCGCCAGTTCCGACGGGAGCACGCCGCGTCAGCCTGAGCAATCGGGCTGGCGCGGCCTCTGTGGGGTCGTGCTGATGCGCCGCTCGCCCTTCATGACCACGCTGATCGCGGTGGCTGTGTGCATCGGTTCCGGCGCCTTGTTGGGCGCGGTGCTTGCGGTGCTTGCGCACGCGCTTGGGTTGGCCTGACGCATGGCCCGCCTGCAGCATCAGCGCATCGAGTTCGCAGCGGCGGCCGAGTTCGTGGCCGTACATCACCGGCACCACACCCCGCCAGTCGGCCACCTGTTCAGCATCGGGGCCTATCGCGAGGCAGGCCTCGTCGGCGTGGTCATTGTTGGCCGCCCGGTTGCCCGTGGCCGCGATGACGGCCTGACCGCCGAAGTGACCCGGCTCTGCGTGCGCGACGACGAACGCAACGCCTGTTCGTTCCTGTACGGCAAGGCCGCCCGTGCGGCGCTGGCGATGGGGTTCCGTCGGATCGGAACCTACACCCTCGCGCGTGAAAGCGGCGCGAGCCTGCGGGCCGCTGGCTGGGTCGTGATCTCGGAGATCAAGGGGCGCAGCTGGGACGCGCCGTCCCGCCGGCGCACCGACAAGCACCCGACCGAGAACAAGCTGCTGTGGGAGTCCGCGTAGATGCTCGGCGCTGCCTTCAGCATTTTCGCGGTTCTGGTGGCCCTGGTGGTCGGCTGGGTCGCGGTGGCGTCGGCCGGCGGCGATCCCGTCGTTCACGACAGCGACGATCATGGGGGCGGCCAGTGACGGCGGCCTCAGCAATGCGCACGGCTTACTCCAGTCGGCTGTGCGTGGCGTCCAGCGGCGAGTACCCCCCCGTCGCTGGGCGTCGAATTTCGCCCTCATTGGGCAGCGCGATCACCCGAGGCGCAGCAACGCCCCGGTGTCGCGATCTGATCGGCCAGCGCAGCAACGCGGGCCGAGTTCAACGCAGCGGCGCGTTCGAAGGCGCTCGCAGCGTCCGGGTATTCGCGCTGGGCAGCTCTGAAGGCCCCGGCGCGGGTCGCGTAGCGTATCAGTTCAAGCGTCGTGCTCTGCACCTCCATGTCGTCGTCGCTCCCGTGTTGCGAGAAGCAGCATGACGGTGACCTACGTGGATGTTCTCGGTTCCGATGGGGAGAAATTCCCCATCCTGATGCTCGACCGTACTCGCGACGGCCTGGCGGCTTACTGCGCGACACGATGGCCGGTTGGGCGGCGAAAGTCGGTCGCGAAAGAGTGGGGCCTGTCCCCCGACGAGTCTCGCTCAGTGTGTGAAGGGTCTGCTTCCCAAGCGACCCTGGACAAGATCTGGCGCCACCCCCGGGGCGGCTGGACGGTTCTGCTTCCCGTCATGGGCGCCGTGATCGGTCAGCCCATCCATGAATTCTTCCGCGCCCAGATGAAGGCCGCGGCAAAGGCTCAACAAGATGCCCTGGAACACGAAGCCCTCGCAAGGGCGGCTTACCGGCGGCTGGCGTCTGACCCTGACGCTCCTCGCCATGATCGGAACGATGCTGCGCCAGTTGGGGAAGCCCGGGATGGCGCTGGAGCGGTGGGCCCTGACCAAGCTCGGGGTGTGGCGCGATGAGTAGCGCGATCGGGCCTGGCGACTGGGTGGAGTGTGTCCGCGATGGTTCGGCCGTTCACGGCTGGTCGCCGCTGACCGTCGGCGCGATCTATCGAGTCCGAGACCTCGTCGAAGAGGGTTATCCCGGCGGTCGCGTCGTAGCGGGCGTCACGCTGCATGAGGTGGCGACGCCGCCCGGAGAGGTTGGGTTCTGGATTGAACTCTTCCGCCCGATCTACCGCCCCCGCGCCGACCTGATCGAAAGCCTGAAAGCCCCCGCGCCGGACGCCGTGCGCGAGCTGATCTCGGAGGACGCATGAGCCTCCGCATCTCCAGCACCGGCATCTGCTGGCGGCCCGGCCGCTGGCTCTTCGCCGCGCACAACGTCTTCACCGCCCTTCCGAACATCGAGACCCACCCCGACGGCGGCTGGTCCGCCTGGTGGCTGTGGTTCGAGGTCTCGCGGGCCTGACTGAATGGGAGCCGGCCCATCCGGCGATGAAAGGGAGATGGGCGATGGCCCGATCCAAGAAGACCGGCGGCATCGGGCACAACTCCGAGCCGCTGACCGAGGAAGAGCTGAGCGCTCTCACGGTCCACTACGAACTGAAGATCACCGAGGCCCAGCGCACGGTCGACGCCATCATGGTCGACCTCAAGTCGGCCCGCGACGTCGTGAACGGCCACTTCAAGCGGATGACGGCCGACCTGGGCTTCACGCGGAAGGAGTTCGAGGCCGAGGTCATCACGCTCGGCCGGATGACCGAGGCGCAGTACCTGAACCACGAGAAGAAGCGCGCCCGCCTCCACCGCCTGGCCGGTCGCAAGCCTGGCGAGCAACTCGACCTCGTCGACGCCATCGCCGACACCGTCGACGAAGCCCTGATCGCGGAAGGCGACGGCTACCGCGCCGGACGCCGCGCCGATGATCCGGTCCCGCCGGCCGAACTCAGCACGATCTTCCATCAGGACTGGATGCGCGGCTACCACGCCGGCCAGGAGTACAACGGCCTGCAGCTGGTGAAGGCCGCCGAGATCCTCGCGCGTCCGAAGCCCGGCGAGATGGCCGCGGCGCCGGAGGAGAGCACGCAGCCGATCCCCGAACCCGGCACGCCTGAGCACGACGCCGCACTGCGGGCTTCCGAAAGGCTGGCCCGCGAAAGCCTGGGCCTCGTCCCCACGGCGGCCGAGCAGGACTTCGAAGAGGCCGACGGCGGCCGCACGATCCGGGCGGTGGCGTGACCGTGGCGGCGCTCGTCCTCAGGCTGAACGGCGAGCCCCGCGGCAAGGGGCGACCGCGCGTAGATGCGCGCGGCGCCTTCCCGCGCATCCACACCGACAGCAAGACCGCCAAGTACGAGCGCAGCGTCCGCGCCGCCGCTGCCGCCGAGATGGACGGCCGCGACCCCTTCGAAGGGCCCGTATCGGTGGCCCTGCGGTTCCGCATGCCGATTCCACGGAGCGCCACCAAGCGCGTCCGAGCTGCGATGGCCGCCGGCGAGATCGCTCACACCAGCCGGAGCGACTTGGACAATATGGCCAAGGCTATCCTTGATGCCCTCAACACTGTGGCCTTCGCGGACGACGCTCAGATTTGCCGGCTCTTCTGCACGAAGGTGTACGCTGAGACGCCGGGCGTAGACGTCAAGGTCGAGGCGTTCGCCCCTCAGGCGGGGGCAGAGCAATGATCCCCGGCGTCATGTGGAGCCGGCTCAATCGCCGCTGGCGGGCCGTGCTGAGCGGCTACGGCAGCAACGGCTACATCGGAGAGTACCGGACCGTCGAGGAGGCCATCGCCGCCCGGCAGGCGGCGGAATTGGCAGTAGACGGCCGATTGCACGATCAAGCTCAGGCCGAGATGGATGGCGACATTGGTCGCGTGCCGCTTTGGGCCCGCCGCGGTCGGCTGGTCGGCTGGGCCATCGTAGATGCCGCGGACCTGGCGCTCGTCGCAGGTTCGCGATGGGCATCGCGCGGCCCCGGCTATGCCGTAGCGCGTATCGATGGCCGTGCGATCGATATGCACCACGTCATCCTGCCCGGCGACTTCGTACGAGACCACATCAACGGTGATGTGCGCGACAATCGCCGCGCCAACCTGCGCGCATGCAGCGCAGCGGAGAATGCGCGCAACACCGCCCCGACCAAGGGTCGCGGGCTCTACAAAGGCGTCTCCGTCACCGCCGAGGGCACTTACCGCGCCCGGCTAATGCTCAACCGACGCGAAATTTGGCTCGGCCGGTACGACACGCCGGAGGAAGCCGCTCGCGCCTACGACCGGGGAGCGGTCGAGCATTTCGGCGCATTCGCCCGCCTCAACTTCCCGGTCGAGGCCCTCCAGCCCCAGGAGAATGGCCAGTGAGTGGATGGCCCGACGAGCACGTCGAACGCATGCTGACCCTGTGGAAAGAGGGCCTTTCGGCTTCCCAGGTCGCGAACACCATCAACGCGGAAATGCGCACCTCCTACTCGCGCAGCGCTGTCATCGGCCGCATCCACGGCATGGGCCTGCCGAAGCGGCCCAAGGACACCTGGCTGGTCGGCCAGCGCATCGAGAGCCGGCGCCGCGCCGAAGCGGCGAGGATCGCCCGTGCCAGCGTCCCGCCGAAGCCGCCCAAGCCGGAACCCAAGCCGCGGCACGTCTATCTGCGGTACGCCATGACCGCGCCGGTCGCGCCGGTCCTGCCCTCGACGCTGCAGCCTGCGGTCACACCGCCACCGCCGCCCGTGGAAGACAAGCCCGGCCTGGCCACGATGCTCAGCATCCAGGCCCACATGTGCCGCTGGCCGATCGGGGATCCCCAGGACGCCGACTTCACGCTCTGCGGCCAGCGCAAGGCTGACGGGAGGCCGTATTGCGCGGGCCACGCCGCGCGCGCGGTGAAGCCGATGGCTGAGACGGCGAAGAAAGCCACGAACGAACTGATCAGGAGCCTGCGCCGCTATGCGTGAGCCCAGCGTCCTCAGCGCCATGAGGAGCCGCGCCGAGGCCGCAGAGGCGGCGCTGGCCGAAGCCGAGGCGCTGATTGCCGAACTGCACGAGCAGGTGTTCCGCGCCAATGCGGCGGCCGTGCGGCTGGCGAACCTGCTGTTCCGCGCCGTGCGCCGGAGGATGGCGGCATGAGAGTATCCGCCGACCTGATCGCCGGTTGTGTCGTCGAGGCTGCGCGGGCGCGCAACGAGGACCCGGCGCGTTACCCGCACCTGTCCGAGGGGGTGCTGATCAACGCCGCTCTCGCGCTTTCGAAGATGGCCAGTATCAAGCCGAGCGCGGCGCTGGAAATGCTGACGGGCGAGCGTTCCGCGCCTGAGCCCGTGCCGTTCAAGCGCCAGGAGGCGGGCCGCAAGTCGCGCGACAATCGCGACGCCCAGGTCGTGGCCGAGCGGCAGGGGCGCGACCGGAGACCTGTCGGCGCCCATGCCCTTCAGCGCAGCGAGGAGCGCGGCTTGTTCGGCACCGACCGCGTGCTGGCGGCCATGCGCGCGAACTGTGGCCCCGATGGCGTCGTGCTGCTGTCTCGAGGCGATCTGGCCAAGGCCGCCGACGTCAACCCTGCGTCGTTCGAATACTTCCTCGACGCGCTGGTCTGCCGCAAAGCCATCACGGTCATGGCGGGCGGCCATGGGGTCAGGCGCTTGATCCGGCTTGTCGGCGACTACAGCGCCGCAGTGAAGGCCAAGCCGCTGCCCCAAGAGCCGCTTCTGCCGGCCCCAGCGCCGCGCCCGGCGCGCGCTCGGTATGTCTCAGACCTTCCGCCGCAGCCCGCCCCCGCGCCGCCTACGGTGGCCGCTGAGCCCGTTGCGTTGGTCGACGACACTCCGATCGCCGGCGCCCGCCCGAACAGCATCCTGGCGCTCGGCTATCGCACCTGCCGCTGGCCGACGAACGACCCCCCGGCTGGCCGCGGCGACCTCACCACCTTCTGCTGCGCTGAGACCGGGGAGGGCGAGACCTACTGCCCCACGCACGCGGGCAAGGCTCGAGGGGCATCCACCGGCCGGACCTGGACGCCCGAGCAACGCGCCGCCGCTGCAGCCCGAGCCATCTCGCGCGCCACCCTGAAAGCCGCGCAGGGAGCCACCGCATGAACGATACCTGCCCCCACTGCGCAGAACTGGCCGAGCGGGTCGCCTGGCTGGAGTCCGAACTCGGCATCCAGCGCGCCGAAACGCGCGTCACAAAGGTCGCTACGGCCCTGCGCGTAAACCCCCAGGCCGCCCGCATCATCCTGGCGCTCTACGACGCCAAGGGCCGCGTCGTGACGAACATGCAGCTGTGGGACGCCATTCCCCAGGTCCGCGATCCCCACTTCGACGACGAGCGCGCGCCGAAGCTGCTGGACGTCGTGATCTGGAAGGCGCGGCAGGCCCTTCCGGGCTGCATCAGAACCATCCACGCGCGCGGCCGGCAACTGACGCCTGACGGCATGGCCAGGGTCGCAGGCGTGCTCGACGAACAACCGCAGGCCATCGCCGCATGACCCAGACCAATCCCGATCCCCGCAAGAGTTTGCCCTCTTCACAACCCGGTCGACGTCGTTCTGCAAACCCCGGCGATAAGTTTGGCCGGCTGACGGCGATTCAAGCCGCCGGCACGCGACGAGGTCACACGATGTGGTGCTTCGCTTGCGAGTGCGGGACAGAGAAGGTCCTGCATCTCAGCAAAGTAGTGGCTGGCACGACGGTCTCGTGCGGCTGTTATCATCGCGAACGCTTGGCGGCTCGGCCGCTGGTGAACCTTGCTGGCGTGCGCTTTGGGCGGTTGGTTGCGATTGCGTGGATACCGCCCGCGCGCAGCGGCACTAAGGGGCGGTGGCGCTGCGAGTGCGACTGCGGAAACGAGCACCTTGTGCCCTCCGACCATCTTCGGCGCCGGAAGGAGCCGGTGCGCTCGTGCGGATGCATTCGGGCAGAGATTCTGGCGCGTAACGTCGGCAATCCCGCGGCGGCAGCCAGGGCTCGCCATCAAGCGAAGCGGCGCCTCCGCATCCGGGAAGACGTGTTCACTGGCCAAGACGAGCGCCAGATATTTGCCGCTCAGCGCGGCCGTTGCGCAGCGCCCAACTGCCGCGCCCGCCTGACGGCTTATCACCGTGATCACATTCAGCCTTTGAGCAAAGGCGGCCCCCACAATCGGCGCAACATCCAGTTGCTCTGCCCGATCTGCAACATCCGGAAGAATTCGCAGGATCCCCTTCAGTGGACCAGGAAGATGGGGCCGTTGCTGTGACGGCGCAGGCTCCGAAAGAAGACCCGCGCGTGAAACGCTGCGCCCGCTGCGGGAAGCCCGGCGCTCCGTGCGGCCAGGCCGGGCAGTGGTTCTGCTGGGGACACGAACCGGCCGACTGGCGCGCGCCTGAGCGGAGGGCTGCTGCGTGAGCCTCGCCGCTGCCAACGCCTACACCGCCCTTGGTCTCGCGATCATTCCGACGGGGGAGGGGTGCAAGCCCGGCTCGGTGCGCAAGTTCGGCGCGCTGCTGGAGGCTGCGACCGAGTCCCGCGAGGAGTGGTTCCGCACGACCGACGGCACCAAGGATGCGGACCTGATCAAGTCGATCTGGACCCGGTTTCCGAAGGCGAACGTCAGCATCTGCACCGGCCTGGTCAGTGGCGTCTTCGCCCTCGACATCGACGCCAAGGACGGGAAGGTCGACGGGTTCAAGTCGCTGGCCGACCTGGAGGCGCGCAACGGCGCCCTGCCGCGCACGTGGCGGGCCCTGACGCCGTCGGGAGGGGAGCACCGCTACTTCCGCCAGCCGGCGGGCTGGGCGCTCCGCAACAAGGTCGGTCTGCGCCTTTACGATTCCCACGGACGGACGAAAGAGGTCTTCGAGGGCCTCGACATCCGCACCGACGGCGGCGCCTGCGCTGCCCCGCCCAGCGTCAAGGCGTCCGGCTCCTATCGCTGGGCAGACAGCCCGCGCGACGTGCCACTGGCCGATGCGCCGCGGTGGCTGCTGACGCTGGCGCTGGATCCTCCGGCGCCGCCGAAGGCCGACCGCGCGCCGCTGCGCCGCGACGAGGCCTCCAAGATGGCCCGCTACGTCGAGAAGGCCCTCGACGGCGAAACCGGCAAGCTGAAGGGCATGAAGGCCGGCTCCGGCCGCAACGCCCAGCTGTTCCGGTCCGCCGCGAACCTCGGCTCCCTCGTCGGCGCAAACCTGCTGCCCCAGGACCTGGCCGAGCGTGAGCTCTACGACGCCGCCCACGCCTGCGGGCTGGTCTCTGACGACGGCGCCCATTCCGTCCGCGCGACCATCGCTTCCGGCATGCGCAAGGGCATCTCTAACCCGCGAGAGGTCAGCCGGTCGTGAGAGCGGGGGTCTCAGAAAACTACGAGGCGATCTACGGCGCGATCGCGGGGAAGGGGCCAGCCGCCATTGAGGCTGAGAAGGGTATCGTGGGCATCGCTCTCGCCGATCCCGACTCCGTTGACCTTGCAGACGGCCTAGTGAGTGCGCACTTCGCCCAGCCTCTGTTGGGGCGCATCTGGGCCGAGATCGTCTCGTCTCGCGCCGCCGGCGTCTCGGCCGACGCCGCCCTGATCGATGCGAGGTTCGCTGCTGACGAGCCGTATGTGAGCCACGGCGGCATGAGGTGGCTGCAAGCTCTGCTGGACCTTGCGCCGGGCCGTTCGCGCGCCCCGGTGTACGCAGCAGAGATCCGTGAAACGGCTGGTCTGCGCGCCATCTTGAAGCTCAGCGACGATGCCGCCGCGGTTGTGAGAGACGGTGAAACTGCGTCCAGTGAGGTGCTGTCCTTGCTGCGGTCCCGAGCCGATGAGATTGAGCGGGACGCGAACGACGCTGACGCGACCCTGATCGCCGCCCCCGCGGTCGCCAGACGGACTGTGGTGGCGATGCAAGACATGGCCGCCAACGGCCGGCCGCGCGGACTGATGACCGGGCTGCGCTGCTTCGACCGACGGCTCAACGGTCTGAAGCCTGGCGCTGAGATCGTGATCGGTGGACGCCCTGGCATGTGCAAGACCGGGCTGGCGCGAGCCACGATGCACGGCGCCGCCGTTCGAAACCCCGACTATGACTTCCTGTTCTTCAGCCAGGAGATGGGCGCCGACGAGATCATGCAGCGCGAACTCTCCGCGCTCACGTACGAGCATGCCGACGGCGTCCCGTACCAAGCCATGGAGTCGGGGACGCTGACGCCCCTCGACTTCATGAACATCGAACTAGCCGAGCGCCGTGTCCCGCCCAACCTGATTTTCGACGACCGCTGCGCCAGCGTGAGTGTCGACGACATCCGCCGGAAGGTCTTCGCCAGGAATCGGAAGCGCCGGGTCGGCGCGGTAGCCATCGACTACCTGCAGCTGCTGATCAGGCCGGCCGCCAAGGGACGAAATGAGGCCTCGGTTGTCGGCGACATGACCCGGTCGCTCAAGCTGCTGGCCCAGCAGGCCGGGATCGCCGTGATTCTGCTGTCTCAGCTCAGCCGCCAGGTTGAGAGCCGCGACGACAAGCGCCCTCAGCTTTCGGATCTCCGCGAAAGCGGAAGCATTGAGCAGGACGCCGACGTCGTCCTCTTCCCGTTCCGCGAGCACTACTACCTGACCAAGAGCGAGCCGAAGGCGACCGACCGCGACAAGCATCTCGAGTGGGAGATGCGCTGCGAGGACACCCGCCGGCAGCTGGAGGTCATCTGCGCGAAGCAGCGGGGAGGCCCGGAGGGCACGGACCGGCAGCGGTACTTCGCCGAGTACGACTACATCGAGGATGAGCCCTATGAAGCGCGCTAGGCCCTACCACAAGCGCTGGCACGGCAACGCCCTGAACGGCATGCGCGGCCTCTCCCTGGAGGAGCGCGGCGCCTACAACACGCTGCTCGACCTCATGTACGACCGACAGGGCGCCTGGCCCGACGACGAGCGCCGGACCTGTGGTGAGCTCGACTGCGATCCGAGGGTGTGGCGCCGGGTGCGCGCGAGCCTTCAGGCCAAGGGCAAGATCGTGGTTCACGACGGGCTGATCTATGCCCGTCGGGTGCACGATGAACTGGGGACTTCGGCCGAACTTCCGGCAGAAGTTCGCGAGAAGTTCGGGATAGCTACGCAACAGCTATCGCCGACTTCGAAGGAAAAACCGAAAGAAAACAGTCCTTCGACGTCGGAGAAAAAGCCGAAATCCGACACTCTATTCCATAGTCCAGAGTCCATACCCCCTAAGGCCCCCAAGGGGGCGACGACGGTTGCGGACAAGGACGTCGAGGAGGTCTGGGCCCTGGCGGGGAAAGCGTCCCGTGAGCGATCGAGCAAAGCCGATGTGAGGCGAGCCCTGGAGGCGGCCTACCGGCGCGGCAAGGCGCTCCCTGAGATCATGGCTGGACTGCATGGCTACTTCGCCACCGAAGGGGCGACCAAGGACGGCGGCCACTACGCCAAGGGCGTCCATCGGATGATCGAGGGCGACCGCTGGGAAAGCTTCGTCACGGCGTCGCCGCCGCCTGGCGCAGGCCTTCTGGAACGCTTGGCGGAACCGGAGAACCCGTGGTCTCGCCGGGTCCGCGAGTACGCCAAGAACCGCTACTGGAACCGGCTGGACTGGGGCGGCGAGCCGGGGCGCTCTGGCTGCGCCGCGCCGGCCGAGATCCAGCGAGAACATGGATTTGAACCGGCCTCGCCGCAGGCCGTGTCGGGAGCCGCAGCATGAACACGCCAAACATCCCCGCCATCGAGACGATCTACCGGGGCAACCGGTTCCGGTCACGAACCGAGGCGAAGTGGGCCGTGTTCTTCGACCTCGTCGGAGAGCCATACGAATACGAGCCACAGGGGGTGGCGCTGTCCACGGGCCCCTATCTTCCCGACTTCTGGCTGCCGCGGGGCGGCGTGTGGTTCGAGGTCAAGGGGACCTGGGAAGCGATAGGCCCGATCGACAAGTATGCCGAACTCTGCCGGGTCAGCGGTCACATGGTCATCGTGGCGGCGGGCCAACCGCAGCCCGGCTTCAAGATGGTGCTGATCTCGCCGACGGTTCGCGGCCCTCCCGAGATGGACATCACGATCGTTCACCAGGAGGCGCATGTCGTCGCCTACCCGGTGCAGTTTTGCCGGAAGGCCTCCGACCTCGCGGTCTACTGCGAGCTTCCGGGTTTCTTCCGCGGAGGGGGCATAGTCGGCATCGCCCTTAAGGGCGGCCCAGGACCTGGCGAAATCACGCCTGTCGATGACCTGTTGGCCTCCGCGGGAATGGCCCGGTTTGAACATGGCGAACGCGGGGCCCGTCGATGAAGCCCCTCACCATCAAGCGCGAGCCCACCCCGGCGGAACGTCGGCGAACTCAGGTCGCCCGGGAACGTGTCGCCCACCACCTGGGCGGGATGCTGGACGGGTTGGACGCAGAGACCCGGATCGAGGCCTGCCGCGCCGGGATTCGAGCGCTGGCCCAGGCGGCGAAGGCGAACGGCGGCGAGGCGAGGGCGTCGGGGGTGCTCTGCGGGGCGCTGGTCGACGTGGCGCCTGCCTATCGCACCGAGAAGCCGGGACGAACTGAGGCTGAGGCGGTGTTCGGGAAGGGGGAGGGGTAGATGCCGATCCGGCCGGAGGAACGCGCCCGCTACCCGAAAGAATGGCCCGCCATCAGCCTGCGCATCCGCGAGCGCGCGGGGTGGCGGTGCGAGTTCTGCGAGGTGCCGCACGCCGCGCTCGGCCGGTGGATCTCCGGCAAGTGGCATGACGCCGAACCGAAGGGGACCGGCCTGCGGGACAACCCTCGCGCTGGCGAAGTCTTCCCCTGCCGCCGTGGCGATAGCGTCGTCTGGACCAAGGTGGTTCGGGTGGTGCTCACCGTCGCGCACCTCGACCACACGCCGGAGAACTGCGCGGACGAGAACCTGCGAGCGCTCTGTCAGCGCTGCCACCTCGTCTACGACGCCAAGCACCACGCGAAGAACGCTGCACACACGCGCCGGCGGAAATCGGGACAGCGCGACATGTTCGACGAGGCCACAGCATGACCCAGACCGACACCCGCGACCGCCTCTTCACCGGCAACCTGACCCTGCTGATGGCCCTGGAGGCGAACGGCATGCACCGCCGCGCCAGCGCCCTGGTCGACAAGATCGACGCCGGGCTTCGGCACGCGCCCAAGCCCAAGGCGGAAGCCCCCGACCGCGTCAGCCTCCCCGCCACGGAGCGCGGCCGATCCGAACGCGACCTCGCCCGTCTGGACGTGATCAACGCCCGGCTGACCAGGGGCTACCAGGACAAGCGGGGGAAGACCGCGGCCGAACAGCGGGAAGAAGACCTCCGGCGCCGTGAAGCGCTCGAGCGCGAGATCAGCGACCGCGAGGAGGAGCGCCGCCGACTGCTGGCCCAGGCCGAGGCCGACGTGCTCGCAGCTGGACGCGGGGAGGAGGTCTCGACCGACTCGTCAGGTGTGAAGCGGATCCTCGACCGAGACCCGCTGCTCAGCCTGCTGCGCGCCGGCGCCCTGACGCTGAAGCAGCACGACGCTGGCCAGGCGGTGCGTGAGCTCTACGAACTCCGCAAGGCCGACTCGGCGTCTGTGGCTTTCGATGGGATGCCTGCCGGCGCCCACGACCACGAGCGGTTCATCGGCACCCGCTTCCTCAGGGCGAAGGCCGCCGTCCCCGCCGGGCAGCTTGAGGTCGCGATTCTGAATGGCCACTTCCGCAGCCGCACCGGCTCGCCCTTCGTGTTGAAGTGCTGGCCTGACCTCCGCGCGGCCGGGATGGAGCCGCACATTTCGCTCCGGGTCCTGCGCGACGTCTGCTGCGAGGGGAAGACGCTCACCAGCCTGGGCCGGGGCAGGGCCTACGATCGGCACAAGAAGGCGCTCGCCTGGGCGCTGGACGTGGCGGACGAGGTGCTCGACGCGCCGCGAAATGGTATGGTGAAGCCATGATTTGCACCCGCATCGTCTACGTCATCGGGTCCGCTGAGAGCCCCGTGAAAATCGGCGTCGCGAGCAGCCTTCCCCATCGCCTCTACGACCTCCAGATCGGCAACCCCGACCCACTGGTCTGCCATCACTTCGTGCGCCTCAGGGCTGACCGCGCCGCCGCTGTGGAGCAAGCCGCTCACGCCACCTTCAAGGATCGCCACCGCCGCGGCGAGTGGTTCGACATCGACTGGCGCGAAGCGGCCCGCGTTCTGGAGGAGCTTGCCGCGATCGAGCGCGATGTCGGCGCGACGACGGACTTCCTCTGGGAACTGCAGGATCGCTACAGCATGAAGCCGCAGGGCCGCGCCGCGGTCTGGGACTATCTCGACCGCCAGGACCGCGCCGAACCCTACGTCGCCCACGCGAACGGCTACATCCTGAAGAAGGTCGGGACGGCGTCCTACGCCGCGTTCTCGCTCATCGTGGCGCAGCAGAAGGAACTCTCAGGCCTGAAGCCGCCGGAATTGGAAGCCGCCCGGCGAGCTCTGGCGCAGGCGATCAATGCCCTGTGCGAGTTCCGTCGCATCCACGGAAGGGAGAAGGCGGGCGCGGATCACAGGCGTCTCGTTGCCCAGATCACGGACCCGAAGGCCGCCATTCGACCGCCTTCGCTGCCCCCGGTGGGGCGCGTCGCGTAGCGCGGAGGCGCACAAACTAGGCCGTTGACTTGGAAACCAGCGCATGTCTAACCATACATCGCACAGGATCGCGCCCGGCCTCACCCGCCGGGCGTTTTCGTGTCAGGTCCCCCATGTGCGGCGCCGCGGCAAAGGCTGGCGGGACAACAGACGCGAAAGCCCACCGATTCGCACGAGGCCCGGCCATGCTCTTCGACGGCAAGCGCCCGGAAGAGATGACCCAGGACGAGCTAGAGGCCGCTGCGGTGTACTGCGTCCGCATGGAGCGTGAAGCCCAGAAGGTCGCGTCCCTCAACCGCGCGGGCCTTGTCGAGTTGGCCCTGGAGTACGAGCGAAGGCTCGGCGTCTCGGGGACCGTGAACTAACCGACCCCATTATGCCGCAGCCCCTCGGGGCGGCCAGTTGGCCATGCGGCGCCACCTTCGCCCCCGACGCGCTGAACACCCACAGCAAACCCTGGCAGCCGCGGTCGCGCGGGCGAAACCCACACATCCGAAACGACCAGCGAACAATCGGTCCGTCCGAACTCGCAGGAGGTCCAGAATGCCGGAGGCCCGCAGGCCCGTAGCCGAAGATGTGCCAGGCGTGATCGAAGCGCTGTTCAATGGCGATAGCCTCAGGAAGGCCTGCGAGGCGCGCGGCATCCACCCCGGCCACATGTCAGCCTTGCTCAGCAGCGACGACCGCCTATGGGCACAGTACATGCGAGCGCGGGCCCTTCAGGGCGACGATCACGGCCATCGCGTGCTCGAGGTGGTCAACAAGGTTGAGACCGGCAAGATCGCGCCGGACGTTGCCCGAGCGATGCTGAACGGCCTGCAGTGGGCGGCCGGGCGGATGAACCGGAAGTTCTGGGGCGACAAGACCCAGCACGAGCACATGGGCGAAGGCGGCGGGCCGGTGATGTTCGCCAACCTGACGCCGGAGCAGCGCAAGGCGCGGATCCAGGAGCTCGAGGCCAAAAAGCGCGCGGAAGCCGATGTCGCTGACGACGGCTGAGGAGTTGGAGTACCTGATGCTGGAGGCCGAGGCGGCTGAGCAGGAGCGGGAGAACGGGCGCTGGCGGCCGCGGGCCTATCAGCAGTCGCTGTGGCAGTTCCTGGACCAAGGCGGGCTACGGGCTGATGTCGCGGCGCACCGGCGATGGGGCAAGGACGACGTAGCCCTGAATTGGGCCCGGGAAGCGATGTCCCGCCGCGTCGGGATCTACTGGCACATGCTGCCCGAAGCCTCGCAGGCGATCTGGAACGCGATCAACCCCCACACGGGACGGAAGCGGATCGACGAGGCGTTCCCGGTGGAGCACCGCCGGCGCACGAACAACACCGAGATGCTGATCGAGATGGACAACGGCGCCATCTGGCAGGTCGTCGGCTCGGACAACTACAACAGTCTGGTGGGCGCGCCCCCGATTGGCGTGGTCTTCTCGGAATGGTCCCTGGCCCGGCCTGAGGCCTGGCAGTACATGCGCCCGATCCTGGCCGAGAACGGCGGCTGGGCGATCTTCATCTGGACCCCTCGGGGACGGAACCACGCGACGACGGCCTTCGAAATGCGGGCCAATGATCCGACGTGGTTCACGCTGAAGTCGTCGGCGCTCGACACCGGCGTCTTCACCGATGCGCAGCTGGAGCGGGAGAAGGCCGAACTCATCGGGGAATCGGGATCGAAGGAAGAGGGGGAGGCCCGCTTCGCTTCGGAGTACCTGGTCAGCTTCGACGCCGCGGTCCCGGGCAGCTACTACGGCGCCCTGATCACCGACGCCGAGGCCCAGCACCGGGGGCGAAGGCGGCGGGCCGGTGATGTTCGCCAACCTGACGCCGGAGCAGCGCAAGGCGCGGATCCAGGAGCTCGAGGCCAAAAAGCGCGCGGAAGCCGATGTCGCTGACGACGGCTGAGGAGTTGGAGTACCTGATGCTGGAGGCCGAGGCGGCTGAGCAGGAGCGGGAGAACGGGCGCTGGCGGCCGCGGGCCTATCAGCAGTCGCTGTGGCAGTTCCTGGACCAAGGCGGGCTACGGGCTGATGTCGCGGCGCACCGGCGATGGGGCAAGGACGACGTAGCCCTGAATTGGGCCCGGGAAGCGATGTCCCGCCGCGTCGGGATCTACTGGCACATGCTGCCCGAAGCCTCGCAGGCGATCTGGAACGCGATCAACCCCCACACGGGACGGAAGCGGATCGACGAGGCGTTCCCGGTGGAGCACCGCCGGCGCACGAACAACACCGAGATGCTGATCGAGATGGACAACGGCGCCATCTGGCAGGTCGTCGGCTCGGACAACTACAACAGTCTGGTGGGCGCGCCCCCGATTGGCGTGGTCTTCTCGGAATGGTCCCTGGCCCGGCCTGAGGCCTGGCAGTACATGCGCCCGATCCTGGCCGAGAACGGCGGCTGGGCGATCTTCATCTGGACCCCTCGGGGACGGAACCACGCGACGACGGCCTTCGAAATGCGGGCCAATGATCCGACGTGGTTCACGCTGAAGTCGTCGGCGCTCGACACCGGCGTCTTCACCGATGCGCAGCTGGAGCGGGAGAAGGCCGAACTCATCGGGGAATCGGGATCGAAGGAAGAGGGGGAGGCCCGCTTCGCTTCGGAGTACCTGGTCAGCTTCGACGCCGCGGTCCCGGGCAGCTACTACGGCGCCCTGATCACCGACGCCGAGGCCCAGCACCGGGTGACGCGGGTTCCCTACGATCCGAGCCTGAAGGTCGACACGGCCTGGGATCTGGGCATCGACGACTACACCGCCATCTGGTTCTTCCAGCAGGCCGGCCGAGAGCACAGGGTGATCGGCTACTACGAGACCGGCGGCCAGGGTCTGCCTGCGATCGTCAAGGAAGCCATCGCCGACAAGCCGTACATCTGGGGCGCCCACCATCTGCCGCACGACGTGATGGTGCGCGAGCTGATCACCGGCCGGTCGCGCTACGAGACGCTGAGCGGGCTGGGGCTCAAGAATATCATCGTCGGCGCCGCGGCCGATCCGAAGGAACGGATCAACGCGACGCGCCAGATGCTGCCGATGTGCGTCTTCGATGCCGAGGCCTGCGCGCTGGGGCTGAACCGGCTGCGCGGCTACCGCAAGCGCTGGAACCGGGCGACCTCGACCTTCACCGGCCCGCTGCACGACGAGAACAGCCACGGCGCCGACGCCTTCGGGGAGTTCGCGCTGAACCGGCGCAGCTCCCAGATGGCCAAGCCGAAAACACAGCCCCGCGCCCACGTTGGCGCCGGCGGATGGATGACCTGATGACCCGAGCCTCCCACGCGCGAATCGCCCGCCGGGCCGAGGCGCATGAGTTCCGGATGCCGCCGGCCGGCATGCTGAGCGAGCAGACCGACCTCGAGGCTTACGAGCTGGTGCTGGGCCTGGTGCATCCGGACGGCGCGCCGCTGATGGTCGCGGTCTGGGATGGCCAGGGCCTGCGTCGTCTGCTGCCGGAACAGGCGTCGGCCTGGGCGGATGAACTGGTCGCGGCCGGTCAAGCGGTGCCCCTGGCGCCCGTGATCGCGGCGATCCGGGAGAAGGTGAAGCGGGTGGGCGAGATCGTGACCGCGTCGATCATGCGGACCGTGGGGAACGCCTGATGGCCCTGACCAACTCTGAGCGGCAAGCACGCTACCGTGCGCGGCTGAAGCTTGCGGCGTCCGACCGCGGGTTCCTCACCCGGCTGTTCGGCGCGGAAATCCCGCCCGAAGCCGACGACATGTTTGAGGTCGCCAAGGCCGTCGAGTGTTCTGACAAGGGCGCGATCAAGCACGCCATTTCAGCCCTGGTCGCCGATGTCGTGCATCGTGGAGTGGGTGGCGGGTTCGTGGGCGGCTGGTCCTGGCGTGAAGCCGACGGCCGCGTCGCCATCTCCGTCTGCCGCGTCCGCAGCCAGAGCGCGAAGGCGGCCTGATGAGCAGCGCCATCCTCGTCACCTTCAGCGCCGCAGACGTCCAGCGCTTCGGCGAGCGCAGGACCAGCATGCTGTTGGCCGCCATCATTCCCGCACTGAACCTCTGGGCCGGCGAGCCGGTGTGGATCGAGCGGGGCGACGACGGCGAGTACCTCGTCTGCGGCGGGCCGCGCGTCAGCGCCACCGAGGTCAGCTTGGCGATCGAAAAGACCAACTTCGCCAACATCGAAGCGCGAACCGTCTGATGGCCCATGCCCGCATCGGCCGCGTCCGCATGAAGTCGGGGGGCGCGGAGGTCCGCGTCTTCCACTCGCCCGTCGGTCCCGATGGCCAGAACTGGCGCGGCAAGATCGTCGAGCATGCCCGCAAGGTCGCCGAATTTGATGAGCCGGGGTCTCTGCTTGTCGGCTTCTGCGTCATCGGCCTGTTCAGCAACGGCACGGCCTCGGTGGGCTTCCGTTACGACCCGAATAGCAGCCCGATTCCGCGCCTGTTGCTGCCCGCCTATATCGCCGAACTGCTGCGGCGCGACATGGTCACGACCCCAGAGGCCGAAGAGGTCGCTTGCCACGTTGTGAACCGCTTGAGCGGATGGGAGGACTGATGGCCGGCGCCGACACCTCCACCGAGGAAACCGACCTCGACGTCTATCGCGAGAAGTACGACCGCGCCGAGGAAGCGTGGTCACGTAACCGCGATCTGGCCCTCGACGACTTCCGCTTCGCCCGCCTCGGCGAGCAGTGGCCGGAGAAGATCCGCAAGGCCCGAGAGCGTGAGGGTCGGCCCTGCCTGACCATCAACCGGCTGCCGGCGTTCATTCGCCAGGTCGTGAACGACGCGCGCCAGAACAAGCCGGCCATCAAGGTTCACCCCCGCGACGACGCTGCGGACCCTGAAACGGCCGAGGTCTTCGACGGTCTGATCCGCCACATCGAGCAGTCCAGCGACGCCGACGTGGCCTACGACACCGCCATCGATCACAGCGCGACCGGCGGTTTCGGCTTCTTCAAGATCAACACCCGCTATGCCACCGACGACGGGTTTGAGCAGGATCTCGTGATTGAGCCGGTCGTAAATCCGTTCTCGATTCTGCCTGATCCGGATTCGACCGCAGCCGACTCGTCGGACTGGAACGTCGCCTTCGAAATGGAGAGCCTGACCCGGAAGGCCTTCGAAAAGCGCTGGAAGGATGCCGACCCGGTCAGCTTCGGCGACAGGCCTCGCTGGGACACGCGCCGCGACGACAGCGACCGGATCACGATCGCCTATGCCTGGACCAGGGAAGAGACGACGAAGCGCATCCTGGCGCTGAAGCCGACCCGTCAGCTCAGCGAGGACGAGCAGGGCCAGGTGGGCATGCTGCCCGAAAGCATGATCATCGAGGAGGCCGTCTACAAGGCGCGGAAGGACATCTTCGACGCCCTCGGCTTCGTGGTGGTCGGCCAGCCCCGCGACGTGCCGAGCCACAAGGTCGAGCAGAAGATCCTCTCCGGCGCCGACGTGCTGGAGACCATCCCTTGGGCTGGTCGCTGGATTCCGATCATCCCGGTCTATGGTGAAGACCTGAACGTCGACGGGGAACGGCATCTGGCGGGCCTAGTCCGTTCGGCGACCGATCCGCAGCGGATGTTCAACTACTGGCGCACGACCTCGACGGAGCTCGTCGCGCTGGCTCCGAAAGCGCCGTTCATCGGGCGCAAGGGGCAGTTCGACACCGACGCCGAGAAGTGGGCCTCGGCGAACACCCAGAGCCACGCCTTCATCGAATACGACGTCCCCGAGGGGCTTCCCGATCATGGCCCGCCGCAGCGGCAGCCGTTCGCCGGTGTGCCGGCCGGAGCGATCCAGGAAGCTCTGAACGCCGCCGACGACATGAAGTCGATCATGGGCATGTACGACGCCAGCCTTGGGGCCCGCTCGAACGAGACCAGCGGTCGCGCGATCATGGCGCGCCAGCGTGAGAGCGACGTCGGGACCTTCCACTACATCGACAACCTCAGCCGCTCGATCCGCCACGCCGGCCGCATCCTGCTGGACCTGATCCCGAAGGTCTACAACACCGCCCGGGTTGTCCGGGTGCTGGGCCCGGAAGGCGAGGTCAAGTCGGTGCGGGTCGCGCCGAAGGACCAAGCCGCCGCCGAACAGCAGCGCATGGCGGAGCAGATGGATGAGGGCGCCGAGATCGTCCGCATCTACAGCCTCGACGCCGGGAAGTACGATCTCACCGTCTCGGCGGGCCCGAGCTTCACGTCCCGACGTGAGGAAGCGGCGAACCAGATGATCGAGTTCGTGCGAGCCTATCCGCAGGCGGCGCCGATCATCGGCGACCTGCTGGCCAAAAACCTCGACTGGCCAGGCGCAGACGACCTCGCCGACCGCTTCAAGGCGCTGCTGCCTGCCGCGCTGCAGGGCGAGAACGCCGAAGCCCAGGCGGCCAAGGCGCAGATCGAGAAGCTGGCGCAGGCGCTGGGCGCTCTGAAGGCCGAGAACCAGGCGCTGAAGGCCGACAAGTCGATCGAGGCCCGCAAGGTCGACGTCGACGCCTTCGAAGCCGAGACGGGCCGGATCAAGGCGTTCCTGGGCAAGGACGGCGGGCCCTACGACCCGACGCAGATGGCCATGCTGGCGGCGCAGTCCACCGCGCACGCTCTGGCCAGCCCGGACATCCTCGAAGCGATTACCGGTGGCGCCCCGCCGGAGCAGATCGCGCAGATGCTGGCGCAGCGGATGCAGCCGCCCGCCCAGGAAGACCAAGGGCCGCCGATCGCGGCCTGACCGCCCTTCATCCGAGGGGTCATCCCCGCGCAGCCGGCCGGGCCAGGGCGCGGACACAAACCGGAGTCGATGCGCCCTCGGGCGTGAAGGTGGTCCCCTCGGGCTCGGCATCGCCGGGTCATGCGTTGCCGCCAATCGTCACCAGCCCGGATCTTTTCAAGGATCGCCGCCGGACGTGGCGGGATGGCGACCCGGCCGCCGCGCGCCGGAGGATCGACAGATGACCGACATGGAACATGGCATGAGCGACTCCGACGCTCTGTATCTCAGCGACGTGGAAGTCGACGCCGCGAACCTTCAGCTCGGCGGCCTCGTGCGGAGCCGGCCGCTGGACCCTGCCCAACTGGCCGAACAGCGCCGCCGCGAGGAAGAGTATCGCCGGGAGCGCGCGGCAGAGCTCGCCGAACAGCGCGCCTATGACGCGGCCACCCGCGCCGAGCAGGTCCGCAGCCAGGCGCTTCACGCAGCGCTGGCGACCCAGGGCGCCAACACCGATCACGAGGCTGTGCTGATCGCGGCCCGCGCCTACGAGGCGTTCCTGAAGGGCGACGCCGCCCCGTTCGACGCCTGAACCCCATCCCGGCCCAGCCGGTAACCGCGCCGTCGAGAGACGCCGCTTTCCCGTGAGAAGGAACCAAATTGTCAGAAGCCATCGACCAACCCGCTGCGGCGGGAGTCGACGGGCCGGGCAATAGCGCCCAGACCGACGACATCGACACCGAAGCCTTCGACCGCGTCGAGGTCCCGGAAGACGACGAACCGCCTGCTGATGCGACCGGAGACGGCACAGAAGGGGAGGGCGACGACGATCCGGACAAACCCAAGGCGGCCACCGAAGACGACGACCACGTCGAGATCGAGCGGGACGGGCAGAAGTACCGGGTGCCCAAGGCGCTGAAGGACGACCTCCTTCGGCACGCCGACTACACCCAGAAGACCCAAGACCTGGCGAAGGAACGCCAGAACCTCGCCGAGGAAAAGACGACCTGGGAATCCCAACGGGAAGAATCCAGGGCGGCGCTCCCCGAGGAACACAAGCGCGTGGCCCTGCTCGAGCATCGGCTCTCCGAGACCGACGCCGAGATGGACCGCCCCCTGGACCGCAGCGGGACGACCCTTCGGAACATCGACTGGGACGCCTTCCGCCGGCAAGTCGACGGCCTGCCCGCCGACGATCCGGGACGCGCGACCTATGCGACCCTTCGCGACCGCTTCATGGCGCTACGCGATAGCCGCATCGACCTCACCGACAAGCTCGGCGAGGCGAAGACCGACCTCCAGACCAAGGAAGAGGCCCGTCTGTCAGAGCACCGCGAGAAGGCTTCGGCCGCCTTGCGACAAGCCCAGCAGGAAACGGGTCGGGTACTGGCTGCCGAGGTTAAGGGCTGGAACGCGGAAACCGCGGCCAAGACCATCGAGTTCGCGAACGATCATCTCGGCATCACGCCCGAGGAAATGGGCGCCGCGACCGATCCCCGGCTGTGGAAGCTCGTGCACTGGCGGATGACCGCCGAGGCCGAGATCGCTTCCCTGAAGAAGGCCCTGAAACAGCAGGCGACGGCCGACAGCCACGGCAAGGCGCAAGGCACGACTCCGGCGGCGACGACGAGGGGCGGGGGCTCAACTCCTCGCGATCCGTCAACGCCGCGCGGTGACGCGCTGGGCACCGAGACGTGGATGGAGCGCCGCCGCAAACAGCTGGCCGCCAAAGGCCGCTGATCCCACCCCGACAGCAGCGTCGAGAGACGCCGCCCCTCCCTGTGCCGCTTGCGGCCTGAAGGACCCTCATCATGCCCAACACGATCCTGACCGCTACCGCGGTCACTCGCGAAGCGCTGCGCGTGCTTCACCAAAAGCTGAACTTCATCGGCACCATCACCCGCGACTACGACGACAGCTTCGCCAAGAAGGGCGCCAAGATCGGCTCTACCCTGAAGGTGCGCCTGCCGAACCAGTACAGCGTCCGCTCCGGCCGCGTGATGGACGTCAACGACACCGTCGAGGAAAGCGTCGATCTGGTGGTTTCGAGCCAGAAGGGCGTCGATCTGAGCTTCACCGACGTTGATCTGGCCCTGAGCCTGGACGACTTCTCGGAGCGGATCCTGGAGCCGGCCATGGCCGTCCTGGCGGCGAACATCGAGGCCGATGCGATCTCGATGTACAAGGACGTCTACCAGCAGATCAACAACACCGGCTCGGCCATCACGACCGAGAAGATCGGCCTCAGCCGCAAGGCCCTGGTCGACGCCCTGGCGCCCGGCAACGATCGCACGCTGCTCCTGAACACCCAGGACAATGTCGACGGCGTCGAGGCCATGAAGGGCCTCTTCAACTCGCAGAAGGTGATCTCGGACCAGCAGCGCGACGGCATGGTCGGCGAGACCTACGCCTACGGCAAGGTCTACGAGAACACCCACCTGACGGGCCACACCCGCGGCGCCGAAGACACCGGGTACACGACCGACACCCGCACCTCGGCCCTGGCCACGGACGGGACGGCGTACTCGTCGATCACGGTGGCTTCGGGCACTGGCGCCGGCAAGAAGGGCGACGTCTTCACCATCGGCAACGTGTTCCGGGTTCACCCGGAGACGAAGGTGTCGACGGGCGTGGCGCAACAGTTCGTGCTCACCGCTGACTACGCGGGCGGCGCGGGCTCGATGTCGATCTCGCCGTCCATCATCCTGGGCGGCGCCAAGCAGACCGTGACGATCCCGACGACCTCGGCGACCGCCGCGCTCAGCTTCGCCGGCACCGCCTCGGCCACGCATGGCATCTCGCTGGCCTACCAGAAGGGCGCCTTCGCGTTCGCTACGGCGGACCTGGAACTGCCCGGCGGTTTGGCAATGCAGGCCCGTGAGGTCTACGACGGCATCTCGATGCGCCTGCTCAAGGGCTACGACATCCGCAACGGTGTCTCCCTGAGCCGTCTCGACGTCCTCTACGGCTTCAAGACGATCCGGCCGCAACTCGCCTGCCGCCTGGCCAACCGCTAAGCGCGCGCCTCCTCCGAAAACCTAAGCGGCCGGCCTTCGGGTCGGCCCATCTTTCAGAAAGGGCCTCACCATGGCCGTCATGTACCTCTCCGATGGCAATCCCGACGGCGCGTCCGTCGGTCAGAACGCCAGCGACAAGATTCACCTCTACGGCGGCACGCCGATTGTCCAGCGGTCCTCGACCGTCCTGGCGACGTCGCTGCTGTCGGCCTCGTCCTACGTGTCGGTCGCCTCGAACACCGCGGCGATCCTCACCGAGATCTCGAACGCCCTTCAGGGCATCGGGGTCATGCGGACCACGGCCTAGGCTTGAGCCTGGCTGATCTGCCTCTGCTCCACGTCGGTTGCGGTCGCGAACCGCTTCCGGCGTGGTTGGGGGACATCGGCGAGGTGCGGCTCGACATCGAGCCCCTGGCCGAACCCGACATCGTGGCGTCGATGACCGACATGGGCGACATCGGCCCGTTCTCTGCGGTCTATTCGAGCCACTGCCTAGAGCACCTTCCGCCCCATGATGTGGCGTTGGCGCTCGGCGAAATGAAGCGCGTCCTGGCGCCCGGCGGTGCGGTTATCGTGGTCGTTCCCGACCTCGAGGACGTGCGCCCGACCGAGGACGTGCTCTACGAGAGCGCGGCCGGCCCCATCACGGGCCTGGATATGATCTACGGCCTGCGGAGCGCGCTGCAGCACCTCCCGCACATGGCCCACCGAACCGGCTTCGTCGCGGCGACCCTGCGGAGCGCCCTGGAGGCGGCCGGGTTCTCCGACGTCCGCACCGAGCGGGCCGCCGACTACAATCTGATCGGGACCGCGCGGGCACCAGCCTAACCATTGGTCTTTCTTCGACTTTTAGGGCATAAATGGACGGCCCCCAGCGACGCGCCAACGTCAGCTGAGGGCCTAACCCTGGAACCTGTCGAGAGGTCCGATGGCTGTCCCAAATACACCAACCAAAGCGAACCCGCGCAAGCGCCGCGCGTCTCAGGCAGACGCGATGGCGCTCACACACGAAGAGTTGCGGCGAAGGCTGAGCTACGAGCCAGAAACGGGCATATTCCGTTGGATTTCAGGTCCGGCGAATCGCGTGGGAATAGTCGCCGGCAGCGTCAGGTCGGGGGAGCCGGATAAGGAAGGCCGGCGCCGACGGATCATCAACATCGCCGGCGTCCTCTATAGAGCCAACCGCTTGGCGTGGTTCTACATGACAGGCGAGTGGCCCGCTGCAGACGTCGATCACAAGGACGGCGACTGTCAGAACGACCGTTGGAGCAACCTCCGACAAGCGACCCGCACGCAGAACAACGTGAACACCTCCAAGCGCCCTGTAGGCGCGTCGGGAGCCCGGGGGGTCTTGTACGACCCGAGGTACCGGCTGCCGTGGAAGGCATGCGCCTCAATCAACAACAAGACGACGGTCCTCGGTCGCTTCGCGACAAGGGATGAAGCGATCCAGGCGCGCGCCGCCTTCAATCAGCGCCACTACGGCGAATTCGCGAGAGACGGATGACCCAGCAGGCCAAGAAGGTAGTTTTCGCGACCCCGACCGTCACGAAACCCTTTCCGGCCTATATCGAGGCGATGGAGGCGAGCGTTCCCGTCCTGGAGGAGCGCGGGATTGAGCACGGCCTGATCTTCGAAGTGGGAAACCCTTACATCGGGGCCGCGCGGGCCACGATGCTGCGCAAGGCGCTGGATGCCAAAGCCGACATCATCGTGTTTCTCGACCACGACGTCTCGTGGCGGCCCGAGGACCTGATCGCCCTCATTGAGGCGCCCGCTGACGTCGTGGCGGGGACCTACCGCTTTAAGAAGGCGGAAGAGGAATACATGGGCTCCTGGCTGCAGGACGCATCTGGAAAGCCGATCGGCAAACAGGTGGGTGACTTGGTTATGCTGCAAGCTGATCGCGTGCCAGCTGGCTTCCTCAAGGTGACGAAGGAAGCTGTCGACGCGATCATGAGCGACCATCCCGAGCTCTGCTACGGCCCGCGCTACAGTCCCTCCGTCGATCTTTTCAACTATGGCGCCCATGACCGCGTGTTCTGGGGCGAGGACTACGCCTTCAGTCGTAGGTGGGTGGATGCAGGGCGCGACCTCTGGCTGCTGCCGGAACTGCAGATCACCCACCACGCCAGCGACGGCACGGCCTTCCCCGGCGACTTGCACGAGTTCCTCCAGCGCCAGCCCGGCGGCGCGAAGGACCCGGCGCGCCAGCAATCCGCGGCCTGAGCCGCTCTTACAAGGACCACGACATGGCCAAGTTCTCGATTCTTCCGCACGACATGGTGCTGTACTCGCCCCAGGAACCGCGCGGCCGCAAGTTCATCGCCGGCGATCAGTGGCCGGGCGACGCCTGGAGCGACCAGCCCTACGGCAAGGACGCAGGCACCGCGACCGTGGCCCAGGCGGTGAAGGATCTGGCCGCGGCCCAGACGCAGGCCGAGAACATGGGCCAGACCATCGAGTCCCTGAACCACGACCTCGCCCAGGTGCAGGGTGAGCTGTCGGCTCTGAAGGCCTCGACGGGCGAACTGACGCAAGCCCGCACCACGGCCGAAGCGGCGCGCGACGAGGCGCTCGAGGCCGCTCGCGACGCCGCTGCCGCGCGCGACCAAGCCCAGGCCGACGCGTCCGGCTTGCGCGAGCGGGTCAACCGCCTGGAAGAGGCCGCGACCACTTCGGCCGCGACCATCGAACGCCTGACCGGCGAACTCGCCGCGGCGAACCAGAAGGCCGCCGACAGTTCGGGTCGGATTCAGGAACTCGAGACCGACCTTGCCAACGCCAAGGCCCAGATTGCGAAGGTCGATCCGGATGGCGATGGGAAGGTCGGCGGCTCCAAGAAGGCCGCCTAGGAGCCTGACAGATGGCGATCACGACCTACCCGGAGCTCAAGGCCGCGGTCGCCACCTGGCTTATCCGTAGCGACCTCACGGCCCGCATCCCGGAATTCATCGCGCTTGCCGAGGCGCGGCTGAACCGGGTCCTGCGGAAGCGCCAGGCCGAGAGCGACCAGAGCCTGACGACGACGGCCTCGTCCCGTACCGTCGCGCTGCCGGCCACGTTCGCCGAGGCGTTGCAGTGCTGGATCCTCGTCGACGGCGAGCGCCGGCGGCTGGTCCCCATGAGCCCGGTTTTCAACGACGCATCGGCGGTTGCTGGGCAGCCGGACTACTGGGGTATCGACGGGACGAACTTGGTCTTCGAGCGCCCCTGCGACACCGCCTACAGCATCGTTCTGCGCCAAATCGGGAAGTACGCGCTGTCGGACGCGTCGCCGACGAACGCTCTGCTGACCGAGGCGCCGGACGTCTACCTCTACGCCACCCTCGTTGAGGCCGCGCCGTTCCTGCGGGACGGGGTGATGGCGAACTCGTATGAGGCGAAGCTGACCCGGGCGCTGAACGACCTGAACGCCAAGGACGGCCGCGCCAGGAGCCGGCAGCGTCTCAGGACCGAGCTGCACGGGCTGGTCGGCCGCCGCGGCTTCGACATCCTCGCCGGCGACTGATGGCGGTCGCAATCCAGCCCCCGGGCCCCGGGGTACCGGAGGCCCTTCGTGCGATCCTGCAGGGCTACTACGAGGCCCTGACGCAGCTGCAGAACCCCGGCGCTCCGGTGCAGTTCTCGGAAATCGACACCGCGGTGAACCTTCTCGCGACCGCACCGGCCGCTGACTACCCCAACGCCGGGATCATCGTCACAGACAAGAACTGCCTCGCCGTCTCAACGAACGTAGCCGGGACGTGGACCTGGCTGCGGGCCGACGGCACGGCCCTGTAGGAGCGAGACATGCCCTCTTCGTACTCCGTCTCGCTCCGGTTCGAGCTTCAGTACACTGGCGAGAACATCAATCTCTGGGGCGAGAAGCTCTCGAACACCCTGGCGCGGGTGGACGATGCCATCGCCGGCTACGTGTCGATCGCCATCACCGGCGACCACACGCTCACGACCAGCAACGACAACTCGACCCAGGACCAGGCTCGTCGGGCGCATCAGAAGTTCACGGGGTCGCTCACGGCCAACGCGGCGATCACGATCCCCGCGGTCAGCAAGTCCTACTGGATCTGGAACGCGACCGACAAGACGCTGACCTTCACCACGGGCAGCGGCGGCACGGCGACGGTTGAGGCCGGCGACATCCTGCCGGTCTGGTGCGATGGCACCAACGTCAAGACCATCATGTACGGCACGTACAACCTGAAGGACTACATTGCTGCGCAGACGGCTTCAGCGGGGGCCGTGCCGGGCACGACGGGCCATCTCGGCAAGTTCCTGAAGGTGACCGTCGATGGATCTGCGCCGACGTGGCAGCAGCCTGCGGCAACCGACCTTTCCGACTACCAGACCGCAATCAAGGGCCTGCAAGTGGCCCTGGCGGTTGCGCTTTAGGAGCCGCGGATCATGCCTGTCACCCCCAACTCAATCATCACGCCGCAGACGCCGAAGTCCGCGGCGTGCGCCGTAACCACGGCGAACACCACCTTCTCGACCTCACCCAGCAACACGGTGCTGCTGGTGACGGCCGGCGCGAACGGCGCGCGCCTCACGCGCCTAATCGCGATCCCGCTGGAGACGGTCACCGCCAACTTCCTGCAGGCCTATCGTTCCACCGACGCGGGCGCGACCAAGTACCTGACCGCCGCTGCGACCGGCGGCTCGGACACCGTGAGCGGCACGGACGGCCCGGCCATCGTGGACTTCGGATTCTCGGACACCAACCCGATGATCCTGCAGGCGAACGAGCGCCTCTACGTGGCGACGGGCATTACCAAGAACTATCACGTCATCGCCGAGTACGCGGACTACTAGGGTGGGCGTCCCTAATCAGCCCCTTCGCGGCCTCGTCGGTCAGCTCATGAGCGGCCAGCGGCGGTTCTCGCTGGACATTGTCGGCTATGCGACCGCCAACTCGGGCACGGGGTCGATCACGGCCACGGTCAACTGCACGGCCCTGATCTACGGCTGGGGCGGCGGCGGCGGCGGCGACATCGGGGCTGTGGCCGGTGGCGGTGGCGGCGGCGCGGCCGTGTACAAGTCGATCCCGCTGACGGCGGGAGAAACCATCTCATGGTCGGTGGGCGCAGGTGGCGGCCCGGCCACAAACGGCGGGGCGACGACAATCACCCTGCCGCGCGGCTTGACCGCGCTTGTCGCCGGCGGCGGCTCTCAAGGCGGAAGCCGTTCGGGCGGCGTTGCGACCGGAGGCGACATCAACCGCCGTGGGGGTGACGGCGGAAACAGTGCTGACGGTAACGCCGGGCAATTCGGGGGAGCGGGCGGCGCGGCAAGCGGCACGCTGGGCGGCGGCGGCGGCGCTGGCGGCTTCACCGACAAGCCGTACTCTCCGACCGCAGGCGCTGGTACGGCGGGCAACTCGACCGCTTCCGGCAATGCCCCCGGCGGCGGCACCGGCGCCCACGCCGCGACGCCTGGAACTGCCGCAAACGGCGCGGTGATCATCTTCCTCGTCCGCTCGATGCAGTTCTGACCCTTGCCGCTCTACCAGCGCAAGACACTCTCCACGGACACGCCTGTCGGCGCACCGGCGCTGCTGCCTGTGACCCTTCGCGGCCTCAGCGACGCCGAGCTTGCGGACCTGACGGCGCGCGGCATGCCGGACACCGGGTTCTTCCCGGTGACCGAGGAGACGCCGCTGGTGCGCTGGCTGCACAAGGCGCTGGTGAAGCGCCGCTTCACACAGGCCGAGCGGATTGCGATCCGCGACGCCGAGACCGACGAAGAACGACCGGAGGAGGTGAGAAAGGCCTTGAGGGACTTCCGCGACCTCCTCGACAGCGCCGACCTGGTCTTCCTGGACGACCAGGACCTGATCGACGGCTTGGCCTTTCTGGTGAGCCTGGACCTGCTTACGGCCGAACGGCCTGCGGAGATTCGCGCTTGAGGCAGGACATCAAGCTTGCCCCGGGTCTCTGGGGCGACGACACGACCTATGGCTCCAAGGGTCGCTGGGGCGACGGCAGCAATGTCCGGTTCCGCCTCGGCATGCCTGAGGTCATCGGCGGCTGGGAGGGCCTGACCTCGGAACTGTTGACCGGCGTCTGCCGCGCCGCCTTCCCCTGGAAGGACAACGACGAAATCCTGAACATCGGCTTCGGCACCCATTCGGCGCTGATGGCCTGGCAGGGCGGGGACCTGGCGGACATCACGCCCTATGGCCCGCCGGATCGGCTGGGCGCCAACCCGTTCAGCGTCACCAACCTCTCGGCGACGGTGACGGTCACCCACACCGCGCACGGCTACACGACCGGCGACAGCGTCAAGATCTACGGCGCCGCGGCGACGGGCGGCATCTCGGCGGCCAACCTCGACGGAACGCGGACGATCACCGTCACGACCGCCAACGCCTACACCTTCACGGCCGGCGGCAACGCGTCGTCGACCACGACCGGCGGCGGCGCCAACGTGGTCATCACGCCGCAAGAGGCCCTTCCCGCTGGCGCGATCGACGGAACGGGCTCGGTCGGCTACGGCACTGGGGCCTATGGCGAAGGGCCCTACGGCACGACGTCGCTGACGACCGAGTATTACCCCCGGAGCTGGGCGCTGGACGCCTGGGGCGACTACCTCCTGGCCAGCCCGCGTGGTGGTGGCCTCTACGAGTGGACCGGGAGCCTTTCGAGCCGGGCCGTGGCGGTGAACAACGCCCCGACCCAGATGGCGCACATGCTCGTTGCCCCGCTGAACGGCGGCTATCAAGTGTTCGCTCTGGGCACGCAGGAGGAGGTCTCGGGGACCTTCAACCCGATGTGCATCCGCAGCTCGTCGATCCGCAACAACACGGTGTGGTCGACGTCGGCGAGCGGCTCCACGGCGCGGGAGTACATCCTGACGGGCGGCGGGCGCATCGTGGCGGGCCGCATGGCCGGGCCCTACATGCTGGTCTGGACGGACTCCGCGCTGTTTGTCGGAACCTTCGTAGGCGCCCTGGCCCAGCCGTGGCGCTTCGACCGGGTTTCCCGGAACTGCGGCCTGATCGGGCCCAAGGCCGCGATCGTGGTCGGCCAGACCGCGTTCTGGATGAGCGCCGACCGCCAGTTCTTCACCTACAGCATCGGCGGCCAGGCCCAGCCGCTGGAGTGCCCGATCCGAACCGAAGTGGCGGAAAACCTCGCCGCCTCGCAGGGCGACAAGGTCGTGGCCAGTTCCAATGCGGAGTATGGCGAGATCCGTTGGGACTATCCCGACGCCCGCGACGGCTACGAGAACAGCCGCTACGTCGCCATGGCGCTGCGAGGGTCCGATGCGGGGTCGTGGTACAAGGGCATCATGGCCCGGACGTTTTTCGTCGATGCCGGCCCGACGCTCTACCCGCTGGCCACCACCTACGGCGGCGCAATCTTCTACCAGGAGAAGGGCCACTCGGCGGACGGTTCGCCCTTCGCGTGGTTTATCGAATCGGCTGGGGCCAACGTCGATCCGGACCAGCGGCTGTTGGTCAAAGGGCTCTGGCCCGACTTCAAGGACCAGCTTGGCCCGGTGACGCTCACCGTTCGCGCCCGCGAAAACCCGCAGGACCCGGGCACGACTGTTTCCGCCGATCCGATGGCGCCGGGCGACCTGAAGGCCGACTTCATGGTCTCCGGACGCATCTTCAATTTCAAGTTCTCCGGGGAGAGCTCGCCCACCGGCTGCCGCATCGGCCAGCCTGTGCTCGAGGTCCAACCCGCGGGCCAATACTAGGGGGCGAAGATGAGCCTGTTCGGCAGCAGCAGCACGACGAAGCAGACGTCGTCCGGGACAAGCAACATCACCGGCACGCGCGCGACCAGCGGGACGCGCCAGAACACGACGGCCGACTGGATCAAGAAGCTGGCCGAGGGCTTCGGCGGCGAGATCGGCGGACTCGGCGGCGTCGACGCCAACTCGCTGGTTCCCGATGCCAACCCCCTGCAGCAGAAGGGCTTCGGCGACGCCGCGGGCCTGGGCGGCCTGGCCGAGACGTTCGGCGGCGCGCTGGATATGACCGCCGCGGCGGGGCAGTCGGCGGCGCCGCGCACAGAGTTCGTGAAGTCGGCTCCGCTGATGAGTCAGTTCTCGGACCCGTTCCAGAAGGACGTCATCGACTCCTGGGCGACCGACTTCGACACAGACGCCGGCCGCACCCGGGCGGCGCAGGACCTGGAACTGGCGGGATCTGGCGCGTTCGGCGGCTCCGGCGCGGCGATCACCAAGAGCATGACCGAGGGCGAGCTCGCCAGGGCCCGCTCCGGCGGTATCGCAGGGCTGCGCTCGCAGGGCTTCAACACCGCGCTCAACGCCGCCATGGCGGAGGCAAACCGAAAGCAAGGCGCGAACGACCTCAACGCCAGCCTTTATGCCGGCCAGCTTGACCGCACCCTGAACGCCGGCCGCTCGCTGGCCGACATCGCCGCGACCTACGGCGGGGAAAAGCGGGCCGACCTGGGCGCCACCATGGCCGCCGGGGACGTCTTGCGCGGCATTCAGACCGAGAAGGCCAACGCCGTCCCGGAATGGCTGCGCCGCCGCCAGGAACTGCTTTCTGGCCTGCCGCTGGACCTGTTCGGCGGCGAGATCTACGACGAGACCGCCGACACGACCGGCACGACCACCACGACCGGCACTTCCACGACGAAGGCGAAGAACAACAGCAGCGACCTCGACAAGATCGGCCAGGCCGCCCAGATCGCGGCGCTGTTCGCGTCCGATCGTACACTCAAGACCGACGTCACGCAGATCGGAGCCCGGCCTGACGGTCTCGGCATCTATCGCTTCAAGTACCTCTGGGACGCCCTGACCTGGCACGTCGGCGTGATGGCGCAGGAGGTGCTCAAGGTGAAGCCCGAGGCCGTCGCCCGCCATCCGGCAGGCTTCCTCATGGTCGACTATTCGCAGATCTAGGGGCACCACATGAACTTCGGATCAGTCCTGAAGGGCTTCAGCAGCGGGATGCAGGGTTCGCCCATGTCCCGGATGAACAGCCAACAGAAACTGCAGGCGCTGGGGGCGGCGTTCAGCGGCGACCAGAACCAACTGGCGCAGGTCATGGGCTCGCTGGAGCCGGCGCCGAGCCGGGCGCAGCGCCCGCGACCGATCCTGAACGAGGACGGCGAGGACATCTCGGCGGCGTTCGGCGGTGAGGGCACTGCGGACGGGCCCGTCGGCATGCCCCCGATGGGGCTGGGCGGCATGTTGATGCGGGATGGGGGCAAGGCGCTGATGAGCGGCGCTTTCGGTCTCGGCGGCATGCTGCTGGGCCGGGGCTTCGGCTTCGGCAAGAAGAAGGATCGCTAGATGGCTGGGTTCGGCTTCGGCAACCGGATCAAGCCTCAGCCGATAAGCGTTCGCGCCGGCGACGTGCCGTCGTTCCGGGACCTCTCGGCACAGGAAAAGCTGCTCATGCTCGGCGCGACGCTGCGTGGCGACACGCAGAGCGCGATGCAGATCCCGATGCTGGCCGCGGCACGCCGTCGCCAGGCGGCTGAGCAGGACTGGCGCGCCGGCCTGAACCTTGAGGGCGTGCCGGTGCGCACGCAGGCCCAGATCGCGAACCAGGACGGCGAGGACATCACCGCAGCCTTCGCGCCCCAGATCGACACCGTTCAGGGCCCGCGCCCGACGATGCGCGACCTGATCCCCAAGCTGAAGGAGGGGATTGACCGCGGCTACAACGTCGCGCCGTACATGGACCTGATCGAGAAGACCGGGCCCAAGTCGCTCGTGGTCAACGGCCGCGTGCTCGATGAGCGCGACCCCAGCGTCTACGGCGGCTATTACGGCGATGCGCCGACGAAGGGGGCTGAGCCTGTGTACGACCGCAACGGCCGCGAGGTCGGCTGGCGCATGTCGGACGGCTCGCTATCGGCCATTGAGGCGGTGAAGCGGGCAGAGGGGCGCGGCGAGGCCGCCTACAGCCTGGAAGAGATCGAAAACTCCGACGGCTCGAAGACGAAGGTTCCGCGCCTGGGCGTGATCGAGGGCTACTCGATTCCCCGCCAGGGCGGACCCGCCGCGCCGACGGGAGCCGCGGAGCCGGGTCGCGTCCCGACGTTCAACCGCAGCCAGACGCCAGGCGAGCGAGTGCGTCAGGAGGGCCAGGCCAAGACGGACGTCGAGATCGAGGCCCTGACGCCGAAGGCGCGCTCGGCGCTCGAAACGATGAACCGCAAGTCCGATTTCGTCCTGGGCGTTCTGGACGAGATTCTGGGGCAGCGATTCAACCCGACGACGGGCAAGTACGAAACGGTTGGCGAGCCGATGGTCCGCAGCGGCCTCGGCGGCACGGCAGGCCTGAATGAAGTGACGAAGGTCATTCCCGGCACCGCCTCGCGCAACCTGGACGCCAAGCTGGACACCCTGCGCGCGACGCTCGGCTTTGATGAACTGCAGAGCATGCGCGACAACTCGCCGACCGGCGGCGCGGTCGGCGACCTGACCGAAAGGGAACTGGGTCTCCTCTCGTCTCTGACCGGATCGCTCGACCAGGGCCAAGACGCCGAGCAGCTTGCCGCAATCCTGCGCAAGCAGCGCGACGAGCTCCGCAAGGTGCGCGGCGAGCGGGAACGGGCCTTCCAGCGCCAGTACGGCGCCGGCAGCACGCCTGAGGGCCGGAAGACCTCTGCGGGGGCCAGCGCCTACAGCGCCGCCGACAGGGCCCGCGCGGCTGAAATCCTGCGCCAGCGTCGCGCGGCGAGGGGGGAATAGTGCCCGACCTGAACAGCCTCTCCGACGCCCAGCTGGCGGCCATCGCCGGCGAGATCGACCCGGACACCGACGCCTTGGTGCGGACGGTCTGGGGAGAGGCGCGCAATCAGGACCCGGTCGGGCGAAAGGCCGTGGCTGCGGTGATCCGCAACCGCGCCCGCATGTCCGGCCAGCCGATCAGCGCGGTCGTGCGCGAGAGCGGCCAGTTCGAGCCGTGGGGCAACCCCAAGACCCGGCAGGAGCTGGAAAGCCTGGACCCGGCGTCCGGCGACTACCAAGCGATCCTGGCCGACATCGAGGGCGACGACGACCCGACCGGCGGGGCGACGCACTTCTATGCGCCCAAGGCCCAGGCTGCGCTCGGGCGCAAAGCCCCGGAGTGGGACGACGGCACGGGCACGGACATCGGCGACCATCGGTTCTTCAAGCTGTCCTATGGCGGGCAAGGCGGCGATTCCCCGCCGGCCGACCTGGAGAGCCTGTCTGACGCCGAGCTTGAGGCCATCGCCAACGACGAGCTGGTGGCGGACAAGCCCAAGCCCACCGTCGAGATCGGCGACGTCGAATTCACGTCCTCCCCAGCCACGGCGCGGACCGCCAAGGATCGCAACTCCAACATCGTCGACGCCGAAGAGGGCAAGGCCGCAACACCTGCCCAGGAGGCGTGGTACGTCGGCGAGATCAAGGCCGGGCGGTTGGATCCGGAGAAGGTCCGGGCCAAAGGCTACACGCCGGGCTCAGAAGAGTTTCCGCTGCTGCAGCGCGACGCCAACGACCTGCCGAAGCCGGGCGACTGGTACGTGACGCCGGGCGGCGAGAAGAAGCAGGTTCCTGCGGTCCCTTGGACCGACACCGCCGTCAGCGTCGGACGCCTGATCGCGGACCCGAACTTCCGCGCCGCAGCGGGCTCGAATCCCGAACTGCTGGACCCGCGCACCGCGGCCGGCAAGCGGGCCCTGGAAAGCGGCGTCCTGCTGGGCGGCCGGAACGAGCTTGTCGCCGGCATCGAAGGCCTGGGCGGCTTGCTGGAGGGCGGCCTCCCGCGGCTGAAGGAGCGCTTCGGCCAGGCCCTGGAGCGCGAGGATCAGGCCAGCGCTAGGGCCCGCCGGGACTTCCCGATGGTCTACGACGCCACGGCCACGACCGGGGCGCTGACGACTGGCGCCATGCTGCCGACGTCGCTGGCCCCGCGGCTGGCCACGGGCGCGGGGGCGGGCTTCCTGGCAACGGATGGCGGTCTGCAGGAGCGATCCATCGGTGCCGGACTAGGTGTGGTCGGGGGTGAAGTTCTGCGGGCGGCGGCACCGCGCGTGGTTGGCGGCGCCCTGGACTTGGCGGGCATCCCCATGCGCGAGGCCGGCGCGACGGCTGGAGAGATCAAGGCCGCCACCGCAGCGAAGCGAGCCCTCGACCGCGACCAAGTTCCGGACTGGGTTCCACGCGCCGGCGATCTGCCGTTTCAAGGCGGCGACAACCTCACCGCGCTTGCCGAGGTCGTCGCACAATCCCCCGGCAAGGGATCGACCATCGTCCGCCAGGCCGTGCGCGACCAGCAGGCCGGTGCGACAGGGCGAATCAAGGAAGAGGTCGCCAAGGCCACGGGCGGTGACGGCACCTACTTCGCTAAGCTGGACGCGGCCCGCGCGGCGCGGCGGACGGCTGCTGACGAAGGCATGGCCGAGCTCGGTGGAAAGCCGGTGCAACTGAACGAGGACTCGGTCCAGGCGCTGCGCTCCGACTTGGCGCGCGGGGCGGTGCGCGAGCAGGCCGCCAACGCGCTGGCCTCTGCCGATCCCGAGGTCCGCGCCGCCGGCGCCCGGCTGAACCGGCTCTATGATGACCTCGACGCGCCGGGCGGCCAGACCATCACGATCCGCGACGCCCAGAACATCTCAAAGAGCCTGCTGGACGCGGCCCAGGACGCCTATGCGGCGGGCAACGGCTCTCGCGGCCAGGCGCTGAAGGGCCTCGGGAAGGCCGTGCGCGAGAACGCGTCCTCGACCGAGCGTGGCGGCTCCTCTGAATACGGCGACTGGCTGAAGCGCTATGCCGAGGACAGCGACGCCATCGACGCCCTGGAGGCCGGCCGCAACGTCTTCTCCGGCAAGATGGACGTCTCGGCCGAGACCCTGCGCAAGGACTTCGCCAAGTGGAGCGAGGCGGCCCAGGAGAACTACCGGGTCGGCGTCGGTGAGGCCGTGCTCGCCGCGGTCCGCAGCAAGGGCGGCGTCGCCGAGGCGCGCCAGCTGCTGAAGAACCAGGAGTTTGCCGACCGCATCCGAGTCGCCGTGCCCGACGACATGAGCTTCGCCGACTTCATGAAGGCGATCGAGGCTGAGGTCCGTCGCGCCGACATCAACAACCGGGTCGTGGGCGGTTCCCCGACCTACGCCCGCCAAGCGGCCCGCGCCGATCTGGAAGGACAGGGCCGCGACCCGCTCGACGTGGCGGCCGAGAACATCGACTCCTTCACCAGCATCCCGAAGCTGTCGGCCACGGTGCTGAAGGAGACGCTGCGGGCGATTCCCAAGAAGGACCGCAGCGTGATCGGCGACGCCTCAGCCAATGAAGCCCTGGCGAACGCGCTGACCAACCCGGACGAGATGACCCGCCTTCTCAACCTGCTGCAGCACTACAAGGGCATCCGCGAGATCCCGAAGGACAACATGGGAGCCCCGGCCGGCTACCTCGCCGGGACGGTCGCCTCAGAGCGCCGATAGTCGATCGTCGCGGCAACCGGCTGTCGATCCTTCCACGCCTGGACCTCGTCCTTCGTGTCGATGTCGCCGCCCAAGAACCCGATCAGCGCCACGAACAACGCCAGCAGGCCGAAGAAGCCCGCGAACAGCCACTCATGAATAGGGGTCTGGCGCTTCCGGACCTTCTGCCAACGGACCGGCGTCGGTCCTGAGACCACCTCGAATTCGGCATCGGTGAAGTCGCGCTTCATGCGCCGACCTTAGCCGCCGACGCCCACCCCGACAATTTGAAACGAAGGAGGCCCCGATGAAGGGCATTTCTCTCCGGCTTGCGCTGGCCGCGATGGCGTGCGCGCTGGCCACGTCCGCCGCGGCCCAGCCGCCGGATTCTTACGCCGAACACGCGGCAATCAACATCTCGACGGCGACCACGACCGAGCTGATCGCGCGCTCGACCGACGGCAAGCTGATCGAGGTCCCTGGTGGCCTGGTCTACGCCGGCGGAACAGGAAACATCACCTTCAAGGCTGGGACCGGAACCACGTGCGGGACCGGCACGCGCAGTCTTACCGGCCCGATCCCGTTGAAGGATCAGGGCGGCTTCGCGAACCTGTCGTTGAAGACCCGGCCCGGCGAGGCGCTGTGCGCCACGACTGACGCAGCCGTCCAGATCAGCGGCTACCTCAACTGGCGCTATCGCTAATGAAGCGCCTGATCCTCTCGCTGCTGGCGGTCCTGCAGCTGCTGCTGGCGCCGTCGCAGGCCTGGGCCTCGCCGCCGGTTCCGGTGGCGGCCCTGGCGTCGGCGGCGGCTGACCTTGACCATGTGGACGCGCCCGCCGACCTGAGCGCCGACGTCCGGGCCCAGCGCGCCGGCTGGAGCGTGCACGCCGATGCGTCGGACGCGCTGCGCCGGGTCTCGTACTTCACCCTGCCGCTGACGGGCGCGGGGAAGGGTGCGCCGGGCGGGTCCAGCGGGATCGCGGCGCCGTTCGTGTCGGTCAACGGGCCGACGGACGGGCCCAGTGGTGCGGCGATCGCCTACAGCTACGAGGGCTGGTCGGTCCAGTACTCGGGCACGCCGTCGATCTCGTCGCCCGTGGCCTTCACGGTCGACCGGCCGGGCTTCACGACCGCGGCGGCCACGACCACCTACCAGGACACGCTGTACGTCACGTCGCGGGTCCGCGAGGCCTGGGCGGCGGCCGGCTGGACCTCGACCACCTACACGCCGAACACGGCGTCGCTGAGCGACTACGTCTACTCGACCGACACCGTCACGGGCGGGATCACGAACTCGAGCTCGCTGATCAGCCCCAAGCCGGTGTGCAACTGGCGCTGGCTGGCGCGCGGCGTGATCGGCAACACGATTTCGACCGACGACAACCCGGTCGAGGCGGTGTGCTTCCACCGCAACGGGCGGTCGGGCCAGCAGATCGCGGCCTTCGTCTTCAAGATCAGCGACGGCACGAACACCGTGAGCGTCACGGTCTCGACGCCGACGCTGTCGGTCCGCACGACCGACAAGACCTCGGTCATCGTCTACCGCCTGCCGCCGACCAGCATCGCCAGCCTGAACACCGGCCTCGCGAAGGTGGATGGCGAGGCCTATCCCTGGATCGGCCAGGACAACGCGACGCCGGCCCTCTCGTCGGTCGCCAAAAGCGCGGTGGATGGGAATGCCGAGCGCGGCTTCTCGACCCGCTACTTCCGCAAGGACGCGAGCTTCACCCAGTATTACGCCGTGGTGGCCAAGGTCGCCGACGCCGGCGACGGGGTGGGCACGCCGACCAGTTCCTGCGCGATCTCGACCGACCTGGCCACGGCCAAGGCCACGCCCTGCGATCTCTGGGTCTCGGCGATGAACCGGGCCCAGACCGTCATCGGCGGCGGGGCCAACGGCGTCGACGGTCTGATCATCTACTTCGACGACGGCGCCCACGACCTGGCGACCGCGCCCACCAGCAACATGACGCAGAAGATCGCCTGCGTGAACATGGCCCGCCTGCCCACGTCGACCAACCGGGCCAGCGTGGTGCTGAACGTCAGCGGCGCGAACATCAACGCCAAGCTCGGGACGAGCGGGACGTCGCTCACCTCGCCGCTCACAGAAGGCTGCCTGCGGTATTACGACGTCGCGATCAAGCGGACGGGGGCCCAGCCGCTTCCGACGGGCAACGCGACGGCGGGCCTGCAGATCCAGTTCGATGACGTGAACTATGACGGCAACGCCCAGAACGGCGCGCTGCTTTCGAGCTCGCACCTCTACATCATGGGGGCGACGGCGGCGGGGTCCGAGACGTTCAACTTCGGCGGCGCCACGACCGGCGAAATGCGCCTGGTCGCGGGCCTCGACATCGACTTCAACAGCGCTCGGACGATCGAGAACTGGTTCATCACCGGGTCGATCATCCGCCGGCCGGGCGGCAACGGCTTGGCCTCGTTCACCAGCCGCGTCGCCTCGGGCCTCATCTTCGCCTTCAACAAGGTGCTGAGCCCCGGCTCGACGACGCTGTGGCAGATCAACGGCGGCGACGCCGTCGGCATCGTCAACGCCCAGAACCTCTACGAGTGGACCACCACGTCGGCCGGCCACTCGTACTCGATGTCGAACGACAGCGCGACGTACTCGACCCGCCACGCGCTGATCCTGAACAACACCTATGTCGGCTGGAAGGACATGGGGCGCGAGAACCTCTTCTATGACGAGGGGACCACGTCGCGCTTCAACGGGCTGATGGCCAGCGTGGGTAACATTCACGTCGGCATCTACCACAAGGGCGACTTCTTCCGCGGCTCGACCAACCAGGGCGGCACCGGGGCGGCTGACGCCAACACGCGGCGCGGGAACTTCGCCTACCTGTTCGGCGTCGGCTCGCGCTACGAATTCCAGCAGTTCATGTCGACCTCGGCGCTGAACGGCAACGAGGCCCAGGTCTATCCGGGCCTCGGCGTGACGATCGGGACCACCTGGAACAACACCAGCCAGACCAGCCGCATCGTCGGCAAGAACGTGCTGTTCGTGGATTACAAGGGCACGGAGAGCGCGTTCGAGGCCTCCGGCGGCTCGCCGACCACGGCTTCGGCTGGCGTCGGCGGCGGGGACTATCGCCTGCCTGTGGGCTCGCCAGCTCGCGCCATCGTGACCGACCCGGTGCTGAACTACACCCTGGACGGTGTCGCGCGCCCGGCGGCCAACGACAACGCCGGCGCACTGGCGGCGGTGGGTTAGGCCATGATCCTCGTCACCCCCGCCACCGTCGAGGCCGCGATCGCCGCGGCTCCCGACGGGGCGACGCTGCAGCTGGCCGGGGTCTTCCCGGTCCTGCCGCTGAGCAAGCGCAAGCCGAACCTGACGCTGGACTGCACGCAGGCCGAGGTTCTGTCGGCGGTTCGCACCGGAGACCCGACCAAGCCGATCGACGGCCTGCACATCCAAGGCGGGCTGTTCCGGCAGGGCATGGTCTTCACGTGCGGGCGAAACGTCAGCGTCATCGGCGCCAGGATCGAGGGCGGCGGTGAGGCGCGGACCTTCAACGGCGTCGGCGCCTACGGGATCGTCGGCCTGCTGATCAAGGGCAACACCTTCCGCGACGCCCTGAACGGCGCCGTCGTGTCGGACTCCTCGGACTTCGACATCGACGGGAACGACTTCGCCCGGATCCGCAAGGACGTGGTGAACATCTCCTGCAGCCCACGCGGCATGGTGCGGCGGAACAAGGTCCGCGATCACCGCCCGCTCAACATCGGCCTGCCGAACGCCGATCACCCCGACTTTGTCCAGATGCTGAACATCGCGACCAAGACGCCGACGACCGACATCCTGGTCGAGGCGAACGACGTCGAGATCGCGAACGGGCAGGGCGCGACGCCGACCCACAAGGCCAGCAAGGGCGACCCGCGCTTCGCCCGCATCACCTACCGCAAGAACACGATCCGCGCCGGCCAGCCGGTCGGCCTGGGCATGATCGCGGTCGACGGCGGCGCGCTGGAAGACAACAGCGTCGAGACCCTTCCAGGCTCGCCCTACATCTCGCGCATCTTCGTCTCCGACGACTGCACCGACATCGTGTGGATCGGCAAGAACACCCACGCCGCCTACGGCAAGACCGAGGCCAAGGACTGGCCGCCCACCGTGATGCCCGACCCCCGCGACGCCGAGATCGCCCGGCTGGAAGCCGAACTGGCTGCGGCCAGGGCCGAGGACGCCGCCGAGGACGCAGCTTACGAGGCCCGGATCGGCGACCTCGAGGCCAAGGTGGCAGCCGTGCGCGCTGCCGTCGCCCAATGACCGCGAACGCGGCGCACCCCCCACCGGCTCAACATCCCATCTAGGGGGCCCTCATGGACACTGAACCGCCGCGCCTGGCGATGGGCGTTGCATCTCTTGCCGGCGCCGCCGTGTGGGGGACCTACACCCTCGTCATGGCGTTCTTCGCGGCCGAGCCGATCCGGGGGCGCGATGCCGCCCGCGCCCTGGTCAACGTGGCCGCCGCCATCGTGGTCGGCATCCTGGTCTCGTACTTCCTCGGCCCGACGATCCTGTCGGCCGTTCCGGTGGCGACGCTGAAGGACCCGCACGTCGTCGGCTTCGCTCTGGGCGCCGGGGCCTGGGAGCTCTGGCCGTTCGTGGTTCGCTTCGCCCGCCGCCGCGCCGCATCCTTCGCGAAGGAGAAGCGCTGATGTCGGTGCAGTTCATGTGGGACGCCACCGCCTTCCTGTCCTCGCTGATCGCTGGCGTGTTCATCCTGACGCGCCGGCGCATGCTGAGCGGCGAACATGGAACATGGCACACCGCGCCGCCCGCCGTGCAGGCCGTGCTGGCGCTGCAGGCCATCTACATGGGCACGGTCTGCCTGAGCATCCTGTTCGGCGACCACGTCAACCAGCGCGAGACCATCGCCTACGTGATCTCCGCCGTGGTGGCCGTGGTCTTCACGATCAACCTCGAGCGGGAAGGGCGCAGGAGCCCGCCGCGGCCGCCGCAGGGCCGCACGACGGCGCGCTGAAGGCGCCGTCGTTCCTTTTGCTTTGGCCTCGGCCGGCGCGCTTGGCGCGCCCGATCCGCTCGGCCTGGAAACCCGGAGACCACCATGACCGCCTGGCCCAAGCCGGACGCCGCATCGATGTGCGCGTTCTACGGCAACCCCGACGCCGACCATAACGGCGTGGTCGACCCCGCCTGGGAGCGGGCGAACATCGTGAGCCTCGTGCCGCCGTACCGCATGGTGCTGGCCTGGGCGCCGACGCAGCCGCTGAAGGCCATCCGCATCCACCGCAAGTGCGCCGACAGCCTGGCGCGGATCCTGGCCGCCATCGCCGCCCATTACGGCTCGCAGGAGGCCATCGAGGCGGCCCGGCTGCACCTGTACGGCGGGGCGTTCAACTTCCGCCTGAAGCGCGGCGGCTCGACCCTGTCGAACCACAGCTGGGGCTCGGCGATCGACCTGGACCCCGAGCGCAACGCCTTCGGCCGCAAGTGGAAGCCCGGCGCCGGGATGATGCCCGAGGCCGTCGTCGAGATCTTCAAGGCCGAGGGCTGGGCCTGGGGCGGGTTGTGGACCGTGGGGGATAGTATGCATTTCGAGGCCGTGTCTCGATGATCTGCCTGCGCTGCGGTGAGGAGAAGCCCGAGAACGAGTTCGGCTTCTACGCCCCAGCCAAGCGGCGCAGGCGGTGTCGCCAATGCTGCTACGCGGTCAAGCACGAATGGTACGCCCGAGACCCTGCAGCCCGGGAACGCATCGCGGAACAGCACCGCGAGTGGAGGGCTGCCAACCCGGAGAAGTCGCGCGCCCGGAACCGACGCTCTGTAGCGGCTAGGCACCCAGAGGTTCGGGCCTACCATCGCGCCTACCACGCCGCCCACCCTGAGTATGCTGCGACGAGCAACGCCAATCGCCGCTCCCGGCTCGCACGAGCGACGCTACCCCTGTCCGAGGCGCATCGCGACCTCATGGCGCTGATCTACGCAGAAGCGGCGGAAGCCACTCGGGTCACCGGCGTCCCACACCACGTTGATCACGTCGTTCCGTTGCGAGGCAGGGCCGTGAGTGGCCTCCACGTGCCATGGAACCTCCAAGTCCTGCCTTGGCGGGACAACCTGCGCAAAGGCAACTCGACGGGATCGCGCTGACGCGCCCGGCCGGCCGAACCCCACCATCAACGAGCGAGAGGACCACCCCATGAACGTCAACCCGGCTCACGTGAGCAAGATCAACTGGACCAACGCGATCGCCGCCGGCGTGGCGCTGGCCGCCGCCTTCGGCATCGCCATCCCGTCGGAGTATCAGGCGCTGGCCACCCAGGTCGTGGCGGTCGGCGCGCCGATCGTGACGATCATCCTGCGCACCTTCTTCACCGCGAAACCCTGATGCTCAGGTTCCTCTCGACCCTCGGCGACCTGGTCGGCCGCGTCCTGCGCTGGTGGGACGAACGGCAGGCCATCGCCAAGGGTCGGGCCCTGGAGCGCACCCAAGCCGCCGAGACCGTGAAGGAGGCCGCCCATGAGGCTGAAACGATACGCGCTGAGGTGCGGGCTGCTGTCGCTGCTGAGCCTGAGCGCCTGCGGGACGACGACGGATTCCGCCGCGACTAAGCCGCCCCCGGTGATCGACAGCTTCTGCGCCGTGGCCAAGCCGATCGGCTGGAGCGCGCGCGACACGGACGAGACGATCCTCGAGGTGAAGTCGCACAACGCGGTGTGGAAGGCGCGGTGTCAGCCGCCTGAATGAACCCGTGCAGAATTTGCACATGTTGGCCCGCACCCTTCACCGGGGGCGGGCCTTTTGCTATGTCTGAGGGGCTGCGGCGGCGTCGCGAAGGCGCGTGGTGAGCCGAGAGCCTTGGTCCCGCGATCCGGTGTCGCCTTCGGGCGCCGTGCGAGACCCGCCGTACACAATCGGCACGCAGCCCATGAAATCGGCCCGTCAGCCCTTCAGGGGTTGGCGGGCCTTTCATCGTTTCAGCGCAACTTGCGAACTGTTCCTGCGGTGTTCACGCGCTTTGCGCCCCTTCGTGCGGTCTCCGGTCAACTATCGGGACTAGTTCTTTCAATAAAAACAACAGTCCGCGTTTACGAAGCGCTCGTTGTGCCAGAGGGTGTCGTCGGCATCGAGGCCGACCGTCGTAATGCGCATGGCCTCGCCCATACGCCGCGGACCTATCGGTGTGCAATCGCCACGGGCGGGCGATGCGGGCGCGTCTGAACCCACGCAATCCCTTATGGCGCAAGGGTTTCGAAACCCATTTCGGGGAGTTTGCTGACGGGCGGTTCTTGTGGAGCGGGCGCGATGCAGCGATGGCTGGCCAGGCTGGTCGGCGGCCACGCCGTGGCCCGGGCGCAGGCTCAGGCCGATCTGGCCGAGAGCCGGCTGCGCGACGCGATCGACGCGATCCCGGAAGGCGTGGTCTTTCTGGACTCCGAGGGTCGCTACATCCTGTGGAACCGGCGCTACGCCGAGATCTATCACCGTTCGGCCGACCTCTTCCGGCCCGGCGCGCGCCTGATCGACACCCTGCGCGAGGGGTTGCGGCGGGGGGACTATCCCGACGCCGTCGGGCGCGAGGCCGAGTGGCTGGCCGCGCGAGAGGCCAAGCTCGCCACCGCCACGGGCGAACGCCATGAGCAGCAGGTGGCCGACGGCCGCTGGCTGATGATCGAGGAGCGGCGCACTTCGGACGGAGGCGTCATCGGACTGCGGGTCGACATCACCGAGATGAAGCGCCAGGCCGAGGCGCTGGAGCAGGCGCTGGCCCACGCCGAGGCCGCCCATCGCGCCAAGGCCGAGTTCCTGTCCGACATGAGCCACGAGCTCCGCACGCCCCTGAACGGCGTGCTCGGGCTGGCCCAGGCTCTGGACGCCACCGACCTGGGGCCCGACCAGCGCGCCCTGGTCTCGGAGATCCGCGCCGCGGGCCGCCAGCTGGACCGGCTGGTGAACGGCCTGCTGGACTATGGCGACGTCGATCTCGCCCCCGAAGATCATCCGGTGCGGGCCGTCCCCGACCGGCCGCTGCGGGTGTTGGCGGCGGATGACAACCCCACCAACCGCAAGGTGTTGGAGCTGATGCTCGAGGCGGCCGGGGTCGAGGTGGTGACGGTGGAAAACGGCTTCGAGGCGGTGGAGGCCTGGCGGGTCGGCGGCTTCGACGCGGTGCTGATGGACCTGCGGATGCCGGTCACCGACGGCCTGTCGGCGATCCGCGCCATCCGAAGCGAAGAGCGGGCTCTGGGCCGGCCGCGCACGCCTGCGGTGGTGCTGTCAGCCAACACCTCGGCCGAAGATCGCGCCGCCACCGCCGCGGCGGGCGCCGACGGCCACATCGCAAAGCCCATCCGGGTCGAGGCCCTGTTCGCGGCGCTGGACGCGGCGCTGTACCCGCCTCAGGCCGCGCAGGCCTTGTGAGCCTTGGTCACCCGCTCGGTCGAGGCCGGGAAACGGGCCAGGGCGGCAGCCGGGCGGATCGGCCGCCGGACCAGCTCGCCTGCGCAGTTCGGGCAGACGCCCGCCAGGCGATCTTCGGCGCACTCGGCGCAGAAGGTGCACTCGAACGTGCAGATGCGGGCGTCGGGGCTGTCGACCGCCAGGTCGCGGTCGCAGCATTCGCAGTTGGGTCGGAGGGCGAGCATGGCGTCAGTCTCTCTCAGATCAGCGCTGGCCTAAATGACAAGTATCCCTCGTTTTCTGCCACTAAGGCCCCGTGAGGACGGCGCCTTCGATCTCTGCGTTGAAGAGGGGGCTGGCGTCCTCGACCACCTCGATCTCAAGACCTAGCGCGCGGTAGAGGCCGGCGAGTTCGGCGGCGCGGGGGTGGGCAACGCTGAACCGCACGAGGCGTGGGCCGGTCGGCGAGGTGATCGAGGGGTGCGGGGTCGCGCCCCAGTCGATGAAGAAGGGGATGAAGGTCCCGAAATCGTGGCCGCCGATCAGCAGCATCCGCCACTCGAGGAGGTCGCCGGACTCGGTGCGGCGCGAACCCGGGACGGGGCCCAACGGGGCCAGCCCAGCCGCGGTCGCCGCCGCAGCCACGGCCTCAAGGTCCGAAGCCCGGGCGGCCCAGTTCACGAGGGCCGGGGTCTCGAGTCCGGCAAGTTGCTGGCCGAATCCACGGAGCTCGGTGTGGCCGGGCGCAGGCGCCAGGACTTCCAGGTAGACCCCGCCGCCCAGCGAGAGCAGCGCATTGGTCGTGCCCATCGTGGGATGGACGCCGCCCGGCGCGGGCGTCGCGCCCAGCCGCGCGGTCACCTCGCGGACGCCGACTTCAAGGTCAGGCGCGCCGAACAGGATATGGTCGAGGGCGACGCCCGGGGTCATTCGCCGAAGCCGTCGCCGGGCTCGCGAGGCGTGAGGCAAAGCAGCCGCGAGTCCGCCACGCCAGCCGTGCGGTGCTTGACGTGCTCGCGGTACTCAGGGTCTCGGACCATGGCGATGAACGCCTCGGCGTCGGGGTACTCCGCGATGAAGGCCAGGTCCCAGGCCTCGGCCTGCGGGCCGGTCACCATGACCCGGGGATTGCCAACCCAGACCTGGCGGCCGCCGACGCGTGCAAAGACCCCGGCCGACGTGCGTCCATAGGCGCGGTAGGCGTCGAGGCCGGTGATGTCCTTGCCGTGATCGGGATGATCCGCGGGGTATTCGGCCCTCGGCTTGAGGCGGATCAGGTTCAGCATGTTGATGGGCTGGCCCTTGGGCAGGGTCTTGAAGACGGCCCAGGCCTCGCGATCCGGATCGATATAGGTCATAGGTCCCCCCGCCGCATTGACCGCACCTGCGGGACTCACTACCTAGCGCGCCGTTTGCCCACAAGGAGCCTCCCTCATGAGCCGTGACCTGCTGCCCGGCGTCACCGGAGTCCTCGTGCTTGCCGACGGCACGGTCCTGCAGGGGATCGGCGTGGGCGCGGTGGGCGATGCGGTGGGCGAGGTGTGCTTCAACACCGCCATGACCGGCTACCAGGAGATCCTCACCGATCCCTCCTACATGGCCCAGATCGTGGCCTTCACCTTCCCGCACATCGGCAACGTCGGCACGAACGTCGAGGACATCGAGCAGATGTCGGGCTCGGCCGAGACGGCGGCTCGGGGCGCGATCTTCCGCGATCTTCCGACCCGGCCCGGCAACTGGCGCGCCGACAGCGATCTTGAGACCTGGATGAGCCGGCGCGGCGTCATCGGCCTGGCCGGGGTCGACACCCGCGCACTGACGAAGGCGATCCGCGAGCACGGCATGCCGCACGGCGTCATTGCCCACAATCCGGACGGCGTCTTCGACCTCGATGCGCTCGCCGCCAAGGCCAAGGCCTGGTCGGGCCTGGAAGGCCTGGACCTGGCCAAGGACGCCTCGTGCCTGCAGCCCTTCGTCTACGAAGAAGGGCTGTGGAGCTGGGAAGGCGGCGGCTACGCCAAGGCGGCCGAACAGCCGAAGTACGAGGTGGTGGTCGTCGACTACGGCGTGAAGCGCAACATCCTGCGCGCGCTGACCTCGGTGGGCGCGCGGGTCACCGTAGTGCCGGCCAAGACCTCGGCCGAGGACATCCTGGCGCGCAACCCGGACGGCATTCTGCTGTCGAACGGCCCCGGCGACCCGGCGGCGACGGGCGAGTACGCCGTGCCTGAAATCCAGAAGCTGGTGGCGAGCGGCAAGCCCGTCTTCGGCATCTGCCTGGGTCACCAGATGCTGGCCCGCGCGCTGGGCGCCCAGACCGTCAAGATGGAGCAGGGTCACCACGGGGCCAACCACCCGGTGAAGGACCTGACGACCGGCAAGGTCGAGATCGTCTCGATGAACCACGGTTTCACGGTCGACCGCGACAGCCTGCCCGAGCCGGTGGTCGAAACCCACGTCTCGCTCTTCGACGGCACCAACGCCGGCCTGGCGCTGAAGGACAAGCCCGTCTTCTCCATCCAGCATCACCCCGAAGCCTCCCCGGGGCCGACGGACAGCCTCTACCTGTTCGAGCGCTTCGCCGGGCTGATGGACAAGGCGAAGTAGGGCGGGCTCAGTCGCTAGCCGTCCGCCTTCGCGACCGGGTGCTCCTTTTCCGGTTGGCATACCCTTGCGATGCGAACGTTGGTCACTAAGTAACGCGCGTCCGGAAAGCTCGGCCGTAAGAGCCTGCGCGTCCGGACAGGGAATGAACAGGAACTGGGTCGCCCTTCAGCTAGACGAGGAACGACCATGATGCGCACGTTTGCCCTGGCGCTTGCCGCCAGCGCCCTCATCGCCGCCCCCGCCGCCGCCGGCACGGCCAAAGTGGCTTTGGACGGCAAGACTCCCCAGGAAGTCAGCCGCGCCGTTTGGGCCGCTGCCCAGCGCGCCTGCCTGAAGCGCGAAGTCGCCATCACCATGATCGAGGCGCACCGCGCCTGCGTGGTGGCCACCTACAAGAGCACGCTGGCCAATTCGGGCAAGCCGCAGCTGGCGGCCCTGGCCGACACGCTTCCCGCGTCGTGACCGACCTGCTTCTCGACCCCTGCCGCGCAGGCGGCGGGGGACGGGGAGCGAAAGTGGCCGGCCCGATCATCGGCGACATACGTCCGCTTTTGACAGCGAGCGAGCCCAACGGTTTCCCACAGGTCGCCCACAGGGGAATCGGCGCATCCACGGGTGCGGCTTGCGACTCTCTCGCGCTCGCCGCCGGGAGATGTGAAGGCTCGGTGTGATGGTCGGGCGGTTCGACGAACGTTTTCTCGAGGAGATCAAGTCGCGGCTTCGGCCGTCCGACGTGATCGGTCGCACCGTCAAGCTGCGCAAGCAGGGCCGCGAGTACGTGGGCCTGTCGCCGTTCAACAAGGAGAAGACCCCCTCATTCTACGTGAACGACGACAAGGGGATGTTCTTCGATTTCTCGTCAGGCAAGACCGGCGACCTGATCACCTACCTGCAGGAGACCGAGCGGCTGAGCTTCGCCGAGGCCGTCGAGCGGCTGGCGGGCGAGGCCGGGGTGCCGCTGCCGGCGGTGGACCCGCGCGGGGCCGAGCAGGAGAAGGTTCGCCAGGGCCTGGGCGACTGGCTGGAGCTGGCGGCCCAGTGGTTCGAGGCCGACCTTCGCCGCCCGCACGGCCGCGAGGCGCGGGCCTACCTGGAGAAGCGCGGCCTGCCCGAGGCCGAGTGGGCCCGGTTCCGGATCGGCTTCTCGCCGTCGAACCGCACCGCGCTGAAGGACTACCTGATCACCAAGGGCGCAAAGCCGGGCGAGCTGGTCGAGGCGGGCCTGTTGGTGGCGCCGGAAGAGGGCGGGGCGCCCTACGACCGGTTCCGCGACCGCATCATCTTCCCCATCCTGGATGCGCGCGGCCGGGTGGTCAGCTTCGGCGGCCGGGCGATGGATCCGCAGGCGCGCGCCAAGTACCTGAACGGCCCAGAGACCGTGGTCTTCCACAAGGGCCACCATCTCTATGGCCTCTCGGAGGCGCGTAAGATCCTGGCCGCCGCCAAGGCGGACGAAGCGCCCCCGCTGGTGGTGGTGGAAGGCTACATGGACGTGATCGCCTGCATTCGGGCGGGCGTCCCGGCGGTGGCGCCCATGGGCACCGCCCTGGGCGAAGATCAGATGGAGGCGCTGTGGCGTCACCATCCCGAGCCCACCCTCTGCTTCGATGGCGACCGGGCGGGCCGCCAGGCCGCGGCGCGGGCCATCGACCGGGCGCTGCCGCTGCTGAAGGCGGGGCGCAGCCTGCAGTTCGCCATCGTGGAAGGCGGCAAGGACCCGGACGACGTGCTGCGTGACCAGGGCGCCCCGGCGCTCCGCGCCCAGCTGACCAAGACCACGCCGTTCGCCGAGGCCCTGTTCCGCCGCGAGCACGACGACGCCGAGCCGCTGGACACACCCGAGCGGAAGACCGCGCTGAAGGTGCGGCTGCGCAAGCTGGCCGCCAGCATCGCCGACCCCGACCTGGCTCAGGCCTACAAGGAAGACCTGCTGGCCCGCTACGAGGCCCTGTGGCCGACGCGGGCGCCTGTCTACACGGTGGGGGCGGCGGGCCGGGAGCTGTCGCGCGCGCGCTGGGACAAGCGCAAGCCCGTGCTGACCGGCGCCACCACCGAGGGCAAGGACGCGGCCCAGCGCCTGCGCGCCTCGTCGAAGCCGCTGTCGGCGGCCCTGGCCCACGCGGCGGTCCACGACCTGACCCTGCTGGACGACTCCATCGAGCTGGTGGGCTCGCGCGGCTTCGGCGACGAGAAGCTGGACAAGCTGGCCCACGAACTGGTGCGCCTGCGCTACGAGACCGACCATCTGGAGATGGACGCGCTCTACCGGCGCCTGCTGGCCAGCGGCGTGACCAAGGCCGATCTGGACCGGGTCGAGCGTGAGGCCGGCCGCGCGGGCGTGTCGGCTCCGTTTCTCAAGGAGAGCGGCGAGCGGGCCCGCGTCCTTTGGCGCCAGGCCTTCGACCTCCTGATGCAGCTGGAGGCGCTGGAGCGCGCCGTCGAAGCGGCCCTGCAGGACGTCGGCCGCGACCCCAGCGCCCTCAACACCCTGGGCCCGCTGAAGGCGGAACGCGACCACCTGCGCCGCCTGATCAACAGCGACTGGACCCAGGACGAGATGGCGCCGCCCACCGTGCTGCCGCACTGACCTTCCCCGCCGACGGCGCGGAAAGGGATCTACGACTTTAGTCCAATTTCGAAGCTCGGCCTCACGGCGTACAACTTGCGCCATGGACGGGGCGCGCGATGGGGAACAGCCGGCGCCGACGCTGACCGACAAGGTCCGCGCCGAGCAGGTCCGCATGCTCTACGCGGACAGCGCCTCGTATTTCTCGACCATGGCCGCCAGCACCACGTTGGCCGGTATCCTCATCTGGCAGAACGCGCTTTCGCCGGCGATCGCGGCGCTCTGGCTGGGCTTCATGGCGTTGCATACGGTGGTCCGCCTGGGCGTGCGGGCGGCCTACAACCGGGTCCGGCCGCCCGTCGCCGAATGGCGCAAGTGGGGGCGCTGGTTCGTCGCCGGCTGCATTGTCAGCGGGCTGACATGGGCCGTGGCTCTGCCGTTCCTGCTGTCGCCCGAGCGCTTCGACCTGCAGACCCTGGTGATCGTATCGCTGGTGATCGGCACCTACGGCGTCATCGGCTCGGCCGGCGCGCTGAAGTCGGCGTTCCTCACCTTCTTCCTGCCCTTCCCCTCGGTGGTGGGCTGGATGCTGTTCCAGGGCGACACCCTGCACATCGCCTGCGCCATCCTGCTGTGCCTTTGGCTGCCCAGCGTGCTGACCATGGGCTCACGCTTCAACGAGACGCTGGAGGAAGCGCTCAAGCTGAGGTTCGAAAACGCCGCCCTGGCCGACGACCTGCGCGCCCAGAAACAGGTGGCCGAACAGAACAGCCTGGCCAAGTCACGATTCCTGGCGGCCGCCAGCCACGACCTGCGCCAGCCCGTGCATGCTCTGGGCATGTTCATCGGGGCGATGCGCGGTCGCCGGCTGCCCCGCCGCTCGCTCGAGCTGGTGGATCAGATGGACGCCTCGATCGGCGCCCTGGACGGCCTGTTCAGTTCGCTGCTCGACGTCTCGCGCCTGGACGCCGGCGTCATCGAGAGCAAACCCGTGGCGATGCCCGTGCAGCCCCTGCTGGCCCGGATCTGCCGCGAGCTGGAGCCCGAGGCTGAAGCCAAGGGGATCGACTTGGTGGTCGTGCCGACGACGGCCTGGGTCCGCAGTGATCCGGTCCTGTTGGAGCGTGTGCTGCGCAACCTCATCAGCAACGCCGTGCGCCACACGCAAAAGGGCTGGGTGGTGGTGGGCTGCCGGCGTCGCGGGCGCAGCTATTGCCTTGAAGTGCGCGACACGGGCCCGGGCATCCCGGAAGACCTGCAGGAGTCCGTGTTCGAGGAGTTCTACCAGGTCGACAATCCCGACCGCGATCGGGCCAAGGGCCTGGGCCTGGGCCTGCCCATCGTGCGCCGCCTGACCGCCATCCTGGATCATCCGCTGGAGATGGAGAGCGAGGTGGGGCAGGGGACGACGTTCCGGGTGTTGGTCCCGCGCGCCGCAGCCGCCCGGATCGACCCGCCGCCGGCGCTCCGCGCAGGTGTGCTTGCCGACGTGCGCACCGGCGTGATCCTGGCCGTCGACGACGAACAGGCGATCCGGGTGGGGATGACCGCGCTGCTCGAAAGCTGGGGCCATACGGTGATCGCGGCCTCCGGCAGCGAAGCGGCGATCGCGGCGCTCCGGGCGCGGCCGGCGCCGGACGTCATCGTCTGTGACCACCGCTTACGGGGCGAGACCGGCGTCGAGGCCATCCGGCGCATCCATGGAGCGCTGGGCGTCGACGTCCCCGCGATCCTGGTGACCGGCGACACCTCGCCCGAGAACATCCGCGACGTGCAGGCCAGCGGCTATCCGTTGCTGCACAAGCCGTTGTCGCACGCCAGGCTGCGCGCGGCGGTGACCGCGCTCATTCGCCGTCGCGCGAGCCCGACGGCAGTGGCTGCGGAATGAGTCCGGCCGCCTGGGCGGCGTTGGCGGCCTGGGTTCGGTTGGTGACGGCCAGGGTGCGAAAGATCGCGCCGACATGGGCCTTCACCGTCTTCTCCGACAGGTTGAACTTGCGGCCGATCTCCTTGTTGGAGAGCCCGCGGGCCAGGGCTTCCAGCACCTCGCCCTGGCGGGGCGTCAGCTCCAGCAGGGGCCCGCGCTCAGGCCGCCCACGCATGGGCGTTTCGCCCGCCCGCAACATCTGGGACGGGACGTAGATCTCGCCGGCCATCACCATGCGCACCGCGGTCAGCAGCACCTCGGGGCTGGCCGATTTCGGCACATAGCCTAGCGCGCCGCGGTGGAGCGCCTCGCGGACGTCCTCGGGATCTTCGGACGACGACAGGATCAGGACGGGCAATTCGGGGCGACGCCGGCCGATCTCGCCAATGGCCGCGAACCCGTCCGCGCCCGGCATGCGCAGGTCGAGGAGCACGGCGTCCAGGTCGGCCCGGGTGGCGACCACCGCCAGCGCCTGCGCCACATCGCCCGCATGAACGACCTCGGTCGCCGCGCCCTGATCGCGCAGCAGCGCTGCAAGCCCTTGCCGGACCAGGGTGTGATCGTCGACCACCAGGATCTTCATGTCGACTAGGTGACTCTGGGTTGAGAGTCGGCGCAAGCGCCGGGCTCCCGTGGGTTGCTCCAACAGCACTTACGGATCGCCTCGACCGCCGGTTGCCAATGGATCGCCTTCCGGTCTGCGAGATGCGGCGAAACGACCGGGTCGGCCCGCCCATTCGGCGCCTCGCCTTGACACCGGACGACTCGCACGCCATCTGCGGGCCTGCGGATTTAGCGCGCTACGACAGACATCGCCGGGCCGTTGCGAACACGAACGCGCCCCCCACGCGGATCATGATGTCTCCCTCGATGTGCGGAAATCTCAGTGGTCGCGCCGTTCCCGCGGTCGACGCCACGCAGGCGCTGTGAAGGTCTCCCTTCGCGGCGACCGTCTGCATGGCGCGTCCAATGGCGGTGACGAGGCGTAGCCACTGGTGAAACGCGATCAGATTGCACGGAACGAATTGGCGGGCTGCGGGTCGTATTGACGCGACCTCTCGATCCCGGGCCGCCGCCCACCATTTTCGGCCCGCCGCTTGCAAGAGGGGCGGCAGCCGATTTCGGAGATTTAGATGAGCGCTAATACGGCCGAAACCGAAGCCCCCGAGTCCACGGCCGGCGACGGTCCGCTGCTCGACCTCACGGATGCGGCGGTCAAGAAGTTCATCAAGCAGGCCAAGACCCGCGGCTACGTCACGATGGACGAGCTGAACAAGGTCCTGCCGTCCGAGGAAGTCACCTCGGAACAGATCGAAGACACCCTCGCCATGCTGAGCGAGATGGGCGTCAACGTCGTCGAGTCGGAAGACGACGCCGAGGGCGGCGAAGTGGCCGTGCGCGAGGAATCGGCGGTCGTGGAAACGACCAAGGAGCCCGCCTACGACCGCACCGACGACCCGGTCCGCATGTACCTGCGCGAGATGGGCTCGGTGGAGCTGCTGTCGCGCGAGGGCGAAATCGCCATCGCCAAGCGCATCGAGGCTGGCCGCGACACGATGATCCGCGGGCTGTGCGAGAGCGCGCTGACCTTCGAAGCCATCATGGTGTGGCGCGAGGAACTGGAAGGCGGTCGCATCCTGCTGCGCGAGGTCATCGACCTCGAACAGACCTATGGCGGCGTGAACGCCGCCGCGGCCGAGGAGCTGGCCGCCAATGCGCCGCCGGCCGAGGAAGAAGAAGCCGCCGAGGTCAATGAGGACGGTGAAGCCGTCGCCAAGGGCGAGAGCGACGACGACGACGAATTCGACGACGGCGCCGGCCCCACCATCAGCGCGATGGAGGCCGAGCTGCGCGAAGGCGTCATGGCGACGCTGGACGCCATCGCCGGTGAATTCGAAGCCTTCCGCCTGCTGCAGGAAAAGCTGGTCGGCGCGAAGCTGAAGGGCGAGGACCTGAGCGAGAAGGACCGCGCCGCCTACCAGGCCGCCGCGGGCGCCATCGTTCTGCACCTCAAGACCCTGAAGCTGAACAACAACCGCATCGAGGCGCTGGTCGAGCAGCTCTATGCGATCAACAAGCGCCTGATGGTCCTGGAAGGCCGCCTGCTGCGCCTGGCCGACAGCTACGGCATCAGCCGCGGCGAGTTCCTGAAGGCCTACTTCGGCCAGGAAATGCGCCCCGACTGGCGCGACCAGGTGAAGGCCCTGGGCGTGCGCTGGACCAAGTTCGCCGACAACGACGCCGGCCAGATCACTGATATCCGCAACGAGATCGCGGCTCTGGCGCAAGAGACGGGCGTGCCGATCGACGACTATCGCCGCATCGTGCAGACCGTCCAGAAGGGCGAGCGTGAAGCCCGTCAGGCCAAGAAGGAAATGGTCGAGGCCAACCTGCGCCTCGTGATCTCCATCGCCAAGAAATACACCAACCGCGGCCTGCAGTTCCTGGACCTGATCCAGGAGGGCAACATCGGCCTGATGAAGGCGGTGGACAAGTTCGAGTACCGGCGCGGCTACAAGTTCTCGACCTACGCCACCTGGTGGATCCGGCAGGCGATCACCCGCTCGATCGCCGACCAGGCCCGGACCATCCGCATCCCGGTGCACATGATCGAGACGATCAACAAGATCGTCCGCACCAGCCGCCAGATGCTGCACGAGATCGGCCGCGAGCCGACCCCGGAAGAGCTGGCCGAGAAGCTGGCCATGCCGCTGGAGAAGGTGCGCAAGGTCCTGAAGATCGCCAAGGAGCCGATCAGCCTCGAGACCCCGATCGGCGACGAGGAAGACAGCCACCTCGGCGACTTCATTGAAGACAAGAACGCCATCCTGCCGATCGATGCGGCCATTCAGTCGAACCTGCGCGAGACCACCACCCGCGTGCTGGCGTCGCTGACGCCGCGCGAAGAACGTGTCCTGCGCATGCGCTTCGGCATCGGCATGAACACCGACCACACTCTGGAAGAGGTGGGTCAGCAGTTCAGCGTCACCCGTGAGCGGATCCGCCAGATCGAGGCCAAGGCGCTGCGCAAGCTGAAGCACCCGTCGCGGTCGCGGAAGCTGCGGAGCTTCCTGGACAGCTGATCCGGCTCGTTCGGTGACTCCATCCCAAGGCTGGCGGCGTGAGCTGATCGGCTGGAACTCCCCGGGGCTCAACTCCGGGGAGTTTTCGTAAGCGCCCGTTCGATAGGGCGTTTCCGTGTTGAAAAGGCTGGGGAAATCCCGCTCTGGCGCGGTGGCGTGCGCCTGCGCTAGAGATGGCGCAAACCTGGGAGTTTCGCTTGAACCCGTCACCGATCCTGGCCGGCCTCGCGGCTGCGGCCATGCTTGTCTCGTCCGCAAGCGCGCAGACGCCTGCCGGCTTTCAGCCGTCCGCGGACAACATCCGTGCGCATGTGGGCTTTCTGGCCAGTGACCTGCTGGAAGGCCGCGAAGCCGGGTCCAAGGGCTATGACATCGCCGCGGGCTACGTCGCCTCGCAGTTCGCACAACTGGGTCTGAAGCCCGCAGGCCAGGACGGGACCTACTTCCAGACCGTGCCGCTGGTCGCGTTCCGGCCGGCAGAGGAGGGTGTCTTCACCGTGCGTGGCAAGGACGGCGTCGCTGCCCCGCTGGTGTTCGGCGAGGAGGTGCTGAGCGGCCGCAACGCCGGCCCGCGGGATCACAAGGTCTCGGCCCCTCTGGTGTTCGCCGGCTGGGGGGTCGTCGCGCCCGAGAAGAAGCATGACGACTACAAGGGCCTGAGCGTGAAGGGGAAGATCGTGGTCGTCCTCACCGGCGGCCCGCCCGGCTTCCAGACCGAGGAGCGCGCCTTCTACGGCAACGCCCGCACCAAACAGCTCGCGGCGGCCAAGGCCGGGGCGGTCGGCGTGATCTATGTCTCGACGCCCAAGGACGAGGCCCGCAGGCCTTTCGTCGAGGGCAAGCGCACGTGGCGCGCCTGGTCCATGACCTGGCGCGGCCCGGACGGGAAGGGCTTCGAGGCCGCGCCCGGCGCGCCCGGCCTGGGCAGCGTCAGTGTCAAGGGCGCCGAGAAGCTGTTCGCCGGCGCCCCCAAGACGTTCGCCGAGGTCGCCGCGACGGCCGACAGCGGCAAGGGCGCAGTCCCGCGTTTTCCGCTGACCACCAGCCTGGACGTGACGCTGCGCACCGAGGTGAAGACCATCCAGAGCGCCAATGTCGCGGGCCTGATCGAGGGATCGGACCCCAAGCTGAAGGACGAGGTGATCGTCCTGTCGGCCCACCTGGACCATATCGGCGTCACGGCGCCGCTGAACGGGGACGAGATCAACAACGGCGCGCTCGACAACGCCGGCGGCATCGCCACCACGCTGGAGGTGGCGCGCGGCTTCCGCGAGGTCGGCAAGGCGCCGCGCCGCTCGGTGCTGTTCCTGGCCGTCACCGCCGAGGAGAAGGGCCTGCTGGGCGCGGAGTACTTCGCGCGCAACCCCACCGTGCCGGGCGCCCTGGTGGCCAACGTCAACCTGGACATGCCGATCCTGACCTACGACTTCCTGGACGTGGTGGCGTTCGGCGCCGAGCGCTCCACGCTGGCGCCGGCGGTGCAACGCGCGGCCCAGCGGGTGGGGGTCGCGCTCTCGCCCGATCCGATGCCGGAGGAGGGACTGTTCACCCGCTCGGATCACTTCCGCTTCGTGGAGGTGGGCGTGCCCTCGACGTTCCTGATGACCGGCTTCCAGAACGGCGGCGAGGCCAAGTTCCGCGGCTTCCTCAAGGATTGCTACCACAAGCCCTGCGACGACCTGGGACAGGGGATCGACTACGCGGCCGGCGCCAAGTTCGCCCGGATCAACTACGAGATCGCCCGCGAGCTGGCCGACGCGGACGCGCGCCCGCAGTGGAACAAGGGCGACTTCTTCGGGACCAGGTTCGCGCCGGCTCACGCCATCGCGGATCGTTAGGGGCTGCAACGCAGCGTCACGACTCTGATCGCTGCGGCTATGTGCGCGCCGCAGCGGTCGGGGTAGCGTCCGGACGTGACGATCGCCCTACCGCCACCCGTAGTTGAAGCTGACGCTGACCCGCGGAGTCTTGGCGCGGTTCACGGGCACCTCGTGGCGGAGCCAGCTCTCCCACATGTAGATCGTACCGGGCTGAGGCTGCAGGTAGACGAAGGTCTGGGCGGCCTCGGGCGCGTCGGGCCTGCGGGGCGGGGCGGCCATCATCAGCGGGAGGCGCGGATCCTCGAGGCGCAGCGCGCTCGCGCCGGGGGGCGTGGCCACATAGACCGTGCCCGACAGCACGCTGTGCGGGTGGACGTGGCCCGAGTGGGCCGCCCCGGGCTTGAGGATATTCACCCACAGGCTGTCCATGCGCAGCTTGCCGCCCTGAAGGTCGAAGGCGAGCTGATCGGCGAAGATCCTGGCGTGCCTGTCGAGTCGCCGCTTCAACTCATCGAAGACGCTCATCCGCTGAGGCAGGTCGTTCAGCGACGCGTACGAGGTGTACCCGCCGTAGCCGTGCGCCCGGCTCCAGGCGCGTCCGGCGACGTCCTCTTCCGAGAGGGACTGGCAGGCGTCCAAAATCTCGCGGTTGAAATTTTCGAAGCTACGGTCTGTTGTAAGGCTGGCTTCGTAGACCGGCGTGGCGAAGAGCGGGCGCAGCGTCATGCTGCGCGGCTTAATGCAGCCTCCGGATTTGTGAAAGTGGGCGCAATCGCCGCGCCGGAGTTTGTCAAAAGGTCGGCGTCGCTGGCGCCGTCCGCGAAGGTTGATTAGGGTTGGCGTCAATTACAGCATCGCCGGGTCCAGGCAGAGCTTTGGGGGAAACGAGAACATGATGAAGTTCATGGCGGCGCTGGCTGTTGTGGGGCTGGTGGCGGCGGCCCCGGCGCCAGTGCTGGCGCAGAAGGCCAAGGCGGGCGCGACCTACAAGGCTCCGCGCGGTCCGGACGGCAAGCATCCCGATCTCAATGGCGTCTGGCAGGTGATGAACACCGCCGGCTGGGACATCGAGCCCCACGCTGCGCGCGCGGCGCTGCAGATGCGGCCCGGCCCGTTCGTGCCCGTGCCGGCCAAGGCCGTGGTGGCGCTGGGCGCGGTGGGCGCCGTGCCGGCGGGTCTCGGCATCGTGGAAGGCGGCGAGATCCCCTACACCCCCGAAGCCAAGAAGAAGCGCGACGAGAACCGGGCCAACTACCTCAGCCTGGAGACCGGCGATCCCGAGGTGAAGTGCTACCTGCCCGGCGTGCCGCGCGCGAACTACATGCACCTGCCGTTCCAGATCTTCCAATCTGAGAAGTCGATGATCGTCGCCTATGAATACGCGGGCGCGGTGCGGAACTTCCTCTTCACCGATCCGGGCCCGGCCCCGGTCGACAGCTGGATGGGCCAGTCGGTGGCGAAGTGGGACGGCGACAGCCTGGTGGTGACGGTCACCGGCATGAACGACCGCACCTGGTTCGACCGCGCGGGCAACCACCACTCCGACCAGATGAAGGTCGAGGAGCGCTGGACACCGACGGGCCCTGGCGTGATGCGCTACGAGGCCACGATCACCGACCCGGCCACCTTCACCCGGCCGTGGAAGATGAGCTTCAATCTCTACAAGCGTCAGGGCGAGGACGCGCGCCTGAACCAGTTCAAGTGCGTCGAGTTCGTCGAGGAGCTGATGTACGGCGACCTGCGCAAGGAACCGCTGAAGTAGCGAATTAAGGAATCGGTCGGCAAACCCGACCTTCTAGAGATACAGTCTGCATCCGGCGTTGGAGGCGCGAGATGACGAAGAAGAAGCTGATCATTGCGGGGGCCGTTGGCGCGGCGCTCGCAGTCGCCGCCGCTGGCGGCGCGGCGTGGGCCCACCACGCCTTCGCGGCCGAGTTCGACGGGAAGGCCCCGGTTCTGCTGCGCGGCAAGGTCACGCGGGTGGAGTGGATCAATCCGCACGCCTGGGTCCACATGGCGGCGGTCAACAAGGACGGCACCACCACGGCGTGGATGGTCGAGGGCGGCACGCCCAACACCCTGATGCGCTCGGGGATCACCAAGGCCTCGCTGCCTCCGGGCACCGAAATTATCGTCCGCGGCTATCAGTCCAAGGACAAGCTCTGCCGTCCGGCCTGCAAGGCCAACGGCCGTGACGTGACGTTCCCCGACGGCAAGAAGCTGTTCATGGGTTCGTCGGGCACCGGCGCGCCGACCGACGGGGCGGACCCGACCGAGAAGAAGTAGGATTTCCGGCGCGAGCCGGATGCGGAGAGGGGAGCCGAGAGGCTCCCCTTTTTCGTGCCTCGCAGCCTTGTTCTGAGCCGTGCCGACCGGCAAAAGCACGCTGACACTGGAGAAGCGTGCGTTGGCCAGCCTTACCCTGGAGAACATCTCTGCGAGCAACATGATCGCCATGGGCGACGGTTTGTTGCGCGCCGGCGATATGCAACTTGCACGCGGGCTCTACGCAACGGCTGAGCGGCGGGCGACGGACGCTCCGACCCGCCACAAGGCCCGTATGCGACACGGGCTCGTCACGGCCGACAACGGTCGGGCTGCGCTCTCGCTCGACATCCTGACCAAGCTAGAGGCGAGCGATCTCTACCGCGCGTTTGTCGGCGAGGGGTTGGCCACCTGGCTCAAGACGCTGCCCTTCGACCAGGACCAGCGATTCCACGAACTTGTGCAACGGCACGCCGGCCTGTCGCCCCTGGCCAACTGGCACTGGAACCTGACAACGGTCCTCTGGGCCGTAAAAGCCTGCCGCGACGTTCCTGGGGACTACGTTGAGCTGGGTGTTTTCCAAGGTCACACCAGCCTGTTCTGCGCCGAGTACGTCAACTTCGGTGGCTGGCCGAAGCGGTGGTGGCTCTACGACACCTTCGACGGAATCCCTGATGACCAGCTGGATTCGAACGGATGGGCCGCCGCGAACGAGAAGTTCTATCGCGGCACGTTTTCGGTTGAGGAGGTGACCGCCCGGTTCGCCCACATCGCCAACATGAAGGTCATCAAGGGACGGGTCCCAGAGATCCTGACGGAGACGTCGCCGGACAAGATCGCATTCATGCACGTGGACCTGAACAATGCGGCCGCGGAGATCGGGGCGCTGGAGCACCTCTTCCAGCGCATCTCGCCGGGCGGGGTGGTCGTATTCGACGACTACTGCTGGGCTTCGGGCGCTGCGCAGTACGAGCTTGAGACCCTATGGTTCGAGATGCGTGGCCTGCACGTGCTCCCGCTGCCGACGGGTCAGGGCGTCTTCGTCAAGAAATGAGACTTCGGCTCGGGCCTACTTGTGGATCTCGAGCAGCGAGTCCCACATGTCCTGGGCGAAGCCGATCACCGAGAGGTTGGCGGTGAAGGCATGCTTGGACTGGATCATCTCGACCATCGCGCCCTCGACGTCGACGGGCTGGTCGCCGCCCATGCGGGAGACTTCGGCGGCGGCCGTTTCGAAGCGGCGCGAGGCCGCCATGAGGCCGTAGCGGGCGGTGGCGATCGGGTCCATGCCGCCACGCTGACACGAGACCGGTTAAGCCGGTGCTCGCAAACGTCCTGAACTAAGTCTTGCGCGGCTTCCGGGGCTTCTTGTCCTTCGGCGGCATCGCCGACGTGAAGGCGTACGCCGCCTGCAGGAGTTCACTGTAGCGGCCCTCGTCCTCCAGCACCGCGTCGGGCAGCACCACATAGGCCCGCATCGGCCGGCCCGACATCGGCTCGAAATGGCGCACGCCGAACTCCGCGTCGAGCGCGGCGTGCAGGGTGGGGGGCAGGCGTGCGAACGCGACCTCCTGGAGAAGGCCAGCGAACATGTTGCCATTCACGAAGGCGCACGGCTGTCCGAACATGCGTCGCCGTTCCAGTCCCGGCCCCTCGGGCAGGCAGGCGTGGAACAGATCCACCATGCCCTGAGGGGGCTTGGTCCAGGCCATGGCGGATCGATCCTAGCCCAGCGCGGCGTAGACCATCTTCTGGAACATGGGGCAGCCGATGCGGCCGGTCGGACGCTGACCCTGCATGGCGGTCACCGCCTCGGGCCCCAGCGGCATGGAGTCCTGGATCAGGTAGATCAGGATCATGTCGTTGGCCGGATCGGCCTGCCACCAGGTGCCGAAGGCGCCCGGCCAGCCGAACGAACCCGCAGCGCCGGCGCCCATCCATTCGTGCTTCTGGGCGTCCAGCACCATCGATGTGCCGAGGCCGAAGCCCTGGGACAGCCAGAACGGCATGCCCATGAAGGTGTGGCCGCGCTGCTCCTCGGTGAGGAGGTTCGTGGTCATGGCGTCGACCGTCTCAGACTTGGCCAGGCGCACGCCGTCCACCTCGCCGCGGCCCAGCATCAGGCGGGCGAACTTCAGATAGTCGTCGAGGCAGGACACCAGCCCGCCGCCGCCGCCCTCGAATGGCGCAGGGGTCGGCGGATCGGACCATGAGACGTCCTTCAGCCCGCCTTCCAGCGGCGCCTGGTACAGCTTGGCCATGCGGCCGCGCTTCTCGGGCGGTGTCCAGAAGCCGGTGTCGTGCATGCCCAGCGGCGCGAAGATGCGCGCCTTCAGCGCCTCGCCCAGCGACTTGCCTTCGATGCGCGCCACCAGGAAGCCCAGCACGTCGGTGGCGTGGCTGTAGTGGAAGCGCTCGCCCGGCTGATAGCTGAGCGGCAGCTCGCCCAGGCGCTTCATCCACTCGTCGGGGGCATGCGGATTGGCCAGCGCCGAGCCCAGTTTCTCTTCATGGGCGTGGGCGATCGGGCCCATCGACGTAAACCCGTAGGCCAGGCCCGAGCGGTGGGTCATCAGGTCTTCGACCGTGATGTCGCGGTGCGCCGGCACGGTGGAGTCCAGCGACCCTGTCGCGTCGGTCAGGACCTGCATGTCCTCGAACTCGGGCAGCCACCGGGTGATCGGGTCGGTGAGCTTCAGCTTGCCTTCCTCGACCAGCATCAGCGCGGCCAGGGTGGTCACGGGCTTGGTCATGGAGGCGATGCGGAAGAGCGTATCGCGCTCCATCGGCAGGCCGCCTTCGATGTCGCGCCGGCCGATAGTGTTGACCTGCACCACTTCGCCGCGGCGCCAGACCATCGTCACCATGCCCGAGAGGGCGCCCTGGTCGACCAGCCCCTGCAGCGCCGGTTCCACCTGCGCCAGCACTTCCGGCTTGAAGCCTGCCGGGGCCTGAGCTCCATCCACGTGACGTCTCCCTTATCGTTGTTCAGTTGGATTAGCGCAGGGCGGCAGGGCCGGCGTCAAGCGCGACGCAAGGGCAGGGCGCCTTGCGTCCTGGCGCCTGGACCCAACGTACAGGCGAAGGGCGCGGCGACAGTTGCGCCGCCGCGCCCGCGTCCGTAGGTCTGGCCTGGATGTCTGTTCCCATCAGCAAGCGTTCGGCCCTGGCCGCCCTCTCCGGAACCGTAGCTGCGGCCTGCTCGCCGCTCAGCCTGTTCGCCACCCTGTCGCCGAAAGACCCCGCCAGCCAGGTGGCGCGCGGCGCGGCCTATGGCGCGGGCGAGCGCCAGCGCCTGGATGTCTATGCGCCGCGAAAGGGCTCCCAGCCCGCGCCGGTGGCGGTGTTCTTCTATGGCGGCTCGTGGGATTCGGGTCGCCGCCAGGACTACAACTGGGCCGGCCGCGCCCTCGCGTCACGCGGCTTCCTGACCATCGTGGCCGACTACCGCCTTTACCCCGAGGTTCGCTATCCCGGGTTCCTGGAAGACGGCGCGCAGGCCGTGGCCTGGGCCAGCCAGAACGCCCGCGGCCTGGGCGGAGACCCAAGCCGCACAGTGCTCGTGGGGCACTCGGCCGGCGCGTACAATGCGGTGATGCTTGGGCTCGACGGCCGCTATCTGCAGGCCGCCGGCGTCGATCCCAAGTCGGTGAAGGCGATGGCCGGCCTCTCGGGGCCCTACGACTTCCTGCCGATCGCCAGCGACATCACCCAGCGGATCTTCGGCGCCGCAGACGATCTGCCGTCGACCCAGCCCCTGGCGTATGTGCGCCCCGACTCGCCGCCCGCGTTTCTCGCGACCGGCGCGGCGGACGATATGGTGTGGCCCAAGAACACGATCGCGCTGGCCCGGAAGCTGCGCGAGGCGGGGGTTCCGGTGGAGGAGCGCCACTACGACGGCGTCGACCATGTGAACATGGTGCTGGCGCTGTCGCGTCCGCTCCGGGGACGGGCGCCGGTGCTGGACGAAATGACCGGATTCCTGCGTCGCTACGCAAGCTGATAACCCTGCTGCGGCGCGGAAGGGGACGGAAGTCGCGCAAAAAATTCCACAGGTGACCGGTGTCACGAAAAACCCTTACAGCGTAAGGAAATCGTGGGCTGGGCGGACCCGGCGGCAGCTCGCTGCATTGCCGCATTGAACCGTGTGCGGGCCGTGCGTATATGCCCGGCCTCGGGGCTCTAGCCGGCAAGGACCGCATATGTTGCTCACGCTGATGAAGGCCAAGCTGCACCGCGCCACGGTGACCCAGGCCGACATGGATTACGAGGGCTCCATCGCCATCGATCGCGATCTGCTCGACGCCTCCGGCATCCTGCCGCACGAGCAGGTGGACGTGCTGAACATCACCAACGGCGCGCGCTTCACCACCTATGCCATCGAAGCGCCACGTGGTTCGCGTGTGATCGGCGTCAATGGCGCCGCCGCCCGGCTCGTCCAGAAGGGCGACAAGGTGATCGTCGTCACCTATGGGATGCTGCCCGCCGAGGAAGCCCGCAACTATGCTCCGACCGTGGTCCTGCTGGACGACGCCAACCAGATCAAGAACGCCGCCTAAGGCCTTGGCGGGGGCCGCGCTGGCGGCCCTCTCCCTCGCCGCCTGCTCGCCGACCGCGCCGCCGGGCGTCGATCGCGACCAGCTGGACGCGGCCGTCTCGCGCGCCATCGGCGACCCCAACAGCTGCCTGCTGATCGCCCAGGCGGGGACAGGCAGGCTCTACTACCGCTACAACTCCCACACGGCCTGCGACCGGGAGCAGCCCTCGTGCGAGGGACCCGACAGGGTCAAGGTGGGCCAGCTCCTGGACCGTACGGTCAAGAGCCGCGCGGCCGTCACGCTCAGCTGCGACAGCAAGGCCGACGCTTCGCGCGGTGTCGGCTGGGCGGCCGGTCCCATCGCCGGGACCGACCTCGTCTATGCCGCGATGATGGAGGGCGATCGCGCCTTCCCGGGCCGGATGATGGCCGACCGCCTGGAAGGCGCTTTCCGTCGCGCGAAGGTGTCGAAGGCGCCTTAGCGGGTGACTTCGTAGAGGCCCGAGACGTCGATGCGCACCGTAAGCTCCCCGCCCTGCACGGGCGTGACGTCCTTGGCGAAGCCGCGGGCCGCGGCCATCTCCAGCATCGGCGCCGGGGGACGCGGCGAGTAGCCGCCGCCTTCGCTCAGCGAGACCAGCCGCGCGACGCGATAGCCGGTGGCCTTGGCGTAGAGGTCGGCCTTGGCCGCCAGCGCCTTCACGGCCGCCTCCCGGGCCGCGTTCTCGGGTGCCGTAGCATCCACCAGGCCGAAGCTGACGCCCTGGATCTGGTTGGCGCCGGCGTTGACCGTCGCATCGACCGCGCCGCCCAGTTTCTTCAGGTCCAGCACCCGGATCGTGACCTGGTTCGAGACCTGGTAGCCGGTCAGGATCGGGGCTTGGTTCTCCACATACCTGTACTGGGGGTTCAGGTTCAGGCCCGAGGTCTGAATGTCCTTCTGGGCGATGCCGGCCTTCTTCAGGCTGGCGATCACCGCGTTCATGCGTGTTGCGTTGGCGGTCATCGCCTCGTCGGCGGTCTTGCCCTCGGTCATGACGCCCAGGGTGATCATCGCCATGTCGGGCTCCACCCGGGTCTCGCCATAGGCGGCGAGGTTCAGCGTGGTGGCGCGGAACATGGTGTCGGCCGCGGGCGGCGTGGCCTGGGCCAGGGCGGCGGGGGCCGCGGCGGTGAGGGTCAGCGCCAGCCCAAGTCCGGCGGCGCGCATCAGGGTCTTCATCGGTAGCTCCAGTGGGGGAGGATGGAACGAGCCTCATCCCTCGCAATTCCAACCTGAACGCAAGCTTTAAGCGCCGTGCAGCCCATGCTAACCGCCGCGGGTAAGTGCGCTGCAGGGGCCTGTAGCTCAATGGTTAGAGCCGGCCGCTCATAACGGTCTGGTTGCAGGTTCGAGTCCTGCCGGGCCCACCAGCAGCGCTTTTTCAGGTGCTTGCATACGGTTTCACAATTGCCGCATAAGTCATTAGAAACACGGTGAAAATGGCTCACGGAAATGTGCGGTCCGTTTCGCCTGAATTGGATCGTTTGCAGAACATTCTCTGGTACTTTTCGGGGCCGGTACCAACACAACCGGCAAAAGTACCAGATGCGGAAATGTCACTCACTGATGCCAAAATGATGCGACTCGGCGCTGTCTACGGAGCAGTGCCAGCGGCGGAACGCAGGCCTCGCAAGGTCACCGACAGCGAGGGCCTCTACATACTGCTGCACCCTTCAGGATCGATGCTGTGGCGTCTGGCCTACCGGTTTGAAGGCAAGCAGAAGGTTCTCGCGCTCGGACGATACCCGGACGTTTCGCTCCCCAAGGCGCGCAAGGCTGCGGTCGATGCTCGCGCGCTGATCGCCGACGGGTATGACCCGTCCGTCGAACGGAAGCGGGCCAAAGTCAGAGCCAAGACTGCGGCGATGGACAGCACGTTCAGGGTCGTCGCCGACGCCTGGTTCAAGGCCCGCAAGGTCAAATGGGTCGAGAGCTATTCGGACCGACTAAGGTCGCGCCTCGATGACGATCTGCTCCCGGACCTGGGCGACATGAAGATCGCTGCGATCGAGCCGGTCGAAGTCCTCGCGTGCATCCGCAAGATCGAGCAGCGCGATGCGCCGGAGATGGCGCGTCGGGTCCTCCAGATGGCCGGCAACATCTTCCGATTTGGGGTGGCCACCGGGCAGTGCCCGCGCAATCCGGCGGCCGACGTTCGCGACGCGCTGGCGTCGCCGAAGCCGGTGAAACACCGACCGGCCCTCAAGCCCGGCGAGCTGCCCGAGTTCATGCGACGCTTGGCGCAATACGATGGAGCCGAGCGGACGCGGCTCGGCCTTGAACTGGTCGCCCATACCATGGTCCGTACCTCGGAGGTCCGGTTCGCTCACCGCGACGAGTTCGAGGGTCTGGATGGCCAACAGGCCCTGTGGCGGATCCCTGCGGCGCGTATGAAGATGCGGCGCGACCATCTCGTGCCGCTGTCTCCGCGGGCCGTCGAGATCGTCAAGCGGCTGCTCGTGCTCGCCGGCAACAAGCCCTTGCTGTTCGACGCCGATACCAAGAGCGGAGTGATGTCTGAGAACACGCTGATCTACGCGGTCTACCGCATGGGCTACCACAGCCGCGCTTCGGTGCACGGCCTGCGCTCAACCGCATCGACGATCCTCAACGAACACGAGTTCAACCGGGATTGGATCGAGATGCAGCTGGCGCACATCGAGGGCAGCGTTCGGTCGATCTACAACGCAGCCGAATGGATCAGCGGTCGACGCCTGATGATGACGTGGTGGTCGACCTATTTGGAGCACCTGATGGCCGGTCGGAACCCCGATGGCACAGTCCATCAGGAAGCCGCGAACGAGGATCGCTTGCCCGAGGCGGCTGCGGCGGCACTCCGTCGTATGGAGGACGCGCGAAGCTGATCGGCCGTCGATCGGCCAACGGCCTCTTGGACGCCACTACTCGGTCGGCTTCGACGTCTGTCGCCGCCGGACCACCCGCATCATATCCGGGTGCAGCTTGGGTCGGTTCCACCGCGCTGCTCCGCCGAGGCGCGCCAGTTCCTCAGGATAGCGCAGGTAGGTGAAGACCCGATCGACCACATCTATCATCAGGACCCTCATCTCGTCGTCTGAGATGCGGGACAACTGCGTCCATGGGATTTCGCCGTAGGGCGTGACGACCTTCACGTCGGTGAAGTCGCCCCGCTCGGATGACGGGAACCTGCCCGCGTGCAAATTCTCAAGTTCGGAGTTTCGCATGCAGGTCTCGACAAGGGCCTTCGCGAGCACCTCAAGCTGGCGCCGCTGCGCCGGGGTGAAACGAGAGCTCATGGTCGATAACCTCTTCCCATCCCGCGCGGTGGCCCGAGGCGCACCCTATCATGAGGCCCACGGATGGCGGTTCCCAGGCTAGTGGCGAAGGCCGGACCCCGGTTCAATCTCGCTCAGCAAGGTCAGGAATTCGTCCGCAATCTCGTTCGCGAAGTCGGGATTGTTCATGCGGCGGATGGCATCCGCAAACGCCTTTGCTTTCGCAATCTCCTCGGCCGTAAACAGCGGGCAGGCGACCAAGCGAGATAGGGCCGCGCTGGCGACCACCCCGGGTTCATCGCTCTCGCGGATGACGGCCGCCGTCAAGGTGGCTTCGATCGCGACTTCGTACCTGGTCATTGGCTTCCTTGTCGCTGCGCCTAGCGACCGAGTTCGGATGACCGTGATGGCCCGACCAACTGCGCCCCCTGAGGCGACGGCGTGATCTCGACTCCGCGACCGAGCGCCGGCAGGGACTGGCCGGTCCGCAGCCGCGCGAAGTGTTCTCGGCCTTCACTGTCCCGAACGATGACCCACGGCGCCGCGCCGAGCTCGTCGTGATGCCCTGTTTTCACGACGGTGCCACGCACCGGCGCGGACACCTCGTGGACCTCCCGTCCGGCCTGGAGCCGGCGATCCTGCAGTGTCCGGATGATGTCCCGTCGCAGCTGCAGGTGCCGGAGCCGGACCTCGAGGTCGGGATGCAGCCGGTAGCGACGTCCATGCCTGACGGCCAGCCCGAGCGCTTCAAGATGCCGGAGCCGCCCGCGCGTCAGCGCCGCCCACGCGTCGCTACCGCCGACCCCGTCGTCGACCTCGCGATCGGCGTCGGCGGCCTGCAACAGCCGCCGGTCGAATCCCGTGAACCGATCTGCCTGCGTCTCCCGCCAGATCCGCTGCTCGGCCTCCGCGCGCGAGAGGTCGCCCAGCAGTTCATGGGCCACTTCCTGGGCCCGGGCGCGGAAGCCGTAACCGATGTAGTCCCGCGGGATGACCAGGTCGCGGCCGTTAGCCCGCCGGCCACGCAACAGGACGTGGGCGTGCGGCTGGTCCGTGTCAAAATGGCAGACGGCGACCCAGGACAGTTCCGGTTCGCCGAGGTCCTCGCCGACCCGTCGAAGGGTCTCGCGGGTGAAGCGCCGGAGGTCCGCGATCCGGTCCCCGTGCTCGGGCGAGATGATGAAGCGGAAGTGGTGGCGATCGTCTCGCCAGTCCATCGTCGATTGTGCCGGATCGACCACGTCCGACGTCCGGTCGAAGAAGTCCGCCTGCTCGCCGTCGAGGCCCGTTCCGGACCTACCGAGGTAGCTGACATGCGCTGCCAGGGCGGCGGCGCGCGCCAGCCCTCGCCCGGCATGACGCGACACCAGGGCCTTCACGATGACCCGTTGGCGGACGTCCAGCCGGAAGGCCCGCCCGGAGCGGGCCTGGGCGGTCCGGAGCACGCCGGCGCGGTCGCCGAAGGCGAAGAACCGGGACGCGGCTAGGCGTTGCAGCATCGCGGTCCGGACCGGGAAGCGGTCGGCCTTCAGCCGCGTGGGCAGCCGCCCAATCCGCCCGCGCGGCGCCTCATCGGGCGACTTCGAAAGGCGAACTTCTATCGCGTCGCGGGCCAGCATGGGCAGGTCGTCCACGGCAGGGGCGCCGGTGCGTCACGACAAGTTGCCGAGGTGCGCCAGCGCCGGACTAAGGCGCTGAAAACGCTAGAGCAACGCGAGGCGGAAAACACCTCTTTTATCTTGCCCTACCCCCAAAAATCACAGCGAAATCAAACGCTAACAAGTTGGATCAAACCTGCGCAAACGTTGGCCGCCGGCGCCCTCTGCCTGCCTAAGCCGAGTCTCGCGCCGTGCAGGGCCAAAAGAAGAAACCCGCCCGGCCGGAGCCGAGCGGGCTGGAAAGTTGGTGTCTTAAGGGCTGTGAGCCTAGGCCGCCCTAGACCGGATGGCCAGGTGCTGCACGCCGCGGGACAAAGCCTGCTGGGCCAGGTTCAGCGCGGGCCCGAACGGATGCGTGCCGGCGGCCCGGCCGCTGTCGAGCGACTGCGCCAAGGTGAGGCAGCAGGTGGGCTCGAGCGCCATCAGTTCATCGTTGGCCCGGAAGGGTGCCGCCTTGCCGTGCCGGTCGAAGTCGGCCCGGGCGAGGACCAGCGTCACGCCCTTCTGCTGCGCCCAGCGGATCGCCAGACGCTCGGCGCCCTTCGCTCCGGTGGTCGCCAACGCCATGTCCGGCCACTGCGCCCGCGCCCAGTTCAGGGCGTCGAAGATGCGGTTGGCGTCGAGCCCACTGTCGGCCATCGGCGCGGCCCGGAAGGCCACCACCGGACCGCCGGGATCGGCGTCGGCCAACCGGCGCTTCTCGATGGTCCGCAGCGCCTGCTTGGCCTCCAGCTGGGCGGCCGTCAGTTGGGTGCCGCGGCGGCTGCCGCGCCAGGGCGTCCAGACATCCCCGGTCGCGGTCGTGTAGACCTCGGACGCCGCGTCACGGATCAGCTCGCAGGCCGCCTGGGCTACGTCTGCCGCGCGGGCCGCCGTCGTGGCGTCCTGAAGTTCGGTGTCGGCCATCTCCGAGCCGTCGAAATCGCGTTCCAGCACCCGCATCCGGTCGCGGGCCCGATCCGCATCGCGCTCGATGCGACCCGCCGCCGAATGGAAGGCGCCGATCAGGCTCTCCGCCAGGATGGTCTGCACATCCTCCAGCGCTGTGTCCCCGATCAGGTCGAGGAGCTCGGTCATGATCGCGTGCCCAAGCTGCACGAGAGCCGCTTCCGTGGGATGCGGCCGCGCCTCTTCCAGCGCCGCAGCTTGCACGTCGAAGGTCGTATCCGAGGTCGAGAAGGCATGAAGGGAGAAGGTCATCGGAGGACTCCAGGTTTGAGAGGAATCGCCGATGCGCCCCAAGCGCAACGACCTCTGTCTTGGCCACGTCGGGCCCCGGGCCGTCACCGGAGCGGAGCGCCTCACGCGCAGCGGAGGGAAACGGCCGCAGGCCGTTGACGGCCAGGGTGACGTGACAAGATCGGAGGGCGTTGTGTGGGGGCGTTTGCGCCCGCCCGAAGAGGCGGGCGCGCAACTCGGCGCGCCCCTCGCGCCGATTTCTGAGCCGGGTCACGTCTGCGCGTCTCGGCCGGCGAGCTTGATGAGGTGGTTCTTCTCCGTGGGCCGGTAAGCCAGCGCGCCGTGTGCGGCGCAGTAGGCCCCTCGCACCGCGGTGCGCCCACAAATGCAGAAGTCGTCTGCCAGCGGATCCCCCATGGGCCAGCGGCATTGCCCGAACCGCACGCTGACCACGCTGGCCAGCCCGGTCTGTGGCAGGGCCAGGTCGGGGGATGGGGCGACGGGCGGAGGCAGGAGGCGGGGCGCCGCCGTGCGCCGCGGAGTTCGACCGCGCCGTTCGCGCCGCTGGTCCGCCCGCCCTGCGCCCGGCAGCCGCGCCGCCGTCCGCCCCGAAAGGCCCAGCCGGTGAATCTTGCCGATGACGGCGTTTCGGGTGATGCCATGGCCGAGGTCGCGGGCGATCTGACTGGCGCTCTGGCCTTCGCGCCAGAGCTTGCTGAGGGTCTCGACACGATCGTCGGTCCAGGTGTCGCGGGCGAGGGTCATGATGGCTCCGGGGTTCGTCGCGAGCCCGATCGGCTCGCCCCCGTCCGCCCTTTCCTCCGCCTTCGCGTGAGGGATCGTCACCCGAATGGGCGGAGACCCGGTACGGGGCTCCGGGAGCCGCAGGCGACTAGAGCCCGACCCGGCCGCCAGGCCGGGGCACGCCCCGCCTTCCCCCGTGAGATCTCCCCCGGACGCTGCGGCTCAAACCCGCGTCAGCGCCTGAGAATCCGGCCAAGCTCAGCCGATGGCGCTGACGGCCCCGCAAGACGACAAGAGCCGCGCCATTCTCCGCGCGCTGGCCGAGGCCGGCGCCAGCTTCTTCCCCCTGGCCGGCGCCCTGGCCCGTCTCTACCAGACGACCCACCCGGCGCAGTTCGCCCGCGAGGTGGAGCTCTGGCAGGTCGACATCACCGCCACGGTCAACGCCCTGGATGCGCGCCTGTCGGCGCTCGAGGCCCGGTATCAGCCGAAGCTCGTTCTCTCAGACGTCGCCTTCGACATTGCGCTATGGCTCGTGGCGGACGCGGATCGTCCCCCGCACTGGCCGGTGAGCCAGGGCGACATCGTCGCCGGCCTTCCGGACGAGGACCCTGGGCTGATTGCCGAAGCCGTCCACGAGCTCGCCGACCTGGAGCTGGTGAAGGTCACGCCGAGTCTCGGCGACGGCGGCGACCGGGTTCGGGCGCTGTGGCCGCTCATCTGGCTCTTCGAGCCGCTGGCGAGCGGCGTCTCACCGGTCCGCGACGCGGCCGCCCTCGCGGTCAAGGCGCTGACGACGGACCATCTTGAAGCCCAGGCGATCCACGACGAGAACGACTGGACGGTGCGGCGCGTCAACGCCGCCTTCGCGCTCGCCGCCACGTTCGCCCCGCCGACCCATGAGAGTTCGCCGTCGCATCCGGTCTTCGATATCTACGGGATCCATGTGGACGCGGGCACGCGACGGCGCCTGCGCGCCTTCATCGGCGGCCCGGCCGCCGAGGGCCCGGCGCCACAGACCGCGGGCTAAGCCTGGGGCGCCGCCAGCTTGAGCTCGACGGCGGTCCGGTTCCCGCCGACGGCATCGCAGGCCTGCCGGATGGCGTCCGGGCTGGTCTTATAGAACTCGGCCCAGGCCTCGACCTGCGCTGCGTCGCAGGGATCGAGCATCCGGTCGTCGACGGCAAAGGTGCGGGGCTCGTCCGGGCGCATGCTGCGGTCCTCCACTGCGATCCCTGAACGGCGCGGGCGGCTGCGCCGTTGCCGATCAGGCGTCGTCCGGCTCGAAAAGCCGCACCACATGCACCAGGCCCCCGGGGGTCGCGCTCGTCGGTGAGCTGCACGGTCCGGCCGTCGAACGCGACGGTGTCGACGAAGGCCGCGGCGACCTCGCAGAAGTCTCCGTCCTCGCTCGGCATCACCACCCGCAGGTCGGGCTGGAGCGCCGCCAGGCGCTCCCTCAGTTCGGCCACCGTCATCGCCGCACCTCCCAGGCTCGCGATCCGGACTTCATACGCGCCGGCGGCGCGGCGCGCAGGAGCGTAATCCTACCCTGCGGCGCGGCGCTCACCCTCCCGGCGTCGCGGCTTGGCCACATGAAGAAAGCCGGCGCCCGAAGGCGCCGGCCAGATCGTGCCGTCCCGCTCTAGAACGGGATCTCGTCGTCCAGGCTCGCCATCGCACACCCGCTGCCTTCGGGCTCGGGCGGGGGCGCCTCGCGCGGCGTCCGCGACTTGATCCGCAGACCCTCGACGATCAGGCGCAGGTCGTAGTGGACCGTGCCGTCCTTGCCCGTCCAGGTGTCGTTCTCGACGTGGCCGCTCACCACCACGCGCACACCCTTGTGGGCGTAGGCGGCGATGTAGTCCTGGGCGGTCTTCTCGTTGAAGCAGACACAGTTGAAGCCAGTGGTGCGCTCGCCCACCTGGCCGTCGCCGCGGCGGAACCGCACGGTCTCCAGGACGCGGAAGCTGGCGCGCTTGCGGCCGGAGCCTTGCGCCGAGAGGATGGAGGGATCGGCTGCGAGATAGCCGTCGATGATCACGCTTTGCATGGTGGATCTCCAAAGAGGGGAATGGTCGGGAAGGGCGCTCAGGCGGCCTGCCGCTGGGCGGCGGGCTCGCGGTCGGAGGCCCAGTCGAGGACGGTCAGCGAGCGGATGACCAGCTCCTTGGCCGCGCGGTCCTCGCCGTCGCTGGCCTCGTAGCTGTTGTCGACGAAGGCGCCGATCGCCACGACCTCGCAGCCGCTGGCGAGGCCCTCGGCGATCACCCGCTCGTTGAGGCCCTTGGCCCAGCTGACGCAATTGACGCCGACCACACGCGGCTCTCCGGACGCGTCACGTCGGCGGTTCTCCAGCAGCCGGAACATCTCCTTGGCGAAGTCCTCGGTCACCTGCGGATCGGCCGCCAGGCGGCCCACGAACACCACGTTCTGCATCTCAGTCTCCTTCAGGTTCGAAGCCCCGAGGCCAAATCCCCGGCTGACTTCACCCCGGCGAAGCCCTCCCTCCCGCCTTTCGTGCGGCGCTACTCCGCGCCGCGCGTCTCGGGCGCAACGCACAGCAAGGCCGCATGCTCGGCGCGCCACCGCCGCATGGTCTGCTCGGCCGCGCGCCGCATGGCCTCGCCTCTGTCCGGCTCGAAGGCGTCCAACCCCAGCGCCAGGTACGGGATCGCCCAGTCGCAATCCTCCTCGAACCAGCCGCCGGCGCTGCAGCCCGTCCGGCGCAGGATCTCGGGAATCCGGGCCAGGGCCTCCGGCGAGATGCAGATGCCGCCGTGCGATGCGGTCGTGACCGCGACGGCGTCCGGGCCCAGCGGGGTCACTGTCTGAATGCCGCCCCAAGGCGAGGCGGCCCCGGGCCGAGGGGGAAAACTGAGGGACATCATCGATCCTCCGAACCGGCGGGGCGAACTCCCCGACCATGCTCGACCGGTCGAACCCTTCCTCCGGGCCTGCTCGGCTCCGCCGGCGTCAACATCGCGCCTTGGCGTCGCCATGGAACGGAGGCTATGGCTGCAGGGATGGGCGACTTCATTGATGTGCCCGGGGCCTCCGGGACCCCGTATCGCTTCCGGCGCACCACGCCGGCGGAACTGCCGCCGATGGCCGGCAACCTACTGGTGGCCACCGGGAGCACGCCCCGCCTGAAGGTGATCTTCTGCGGGGCTGCGCGCAGCCTCGCGCGCGCCGCGCCGACCGTCGGTGAAGCGCTGAAGGCGAACCGCAATGCCAGGCTCTTCGTGCGCCTGAACGTCGCCCGCACCGTGCGCGAGGCGGAACACGCCGACATCGTCGCGGCCGTCGCGCCGGAGGCCGAGGCCTCCGACATCGACTAAGGCCGCAGGCTAGCCGCCGGGGTCAATGGCCTGCTCGACGGCATGCCGCGCCGTGACCGCCTGGACGACATCCGGACGGTCCACCGGCACGAAGACCCGCAGGGTGTAGGCGATGATCTCGGTGAAGCAGCCGAGCGCGACCAAGGCGTCGCGATCGCCGGCTCCGCCGACGACCTCCAGCCGCCAGCGGTCCATCACCCGGGCGCGCCGCAGCCAATGACCGCCCGCCAGGCCCAGCTGCACCCCGCGCTCCAGCACCTCACGCAGCACCACGCCGCCATCCGCCCACGCCTCGGCGAGGCTGGTGACGCCGAGCGACGCCTTGAGGGCCGCGACCTGGCTGACGTCCAGCACGCGGCCCAACCAGCGACGCCCGTCCGGCGCCTTGACCCGGCGCACCTGCGCCCCGCGCGCCGGGAGGCGCGACCACACCGGCAGCAGGAGACCCGTGGCGAGCACGAGATCACGTGTGCGCCACGGGTCGGCCTCGGCGATCTCGGCCGCCCACGCCGCCCGCCAGGCGTCCGGCTCGGCCGCCGCCCAGGCGGATTCCTCGAAGGCCTTGGCGGTCTCCAGCGACTTGCCGTCTGGCCGGCGCAGCCGCACGGCCGGCAGCAGCCGGTCGTTGTCGTCGGTCGTGGTCAGGCCCAGTTCGACCAGGGCCGCGCGGCCGGACCGGCCGTTGATGGCCAGCACAGCGGCTGCGCCGAGCCCTTCCGCCATCTCCAGCGCCGCCTCAACGCCCAGGAACTCGCGCCGGGTACGTAGGGCGAAGCCGATCAGCGTCGTCTCCGCCCCGGTGGCGGGATCGGTGCGCACCGTCTCCTGCCACAGCACCTCCAGCTTCTCGGCGACGATGTCCTCAAGCCCGCGATCGAGCTCGCCGGCGGCGGCCGCGCGTTCCAGCACGCCGGCCAGGATCTTCTCGTAGTCCGCGAAGAGGGCGTTCTGGTCGGCGATCCGCAGCGCCAGCAGACGGTTCAGGAAGGTGTTGATCGGCGGCAGGTCCTCGGAGCCCTTCAGCTGACCTTCGGCGTCGAGCAGGGAGAGCGCGGTCTTCTGCTGGAAGTCCTCCAGCGACATGCTGGAGAGTTCACCCCAGGCCAGCGCCCCGTAGAGCACCAGCAGCGCGCGGCGCGCCCAGGGGCTCTCGAGGTTGTCTTCGGCCCGGAAGAGGCCGGCCCCCGCCACCCTGCGCTCGCCGCGGGTCAGCGCCCCCAGAGAATCCAGCCGGCGCGCGATCGTCGACAGGAACCGCTTCTCGCCCACGATGTCGGTGGTGACCGGCCGGAAGAGCGGCGGCGTGGCCTGATGGGTGCGGTGCGTGCGCCCCAGCCCCTGGATGGCCGCGTCCGCACGCCAGCCCGGCTCCACCAGGTAGTGGACGCGGCGCTGGCGGTTCACCGCGTCGAGGGCGGCGTGGTAGCTGCGCCCCGTGCCGCCCGCATCCGAGAATACCAGGATGCGCTTCCTCCCATCCATGAAAGCGTCGGTCTCGGCCTTGGCGGCGGACGGTCCGCGCCGCTCGACGACGCGGCGGCCCTCGCGCAGCACCACCCGCCGCGAGCGCCCGGTGATCTCGGCGACGGCGCCGGTCCCGAACGCATCCAGGACCGCGTCGAGCACGCCGGGCACGGCGGGCAAACTGGCCAGGGCGGCGATGGTCTCGTCGCGGAGCCTGAGCGCCTCCTGGCTGTGGACCGGGCAGCCGTCCTGCATCACCGGGCGCAGGACCACCTGCTCGTCCTCCCCCTCGACCGCCTCCATGAGCGCGGTCGGGAAGGCGCCCTGGAGGTAGTCGAGCACATACTCCTTCGGCGTCAGGTCCACCTGGAGGTTGGACCACTCCTCTGGCGGGATCTCGTCGAGGCGGCGGTTCATCACCGCCTCGTTGGTCGAGACGATCTGCACCACGGCGGAACGGCCTGCGCCGAGATCGCGCCGGATGGCGGCGATCAGGGTCGGGGCCTTCAGGCCGGCCAGCAGGTGGCCGAAGAAGCGCAGCTTCGCGCTTTCGAACGCCGAGCGCAGGGCGCTCATCACGGCTCCGCTCGCCGTCTTGCCCTCGTCGTCGACGACGCCGATGGCCCGCAGCGCCGCGCCCAGGTTCTGGTGGATCACCTGGAAAGCGTCGGCCCAGGCGTCCCAGATGGCGACGTCCTCGGTCGTCAGCGGATGCGTCAGGGGCGAATATTCGACGCCCTCGAACGACAGGCTGCGGGCCACGTAGAGGCCCATGGCCTTCAGCTCGCGCGCCACCAGCTCCATGAAGGCGATGCCGCCGCTCTCGGCCGCGTCGAGGAAATCCGCCCGCGTCGTGAAGGGCGCGTCGGGGCCGCCCCACAGCCCGAGCCGCGAGGCGTAGGCCAGGTTCGCGGGCTCGGTGGCCCCGGTTGCCGAGACATAGAAGACCCGCGCCGACGGCAGGCGGTTCTGCAGCGCCAGGCCCGCCAGCCCCTGCTGCGAGGCCTTCTTCGGGCCGCGGCCGCCGACGCCGCCTGCGGCATTGGCCATGGCGTGGGCCTCGTCGAAGACGATGGCGCCGTCAAAATCCACGCCCAGCCAGGCTACGATCTGGTCGAGCCGGGAGAGCCGCGCGCCGCGCGCCGGCTGGCGCAGCATGGCGTAGGTCGTGAACAGGATGCCGCGGTCCAGACGGATCGCCTCGCCCTGCTTCCAGCGCGACTGCGCCACCACGTCGTGCGCCGCGCCGCCGATTGCCTTCCAGTCGCGCTGCGCGTCTTCAAGCAGCGCCTCGTTCTTCGACAGCCACACGGCGCGCCCGCGCCCGGCCGCGATGTTGTCAGCGACCACGGCGGCGATCTGGCGGCCCTTGCCGGCGCCGGTGCCGTCGCCCAGGAACATGCCGCGGCGCAGCTGAAAGGCGCCCTCGGCGTCCTCGGCCACCAGCCGCAGGTCGTGCGCCGCCTCGCCGGGCAGCCACCAGCCTGGCAGCAAGGCCGCGTGCGCCTCCCCCGCATAGACCACGGTCTCGGCCTGGGCGTCGGACAACCGTCCTTCACCCCTCAACCCCACAGGCAGCGTCGGCCGATAGGTGGGCGCGGGCGGCGACACCGAAGCCATCGCCCCCGACTCCACGAGCGGTGTCGGATGCGGCCACGCCCGCGCAAAGGCGATCCGGCCTGGGCGCCACGCCTGATAGAGGCCCACGTCGCGACCCTCGCCGGACCAAGGGCAGTCCGCGTAATCCAGCGTCTCCACCGTCTCGAGGAAGTGCATGGCGATGGCCGGGCCGGTCAGGCCGCGCGCCCGTAGCGCCAGACCGACCGGGCCCGTCCGCGCCACCCGCGCCTGACAGGTGGGCCGATCCGGCAGGCCCGTCGCCCAGCGCGCCGCGGCCGCCAGGTCCGCCACCGTGACCACGTCGGC
>FWWL01000360.1_pt1 | contig 127639 bp, 72 predicted proteins | sample 2228331 | NCBI WGS metagenome assembly FWWL01 (sample SAMEA103939775, study PRJEB20133) | metagenome | reverse complement strand
GTCTTCTGGCGGGCCCGCGTCTCCTTCGCCGGCGTGGAGGCCGGTCCTGGACCAGGCCCCCCAGGTCTTCGTGCCGAACGGAAGGGCTCGCAGTGTTGCGAAGGTCCTTTTCGAGGCAATCCGGGTTATGCCCGGTGAGCGCACGGCGGGCGCCAGTCCCTGCGACCTCGGGACCATTTGCGTACGAGCGGCCAGCAGGCCGAGGTGGACGAGGTGGTCGTGACTCTTCTTCGCGACGATGTCGCACGAGGTCTGGGGCAAAATGTTGGTGACCTCGCGGTCGCCGACGTGGTCCGCGTGTAGTCCTTCTCGTTTGGGTACGGCGGAGAGGTGATGACGATGTCACCGGACTTCTCGGGCATGAGGGCCAGGTCCCTGGAGTCACCTTGCAAGACGGTGGTCCTGGGATGGATTGCGCCGGCGACGCTTCGCAGGTCCTGAACCATGCGCCTGACCTTGCGACGAACAACATCGCAAACCAAAACGTCTTCCTTCGCCCGTGTCGTATAGACCTCCGGTCCGAAGGCGACGTTTCCGATGTCCTCGACCAGTGCGGCGGCCAGGGCGATCTGGAGTGCCGAGCGGACCCCGGGGTCCCGAACAGACTCGATGTGGTCGCGAAGGATGAGCACCCTGCGAAGCGGAAGTGGGCTAATCATGCCCCGCGGAATCAGGTCCAGAATCTGCTGCGGTGGCGTCCAGTTCGGAACCGATGACTTCCCCTGATGAAACAACGGCAGCGCCCCCGGAAGCCCGGCCGATTCGCGGTCCTCCTCCACCCTCTCGAGGACCTCGTTCGCGACTCCTTCCAGCGCGTCCGGCGACAAATCCCAGTCCGTCTTGACCCTGGCGGCCAGCACGGGGACCGGCAAGGCCTCGACCCCATACGCAGAGAAGCCGAGCCTCTTGGCCTCGACCAGCGTTGTCCCGGTTCCACAGAATGGGTCCAGCGCGACATCTCCGCTCGCCCGCGACGAAAGTCGCGGCAGGTACTCCGCGACAAGGTGCGCCGGAAACGAGAGCACGAAGCGATACCAGCAATGGAATGCCTGGTCTTCGGGCTCATGTCTCGCAATCTCGCCCCGAACGCCGACCGATCCGTCCGCGCCGTCATCAAGCCGATTGATGGCAGGGTTGACAGGATGTGTCAACGCGTTGGGCGCGGAAAAAGATGACTCGCCTCACCGGTGCTCCAGCAGGAACGGCCCCAGGGCCAGGGCATCCACGCGGCGCTCGCGGAAGAGGCGGATCGCCTCCTCGGGGCGGCAGACGATGGGCTCGCCGTGGCGGTTGAACGAGGTGTTGAGCACGCTCGGGACCCCGGTCTTCTCGTGGACTAGGCGCAGGATGCGGTGGAAGCCGGGCGTGGTGTCTTCGTGCACGACCTGGGGCCGGGCTGTGCCGTCCAGGTGCACGACCGCGGGGGAGGCGCGTTTCATGGCCTCGGTGCACCGGAAGGTAATGGTCATGAAGCGGGCGGTGTGGGCCGCGCCGGGGCCGTAGTCTTCGTAACACGAGGCGGCGAACTCCGCGAGGGTCGCGGGCGCGAAGGGCATGGTCTCGGAGCGGTCCAGGCGGGCATTGAGCCAGTCGTTGACGCTCGGGTCTGCCGTGTGGAAGAGGATGCTGCGGTGCCCGAGGGCCCGGGGCCCGTACTCCATGCGGCCTGTGAACCGGCCCACCACCCGTCCCCGGACCAGGAGGTCCGCCACCCGGGCGTCCACGTCCGCGCAGCGCTCGTAGGGGAGGCGGGCGTCCTCCAAGGCGCGGCCCATCTCGTCCTCGGTGTAGTCGGGACCCAGGAACACGTGCGGGATCGGACGCGGGGACAGGTCGCCCGTCTCGGCCAGGTGTGCGAGCGCGGCCCCGACCGCGATCCCCTGGTCGCTCATGGCCGGGTGGATGAAGATGCCCTCCACCTCAGGCAGGTTCCACAGGCGCTGGTTCACGAGCACGTTCGCGAAGACCCCGCCGGACAGGACCAGGAAGCGGTCGCCCGTCTCGCGCAGGGCGCGGCGGACAAAGGCGACCAGGAGGTCTTCCAGGCGCCTCTGGGCCGCGGCGGCCACCTCCGCAGGCGAAAAGCGGGCAAGGTCTCGGTAGGGTCCGCGGCCCCTGCGCTTGGACCACAGGGGATACAGCGCGAAGCGGCGGTCGTCGTCCTCGAGGCGAAAGAGGCGCTCCATGATGGGATAGGCGGACTTTGGGTCGCCGCGGGCCGCAAGCCCGGTCACCTTGCCTGCGTTCAGGACGTGGATGCCCAGGAACTGGGCGATCTCGCCGTAAAACTGCCCCGGTGAATCGAGCGCCCCGGTGCCCCACATGGGCTCGCACCGCCCGGCCCGACACCGGAATACACGACCCGAGAATCCGTCCCCGAAGTGGTCCACGGACACGGCCAGGGCCTCGGGGAAGGGGGACGTCAGGTAGGCGGAGTACGCGTGCGCGGTGTGGTGGTCCACAAGGGGGACCTCGCGGCCGAAGCGGCGGCGCAGGAGCGCGCGGTTCAGGGCCTCGACTGCGCTCGCTGGCCGAGGGTGGCGCGCGAGCCAGTCCTGGAGGGTCAGGTAGGCCTTGTGGCGCAGGCCCAAAAGGTCGTGCTCGCCCTCGATGGGGGCGGTCCCGAGCAGGCGGGGCAGGAAGTGGAGGCGGTTGCCGGCCACGACCGCGTCCACGTCCGCCAGGGTGACTCCGGCGATCCGCAGGACCTCGTCCACGGAGCGGGCCGGGAACCCCCCCTGGAACTTGACGCGGGTTAGGCGCTCCTCGGCCACGGCGGCCACGATGTCGCCCCCGCGCAGGAGGGCCGCGTTCGCATTCGAGTCCTCGTGGATCGCGAGCACAAGCGGGGTCATGGTCCTCTTCCCCCTGGCCGGCGTCGGACCCACAGGACGCGCGCGATCCCGGCCGCGTTGAACGCCGTGGCCACGCCGAACACGAGCCCTGGCCGGATGTTGGTACCCAGGAGCCAGGCCGCGCAGAAGCAGGCCATGGGGACCACGAGGAGCGCGAAGGCGAAAGCCTCTGCGAAGACCATCGGGAGCGCATCGGTCTTCCGGTCGCGACGCAGCGCGAACAGGAGCCCGGGCAGCACCACACAGTACACGAGCGCGAATGCCTGCCACAAAAGCGTGGTCACAAAGCGGTCTCCCGTGTAAACCGCCCGAGGAACAGGTCCACCAGTCCTGCGAACACCGTGCGCACGAGGGGGCGGAGCCTCGCGGTGCCGGTCAGGACAAGCCGCGCCAGGTTGAAGAGCGTGCGGGGGCGGAGGTAGAAGCCGCGCACGATGCGGCGATGCCAGCGGCGCACCTCGCTCGGCGACATGGAGCCGTGCACGAGGACCATGTCATTCAAGAACGAATATTGTGACCAATTATCTGTTGAGACCCAGCCCTCCGACTCGGCCAGGTCGCGCAAAGGGGTCCCGGGATAGGGGGTCAGGAAGGAGACCTGGAGGTAGTCCGGGGCCACTCGCAGCACGAGGTCGCGCGTGCGGCGGATGTCCTCCTCGGTCTCGCCTGGGATATTGAGGATCACAAAGGCCATCGTGGAAAGGCCAGCCTGGCGCGCGGCGCCAAACGCCTGGACGATCACCTCCTCGGTTAGGCCCTTGCGCAGGAAACGGCGGCCCCGGTCCGAGGCGCTCTCGATCCCAAGTTCCACGCGCACGCATCCGGCCCGCCGCATCCTCGACAGCAGGTCCAGGGTCACCATGTCCGGCCGAGTCAGGCAGATCCAGCGCACCCGGCGAGGCAGGCCCGAGGCAACAAGGCGGTCGCATAACTCCATGACCCACTCCGGGCGGCTCGTGAAGGTGTCGTCCACGAACGAGAAAAACTCGACCCCCCAGCGGCGGTGAACCTCCTCCATCTCCGCCACTACGCGCCCGGGGTCTCGGAAGCGCATGGCCCGGCCAAAGAAGGCGGGGACCGCGCAATAGATGCACGCGCAGGGGCAGCCCCGCATGGCGAGGAGGGTGGTGAACGAGTCCGAGTCCGTGCACCGGTAGCGCTCCATGGGGAGGAGGTCGCGCGCGGGCAGGGGCAGGGCGTCCAGGTCGTGCAGGGGCGGGGGCATCCCCGTGTCGTGGACCGAGCCGTCCGGGGTCCGAAACGCAAAGCCCTGGACCCCGCGCGCGGCGGCGATCCCCCCGTGCGCGAGGGCGTCCAGGAGCATGGGGAACGAGCGCTCTGCCTCGCCCCTGGCCACGACGTCCACGGAGGGCATCTCGCGCAGGGTGCGCTCGGGCAGAAAGGTCGTGTGCGGCCCACCGACCACGGTGATCACACCGGGCGCGCGGGCCTTGACGGCCCCGCACAAGGCCCCGGCCAGGCGCACGGTTGCGGTCGTGGCTGTGACCCCGACAACGTCGGGACAATCGCGGCACGCCTCCTCCGCGGTGCGGTCTAGGGTCAGGGCCAGGGCGTTCGCGTCCACGATGCGGACGTCGTGACCGGCCTCCCTGGCCGTCGCCGCGATGCAGGCGAGCCCAAGCGGCGGCCCGACCGTGGTCTGGGCGATGCGCCGGATGCGGCGCTGGAAGTTCGGGTTGACCAGGGTGACGCGCACTGCGCAAACCCGTCCCGAGGGTCCCACCAAGGCTACGAGAGAACCGCACGTCCTGCCTCGTACGGCCTGATTCCGCCGTGGGAATTGTCCACTAGCGCACGAGACAATACACTTGGAATGGGCGGACCGGACGGCAACACCGGAGGGGCCCGAGGTGGCTGGACAGCGCGAGGTCTCCCTGCTCTTCTCCGGGGGCGTGGACTCGACCACCGCGGCGCTGCTGCTTGCGGAGCGCTACGACCGCGTGCATCTTTTGACCTGGGGCAACGGGTACGGCCACTACCGGATTGGTCGGACCCGGAGGCGCGTCGAGGAACTGCGCCGGCACTGCGGAGACCGGTTCGTGCACGTGGTCGGGTCGGTGCGATCCCTGTTCGAGCGGATGCTCCCGGACCCGCTCGCGGAGTATCGCCGCTACGGCTCGGCCTTCATTTGGTGTCTGGGTTGCAAGATGGCCATGCACATGCGGGCTATCCTGTACGACCTCGAGCACGGCATCACCGAGGCCGCGGATGGCTCGTCGCAGTCCACGGGCGAGATGGTCGAGCAGATGCTGCTGAGCGTGTGCCTGATCCGCGAGATGTACGAGGAGTACGGCATCGCCTACCGGACCCCGGTTTACACCTTCCCACGCGAGCGCGAGGTCGAGGAGTTGCGCCGACGGGGCTTCCGCATGGGGTTGCGCATCGGGAGCCGGTTCTTGGGCATCCAGCCCAAGTGCAAGCCAGGGGAACTGTACTACATTGCCGTTTTTACTGCTGAATCAGCCGCCCGTCCACGACGAGGACCGTGTGGCCGCATTTCTGCGCGAGAAGCGGGAGGTGGCGCGCGCCGTGATCGAGGAGTGGCAAGCGGGGCGGAGGGAGATCGGGCGGGATGGGCTGCTGTAACAAGCGAGTGGAAGAGGTTCCCATCTCGAGAGTGCGGTACTGGCTCGGGATGCTCGTGATGGCTCTGGTCCTCGTGGGGTTCTTCGTCGCTCTGACCGCTCTGGCCGTGATCCGGCCCCACTATCGCCGCATCCGGCCCCTCTACCGAGCCTACGCGCACGATGTGTGGAGGTCCATCCGCGGGCGCGAGCGCATCGTGGTCGGCGCCCGGCTCCGGACCGGGTGTACCCTGGACACGGTAGACAGATGAATCGGCTCGACGTGGAGAGGGTGCGGCGGGACTTTCCGGCCCTCGCGCGGGATATCCGCGGGAAGCCACCGATCTTTTTGGACAATGCCTGCACGACCCTGCGCCCGCGTCCCGTGATCGAGGCCATGGCCCGCTATCAGGAATCCGGGGCTGCCTGCCATGGTCGCGCCTATCACCGCTTCGGCCGCGAGGCGACCGAGGCCCTTCATGGCGCCCGCGAGGCGGTCCGACGCTTCCTCGGGGCTGCGAGTGCGGACGAGGTCGTGTTCGTGCGCAACACGACCGAGGCCATCAACCTGGTCGCCCGCTGCCTGCCCCTGGCCCCAGGTGCGCGCGTTTTGACCACGGGGATGGAGCACAACTCGAACCTCCTGCCGTGGCAGCGCCTGGCCAGGGCCGGGGCGATCCGGCACGAGGTCCTGCGCGTGGACCCAGGCGTCGGCCTAGACCTGGACGCTTTGCGAGCAGCCCTGAAGGACGGAGCCGCGCTGGTGTCTTTGTTCCATGTCTCCAACCTCTGCGGCATCGAGAACCCGATCCCCGAGGTCTGCCGCGAGGCCCATGCGCGCGGGGCCCTGGTCTTGGTGGACGGGGCCCAGGCCGTGGCGACCCGCCCCACAAACGTGCGGGAACTCGGGGCCGACCTGTATGCCTTCTCGCTGCACAAGATGTTCGGGCCGACAGGCATCGGGGTCCTGTGGGCGCGGCGCGAGGTCCTTGCGCGGATGCGCCCGTTTCTGCTCGGCGGGGACACGGTGCGCGACGCGACGTACGAGGAGTGCGTCCTGGAAGAGCCGCCCGCGCGGTTCGAGGCCGGGGTCGCGCACGTCGAGGGTGCGGTGGGGGCGCGCGCGGCCATCGAGTACCTGGAGGCAGTGGGCCTGGACGCGGTCCGCGAGCACGTCACGCACCTCAACCGCCTGGCCACCGAGGCGATTGCGGATTTGCCGCGCATCCGCCTGATCGGGGGGGAGGACGCCTCCCGGCGGGGAGCGGTCCTCAACCTTGTGGTCGAGGGGCTCGACGCGCGCGCGCTCGCCCGGGTACTCGACGAGACGGACAACATCATGGTCCGTGCGGGACGCCACTGCGTACACGCCTGGTACCGCGCGGAGGGCGTCCCCGACTCGATCCGCGCCTCGTTTGCCCTCTACAATACGGAGTCCGAGGTCATGGTTCTAGTCCGGGCCCTGCGCAGGGTTCTCGACATGGTGGCGTGAGAGACGATGAACCGCCTCGTTTGGCGAATGGAGGTCCGCGACGACCCTGGGGCCGACTGGCTCGGCTCGAACCGGGTGGTCCGCCCCGACGGGCGGGTGTGGTCCTGGGTCAACCCCGCTCACCCCGGCCATCCGTACCCGGAGGCCGCGGCACTATGGCTATCGTGGGCTGCCTGGCGTGGGAGGGCCGGGCTAGCAGCACCCCCGCGCCCACTGGTGAGCGCGGTGTGGCAGGGGCTGGCCGAGGACCTCGAGCGGCAAGGGGCCGTGGGCCGGGGCGGGGTCCTGTACCTCTTCGACACATGCGTGGCCGTGGCTGCCCTGGCCCAAGTCGTCCACGTGTCGGGGCGCAGAGCGTGGTTGAGACCGGCCCTAGTGGGGCTCGAACGGTTCGCACAAGTCGGATACCCTGTGCTCGGCCAAACGCATGGTCTAGAGGGTCGCTGGTCCGCCAGGCTCGGCCCACACCTCATCAAGGCCGCGGCGTTGTTGCTGCGGGCCTGGCGTGCCCTGGGGGAGACAAAGCTTTGGGACATCGCGGCGTGGATTTTGGCTCGGGTCGGTCATCCTGGCGAGACGACCGGACAGCCGGAGTACAGCCACGCCCTCGCATACGCCGCGGAGGGGGCGTGCCTGCTCCGGGCGCTTGAGCAAGAGTGTCCCGGGGTTTCCCCCGAGGCTACAGCCGAGCGGTTCGCACTCCTTCAACGCGACGACGGCTCCCTCTCCGCCTTCCTGGACGGCTCGGGTCCCGCCAGGGCAGACACGACGGCCCAGGCGGTGCGCCTGTGGGCCGCGACCGACCCCATGCGCTATGGACCGGCGATCGAGGCTGCGCTTACGTTCCTCGACAAGTCTCGCGCCCCAGAGGGGGGTATCCGCTACGAGCCCGGCTCGGAAGACCTTTGCACCTGGGCCACCATCTTTGCGGACCAAGCCAGGACATGGGCGCGCGGTGTTCTTGACCCCCTGGATTGGATCTGATGTGGCCATGCCGGACGGGGTCCTCGGCCTGTGGGACGGCCATGACGCCGGGGTCGCACTGGTCGCGGACGGGGTCCTGGTCTTCGCCCTGTCCGAGGAGCGCCCTGCACGGCGCAAGCGGGCCTCCGGGTGGCCGGCGCTGGCCTTGGAACGCTGCCTCGATTGGGCGTCATGACACGGGGTGCGCATCCGGGAGGTGGCCGTGGCAGGGAGGTACGGGCGCTCGCCCCTCCGGTGGCTCGAACCGCTCTATCGCCGGAGGGACCCGTGCGGGGACCCCCTCTCGCCTGCGAACCGGGCCGTAGCCGCCTTTGAAAACCGCGTTTCCGGCCTGCCCCGGCTCCGTGGGGTCGAGTCGAGCCTCGCGCTGTGGCCCATCCGGGCACGACTGGCCCGGGCCGTGGGACCCGGAGTGACGGTCCGAGCAGTGGACCATCACGAGGCCCATGCCTTCTCGGCGCTGCTTGGCCCGCGCCGCGGGCGAGGCCTCGTCCTGACTTGGGACGCCTACGGGGAGGGGCGGGCCGTGACGCTCCGCCGCGAGGAGAGCCCGGACCGCGTTCAGACATGGCTCGGCCCCGACGCGGGGGTCGCGTCTCTGTACGGGGCCGTCACCGTGGCGCTCGGGTTTCGCGAGGGGGAGGAGGGGAAGGTCATGGGGCTGGCCGCGCTCGGGGACCCGGAACGAGCCTCGGACCGGTTCCTTTGCGCCTTCCAGGTGGGTCGCGACGGGACTCCTCGCCTGCGTCGTCCCCTGACCCGCGGGCTGGTCCGGTCCCTGGTCGAGGGGCTCTCGCGCGAGGACGCTGCTGCGGGGCTCCAGGCCGCCACGGAACGCCTGGTGGTCGGCTGGGTCTCGCGCCGGATCGAGCAGGCCCGTGCGGACCACCTCCTGGTGGCGGGCGGACTGTTCGCCAATGTCCGGCTGAACCAAGCCCTGGCGACCATGGCAGGCATCGAGGGGGTCTTCGTGTTCCCGGCGATGGGGGACGGTGGCCTGGCCGCAGGCGCGGCGCATCGCAGATGGTGGGAGCGACACGGGCGCCTGGGGGAGCCGCTACGCGGCGTGGATTTGGGCCTGGAGTTCTCCGAGACGGAATGCGAGATTGCGGCCAGGGCCGCGGGGCTCGATGTGTCGCGTTGCGAGGACGCGCCTGCCGAGGCCGCCCGAGAGGTGGTCGAGGGCCGCGTGGTGGCCTGGTACGACGGACGCGACGAGTTCGGGCCGCGGGCCCTGGGCCGGCGCTCCATCCTGTTCCGAGCGGACCGACCCGACCTGGCCTGTCTTGTCAATCAGGCCCTGCGCCGCGACGACTTCATGCCCTTTGCCCCGGCCCTGGCCGAGGAGGACCTGGAGGGCGCCTTCTGCGGGTCGTGGAGGGCGGACGATTTGCGGTTCATGACCCTGGCCGTGTCTGCGAGCGAGGCGTTTCGCGCCCATTGCCCCGCCGCGGTGCATGTGGACGGGACGTGTCGGCCTCAGGTGGTCCGCGCCGACTCCGAGCCGAGATTCCACCGCCTGGTGCGCGAGGTCCGCCGCCTAGGCGGCCCGCCAGCGGTCGTCAACACGAGTTTCAATCTTCACGGGGAGCCCATCGTCCACACCCCGGCGGACGCGGTTGCAACCTTTCTCCGGGCCGGCTTGGATGTCCTGTACCTCGGAGACCTCCGGGCGCGACGCCCAAAGATGGGATAGGTCCCCATGAGGCGATGCCGCACGGATCGGGGCAAGAGGCGCGATTTTGTCTCGTGGGCCTCTCGCGCGACCACAAGGCCGCCAACTCCAGGTCCCGGTACCCTAGTGAACTCTGGCCGCGGGACATGGAGGCCAAACCCAGCACCTGTTTCGATTGTGTGACAATCTTATTTGTGACAACCTTATTCACGGGTACCTTGTGGAAGAGAAACTGGCCCAAGTTTCGCGTCGCCTTTCGCGGCTCCGGGGTGGTCAAATGGGGCGAAGTAGATTTCTCGGGCATTCGAGGATGTGCGGAGGTAGCCGGTGGATTCGGGGGCGTCGCAGGATTTGACGAACAGGCAAGCGATTACGCAAAATACAATAAAGAGGCAGTTCCCAACAGCGGGGGAACCGATGAGGTACGCAATCCCACGGATTCAAAGGTTCGGCGGGTGTCTTTTGGCCATTCTGTTGGCCTGCGGCGGGGGCAAGGAAGGCCGGCGGGACTTTGGTCCCTTCTGGGAAGACGAGGGGGTCGTCGAGGGTTTGGATGCGGCTGAGGCGGTCGAGGAACAGGAGGCCGATGCGTTTGTGGGCGAGGGGGAAGGGCCTGCGGGGCCCGACGACGCCCCCACGGTTTCGGAAGGCGGGGAGCCTGGGGAGGTCGAGGTGACGCCGCCCGAGTGCGTGCTGGCCAAGGACTGCCCGGGCCAGGGGGCGTGCGTGATGGCGCGTTGCGTGGACGGGACCTGCCTGTATGACCCAGTGGATTGCACGGACGACGACCCGTGCACGCTCGATTCTTGTGAGGCCTCGGGTTGCGTGCACCGGCGCCTCCCCGAGGGCAAGTGCTTCCCGTGTCCATCAGGGACCGCAGCGGAGTGTCCGGACCTCGGGGCCGAAAACCCCTGCCTGACCGCGACCTGTTTGCCGGATGTGCATCTCTGCGAGTTGGCCGTGGCGTCCTGTGAGGACGGGAACGCCTGCACGCTGGATTCGTGTTCCCAGGCGCAGGGGTGCGGAACAACCGACCTGTGCCCGGAGTGCGAGCAGGCCTGCGATGATGGAAACGCCTGCACTGCGGACGAGTGTGCGGGGGGGCGGTGCATCTTCCGACCGATCCCCTGCGACGACGACGATCCCCTGACCTGGGACGGCTGTGACCCGGACAAGGGTTGCGTCCACACGCAGATGGGTGTCGAGTGCACCAAGGACGAGCACTGCAACGACGGGAACCCGTGCACGAGCGAGGTGTGCGGGCAGGGGCGGTGCGTGTACGAGGCGCGGGGCTGCGACGACAAGGACCCCTGCACCCTGGACCAGTGCAGCCCGTTCCAGGCAGGCGGGTGTTGGCACGCGGTGATCTTGGGCTGCCAGGCAACCTGCGTGACCGGTGCGGACTGCGACGACCACGACGCCTGCACCACGGAAACCTGCGAGGGGGACCCGGCGACATGCTCGCGCAGGCTAGTGGATTGCGACGACGACAACCCTTGCACGCTCGATTGGTGCGACCGGGAGCGGGGATGCCTGCACGTCCCGCTCCTTCTGTGTCGCTGCGAGAAGGCAGAAGATTGCGGCCCGGCCTCCGACGCCTGCCACGTGGTCGCTTGCGACGCCGGAACCGGATTCTGCTTCGAGGAGGCGAGAAATTGCGAGGACGAGGACCCGTGCACGGAGGACTCGTGCGACCCGGGGACCGGGTGCGTGCACGTGCCGATCCCGGGCGAATGCCAGGCGTGCCAGAAGGACTCCGATTGCCCGAAGCCCGACGACGTGTGCCTCGAGTCGAAGTGCGAGGCGCTCAAGTGCGTCGAGAAGCCCGTCTCGTGCGATGACAAGGACCTCTGTACCGAGGATTCGTGCGATTCGAGGGCGGGTGGGTGCGTGCACACCCCGGTGGAGGGGTGCAGGCCGTGCCCGTCGGGGCTTGCGAGCGAGTGCGAGGACCAGGACGCCTGCACCACGGACTCGTGCAAGGTCGTGCCTGGGACGAAGAACGTCTGCGAGTACGCGCACAAGGACTGCTCGGACGGCAACGCCTGCACGAAGGACCTCTGCGACCCGGCGACCGGGGCGTGTTCCCACGAGCCGGAGGACTGCGACGACCAGGACCCGTGCACCGTGGACGGGTGCAATGTCTTCACCGGGTGTTTCAACGTCCCGGTCTCGTGCGAGGACGGGGACGGGTGCACGGTGGACCGGTGCGAGGGGGACCCCGGGCAGCCGGGCGGGTACCGCTGCGTGCACGAGCCGCGCTCGTGCGACGACGGCGATGCGTGCACGGTGGATGCGTGCGACCCAGGGCTCCAGGACTGCGTGCATGTCCCCATCGTCTGCGAGGACGGGAACTTCTGCACCCTGGACGGGTGCGTGGCCGGGGCGTGCCGGGTGGTCGGGGACACGTGCGACGACGGCGACCCCTGCACCGCGGACTCCTGCGATGCGGTCGCAAAGACCTGCGCGCATGTCCCGGTGGCCTGCGACGACCACAACCCCTGCACGACCGATGCCTGCGACCCCTTGACCGGCTTCTGCCTGTATCGGCCTGTCTCGTGCGAGGACGGTGACCGGTGCACGGCGGACACGTGCGACCCGGCGAGCGGGGCGTGCCTGCACCCGCCCAAGGTCTGCGATGATGAGGACCCGGGCACGACGGATTCCTGCGACCCGCTGACCGGTGCCTGCGTGTTCCGGCCCGTGGCGTGCGACGATGGGGACCCGTGTACTGTGGGGTCCTGGGACCCGCTCGCAGGGCAGTGCGTGTTCGAGCCCAGGGCGTGCGAGCCCTCCGGCCCCTGCGTGACCGCGGCCTGCAACCGAGCGACCGGGCTTTGCGAGGAGGCGGCCAAGGATTGCTCCGACCATGACGCTTGCACCCGGGACTCTTGCGAGGATGGTCAGTGCCAGCACGAGCCGGTCACTTGCGGGGATTATGACCTGTGCACGACGGATACCTGCGACCCGGCCACAGGATGCGTCTTCACGGCGGTCTCGTGCGACGACGGGGACCTGTGCACGGAGGACCACTGCGAGCCCTTGACCGGCTGCCGCCACGTCCCGGTCTGCGGGTGCGCGAAGGACTCGGACTGCGATGACGGCAACGCGTGCACCACGATGCGGTGTAACCTCTCGACGAGGCAGTGCGAGACCGCTTCCTACAAGGATTGTAATGATTATGATGGTTGCACGGTGGACCTGTGCGACGGGGCCACGGGGCAGTGCCTGCACATGCCGGAGTCGTGCGACGACGGGAATCCGTGCACGGTGGATTCGTGCGACCCGGCGAGCGGGGCCTGCCGGCACGAGCCGGTGACGTGCGCGGCCCTGGACCTGTGTCATCTGGCGGCGTGCGACCCGGCCTCAGGCCAGTGCCTGGCCCGGGAGCGAGACTGCTCGGACGGGAACCCCTGCACGCTGGACCGGTGTGAGCCCTCCGTGGGGTGCGTGCACGCGGCCCAGGCGTGCGACGACGGGAACCCGTGCACCACGGACGCCTGCGACCCGGTCACGGGCTGCTCGCACCAGGTCAAGGCGTGCAACGACCAGAACGCGTGCACCAACGACACCTGCGACCCGGCCACGGGGAAGTGCGTGTTCACGACCAGGGACTGCGAGGATGGAAACGCCTGCACGAACGACTACTGCCATCAGGGGAGCGGGGAGTGCTTGCACGTGGCCGGGGTGGCGTGCGAGGCCAAGGACGCGTGCACCGTGGCCGCTTGCGACCCGAACACGGGGGCTTGCGTCACCTGGCCGAAGACCTGCGACGACGGGGACCCGTGCACGGAGGACACCTGCTCGCCCGAGGCCGGGGGGTGCGTGTTCGAGGCGGTCTCGTGTGATGACGGGGACCTGTGCACGACGGACGCGTGCGAGCCTGGAAGCGGGGCCTGCATGCACGAGCCCGTGGACTGCGACGACGGGGACGCGCTGACCGCGGACTCGTGCCTCCCCGGGGTCGGGTGCGTCCACAGCCCGGTGCAGTGCGCGGTGGACGGCGACTGCGCGGACGGGAACGCCTGCACCGTGGACCGGTGCGCGGCCGGGACCTGCCTGCACGAGCCCAAGGCGTGCCAGGACGATGACCCCTGTACGAATGATCTGTGCGACTGGCAGACCGGGGAGTGCCTCCATCCGCCGAGGGACTGCTCGGACTCGGACCCCTGCACGGTGGATGCGTGCGACCCGCAGACGGGCCAGTGCGGCCACAGGCCCAAGGATTGCTCGGCAGGGCCTTGCGTTCAGGGGACCTGCGAGCCTGCGACCGGGGCGTGCCGGTTCGCGCCGGTGGTCTGCGACGACCGCGACCCGTGCACTTCTGACGCCTGCGACCCGGCCACAGGGTGCGTGTTCACCCTGAAGTCCTGCGCGGACAGTGACCCCTGTACCTACGATTCCTGCGACCCGGCGACCGGGGTCTGCGTGCACGTAAGTAAACCGTGCGACGACAAGAACCCGTGCACGAGCGACTCGTGCAACCCGATGACCGGGGCGTGCGTGAACACCCAAAAGAACTGCGATGACGGGAACAAGTGCACCCTCGACCAGTGCGACCTGAAGACCGGGGTGTGCCTGCATTACGCGGTCACGTGCGACGACGGGGATGCGTGTACGAGCGATGGGTGCAGCCCGGTGACCGGCCAGTGCACCTTCCAGCAGAAGACCTGCGACGACGGGACCCCGTGTACGACGGATCGGTGCGACCCGGGCACGGGGCAGTGTGTGTTCACGCCGGTGGACTGCGACGACCATGACGCTTGCACCAGCGATTCCTGCAACCCGGTCACGGGGTCCTGCCGGAGCCTGCCAAAGGACTGCAACGACTTTGATCCCTGCACCACCGACCGGTGCGACCCGGTGACCGGGCAGTGCGAGTACACGGATGCGCTTTCCTGCCCCGCGGACGACGACCCCTGCACGGACGACGGCTGCAATCCCCTGACCGGGCAATGCGATCACCGGCCGAAAACATGCAACGACAATGATTTGTGTACGCAAGACTTCTGCGACCCGGCGAACGGGCAGTGTTCGCACCTCGCGGTCGTCTGCAACGACGACGACCCGTGCACCTTGGATGCGTGCGACCCGTCCACGGGCGAGTGCGAGTACCGGACAAGGGAGTGCGACGACGGCAACCGCTGCACCTCGGACCAGTGCAATCCCTTCACGGGGGCCTGCTACTTCGAGCCCTTGGTCTGCGACGACCAGAACCTCTGCACGGACGACTCGTGCGACCCCCAGACGGGAAACTGTCGCTTCACGGCCAGGACGTGCAGTGACCAGAACCTGTGCACGGACGACTCCTGCAACCCCTTCACCGGGCAGTGCGTGTCCACCGCAAAGAACTGCAACGACGGGAACTTGTGCACGCTGGACTCGTGCAACCCGGCCAGTGGGGCCTGCGTGAACCAGCCCAAGGACTGCTCGGACGGGGATTTGTGCACGGACGACTGGTGCGACGCCGGGTCCGGCCTGTGCGGTCATGCGGCCAGGGATTGCCGTGACAACGACCCGGCCACGACGGACTTCTGCGACCCGCAAACGGGTCAGTGCAAGCACGTACCCAAGACGTGCGACGATGGGGACCCGTGCACGATGGACCAGGTGGACCCGCAGACGGGCCAGTGCGTGAACACCCCCGTGAACTGCGACGACGGGAATGCCTGCACCGTGGATGCCTGCGACCCGGAGGATGGACGCTGCATCCACAACCCGGTCGCGTGCGAGGAGGGGCCCAATCCCTGCCTGCCGGTGGCCTGCAATCCCGTCAACGGGCGCTGCGAGGCCAGGCCCAAGGTGTGCGACGATGGGAACCCCTGCACCAGGGACCGCTGCGACCCGGACACGGGGTCTTGCGTGTTCTCGCCAGAGCCCTGCGAGGACGGGGACCCGTGCACGCAGGATTCCTGCGACCCGGTGACGGGGTGCCGGCACACGGCCCTGGCCTGCGACGACCAGGACTCATGCACGAACGATTTCTGCGATATCGAGACCGGGCAGTGCGGACATCTCGTCCGCACCTGCAACGACGGCAATCTCTGTACGAACGATTCGTGCGACCCGGCCACAGGCGGTTGCGTCCACGTGCCCGTCGCGTGCGCGGACCAGGACCCCTGCACCGTGGACGCCTGCGACCCGAGGACCGGCCAGTGCGCAAACGCCCCCAAGGTCTGCGACGACCAGGACCTCTGCACGGATGACTCGTGCGACCCGGGCACGGGGCAGTGCGTGTTCCAGCCCCTGCAGTGCCCCGGTGCGCCCGATGACCGGTGCGAGGTCGGGGTGTGCGACAGCGTCAGCGGGCAGTGCGTGACCAGGCCCAAGGAATGCGACGACCAGGACCCCTGCACCGCGGACCTGTGCGACCCGGACACGGGCGAGTGCGAGCACGTGGACTTGCCGCCCGAGGAGTGTCATTGCGCCACGGACGCAGAGTGCGAGGAGGGCAACCCCTGCACGGACGACTACTGCGACCCGCAGCGCCACGTCTGCGCCCACAACGTCCGCACCTGCGAGGACTACAACGACTGCACGCTCGATTCCTGCGACCCCGGGACCGGGGAGTGCGTCCATGCGCCCGTGCAGTGCCCGGGAGGGGACTTGTGCCAGGAGGCCTACTGCGAGGTGGTCGGGGGCTGCAAACTGAAGGACAAGGACTGCTCGGACGGGGACGCGTGCACCGAGGACTCGTGCCTGCCCACGACCGGCGAGTGCGTGCACGTACCGCTGGTCTGCGAGGCGTCGTCCGCGTGCACACAGGCGCTGTGCGACGTGTTCGCGGGCTGCTACGAGGTCGAGAAGGACTGCTCGGACGGGGACCCCTGCACGCGCGACTCGTGCAACCCCGCGACCGGGCAGTGCGTGCACACGCCGGTGTCGTGCGACGATGCGAACCCCTGCACGGACGACGCGTGCGACCCAGGGACGGGTCTGTGCCTCCACGACCCCGTGGAGTGCACGGACCACGACCTGTGCACCTCGGACGCGTGCGACCCGGCCACGGGTGAGTGCTTCCACGTCCCCCAGGTCTGCAACGACGGCGATGAGTGCACCTACGATTCGTGCAACATCAATACCGGAGAGTGCGAGGCGGAGGTCATCCCGTGCGAGCCCGACGGCGACCCATGCACGGAGGAGGTCTGCGTGCCGGCTACGGGCGAGTGCGTGTCGAGGCCCGTGGCGTGCGATGACGGTGACCCCTGCACGGTGGACACGTGCGACTCCGAAACGGGGGAGTGCACGAGCACGCCCAAGGTATGCAACGATCAGAATCCTTGTACCGTGGATTCCTGCGATTCGCAGACAGGGGGGTGCCGCCACGCGCCGAAGCCTTGCGTGGACGGCGACCCGTGCACGCTCGATGGGTGCGACCCCCAGACGGGCCAGTGCCGGTTCCCACCGCTCGACTGCGACGATGAGGACGTGTGCACCGAGGATGCCTGCGACCCCCTGACCGGCTCCTGCCTGCACGACCCGCTCGATTGCGACGATGGCAACGCCTGCACGGTGGATTCCTGCGATGCAGCCGCGGGTTGTCTGCACGACCCACTTCCCTGCGAGCCGCCCGACTTGTGCTTCACGGCCTCGTGCCAGCCGTCCGTCGGCTGCGTGGTGCGGCCCAAGGACTGCTCGGACACGGACCCCTGCACGGCGGATTCTTGCGACCCGGCCACGGGTCAGTGCTTGCACCCGCCCAAGAACTGCTCCGACAACGACCCGTGCACGACCGACACCTGCAACCCCGCGACCGGGGCCTGCGTGAACACGCCGCTTGCGTGCGACGACGGCAACCCCTGCACCAGCGACTCCTGCAACCCGGCCACGGGCCAGTGCGCGTACGTCCCGCGCTCCTGCGATGACGGCGACGCCTGCACCGTGGACTCGTGCGACCCGGCGACGGGCTCGTGCGTGAACGCGCCAAAGGACTGCTCCGACCAAGACCTCTGTACGGTGGATGGGTGCGTGGTCGACAGCGGCGAGTGCGTCCACTCTCCGAAGGACTGCGAGGACGGAAACCACTGCACGGTGGACTCGTGCGACCCGAGCACCGGGCTCTGCCTCCACGCGCCGCGCGAGTGCAACGACCAGGACCTCTGCACGCAGGACACCTGTGACCCCGCGTCAGGCTGCGTCTTTGTCCCGAAGGACTGCGACGACGGCGATGCCTGCACCGTGGACTCGTGCCACGCGGGCACCGGCGAGTGTGTCTACTCGCCACGCGATTGCAGCGACCAAGACCTCTGCACGGACGACGTGTGCGACCGGGCCCTGGGGTGCCTGCACCCGCGAAAGCCCTGCAACGACGGCGACCCCTGCACGCTCGACCAGTGTGACCCCCAGACGGGCCAGTGCTCGAACCCGCCGGACCCTTGCGACGACGACAACGAGTGCACGACCGACTGGTGTGACCGACTACTTGGGGGCTGCCAGCACCTCGCAAACGACTGCGACGATGGGGACCTGTGTACGACCGACTCCTGCGACGAGGCCACGGGCCAGTGCCTGCACGAGCCGGTCACCTGCGAGGACGACGGCGACCCCTGCACCCTCGACTTCTGCCACCCCGCCTCCGGGCAGTGCGTGGTGCGGCCCAAGGACTGCGCGGACACCGACCTATGCACGGACGATTCCTGCCACCCGGTGACGGGCGAGTGCCTGCACGAGCCCAAGTCGTGCGAGCAGCCTGGCGAGCCCTGCCTGGTCGGTCAGTGCAATCCCTTGAGCGGCGAGTGTTCGTTTGTTCCAAAAGACTGCGACGACGACAATCCCTGTACGCAGGATTTCTGCGACGAGGCGACCGGAGAGTGCGTCCATCTCGACCCCTGCGACGACGGGAACCTCTGCACCACGGACTCTTGCGACCCGCAGACCCTCGAGTGCTCGCACGTCCCCAAGGACTGCTCGGACCAGGACCTCTGCACGGAGGATTCGTGCGACGCCAGGACCGGCGAGTGCGTGAACGACCCCAAGGACTGCTCCGACGGGGACCTGTGCACCCTGGACCAGTGCAACCCGCAGACCGGGGCGTGCACCCATCCTCCAAAGGACTGCGACGACGGGAACCTGTGCACGGTGGACTCCTGCGACCCGACGAGCGGCGAGTGCGAGCACGTGCCCGTGGCCTGCGCGGACGAGGACCCCTGCACGGACGATTCCTGCAACCCGGCCACGGGCCAGTGCCAGCATCCGCCCAAGGACTGCTCGGACGGCGAGGTGTGCACCACGGACTACTGCGATGCCCAGGGCCTCTGCCAGAACGTGCCCGTGTCATGCGACGACTCGAACGCCTGCACCACGGACTCCTGCGGGCCGGACCCGCAGGACCCGAGCCGGCCCAAGTGCTCCCACGTCCCCAAGGAGTGCTCGGACCAGGACCCCTGCACCGACGACCTCTGCAACCCGGCGACCGGCTTGTGCTACTTCCCGCCAAAGGACTGCTCGGACGACGACCCCTGCACCGTGGATTCGTGCGACGGGCAGACCGGTGGCTGCCTCCACGAACCTCTGTGCGACGATGGGGACCTGTGCACTGACGACTCCTGCGACCCCGCCACCGGGCTGTGCACCTTTGAATGGAAGGACTGCGACGATTCCAACCCCTGCACGGCCGATTCGTGCGACCCGGCCACGGGCGAGTGCGTCAACGAACAGACAGCCTGCGTAGACGGCGACCCTTGCACGGATGACCGGTGCGACCCGCAGACCGGGCAGTGTTCCTACCCGGCCAAGGACTGCTCGGACCAGGACCTGTGCACGGACGACTCCTGCGACCCGGTCACCGGCGCGTGCCTGCACCCGCCCAAGGACTGCGACGACCACTTCCCCTGCACCGACGATTCCTGCAACCCGGCGAGCGGGGAGTGCGTGAACACGCCCAAGGACTGCGGGGACGGCAACGCCTGCACCACGGACTGGTGTGACACCATGACCGGGCAATGCGTCCACGAACCGGTCTCCTGCAATGACCAGAACGCCTGCACCGTGGATTCTTGCAACCCGGCCACGGGCCAGTGCGTCCACGCGCCCTACGACTGCGACGACGGCAACCCCTGCACCACCGATGGCTGCACCGTGAACCCACAGGACCCCACGAAGCCGGTCTGCGTGCACGACCCGGTGGACTGCTCCGACGGCAACGAGTGCACCACGGACACCTGTGACCCGGCGAGCGGCGACTGCATTCACGAGCCGAAGGATTGCGACGACTCGAACCTGTGCACGCAGGACTCGTGCCTCGATGCGGTGGGTTGCATCAATGTCCCCAAGGACTGCAACGACCAGGACATCTGCACGGACGACTCTTGCGACCCGGCCACGGGCCAGTGCTCGAACGTGCCAAAGGACTGCTCGGACGGCGACCCGTGCACCGCGGATTCGTGCAGCCCGGTCACGGGAGAGTGCCTGCACGCCCCGAAGTGCGACGACCAGGACCCCTGCACCGACGATTCCTGCAACCCCCAGACCGGGCAGTGCACGAATCGTCCGAAGGATTGCGGCGACGGAGACCCATGTACGATCGATGTCTGCAGTGGTGGGGAATGTGGACACATGCCCTACTCATGTAACGACAACGATTTTTGCACGATTGATACGTGTACGCCGGACCCGCAGGACCCCTCGAAACCCAAGTGCACGCATACCCCGGTGGAATGCGACGACGATGACGCCTGCACTCACGATGTCTGCCAGCAGACCACAGGACAGTGCAGCCACGACCCGGTCAACTGCGATGACCTCGACCCGTGCACCGCGGACTCTTGCGACCCCGCGACCGGGTGCCGGAACCTGCCGCTCGACTGTGAGGATGGCCTGCTGTGCACGCATGGGTACTGCATCGAGGGCGTGTGCTTCCAGGCGCCCGCGGAGTGCGATGACGGGGAATCGTGCACCCGCGACGAGTGCGATCTGGGGACCGGAGGATGCTTCCATATCCCCATCGCGTGCGACGACCAGGAGCCCTGCACCCTCGATTCTTGCAACGACGGCGAGTGCGAGCACGTGCTGAAGGACTGCGAGGACGGGAATCCCTGCACCCTGAACTCGTGCAACCCGCCCACGGGCGAGTGCCTGTCCCGGGCAGTGGTGTGCGACGACCGAAACGACTGCACCACGGATTCCTGCGACCCGGCATCCGGATGCGTCTTCACCCCTGGACCGACCTGCACGACGTGCTCGACCGACGACGACTGCGACGACGGCATCGCCTGCACCACGGATACGTGTGACCCGGTCCTGGGCATTTGCTACCATCTCCAGGATTGCCCGCTACCCTCGGGTCCGTGCGCGCGGACGTACTGCGATGCCTCGACCGGCCAATGCGGCGAGGAACCGATTGTCGAATGTCAGGACGACGGAAACCCGTGCACGCTAGACCTCTGCGATGCGGAAGCAGGGTGCTATGTCCCAGTCTCGTGCGAGGATGGGGACCTGTGCACCATCAACTGGTGCGACGAGACCGACGGCCAGTGCGTGACGTTGACTGAGGAGGTCTGCGACCCGGGTTCAGGGCAGTGCGAGGAGAGGCCCGTGCCCCGCATCTGCGACGACAACGACCGGTGCACGGACGATGCGTGCGATGCGGACCAGGGATGCGTGTTCACCCCGCACTCGTGCCCGGACCATCCTACCGACCGGTGTCTGTTGGGCTACTGCAAGGCATTTGACGGGACGTGCGGCTACCGGCCAAAGTCGTGCGACGACCAGGACCCCTGTACCACGGATTCCTGCGTCTCAGGCACCGGCGAGTGCGTACACACGCCCATCCCGGGGTGCGGCGGATGAGTTGCCATGGGCGGCGATGGCGCCCGAATGGATGAAACGAAGGACTAGGGGGAAGTTCCGAGGCGTTTGCGGGGTTGCCCACGCCCACATTTCTCGAGAGCAACTGCGCGGGCCAGAGCGCGACCCTGGCGGGCCGCACCCCCTGTCCCAATGGGCGGCTACTTCAATAGCCCCGCGTCCACCAGGACCTGCTCGAGCAGGGACACGCGGTCCAGCAACTCGGCGTTGGTCTTCTTGAGGTCCTGGACCTCTCGGTCCAGGGACTTGACCGCGGCGACAAGCAACCCATCCATGTCCGCAAGGTTGTACCCGCCCGAGAACTGGCCATTCCACTCGGTCAAATGCGGCGGCAGGGTCTCGGCGATGACGCCGATGTGGGGAGTGGTGCGGAAGACCTCCTGTCCTTCCCGGGCCTCGGCCGTGGGGCTGTCCAGTTCACTCTTGTAGCGGAAGAAGACGGTCCTGGTCCGGCGAAGTTGCTCCAGGGCCCAGCCGTACTCGGCCTCGGACAGGTCGCGGATGTCCTTCTTGACGGTCTCGCTGGACCCGCTGTTGAACCCATACGCCCACATCGCCTTGAACCGCCGACCGTTGTAGCCCACGTACCCATAGTCGTTGCCGACCGGCAGGATCGAGTGCCCCCCGATGCTGATGCCGCCCGCCACGCTCATGGCGCCGAAGTCCGCTTGGGGGGCCCGCACCGCCCTCTGCGCGATGATGTCAACAGTCGCGGTCAAGTACTGCACCCGCGTCCAGTCGCTCGGGTCCACCTGGCAGGAACTGCTGTTCATGTCGTAGAAGATCGGCGCGAGCATGCTGCTGTCCGAGATGATGCGACCGGTGAACCGCCCGGCCATGCTCGTCTGCACGCTCTGGAACCGGAAGCCACGGCCTCCGCCCCACCCCACATCGCCCTGAAGGATGATCTGGCCCTCGGAGACCCCACTGTCATGGAACTGAAGGGTCGGCTGTTGCCCCCCGCCTTCGTTAATCGAGAGCGTATAGTAGCCAGCGCAGCAGGGTCCTGCGGCGTCGTTGACCGAGACCCGCCGGAGGACCGACAGGTCATTCGGGTCCACGCGGTAGTTCGTGTCGTTGTAATCGTAGAAAATCGGGGAACGGATGTCCGCGAACCCGTACACCCGGTCCGCTTGGACCTCGTTCATCCGGCTCGTACCGTTCGGGTTCACGTAGTAGCCGAGGTTGTCCGCGTCGTAGTAGAGGGTCCCGATCATGTGCTCGCGGTTCGGCTCGGTATCCCCCACGTTGTACTTGAGGAGCGAGAAGCCCTCGAAGTGGATGCGACCCCTCCGGCCCTGGATGCGCACCCGGACGTTCGCGCCGATGGGGAGGTTCTCCGCGATCGCGTAGATGGTCGAGGTGTAGGGCGTCTGGGCCGTGGCCCGATAGGTGTAGATGCGCTTGTGGAAGGTGTAGTTAGCCCCGCCATTGAAGGACAGGTACACGTCAAAGAACCGCGTGTTGGTCCAGTCGAGGTGCGACATCAGGACCGAGCGGTACTGGTTGTTGTTCAACGACAGGGTCACGGTGTATCCCGACGCGTCGGAGTCATCAGAAGCCGCGGTGTATCGGCAGTTGTACGAGAAGCGATTCACGCCCCAACAACCGCTGCCCGAGTACCACGTGCCCGTGTAGGACAGCCGCCCATCCTCCACCTGCACGATCTCGCCCGAGATGTTGAGGTTGCCCGCGGTCAGGGTCCCGTTGAACGAGGCGTTGCCGTCCCGGTCCACCCAGGCCGTCTCTGCGCCCGAGGCGTTCCTCCAGGAGGTCCGCCCAAACTGGATGCCGAGCGTGCCCGTCGTGGACCACTGGTCCGTGAGCCACAGGGTCTGACCGCCGGCCGGCTCGATGTAGATGGTCCCATTGCCCAGAAGCCCCCACGTCCGCAGGTAGGTCTGCGCGTACGAGGGGTCGGATTGCGAGTAGATGACCCCATAGGCCCGGATGTTCCCTTGCACGTCCAGGGCCTCGCCCGGGACGCGTCCGATCCCGACGCTCGTCCCCTCGAACTGAAGCCGACCATCCCCGACCAGGCGCAGCCTCGCGTCGTAGTCCACGCTCGCGTCGTTCGCGAAGTCAAGGTACGGCGTGCCCCCGGACGACCCGGAGCGCAGTTCCAGGCCGATGTTTGCGTCCGTGCCGCGAAGCCACAGGATGTTGTTCGAGCCCACCCCGGTGCGCACAGTGACGTCTCCGACCACGTCCAGTTTCGCCCCAGGGCTGGTCGTGCCGATCCCGACGTTCGTGCCGTTATCGAAGACCTGGGAATTCCCGAGGGTCGTTCCGGCAGTCCATTTCGGGAGGTAGTTCGTGGTCCCGGACCCAGCAACCCCGGAGGGCCACGCGCTACGGCAGTCGCCGCTGATGCAGACCTGCGTCGCGTGGACCTGGCTCCAGCGGTTGGTGTTGGTGCCAAGGAGCCTCGTATTGTTCGTGTACGGGAACAGGTCGCCGTCCACCCCGACCGCTCTGTTGAAGTAGAACTGCCCGCGGTCGGTCGCGAAGTGGGCCCAGGAGGTATTTTGAGGCCCGATGTCCACGTACCCCGAGTTCGTCTGGACCCGGAGCGAGTTCCCGTTGCCACGCACGAGTCGGGTGTTGCCGTCGGTCAGATAGACGCTACCGGTGGCTCGGATATCGCCGTCTACGTCTAGTTTGTAGGCGGGGCCTGGAATACCAACCCCCAAATTCCCGCGATGGTATGCGGTTCCGTCCGCGCGGAAGAAATGGTACAAGTTCCCGCTATATTCGCCGCAACCGTATCCTGCACACGAGTTACCATAGATGCGAAATTCCTCATTGAAGTCATCATTCAGTTGAAGTTCAAGCCAGTTTACGTTCGGCGCGGAACGCACTTTCCGAAGACGATATGGGTCCGAATCGTCACCCCCATCCGCGTTGCGGAAAGCGATCTCCGGGGTGCTGATGCGCCCCCGGACGTCCAGTGGGTCCACCGGACCGCTCGTCCGAATGCCAACCGCGTTCGTCACGTACAGGTTGCCCTGCCCCGGGTCTGCATGGGCCCCGATGGAGGCGCTTCGGGTAAAGACTGCGAATCCGTTCGGATAGAGCAGGGAGTAGCCGCCGGACGACTCGCACGCCCCCTCGCAGCCGGCCCCGACCCAGTCCGTGGCCCCGATCGCGCCGCCCACGTGGAGGGCATTTGCCGGGGAAGTGTGCTGGATGCCCACCCGCCCGCGGAAGTATGCCTGATGGTCGGACCCGCGCACCTCGAACGACGAGTTCCCGCCGTTCACGCCGACCGCGAACCCCTGGCCCGGAGCCCAAGCGTAGGTCAGATACTCGACGTGCGACGTGGCGATGGCCCGGTTGAAGCCCGGACTCGCGCTCATCCCAATGCGCCAGTTGGAATCCGTGGGTGACCACGTGAAGATCTGCTTGTTCCCGCTGGAGGAGGGTAGCGAAATGTCGCCGTTGACCTCGAGCGCCGCGCCCGGCGTGGTCGTGTTCACGCCCACGCGGCCGTTCGGCGCAAGGCTCAGCGCGAGGTTGCCGTTGTTGGCGGCCGTCCCGCCCGTGTAGAAATCAAGGCCCGTGGCCCCTGCCCGGATGCGGGCATTGTAGCCGCCGCCGTCGGCCCCGGCGTTCATCCACAGGAATCGCTGATTGTTGATGCTCTGGAGTTGCAGCGACGGGGACCACTCCCACGGGTACGCGCCGTACGAAATCTGACCCTGCCCGGCCGACTTGATCGTGAAGTGCCGGTCCGCCGCGCTCGAACCGCTCGTGTCCACGAAGACGTTCCCGGTCACGTGCAGTTTCACCGCGGGCGAGGTGTTCCCGACCCCGACGTTCCATCCCGTGTTGTTCGGGTACAGGTTCGAGCCTGCTAGGGTCCAGTAGTTGGGCGTGGTCGTGGCTGCGGTGGTCTGGATGGTCCCATCCGGGAACTGGATCCCTCCGGAGCGCGACCGGATCAGGCCGTTGACATCGAGTTTGACCCCCGCGGCCGGGAACACGTTGATGCCGACGTTGCCCGTGCCCTGGTCCAACGCGATGTTCTGCCCTCCCCCGAAATCGAATTCCGCCGCGACCCCGGCCCCGCCGCTCGCGAGGGCCACCGCAGGCGTGGTCCCGTTCGTGCGGTCCACGGCCATTACGTAAATCCCATAGACCTTCATGCTGTGCCCGGCACACGCCGCGGGGATCTTGGCCTCGAGGCGCCAGTACGCGGGGTTCGCCCCAGCAGCAGCGGCCTGATTGGCGATCGGCGGGACCTGAACCCACCAGACCGAGCCCTCCTCCACGCTGCCCCAGTCGCGTCCCAGCGTGAAGGCGTGCCCGTTCCTATTGGCCCATGTGAACCAGAAGCGCCAGTTCGTGGCCCCGGCGCACGCGTTGAGCGTGTCCGCCTTGCGAATCCCGAGGTAGTACTCGCGCACGGTCCCCGGATAGACCGGGAGGTTGAACAAGGATTCCAGGGCGGTGTAGAGGGTCTTGGTGACGACCTGGTAGTTCGAGGTCGAGGTGATCCGTGCTGCGCCCTCGTCAAAGCCGAAGATCTGGACCACCCCGCGCACGTGCGAGCCGGTCACGCCCTGGACCACGTCCTGCCACGACGCCTTGCAGTCATTGTTGATGCACAGGCCGGCCCGGGCGTTGACCGTCCCGTAGAAACTCGCGTTGCCCTCGTCCAGGCTGATGGTCGCGACAGCCGTGGTCGTGGTGGTCCCCCCAGGTCCGGCCTCGCTCCACTGTTTCAGTCCTGCCCCGTCTCGGCGCGTGAAGTGAATGTCGTTCGGCGCGTTCTCGTGATAGATGCCCCACGAGTGATACGGCGGGAAGTCCGCGAAGATGCGCGTGTTCCCCTCGCCCGTCTGCTGCTGGACCGCGATCTGCCCACCCGTGACCTTCACGACCGCCGCGGACGAGGGGGCCACAGAGGACGAGAACGAGCCGCCAATGGACACGTTCCCGTAAACCTGAAGGTTCCCAGTCGTCAACTGATTCCCGTTCACCTCAAGTCGGTCCCAGATCGAGACCCTCCTCGTGCTCCCGTCCCACGACTTGTTGCCCACGATCATCAGCGTCTTGTAGGCACCGGTGTCGTTCGAGATCTCGGCCTGGTTTGTCGTGGAGTCCGGGAATCCTGTCCATCCGGCTGTAAACCGGATCGGGTTGCTCCCTGTTAGGATTCGTACGGAGCCCGCCACATCGAGCCGGTCGTTGGGTGTCGTGGTCCCCACCCCGATAAACCCGTTTCTACCGCTGCGCCCGCTGATCACCAGCGCGTCGTTCGTCCAGCCTCCGGCGTAGAGCGTATCGAACGAGGTCCCGAGCCCGTCGCCGTAGTCCACGACCGCGATGCGGCTGCCGTAAGCCCAGCCGCTCCCGTCCGCGTTCTGCGAGGACGCCATGATGATGGAGCGTGTGCCGCGCGCGTACGACGCCGGGATGTTCGAGTACGACGTGGTCAAGGCGAGGTTGCCGTGTACCTGAAGTTTGTGTGTGGGTGAGCCCGTGCCCACCCCGACGTTGCCGCCACCGACCGCAAGATAGGCATTGGACTCCGACCACAACTGAGCAGCGGCAAGCCCACGGCCTCCATACACAGAAGCGTTCTGATCCCCAACGTAGAGCCAGCCGTTCGAGTGCGAGTTCAGCGTGTGGTAGCCAAAGTACAGACCTCCGTTTCCATACGCCCCGCCAGCCGTGCTCCGGATCGCCCCAGCCACATCGAGTTTGTGGGCCGGACTCGTCGTCCCGACCCCCACGTTGTACGCCGTCGAGGTCGGATACAGGCTCGTGCCGGACAGTGCCCAATAGTTCAGCCCGGACCCGCACCCGGCAGGCGTGCAGACGTTGCCGCTCACGTAGAGGTTCCCTTCCACGTGCAACCTCTGCGTCGGGCTCGTGGTCCCGATACCGAGGTTCCCCGCGATGGAGGAGTTCCCGGTCCCCTCGACCACGAGGTTGCTCGCGCTCCCTTTCAGTTTCGTGGGCCGCCAGATGACGACGTTGTTTGCGGTCCCCCAGAGGTTCAGGTTCCCGTCCGCATTGCTCCGGTCCTCGGGCGAGACATCCACCCGCCAGCCCGCGGCGGTCCCGAGGAACTGCAACCCCTCCGTCGGTCCGGGGTCCGCGATGGTGATGTGATTGACGTTCGTGATGTTGTTGTTCGCGAGTTCCAGGGTCCCGGAGACGCGCGTGGAGCCGGCCACGTCCAGGCGGTAGCCGGGGCTCGTCGTGTTGATCCCCACGTTGCCGTTGCCCGCGATGTGCATCCGGACCTGCGGGTTGTCGGCCCCGGCCCCGGAATCATTGGTCAGGAACTGGAGGTAGGTGTCCCACGACCCGCCGCGATACGCCCGGATCCGGGCGGACCCGGCCCCAGAGAACCCCCACTGGATGTCCTGGGCCGAGTTGGCGTTGGTGGGCTGGTTGGGTCCCCACACCCTGATCGCGGTCACGGGCGCCCCCTGGCCCTCGGAACCGGCCTTGACTTCGAGCTTCGCGCCGGGCGACGCGGTCCCGATACCCAAGCTCCCCTCGACCGCCAGGCCATTCGCTGGCGCGTTCGAGTTCTGGAATGCGCCCCCGACCAGGACACCGCCGTTCGACTCGATGGTCAGGCGCCGCGTCCCGTCCTGGAAGATGCCGGTGCCCCAGTAGGTGCCGGACCGATCCACGCCAATCCCCGCCGAGTGGCCCTCCGCGCTCGCCCGGACCGCGTCCACCCCTCCGGTCGTAGTGGCCACCTCCAGTTGGGTCGCAGGGCCTGTCGTGCCGATCCCCACGCGCCCCGCGCTGTCAATCCGCATCCGCTCGGCCCCATTCGTATAGAACGCCGTGATGCCGTGGGTCCAGGTCCCGACGTTCTTGCTCAACTGGCCGATGCGCAGGAGTCCCCCGGCAGCCCCCACCGTGCCCGGCGTGTAATGGAGCGAGAGCGAGGTGTCCCAGTTGTGCGCCGTGGCGAGCACCACCTGCGAATACGTCCCCGAAGACGGATACAGCCACAGGCTCGTCGCGCCCGAGTAACTCTTGACCCGAAACGCCGTGGCCCCGGCCGTGTCAGCGAGCATCAGGTCCCCGCCGTCCACGTAGACATTTCCACCCCGCACGTGGAGCCGCTGCGACGGCGCGGAGGTCGAGCCGATCCCGACGTTCCCCCCGCTCGGCGCGAGGAGCGTGGTTCCGTCGCTCGCGATCCCTAAGCGCAGGGTCCCGGACCCCGGGGTTCCGGAATAGACGTTGAAGTCCGACCCTCCGAAGTAGGGGCGCAGGGGGCCCGAAGAGTAGATGTCCCCGGTCGCGTTCCCATAAATCTTGAAGGTCGTCCCGGCGCCCTTGACCACGAACTTCTGGTCCACCTCCGCGGCGGTCGTGCCCACGCCCACGTTGTACACGGTCGATGCCGGATACAGGCTCGTCCCACTCAACGCCCAGTAGTTGGTCCCTGCAACCGACCAATCCGTGATGCACGACCCCCCGATGCACAGCCCGCTCGCCGCGTTCACGTAGCCCGCAACGTCGAGTTTCTGCCCCGGCGTGGTCGTCCCGATCCCGACCCTCCCGTCCGGGAGGATGCGGACCAGTTCGGTCATGCCTGCGCTCGGGTTGTTGAACAGGATGCGCAGGTAGTCGTTCGAGTCGTCCCCGAACACGACCGCGGCCCGGTCTGCGTTCGAGCCCTCGTCAATGAGCCCGACAAACAGGTTGTCGGTGTCCTGGCCGATCAGCACGCCCTGCGTGGCCGCGGTGGGCCAGCCGGATGCCACGCCGGAGTAGGGGTCGCCGATCTGGATTCGCGTCTTCATCGAGGTCGTCCCGACCCCGAGGTTCCCCATGAACGAAAATGGATTCGTCATCCCGCTCTCAGCCACTTGGCGCCACGGGCCCCAGGACCCCGTGGTCTGACTGTACCGGTGCCAAAGGTTGCCGTTCTGGGTGAAGCCCAGTTGATGAACCCCGCCCCCGGTCCAGTCCGTCCCGCTGGACCACTGCCTGTAAGACAAGACGGCGTTGTACGAGCCGCCGTCGGAAAGGCCATTTGCGCTGTTCCCTTTGAACTCGAGTGTAATCCCCATTCCGTAGGTCTGCGGAGGCGGATTGGTGCTCCTTGTGTCATAAGCACCCAGCGTACCGAGGATCGAGTTCGGCGCATACATCTGTCCGACCGTAAGGGGCGCGGTTGGACTTGTGTTTTTGATGCCAACATTTCCTGTATTCGTATTGTAGATGTTATTTCCTGAAACTGCCCACGGCCCGCCCACCTCGCTCCACGCCGCTTTGCAGTCGCCCGCGAGGCACAGACGACCCGCCGTGAAGTCCCCCCCAACCCTGCCCGTACCCGACACCCAGAACGACGCGGCCTGGGCCGAGGCCGACTGGTTCTGGATGTAGTTCCCAGACCCGCTCGCGGGCGCGAAGGCCGATGCGTGCTGGCCGTCCAGGAGGTCCGCGTTCAGGTTGGTGACCAGCGTGGAGGACGACACCTGCATCGGGGCCTGCGTCGTGGTCGTCGAGATGAACTGCCCGTCCGTGCGGATGTTGCCACCCTGGACATCGAGGCGCTGGCCCGGGGTCGTGGTCCCGATGCCGACCGACCCTGCAAACAGGCCCGCAACAGTCGCGTCCGCGGGGTTCAGGTAGTAGCCCGAACCCTCGCGGTCAATGAAGGACGAGGCAGTCACCGATGAGCCGACCGCAAGGGTCGAACCGATGGCCCCGCTCCCCGAGATGCGGAAACTCGCGGCCTGGTCCGAGGCGGTCTGGTTCTGGATGTAGGAGTTGCTCCCCGACCCCGGGGCCTTGTTGTTGAAGGTGTTCCAGTCCGCAGCGGACAGCCACCCGCTAGAGGAGGCCCCGGCCTGGGTCATGCCCAGGGGAGAGGCGGTTGTCCCGGACCCGACAAAGGGGTCGCCCGTGCGCGTCGTCACCGAGGCCAGTTTGTTGTTGAAGGTATTCCAGTCGGTTTGCGACAGGTACCCGCTCGAGGTCGCCGAGGCCGCAGGGATGCTCAGGATGGGGGACTGCCCCCCGGTGGACTGAAGCGGCGCCACGACCGACAGGCCCAAGAGCCCCGCATTCGACAGGACCCCGCTCGCATTGACGGAGAGCCCGGTGCCGACCTGGACCACGCCGGGGCTCGTGGTCGTGGCGAGGGGGAGTCGCGCGACCGGGACCGTGCCCGCGTTCAGGTTGCTTGCGTTCCGGTAGAAGGCCCCGTGCTGGCCGTCCAATAGGTCCGCGTTCAGGTTTGTGACCAACGTCGTGCTCGTCACCACGAACGGCGCGGTCCCGCTCGCAACCGTATTGGTCAACTGCCCGGACATCGTCAGGGTTCCGATGTTCTTCAGGTTGCCCGCGTTGTCGAGCCGCAAGGTCCCCGGGGACATGCTCGCCCCGCTGTACAGGCCGGTCGTGACCAAAAGGTTCGACACCGTCGTGTTCCCGGCGAGCGTCAGGTTCTGCGCGAGGTCCTGGCTCTGGACCTCGCCGTCCCCGATATCCGCGCTCGTCACCTGGCCGTCCACGATCTCGACGGACGACACGCAGTTCAAGCAGTCCAGACCGACCGCATCCCCGCCGGGGGTCTTGCCGAGCGCCCATTTGAGGCCTGGGTCCAGTTCGGGCGCGGACACGCACCCCACGCAGTCGAGGTCCGTGGCGGCCCCGAGCAAGACCTCGGCCTCCGCGGCCCGCTCGGCCATGAATGCGTAGCCGGAGGCCGTGACAGGCCTTCTGGGTAATGGCGGGTCGCTCCCCACCTGGACCTCGACCCACACCTGGCTGTTCTGCGCGAAGAGGTTCTGGGGCAGGGGCCCGAGATAGACGTTGAACACTCCCCCGGTGATGGTCACCCCCACGGACTGCTCCCACAGGGGGGTCCCGCCCGTCTGGGCCGGGAAGAGCCGGAACGTCAAGTTGTAGGAGCCGCTGACCACCTCCCCGGTGAAGTTGCGCAAGACCCCCTGGACGTTCAGTTGCCTGGGGATGGGCTGCGCCATGGAAGTCACCCCCCACAAGAGGGCCCCCACCAGGAACACCCGGCAAAGCGTCATGCGAGTCATCTCGCACCTCCCAAGCGCCGATGGCCGTATCTTGTCACATTGGGCGCAAAAACTACAGACCAGGCGTCCCCGCCCGGTGCCGAACAATCCGTCAGGACGCGGGGACATCCACGCGCCCACCTCTCGGGGGTTACTCCGACTGCAATCTCCACGCCGTCACGGCGTGAGTGCGGACCTACCGCGACCGAGCATCCCGGGGAACGAAGGACGACCGGGCCTTCCCCGCCCGCTTGGCCCGGTACATCGCCTCGTCGGCCCGGGCAATCAGGACTTGCGGGTCGCTGTCCCCATGGTCGGAAAGCACCAGCCCAAGGCTCGCGGTGACAGGCACGCAGGTGCCGTTGACCGAAAACGGCTCGGAAAGGCCGCGGAGCAAGCGGTCGGATAGTGCCGCCAACCCCTCCGCTCCCTGAACCGGGTCCGCGAGGACCACGAACTCGTCCCCGCCGACCCGAGCCACGGTGTCCGACCTTCGTACAAGCCTGCGAAGGCGATCCGCTACGGCGACAAGGATCCGATCCCCAAAGGGGTGGCCGAACTGGTCGTTGACCTCTTTGAAACCGTCCAGGTCTAGGTAGATCACGCCGAATCGGTGGTTCGAGTCGCGCCGGGCCCTTTGCAATGCGAGTTTCAACAACTCTATCAAGAAGGTCCGGTTCGCGAGCCCGGTCAGAGGGTCGTGCAGGGCGTCGTGGCGCAGGCGCTCCTCTCGGGCCCGGATCTCGGTGACGTCCCAGCCCGTGCCGACGATCCATTGCACGTCGCCCGTGCGGTCGAGGACCGCGGAGTTGGTCCAAGCGATGAGGCGCCGCCTCCGGTCCTTCGTGACCCAGAAGTTCTCGAACTGGTTCGGGAAGTTTCCAGAGCGCAACTCCTCGAAGACCCGGCGGACCGGTTCGACCTCCTCGGGGACCAGAAGGAAGTCCCAGACCTTCCGGCCCCGGACTTCGTCGAGCGTATAACCGGTCAGTTGGCGACAGGCCTCGTTGAACTCGGTAATCCGACCCTCCCTGTCCAGCACCACGACCAATGCCCCGGTCCGGTTCAGCACGAGGGTCGAGAAGTCGCGCTCCCGGCGCAACTGCTCGATCAGCACTCGCTGGGGCGTCAGGTCCCTACCGATCGCGAGCACTGCGCCCTGGGGATCCTGGATCGGGATCGCAACGATCTCGAAGACAAGGGTACGGCGGCGTCCGTCCGACTCGATGGGGACAGCCATCTCCGACGCTGTCTCGGCGCGACCCTGCTCCATCACGCGTCGCAAGAAGGTCTCGATGGGAAGGGCCTCGGGCCCTGCGAGGCGAGACAGAGACAGGCCGGTCGGGTCAGGCGCGTCGTCCCCCAGGTAGCCCCGGATCAGGCGGAGCGCGGGTTCGTTGATGCGGCGGATGACAAGATCGGAGTCGAAGACGACGACCGGGTCGGGCAGGGCAGCAAGCAACACCTCCGCGTCCGCCAGCGCCGCGTCAGCCATTGCACTCCGTCACCAAAACAGCCCGCATCAGTGGGCGATACTGGATTTGAACCAGTGACTTCTACCGTGTGAAGGTAGCACTCTCCCGCTGAGTTAATCGCCCGCGGTTCCAAAGCCAAAAGGATGATAACCTCGATGGCTCGCGCCGTCAAGATCGGCGACAAGCCTAATTCCACCGCCACGGTGTCGGTTCCGCGCCGCAACCTTCTGATTTGGCAACATTCCTAGGAAATCACAAGCAGGACTCGCCGCTCCAAGGCGGTGATACGGGGTCAAGCAGATTTCTTGAGTCTTCGACGAATTGCAACGGTTGCGGGGCAAACTTTGAGCCACCGAACCACGCTTGACCTTCGCTGCGGTTTCGCCTAAGGTTCCCCCGTCCGCCTTGCAGGGGAGCACGATGAGGACGCTCGTCCGGGGATGGTGGTTGGTCGTCGCGGGGGTCACGGCCGCGTGCAACGAGGTTCCGGTCCGTAACCTAACCGCTTCGTACGTGGTGCAAGTTCAGCAGGTCCGGGACCGCGGGAGTCCCGCCAAACTCGACATTCTGTGGATCGTGGACGATTCCCCCTCGATGTGCCAGGAGCAGCAGAGCCTCGCCGCCTCGTTCAACACCTTCCTCGACGTCTTTCGCAAATACACCGGAGCGATTGACATGCGGCTTGCCGTGACGACGACCAATGTCTGTGGTCCGAGGACCTGTTCTAGTGACGAGGATTGCGGCCCTGGCTCTTGTGGAGAGTACCTGTGGGGCGACAAGACGGTGAAGGTTTGCTACTGCTCCGCTGACGGCAAGTGCCGCAGCGGGAGCACCTGCGCGCTGGTCGGTGGGAAGCGCGTTTGTCTACCGGACGACGCGGTTCGAGGGAAGTTCTTGTACGCCCCGAGCACGCTGCAGCCCCCGGAGTGCGTCGAGAAGCGGGTGGTGCCTTGCGTCACGGATGCGGATTGTCAGAAGAATCCCTCACTACCCGATTCTGAAAAGTGGGTCTGCAAGACGGATGGGGCCCAGTATCTCTACACCTGCGACAAACCCGCCCAGTACGGCCCCGACCCCTACGAAGGGGACCTCCTCTACGTGGTGAACTCGACCTGTCGGTACGCCTGCGACCGTGAAACGGATCCCGCGGGGTGCGCCCGGGTTTTCGGAAAACCAAAGGCCTGCGACGCGGTCTGCGGTAGCCCTGGCGGGTGCTCCGCCCAGGCCTGCGTGGACGAGTCGACCTTGACGAGCCCGCACTCCTGCGAGGTCTTCTGCCAGGCGGGCCCGGAGTGCGAGGCTCGGTGCAATGCCGTGCTTCAGGACGCCTCGGCCTGCAATCGCATCTGTACCGATCAGGACTGTTTCTCGACCTGTCAGAAAATCACGAAGGCCCCGCACTGCGACCAGGTCTGCGAGTCGTCGTGGGACTGCCGGACGTTCTGCGAGACGTACCTGCACGACCAGGCTGGATGCGAGCAGGTCTGCACCGCGGCGGATTGCTACGGGACCTGCACGAACACGGTCTTCCCGAAGCAGGATTTCCTGTGTGCCCTCGCGTGCCAGGGGGCCACCCAGTGCCCGGACCGGTGCATTGCGGAGTTTGGGGACTCGGAGTACCGCTGTCATTACCCAGGGGGTGACAAGTCCCAGCGCGGCTGTCTCCTGCCGCCCCCTACGGCCTACTGCCCGTCTGTTGACCTGTTCAACGACTGCAGGAAACGGTGCGAGATCTTGCTGTCTCGGCCGGAGTTGGGGGACCTCGATCCTGCGAAGAAGTGCAGCACGATCTGCCAGGGTGGGGTCGCGCCTCCGCAGGAGTGCGAGTGCAACCTCATCGCGGACGCAGAGCAGCGCTGCCGTTGCCTCGCGGAGCGGGACCCGCAGACTGGTCTGCCGAAGTGCGGCTCCGGCGTCCAGTGCACCGCGATGGAACGCTGCATGTCCTACATCCCGCCCACGGTCGAGACTGAGACGCGCCTGGGCAAGGAGGAGCTTGCCATTCGGGAAGCGGAATGCCGTTCGGTCTCCATTCCTGTGCTCGATCAAGTCGTGGCCGAGCGCTACTTCCAGGCCTACAAGGCCGGTCGCTGGCCTGGAGATCCGGCCTGGAGGCGGCTGGACGACGACACGGTCCGCAACCTGGTCTTCGAAACGCTCTTTCGCTGCCTGGCTTCGGTAGGCGCGATCCAAACCCTGTGCGGGAGCCAGGAGCAGGGGCTGCTCGCGGCTGGGTTGGCCCTGGACCCGCGTGGCGAGAATGCGGAGCAGGCGAGGACCTTCCTGCGCGACGATGCCTACCTACTCATCGTGGTCGTCTCGGATGAGGACGATTGTTCCTCGGTGGACAAGGTGTCGCTGACAGACGTGGGCAAGTGTCCATGCTTCGCGGACAAGCAGGGCTGCAAGCCGGATGGGACCTGCGACCCGCAAAGCCCCGGTCCCCTGTACCCCACGGACTGGTTTGCGAACTTCTACAAGTCCCTCAAGAGTGACCCGGCCCAGGTCTTCTTTGCGGCCATCGTGGGGGACGTCATCCCAGATTCCCCGACCTCGCCCTCGAAGGACGTGGACGCAATTCGCTCGCGCTTCTTCCAGTGCAAGTGCGACAAGGACCCAAAGGCCGCAAATACCTACGCCTGTCTGTCGGCCCAGGGCAAGGCGGACCTTGGGTCCCGCTACATCCAGGTGGCCGGAAGGTTCGCACCATATGGTCAGGTCTCGAACATCTGCGACGACCAGGGCTTGCGACCGGCTTTGGACGCGATTGCGCGCATCGTGGTCCCCTCCCTCCAGGCCATCTGCCTCCCGAGGCCGATCGCGTGGCCCTGCCTGACCACCTGCCAGGAAACCTTCGGGAGCATCGAGCGCTGCAAGTCGCTGTGCCTCAGCGGGCAGGAGGAGTGCCGGGATCGGTGCGCCTCCCTGTTCGGAGACGAGACCGGCTGCGCCCGCGTCTGCGACATGCCGAGCCAGGTTGAGGTGTGGGTGGTCGGGGCGGATGGGCAGCGGGTGCGTCAGGTGTCGAACCTGGAGGACCCCGAGAACTGGGATTACACCTTCGTCCGCAACAAGCCCCAGTGCGAGAAGTTCGATGAAAACGCGGGCTATCGCACGGAGAACGCGATTCAGTTCAAGAGGCCGCTCGAGCCCTCCGAGCGCGTCGAAATCGTGTATCTGAGCGAGCCGTTCTACGGCAAGTGACCCTGGCCGATTGGCTTTCACGGTCGTGGGGGGCGCGCAAATCGGGATGATGAGAAACGCCCGATTCACGACTTCGGTTGTGGTTTTGGCAATCGCGTACGGCATGCCTGCGCATGGACAGGCCCCGGCATCGAAGGGGCCTTCTTCCAAGGACCTCTTCGAGGGCATCCACGTGGTCGTGGGCCCCTCCGCGCGCGCCCTTGAGCCCATCGCGGTGATGGAGCCGCGCTGCGGCGACAAGGGGCTCAAGGAACCCTGTGGGACGCTCGACGCCACCATCGGCCGCGACCTAACCCTCTCTGGCTTCTTCAAGGTCCTCGACCGGTCCTCGTTTTTGGCGCACCCTGCCGCGGAGACCCTGACAGCGACCTCGTGGCCAGATTGGACGAACATCGGTGCCAAGTACCTCGTCAAGTGCGAAGTGACATCCGGAGGGGCCGGAAAGGGGATGAACATCGAGTGCCGCCTGTACCTGGTTCCCGAGCGCAGGGCGGTGCCCGTGAAGGGCCAGTCCCACGCGGGGGTCAAGGGCGAGAAGGTGCGGGCAGCGGCGCACGCCTTCGTCAACGGTGTGATTGAGGCGGTGACGGGTACGCCGGGCATCTTCGGTTCGCGCATTGTGCTGTCGGTCAAGACCGGCGCCTGGGAGAGGGCGATCGTGGCCCTGGAGATGGATGGGTCTGGGCGCAAGACCCTGGTCTCGAACGGCTCCGCGAACATGTTCCCGAGGTGGGTCCCGGGCGGAGGGGTCCTCTACACGTCGTTCCTGCCCGGAATCCCGCAACTGTACGTGGACGGTCGGCGTCTGACCCACGACGACCGCGAGTACCGGGGCGCCGCGTTTTCACCGGATGGCAAGCGCCTGTGCGCCTCGGTGGACATGGGCGGCCAGTCCGACCTCGTGCTGTTGGACCCCAAGACCGGGGCCATCCTGAAAAACTTGACCGACAGCCCGTGGGACGAGGTGACGCCGTCGTGGTCCCCGGACGGCACCCTCATCGCCTTCGTGTCGAACCGCGCGGGTAACCCGCAGGTCCACGTCATCTCGAGCGACGGCACCGGAGAGCGCCGTGTCACCATGGCAGGGGCGTACAACACCTCGCCTCGCTTTGGCCCCCACGGTCGCATCGTCTTCGCTGGCATGGACGAGTTCCGTAGTGACCTCTTCATCGTGGACCTCCAGGGCAACATCATGCGCCTGACCCAGGACCAGGGGAACAACAAGGACGCCGCGTGGTCTCCCGATGGGCGGCACATCGTGTTCCTCTCCGACCGGGCCGGCGCGTGGAAGGTCTGGATCATGACCGAGGATGGCCGCTACCAGTTCCCCATCACCGACACCGCCGCGGCCTATGCCACGCCCGACTGGGGCTGGTGAGGCCAGGGCAAACCAGGGACCTGGCTCGTTGCGGGTATCGCCAGCGTCGAACATGACGGGTTGGGGCTCGGCGAGGGTCTGACCATGCGTGCCGGGGGGGTCCTGGCGTTCCGGGAAGGTGCGAAGTCGCGCTCGGATGTCGGGGGCCTTACCGGGGCGTGGGTCATGGTGGTGCAGGTCCCTTTCCTTGCGCGGAGCGCGGCCCGGCGGTAGGATTGCCTTGCCATGGCTTCCGCGGAGTTGCAGGGAGGAGGCGTGAGGTTTCCGAGGGGCGCGGTGCGCGTGGTCACCCTGCTGGTCGCCGCAGGCCTCATCGCGTACAGCCTGTCCAACCTGCGATTCGAGAGCCGCTCGGTCCTGTTCGAGACGCGCCTGGTGTCCCAGGCCGAGGCAGGCGAGCGGTCGCGGTCGAGTCTCGCCAAACTGCGGCTTCTGACGCGCAGCGTGGGCTACATCCGCTCGAACTACGTGTCCCCGGCGCGCATCCGTCCCGTGGCCATGCTGGTGGGGGCCCTGAAATCGGTCGAGGCCCTGGTCCCGGAGGTGATGGCCACCCCGGACTCCGATGATCCCGACACGGCCAGGTCCGTCGTGGTGAGGGTCGGGGACCAGACCCGGACCTTCCGGATCGCCGGCCTAGCGGACCTGTACGAAATGAACTGGAGGCTTCTGGACATCTTCGAGTACCTGGCCTCGTATCTGCCCGAGGACGCCAAGGAGGACGAAGTCGAGTACGCAGCCATCAACGGGATGCTATCCCCCCTGGACGAGCATTCGGTGTTCCTGCCGCCACGCGCGTACAAAGAGATGAAACTGGACACGGAGGGACGCTTCGGAGGCCTAGGCATCGTCATCACCACGCGCAACGGGGTCGTAACCATCGTGTCGGTTCTGCAAGGGACACCGGCAGAGCGGGCCGGGCTGAAGTCGCTCGACCAGATTACGGACATCGGAGACGAGAGCACACTGAACATGCTCTTGACGGACGCGGTCAGCAAGTTGCGGGGCGAGCCGGGCACGGACGTGACGATCCGCGTGATGCGAAAGGGGTGGGCCGAGCCGCGCCCCTTCACGCTGACGCGGGCTGAGATCCACATCGAGTCTGTCACGAGCGAGGTCCTGGGCAAGGGGGTGGGGTACGTCCGCATCCGCCATTTCCAGGAGGACACACGGGACGACTTGGTTCGCCACCTTCACGCACTGAAGAGCCGAGGGGCGCTGGACCGCCTCGTCCTGGACCTGCGCGAGAATCCGGGCGGGCTTCTGGAGCAGTCAGTCAAGGTGGCGGACCTGTTCGTACGCGAGGGCACCCTCGTCATCACCGAGGGCGAGGGTAACCGGATGCGCCAGGAGTACCGGGCGAGCCGGGACACCCCGTTCGCGGACGTGCCGATGGTGGTCCTGGTGGACGGCGGCACGGCAAGCGCGGCCGAGATCGTGGCCGCGGCCCTGAAAGGCAACGACCGCGCCATCATCGTGGGAGACACGACCTTCGGGAAGGGGACCGTCCAGGTCCTGTACGAGGTGGGCGAGGGGGCGCTGAAACTGACCGTGGCCCAGTACCTGACGCCGGGTGGGCTGTCCATCCAGGGCGTGGGGATCACGCCGGACGTGGACCTGGTGCCGGTGAGCGTCGGCCCGGAAGGGGTGTCGCTAGGGACCCGGGAGCAGCGCTCGGAGCGGGACCCGAAGCGGAAAATGCGCCCGTTCGGCCCAGTGCCGAACGAGGAGCCGCTCGTGCATCTCCCGGTCTTCGAGGAGCCCGAGATCAAGGACGAGGAGGACGATTCGGACGAGCCGCCGATCCGTGAGGACCGGTTTGTTCGCACCGAGGTGATTGATGTCTGCGAGGCCATCGCGCGGGCCATGCGGTCCCCGGAGCGGAGCGCTGCCCTCCGCGAGGTTCAGGGGGACCTGAACGCGATCCTGGCACGCCAGGACCAGCGCATCGTGGCCGTTCTTCGGGAGCAAGGGATAGACTGGACCGCGGGCCCGGTTCAGCCGGGTAGCCCGTTGGAGGTGACGTGGCGACTCGACAAGGTCCTTCAGGCTGGGTCGGAGGCGCGCGTGAGGCTCGTGGCGCGCAATCGGTCGCAGGAACCGCTGTACCGCGTCCACGTGACGACAGTTTCGGACCACCCCGCCCTGGACGGGCTCGAGTTCTTGTTCGGGCGCCTCGAACCGGGACAGGCCGTGGCACGCGAGCGGAAGGTGCGCGTATCGTCCGATGCATGGGACCGGGTGGACCGGGTGGGATTCGCGGTGTACCAGGGCGATGTCGAGGGGTTGGCGCCCCCGCCGGTGACGGTGGCTACGCGGGGGATGCCGAGACCGCGCTTCGCCTACTCGGTGAGGGTGCAGGACGCAGCGGGTGATGGGGACGGATTGGTGGACCCCGGCGAGACCGTGGACCTTTTGGTCGAGGTCCAGAACGTCGGGGAAGGGGCGGCGAGGGATGTGCTCGTCACCCTGCGCAACCGGAGTGGTGAGGGCGTGTACGTCCGCGAGGGGCGACGGGCATTCAAGGGGGGGATCGCGCCGGGGCAGCAGGTGGAGGGTCGGTTCACCATCGAGGTTCGGCCAGGGGCGGGACTGGATGAGGTGCGACTCGAGGTAGGGATTCTGGATACCAAACTGCGCGAGTATGTGGCCGAGGAGCGGGTATTTCCGGTGGTCAGAGGGGGGCGTGTGCCTTTTGTGACCCGCCAGCAGGCCCTGCGGGTACGCGTGGAGGAGACGGGGGTTCTCGCCTCGGCATCCGAGGATGGGGAGGTGTTGTACCGGGTGGGCCGCGGGTTCTTGCTGCGAGCGCAGGGCCGCCTGGGAGACTACTACCGGGTCGAACTAGACGCCGGGGGATTTGCCTTCGTCCGAGCCCAAGACGTTGAACCGCTGAACGAGGTGGTGCGGTACTCGCCACTCGAGGGACCCCCATTGACCAGGGTGGTCATGCCCGTCATCTTGATCGAGGGGCAGGCGAGGGCGCTCGAGAGGCCTGTGAGCGAGCGGCTGACTTTGAGCGGGCAGGTGCGGTTCGAGGGGAAGGACGACCAGGGCCGCTTGCGCAGGAAGATTTTGGTATTTCGTGGGAACGACAAGGTCTTCTTCTGGGCGAGGGATGGGGGAGGGGAGGGGCTGGTGGTCCCGTTCGAGGCGACGGTGCCTCTGGAGGAGGGGCGCAACGATCTGGCGGTCTATGCCATCGAGGGCAGGGACCGTGCGACCGTGCGTCGCCTGACGGTCTATCGCGAGGGGGGCGGCGAGGGCACCGGCCTGGAGGGGGCCATGCGGAGGGCCGCTCCCGCACCTGGGGAGGGAGGGCCATGAAGGGGTTCACGAAGGCGATGCAGTGGGCCGTCGTCCTGGCAATCGCCGGGAGCGGATGGGCTTCGTCGGTCCTGGCGGACGAGACGCCGTACCGGACCTGGCACCGGAAGGGGGCGCAGGCGCTGAAGAAGAGGGCCTACGATAAGGCCCTGGAGGCCTTCAAGGCCGCAGTGGCCGCCGACCCGACGGAAGCGGACGGCTACTTCAATGCGGGGAGCGTGGCGAGACATTTGAAGCGCTGCCGGGATGTCCTGCTGTATTTCCGGGGCTTCTTGTACCTGAGCCCTGGGACGGAGGACGACCGGATTGCCAAGGCGGCGTTGAAGGAATGTGAGAGGAAAGGTGAGACGGGACGGATTGCGGTCCAGAGCGAGCCCACGGGGGCCGAAGTGTTCGTGGGCGGGGTGCTGGTGGGGCAGGCACCCCTCCCGGACCTGGTCCTGCCCGTCGGGGAGTGGACGGTGGAGTTCCGGCACCCGGACTGCGAGGTCCACCGTGAGGTGGTGACAGTGAAGGCCGACGAGCCGGCGCGTGTGGTGGCTGCGCTCCCCCTGAAGCCTGCGTTCGGGTACCTGGAGGTGGTGACGACCCCCGCGGAGGGCGTGACCGTGTGGGTGGGTGACAAGGAGGTCGGGGTCACGCCTATCGAGAAGGTCAAGTGGCCCGTTGGCAAGGTCCTGGTGAGGCTGGAGAAACCTGGGTTCGACCCGTGGGTTCGGGCCGTGATGATCCAGAGGGAACGGACCTACCGACTGGAGGCTACATTGGAGCCGGCGCAACCGGGCATTGCTGGGGAAGGTGACCTCCCCGGCAAAGGGGAGTAGGCATGGCGACAGGCGGGCACCCCAGGGCGTTGTGGCCGAAGGACGTGGAAGGGAACGAGGCGGTGGCTGGCGGGGGGGCTGTCCGCGTCGTGGAGGCGGGATGGGTCAGGCTCGTGAAGACCGGGCGGGTGGTCCTGGCGGCCTCTGATGAGGTCCGGTTCAGCCAGGGGGACATGCTTATAGTCCGGACGGAACGGGGTGATATCCTCGCGCGGGCCGTCACCGCGTCGGCCCGTCGGGCCCTGGGCCCGAACGATTGCCTGCGGGTGGCGAGAAGGCTTCAGCCCGGGGAGAGGGAGGCAGTCCTCGGTCGGCTGGCGAGCCGGGAAGAGGAGGCGAGGGCGGTCTTCCAGCGGGAGGTGAAACGCCACGGCCTGGAGATGCACCTCTCGCAGGTCGAGGTGGTTCACAACGACTCGAGAATCATCTTCTACTTCACCGCACCGGGGAGGGTGGATTTTCGCGCCCTGGTACGGGACCTGGCTGCGGCCCTGCGGGCCCGAGTCGAACTGAGGCAGATTGGGGTCCGGGATGAGACGAGGTGCCTGGGGGGGCTGGGGCCGTGCGGACTGCCTCTGTGCTGTGCCACGTTTCTGCGCGAGTTCTCGGCGGTGACGATTCGGATGGCCAAGACGCAGGGGCTGGTGCTGAATCCTCAAAAGGTCTCGGGGGTGTGCGGACGGCTGATGTGCTGCCTCGCGTACGAACATGGCCTGTATTGCGAGATGCGGCGGCAGTTTCCGAAGATTGGCAGCGTGGTGGCGACACCCAAGGGCGAGGGGAAGGTGCGTGACCTCCTGATCATGCGGAAAGCCGTTAGGGTGATGCTCGCGCCCGGCGTGGTTGAGGAGTTTCCACTCGACGAAGTGACGTGGCGGGACGAGGGGCCCCGAGGTCCTGCGGACGACGGCGAGGCGGAGGAGGATGCCGGCGGGGCCGAGCTCATGGCGCTCGAGGATCAGCCCGACAGCGGGACGGGCGACGAGACCTGAATGCCCGACCAGGTACGTTTTTTCGACTCACACGCGCATCTGGCCCGAGAGTTCTTCGGGCAAGAAGTGGACGCTGTGGTTGCGCGGGCACGCGAGGCCGGGGTGTGCGGCATCGTCACCATCGGGAGCGGGGCCGAGCCGGCCGTGATGGCAGAAGCCGTGGAGGTGGCATCGCGGCACGAGGGGGTCTGGGCGGCGATTGGGGTGCACCCCCACGAGGCAGACCGTGCGGACGAGAGGGCCTTTGTGGCCCTCGAAAGACTACTGGGAGAGGGGCGGGTGGTGGCGGTCGGGGAGACGGGGCTGGACTTTCACTATGACCTGTCATCTCGCGAGGGGCAGATGAAGGCCTTTCGCAGGCAGGTCGAGATGGCCCGAGCAGCCGGCAAGCCGCTGGTCATCCATTGCCGGGAGGCGCACGAGGCGGTCCTGGAAGTGCTCTCGGTGGCGGCTCTGGGGGAGAGGGCCGGTGTGATCCACTGCTTCACGGGCGACCTGGAGACCGCACGGAGGTACATGGCGCTTGGTTTCTTCGTGTCCATTCCGGGCGTGGTCACTTTTCGGAACGCGGGGAGTCTGATCGAGGCGGTGAGGGTGTTGCCGTTGGAGCGGATGCTCGTGGAGACGGACGCGCCGTTTTTGGCGCCGGCGCCAAAGAGGGGGAGGCGTAACGAGCCGGCATTCGTGAGGTTCACGGTGGAGGCGCTGGCGCGCCTCAAGGGCCTGAGCACGGAGGACGTGGCACGTATCACGGACGTGAACGCCCGTCGGCTGTTCGGCGTCGAGGACGGGGTGGTGTCGGGTGCGAAACTGACGTATGCGATACGGGATTCGCTATACGTCAACCTGACCAACCGATGCACGCTGCACTGCACGTTCTGCGGGAAGTTTCGGGACTTTACGGTCAAGGGGCACAACTTGAGGATCGGGCGGGACCCTGGGGTCGAGGAGGTGTGGCAGGCCCTTCAGAGGGAAGACCTGGGGAGGTTTCGCGAGGTGGTCTTCTGCGGATACGGGGAGCCTTTGCTGAGACCGGACGCGGTGGTGGAGGTCGCAAGAAGGTTGCGGTCCGCGGGAGTCCAGCGCATCCGGGTGAACACGGACGGACTGGCCAATCTGGTGCATGGACGTGATGTGGTGGGCGAGCTGGCGGGTCTTGTGGACGAGGTCAGCGTGAGCCTGAACGCACCGGATGCCGAGACGTATGCGCGGTATTGCCGGTCACGCTACGGGGAGGCCGCGTTTCGGGCGGTCTGCGAGTTTTTGAGACGGGCGCGGGAGGTCATTCCGGCCGTGACTGCCACGGTTGTGGCGCTGCCAGACCTGGACATCGCTTCGTGTCGGCGTCTGGCCGAGGACCTCGGTGTGCGTTTCAGGGTCAGGCCGCTGGACGACGTGGGATAGGCGGGGCGCAAGGGATGGCAAGAACTGGATTCGCCATTTCGCGTGGGCGCTGTTGCGTGGATGGAGATGAAAGGCACGATGTCGCACCATGCCCCCACCCCGCGACCATGGGGCCGCGAGCACTCGCTTGCGGCTGGCTGCGTTGGCATCGGCCCGCGGCAACGTGGAGCGCACAACCTGGAACATTGCGATTTTCTTCGTAAACCTCCACATCCATCTGCGCGGGCGCGGCGGAAAAGTGGGCGTGGCGTTTCTGGATAGGGACGGGCGGAGTCGGTTTGGACACCTGTCCAACGTTCGTTGGACACATGTCCAAGACCGCGCTGGCGGTCGCGTGGCGACTGAAATCTGAAAAGCGTAATGGCTGCAATATGTTAGGTTTCGCTGGGTCACGAAAAAGGCCGTGGCATGGACCTCGCAACTAGGCGGGGCGAGTTGTTGCGGAGGGTTAGGTATGTGGCTACTGGCAGTCCCGTTGATCATGGTGGCCTCATTCACGGCCACCGGAGGTGCGTGTGCGACCGTGCCGCAGGCGGTCGGGAGGACAGTATGGGCGTTCGGCGCGCCCACGGTGGGCGACAACAGGGATGGCATGGAGGGGTGGCGAGGACATGGGGCGCGGCCGGTGCGGGCTGATGAGAGGGAGGCTCGCTTGGCCGAGGCTTCGGGTGCGGTGTTGGGGAAGGACGCGCCGAAAGTGGACATCAACTCGTGCTCGTACGAGGACCTGTTGAGACTTCCGGGCATCGGCCCCAAAAAGGCGAGGGCGATCTTGGAGGAACGCAGCAAACGGCTCTTTCGCAGTGTGCATGACCTGAAGCGGGTCAAAGGGATTGGGGCAAAGACGGTGCAGAGGCTGACGCCATACGTTCGTGCCGGAAGCGACTGAGATGCTCGCTTCCTTGTCAGGGGCAAGAAAACGGGGGGTTTCGGCCGCTCGCCGGTGGTCCGATGGGCCGCCGGATGCGAGACCCCACGGCACGTCGGGTGTTTGTGGGGTCTAGGGGAACGCGGTCTTCGTCACGAGTACGATGCGATGGTTGGAGGCGTCCGCCACAAGCAGGCGCCCGTCTGCGCTCACGGCGAGCCCCATCGGGTATCGAAACTCGCCGACCCCCAGTCCAAATGTCCCGAACGTGGCGCGGGGCTGTCCGCTGTCAGAGAAGGTCACCAGGCGGTGGTGCAGGGTGTCTGCGACGGTGACCCCCCCGTCGGGCAGGAGCGCTGCTCCGTAAGGGGCATCAAGCGCCAGGTCCCCTGTGCCTTGGAGGCTTGTGATGGGCTCCCCCTGCCACGTCAGAACCTGGACCCGCTGATTCTGCGTATCGCAGACCAAGACGCGGAAATCCGAGGTCAAGACGACACAGGAGGGACTGCGGAACTGCCCAGGTTTCTTGCCGTATTCGCCGAACGCGAGCACCGGGTCGCCATCGGGACCGAAGACCTGGACGCGGTGGTTCGACGTGTCCGCCACATAGACGGCCCCCCCGTCCCCCGTCACCGCCACGTCCTTCGGTTCGTTCAGCCGCCCCGGCTCGCTCCCCAGGCTGCCGAAGGCGAACAGAAAGATTCCCATCGTGGTGAAGACTTGGACACGGTGGTTCCCGGTGTCTGCGACGTAGACCCGGTCTCCGGAGAGGACGAGGCCGTGTGGGCTTTGGAACTGACCGTCGCCCGTCCCGGGTTTCCCCCATGCGAACCGGTATGTGCCGTCCAGGGCGAAGACCTGAACCCGGTGATTGTCCCGGTCGGAGACCATTACGACATCGCCGTCTGTCGTGACATCAAACGGAGTTTGAAACTGGCCCGGCCCGGTCCCCTGCTCCCCGAAGGAGCCAACAGCCTTGAGTACCTCGCGGAAGTCGCACTCGCTGGAGACGCACGTTCCCACCATACCTACAGAGCGGCAGTCCAGGTCCGACGTGCACGGGACTGGCTTGCACGTGCTGGTCACCCGGATGTCGTCCAGGTACACGCCACGGCCTCCGTTTCCAATGCCGTCCTGGGTATCGAAAGTGAACCGAAACCGAACGGGACGGGCCTGGAGGGCCGAGATGTCAACGAGGACCTCCTGCCACGCCTTCATGAGAAACCCGCTGGGCTTTCTCCACAGCAGGAACTCTCCCGAGTCGGCGACCGCAGCCACGGTCATGGCATCCACAGCCTCGCCGGGTTCGACGTCCATCCAGACCCAGAACTGGAGCGCAAGCCCGACCCTGGCTGGAAGGAGAACCTCCGGACTCCAGACGGAGCCTGAGTTGGCCGAATCGTCGGTCGAGTAGTCGTTGGTATCCGGATTCCCGTAGTAAAGAGACCAAGGAGGCGATGTCGAGAGACCGGTCTCGATCAGGTGCCACCCCACCTGGCCACTCGGAGGGTCCAGGTCGAACCCCTGAAGGTCCCCTGCGGGAAATCCGGCACTGAACGTCAGGGTGGAGCAGCAGGCAGGTTCCGGGACCGCACGAATCCGACAAGTTCCGAACGGGCCACCGGTGCAGGTCTCCACGGTACAAGGGTCCTGGTCCTCGCAGTCCCTGTCATCCCCGCAGCAGCCGGGGGCGCCCATTGGCAGGTGCTCACAGGAGCCCGAAATGCAGAGGTCCCGTGAACAGGGGTTCCCATCGTCGCACCAGGTGTCGTCAGGACACGGACCGCAATACGGGATCGCGCTGTGCAGGCATGTCCCGAGTTCACAGTGGTCGCTCGTGCACGGCTCGCCGTCGTTGCAGTCGAGGGAAAGCCCCTCGCAGACCCCAAGGCGACAACTCTCCGCCCACGTGCACGGGTCCTGGTCATCGCAGAATGCCTGGTTGGGATAGTGGACGCAGCCCCTTGCGGGGTCGCAGTAGTCGTCCGTGCAAGGATTGCCGTCGGAGCAGTCCCTGGGAAGACCCCGGCATCCCTCCAGGCCACAGACGTCTCCCGTGGTGCATGGGTCGTAGTCGTCGCAGGTGGGACCCTCCACGGCGACATGGACACAGCCGGCCTCCGCGTCACAGGCGTCCACCGTACAAGGGTCGCCGTCGTCGCACTCCCTTGGTACGCCGTTGACACAACGGCGGTCCATGCATCCGTCCCCTTCGGTACAGGGGTCGTGGTCGTCGCAGTCCCTCTCCGAGACGAAGCCCTCGCCATCGGGTCCGCACGTCTTCAAAATCGAGCCCTCGCAAGTTGCAGAGCCGGGGAAGCACAACCAAGGGACGCAAGTATGGTCGAGGCAAAACTCCCCGAACGGGCAGTCGCGCGATTGCCGACAGGCCACGCAGATGCCCATTGCGTCGTCGCAGAAAAGTCCCTGAACGCAGTCCTCCTGCGCCACACAGGGCTCGCCAGGCCCTGATAGGCGTCCCAACCGGTCGTCCTCCGAATCCACCTCCCCGGCGTCCGCTGGGACGTCATCCGGAAACCCGGCCTCCCGGGAATCGCCGGAGCCGGTCGTCGTCACCTCGCCGGAGTGCCCCGTGGGGTCCTGGACTGCAGTGTCGGTGGGGTCGGGAAGGACGTCCTCTCCGCGGACTTCAGCGACGGGTTCCGGCAGACCTCCGCCGGTGTCCAGACCGCCAAGAGAGCCCCGGCATCCCGGGCCCAGCATCCCCGAGGCAATGAAGGCAAGCACTGCCCGACGCATGGTCTTCTCCGTGGCTCGCGCAAGGGACAACCCGCACACCGCTTCCGGCGAAATCCGCTCAACCCTATTGTATCGTGGCGGCTCCAGGAAAGCCTGACCTTGCGAAAACCTACGAGACTCCACACAATCTGGCACCGGGCGTCCGGGTGGGTGGGCGAGTGAAGCAACTACTGGTCGAGACGCCGGGTCTGGTTTTCCGAACCCTGGACCCGGACGAATCAGAGGCGATCGAGGCGGCATCCCGCCTGGACCGAGCCGTCTGGGGGCCGGTAGGTCAGGACGTCTCCGTTTTTGTGGCCCGGGCGATCAACGGCTATGTGATTGCGGCCCTCCAGCGGGATGAAGTGGTGGGCACCCTGTCGTGCCTGAGGAGGTGGTACGAACCGGTCCTGCGAGCCGCGGACGTCCCTGGACACCCATATGCCACGTGGGACGGCATCACTGGTCGGGGTCTCTTCGATACCGCCGAGGAAGACGGGGATGCCCTGTTCTGCGTGGCGGTGACATCTGGCCGGGCCACGCCAAAGCCCCTGCCGGACGTGCCGGACGGCCCTCATCCCGCTTTGGCCCTGGCCCGTGCGCTCGCCTCTGGGAGAGACGCGCAGGAAGCCAGGCTCGCGGTGCTCGCGAAGCGGCTTGCGCGCCTGTGTGCCCCGGTTCACATCCCGCAGGACGAGGTGATGCGCTTCCACGGCAGGACGAAGGGGGGAGGCCTTCTCGGGGGCGCTCGTATCGTCTGCGTCCTGCCCGATGGTCGCCCGGAGGACCTGCCGGCCATGGGGTACAACGTGGTCATGGCCTACCCAGACCTCCCGGCGTCCTTTCCTCGGAGCATCTGTTTGACGCAGGAGGTCTCGATCGGGGAAGGTCTGGTCCTCGCTGCGGCCGCGCTCGCCTCCCGTCTTGGACTCCGTGTCGCGGCCCCGTACAGCCGACCCGCCGGCTTTCGTCGGGCACTCGTCGAGGCCCTGGTGACCGCGTCTTGGAACCCCTCGTCACCGGACCCATTGGTGCAGGCCGTGTCAGCGTTCATTTGTGGTCCCGGTTGACACCGGGAATGCGGAATCCGGATACTCCCCCAGATTCGACCCGTGCGGTCGAACCCCAAGGTGCGGACGGGAGAACACGGACATGAAGCGGGGGCAGGGGTTGTGGATCGCGGTGGGGATTGCAGTTGTGTCCTGCGGGGCCTCTCCCGATGACGGGGCGCGCGCAGTCCGTGGTGCGATCGTGGGTGGGGAGAAGACCTCGGAATGGCCTGCGGTCGGAGCCCTGGTGGCGGATATCCCTGGGTACGGGTACATGGGTCCCTTCTGCACCGGCGCACTCATCGCCCCCAACTGGGTCCTGACCGCGGCCCACTGCATCAGTTCCTACCAGGGGATGCCGATCCTGCCGTATTTCGTCAAGTTCTACGTTGGGACGAATGCGAATGCCTCGTGGGGGGGGAAACCGCAGACCGGCGTGCTCTATCAGACCGAAGAGTTTTTCCCCCACCCGGATTACGACCCAACCCTGTTGACCGTGGGACACGACATCGGGCTTGTCCGGCTCCAGGGCGAGGTCTCGGGGGTTCCTCCCGTGTCACTCAATCGTCGTCCCCTCCGCGGGCGAGACCTGGGCTCTGAAGTCCTCTTCGTCGGTTTCGGAGTGTCGGACGGGGTCAAGCAGACTGGCTCCGGCATCAAACGCAAGACGACTATGCCCATGACCTGGTTCGACAACGGGGCGTTCTACACGGAGCCTCAGGGCAGCGGCACCTGCCAGGGGGACTCCGGGGGCCCTGGTTTCCTTCAGGCAGAGGGCGACATGTGGCTCCAGGTCGGGGTCGTCTCGGCGGGCACCGAGAGTCCTGGTACCCCTGGCGACCCCTGCCTCACCGGGATGGGGATCTACACGCGCGTGGATGCCCACATCTCGTGGATAGCGGAGGTCACCGGACTGACCTTCCCAGCGTGCGATGGCAACCTCTGCCTTTGCGAAGAGGCCTGTCGTACTGACGGGGCGTGCGACGAAAGCGTGTGCCGCACCAGGACGTGTCTCCGTTCGCTCGCCTGCCTGACCGGGTGCGGACCCGACGACGTGGCATGCCGGATGGACTGCCGCATTTTGACCCGGATCGAAGACGAGGTCGCTTTTGACAAGGTCCAGTATTGTCTTGATACGAAATGCAATCACGCGACGGATATCCTGGGGTGCGCCAAGTCGGTCTGCGCCTCGCCCTTGCAGGACTGTATTGAGCGGTCCGGTAGAGAGGCCGACTGCCCGGCCTACGCGGAGTGCCGTGGGGCGTGTCAGGGGTCCAACGATTTGTGCCTGTTCGCCTGCGACTCTGGGGCCACCGAGGAGGTGCGGACAGCATGGTCTGCGGCGGACACGTGCCTGAAGCAGGCCAACTGCCCCGTGGTCGTCAGCCCTCTCGCAGAGGAGGACCCCTGCGCCCGTGAACATTGCTTCGAAGCGCTCGCGCAGTGCTACCCCGCGCCTTTGTGCAACCCCCTGGGCGGTACATGCCCGGAGGGGACTGCCTGCTGGCTTCAACCGGACGGGCAATGGCGCTGCGCTGCGTCGCAAGGCCGGGCGGAGGGGGATGCGTGCGACCCGACCGCTCTCGCCCCGTGTGCGGACGGGCTCTGGTGCGCTCCGGAGGGTCCAGGCGCGGCGTGCCGGCATGGGTGTTGGCAGGACGAGGACTGCAAAGGTGCCCAATACTGCGACCACGCTGCCGAATTCGGGGGATTGGGTGCATGCCGGCCTCCGGTTTCGGCAGACGGTGGTTCCGACACGGCCCCGGAAGCGGCAGACGCCGGGGAGGCAGGTTTGGACCAGGCCTCCGCACGGGATCCCGATCGTGGCGACTCGTCCCGCGCCGCGTCGAGCGGCGGATGCGCGATCGGTGCGACCCCTTCCCAGCCCTGGGCTCTTCTTCTGACGGTCTTGTTCCTGGTGGGCATGTGCGACCCCCACACCCGGGCGACACGACGAGCCCGACCCCTTCGCTCTTCCTGATTCAGCGGGCGTGGGTTGGGTCCAGGACAAGGACCCTCGTTGGCCGGGGAAGAGAGCCAGCATCCAGACGGAGCGGCTGCTCATGGACATAGACCGGCTCCGAGACCAGACGCAAGAAGTCGTCGCGGGGCCGTAGTCTCAGGTCCACGACCCGTTCCATCCAGTAGTGCATGGGGATGGCCACCGCTGGCCGTAGGGTGCGGACCAGGACCAGGGCCTCCTCGGGTCCGATGGTGAAGGTCCCCCCCACGGGCACCAGGAGCACGTCCACGCCTCCCAGGAGGCGCGCCTCCTCATCCGTCAGCGGGCGGCCCACGTCCCCTGGGTGGAAGACCGCGACCCCGTCCAACTCGAATCGCAGACCCACGACATGGCCTGCTGAGTGTCCCGGTTCGGCACCGTGCGGCAGGCCGATTCCAACGAACTGGACTCCGCGCACGACCTGCCTCGAAACGCCTCCTCCCTCGCGCAGAGACCCAAGATGCGGTCCCCATCGCACGACCTCGGGCCGCCCGAAGGCTTTGTCCAGATGGAAATGGTCCAGGTGGTTGTGGGTGGAGGCGACCACGTCCACTGGCTCCAGGAACGGGCGCAGGGCGATGCGACCCCCGAAGGCACCGGGGCGGTAGGGGTCTACGAGGACCTTTAGCCCCGCCTCGGACTCGAACAAAAAGCAGGCGTGACCGATGAATGTAATCCTCAAGCGAGCCCTCTCAAAGGGAGCCCTCTCAGCAGCCGACCGCCGATCAGGGTTTTGTCGCGGTCACCTTGCGGGTCTGCCCGGCATCGCCGCCGCTCGCCGCATATCCCAAAGTGGGCAGGTCCTCGGGCAGTGCCCATCCCGCCAGGTGACCGGACCCCATGGGGACCAGGATCCGCCCCCCGGACAGTACGGGCGGGCCCACGGCGCTCGATGGCAAGTCAAAGCGAAGCCCCCGGTGCCAAATCCCGTCCGCGTCCGCCCACGCGCTCAGGACCGACCCTCGCGACGCTGAGACCGCGAGAATCCGTGGCCTCGTGGTCAAAAGCGGGGAGAACCCCGCGACCTCCTCGCCCAAGCGGGCGACCACGGCGACCTCAGCGCTGGTGCCCCGGTCGCGGATGTGCACGACCTCTCCGTTCCTTTGGAGCGCCACCACGATGCCCGAGTCGTCCACGAGCAGGGGACCCGTAGGTGGTCCAGAGAGAGGGGCGCTCCAGGCTTCCTCGAAGGTGTATTCACGTTCGCGATAGGCGCGAACCTTATTGTCCCCGCACGCAAGGAAGACCCGGCCCGCCCACTCCACCGGAGGTCCCGCAAACGCAAGCCCGGTCGCCAGGTAGGCTGTGGGCCCCAAGGGATCCCGTCCGACCTCGACCGCCACCAGTCTTCCCCCCGCCGTGGCCACGTACACGCGCCGCCCGGAGCCCGACACGACCGGGGCCAGGAAGGTGTCCGAGGCGATCTCGGGGTCCGACACGACTTTGGCCAGGTCCGCAAACTGGGTGGGACGCCCGCCCGTCTCATCGTACAAGACTATCTTCCCATCCGCGGCGGGCCAGGCCACCAGTGAGAGGGGTGTGCCTCCAGTCGCGGCGAGCCCTCCCACCGGTCGCGGCGACGGGGCGACGGCCCTCTCGGACAGGTCTGCGGCGGCGTACCTCATCACCCCCGCCTCAAAGGCGACGTACACGTCCGTGCCCCGGCTTACAAGTGCCGGCAGGGCCGTCGAGCCAGGTCCGACTTTGACCGGACCCTTGATGGTCCCGGATGCCAAGACCTTCCAGAGCAAGACCGACTTGCCGCCAGCCGGGTCGAGTCCGACTCCGGCAAGAAACAGTGCGCCCTCCAAGTCCGCTGCAGGGCTCGTCAAGACAGTACCTGCCCCCAGGTCCACGTCCAGCAAGAGACAGTCCGTGTCTTCGGTCCGGTCCACCTCGACGGGGGGACAACAGCCATCTTTGGGGATCGGAGCCGTCTGGTTGCAAGCGGTCGTCTTGAGGCAGTACCCGTCTTCGCACGAGGTGTATCCCTGGTCCACGGGACAGTCTGCGAGGGTTTGGCACTTGGGCGCGTGAAGACCCTCGAAACACGATGCGAAAACAAGACTTCCCGTCGCGAGCGCCGCCGCTATCCACCGGCTCATCCTCGCCTCTCTGGTTTCCCCTTGCCGTCAAGATTGTTATCACGAGAGGCCCTTTCGTGCAAAACTTGGCTTTCGTGAAAACGACGATGCGCGACCGCCTGCTGGAGGTTTCAGGCCCTCTACCAAGCCGCCCACGCCGGCTGGCTCCCAGGGACGAGCCGACGGCAGCGTGAGTGCCCGGGTCCGAGGGGTCACGAGGAACCCCGAGGACTCGGGGATGGTTGCCGGCGGGAGAGAGCGGGCAAGAACGGGCGGTTCGGTTGTCTCCCCCACCGGCAGGGGAAAAGGAACAATGGAGGGGGCTGGCCGAAACCAGCAAGGTCATGATAGGTTCTTGCGGACTGGTTCGTCAAGTTTTTTGTCTAGCGACCTCCCTGGAGGCGCGAACAAAGGAGGAAGGGATGGCGGACTGGAAGGACCAGACACTCGTGGGGCTGGACACGGAGACCACGGGCCTGTCTTCCGCGGAGGACCGCATCTTTGAGATCGGCCTCGTCACCTACGCAGCGGGCAAGAAAATCGAGGAATGGAGCCGCCTGCTGAACCCAGGTCGCCCTCTGTCGGCTGAGTCGGTCCAGAAGACAGGCGTGCGGGACGAGGACCTGACCGGATGCCCGATGTTCAGTGAGGTGGTAGCCGAGGTCCTGGACCGAATCCGCGACCGAATTCTGGTCGGCTACAATCTTTTGTTGTTCGACATGCCCATGTTGCAGGCCGAGTTGAGGCGGCTCGGGCTCGAGATGCCGCGGTGCTGGCCAGTGGATGTCCTCGTCTTCGCGCGGGGGCTCGTGAAGCAGGGCCGGCACTCGCTCGGGGACATGGTCTCCCGTTACGGCCTCACCATGGAGACGGCCCATCGTGCCACAGCGGACGCAGACGCGGTGGTGCGGTTGCTTTTGGCTATGGCCCCGGAACTTCCGCCGGACCTCGATGCCCTCATGGAGTTGCAGACCCAGTGGGCCGAGGAGTACCGGGCGCGGCGCGCCACCTGGAGGCAGAAGCCCACAGAGCGCTCCGTGCTGCTCCAAGCCGAGGCGACGGTGTCCGCGTCACTGCACGACTCGGCCGGGAGGGTCCGGCTGGGTCCAGGCTATTTGTACGGGCGCGAGACGGACCCCCTCCGGGCGTTTCTCGCACAGTTCATGGCGCGGGGGCGGGGGGAGTGACGGGCGCGGTTCACACCGGCTCGAAGGTCGAGGTGAAGTGGCGGAGGATCGGCGCCTCCCGGACAAACCGGAGGCCGCGGATCTGTTCCCGTTGCTTCTGAATCTCCTGGAACACCTCGACCACGTATTCCACATGGCTCTGGGTGAGGACACGACGCGGGATGGCGAGCCGCACCAGTTCATTGCGTGCCGGCACAAACCTCCCGTCAGGTTCGCGCCGCCCGAACATCACGCTGCCGACCTCGACCGCCCGGATTCCGCCCTCACGGTAGAGCGCGCACACAAGGGCCTGGCCGGGAAACTGTTCCGGGGGGATGTGGGGTAGAAATCGGCCAGCGTCCACATAGATCGCGTGCCCCCCTGGCGGTTCGACAATCGGGATACCCAGGGCCGTCAGGTGCTCCCCGAGGAACTCGACCGACCGGATCCGGTAGCGCATGTAGTCCTCGTCCAGAACCTCCAGAAGCCCCTGCGCGATGGCCTCCAGGTCCCGGCCCGCCAGCCCCCCGTAAGTCGGGAACCCCTCGGTCAGGATCAGGAGCGAGCGAGCTCGCGCCGCGAGGTCGTCGTCGTTGAGGGCCAAAAATCCGCCAATATTCGCGAGCCCGTCCTTCTTCGCGGACATCGTGCACCCGTCCGCGTACGAGAACATCTCGCGTGCGATGTCCATCAGGCTCGCGTCCCGGTAACCCTCCTCGCGCTGCTTGATGAACCAGGCGTTCTCCGCAAAACGGCAGGCGTCCAGAAACAAAGGGATGCCGTACGACTTTGCCAGGTCGCGGGTCGCCCGGATGTTGGCCATCGAGACCGGCTGTCCCCCGGCCGCATTGTTGGTGACAGTCAGCATCACCAGTGGAACCCGCTTTGGGCCGACCTCTTCGATGAGCCTGCGCAGTGCCTCCAGGTCTATATTGCCCTTGAAGGGGGCCCGCAGTGCAGGGTCCGCTCCCTCGGGGCACAAGAGGTCCTCGGCTCTAGCCCCCTCGAACTCGATGTTCGCGCGGGTGGTGTCGAAGTGGGTGTTGGATGGGATCACGCGGTCGGGCCCCGCAACCAGCGAGAAAAGGATGCGCTCTGCGGCCCGCCCTTGGTGCGTGGGCAGAATATGCCTCATTCCGGTGAGACTTTTTGCCACACTTGCGAACCGAAAGAAGGAACGTGACCCGGCGTACGACTCGTCCCCGCGCATCATGCCGGCCCATTGCTCCGTGCTCATCGCGGATGTCCCGGAGTCCGTCAGGAGGTCAATCAGGCAGTCCTCGGCAGGGATCAGGAACGGGTTGTACCCAGCCTTCTCGAGGATGAGCTCGCGCTCGCGTCTCGTGGTCATCCGGATGGGTTCCACCATCTTGATCCGGAACGGTTCGATGATGGTCTTCATCGCCCCCCTCCCGCGTCCAAACGGTCTCAAACCGGCCCTACTCTAGCGCGATGGACCACGGCTGACAAACGCTTTCGGGAGCCGCGCGCGAGGCGCCCCGCTGCACCGTCTCGCAGGGTGGTACGGAGGTTGCTAGAAATCAAGGTCAGGTTGGGTTCTTCGGAGGAGACAGGCATGACGAGCAGCGAACGGCTTCGCAAGGTAGCGATTTTCGACGGCCTCACCGAGGCGCAACTCCTGAAGATCGAGGAGATGGCCATTGAGTCGGAGTTTCGGAAGGGCGAGTATCTGTTCCGGCAGGACGAACCCGCAGAGTGGCTCTACGTGCTCCTGCGGGGGCGGGTCAAACTGGTCCGTCATGCCCCGACCGGCGCCGCGACCATTATCGAGATTTACTCCACAGGGGATGATCTGACTGCGGCCTCGCTCATCGAGGGCAAGCCTTACGCGGCGTCCGCCAAGACCCTCACGGACGGGATCGTCTTGAAGATCTCCGCCCACAACTTCCGGAAGATGCTCGCGGAGTGGCCCGTGGTGGCCGGCAACGTGATGCGCGAGATGGGCCAGCGTTACCGGGAACTGATGGAGAACCTGTCCTCCCTCGCGGTGTACAAGGTCGAGGGCAGGTTGTGCAAGGTGATTGCGAACCTCGCCCGCCGCTACGGCATCTTCGGGGACTGCCGCGGGGTCATCCTGGACTTGGCCCTCACCCGCCAGGACCTTGCGGACATCACGGGGACCACGCTCGAGACCACGATCCGCACCCTCAATCGCCTGAAGAGCGATGGCCTGATCTCCTGGGAGGGGAAACGCTTCTTCATCCCTGACGTACGCGCCCTGGAGGGCGTGGCTACCGCATCGTGAGGCCTCTCCACTTCCTTCACGTTGCTCGGTGAAGGCGTCCCGCGTCAACTGACCGCCCCGGGCCAGGCGGCCCGGGCCTCCAAAGACGACGCCACGCGAGCATTCCAGGGCCCCAAGTTCTGCTTGGCTTCTTGGAACGCCCCTGTCCCAGAGGCATGACGGAGGAGCGCTCGGCCGAGGGCGCTTGGTCAGGCGATGGTCGGGATGCGGGGCGATGCCGCGGTCAGCCCCCGCAGCCACCCTGCGGGCCCTTGACGTCCGAGGTCAGGGTCTTGGAGCAGCCCTTCAGGTCCTTGTTGTAAGCGCAAATGTTCTGCTGGATTTGCGCGGGCGCGAGGCCCGAGAACTTGAACTTGTTGTTCGCGAGCCATGTGGGGGAAGCGCTGAAGCCCAATTTCTTGGCAATCTGGATGTCCTCGGAGTGCAGTTTCTTGCCCTCGTCGCCAGTGGCGCACTTCTCGATCTTGGCCACATCCATTCCGGCCTTCTTGGCGCACTCCTGCCAGTTCTCGTCGCGGATGTTCTCGTTCCGGCACCAGATGTAGTCCATAAATTTGTAGTTCTTCGGATAGTACTTCATCGCGCACAGTTGACGAATGTTTTCCGCGACCTCGGAAGGGCCGTGCAGGGCCTTGAACTCGCCAGGCGCCGTCTCGTCCGCGATAAAGTGGATTTCGAACTTCAGGCCGTCGTCCTTGAATGCCTCCAGCACCTCGCGCATCGCGTTCTCGGCCTTGACCCCGAAGGGGCACTGGCTCATCACAAAGAGCTGGAGGGACTTCTCGATGGCGGGGCGGCACACGATCTGCTGCTTGCACCCGGGGTCGTCGCAGTCCGCCTGACCGTTGCCGTCATCGTCCTGCTGGTTGTCGCAAATCTCGGCAGTGGGGTCGAACTTCGCCCCGATCTGGAGCGCCTTGTACGGCCCCGCGTCCTTTACGAACCGCTGGATCTGGGCGTAGCCCGGGTCCTCGGCCACGACCGGGTCGAAGAGGAAGGCCGGCAGCATTGTGATCCCCTGGGCCTTGATCTGCTGGTACAACTGCTTGCCTTCAGGGTCGCTATAGTCCAGGGTCTTCGGCTGAAGTCCCGGGAACATGTTTTTCAACTGGCCGAGGATCCGGTCCGGGAAGCAGTCCTTGCAGCGCTTGTCCGACAGGACCGTGACCGCGATCTTCTTGGGCTCGGGGATGTTCTTGCAGGGCTCGGGCTTCTCGGTCTTGAAGGCCTGGCAGATGGCCCGCAGGAACTGTTCGGTCTGGCGTCCGCCCTGGTACTTTTCGCCTGCGATGAAGATGGTGGGCGACCCGCGGGCCCCCTTCTGCTTCGAAACCGCGAACGACTCGGACAGGAGTTTCTTGCCCTCCTCGCCCTCCGCGCACGCCTTGATCCGCGCCGCGTCCAGTTTGGTCTCCGCGGCGCAGGCATCGAAGTTGCCCGGAATCTCGCGCATGTTCTTGTTCATGCAAAGGATCAGGTCCATGTACCGGTCCGGGGCGTGCTTCGCTGCGCACACTTGAAGCAGATCGCCCTTGACCTCCGACTCTCCGTGCATCGATGTCAACTGGCCCGGCGAGGGCTCGTCCCCAATAAAGTAGAGTTTGAAGTCCACCGCGGGACCCAACTGGTCCAGGACCGGCTTGATCGCGTTCTCGACCTGCACCCCGAAGGGACACTGGGACATCACATGGAAGGCGACCTCGACCTTCTCCTTCGGGGCCGCGGGGCCCTCCGGCTTCTGGGGGGTCTCCTTGCAGCCCGCGACCAGCGCGACCGCCACTGTCAGAACGAGTTTCCTTTTCATGACCTCACTCCCTGAAGAGAGTTGACGCACCCGGTGCCGTCCAGGCACGGGCGCAAATGGTAGCGGCAACGCGCATCCAATGCAACTTTTTTTTGCGACGCGGAACTGCCGAATCGCTGGAATCGCGGGATACTGGCCGGTGAAAAAGGGCCATCGCGGTTGACGGATAGGCGAAACCGTGCCATGTTGAAATCACTTCGTTCCTTCGTGGAACACGGGTCCGGCCATGGCCAGAGATGAGCGATACGTCCTGTACGCGAAGCAAAGCGAGTTCGAGTGGATGCGGAGACGGCCATGGGCCTGCGGCCCTACGGCTTTGTACACCGCCCTGAAGCTTCTGGGACGGCGCGAGGTGACGTTCGAGCAAATCCTGCGGCTAGCCGGGACCACCCAGGCGCGCGAGGAGGCGAAGAACCTCCTCGACGAGGTGCGGGCGGAGGCACGTCGGAAGGTCCGGCGGCTGGCCAAACGCTCGGTGGACCCGAAGTGTCGAGCGGCGGTGCTCGAGGAACTGGATGCCGAGCCCCAGGGGGGGCTGGGTCCGGAGGACCTTGAGCGCGCAGCCCGCCGCCTAGGTGTGAAGGCGACGGTCCATCGTTTCAAGAAGCGCGAGGCCGCGTGGAGGGCGCTCAGGCGGTGGAGTGCATCCTGCAGACCCGCTATCCTGGCCGTGCGCAACGGCGGGCACTGGGTCCTCGCGTACGGAGCGAAACGCGATGGGGTCTGGATCATGGACCCTTACATCCGGCGGGAGGGCTTTGGGTGGCGGGCCCGCGGGGAACTGCTCGACCGGTGGTTCGACGAAAAGGACCAGGAGTTTTTTGCGCTCTCCCTGAAGCCGGTCTCGGAGCGGGCGATTGCGCTGTTCTTGCGTTTCGGACTGCCCCCATCCGGCGTGCTCTTCGAGCGGATGGAACACGAGGAGGGTCAGCGCGAGGTGGTGGAGATGCGCGAGACCCTCGCCGAGGTCTTCGAAGAGATACCGAGGGTGGGCGAGCCGGCGCACCGTCTGTTCCACAGACACTCCCACGCGATGGTCCGGTTCATCACTGCGTGGCTGGAGGACGTGGACGAGGACTGGCTTCGAGACAGGGTTGTGCTCATGAAGGACTTTTTGAAAGGGCTCGGGCTCCGGGTCCCGGCGCGCTTTCGGGAGCGCTTCCTGGTGGACACCACCGTCACGCTGGCTGCGGACGCCCTGGTCGCCTCTGGAGCCGAGGCGGGGTCTGCCGACGAACGCGAGTTGTTGACCTACCGTGATGATGCGGAGGCACTGTTCAGGCAAAAGGTGCGCGGTCCTCTGGTCGTGTCATGGCTGAAGCGGCGCGAGGACCTGTTCGCCCAGCGCATGAGCCACTGGCTAGAATGCGCGACCGAGAAGGAGGTCCGCAGGCACATCCAGGGGCTTGTAAGCGCGGCCCAGTCTTACCGGGTGGGCCCTGACCCCGAACGGGCTCTCATCGAGACGAGCGTCTTGCTCACTGCCTACTGTTGGTACTCGCCCTGATGGTCAGGTTCACGGGAGGTGAGTCAGCCCTCACCCGCAGACTACCCAGATGGGCAGGGCTGGTGTAGGTCCCTGCGAGTCGTGGTCTCCGTGGAGAGCAGTGGCCGGCTGTTTGGTCTCCCAGCATTGTGGAGGGGATTCGGGCGTGTCGTCACCCGGCCTGTGGTTCCACACGACGCGTTCCGGGCACGGCGGAGACCTCATGGGCGTTGCGGAGACGTTTTGGTGAAAAATCCAACAAACTTCTGAGGCCTTTCGAGGCACGCCCTTCCGCGCTAGCCAGCGGGTGCGGAGAAAACGGTCCGGCGGAGGATGGCTCGAAGGCGAGGAGGTCCAGACATGGGTTGGCGGAAGGTCCCGCGCGGCACGATCCGGCTGTCCCAGGCCCAGGTCAAGGCCGTGCTGCGCGGGCTCGCACACCCGGACCCGGACGGGGTGCGGGCATTCGAGGAGGCATTCGCGCGGTTACTCGGCGTGCGTCACGCCGTGGCCGTGTCCTCGGGCAAGGCGGCTTTGGCGCTCGTGCTCCGCTCGCTCGGGACTGGACCTGGGGACGGCGTGGTCCTGTCCTCGTACAACGTTCCGGAGGTCCCCGCGGTCCTCGCGGGCATGGGCCTGCGCCCCCGATTCGCGGACATCCATCCGCACACCTTCAACCTGGACCCCGAGGAGGCCGCGATGGCGGTGGACGGGCGGACCCGGTTCCTCCTCGTGACCCACCTGTACGGTCACCCAGCGGACCTGGACCGGCTTATTGCGCTGGCCAGGGACAGGGGGCTCGAGGTGATCGAGGACTGCGCCCAGGCGCTCGGGGCGCGGTGGCGAGGCCGGCGCGTGGGGACCTTTGGCCGCGCAGCGGTCTTCAGTTTCGGCCTGATGAAGAACCTCAACACGCTGCATGGCGGCATGGTCGTGACGGACGACGACGAGGTGGCCGGCAGGGTGCGGGAGGCGCTGCGCCACGCGCCCGCTGGGTCCCGGTCCCGAGTCGCCCGGGAGTTTGGCCTCGCGCTCGCCCTGGCTGGCCTGACGAGGCCTGTCCCCTTTTCCATCGCGGTGTATCCGGTGGTGAGGGTCGTGGAGGCGATCGCCCCGAGTTTCTTGTGGCGGCTAGCCAAGATGCGGCCCGAGGCGTGGGAGCAGGGGGCCCTGGACCCCTGGCCCCTGGTCGCGCCGATGGGGCCGGCCCAGGCCGCGTGCGGGCTCGCGGGGCTCGAACGGGTCGAGCCCGAGACACGGACGCGTCGTGACAATGCCGAGGCGCTGCGGAAAGGGCTCGGGGACCTGGAGGACGTGCTCCTCCAAGAACCCCTTCCTGGCGCAGAGGCCGCCTGGACCCAGTTCGTGGTCCGCGTGCGTGACCGGGACCGAGTGCGACGCCGCCTGCTCCAAGACGGCGTGGATACGACGTCCGGCTACCTTCGCGCATGCCACCGGCTCCCGGCCTTTGCGCGGGAAAACGCGCCGCCCTGCCCGAACGCCCTGGCCCTCGAACGGGACAACTTGTACCTCCCCCTGTCCCCCGACCTCACCGCGCGCGACATGGAACGCATCGCCCATGCGTTTCGTCGGGCGGTGGGCCTTTCGCGCGGGGCGACCTGAATCCATGCCGCTCGCCCTCTGGTGAGCCTGTCCTTTTTTCGGGGACAGAGACTACACTGTCTTTCGTCGTTTGGGGGGACCCGGACGATGGTCGTGCTCGGGGTCTGCGACAGCCAGGACTCGGGAGCAGCCCTGTTCGTGGACGGGACCCTGGTGGCCGCGGTCAACGAGGAGCGGCTCAACCGCGTCAAGTTGTGGGGCGGGTTTCCAGCCCTCTCCATCGCGAAGGTTCTCGAGGTCGGCGGCGTCCGTCCGGACGAGGTGGAGGTCGTGGTCCTGGGCACCCGGATCACCCCGAATGTCGTGGCCCGGGCCTTCCGGGGCATCCACCAGGGATTGCGACGCAAAAGCGGACAGTTTGGATACCTGCTGAACCTGTTCATCACGTATCAAGCGGCGGCCAGGGCCCTTCGCTGGCCCGAGGTCCTCGAGGCCGCCGCGGCTCGGGCCGTGATCCGGAAGGACCTCGCGCGCCTGGGCATCCGAGGCGCGCGCCTCGTGTCCGTGGACCACCACCTCGCGCACGCGGCCAGTGCCTGGGCCACTGCCCCGTTCTTCGCACATCCTTCCGACGAGGACCGTGCCCTGGTCATCACCGTGGACGGGCTCGGGGACGGGCTCGGCCTCACGGTCAGCGTGGGGGAGCGCGGTCGGGGCTTGCGCCGCGTGCACGCCGAGAGCGGGTTCTCGGCCCTGACCCTGTACTACTCGCGCCTGACCGAGGCGCTCGGTTTCAACCCGATCAAGGACGAGGGCAAGGTCAACGCGCTCGCGGCCTTCGCGGAGCGGATGCCCCTGCTGGCCGAGGCACGCGCCCTGTTGCGACACCGGAATGGTCGCTTCAACCTCCAGAATCACCTGCTCCCGGCATCGCAGGCGCGCCCGCCATATTCGAAGTTTCGCGAATGTTCGCGCGAGGAGGTCGCGGCCTCGTTTCAGCAGCATCTCGAGGACGAGATGCGGGCATTCACGCGGTACTGGCTTGCGCGCACCGGGACCTCGTACCTCTGCCTCGCCGGAGGGCTGTTCGCGAACGTGAAACTGAACCAGCGCCTGGCCGCCATGCCGGAGGTCCGCGGCCTGTGGGTCTTCCCGCACATGGGGGACGGGGGGCTCGCGGTCGGCGGTTGCCTCGCGTACCTGCGCTCGGACCCCTCGCCCTTCCCTCACGCGTACTGGGGGCCGGGCTTCACGGACACCGAGGCCGAGGCAGCGCTGCGGGCGGCGGGCCTTCCCTTCGACCGTCCAGCGGACCTGAACCGAGAGGTCGCCTGCCTGCTCGCCGCGGGCCGGGTGGTCGCACGGGTGACAGGCCGCATGGAGTACGGGCCCCGGGCCCTGGGCCACCGCTCGCTCCTCGTGCAGGCCACAGACCCGACCACGATGGACTGGCTAAACCGGAGGCTCAAGCGAAGCCCCTTCATGCCCTTCGCGCCTGCGGTGCTCGACGAGGACTATGACCGCTCGTTCATGGGCGGAGACAAGGTGCGGGAGGCCGCGCGCTTCATGACCGTGAGCCTGGACGCGGCCCCGGATTTCCGCGCCCGCTGCCCAGGAGCGGTCCATGTGGACGGCACGGCCAGACCCCAGAGGGTGACCGTCGCGGCAAGCCCCGGCTTCGCCAGGATCCTCCTGGAGTACCGCGCCCTGACCGGGCTTCCGGGCGTGATCAACACCTCGTTCAACATGCACGAGGAGCCGATTGTGTGCACCCCTACGGACGCGGTCGAGGCGTTCCTGCGAGCCGGGGCGGACGCCCTGGCCCTTGGACCCTTCCTCGCCATCGCACCTCATCGAGAGGGAGGTGCGGGGTGAGCATCCTTGACACCGCGCGCTCGCAGTGGAACAACGTCGTCTTCTTCCGGTCACTGTTTCCCGTGTCCACACTGATTCGCGGCACCTTGACACTCCCGCTCGATTACCTGAACCCCTCGGGGCGCGCGGCCCCGCCCATGGTCATCAACCTTCTTCTGACGTCGCGGTGTAACATGCACTGCTCGATGTGCTCCGCGGCCGAGTTCCGGCAGCAGCGCTTCCAAGAGATCACCGCCGCGGACGTGGACCGGCTCGCGGCCTCGACCCGCCACTTCCGACCGACCTACTACTTTGGCGGGGGAGAGCCCCTCGTGCGCGACGACATCCTGGACCTTGTCGCTGCGGTCAAGAGGCACCACCTGCCCCTCGGCATGGTGACGAACGGCCTCCTCCTGACCCCAGAGCGGGGCCGCCGCATGAAGGAACTGGGACTTGACCACATCCTGGTCTCCCTGCATGGCCCCGAGGCCACGCACGACGCGATCACAGGGATTCCGGGGGCGTTTCGGCGCACCACCGACCACATCGCGGAGTTCTGCCGCGGCCCGCGACGGACCACTGTGATGCTCAACTTCGTATTGTCTCGCGACAACGTCGCGCACGTGCAGGACCTCGTGGAACTCGGGCGCTCCCTGGGCGTGGACCGGGTCCGTATCGAGCACCTTTTGTTCATGACCGAGGAGGACCAGCGCCGCCACGCGGAGTGGTGCGCGGACCACCTCCCCGCCCGCCTGGCCCCGGCCTCGCGCGCGAGCACCCTCATCTGCCAGCAGGCCGCGGTGGCCGGCTTCTCGGACGACCTCCCGCGCCTCCTCGACGAGGTGCGACGCCGCCACGGCTCGTTCGTCTTCATCAAGCCCGCGCTCTCGCCGGACGAGGTCCGCGCCTGGTACGCACCGTCCTATCGAAGCGACCGTCTCTGCCTGTTCGTGTGGCGCTCTTTATTCGTGGACCCGGAAGGGTATGTGATCCCGTGTCAGCACTACGCAGGCCTCAAGATGGGCCATGCCCTGCGCGAGCCCCTGCTGGAGGTCTGGAACAGCCCCCGCTACCGCCTCTTCCGCCGCACCATCCGGCGCGGACTACTGCCCGCGTGTTCGAGATGCTGCAAACTGTGAGGTCCGCGCGAAGGCAGAGTGCCTGCCGGAAACGATGCCGTAGCCGACAGCGGCACCGTCACCGGGACGGTTCCCATCCAGCATCCAACGTCGAACCGCGTCCTCTGTCACGAGTGTCATGAAGCGCCGATTGTTCCAGGGCCTGGAGGCCTTGCTCGCCCCTGATGCGCATGTCCTCCGGGGGCTATGGCGCATCATCCCTGGCCCGGCGCTGGGCCTCCGTTCACATCTTGGAGCGCGACCAGGGGGAAGCCGCCCGAGCGCCGGGTGGCGATGGCCTCGGCCAGGGCCAGGGCCCCGGGGATGGTGGTGATCAGGGGGACCCCAAGGGCCAGGGCCATGCGGCGGATGACCGCAAAGTCTCGGTGTGAGGTGGCGCCCCGCGGCGTGTTCACGATCAGGTCAATCGCGCCGGCTCGCAAGAGGTCCACCGCGCTGGGCCCTGGGCCTGTCACCTTGCCGATCCGCTTGCACGGGATGCCAAAGGCCTGAAGCGCTGCGGCAGTGCCCTCGGTCGCCACGAGGGCGAAGCCCAGGTCCCGAAAGCGACGCGCCACCTCGGGGGCGCGTGGCTTGTGCGCATCCCGCAGCGACAAAAACACCGTCCCAACGTCCGGGACCTTCACCCCCGCCCCCTCCGCTGCAGCCAGGTACGCGGCCCCAAACGTGGGCCCGAGTCCCATCACTTCGCCCGTCGAACGCATCTGCGGCCCGAGAAGGGGGTCGGCGTCCGGGAACTTCACGAAGGGAAAGACTGGGAACTTCACAGCGTACAGCCCCCCTGTGCCCGCGCGCCGCAGGGGCAGCTCGCGTAGCCGCTCCCCGAGCATGACCCGCGTGGCCCAGCGCGCAAGGGGCACCCCCGTCGCCTTGGAGACAAACGGGACCGTCCGCGAGGCGCGCGGGTTGGCCTCGAGGACATAGACCTGCCCGTCCTGGATGGCCATCTGGCAGTTGATGAGCCCTACCACCCGCATCTCGCGTGCCAGGGCCACCACCTGCCTCGCCACCTCGCGCACCACCTGGGGTCTCAGCGTGTGCGGGGGCAGGCAGCACGCTGAATCCCCGGAATGGACCCCAGCCTCCTCGACGTGCTCCATCACGCCCGCGACATACACGTCCTCGCCGTCGCACAGGGCATCCACGTCCACTTCGATCGCGTCCTCGAGGAAGCGGTCAATCAGGACCGGGCGTGCCTCGGACACGCGCACCGCCTCGCGGATGTAATGGCGCAGGTCCTCGGGGCCATAGAGGATCTCCATCGCGCGCCCGCCCAGCACGTACGACGGTCGCGCCAGCACCGGATACCCCACCACGGACGCCACGGCCTCGGCCTCCTCGGGGGAGCGCGCCACCCCGCTACGCGGGATGCGCAGACCCAATCGCTCGACCACGCGCAGAAACCGGTCGCGGTCCTCGGCCTGGTCAATGGCGTCCACGCTTGTGCCCAGGATGCGGTGGCCCGCCTTCTCGATCCCCGCGGCCAGTTTGAGCGGTGTCTGGCCCCCGAATTGCACCACCACCCCATCGGGCCGCTCCACGCGGAGGACCTCGGCCACGTCCTCGTGGGTCAGGGGCTCGAAGTAGAGTCGGTCCGCCGTGTCGTAGTCCGTCGAGACCGTCTCGGGGTTGCAGTTGACAATGACCGTCTCGTACCCGGTCTCGCGCGCAGCCATGACCGCGTGCACGCAGCAGTAGTCAAATTCGATCCCTTGTCCGATCCGGTTCGGGCCGGAGCCGATGACCACGACCTTGCGACGCCCCGTGGGCCTGGCCTCGCACTCGCTCTCGTACGACGAATAGAGGTACGGGGTCAGGGCCTCGAACTCCGCGGCACACGTGTCCACCCGGTTGAACACAGGGTGAAGCCCCAGGGCCTCGCGCAGCCGGGAGACCTCGTCCAGGGCGCATCCGGTCAGGAGCGCGATCTTGCGGTCCGAGAACCCCGCCCGCTTGGCCTGCCGAAGCCATCCATGGCCAAGACCCTCGACCCCGACCTCGCGCAAATCCCACTCGAGCCGCACGATGTCCTCGATTTGGCGCACGAACCACGGGTCGTAGCCGGTCAGACGCGAGACCTCCTCCACCTCCATCCCGATGCGCAACGCGTCCGCCACTGCGAAGACCCGCCGGGGCGTGGGAGTAGCCAGGGCGCGGTGCAGGGCGTCCAGTTTGAAGGTATCCAGGCGCCGAGGTCTCGGCAGAACCGCCTCGAACAAGGTGGAGCCGAGCCCGACCCCATCGGTTTCGAGCGAGCGCAGGGCCTTTTCGAGGGCCTCCCCAAAGGTCCGGCCCAGGGCCATCACTTCGCCCACGGACCGCATCTGGGTCGAGAGCACGGGCCGGACCTCGCCGAATCGCTCGAAGGCGAAGTAGGGGACCTTGACCGCCACGTAGTCCAGGGAGGGCTCAAAGGCCGCGGTGGTCGCGCCCGTGATGGCATTGGGGACCTGGTCGAGCGTGCGCCCGAGGGCGAGGTAGGTCGCCACCTTGGCGATCGGGAAGCCCGTGGCCTTGGAGGCGAGCGCGCTCGATCGCGACACGCGGGGATTCATCTCGATGACGTATTGCTCGCCCGTGGTGGGGTCCACCGCAAACTGGATGTTGCTTCCACCCGTGTCCACCCCGATGGCCCGGATGATCGCGATGGCCGCGTCGCGCATCTCTTGGTACTCGCGGTCGGTGAGTGTCTGGGCCGGGGCCACCGTAATCGAGTCCCCCGTGTGGACCCCCATGGGGTCGAGGTTCTCGATGGAGCAGACGATAACCACGTTGTCCGCTCGGTCGCGCATGACCTCGAGCTCGAACTCCTTGAACCCGATGAGGGACTGCTCGATCAACACCTCGTGGGTGGGGCTTGCGCGCAGGGCTCGCTCCGCGAGGGGCTCGAACTCGGCAGCGGTCCAGGCCACCTCGCCGCCAAAGCCGCCCAGTGTAAACGACGGACGCAAGACCAACGGAAAACCCAAGGATCGGGCCGCTTCCCTCGCCTCGGCCAACGAGCGCGCGATGAAACTCTTCGGCACGCGCAGGCCGACCTGCTCCATGGTCGCGCGGAACTCCTCGCGGCTCTCGGCCCGCCGGATGGCCTCCACGGACGCCCCGATCAGGCGCACCCCGTAGCGCTCCAAGACCCCCTGGTCGTGCAGGGCCATCGCGAGGTTCAGGGCAGTCTGCCCGCCGAGCGTTGGCAGAAGGGCCTCGGGACGCTCGCGCTCGATCACCCCGGCCACGGCTTCGGGCGTGAGGGGGACCAGGTAGGTCCGGTCTGCGAATTCGGGGTCGGTCATGATGGTGGCCGGGTTCGAGTTCACGAGGACCGTCCGGATCCCCTCGGACTTCAGGACCTTGAGTGCCTGCACCCCGGAGTAATCGAATTCGCAGGCCTGCCCGATCACGATGGGGCCTGAGCCGATGATGAGCACGGACCGAGGGGGCGGTGGAGGTCCGCTTGCACTCATGCGCTAGTCGCCAACCCGCGCGCGGCTTCGCTACCGCCGGTGGATCACTCCCACGTCGTCAATCCAGAAGGTCGGGGGGATGGACTTGCGGACCTCCTCCTTGCGGTGCTTGACCTTCCACTTCTTCTCGATCAGCAGGTTGAGAATCGCCGTCTTCACGCGCTGCGTCTCGTCCGGGTCGAGCAAACGGTCGATCATCGTGTCGGCCATATCCTGCTGGCCCATCTCCATCAGGCCCTCCACAGCCTGGACCCGCAACTCCTCGTTGTCGTCGCGCAAAAACTGGAGCAGGCGCTCCCGCACGCGCGGGTCGCGAAACTCGCGTAGGTTCTGGACCAAAAGGACCTTGCGCTCGATGTCGCGGTCGAAGATCGCCTCGCACCGGTCAATGATGTCGAGAAGGTGGGTGACGGTCTGCTCGTCCCCGATAATCTGGCGCAGCGCCCTGATAGGCCAGTAGGGGGCGTTCTCGGTCTCGAGGAACTTCAGGATGGGCGCGACCGCGATGCCCCCGAAGCGGACGAGGTCGTCGCAGACCATCTGCTTCTCCTCCTCGTCCCCGATGGTCTGCTCGATGCGGAAGGTGAAGCGCTCGAGCAGCACGCTGGCCGCTTCCTCGGTCCCGATCTCCGCAACCGCGCGCAGGGCCTGCTGCCGGTCCTGGGGCTGGCCGTACTTGTTGATCACCTTCTTGCGCAGCCGGGCGAGCGGCCCAGAGAGGGGCTTGCGGCCAGCCCCCTGCGACGAGGTGTCCCCCCCGTCCCCGCCTCCGAACAATCTGCTGAAGAAGCCCATGGTCCGCCCCTTCCGGTCGGGGACATGTAGCAGAATCGCACCGGCAAGGCAACACCCGTGATGCTTCTTTCACCCAAGCGGACCGAAGATTGACTTGGACCTTGGCCGAGTCCGATAATCGGGATGGTTGGAAGGGCAAGGCCTTCGGGGCTCTGCGGCACGATGATCGAGCGTTGGTCACGGGCGAGATGGTCACTAGTCGTGGCCGCAGCCTGTCTCGCCACGGGGATCCATGATGCGGTGGCCCGATGTTTTCCCGTCCCCCTCGCCCGTGATGGCGTGCCCATCTACCAGACCACGGACCCCCTGGTGGAGGTCGGCGTTCTGACACGGGCGACTGCCACGGACCTCCAACTGTGTCGGATCGAGGGGGAGTGGGCCAGGGTCTATCTGATGCCGATGTTTTACTGGGTGCGGCTCGAGGACATCGCGCCGGACCCGCGGACCGAGCGGATCGTGCGGCTCGAACTGCCCCCGAACGGCGAGGTCCCCTCCCCCCATGACTGGTGTCACGAGGCCGTGACTACGGGGCTTCGGACCCCGGTCTTTTTCAGGGACGACCGGGACGTGGTCGTCGAGGCCCAGGTCTTGCCCCGTTGGACCCCCCTGATCGCGTGCGGGCGAGAGGGGGCGTGGACCGACGTCCAGTTCAAGGGGCGGCGCGGCTTCGCCGAGACCAGGCACCTGCTTGTCTCCTCAGCCCAGCGAGAGCGGACGCGGGGCTTCGATGCCGCGGTGACATGCCGGACCTTTTACTGGAAGGCGCGGACCGAGCACGAGACCCCCATGTACCGGTGGTCCCCGACGGGGGAGTTGGAGGAACGCAGACTCCCGCCCGGGCGCGAGCTCGAAGTGAACCATGCTAGCGGGCCGTGGTTGTGGGTCGGGCACGGGGGTGAGTGGGGCTACGTCGCACGGGCAGAGGTTGCGCTGAGCCCGCAGGTCTTCGAATCGTCCCGGATCGCGGACCGTCCCGAGGAGTGTGGAGGGATGTTCCAGAGGGGAACCGCGGGCGCCGAGGTGCCTCTGTTCCAGTCGGCGCGCTCGGACGAGGTCCTCCTCGCGATCCCGCCGGGCGCCGAGTTCATCGTGTATGAGCAGGCGGAGGAGGGTCGCAGGGCCGCACGCTATCTGGCGGTGGCGGGCTGGGTACCGGAGGAGGGTTGGACCCCGTCATCGGGGTGGACCTCGCATGTGGACGCCCGGGTCCCGGAAGGCTTTCAGCCCGACACGCTCGTCTCCCTGGTCGAGGCCGTCGAGCACGTCCCCTGGGACTGGCGCGTGGGTCTGCTGCTCGGCCCCGCGGTCTCGGGAGACCTGCCGAGGCCAGGGGCCCTGGTGGACGTTGTGGCGGGTCTAAGGCTCGGAGGCTCCTGGATTTTTGCCGCTGGCGTGTCGGGCCTTGTCTCTGACCGCGTGAACGCGGCGGCGAGCGACCTGGGTGCATCGGTGCGGTGGGAGTGGTCTTCGGCGTCGTATCTCGACCTGTGGCTGGCGGCATCCGTCCAGAGGATTGATGCAGACGAGGTCGGACTCGGCGTCGGGGGGAGGGTCACGCTGACCCTGGGCGTGCCCCTGGTCCGTCCCTACGAGGTCGGGCTGGCCTACACTTTCCGTGGGTCCAGGGTGGTGGCCTGCACCGGAGACCGTCCCTGCGAGGGGTCGGGGGGGTGGTTTCTGCACGCGGTACAGGCCGTCCTCTCGGTGCGGTTGTGAGGCGCGACGGATGACGAGGCGCGGCATCGCGTTGGCAGTCGCGGTATGGCTTGTCCTGGCGGGTTCGCTCGGCAAGGGGCGCGAGGCCGGTGGCGGCTCGCCCTTGACTCGCGAGGAGTTTTTGGCCCTGGTCTCGGAGCGCATCTCGGAAGACCGCCTCATGGCCGAGGTTCATCGGCGCGGGATCGGCTTCGGGCCTATGCTCGAGGACCTCGAGGCCGTGCGCCAGGCCGGGTACTCGCTCGACGTCATGCTCGTCCTGGTCCGTTCTGCGCGCCCGGAAGGGGTTGCGCGGACCGAGGAGGAACCGACCACAGAGGAACTCCCGGTCGCCGCCGACGAGGTCTTCGTGAACCTCGCCACCTTCCCCCAAGACCTCTCCGCGTGCTTCGCGCTGCCCCCGGCGGTCCGGACCTCGCAGGCGGACGCGGTCGAGGCGGTCTGGGTCGCGCGGGGTGGGGTGGAGGCGCTTCAGGATGGTGCTGCGAGGATACGCCTGGCCGGGGCACTGGCGGTCCTGGGCTTTCCGGTGACCGCTTGCGGGCTCGTGCGCGACCTTCCCGAGGACCAGGCCCTGGATGGGGACTCGCTTGGGTGCCTTTTGTCCGTACTCGACCGCGTGGGCTCAGCAGGGGGCGACTGCCCCCTGGACGGGAAGGCGGCGTGGCTCCGCGCGGACTCGGCGTCCCTCGCACCGAACGTGTTCGATCGGTTCCATTACGTTGCGGGACGCACCCTCTTTGAGGAAGGTGTGGACCTCGAGAGGGCCCGCAAGCACCTCCGGTCCGTTCGGCGGGACGCCGCGGACTTTGCGCGGGCAAGGCTTCTCTTGGGTCTCGCTGAGGCGCGCCTCGGCCATGCCGCCGAGGGGATGAGGTTGCTGTCGACTCTGACAGGGCTTACGGAGCGGGGTCCAGGGGGGGTCTCCATCCGCGACCTGGCCCTCCTCAACATCGCCCGGATCGCGTACGACAACGGGCTGTACGAGGAGGCCCTGGCCCGCTATCGCGAGATCCCAACCACATCGCGGGTGTGGGTGGACGCGACCTACGAGCGGGCCTGGGCCGCGCTCGCAGGCGGATACTACGCCGAGGCCTTGGGCTCGGTCGTGGCCCTGCGGAGCCCGCTGGTGCGACCGAGGCGTTTTCACGACGCCTGGGTCGTGGAAGTCGCGGCGCTCGAGGACCGCTGCATGTACCGGGAGGCCGCGCGATATGCGAAGGCGTGGATCGCGGAACTGGACCGGCGCATGGCGGAGTACGAGCGCGCGCTTCCAGGTGTCATCTCGTTCGCCGAGCGATGCAACCCCGAGTGCGAAGAGGACGGGGAAGAGATTATCCGACCCGAGGTCGTGGCGCGTTCGTTTCCTTCGTTGCTCGCGGACCCGGCGCTATACACGTTGCTCAAGACCGCGCGCCTGGCCGAGCGCGAGGCCCGGCTCCTCACGGGACTGGCCACGCAGTCCCCGGCCCTTTGGGGACTCGATGCCATTGGGCAGCGCGCTGCGGACCTCGCGCTCCGCGATTTCCGCAAGGCGCTCGCGCGGGCCGTGGCCGCGGACGTCCGGGCGTTGCGGCTCGCCCGGGCTAGGGCCATGGACGTCTTGGTGGACCTGGAACAGGAGGCCCTGGACGCCCACTTTGGCGAGGCGAGGGCCATGGCGCTGGCTGATGAGGCCCTGCCAGTGTCGGTCCTGATCCGCGAGGTCGAGCGGATGACCCGCGAGGGAACCCCGCCGCGCGAGATCAAACTGTTTCTTGCGATGAACGGCCGGGGACGGGCATTCTCGGAGGACGAGTTTACCACCTTGCGACATGCGGGGACGGCGCCAGAGGTCCTGGACTTCGCGCGGCGCTATTTTGGCAAGGCTGGCCCGACCCGGTTCGAAGTGGACCCCGCAGGCGTGGACCCGCGGGTCCTGTGGGGGTTCGAGGGGGAGTTCTGGACGGACGAGATGCCGGGGCTCCGGGTGGAGATCGGCGACCGCTGCCGCTCCCTCGTGCCCGAGATGCCGCCTGGGCTTCGCTAGGGGCTTCGATGGACGGGAAGACGGGTGGAGGTGAACGATGCCGCACAAGATAATCGCCTGGATCGTGGCGCTGGGAGTCGTTGGTTGCGGCGGAGGCGGTGGCGAGGCACCGGGCCGGGACCCTGGACAGCGCGACCCCGGTGTCACAGACCGTGGCGAGGTGCCAGTGCCCGATGTGTCGCCCGAGGCGGAAGTTTTGGACCTTCCCGAGACGGAGGTCGTGGACATTTGCGCGCAACTCAACTGCGCCGAGATGTACAAGGTCTTCCCCTCGCCGGGCGAGCAGGTGTGTTTCCGGTGGACCTGTGACCCGGCTCGCGAGCAGTGCGTGATCGAGTTCCTTCAAAACGTCGCGTGCGACGACGGCCTCGCCTGCACCCGGATGGACACCTGTCGGGATGGACAGTGCGTGGGGACTGTGGACGAGTGCGAGTGCCAGGGGGACGAGGGGGCGTGCAGCGATGGCAACCCCTGCACCGTGGGGGACTTCTGCAAGGCCGGGAAGTGCGTCGCCGGCCAGCCGAAGGACTGCTCGGAGTACCAGGCGCAGGCTGGGGAGTGTCGAAAGATGGAGTGTTGGTTCGGCGTGTGCATGTGGGTGCCCCTTCCGGAGGGGGAAATCTGCACATCGCCGAACCCGTGCTTCTTGAGGGGCCGGTGCGATGGTCGAGGGACGTGCGTGGAGGACCTTCAGTCGCAGAGAAATTGCAACGACGGCAATCCTTGTACTAGTGACCTTTGCGACCCGGCCCATTCTGGCGCCGACCCTAAGACCGGGTGCTACCACGAGTTCAACGAGGATCCCTGCGACGACCAGGACGCCTGCACCGAGCAAGACCGTTGCCAGGCAGGGGTCTGCAAGGGGACGCCCGTGGCGTGCGACGACGAGAACCCCTGCACCCAGGACACGTGCGAACCCAAGGCCGGGTGTCAGTACCAGTCGCTGCCGGACGAGTCGCCCTGCGACGACGGGAACGAGTGCACGCCGAAGTCGTGGTGCTCGAAAGGACTTTGCGTCGGAGAGGTCAACTGCGATGACCAGGATCAGTGCACGGACGATTACTGCGACCTCCTCGAGAAGCGATGCAAGCACGTCCGTCACACCCGGAGTTGCAACGACGGCAATCCGTGCACCACGGCGGACCGGTGCGGCGAGGACGGGCAATGTCGGGGCACCCCTGTGATTTGTCCGAGCAATGCATGCAACGACGGTGCCTGCGAGGTCATCGCGGGCAAAGGGGTCTGCACGATGAAACCCAAGGCGGTGGGGTCCCCGTGCGACGACGGGAACGGGTGCACGACGGACGATGCGTGCAGCGCGCCGGGTCCGGACGGGACCGCCACGTGCAAGGGGCAGGCCGTCACCTGCGCCGAGAAGGCGGACGATTGCAACGAGGGTGTCTGCATCCCGGTCGACCCGCAGACGTACGTGTGCGTGGCCAATCCCAAGGTGGGCAAGCCCCCGTGCGAGGACAAGGACCTCTGCACGGTCGGGGACTACTGCCAGTACGGCAAGTGCGTGGCGGGCGCCCCAAAGGTGTGCGAGCCGGCAGTGGACGCCTGCGAGCAAAACCTGTGCGACAAGGCGACTGGCGAGTGCGTCCTGTCGCTGAAGCCAGGGACCTGCAATGACGGCAACGCCTGCACGGTCGGGGACGTGTGCGTGGCAGGGACCTCGCCCGAGGACGGCCCGGGCAAGTGCGTGGGGACCCTCATCGTGTGCAATGACCAGAACGTGTGCACGCTCGATTCGTGCGACCCGCAGGTGGGGTGCCGGTTCATCCCGCGCATCAAGGAGTGCTCGAACGAGACCGGAAGGGCCTGCGTGACGGATGCGGACTGCGAGGGGGGCGGCAAATGCCTGGAGGTGACGTGCGCGGATGATGGCAATCCGTGCACGCGCGACGTGTGCACCGCGGACGGGACCTGCAAGCACGTGGGTCGTTTCAAGGAGTGCCAGGACGGGCGACCCTGCGCCTCGGACGCGGAGTGCGGGATGGATGGTCCCTGCGGTCCGGTCCCCTGCGCGGACGACGGGCTGGAGTGCACGGTGGATTTGTGCTGGTGGGACGGGACGTGCCGGCACTTCCAGCGCCTGCGGGCGTGTCCGGACGGGGTGCCTTGTTTGGCGGACTCGGAGTGCGGCGGTGCGCCCGGGTCCTGCCAGGAGGTCGGCCCGGTGCCCTGCGACGACCGCGACAAGTGCACGTTGGACGACCGATGCACCTTGGAGGGGGCGTGCAAGGGCACTCCCAGGGACTGCACGGACTACGAGACGTTACCATCGGGTGTGGAGGTCAAGAATGTCTGCACGGATGACTTCTGTGACCAGAACAACCCGCTTGCAGACCCGGCGACAGGCTGCTACTACGTCTTCAACTCGAACCCTTGCGAGGACCACGACCCCTGCACGAGGGCCGAGAAGTGCGCGGGGTCCTTGTGCGACGTCTGCTTCTTCGGCCATTGCACCGGGCCGATCTTGCGCGACTGCGACGACAAGAACCCCTGTACGCTGGACGGCTGCGACCAGTTTCACCCCGGCGCGGATGGGAGCGGGTGCTGGCACGAGAATTTGCCCCAGGGGACGATTTGCGACGACCTGAACCAGTGCACCCACAATGACCAGTGCGACGGGCAGGCGCATTGCGGCGGTTCGGCGGTGGACTGTGACGACAAGAACGAGTGTACCATCGAGGTCGGGTGCGACCCCGCGATCGGTTGCCTGCGCAGATACGCGGAGAATGGGACGACATGCAACGATGCGAACGCCTGCACCCTTGGGGACCGGTGCTTCGCCGGCGTGTGCTCGGGACCAAACCAGGTGAACTGCAATGACAACAACCCGTGCACGGTGGACTGGTGCCTGCCCACGGAGGGGTGCCAGCACGAGGGTTATGCGTGCGATGATGGGCTTGGGTGTACGAGCGACACCTGCAAGGGCGATGGGACGTGTCAGTTCGCTTTGAAGCCCGGATGGTGCGTCATTGACGGGGTGTGCTGGCAGAGCGGCACACTGAATCCGGACAACGACTGCCAGTATTGCAACCCCTCCCTCAGTCCGAACGCCTGGTCCAACCTCCCGAGCGGGGCGGCCTGTGCGGATGACGGGGTCGGGTGCACGGTGGACCAGTGCAACGGGCTCGGTACGTGCACGCACCCGATTGCCTCGGACTCGTGCCGGATTGGCGAAGTCTGTTACGCCCGCGAGGCTTTGAACCCGGCCAACGACTGCCAGGCGTGCAACCCGAGCCAGAGCCAGACCCTGTGGTCGAACCTTCCGAGCGGTGCGCCGTGCGCAGACGACGGGGACTGGTGCACGGTGGATCAGTGCAATGGGCTTGGGACGTGCGTTCACCCGACCAAGCCGGATTCCTGTCGGATCGCCGGGCTCTGCTACGAGCGTGGAGACCTGAACCCTGGGAACGACTGCCAGGAGTGCAATCCCGCCCTGAGCCAGACCACGTGGTCCGCTCGCGCGAGTGGGGCCGGGTGTGCGGACGACGGCATCCCGTGCACGCTGGACCAGTGCAACGGGCTCGGGGCCTGTGTCCATCCGATCCGGAGTTCCTCGTGCCTCATCGCCGGCGTCTGCTACGACGCGGGCGCGGTCGCCTTGCCTCCGAATGACTGCCAGGAGTGCAATCCCGCCCTGAGTCAGACCACGTGGTCCTACCGGGGCAGCGGTGCGCCCTGCCAGGACGACGGCGACTGGTGCACCCTGGACCAGTGCGACGGGTTCGGGACCTGCACGCACCCGACGGCGACCGAGACGTGCAAAATCCAAGGCGTCTGCTACGCGGCGGGGGTCGCGAATCCCGCGAACGATTGCCAGGAGTGCAATCCGGCGCTGAGCAAGACATCGTGGTCCAACCGTGCCAGCGGGACGGCGTGCGGCGACGACGGGGTCTCGTGCACACTCGACCAGTGCAACGGGCTCGGCGCGTGCGTCCATCCCATTGCGCCGGACTTCTGCCGGATCAGCGGGACTTGCTACGCGCGCAACGACACAAGGCCGGGCAACGACTGCCAGGCGTGCAACCCGAGCCAGAACCAGACAGGGTGGTCGAACCTTCCGAGCGGGGCCCCGTGCGGGGACGACGACGACCCGTGTACGGTGGACCAGTGCAACGGCTTCGGGGTCTGCCAGCACCCGCTTGCCCCGGACAAGTGCCGGATTGACGGGGTTTGCTACGCCTCCGGGGAGACGAATCCCTCCAACCCTTGCCAGGTCTGCAATCCCAGCCAGAGCCAGGTCTCGTGGAGCAACAAGGCGAGCGGGACCTCGTGCACGGACGATGGCCTGACCTGCACGAGCGACGTGTGCAATGCGGAAGGTCAATGCACGCATCCAATCAAGGCTGGCTTCTGCCTGATCGAGGGCCAGTGCCGTTCGAGCGGCACGCAGAACCCAGCGAACCAGTGCGAGGAGTGCAACCCGGCCCTCAACCCGAATGCATGGTCCGCCAAGGCGAATGGGACCCTGTGCTCGGACGGAAACGCGTGCACCATCACAGATGTTTGCTTCATGGGCGCGTGCCAGCCCGGCAGTCCGAAGGTCTGCACCGCCCTGGATCAGTGTCACGTGGCCGGCACCTGCGATCCCGAAACCGGGGTGTGCTCGAACCCGACCAAGGATGATGGCACCCCTTGCAACGACAACAACCAGTGCACCGTGGGCGAATCCTGTCAGGATGGGGAGTGCACCGGAGGGACCCCCGTTGTGTGCAACGACGGCAATCCGTGTACACAAGACCTGTGTGCAGTCGGCACCGGGTGCTACTATCCTCCGAAGCAGGACGGCACTGACTGCTCGAGTGAATGCGCACAGAACGCCACGTGCCAGGGTGGGCAATGCCAGGGGACATTGACGCCGTATGGCATGCCATGCACGCCGGACACCCATTCCTGCACCGACGACATCTGCAACGGCTCAGGGGCCTGCATCCATCCCATCCAGGCCGGTAAGTGCCTGATCGGAGGGACCTGTTACAACGACGGGGCCCAGAATCCCGCGAACGACTGTGAGGCCTGCATCGCAAGCCAGAGCCAGACGCAGTGGTCGAACCGGCCGAGCGGGTCGCAGTGCGCAGACGACGGAACGACTTGTACCGATGACCAGTGCAACGGTTCCGGGGCGTGCATCCATCCCATCCAGGCCGGCAAGTGCCTGATCGGAGGGACCTGTTACGACGACGGGGCCCAGAATCCCGCGAACGACTGTGAGGCCTGCATCGCAAGCCAGAGCCAGACGCAGTGGTCGAACCGGCCGAGCGGGTCGCAGTGCGCAGACGACGGAACGACTTGTACCGATGACCAGTGCAACGGTTCCGGGGCGTGCATCCATCCCATCCAGGCCGGCAAGTGCCTGATCGGAGGGACCTGTTACGACGACGGGGCCCAGAATCCCGCGAACGACTGTGAGGCCTGCATCGCAAGCCAGAGCCAGACGCAGTGGTCGAACCGGCCGAACGGGACGCAGTGTGGAGGCGGGAAGGTCTGTTGCAACGGAGTCTGCCAAGCGAGTTGCCCTTGACGGCGCGTCCTCCTCCCGAGGACCCCTCCGCTTGAGGGCGAGACAACCCCGCGTATAGCGGAAAGGGCGCGCTTGCGACGACGCCCGGGCGGCCGTCAAAACGACCGTGGTCCCTGTGGATGACGTGGAACTGGTTGACTCTATTGATAAAGGTTTGCCTCCACAAGCGCGGCTAGAAACGGGATGTGGTCTTTCCGAAGAGTCGCAAGCACGGGGGCAGACGCCCGTATCAGAGCGCCACGTCCAGGGGGATGATGAACCAGGACAACCCCAGGGTGACCTCGCCGGGCAAGAAGAGGTTGTCGCCGCCCGACTTGTAGAAGAACTGAACGTACTCCAGGCGCAAGGCAAAGAAACGCGATAGGTACACCTGGAGGATTACGCCGATGTCCCCGTACACCTTGACCGAGGACGAAGTGTCCTCGCGATAGGCCGTAGGGCCCACCTGGACGATCCGATGGCCCTTGACCCCCATCGCGCCCAGGCCGGCCTGGATCCCTGCTTCCAGGTGCGTCAAGCCGGTCCCCAAGAGCGCAAACTTCCCGTAGATCGGAATCCACAAAAACTGCGCCCCAGCGTTCCAGACGAGCTCCTCGTAGCGGGGCATCACGTTGTACTGCGTCGCCACATCGAACTTCTTGAAAAGACGGCTCTTGGCGCGGGCGACCCACTCCCCTCGGGCCTCGATGCCGAGCGTCTCCGTCACGAAGTAGTCGTATCGGACCCCGAGGGGAAGGTTGACGAACAGGTCGTCGTCCGGGATCACGCCAGCCGTCAGGGACAGGGCATGGTGCCTCGACTTCTCGTAGGCGCGGGCCTGGATCACGCGGGCCCGCATCTCCTCGCCGAAGTAGCGCTCCACCTCCGGCGGGACCTCCGGGAGCTCCTGGGCCGAAACCACGTCCGCAAGCCCCAGCGCCGCGAAGACCAGGATCAGGCCGGTCCGGGACACACCTTTCCTCACGGCTCGACCTCGCTGTCGTGGACCTCGGTCGCGCGCTCGAACCTGGTCGTCGCCTCTGGCCAGCGATAGAAACCGAGTCCTGCGAAGACCATGTGCGAGGGGATGGATGCCGCTGAGCCGAACCCGCGAATGTACCCCACGGTGAGGTCCAGGATGCCCAGGGGCACGCGCAGCCCGCCTGCCAGTTCGAACAGGCGGCCTCGTTCATCGCCTGTCACCTCGACCGCCCCGTGGGCATCCACGAACACATACAGACCCGCCTTCAAAAGCCTCGCCTGGGCCAGCACGCCGTAATCGAAGGTCGAACCGAACGACTTCTGAAAGCGCTCCTTCAGGAAGCCGTCGTCCATTCGCCTCGTCGCACCCGCGTTGACCGCGATCAACAGAAACGAAAACTCCCGGTCCACCATCAAGGACAGCCCGAAGTTCTGGTTCCCCGACCCCGACAACCTCGATGGCGAGCCCGTCCCGATCAGAAAGAACGGCTGCACCGCAAACCCAAACGAATCCGTGCCCCTGCGCACCACCTGATACTTGAACGCAAGCCGCAGGTCCCCGAGGGCCGTCCTCCCGAGGGAGTCTCGGAAATCCTGGTCCACGCTCCGGTCCAGATGCAGCGGCAGTTCCACGTCCACCTCGAGCCCGTTCACGAGGCCCACCCCGAACTGGAGATACATCAGTTGCGCGCTCCGCACCACCGTGATGGTCTGCTGGCTGCTCTCCACCACGATGGGGCGGAACAGGTAGACATAGACCGCGTTGGCGGACGTATCGAGCCTCCACAAGGTGTCGGTGGTCTGGGTGGCAAAGCCCCCCCTCCCGATCGCCACAGGCCGCAAGACCTGGACATCCGAGGCCATGACCTCCCCGGAAGCGGCCACCCCGAGCCCGAGGATGGCCAGAGGGAGCGCCCTTCGAACACGTCCCCGCAGGAAGACCCCTACTGCGGCGAGCATCAGGACCCACACCCCCCAAAGGCCCCGCCCCGAATCCGAGGCCGCGCATACACCGCCTCCGCCCTTCAGTTTTGTACCGGGGGGGATGCGATGGCCCGGGCGGTCCTCGTACCAGGTCGGGTCCGTGGGGGCATAGGGCTTCTCGAGGTCCGCCGGGGCTTGCACGAACCGCCGGAGCCCCTCCTTCTCCAAACTCGATTGGAGTTTCGCGAGACATGTGCCCTGGTCCTCCCGCAGGCCCGTCTTTTGTTCCACCGCCCGCTTCTCGGGCGTATTGCAGCAAAACTGGTCCAGATACAGCCACTTCGGCTCGGAGAGGAGGGTCGGGTACAACTCCAAAAAGTCATCCGTCCCATCCCCGTCGGTGTCCCTCTTCTTCGGGTCGGTTCCGCAGCGGACCTCGTCGTCGTCCCCTAGCCCGTCGTTGTCGTCGTCCTCGTCGCACGACTCGTCCCCAGGGTACCTCGAAAAGTTCAGGACCTCGTCATCCAGCGGGTTCCCGTCCCCGTCCGTATCCTCCTGGTCCGGATTGACGACGAACGCGCAGTTGTCGTCACAACCGGTGGCCTTCCCTCCTCGGCACTGGGTCCCCTGGGCGATGCGCGGGACGCAGAGCCATTTCTCGACGTTCCAGCAGAGTTCGTCCGGGTCTGTCAAGTAATCGAAATATTCCGACGAAAACAAAAACCCGGACGACGGCCGCCCGTCACCGTCCCCATCGTCCAGGACCCCGTCGTCCTCATCGTCTGGGTCGCAGGCGTTTCCGAGTCCGTCCGCGTCGTTGTCCGCGTTGTTGCCCTCGAACCGCCGCACATAGACCTCCGGGCCATTGGGCACGAATGGGCAGGTATCCTCGTCGTCGAGCAGGCTGTCGTTGTCGTCGTCCAGGTCGCAGGCGTCCCCCCCGACCAAAAACGACACGGAGACGGAAGAGGAGATCTTCTGGCCCTTGTAGAGATAGTTCGGGCCCATCGAAAGCAAGTCTGGCAAGGCGGGGCTGATCCTCGAGGCGATGCTGTCCCAATCCGCTTGGTCCGGGTTGTGGTAGCGTGGGCAGTTGTCCTTGGAGTTGGGAATGCCGTCGTTGTCCATGTCGTCGTCGCACGCATCCCCGAACCCGTCCCCGTCCGTGTCGACCTGCTCGAACAAGGCCACAGGCCTGTCACCCTCCTGCCAGTCCTCGCGAGGTCCGTTTCGCACCTTGGGACAGTTGTCGTCGCACGACGCGAACTGTTCCGTCCGGCAGGGATGGTTCCCTTCGACCCCGTCCCCGTCCCCATCATCCGACACCCCGTCATTGTCGTCGTCCAGGTCGCAGGCATCCCCCATCGCGTCCCCATCCGTGTCCGTCTTGTCGGGGTTGTAGCGCCACGGGCAGTTGTCCTCGTCCGCGCCAAGGTCCGTGGTGTCCGGGCACTCCTTCTGGGTCACCATGTTTCTGCGCCCGTCTCCGTCCTTGTCGCTGTCGCAGACGTCCGGCACCCCGTCGTTGTCGAGGTCCGCGAACCCCTCGTCCGTGGTCCCGTTGCAGTTCTCGTCCCTTGGGACCCAACCCGGTGGCGTCGGCCTTTCCGCCTGCCCTGGGTTGACCGTGGGTTCCTGGTCGCCACAATCCCCACATCCGCGGAAACACACAACGCTCGGTTTCAGGCAGCCGCTTCCCACGCCGCAGAAGCCATCGCCGTCTTCATCGCACCCCTCGTCGGTCAGGCCATTGCAGTTGTTGTCCTTGCCGTCGCACACCTCCGGCTGCGCGCCATCGTACGGGTTGCAAGCCGCCTGGAAGGGAATCCCCCCGAAGCCGCACAGAGGCACCAGGTGACGGCACTCGCCGCTTCCGCACACCCTCTCCCCGAACCCCTCGTCTGTCTCCCCGTCGCAGTCGTTGTCCTGGCCGTCGCAGACCTCGGGCCGGGAGAGCACGCCGCCCACGCACGGGCTCCACCGGCACCCCTGCCCATCGCACATGCACGTCCGGGTCCCCGGGCGGCACTCGCCAACCGTCGAACCGCAGGCCTCCACCTGGCCAGGGTTCGAGCAGGCCGTCCCCTCGTCCGTGTCGCCGTTGCAGTCATTGTCCTTTCCGTCCGTGACCTCCGGCGAGACGCCGTACTCAAGGTCGCAGGCCGTGAAGGCCTTCCCATTCTCCCACGAACAAGAGGAGGCCGTGTGGGCGCAAATGCCGAGCGAGCACGGGACCTCCCCGAGGTCCGCTACCTCATCCGCAACCCCATCCCCGTCGTTGTCCTTCCCGTCGCAAACCTCGGCCTGGACCTTCTTCTTGGACATGCAGGCAAGCGCCCCCCGCTGGCTCGAATACCACAAGCCCCCCTCGCCCTTGACGCATCCCTTCTCGCCAGGTCCGCACACCGTGGCCACGCAACGAATGAACAGGTCGCTCTCGGACACCCCATGCGGGCAGATGGCCTTCACCTCCACCTCCGACAGGGACCCCGGGCTCACGGCCCCGCCGGTCTGGACGCACGGGATCGCCTCGATATCCGTCAGGCCGTCGCAGTTGTCGTCCTTGCTATTGTTCAGGACCTCGGCCATCGAGGGGTTCACGAGCAAATCCGAGTCGTTGCAGTCCCCGGCCACGTACGACCATGTCTCGCTCGGCGGATTGCAGTCCGTGTACGTCCCCTTGGAGGCGTCTCCGTACCCGTCCTGGTCCGTGTCCACGTAGAGCACCTTGTCGCACGTCCCGTCCTTCCCATTGCAGTCCTGGTCAATGCCATCGAATGGAAAGTCGTAAGCATCCGGGTTGACCTGCGGATTCGAATCATCGCAATCAAAAGGTCCTGCGGCCCCAGTCCTGTACTCCGACCACCGGGTGCGATAGCAGACGTGGAGGAACTGGGGCGCGCACATCGGGACACAGCGCAACAGGCCCGACGGCACCCCCTCGGGCCCGAAGCCGTCCCCGTCGCAATCGAAGCAGAACCCAAAGAACCCGAACTGCTCCCACTTCTCCGGAGGCAGGGACAATAAACTGTCTGGCGGGTCATCCGTGAGCCCGTTGCAGTCATTGTCGAGCCCATCGCATCGCTCCGCGACCTCAGGGTTCACGTCCGCCCGGGAATCGTCGCAGTCGAGTCCCGCCATGCTCGTGGCCGAAACAAAGCCCTCAGGGGCTTGCGTGGATGAGCACAGACACGTCACGAGGGTCGGGTTGCCGTGCAAATCCCCATCGTTGTCGGCGTAGTAAAGGCGGCAGCCCAGTGCCCACGCCTCGTCCGTGTGCCCGTCGCAGTCGTCGTCCGCCGAGTTGTCGCACTCCTCTTCCCACCGGATGTCGCACCGGGCGAGGAAGGTGAGCCTCGGGTCCGCGAGCACCGTGCCCGCGTTCGCCTGGTTCTCCGGGGCCATCAGGCTCTTGCTCACGGTCGCGCAGGCGTAAGTCCCGAGGGTCGCCTCGCACCCATTGGGGCGACTCGTACACGAGAGGTCCGGGGCGAACGGGCTCTGGCACGCGGGCTCGGCCTCGTCGGCCAGCCGCTCATCAAAGGCCCCCATCGCGTGACCCAGGACATGGGCCAGCCGGAACGCGCACCGGCTGGTGTCAGTTGGGACCTGGCAATCGAGTTCTGCATTATTCCCCACCAGGGCCACAAAGGGTCCGCCCGCGTAGGCGTAGATAGCCTCGCCACCCACGAAGAGCGGGGTCGTCTGCGCCCCATGTGCGTGAAACAAAAGGACCAAGAGGCCCTTGGCTTGTGCCGTGGCGAGACATGTCTCGGCGTAGGACATCAGGGACAGCCGCGCGTCGGCATCGGTCTGGAAGGCGCAGGAGGGCACCGCGCTCTTGAGGGCCGCCACCACCGCGGTCCACTGGGCGTCCTGAGTATCGAGCAGGGCCTTGGACGAGGACGACGCGCTCACGGTCACAGGGTCGAGCACCTCGATACGAAACCCCCGGCAGGAGCCAAGGATCTCCCATGCCTGTTTCGCACCCTGGAGCGCGTTCTGGACTGCCAGCCGCTCGTTCGCCGGGACCTCCCCGTCCGTCGTCGCGACCACCACGACCTGGACCCTCAAGCCCGTGGAGCCCGTCAGGCACCGCCCGCTCCCAGCAGGCGCGGGACACGGCCGCCGGTCATTGGTCAGAATCCCGGCGCCCGTGAGCGCGAGATGCTGCACACTCGACGGGGCAGCCTCGTCAGGCACAGCCGGAGACCCGCCGGAACAGGCCTCAAGCACAAGGAGCATCCCGAGCGTCCAGCCGAGTCCCCGCATCTGGCCCATCGCCTTTCTCCCTGCGTAAACTCTCAATCAATCCGCTTGAGAAACCCGACCGGTTTCCCTTGCTCCACGAACCATCCTCCGACGAGCGGGTTTCCTCCGCTCCCCGCCACGACGAAAATCGCCCTCCCTTCCTCGTTACGGACCCGCAAGCCCCACTCTGTGCCTACCTTCCAGGCCGCGTCCGGGTTCCCATCCGGGTCCACCCTCAGGACAGTTGGCATGAACGCCCCTTTCTCAGTCGGGCGCCACGCGCCCGCGAGCACGGCGCCGCCACTCCCGTCCCCTTCCGCCCGGATCCACCGGTACTTTGCATTGTCCATCACCAGGGTTGCGGTCGGGCCGCTCGCGATCTGGGTCGGATCCCACCGATAAAACGTCACGCGGTCGAGGTCCGGGTTCATGTCCCGCACCGCCAGGAACAAGCCTCCGGACAACAAGGCGAACGCACCGGGTTCGTCGTGAAACCCTGGCGAGCCCAGGTGTTCGCTGAAGACATCTTCCTTGGCGGGCTTGTTCGTCGCCACTAGACGCGCCACCCAAACGTCCCGTGCGCCACCGACTCGCAAGAGGGTCCCCGCGGCATAGACCCCCCGCTCGGGGGCAGGGATGAGTGCGGTGGCCACGCTCTCGACCACCCGTTGCTCTGGGGGGGCGCCCTGGTCGTCGAGAACCCACTCTCCCCGCTTGCCTCCGCTGCCTGGGTCCAGGACCTCGAAGAAGCCGAGCGCACCCGACCGTCCCGCCACCCAGACCCCGTCCAGCCCAACCGCGACGGACCGGACGGCCGAGTCGAGGGCCCACTCGTGAACCCACACGCTGCCCCCGTCCCGGACCGCCTCCACGAAGCCCATGGTCTGGGCGGACCCGACCTTGCGCAAGCCGGCCACCACCAGAAGCCCTGGGGCTGCCTCGACGAGCGAGGTGATGCGGACCGGGCCGTTCACCGTGTACGTCCATCGAAGCGCACCCGAGTCGTCGAGGCGGAGCACCGATGCCTTTTGGCACAGCACATCGAATCGGTCGAGGTCCGCGGCCTCTGCGGAGTCACACGTGCGGTTGATCGCGAGGGCCAGGCCCCCTCCATAGACGACCGTGCCTGCGGCCGCCTCCTCTGGCGGGTCGTCTCGCGCGGTCACCTCGAGCAGCAAGCCGGGGGAAACCGTATCGCACGCAGACAGGAGGATCCCTGCAAAAAGAGCGGTCCATCCGCACGTCGAGGTCCCGTTCACCCTGCTACTCCTCTGGCCACAACCACAACCACGTGGCGACCCCGAGGGCCACCCCGAGTCCCAAACACGTCCCCCCCACGATGGCGTTCGTCGCCTTCATGTTCCCCGCGCCCGTCCGCACCGTGGACGCCGGAAACTCCCCCCCGAGGGCGGATTCCGCTCCCCCGCTCACCCGTTTCGCATCCACTCCGTGCTTGACCAAGAACCCGATCCCGGTCACCGCAAGGGCCCCGGCCGTGGCGAAGCCGCCATACGCGAGCGCGCGGCTTCGCCCCACGGTTTTGCGAGGCTCCACGGGCGCCTGGGCCTTGACGGCCTCCAGGCGCACGGCCACCGAGGTCGTCTGGTTCTCGGCGATGTCCACCTCGACCGTCTGGGTCGGGAACCCGAGTTTCTCAACGCGCACGACGCGGTGCCCCACCTCAACCTGTAGCGGTGCCCGCAGGGGGGTGGTTGCTTGCCACACGCCGTCCACGAACACGTCCGCTCCGGATTCGTTGCAGTCCAGCGCGAGCGAGCCCGTTACGATCCGGACCATGGGGTACTCGCGCGTCACCGGGTCCGGCCCGGTCAGGACCACTGTGTCCGATACCGGACGATAGCCCCGTGCGCTTACGACCACGGTGTATTCGCCGCGCTTGAGCGGGATCGTCAGCGGGGTCATGCCGCGCGGACGCCCCGCGATGACCACATTCGCGGGCACAGGGGGCGACGTCCGGATCGTCAGGAGGACCTTGGCCGTCAAGCGCTCGAGCTCCTCGATCCGCGCCGCGATGTCTGCCCCGTACTTCAAGACGAGCGGGTCGTCCCGGATGGCCCGCAGTTCCTCCAGTGCATCGTCCAGGCGGCCCAGGGCGTGGAGGGAGACGGCCCTGAAATAGCGCACGCGCGGGTCCGGCTGGATACGGATTGCCTGGTCAAGCAGGGCCAGTGCCTGCTCGTGTTGCCCGGCGTCCTGGGCCCTCCGGGCGTCCGCCACCAGGGCCTGAAACCTCTGCACCTCCTCGTCCGTCAGCGCCAAAGCGGGCACCGCCCCGACGAGGACTGCCAGCGTGCCAAGCCACGCAATCCCTTGTCTCAAGTCGTCCTCCCGTGTTCACATCCCGCAGCCTACAACAGGTCCTTGCACCGTCCGCCGGAGCAATACTGCCCGCGCTTGCAGTCCGAGTCCGTGCGGCATCCCCCGGTCTTGCGCGGCGCCGTCTGGATTCGCTTGAGGGTCGGGGCCACCACCGCCGCCTGGACCTCGGGAAACCCCAGGTCTGCGAGGCTCACGACCTCGGGTTGGTAGCCGGCCAGGACGAGCCGGACAGACGCCGGGACTCGCTCGCACGGAAAGGTCAGCGTGGCCGGGGTCTTTTTGTCCTCGATCGGGAGGTCCCCCACGTAGATCGCCGCACCGCGTGGATTCGAATCCAGGGACAGACGGCATTCCTTGGGCGGGGGCGAAACGACCGGAGGGGCGACTTCGGCGGGTTTCTCGGGGACCGGCGCGGGGGGCTGGACTGCGGCTTGCTGCCCCGCTGTGCTCGGGGTCGGCTCCTGGCTCCCTCCCTTGCCCCGCGACAGCAAAAAGAACATCCCGCCCGCTGAACCAGCCGCCAAGGCCAAGGCCAGCAGCGCCACCCACGGGATGGATGGCCGCTCCCTCTGCGGGGCCTGCGTGGTCTGGACAGGACCCGTGTTCGCCATCCGGGCGGGGAGTGTCGGCTCCAGGACCTCCTCGTCCGAGGGCCCCCCGGCCGGCGGGGGCGTGCGCGGGTGGGCAAGGGCCGGCGGCGTCAACATGGCCGGCAAAAAGCCCCGCGATGGCGTCCGGGCCTGGATACCGGCCTCCATGGCGAGCCGGGCCAGGTCCTGGACGACCTCCGCCGCGGTCTGGTATCGGTCCTCGCGTCTGCGTTTCAACAGGCGGTCCACGACCGCGCAGAGGCCATCCGGGATCCGGTCCGCCGACACCTCGTCGCGCAATGGCGGGGCGTCCTGGTGCACCCGGGCGGCGAGCTGGGCCACGGGGCTCTCCGCGCCCGAAAACGGCGTATGCCCGCACGCCATCTCGTAGAGGACCACGCCGAGCGAGTAGAGGTCGGAGCGCCCGTCCAGTTCCCCCCCGCCCATGGCCTGCTCCGGGCTCGCGTAGGCCGGGGTCCCGATGAACAGATCGGTCCTCGTGATGGCCGATGCCTCTGCCCCGACGAACTTCGAGATCCCAAAATCCACGACCTTGACCAGGGCCCCCCCATCCTGAAGGATGATGTTACCGGGCTTCAGGTCGCGGTGGACCACGCCCTTGCTGTGGGCCGCGTGCAGGGCGCTCGCCACCTGGGTACCCACCTCGAGGATGGTGACGTAGTCCAGGCCCCTGAATCCGGGCTTCTTCCGCTCGGCCCGCAAGACCTCTGCGAGACTCTTCCCCTCCAGGAACTCCATGGCTAAAAAGAGCCGGAAGTCCTCGAGCTGGCCGAATTCCCAGACGCGCACGACGTTGGGGTGATTGATGGAAGCCGAGGAGCGCGCCTCGCGGAAGAAACGGCGGATCGAATCTGGGTCGCCGGCCAGGTCGGCCTTGATGACCTTGAGCGCGACCTCCTGGAGCGTCGAGAGTTGGGTGGCCCGATAGACCTCACCCATCCCGCCGTGGCCGACCAGTTCCGTCACCTTGTAGCGGCCGAGGACGGTCTTTCCCACGAGGTCCTCGTCGCCGGTCCTCGAAAGGCCCACCTTTCGCAAGAGGTTCCGGAACAGGCCGGACTGTGCCTGGTCGCGCACGGTCATGACCCCGCAGGTGGGGCAGACCTCCTTTCGCGTGGGTTTGAAGCAGTTGGGGCAGACGCGTCCAGCCACGCTCGCACTCCAAGTTGTCGGGACAATCCTAGCGCACAACCTCATTCTGGGTCAACGTCCCGTACGTGCCCCTTGACATCCCGACCTGGCGTCGGCCAAGATTTGATCGCGGTCATCGGAGGGGCCGAGATGCCATTCGACTGGATGCACCCGCGAATCCCCGCGGAGTTCATGAAGAAGATCGAGCCTCGATTCGAGGAGATGCACCTGCGCGAGATCGAGCAGCGCGCGCGGCTTTTGTTCAATCTGCGCTATGACCGGAAGCGCGCGGTCCGCCGGATTCAGGACAACATCGAGTGGGACTTCGAGCTGTCGCGGGTCCCAGACTTCTTCAAGGAGGTCCCCCGGATCGTGGACCGCGTCTATGGTCGCAAGCCGGACTGAACTGAAGGACAAGGTCGCGGACCTGAGGCGCACCCTCGTGGAGGTGGCGCACCGTACCGGGGGCGCCTACCTCGCGCAGGCCTTGTCTGGTATTGACATGATGGCCACGGTCCACTATGGGTTCGCAAGGTCAGACCCCGCGCGTCCGGACTGGCCCGATCGGGACCGCTTTCTCTTGTCTCCTGGCCATTACGCGCTCGCCCTGTATGTGATCCTGGCGGACCGAGGATATTTTGACAAGGAACTTCTGTGGACATTCAAGGATAACGGCTCACCGCTGGAATTGGCGACGCACCGCGGCACCGTGCCTGGTGTCGAGGCGAGCGGGGGCAGCCTCGGCCAGGTCCTGTCGGTGGGGGTGGGGATGGCCCTTCACGCCAGACTGCGCGGGCGGGCGCACCGTGTCTTCGTGATGATGAGCGATGGCGAGCAGGACGAGGGGCAGGTCTGGGAGGCCGCGGCGGCTGCGTCGCACTTCCGGCTCGCCAATCTGGTCGCCTTGATTGATTGCAACGGGTTCCAGGTGGACGGACCCACGCGCGAGGTCCTCGACATGGAGCCGCTCGGGGACAAGTACCGGGCCTTCGGCTGGAACGTCGAGGAGTGCGACGGCAACGACCTGGACGCGGTGTGGGAGGCGCTCGAACGCCTGTGCCGGGGCGAGGGGGGGAAGCCTGGGGTCCTGATCGGCCGCACCGTACGGGGCAAAGGGGTGTCGTTCCTTGAGGGCAATCCCGCGTTCCACTACACGCGGCTCGACTCCTCCCTGCGCGACAGGGCCCTCGGGGACCTGTTCGGTGCGGACACGGACGCGGTCTGAAGGGGGAGCGGCGTGGCCCGCGATTTGTTGCTGCGAGAGCCCGGCGTGGTGCAAGGCCCATATCGGAGCGCTCTCGCGGCCCTGGGCGAAGTCCGGCCCGATGTGGTGGTCCTGGGCGCAGATTTGGGGAACTCGACCGAGGTGGACCTGTTCCGCGAGCGCTTCCCCGAGCGTTTCTTCAATGTGGGCTCTGCCGAGCAGAACGAGGTGGACGTTGCTGTGGGCCTGGCCTTCGAGGGCGAGGTCCCGTTCGTCCACTCGTTCGGGGTCTTTCTCACCAGGCGGGCCTACGAACAGGTCTGCGTCCAGGTCGCGATGCATCGGGCCAACGTGAAACTGATCGGGATGATCCCGGGCCTGACCTCGCGGCTCGGGCCTACCCACCAAGCCATCGAGGATTTGTCCCTGATGCGCACCCTTCCCGGGATGTGCGTCATTGACCCCGCGGACGCGACGGAGGTCGCTCAGGCCGTGCCAGCGATTGCTGCCTGGGACGGCCCCGTGTATGCCCGGATGATGCGACGCGAGGTCCGTGCCCTGTTCGACCCCGAGACCTATCGTTTCGAGATCGGGCGCGCCGTCACCCTGCGCGAGGGCGAAGACGTCGCGATCATGACGTGTGGCCTGATGCTGGAACAGGCCCTCCGTGCGGTTGCAGATCTCGAGGCCTCGGGCATCGAGGTGACCCTCCTCCACGTCCCGACGCTCAAGCCGCTCGACGTGGACGCCATCCTCGGGGCAGCGCGGCGTTGCGGGGCGGTGGTCACTGCCGAGAACCACCTCGTCACAGGGGGCCTCGGGTCTGCGGTGGCTGAGGTCCTGGCCGAGCATGACCCCTGCCCGCTAGAGCGGGTGGGCCTGCGGGACACCTTCGCGGTCCCGGGCACGCCCGAGTTTTTGTTCGAGCGCTACGGACTGACCGCACCGCGCATCGTGGAGGCGGCCCGGCGCGCCGTGGCCCGCAAGAAGGGGCGCCATTGAACGACCGACCCTCCCCCGGCCCCGACGACCTCAAGGTGGTCTATTCCGTGCGCGCGACGCCCACGACCATCGCCGAGCGCGCCCTGGACCTGTGCGTGGAGCAGACGGTCGAGGTCACCGAGCCTTTGTGGCGCGACCCCGCGATCGCGGGGCGCACACTCGGGCAAGTCGAGGACCTCCGCGAGGTCGAGCCCGGACGGTACGAGGTGAGCATCCGTTTCCCGGCGGCGACCGTGGGCCGCGAGGTCCCGCAGGTCTTGAGCGTGATTTACGGGAACGCGAGTCTCAAGGACGGCATCCGGGTCGAGCGCATCGAGCCCGGGCCCGGCCTGGCTAGGACCCTGGGCGGGCCGCGGCACGGGGTCGAGGGGGTGCGCGCCCTGGCCGGGGTCTGGGACCGTCCCCTGGTCGCGAGCGCGGTGAAGCCGCTCGGGCGCTCCCCGCGAGAACTCGCCTCCTATGCCTATCAGATGGCCCTCGGAGGGCTCGACCTCATCAAGGACGACCACGGCCTAACCAACCAGGCCATCTGCCCGTTCGAGGCCAGGGTCGAGGCGTGTGCCGAGGCAGTGCGCCGGGCCAACCGCGAGACCGGGGGCCGCACCCTGTACTTCGCGAGTGTCACGGGTCCGCTGGACGAGGTCCTCTCGCGTGCGCTATTCGCGAGGGCGGCGGGCGCGGGCGGGGTGCTCGTCTCCCCGCTCGTCGTGGGGCTCGATGTCTTGAGGCTTTTGTCCCGCGAGTGCGGGCTCCCGGTCATGGCCCACCCGGCCCTGGCCGGGGCGTTTTTCGCCTCTCCTGACCGGGGGATGACGCACGCAGCGCTGCTTGGGACCCTGATGCGGGCCTGCGGGGCGGACCTCGTGATCTTCCCCTCCTGGGGCGGGCGGTTTCCCTTCACCAGGGAGGAGTGCGCCGAGGTGGACCGGGCCTTGAAGGAGGACCTGCACGGCCTGCGCCCGGCCCTCCCAGTGCCCGGGGGCGGCATGACCCTCAAGCGGGTCCAGGACCTCGTGTCGGTCCACGGGCGGGACACGGTCCTCCTTGTGGGCTCCGCCCTCTACGAGCGCTCTCCAGACCTTGCCGCCAACGCCCGACACTTCCGATCGCTCGTCGAGTCCGCAGTCCGGCCTGCTTCCACCTGACAAGCCCCCGGTATCCCCCGAGCAAACCGCGTTGTTAGGAAGTCCGCTCTGGAGGCTCGGGAGCGACGGGGTTCGAACTCTTTTACCCCAAGAAGAGACGGTCTGAAGCGGTCCAAGAAGCGGCGAGACCGTCGGAAGGCGGATTTTCACCCCAACGCTTTCTGTAAGAATAGATTCGGCGGTAACTCGCTGGTGCGACGCGGGATCGCGGGGCATGGTTGGATTTCGGACTTTGGTGAAGCCGTTTCGCGGCTGATTGGCGCCGGCAGGCGCCCCTGGAGTGCGTTGGTCTTGACACCGCCTTCCCCGAACAAGGCGCCGACGAACCGGCGCACTTGGAAGGCTCGCTTCGCTCGCCGAAGCCGCCTGCAGCTCCCCACATCGCGGTTTGCTCATCCTCCGCTCCAGGATTGTCAGTACCTGATTTCCATGATATTTGTCCATTTGTTCGTACCTAGCAGGGGGCTGCGGGCGCGGTGAGCCCGTGGCTTGAGGAACAGGCACTCTTGCAAAGGAGGTGGCTCGTGGAGAACCAGGCACCGGACCTCAAACGCGTGGAGGAGATTGGTCCGCTCCTCGAACGGATCCGCGGCGTAAGGCGCCAGACGCGCTGGATACGCCTCGGGTTCGTGATCCTGATCCTCGTGACCATTCTCGGGTGGACCTGGGCTATCGTCTCGCACTTCCGGAGCTTCAATCTCGAGGACTTTGGCGATGCGCTCGCGAAGAGGGCTCAAAAGACTTGGCCCATTGTCGCGGACGAACTGACAAAACTCGTGGAGGGGGTCCTGCCGACCGTGGAGGCAAGCCTGCTGAAAGAACTGGAGCAGGCCGCCCCCCAGATCGCCGAGCGGTTCGAGCAGGAGGCGCACAACCTCGACGCGGAACTGAAGAAGAACATCGAGGAGTCGCTGAAGAGGCACCTGACCCTCGACAACCGCGCCGAGGCGATCCGGATCGTCCGCGCCATCTTCCCGGAGTATGGGGACGAGGCGAAGACCGGGGAACTGGTCGCCTCTCTCCAGGACTCGTTTCTGAAGTACGCGCAAAAGAAACTCTTGACCATGCTGGCCGAGTACTACGACACGCTCCGCCGGTTCGAGACGACCTTCCAGAAGATCAAGGAGGGGACCCCACCTGGGCAGGCACCCGCCACCCTGGAGGCCGTGCTGGAGCTGTGGATCGAGGTCATGTACGAGAAGATGGGCGGCGACTCGGAACTCGAGGCCGCGAAACCAGCCCAGAAGAAGCCTGCCAAGGGCCGCAAGTAGGAGGAATGAGCCATGGATACCGCGGAACAGAAGGTCGAGGCGGCAATCGCCGCCCTGAACAAGGAACTCGAATCCGTCAAGAAGGCCAGGGTCGTCACGCTCGTGGTCGGGGCCATCCTGTTCCTCGTGGTGTTCTTCGCGTTCATGTCCGCCACGCGGAAGATTCAAAAGAGTTTCGGGCCGGAGCCGCTCGCGGACCTCGCGGCGTATACCGTCCGCCAGACGATCAAGGAGGGGCGCCCGGTGGCGGAGAAGGCGTTCAAGGAGCACATCCCCGTGTTCCTGAGGAACCTCCGGGTGCAGCTCCTGGGCGACCTGATCCCCTTGTTGCGGGAGGGGATTCAGCGGGAACTCATCCGAGCGGTCGAGGGGGCCTTCTTGCAATCGTCGCGCGCCTTCACAGAGGCGGTCCGGGCTGCGGTCGAGCGGGCGAAGGTCGCCGCGCAGAAGCAGGGGACCCCGACGCCGGACGTGCTGGCCTCGCTCATCATGCAGGAGTTCGAGCGCGAGACAGAGAAACGATATTCGGACACCCCGTCCGAGACCCTCGGGGCTCAGTTCGAGCAGTCTCGGGCCATGCTCGAGGGTCTGAACCGGAAACTGGAGTTGCTCGCCGGCCAGAAGAAGCCCGCCTCGCGCGAGGAGGCGCTGGAACTCAAGTTCATCCGGGCCTGGGTGGGGCTGTTGAGCCGCGGCGAAGGCATCGAGGACGGCAAGCCTGCGGTGACCTCGCCAGAAGGGAGCGGCGCTTCCCTTCCGGTTCCGCCGCCCACTCCTTGATCGCGGTCGGTCGGTGGGTCGTGCTATTCTTGGCTTGATGGACGTCCCACAGCCGGAGCGGCTCAACCTCGTACGCTGGACCCCGACAGGGCCCGGCGGGCTTGTCGAGTCGCTGTTCTTCAAGTTTCATTTGCCCGAGGAGCGGGCTGCGTTCTGGGCCCGCTACACCCTGCGACGTCCTCTCTCCGGGCGAGGCGACCCGGTCGGCTGCCTGTGGGCTGTCTGGTCCGAGGCAGGGGCCGGGAGCGTGGCTGGCTGCAATCCGTACCCCGCCTCGGAGGTCGCCACGGGATGGGAGCGCTTCTACCTGCGGATCGGCCCTGGGGAACTCGGGATGGGCCGCGCCACGGGCCGGGTCTCGACACCTGCCGGTCTTGTGGAATGGGCCCTAACCTTTGAGACCGGGACACCATGTCTCGTCCATTTCCCGTCCGACTTCCTCTACCGGGCGCCGTTTCCGAGGAACAAGGTGACCAGCCCGCACCTCGTGACCCGTTTCCACGGCTCGCTCGTGATCGGAGGCCGCACCATTTGTGTCGCTGGTGCTTTGGGGATGCAGGGCCACAACTGGGGTCCCTCGGTGTCGCCGCACTGGGTCTGGGCGCATGCGACCGGTTTCGAGGGCGAGCCGGACGCGGCGTTCGAGGCCGTCACGAGCCGCCTCGCGCTCGGCCCGGTCCTGTCGCCCCCCCTCACGATCCTCGCTTTGCGCGCGAGGGGCCGCGAGGTCGTTTTCAACCGGCCCGACCAGTGGGTCCGCAACCGCTCCGATTTTCAGGGGCTTTCCTGGCGTGTGCGGGGCCGTGCTGGGGAGGTGCTCGTGGAGGCAGAGGTGACGGCCAGACCCGAGGACTCGGTGGGCCTGGACTACCTCTCATCGGACGGCGCGAAGGTGCGATGCGTGAACTCCAATCTCGCCTCGGCCCGCGTGGTGGCCACGGGGCTTCCAGGCGGTCGCATCGTCCTCGCCTCCCCCCTTGGCGCGACGCTCGAGGCCGGGGGGCTCGCGGCCCCGCCGGACATCCCGGTCCAGGTCACCGGGTAGGTTGCAACCGTCTCGAACCCTTCTTCTGCGGCTTCCTCGACAGCCGGTCCGCGACCTCGACGAGGGCCTCATCCATGGCCTTGCGCACCACCCACGCCGCCCCTTTCGGAAAGCCCTGGACCAGGATCGCGAAGGTGACGGTCCGTCCGTGTTCGAGGTCCAAATACCCCGCAAGGGTCGTGACCCCGTCTAGCGTGCCTGTCTTCGCGCGGACCCGGCCACGCAGCGGGGTGTTCTTCAGACGTCTCTTCAGGGTCCCATCCACGCCCGCCACCGGCAACGCACCGAGCGCGTCCCGATACCTCTCGTGCCTCCTTATGTGCTCGAGCAGGCGCACCACGGCCCGGGCCGTCACCGCGTTCGCGTCGTACAACCCCGAGCCGTTCGTGAAGCGGGCGTGCTCGGGGTCCAGACCGACCTCCCGCGTCAGGAACTCCCGCAGGACCTCCGCGCCCTCGCGGAATCCCACCGGACGTCCACCTGACCTTGCAGCCCCACACAGGCGCAGGAGGGACTCCGCGACCTGGTTCTGGCTCTCTTTGAGCATGGGCACGAGCATCTCGCGCACGGTCGGGGAGCGATGCCGGCACAGGACCCGGCCTCCCTCGGGCGCGCGGCCCACCTCGGGGCCTCCCTCGACGCGCACCCCCGCGGCCTCCAGGGCCGCTCGGAACACAAAGCCCGCGTGAGTGGCCGGGTTCGGGACGCGCCGGGCCTCGACGACCGGACTGCCGGGCACCACGGTCCCACTGACCCGCACAGTGACCTCGCCTTCACGGCCCGGCTCCATCTGGATGCGGACCTGGGAGGACCGACGCTTGGCAACGGGTTTCGCGGTCATCGCATCGTTTTGGACCCGGAAATACGCCGACGGGGGGTCCACGCGCACCTCGGGCGGCGAGCCGGGCTTGCTGGGCGTGACGGTTACGACCACGCGGTTGAACCCCACTTGAAGCCCGCCAATCCCGGCGCGATACGGGGCATCCGTGCCTTTGCGGTCATAGGCGGGCGGCAGGGCGTCACGGTTGAAGGGGCCTGTGTCCACCACGAGGCGCGAGACCTCCCAGACCCCGGCGTCGCGCACGCATTCCGCAAGCCTGCGCAAATGATCCGCGGTCATCATCGGGTCTCCGGCACCCACGATGGCCAACATTGCCCGCCGCTCCCCCTCTGGGGACGCGACCACCCTCGTCTCGACACTCGCGTCCGCACCGAGCGTCGCGAGCGCGACCGCTGCGGTGAAGACCTTGGTGACCGAGGCGGGGTTCAGGGGTTCGTCCGCCCGGTGCGAGGCCACGACCCGCTCTCCGAGGACAAAGTGCGCCCCGACGCGCATGCCACGCCGCTCAAGGCGCAAAAGCGACGAGGGGACCTCCGGGGTCCTGGCGTCCAGGTAGGCCGGGGTCACCAGGACTGCGAGCCACGCGACGAGTGCAGCGCCCTGTGGTGACGTCATGGACCGGCGCCCCTCCCGGGCCTTTGGCGGTCTCAACGGTCCACAGCGCATCGGAAGCCGATGTTGTATGCCTTTGTCGTCTCGGACACGGTCAGGTGGCGTTGGCGGTCCGCGACCCGCGCTCGGCAGGTCTGGCCCTTCTCGTCGCTGTACGAGCCGCCCCGGGCGAGGGCCTCAGGGCCAACGGTCGCCACCAGGTCATGAGCCTTCTGGATGGTCTGCCCGTACGAGATGCACCGCGGGATACCGGGAAACTTGGAGGGGTCTTCGTCGCACTGACGGAAGCAGTCCGGGTTGTTCGCGCACTTCTCGCAGAACTCGTCGAGGTAGCACGTCTCCTTGCACTGCTTGGGGTTGGGGGTCTTGTCGCATGTGAAACAGTCCTGACACTCTGGGAAGATGGACTCCTTGCAGGCGATCGCCTCCTTGTATCTCCCCGCCACCCACTCCGCCACGTTGCCCATCAGGTCATGGACCTTGGCCTCGCCCACGCTGACCACATCGTCCTTGGCCGTCATGACCTCCTTGGGCCCCGATTGCCCATTGCAGTAGGTGATGGCGATGTCGCGCCCCCGACAGTCTTCGATGCGGCCAGTATCGCCGTCGTAGGGGTAGAGTCGTTTCGCCTTCTCGTCCATGACCGCCCCCCCTGCCACGAGTTCCCACTCGAACTCGGTTGGGAGCCTGCGACCCACGAACCTGCAATACTCCTCAGCCATTTCGATGGTCACATTTACAACAGGATAGTTGCGATACAAAGGATTTCCGTAGTAAGAATCCACGAACTTCGGCAGATTGTACGCAGCGGGTTCGCGGCACTTCCCCATTGCGACACAATATTCGTATTGATAGTTCGTCACTTCATGCTGTTCAATCGCGAACGGCTTGACTTCGACTCGCATCGTGGGGAAGATCTGGGGCATTCCGTACGGGTTCTCGTCGGGCCCGCAGCCCGCGGTCGGCTTGTCCTCCGGAAAGCACGGCTCGGTCGAGCCGAACAAAAAGACCCCGCCCGGCACCTCGACAAGGGCCGTGGGGCTCGGGGGGTCGAGCCCCTGGACGCACCCGAGCATGAGGACTGCTCCGCTTGCGGTCAGAAGCCGCCATCCATCCCAATGCGCCATCGTGATCCCCGTTCAGAACCGCCCGGTCGCCCCTACGAAGACCCCGCCTTCCTCGACCCCGATCATAACCGCCGGGGTCTGTCCGCCGATGAGGTCCTCGGACTCCACGTCCTTGCGCACGAACTCCCAGACGAGCAGTCCGGCCCCGGCCCCGATCAGGGCCCCGCCCACCCCGTAGCCCGTGTAGGTCAAGGTCTTGAACCGGTTGAACTCGCTCGTCCCCTGAAAGTACTTGTCCGCCTGCTTGCGGAAGAACACCACCGAGGTGACAACCAGTGCGGTCCCGACTACGCCGCTCGCGATCCCGACGTACCCGCGCCACGAGAATGGCGGGTTGGTCAAATACAAGTCTGCGTAGACGTCCTCAATCTGGCCTGTCTCGACCTGGACGGTGCGAGCCACCTGGTTGTACCGGTCCTTCTCGATGAGGACCTGGTGGGCCCCGGCCTCGACGGGCAGGACGTCATCGTACGGGGTGACGGCCTGGACCTTGCCGTCCACGTAGATGCGGGCCTTGCGGATGTTCACGTGAAACCGCAGCCCGCCCACGTTCTGGACCTTCTGGAGCGCGAAGGTCAAACGCAAAGGCTCCCGGGAGCGGACCACGAACTCCTTCGAGAAGTCCTCGTAGCCCGCCTTCTTCAAGAACACGCGGTGCACACCCTCAGGAAGATGGGTGGTGAACGGGGTCTGTCCGAGGACCCGGTCGGGGTCATCCACCGAGATATCGGCACCCGGCGGGTCCGAGTCGATCGTCACCTCCGGCAAGGCCAGGAATGCCTTCTCACGGAGCAACTCGATGGTGCGTTCCACGTTCGCCGCGTCCGGCGCGGCGGAACCGATCTGCTCCACATGCAGGCGCAGGTATCCCTGGTACGCCTTGATGGCCTTGTCGTATTCCGAGGCCGCCTCCCACGCCTTGGCCGCGTTGTAGAGGTTGTTCGGGTGCGGGTAAAGACGGTTCGCCTCCTCGAAGGCCGACGCGGCCTCGGCGTAGCGCCCGGCGTCATAGGCGGCCTGGGCCTGCTCCACTAGGGCGCGGGCTCGCTCCTTGGCCCCTTCCTGCGCGACGACCGCGCGCCATCCGACGAGGACAAACGCCACGAGCAGCCACGAGCACCTCATCGAGCCTCCTGACACTTGAAGCCTCGTCAACGTGCGCCCATGATAGGGACCGGTCAGGGAGGTGTCAAGGCACCGAGGTGGAGTGGGCACGATGACGTACCGAAAACTCGGGGATACCGGATTCGAGGTCTCGGTGGTGGGGTTCGGCACGTGGCCGCTCGGTGGGCGGGACTACGGGCGCGTGGATGACCGGGACGGCATCAAGGCGATCCGCAGGGCCCTGGACCTGGGCGTGAACCTATTCGACACCGCGCCGATCTACGGCAACGGCCACGCCGAGGAGGTCCTGGGCCGCGCGCTCGATGGGGTTCGCCACGAGGTCTTCATCGCGACCAAATGCGGCCCCATCGAGGTCCGGCCTGGACTGGTGCGACTGGACCTGACCCCGCAAGGGATCGAGGCCCAGTGCGAGGCGAGCCTCCGGAGGCTGCGCACGGACTATCTGGACCTGCTCCAGGTCCACTGGAACGACCCGGCATGGCCGGTGGAGCAGACCATGCGGGCGCTGATGCGGCTCGTGTCCGCGGGCAAGGTCCGGGCAATCGGGGTCTCCAACTTCTCGCTTGCGGACTTGCGGGCCGCGAGGGATGCGGCCCCGGTGGCGTCGCTCCAGTCCCGTTACAGCCTCCTGCACCGTGAGGTCGAGGCGGAAGTCCTGCCGTTCTGCCGGGAGGCGGGCATCGGGTTTCTCGCGTACGAGCCACTTGCCCGAGGCGTGCTCGCAGGCCGCATGACCATCGGTCGTCGCTTTGATGCGACGGACATCCGCGCCCACGACCCCGACTTTCGTGGGGAGGGGTTCGTGCGCAGGCTCGCGGCGGTGGACAGGCTCGCGCGGGTTGCCCGCGGGCACGGACTGACCCCGGCCCAGGCCGCCATCGCGTGGGTCGCGGCCCAGCCCGGGGTGACCTCGGTGCTCGTGGGGGCCAAGAGCGCGGCGCAGGTGGCCGAGAACGGAGTAGCGGGCGACCTCGCGTTGGACGCGGAGACCCTGCGCGAGATGGACGAGGCCGTGGCAGCCGTGGTTCGACGGGAGGAGGACTAGGTCCGCGAGAGGCCGCTCCCAGAGGTGGCATGGGTAGAGGGTCGCGTCCGCGGCCACGAAGGCCCCGGAGTGCAAGGCATGACATACAAGCCCTGGGTCCCGCCCGCGGGCCCGGTCTCGGGCCAAGAGCAGGTACGCGGTCTCCATCAGGTCCACGGCAGTGGTCGGCGGCCATCGGCCCCGCAAGCCTCGGAGGATCGCAGCCTCCGCCTCGGGTCCGGCCAGAAGACGCGTACCCTCGTTCGCGAAGAAGTGGCGCGAGACCTGGACGAGGTTCAGGTGCCACAACCGGTCCTCGGACCCGGCGAGGTCCCGGTGCATTGCCTCGTACAGATCGTCAAGGAAGGGAAGGTTCGCGGGACCCACCGTGGTTCCGGCTCGGACCTCGACCCCATGGACCTCACGCAGACCCCGCCATGTCTGGACCGCGCGGTCGTATGAGCCCCTCCGTCCGCGCAGGGCGTCGTGCAACCCCGGCGGACCGTCGAGACTCACTGTCACGATGAGGTGCACCTCCGGTCGCCCCGCCCGCGCAAGCCGGGCGCACTCCACGACGCGCTCGGAAAACCACCCGCTCGTCGGAAAGTGCAGGACTGCCAAGGAGGGCGTGGTGCCCAGGACCGCCTCGAAGACCGTGCGGATGTCGCGCCGGAGGAAGGGCTCCCCGCCGGTCAGGTCCAGCCACGCGAGTCCCGGCATCGCCCTCATCAGCCGCGCCACCTCGTCCGGGGTCATCTCTTGGCCCGGCGCTAGCGACCAGGTCCGGCAGACCTGGCAGCGCAGGTTGCACCGGCGCGTCACGGCCACGACAGCCCGGATCGGACTGTCGGGCCGCCGCACCCACGTGGCGGCGTAGGCGGAAGCCAGACGGGCGAGTGCCGAGGCGTTCATCCTCCCAAGCGTAGCGAAGGAGAGACGGACGCGCTACCACCGCGGACATTGTGGGGTATCCGAGCGAGGCACGGAGGATTTCCTCGTTTTTTGACGCGAATGGACATTTGGAATAAGGTTCGTCCTTGGGGGTACCGGGAACACCCACTTCGAGGGGGACGTGGCGGTGGAATCGAGACCGAATGACAGGGGATTTGGAGTGTGGTTCGCGCTCGCCTTGGTCATCGCGACAACAGCGGGGTCCGCCCTTGCCCGCTCGGTCACGGTGGACTTCACGGGGGGGGTGAATGCGACTGTCAAGGGGGTCCACGTCCTCAAGGACTACTGGTTCGAACTCTCCGAAGACTGGGACTTCACGAGGCCGGCCATCCTCGAACTCCGATTCTCCCATTCCCCGATCCTCAAGCGCGACCTCTCGACCCTGACCGTGGCGATGAACGGAAGTCCGGTGGACAGTTTCCACCTTGACAAGACCAATCAGACGGATGCGTACGCGGCCATCTCAATCCCGGCACGCCTCCTGCGGGGGGGGATGAACGTACTGACCCTGACGGTCAAGATGCGCTCCGACCTCGAGGACCTGTGCGACGACGTGCACAACCCGGCCCTGTGGACACTGTTGGACCGCGAGTCCACGCTGACGGTGCATTACGAGGAGCGCAAGGTCATCCCGGACCTGGCCGGCTTCCCCAAAGACTACGCAAACCCGGACCTCTTGTACGGAAAGGACGAGGAGCGGGTCCACGCCGTGATCATGGTCCCCCCAGAGCCCTCGGCCGCTGAATGGGACGCTCTGGCCGGCCTGACCACCCTTCTTGGACAGTCCATAGGCCTGGGCCGGGGCGAGTTCCGCGTCATCATGGGCGGCAGGGCCGAGGCGACGACCCTGGCCAGCCGCCACATCGTCTTGATCGGCTCTTTGGCCTTCTTGCGTCCGTTCACGAGCGGGGCCTGGTCGCTCCCGATCCCCCTCGACGCAGTGGCTCGCGAGCCGGCCGGCTACCTCATGGAGTTCGCCTCGCCCTTCAACCCGGCCCGCAGGCTCCTGGTGGTCACGGGCCGGGACGACGAGGCGATCCGGCTGGCGGCGGAACACTTGAAGACCCCGCTGTCCGTGAGCGGGCTCAAGGGGCCCGTGGCCTCCTTCGATAAGCCTCCCACAGTGACGATGCCCGAGGCCGAGTGGTCCGAGGCTGCCTTCGTGGTGCGGCTGGTGGACCTGAAACTCAGCGACATGATCTTGAGGGGTAAGTTCTATCATTCCGTGAACTTCACGGTCCCCAACCCCTTCGTGGGCAAGATCAAGGAGGGGGCGTTTCTGCGCCTAGCCATGAGCCACTCCGAGCTCTTGCTCCCCCAGTCGTCGTCGCTCCTCGTCAAGGTGAACGGGGAGCCGGTCAAAAGCATCCGCCTGACCCGCGACACCGCAGCCCGGAACACCTGGGACGTCAAGGTCCCCGTGGCCTTCCTCGGCTCGCGCTTCTTGACCTTTGAACTCGAGGTCTTCATGGATATCGGCGACCCCGAGTGCTACTACTACCACCCGGAGATGGCCTGGTTCACGCTCCACAATGACACCCTCCTGTACCTGCCCGTGGATGAATCCCAGGGGGAGACGCTCGCGAACTATCCCTATCTCTTCTTGAAGTGGAATCGCTTCGACCGGCTGGTCGTCGCCCTGATGGACCCGATCAGCAATGGGGCGGTCAGTGCGGCGGTCAACGCACTCGCGTTCCTGAGCCAGAGCCTGCGAAGTCCCTCCTACGTGGATATCCGGATGACGCCGGCTAAGGCCCTGTCCGAGGCGGACCGAAAAGAGGCGAACCTCCTGCTGGTCGGGGCCTTGGGTGCGGTCATGGCCGACCCTGCGTGGATGGGGGTCCTGCCGAAAGAGCTCGTCGAGCGCTCAGAGATCCCTGGACGAGCGGACATCTTGAACACGGCCGGATTCCTCGCGCTGTCCCCGAGCCCGTTCGATCCCTCGCGCCGGGTCTTGGCCCTCGTGGGGCGCTCGGACCGCGAGATCGGGTACGCGGCCCCCTATCTGTATGCCCCTGGCCGGGTCGAGTGGGTCCGCGGCACCCTGGCCATGGTGGGCGGGGACCGGGAACTCCGGGTCCTGTTGCCCCCGGGTCCGGCGGACGCGGTCGCCCGCTTCGACCCGACCAAGGTAAAGTTCGAGGAGAAGGACGGACGCTTGGTCCCGGTGGTCGAGGTCCCAAAGCCGGTCCAGCCGCCGGCCAAATACAACCTGGCGTACCTTGTGTTCTTTGTCCTGACCCCCGTGCTGGTGCTCCTGGTCGTCCTCCGCCTTCGAGCCCTGTCCCGCGAGGGTCGGGGCCAGACCTGATGGGCGGGGGAACACCGTGGGACGGGAGGGAGGCCCAGGAAGGTTCTGCGACCCAGTCGTGAATGGACCGGCCCTGCGGCCTCTTCTTGGCGGGCGGCGGCAGTGGCGGGCGGCGCTTGCGGTGGCCGTCACAGCCTTGCTCGCACGCGATGCGCCTGCCACGCCTCTGCCGCGGGTTCGTCCGATACCGACCCTGACGCCCGGAGACCGGGTGCTCTGTCTGTACGACTCGTCCGAGGGCGTCACGGAGGGCCGCAATCCCCTCTCCGCAGTGATCGCGCCAGCCATCGCGCGCCTGGGTCTCGAGGTCCGCTGGCATGACGTGGCGAGGGACGACCTCCCTAGGCAGCAAGCCCTCGAGGGCGTGCGGGCCGTGGTCAGTGGCTTTTTGGACGGAGCCATGACCGGGGCAGCCTCGTACGCACGTTTCGTGCGGGACGTGGTCTCGCGCGGGACGCGCTTCGTCATCGTCGGGAACTACGGGGCCTGGCAGGAGGGCGGAGCGGACGGCCCCTTCGTGGACCCGGAGACCGTCAACGAGGCATTCGAGGCCCTGGGTGTGCGCTATCGGGCCCGGTGGACCTCGGACCCGACGAAGTTCACGGTCCGGCTTGTGCACAGCGCACTCGGCCCCGCGCGAGACCTGCCCTCCGAGGCGATCCGCCACTTCTATCAGTTCGACCCGGTTCGCGACGACGTGCGCGTCCTGGTGGCCGCCCGACGGAGCGACGACCCTCCGGGACGCGAGGAGCCACCGTCCGCCGCGGTCTTCACGAGCGCGAGCGGGGCCATGGTCCTCTCGCGCTACCTCTCGCCATCCGACCTCAACGATGACCCTGCGGCACTGTACTTTGATGTCGAGGCGTTCTTGCGACAGGCCCTCGCCTACACGCCACGCGAGCCAGGGACCCTGCTGGTCCTGCACGACCCTGGCTCGGAGAGGTCCCGAGCAGCCATCGAGTCGTTGCGGGCCGCCTCCTCCTACACCGGCCTTCCGATGGTTGGGGTGCCGCTTGCGGCCGCCACGCGCCTGCGGCCGATGGACCTCGAGGCCCACGTGGGCGTCGTCCTGGCTATCGTCCGCACCCCGGCCTTCGCAGGGCGGTTTTTGGCCGACTTGTTGGGGAGTTACGTGCGCCATGGGGGGCATGTCGCCTCGATCCTGCCGGTGTCGGACCCGGACCTCGCCCGCGCCCTCGGGGACACGCAACCCTCCGCGTCCGTGGAGCGCGCCTCGGGACTCGACTTGCGGGACGGGCTGTTCCCAGGTGTCTCGGGCCTCAAGGCAGGACCAAAGACCATCTGGTGGACCGTACCCAGGGCTAGGGCGCGCAAGGAGTGCAGGGTCCTTGCGGCCTCGGAGGACCCTGGCGGCCCGGACGCCATCCCCCTGTGGTGGCGCTGCCGGGTGGGCGAGGGGGAGGTGAGCGTGCTCCGCGCGGTCGAGTTTGCGGACCGGGCCTTCCTGGGCTTCGTCATCCAGGCGGTTCTGGATGCGGCCAGGGTCTGGGCCATGCCGGTGCTCGCCACTGCGGTCGAGTTCGTAGACGACTGCCCCCTTCCCATGACCGGGAGGGTCCTGCCACAGGTGGGAAAGACCGATGTTGAATTTTATTCCAATGATTTTTACGGCATGCTCATGGAAGCGCGTGAGCGCCTGGGCATGCGCCCGACCTTCCTGGCTGTCTTCTCGTACGGGGACGAGGTCCGTGGCCCCTTTGGCCCGCCCTTTGCCGGGACCACGGCCCAGGACGCGCTGGCGCTCGCCCGCCGCATCGTAGCGGACGACTTCCCAGTCGGCCTGCACGGCATGAACCACATGTCTCCGGCCCTGTCCGGGGGTGTGTCCAGGCCGTTTCCGGACGAGGCCGCGCTCGAGGAGTGGTTCACGGCGGCCCGCGAGGCGTTTGACGAGGTCTTTGGCCCGGAGAACGGGCCGTTCGTGTTCGTGCCACCCAACAACTATCTGGATGGGGCCGCGAAGCGTGCGCTGGCCCGGGGCTTGCCGGACCTGCTCGTCCTGTCATCGGTCTTCTCGGGCTCCGAGGCCGAGACGGTCCAAGACTTTGCCATGGACCCCGACCTGCCGGGGGTGGTGGACTTCCCGAGGACCTGGGCGGGCCACGTCCTCGCGGGCGAGGCGCTCGTGCAGATGGTGAACGGCATCCTCGCCCTGTCGGTGTCCTCCCACTTTGTCCACCCGGACGACCTGCTCGACCCGGAACGCTCCGGTGGGCGGACCTGGGAGGCCCTGCGTCGCGGGTTTTTGGAAGGGGCTGCCGAGGTTCGCAGGCGGTTTCCCTTCCTGCGTGAACGCACAGTCGTACAGGCCGCGACGGAGATGATTCGCATGGGCCGGTACCGCGTCATTTCGTTGGATTCCCGCCGCCTTACGGTGGAGCGGACCTCGGGGCTGGTGGACGCGGGCGTGCTGTTGGTTCGCTTGCCGCCCTTTTGCCGTCCCCATGTTCTGCGAGGAGGGACGCTTCTATCGTCCGACCCGGCCTCGGGTCGTCACCATGTCCGCATGGAGTCCCGTGTCCTGGAAGTGGAATGCGTCGAGCCACCTGTCGAGACTGGGAGGGGGCCATGACCGCGCCCGCGAGCCACGCCCAACGGTACACGCGGCAGATCGAGAGCCTGATGGAGGCCTTGCTCGGGCTGTTGTTCTTGATGGTCGTCAATGTGGTCTTCTTCGAGGACGACCCCGGGTTCCTGGACGTCCAGCCGCACCCCTTTCTGTTCTTGACGATCCTGATCGCGTCGCGGTACGGGACGTTTGATGGCTTCGTGACCGGGATGTTCTGCGCCGTGGTCTATATTTCGTACCTCTTTTATGGACGGGACTGGTCGCTCGTTGCCCAGACCTTCGAGTGGCACCGCATGATCCCGGCGTACCTATTCGTGATCATGGGGGTCCTCCTGGGCGAGATCCGCGACATGGCCAACCGCGAGGTCCTCAAGATGGGCGAACAGGTTCGCCGGATGCAAGGGCAGGTCGAGGCCGTCACCCGCGACCTGGAGGCGGTCACCCGGGTGAAGGACGAGCTCCAGCAGAGGATCCTGTCCGCAGAGGACCCGCTCTCGCAGTTCTATGTGTCTGCCCAGAAACTGTCGGTGCTTCGGCCCGAGGAGACGTACGCCGCGATCATGGACCTGGTCGAGAAGTTCACCGGCGCTGAGAAGTTCAGCCTCTACATGGTGCGCGAGCAGGGAGGGGGCATTGTGGTATCCAGAGGGCCGCAGGAGTTCGAACTGCGGTTCACGAGGGGGTGGGCAAGCTCGGACGAGTTCGAGGCCAGGTTGACCACGGAGCACCCAGCGGTCGCCAAGGCCGTGGAGACGCGTGGCCCGGTGACCGCCCGGGAGGGGAGTGCGTCGGACATCCTCGCCTGCGCGCCCCTGGTGGACCCTGCCGAGGACCGAGTGACGGGCCTGATCGTGATCCACCGCATCCCCTTTGTCCGGCTGACCCGGTTGACCGTGTGGCACCTTCAGACCATCGCGGGCTGGGCCGGCAAGACCCTGGCCGAGGCCTCGCGGTTCCACCAGGCCATCCAGGCCCGTGTGGACGACGATGTCACCGGGCTGTTTCACTACGGCTACATGTCGAAACGCCTGGCCGAAGAGTTGGAGCGCGTCGTGCGGTACGGCGGCGAGTGCTCGCTGCTCCTGGTCAAGGTGGTCGGGGCCGAGACGTTGCCCCCGGACGAGCGGCGGCTGGTCCTGAGGGAGTTCGGCTCCACCCTCAAGGGGCTTTTGCGCACCGTGGACGTGGTCGGGGCGCACCGCCTCCCAGGCATCTATCACATCATTTTGCCCGAGACGAGCCCGGCTCGGGCGGTCGTGGTGTCAGCGCGCATCAACGAGGCGTTCCGGCAGCGATTCGGCGGGCTCGGGTCGCGTTTTGCGCACCTGTCGTTGAAGATGGGCGTTGCGGGCACGTCCAAAGAGCACCCGCGGACTGAGGCGGAACTTGTGGCCGAGGCCGAGCGGTTCTCGCTCGCGTGATCAGGGGGGCCCGACAGGATGGGCAGTTTCCTGGCGGTGGCCGAGGCGGTTCTCGAACTGGAATCGCTCGTGTTTTTGCTTCACGACTTCGATGTCGGCCCATTCTGGCGGGTCTTCTTGCCGCTCGGGGCGCATCTGATCGCCCTGGCCCTCCTCGCCGTGGGTTTCCTGGGCCGCTGGGACTACAGGAGGCCACGAGACCGGGCCTGGGCCGTTACCGGACTGTGCCTTTCGCTCCCGTTGCCGTTCCTCGGGTTCTTTGGGTTCGTCGCCCTGTACGCCCTGTACGCCTCGCGCCCGCGCGGGAGCGGCGAGTTGCTCCGCGACTTCGAGGAGTACATCGCGTACGACCCGGCGGATGTGGCCTCGCCATCGCGCATCGCGGGCTCGGAGCGTTTCATCCTCGAGGAGGTGGACGTGGCGCCGCTACGGGACATCCTGGCCGGCGATGACGTGGCCCTGAAGCGGGGGGCCATCCTTGCCCTTTCGCGGCTCCCCAGGCGCGAGGCCGTGAACCTGCTGAAGATGGCCCTGGCCGACAAGAACCGAGAGATCCGCTACTACGCGGGAAACGCCCTGTCCGAGATGGAGCGCGAGTTCAACGATCGCATTTTCCGCCTTGTGCGCGAGATCGAGCGCGCCCCCACCCGGACCGAGCACCATGTCCGCCTGGCTGGGCTGGTCCTCGACTACGCGGACTCGGGCCTTCTGGACCAGGGGATGATCCGGTACTTTGCGGACATCGGCCTCAAGGCCCTCGACAAGGCTGCCCTGGTCGGGGCGTCGGACCCGAGGCTCCTTGTGCTGACCGGGCGGCTTCACCGCCTGTGCGGGCAACTGGAGCAGGCCGAGCAGGCCCTCAAGCGATACCTGGAGGCGAACCCCTCTGACCTCGAGGCCGCGGTCGCCCTGGCCGAGACCGCCTACGAACGCGGCAACGTCGCCCTGGCCCGGCAGGTCGTGGAGGAGACGCGCTTGCGCTTCCCCGAGGAGCCGCGCCTGGCCGAGCTGCGCGAGGTCCTGGGTGGGGCAATGCAGGAGAGCACGTGAAGACGGATGTTTGCATGATCACCGAGGGGTCGTACCCGTTCGTGGTGGGCGGGGTCTCGACCTGGGTGCACGACCTCCTGACGAGCCTGAAGGACGTCTCGTTCTCCCTGGTGCACATCGGGGTCTCGCGCGAGACCGCGGACCGTCCCCTGTACGAACTGCCGAAGAACGTGCTTGATTTCCGCCGGGTGCACCTGATGGAGACGGTCCAGTGGAGGGGGCCTCGGATCGCGGGGCGGCGACGGCAGGCCTGGGCGGACCTCGAGCGCTTCATCCGCGACCTCTCGCGCGGGGACCACTCCCTGCTTTCGGTCATGCTCAGGAGGTTCGAGCCTGGGGTTCCGGACGCCCTGACCCCCTATGACATCTTCCATGGGCGGGAGTTCTGGGACATCCTGGTCCGCCTGTACCGGGAACACTTCAACGGTTTTTCGTTCATTGACTATTTCTGGACATTACGATTCATGGCCCTTCCGCTATTCCGGGTTTTGTACGCGGACGTCCCGGAGGCCTCGCTGTATCACGCGACCTGCACAGGGTACGCGGGCCTGCTTGGGGCCCTGGCCGGGCTGCGCACGCGCTCGCCCCTCATCATCACCGAGCACGGCATCTACACGAACGAGCGGATGATCGAGATCACGCAGGCCCAGTGGATCTATCGCGAGAAGGCGGATTCGCCCGTCCCGACCCGGCAACTCGGGGCCTTGCAGAACCTGTGGATGCGCAAGTTCGAGGTCCTCTCGCGCATCGCCTACGACCACGCGAGCGCTGTCTTCACCCTGTATGAGGGAAACCGGCAGATGCAGATCATGGGCGGGGCGCGCCCGGAGCGCACCGCGATCATCCCGAACGGGATTGATTTGTCGCGCTTCGACGACCTGTACCGGCGGCGCAAGGAGGCGCCGAGGTCCGCTCCGCCCATGGTGGCCCTGGTGGGCCGCGTGACGCCGATCAAGGACGTCAAGACCTTCATCCGGGCCGCGAGGATGGTCGTCGAGGAGATGCCCCGGGTCCGTTTCTACGTCCTGGGGACCACGGACGAGGACCCGGCTTACTTCGAGGAGTGCGAGCGCCTGGTCCGGGTGCTGTCGCTCCAGAAGAAGGTCCTGTTCCCTGGGGCGGTGGACATGTCGGAGTACTATCCGAGGCTCGACTGCCTGGTCTTGACCAGCATCAGCGAGGCCCAGCCGTTCGTCCTGCTCGAGGCGATGCGGGTCGGGGTCCCGGTGGTGTGCACGAACGTGGGCGCGTGCGCGGAACTGGTCCACGGATCCGGCCCCGAGGACGAGGCCATCGGTCCGGCGGGGATCGTCACCAACATCCGCTCACCGCGAGAGACAGCGGACGCGATCCTCGCGATCCTGCGCGACCCGGAGCGGGCGAGGGCCATGGGCGAGGCCGGGCACGAGCGGGTTGGGCGCTACTACGTGCGCTCCCGGATGATCGAGGCGTACCACGACGTCTATCGGCGCTACTGCGGACGCGGGAGCCTGCTGCGCGACCATCCAGCCACGTGGCCAGAGTCCGATAACACGCCCGCGAAATGGGACGGCTAGGGTCAGTGAGATAGGGGGGCTTCGGTGGCCGGGATCGGGTTTCGGTTGCGGGAGATGGCGGCCCGCAAGACCTTCACCGAGTGGCTCCGCCTCTACACTTACTCGGCGGTGATCTTCTCGGGCCCGTGGCTCATCTCGATCCTTGCGCTCGCGGCCCTGTCCACCTTCGTCCTGCCCGCGATGCAGGAGCCGGAGGTCCGGCTGTTCGTCGTGACCATCGTGTACGTGTACTGCTTCTCGCTGATCACCACGGGGTTGATCCAGCTGGTCGTGACGCGCTACGTGAGCGACCAGTTTTACATGCGAAACCCAGACGCCGTGGTCCCGACCTTTGTCGGGTCCGTGGCCGTCACGGTCCTGGTCCAGACCGTCGTGGGGTCCGTGGCCCTCTTCCTTGCAGACCTCGACCTCCTCTACAAGGTCGTGGCCCTGGGTCTGTACGTGACGACCAGCGTGATCTGGATTGAGATGCTCTTTTTGTCCGCGGCGAAGGATTACGCCCACGTGGTTTTGGCCTTTGGCGTCGGGTATCTCGTCTCCTTCATCGGCGGACAGGTCTTCGGGATCGCCTTCGGGCTGGAGGGGCTCGCGATCGGGTTCCTCGTGGGGCAGGTCCTCCTGATGGTGCTCTTGATGTACCGCGTCTTCTCGGAGTACCGGTTCGGACAGGGCTTTGATTTCGCCTTCCTGGGCTACATGAGGCGTTACCCGACCCTGGTGGCGACCGGGCTTCTCTACAATATGGCCATATGGATAGATAAGGTACTGTTCTGGTATTCACCATCAGGATTGCATATTCATAGCTATTTCTATACACACTTTCCGTACGACTCTGCGATGTTCATCGCGTACCTCACGATCCTGCCGACCCTCGCGATCTTCCTGTTGCGCATCGAGACAGACTTTTATCTTCGCTACAAAAACTACTACGGGGCGATCCTCCAGAAGGCCCCGCTCGACCGCATCCTCGAGCGCAAGCGCGAGATGCAAGACGTACTCCTCTCCGCGATGCGGACCTCCGCGATCTACCAGGGGGTGGTCACGAGCGCGGTCTTCATCCTGATGCCCTTCATCGTCGCCGTTGTCGGGATTGACCCGAACCTGACCCCGGTCTTTCGCGTGGCCGTGGTCGGTGCCTTCTTCCACGGGGCCCTGGTCGTCGTGATGATCCTTCTGCTCTACTTCGATTTCCGGGGCTCGGCCCTGTTCGTGTCGGCGGTCTTTCTCCTGTCGAACGCCACCTTCACGGTCCTGACAACCTTCTCGCCGGAATCGTGGATGGGGTTTGGCTACCTCTGTGCCTGCGTCCTGTCGCTCGGGACCGGCATCGGGGTCTTCGTCAACCGCTTCCGCAACCTCGAGTACCTGACCTTCATGCGCCAGCCGCTTCGGTGAGGCGCAAGGCCATTCCAACGCGCTGCTGGCGGGGGCGTCCTCAAAAGGACACGGTCCCGAAAGCCATGGCTCCGCCTCGCGCAGGCGAGACCGAGAGGACCAGGCGACCTTGCGGGGGGGCGAGCGACGCCTCCTCGTCGTCCCCCGTGAACAAAAAGTAGGAGGCGGCGGCCATGGCCACACCGACCCCCAGGAGGGCGAACCCGACGATGTTCTCGTGGCGGTCGCGGAAGACGTAGCGGTTCCCGGCGGCATCGGTGCCCGGGTTTTGGCTTCGTTTCACGTAGTACCAGGTGACCAGGCCCACGCCCGCCGCAGTCATCGTGGCCCCGGTCCCCAAGGTGACCCAGGCCCACGTCCTGCGCGACGGGCCCGTAGGTCGAGGCTTGAGCAGGCAGACCACCTCCACGGTTTGATCCGCAGGCACCTCGAACCGGTGGATGTACGGAGGGAGCCCTTCGCGCGCGCACAAGAGGTCGTGCACCCCCGCGCGCACCTCCATCACGTCGGTCCGGTTGGGGGCATCCGCCCGCCCTCTCGGGACCATTTCGCGCTCGTCCAGTCGGACGATGACCCCCTCGAAGGAGGGGAGGTCCGTGGTCAGGACCACGCGGCCCCTCTGCTCGCGGAGCGCGACCTCGATGACACGCGAGTCCGGCTTTCCGATGAACCGCTCGACCGTGGCTGTCTCGAACCCGCTCTTCCGGAACTCGAAGTGGTGGCGGCCCCTGGTCATCCGGATGGTGCAGGGTGCGAGGTACTTCTCGACACGGTCCACCACGACCTCCACATCCGGGACGTTGGTGCGGATCTCGACGCTCACGGGCTCCGAGAGGTCCTGTCGGATGCGCGCGACCAGGTCCGCCACGCGCGCCTTCAGTTTCGCGTCCGTGGTCTGGACCGACAAGAGCACGTCCAGGGCCTGCTCCAGTTCCCCGAGCCCGCGCAGGGCCTCGGCCTTCCGCACTAGGATGTGGGGCATCTGGAACAGTTTGTGGGCGCGGTCCAGTTTGTCGAGCGCATCCATGTATCGGGAGGCCTCGATGTCGGCCTGGGCCTCCTTGTAAAGCCGGAAGGCCTCGCGTTCCTCCCGCGTCTGGGATGCGCCGGCGCCGGGCCACGCGACCCCGATCACGAACCCCCAGATCACCAGAAATCGGGCCATGAGGTCACTCCCACTTCAAAACCGGTCCGGACTTCTTCCTCGGAGACGGAGGCCGCGCCGGGGGCTTCGGGGTCGTTGTACGCGGATCCGGGGCGGCGGTCGCCTTCCTTTCCAAGGTCAGGCGCCTCACCGTTTGACCCGAGCGGACCACCTCGCTCGGGTCCAAAGTCAGATGGGCCTCGTCGAACCCCTCTGCCGCGAAACGAAGCGCAAAGGGTGGGTCTCCCTCCCGCACGGTCAGTGCGAGCGGTGTCAGCCCAAGCCTGCGCTCCCCAAGGAAGACCGCGGCCCCCGCCGGAGTCGTCTCGAGGGTCAGGGTGGCCTCTCTCGGGGGTGGCTGTGGCGGAGGGACAGGCGGCTGTGGGGGGGGCGAGTCGGCCCCGGCACCCCGTGCGGTGGCCTGGTCCTGGCCCGAGTTCCTCGGCGTCGCGTCCGAGGAGACATCCTGTGGGACTGCGGCTGGGGTCTCTCCTGCCGCAAATCCCCTTTCCTCGCCGCCTCCCTGGATTAGGGCGGCGACCCCCACCCCGGTGGCGCCCCCAAGGGCCACCACCAGGGCCACGACCACGACCCGTGACCCCGCACGACGCGGGCGTGCAGGAGCGGACCCACCGGATGGGACCGGCACCTGCGAGGGCGGCTCGATGACCGTAGAGGAATCCCGCGCCCGTCTGCGGCCCTCACGAGGCTCCCGACCGGACTGCCGCGTCGCGACCCCGACGCCGACCTGGCGCACCTGGCCCGAATCGGAGAGGGAGACCACCACGGTCTCTTCGTCCTCCTCGATGGGGGCACCCCTCGAAGGTCCGCCGAGGCCCAGCCCCGCGGCGGTGCGCGAGAGATGGACCGTGGGCGCGTCGCGGACCACAACCTGCGGGGCCTTCACTTCCCTGTCCATCGCGGGCGGGGGCGGCGGCACAGGCGCGGGGATGGCCCGGGTCGCCTCGTCCTCCCGTTCCCCCGTGTCTGCGGGCGCCCGGCCTGGGAGTAGGGTCTCGACCCGGGTGCGCGCCGACGCTTTGGGGGGCCTCGGTGGGGCGGCCACCAGGGGCCGGGCCTGGGCCGGCACCCAGGCCGCGGCGTGGTCAATCATCCCGATCAGGACCTCCGCCGACGCGGGCCTTCGGTCCCGGTCCTTGTCGAGCAAGGTGAAGACAAGTTCCCGGACCGGTTCCGGAATCCCCGCGGACCCCTCCCCCAGGGGCGGAGGGGGATCGTGGATGTGCCTCATGACCAGGGCCACAGGCGTCTCGGCCCGAAACGGCGGCGCGCCAGCCAGCATCTCGTACAGGATCACCCCGAGGGAATACAGGTCCGACCGGCCGTCCAGTGTCCGGCCCAGGGCCTGCTCCGGCGACAGGTACATGGGCGTCCCGCACACGAGGCCCGCCTGGGTCAGGGCCCCATACTCAGGATGGCCCTGAAAGAACTTGGCGACCCCGAAGTCCAGGACCTTGACAAAGTCCTCTTCACCGTAGATCTGGGTGACAAAGATATTGTCAGGCTTGAGGTCCCGGTGCACGATGCCGTTCGCGTGGGCCTCGGCCAGGGATTTCGCCACCTGCCTGGCGATGTTCAGGGCACGGCGGACTGGGAGGGCCCCCTCTCGGCGCAACAACTGCGTCAGGGTTTCACCCTCCAGGTACTCCATCGCCAGGTAGAGGTGTCCATCGTCCGAGCGCCCGAAATCGAAGACCTTGATGGTGTTCGGGTGCCTCAAGCGGCTGCTCGCCCTCGCTTCTTGGTAGAAGCGCTGAACCTGGCGCTCGTCCTTGGACATCTCGCGGTGCAGGACCTTGAGCGCCACGACCTGGTTCATCGCGACATGGACCGCCTTGTACACGGTCCCCATGCCGCCGCGGCCCACCAGGGCCGTGATCTGGTACCGGCTGTCGAAGACCCGTCCGATCAGGTCCGAGGTGTCCGACATGGGCCGCCTTTTGTCCGATAAGCCACGTCTGGGTTGCAGTATATCATTGTGGCCCGTCCGAGTCCGTCACCCACCGGGCGAGGAACTCGGCCTGGCGGGCGCACTCCTTCTCGGTGTCCGCGAGGCCCCTTTTCTCGGCAGCAGCGCCGAGGAGGGGGATCTTGACCTGGAGTTCCGTGTGATAGACGACGCGGGTCTTTGACCCCTCTGGCACGAACTCCACGCGCCCTGACAAAAAGACCTTGTCCGCCCCCCGCGTGGGCGTGATCCGCCAGGTCAGCACGCGGGCATTCGGGTCCAGCACGTTCTCGTCCACGAACTCCTCGATCTCCGAGGTCCGCAAGGGTGCCGGGACGCGCGAGGGCTCCGTGCAGCGCGCCTTCAGGCGGACACGGCCGTCTGGGTACTCCTCGCGCTCAAGAATTTCGACGGTCAACATCCCGGAATTCTTGCTCTTCTTCACGTAGAAGTCCGGGTCGCGGTACGCGGCGATGACCCGGTCCACCGGTGCGGGGATCAAGTGCTCAAATCGGACCTTCATCTTGTCCAACCTCCCGGAAAAGACGACTGGATGGTGCCGCGGCAGTCGGGGTTTGTAAAGCCCGTCGGTCTCCCCCAGGGAATGCGCTAGAATCCCGAAGCGCTCGTACCGGGTCCGTGCGGGATGGCTTCGGAGGGCGGCGAAACCAGGAAGCCGCGAAGACGGTGGGTCCTTTGGGTCCTGGTCGTCGCGGGCCTTGCCCTGCTCGTGCTTGTCGGGCTCGCGGCGGGCGCAGCGCTGTGGGTCCTTTATCACCTTGATAGTCCCTGGGTCCGCGCCAGAGCCCTCGAGGCCATTCGGGAGGCGACCGGGGTCGAGGTGGACTATGACGAAGTGGATCTGTCCTTGACGCGCGGCATCTCGCTCCGAGGATTGCGCGTCTTGACCCCACAGCCCTATCGCCCCCGCGCCCCGGTCCTGGCCGGGGTGGACCACGTGGAGGTCTCGTGGGACCTTGCCCTCTTTGGTCCCTTTCGCATCGAGCGGGTGGCCATGTCCGGGGTCCGGCTGACCCTCGTGCAGGACGAGGCAGGGTCGTCACTCGATGCCCTGCTCGACGCCATGCCGAAGCCCGAGCGCGAGCCGCCCCCCACGCGCCTGTCGCAGGGCCTGCCCATCCGGGGCCTGAACCTCGTAATCGAGGACCTGTTGGTCACGGACGTGGTTGTGGCGCGCCTGCATCTGCGTGGAGGGGAGGTCGTGCGGACCGAGACGCTTCAAGGCCTCGCGCTCCAGGGCGCGCTTCGTTCAGAACCGGGGACCGCGACTGCTTCCCTGACCGTGAAGTCCCCGGACGGCGAGCCCACGCAGATCGAGGTTCGGGAAATGGATGGGGCAGGGGCCATGGTGCGCCACGAGGTCGCCATCCGCCACGCGATACGGCTCGTCGTGGACGACCCGCTCCATGCTCGTTTCGATGTGGAAATCCATCAGGTGACACAAGATTTCAGGCCGGATTTTCCCTGGACGGGGCCGTTGCTCCAGGCCGGGCTTGCGGTGTCGTTCCACCCCGAGGAATCGCGCATCGCAATCGAGGTCACCCATGCGACCATCGCGCAGGGGGTCGCAGAGGCCTCGTTCCAGGCGGATTACTGGGATGCCCCGCACGACCAGACCCTCGCGCGGGTCTCAAAGGCCCGTGTCTCGTGCGACCTGGACCGGCTCCCCGAGGCGGTGCGTGCACTGGTCCCCCAGGTGCGCTGGAAGGGAGGGACGGTCGATCTCGTTGCGGAGGCAGTCGAGGTCCTGCGCGGATCCCCCTGGCTGCGCGTCCGGGGTCGCGTGAGCGGGCGTGTGGCCGCTTCCGAGTTCTCGGCGGTCGCGGCCGAGAGGCGTGCCGAGGTCCGCGAACTCGAGGTCCTCCTGGGCGCGGTCGAGACCCCGTCCGGGTCTTTGCGCGCCGATGCCTCGCTAGGATCCAGGCTCCTCCGGGTGCGGGAGCCACAACGCCTATTGACCTTGCGCGACGCCTCCCTGTCGCTCGGGGTTGGCATCCCCGACCTGTCGCAGGCCCTGGCCGGCGCGCTCACCGGGGAGGCGACACTGAAGGCCGGGGCTCGCATGGCCTCCGTGCGCACGGCCTCGGGCCGCATCCGTTTGGCCGACTTTGAGGCCTCGGTGTCCGCGCCACTCTCCACGGCACCCCCATTCCAGGCCCAGGGGGAGGCCCGGATGGCCGGGGTCACCTGGACCCCGTCAGCCGGCGAGCCAAGGCCCCTGCCCGGTGGGCGAATCGCGTGGACCATCGAGGATGTCGTCTTGGACCTCGACCGCCCCCAGCGCACGTTGGGCCGCCTCTCCTTGAAGGCGGGGGTCGGAGACCTCTCGGCAGAGGCGCGCCTGACCAAGGCGGCAGACCACGCGGAGTTCGCGCTGTCGCTTGCGGCCCGCTCCCTTTCGCTTCTCGCCCCATTTGCGGACCAGCCAGGCCTGCGCGACCTGCGCATCCCCTTTGGGCGAGTGGGCGTGGCCATGAAGACAGAGGGTCGGGTTACGGGCCTCGCGGCACGACCAGCCCTGGACCAGAAGGTCTCGCTCACGATGACCGGCTTCCAGGGCCAGGTGGGCGGTCACCGGCTCGAGGTCCCCTCCCTCCAAACGGACCTCGCCCTGAAGGGCACGATGGCGGACCTGCGCGTGACGGGGAGCCTCGCCGCGGCGGGGTCCCGCGTGGACGGCCGGGTCCCGTTGCGTCAGGTGGCCATGACACTGGATGCCCGAGTGACTCCTTCCGCTTCGCAGGGGCAGATGTCCTTGCGTGTCGCGGGCCGGCGCGGCCCCATGCTCGAGGCGAGCCTCGATGCGCGAATCGCCGGGTCGGAGAGGGTGCTCGCTTGGTCTGGTTCTCTCAAGGCCGAAGACCTGGCCGAGGCCGCCCCGCTTCTGCCCTCGGGACTGCGCTTTGCACTGGACCTCGCCTCCTTGCGCGCAAAGGTCGAGACGTCCGGCCAGGTGGCCGGGGTCTTTGGCCGCGGCTGGCGTCTTGTGCCCAGACTGATGGACACTGCGCGCGGCCAGGCGTCGTTTCGCGCGAGCCTGCGTGGGCTCGCGTACCGCACGGAAGGGCTCGAGGTCGAGGCCCCGGAGGTTGAGGTGGGAGTCGAGGCTGCCCGCCTCGAAGGACCCGCGACCCTATCCGCCTTTGTCCGGTATCCCTCGCTGAGCGTGGACCAGCGAGTCCGGCGGTTCGAGGTCACGGGCGGGGCTCACCAGGTGAGGGTCGAGACAGACGGGGACCCAGCGGCAGGCGAGGTCCGGGTGGACCTCGCTGGGACCATCGCCCGACTGGCCCACGACGCCTCCGCGAGATACCCTGTGGAAAACGCCTCCGTACAGGCCAGGGTCCGTGTCTCGCGCCTCGACGCGATGCGGGTGGACGATCTGGTCTTGGAGAACCCCAGCGGCGGCACTCGCCTTCGGGCGAGCCTGGCGCTCGATGACCTGGGCGGCCGGCTCCCGCAGGGCCTCCATGCGGCCTGGGACCTGGTCTTGGGCCGCCGCTCCCTGACGGTCACCGGCACGCTGGAACAGCGCCTCGACCCCCTCTCGCACGAGTCGTTCGCAACCTCGGGGGCCGTCAGGGTCTTGTTTCGCGTCCAGTCCGGGGACCGCTCGCTGTTCCGGGTCGCGGCCTCTATCGAGGCCCAGAAGGTGCGCCTGGAGGTCCCGCAGGCCCGCATCGCCGTGCGCGGGCTGAACGGGACGATCCCCATCGAGGAGGAGGTTGCCGTCGGACGGGACGGGCGCCCCTCGCTGATCCTGGAGTCCGACCACAACCTGTTCTCGCGCGTGAGGTTCCAGGACCAGCACCCCTTCTTGACGGGCGGGGGGTTTGTGGCCGCAGACGGGCTGGTGCTCGGGCCCCTCGAGGTCGGGCCGGTCGCCGCAAACCTGCGTATCCTGCGCAACCTTGTGAGCCTGGACCAGATGGAGGCTGTCTGGCGGGAAGGGAAGGTGACGGGCCAGGTGGTCGTCGAGTGGCACCCTGGGGACCCTCACGTGGCGTTTCGAGGCAAGGTGACGGGGATTCGGCCCTCGGGCAGCGACGAGCGCCTGGATGCCAACGCTGCGTTGGACTTGCACCTCGGACGGCGGGAGGTCGAGGGCCGTGTCCACTTCGTCCGCATCGGGCGGCGCCACCTATTGGACCTGTTGGACGCCTTCGACCCCTACCGCGAGAACGTCTCTGCGAACCGCATCCGAAAAGCCCTACAATACGGCTACCCGAAGTACGCGAGGGTCCGCGTGAACGGCGGGTTCTTGAGCGCCAAGGTGGAACTCGGCGGGCTTGGGGCCGTGGTTCGGATAGACGAGGTCCGAGGCATCCCGACCGGGCCCTTGTGGACTCGGGCGCTCGGGACAGCGGCCAGATAGGAGGCCGCAGCCCGACCGGGGCGCTCGCGAAGGAGGCAGGATATGACACGCGCTTGTTGGCTCATGGGTTTGGGGGCGCTCGCCTGCGTGAGGCCACCCACGGTGGTCCTGGTGGACCGCAAGACCGCGCTCGAGGAGCAGGCCGCGGCCGAGATGCCGGAGGAGGAGCGCGCGCTGCTTCAGGCCGGCCTGTCCCCGAGGCCTCTCCCCCTGACGCGCAGCCAGGTCGAGGCCGCCGGGGTTGGCGGGACATCCTTCGAGGCCGTGGTGCAGGCGTATCAGTCCCTGCGCACGGACCAGCCACTGGTGGACGCGCTGTTGGTCCGCCGCTGCCTTGGGGAGGGGATGGATGGGCTCCTCGTGCAGACCCCGGATACATGCGTGGGGGAGGTGGACCCTTCGGTGATCGGACCGCTCGTCCAGAGGGTCAATCGGGAGCGGAGACAGGTGTGGGCGTACATGCTGTCGAGGGCCCAAGGGGCGACCGAGGACGAGGTGCGCCGCTCCTGGCGCGAGAGGCACTTCCCCCTCATCGTGTGCGGGGGGCAGGTCCAGGGGGCTGACGGGACATGGGGGGTGAAACGATGCGACGAGAAGTAAGTGGCCTGACTCTGATCGCGACGGTCCTCGGGTGTCTTCCAGCCTATGCAACGACTCGCGACGAGGTCCGCAGGCCCGTGCGCCTGACCGCGGGCGAGTCTAACCAGTTCATGGGGGTTTTGGGACCCGACGGCCACACCCTCTTCTTCGCGAGCGATGAGGCAGGGACCACGCAGATCTTCTTGCAGGACGTGCGCGGCGGTGGGCCAAGGCTCTTGCACGACTTCGATGGGGACGCCATCTGGCCCAAGCCCTCGCCCGACGGGCGCTACCTGTTGTTTTTGTTCTACCGGGACGACGCCGCGGGGGACGCGTGCCTGTGGGACCTCGGCAGGGGGGAGATGCGCTGCCTGACCGGGCCCGAGACCGCGGACCTCCAGGCCTTCTGGTTCCCGGACGGGCGGTCGGTCGGCGTGGTCCAGCGGGGAGCGCTGCACGCGGACATGGTCTTGCGCCGCATCCCCGTGTCGGGGGGCGCCGGTGATGTGGTGGTGGACAGGAGCCTCTCCTCGCCCGCCGTGTCTCCGGACGGGCGGTTTCTCGCCTACATCCCGGTGGACCGCCTGACCGAGGAGGTCGGGGTGAGTTTCGCGATGCGCGTGGGTGCCGGGATCGAGGTCAGGCGGCTCGGGGAGGGCGGGTCAGCGCTCGTGTTCAAGCCGGACCTGCCGGGCGTCTGCGGCTTCCCCGCCTTCTCCGCAGACGGGAAGTGGCTGTACTTCACCCAGTACCTCAATGACACGAACGGGGACGGGACGATTGACGGAAACGACCATGGGGTCTTGTTCCGCATTGCCTTTGACACCTCGCGGGAGGACCCGTTTGCGGGGGCGTCCCCCGAGCAGTTGACGAGCGCCCGCTGGAGCTGCCAGTACCCGGCCCCCGCTGCGGACCGGCTCGTGATGACCTGCTCGTATCAGGGCTCCCTGGACATCTATTCGCTCCCGCTAGAAGGGGCGGTTCCTCGCGTGTGGGGGGTGGACCGCATCGAGGCCGAGGTCCGCGCGAGCCGGGACCACTGGGAGCGGCTGCTGCTCATCGGCCGCGCCGCCTCGCTGGAACCGGACCCGGCCCGCCGGATCGAGTGGCTGCGCCGGATGGCGCACCTCCACCTCGAGGTTCGGGAGTTCGCGTCCGCCACCTTCTACGCCAATGCCGTGGCGGGGCTTGCGGGAGAGGGGAGCCCCGCTGCCGAGTGGGCAAGAGTCCTGCTCGAGGTCATCCGCCACCGCGAGGCCGAGGCGAGGCTCGTACAGGGCCAGTTGAGCGAGGAGTTTGTCGAGGGGGAGCGCAAGCGCCTTGCGCGGCTTGCGGCGGTGACATCCTCGGACGAGTCGGTCCGGGCTTTGGCCCAGGTGGCGCGCGCCGAGGTCCTCGATGTGCTCGGGGACGAGGCCGGGGCCGAGGAGGCCATGGCGTGGGTGGACCTCGGGCGCCTCGACGACTGGCAGGTGGTCCTGATGGCAGGCAGGCGCCTGATCGAGCGTGCCCTGTTGCTCGGGGACCGGGACCGGCTCCTGGAGACCTGCGCGACCTTGAGCGCGCACCCGGCGTTGGACCTCACGGATCGCCTGTTCTTCGCAGGGGCGTTCACGGAGGCTTTGCTGCGGGGCGTGCCGGAGGGCGAGCGAGCCGCGCTCGTCGAGGCCAGGCTTGCGAAGGCCGAGCCTGGCTCGGAACTCCGCCTGCGCCTCGAACTCGAGCGCTGGCTCCTCGGGGTCGGCCAGCGGGACTCGGAGGAGGTGCGCAAGGGGGTCTTCGATTTGTACAAAGGGGTGAAGGACCTGGAGCGCCGGAAGGCCCTGGTCCTCACGACCGCTCGCCGCGCTGCTAGCGCTGACGATGAATATCTTTTGTACGAATTCACCAACTCGTTTGTGTCGTGGCTCAAGCGGAGCGAACCAGAGAGACGGCACGCGGAGGACCTGTACCGCCTGGTCATCCTTGAGCGCGCCTACACCAAGTGGGCGCGGGGCGAGGTCTCGGACGCACGGGGGCTCTTCTTCGGGGCCACGCTCCAGGGCGACATCCTCGAGGCCCACATCGGCGCCATCGAGGCGCGCCTCGCCGAGGGCGGGCAGGACCTTTTGGAGCAGTACCGCAACCGCTTCAGGGAGGAACCGGACGCGCCAGTGCTCGCATTCGTTCGGGCGTATCTCGTGGCGCGGGATTTGCCCAAGATTGCGGACCCGGCCCGCCACGAGGCGCAGGTCCAGGAGGCCCTCGGCCTGTTGCGAGTCGCGGCGGACGCCTTTCCCAATGCCTTCGAGGTGCACCATTTGTGGGGCTACATCGCGCACCAGCGCTTCTTGAGAACCAAAGACACCCAGGCAGCCCAGGAGGCCCACACTCACTACCTGTTGGCCCTGGACCTCGCCCGGGACAACCCGCGTGCCCTCGCGGCCCTGCACGAAGCGGAAGGGCTACTCCAGTCGGAACTCGGAAACCACGCCGGGGCACTCCGGCACTTTGACCGGCGCGCGGCCTGGCCCTTCTTGGACCCCGTGGCCGAGGTCTCGCACCTCATGGCCAAGGCCCGCTCGCTCTTTCATGTCGGGCGCGATGAAGAGGCGGCTTCCCTCGCGGACAGGGCGCTTCACCTCGTGTCGGCGGAGCCTGGCCTTGCGCGCTACCGGGCGTTCTGCCTAGACCGCGCCGCCTTGTATCACTTGAGCGCGCGCAACTTCGAGCGGGCGGCGGACCTGTATGAGGCGCGCATCCGGCAGGGGGAGGCGGACGAGGGGGCCTGGAACCGGGTGAAGGCCCGCTTGGGGCTTGGGGCCTCGGCCATTGGGGCCCGGCAGTTCGAGCGGGCGATTCGCGCGCTCGGTGAGGCGAGGGATGCGATCCGGTCGGCCCCACCGCTGTCCGAGATGGGCGATGGGGGGCGACCCCGGACCATGCTCGGGCAGGACTTCGTGGGTCTTATCGCGGCCTTGCGTGCGCAGGCCTTCGCTGGACTCGGGCGTTTCGAGGAGGCCATCGAGGAGATGCGGGCGCGCAGGGCCGTGGTGGCCGAGCGGTTGCGTAGGCTGAACCTGGACGAGGACCTTCTGGACCTCGCGACCGCGGACGATTTCCTCGCGCGCTTCTTGTGGCAGGCGGGCCGCGAGGCAGAGGCCGCATCCCACGTGGTCGCGGGCCTGCGGGCGGTCCGAGAGTTCGAGGAGCGCACGGGGACCGTGGTGACGCCCATCCGGAACCGGCTCCTCCTCGCATATGGCGAGATGAAGGCCGCGGGCGGGGAGGCCGCGAGAAGTTTGCCCGCGGACCTAGAGGGGGAGATGGAACGCGTGTATGAATTCATGGTCGCGCACCCGAACCCGGCCTGGGAGGGGGACCGCTTCCTGGTCGGGCTCACCTTGGGGATCTTGGACGCCCAGTCGGCGGGGAGGGAACCATGAGGTACGTGGTTTTGTTCGCGGGGCTTGTGTTCGCGGCGTGTGGGGCGGAACAGGGCGGAGGCACAGACCTTGAAGGCGGGGGAGGCTGGGACACTTCGGGAGGCGGAGGCTCCTTTGACCCGCTGTACAACGCCTATCTCTACCGCTGTGCCTTCTGCCATGCCCCCGGGGGGCCGGGCCGCACCTCGGACACCGAGGCCACGCTCGACTTTACGACCGTGGACACCGCGTATTCCACCATTCGGTGGGGGTCTGCCTCCGGGCTTCAAGGGAATCAGGAGGCTTGTAACGGGGTGCCTTTTCTGGGCCCGACCTACGAGCAGAGCCTTCTCGCCGCGGTTTTGGACGAGGAGGTGCGTGCCGCGTTCATGGCGCCTGGTCGCCCGGAGTGCAATGGGCAAGAGGGCGTGGTCTCGGACATGACCCTGAAAGTCGGCAGTGCGCCGTCCAGTACATTCCTTCAATCCCTGCGCGAATGGGTCCACGCGGGGGCCCCGAGGTAGGGGATGGCCGAGGTCGAAGCCGCATCCCGCCCCGCGACCCAAGGGGCGTGGCAGCGGGCACGCGCGTGGCTGTGGGCCTCCTCGGGGGAGTCGGGGTGGCTTTGGCGGGCGGGCATTCAGGCCCTCCGGGTCGCCTGGCTGTCCCTCGAGAACGCCCTGGCCAACCGCCTTCCTTTCCAGGCCTCGGCCCTGACCTTCGTCACCCTGCTCGGGATGGTGCCGGCGCTCGCGCTCGTGTTCGCGCTCGCCAAGGGGTTTGGGTTTGCGGATACCTTGCGCGACCTGCTCATCGAGAACTTCTCGGACTATCAGCGAGAGGTCCTCGAGCGCATCCTCCAGTATGTCGAGAACACCAAGGTCGGGACCCTGGGCGCAGTGGGGCTTGTCCTTCTGCTGGTGACGGTCGTAAGCACCATCGCGAGCGTCGAGGATACCTTCAATCATATCTGGCACGTGCGGGAGCAGCGCCCGTGGGGCCGTAGGGTGACGAACTACATCTCGATCCTGGTCGTGGTCCCCCTCCTGGTCGTGGCCGGGGCCGCGATGTGGGCCGGGCTTTCCTCGAACGCGCTCGTGGCCTGGCTCAAGGAGACCGCCGTGATCGGGGACCTCGCGCGCCTCGGGATGAGATGCGTCCCCATCGTGGCCCTGTGGGCGGGGTTTGCGTTTCTTTACACCTACCTGCCCAACACCCAGGTCCCTGTACGCTCGGCCCTGGTCGCGGGGTTGTTTGCGGCGGTGTTGTGGTGGGCCTTGCAGACCGCCTACATCCGATTCCAGGTCGGGGTCGCGAAGTACAACGCGATTTACGGGGGCTTCGCCTCGCTGCCCCTCTTCATGGCGTGGCTTCAGGTCTCGTGGACGCTCGTCCTGGTCGGCGCGGAGGTCGCGCACGCGCACCATCTGTGCCGCTCCGGCTTTCTCCCGCAGGGGGTTCGCAAGGCCCTGACCCCGCACGAGAGCGAGGCGCACGCGCTTCGCCTGATGGAGTGCGTGGCCACCCGCTTTGATCGCGGGGAGCCCCCGCCCCGTGCCTCCGACCTGGCCCCTGTCCTGGGCCTGGACCCCGGCGAGGTGACCAGCCTGTGCATTCCCCTTGTCGAGCGCGGGCTTCTCCAGGAGACCGGCGATGTTCGAGGGTACCTCCCCGGTCGCTCCCCGGACCGGATCACGCTCGCGGACATCGTAGATGCCGTACATGGCCGCGGTCCGGGTGCTTCCGACTCCCCTCGCTCGTTGGCCCTGCTTCAGGCCGCGGACGAGGAACGCTTACGCCGCCTCGCTCGCATCACGCTCCTCGACCTGGTGCGCGGGCAGGATGCGTGAGCGGCTTGCCCAGGATCACCTCCGGACGCCATCCTCGCCCGCACGGCTGCCAAGGTCCGATGGTCGAGCGGTTACGGGTGCAGCAAACCGGGTGCGATTCACTGAGGCGGTCCCCTGGAACCAGCCCTCACGAGGTGCCCCAGTTCCTTGAGCACGTTCTTGACGGCCTGCTCAAAATCCGACTGCCCAATGGCCCGACGGGCAGCCGCCGCCCCAATCGCGGCGCGCAGGATCGCGTTCCGGATATACCCTCCGGTGATTTCGTAGTTTGCCAGGGCATCGAGATCCACATCTGGTGCAAGCGGGGCTTCCTTCGGGATGAGGACCTGCCATCGTTTCTTTCTTTCCGCACGATCTGGGGGGCGGAAATGCACCTTGAACTGAATGCACCTCTAGAACGCCTCGTCAATCGCCTCGAAGAAGTTTGTGGTCAGGATGGTGCGGAAATCCCTCGACCGTAAGGCATCTTTCTGCCAAAGCCCCACTCCTCGAAAATGACTCGTCTGGTCTTCGCCATGGCGAGGAACTCGCGCAACATCTGCATGGTCTCATCAGGCAGGACGATGTCGTTCCATCGAAAGCCAAGAGAGATTCTCTGGCCTAGAACAGAGAGTCGGGTGGTGACTACCCGGTCGCATGCGACGAGGATGTCATGCTGAGTCACCTTGCCATCCACGGGGTCACGCCGTGTCGCCGCGTCCAGGGCCAATGAGGCCGCGTGACGGATCATGCTGGGGGGTCATGGAGAACAGTCCCGCTACAAAATCCAGCGATACGTCGTCAGCGAGTCTCTTGCCAGCCAGTGCCGTCTCCCAGGCAACGAGCCGTCCTTGTCGGCCGGTCATTGGAATCACCCGAGTGACCGTGGCTGGGGGAAACCTGTCTTCCCAAAGGACACGCTCCTGCGCGCCAATGACGAGGGGGACCGGGAGGTCTTTCACCAGTCGGGCAAGGGAATAAACCCAAGGACCCGGGACTTCCAACCCCGAGCCACCGTCAAGATACAGCAGGGCGTCGCGGAGCCACGCCTCCCTGAGCACCACTCGGAGGATGTCGTCTTCCACGATCTTGAACGCGTCGCAATAGAGCAACGGCTTGCCCATAAGGTAGGCAAGAGCTGCGGCCGTGTCCCGCTTTCCAACGCCCCTTGGACCGTACAAAGCCAGCCGAAGTCTGTCGAGGTCACCGGCCATGGTCTCGAGGTCTCGTTGCAGGTCCCGCGGAAGAAACAGGCCGTCAAATCCACGACTGGGTCGATCCCACTCATACACCCCACTGAGCCATTCATCGGGGTGATCCTCTCCGAGCGCCACGGCCACCACGCCCGACGCCAGTCTCGGCTGGCGGGACAGAAAACCCATCTCGTTCTCCGCCCTTCCATCTGGCGAGGGAGGCCCGAGGAGCACTAGGAGATACTCCCGCAAGGAGGATCCGGAAGATAAGGCCTTCCTGAGGGCTAGCAGGCCCGCATCGTCCAGTCTCAGTAGCCTAATGTGGAACCCCACATCCGGGGGCCGACCGTTGAAATCGTCATGAGCCAGGGTGAGCGCTCTTGCACATGTAGGCTCCGCCGCCGCGAGGAGAAGAACCAACAGAAGGTGCCTGACCGGTTCCGTCACCTCGAGACGCTGGCAGATGAGGTTCCAAGGAAGCGTCGAATCGGAAAATCGCGCATCGTTCTGAAGCCGCATCTGTCGTATTTCTTCGTCGAGGGGATGCGGACCGATCGGGCCCTTCAGAAAGGCGAGAACCTCCTGGATGGACGCCCCCAACGGAGGGTTCACGACAAAGCGATCACTCCCGGCTGGGTCCAGCAGCCTTCGCAATCATAGACGGAGCCAGCATGTTTCGGCCTCCAACCATGCCATGATGGGGCCTCTGAACGTCCGATCGGTGGGTGTCATCGCCTTTTCTGTCAGCGAGTCGGCGTTCGCATCCCTCAAGGAATCCTCCGTGTTTCAACGTCCAGGTTCGAGTTCGCCCGACGGACCGCCTGCAAGAACGCCCCAGGCGTCTCGATCGCCGCTACCGGTATCGAGAGTACCGCGCGACCCGAGGTGTCATGGAAGGTAAACTCCCGGACGCGGATGAGGGCCACCCCAGGGGTGATCCCCACAGGCACCTCCCTGACGCGAATCTGGGTAAAGCGGGTCAGTGGGTATTCCCGCTTGAACCGAAGTCCCAGAACACGACGCTCCACCGACAAAATACCTTCTTCATCAATGCCAATGATATACGTCGGTCCAGTCACAACCCGGTAGATCGTGTGCAAGGCGAGTAGGAAAAAGGGCGCCCCAAGAGCGAGCAACCACCAGGCGCCCTCTTCGGGCCACAGGGCAGCCACTACCATCGCGATGCCGACCGCGAAGGCAACAATGACCCCCGCTCCAAACCATTGAAGGCATGACATTCTGGTTTGAGAATAACATGTGGACCCGGGCTTCATCGCTCGAGACGGGGAATATGCGCTCACGCAAGCCGCTCCGTGCGCGCCACTGCGAGGTACGCCCAGTAGCCGGGGTCCTTCCACATCCGGAGGGGGACACGACATTGTTGCATGAAACTCTCCAAAGGCGCCCCCGTGTCTATCTGAAACATCCGCTGCGCGCTCTTCCTTGGAGAGCCCGTCCGAAGGTCCGTACTGAACCAGCAGCCATTGGCGAGAACTCCGGTGACGACCGACCCGTCGAACTGCGCGTCCGTTCGGAAGGCGCAGTTCCACGGAGGCGAGGCCCCGTCGGCGACCGAAAGCCCGACACTGCCCGCAAAGGATGCCTCCTTGTCGCCATCCACCGCGTCAGTCATCCACGAAACTAGGTTCAAAAAATGAAATGGCGGAAACTGGTCCGGGATGGCCATGGCTATCCATCCTGGATCCGGCCCGAATATCGAGACCTCGAAGATGCCTTCGGGCAGTCCCCACACGCTCCTGGCCATCTCGCCATACTCGCAAAGACACTTCGTGGTCTTGTCCAGGTCTAAACTGCGGACGAAGAGGGTGCGCCTGAGCCCAGGTGGCCAGTCTTTCGGCTGAGCAGCGACCGCGTGAGCCTTCGGGGACTTCTCGGCCCCACCTAGCAAGGACTTGAGCCATTCAGCAAAGCCCACGACCATTCCCTCCACAAACGAGGCCCTTCCACCGTCGCAGACCCTACCCTGCCAACCCTCCAAGGCGGGTTTCCGCGTCCAGGAGGCCGCCCGGCCCGACCGCTTGCTGAGACCCCCGAGCACCGTGGCCCAGGTCGGGCGGAGTACATCAGGTAAAACACAAGTCCCACTTGCCAACCATTGTCAACGCCCGCCCGGGTTTGTCTAACCTGTTCCCCCGGAGTAGCGGGACTACTTCTCGTCCGGATGAGTCAGCATCTCCTCCCCCTATCGCCTGAACAAGATCCTCGACCGACTTCGAGGGAACGCTCTTGACCGTTTCATACAGAGCAGCCCGTTGAGAAGAAGTGAGGCCTCTGATACCCATCTGTGCGACCTGGCGCTGGAAGGTGTTCCGAGAATTCGGTCCAGGCGAGACATGCGCGATCCAGGCTGTGTCGAGGCTCCCGCGGACGGCCTGCAGGGCCCAACTGATCAGGCCGGCGCCAAGGGCCGTCACGACAAACTCCATCAGATTGAAAGACTCGCCGTAACCGTTCACCCCCGTCATCGGGGCCAAGGGTAGGGTGGCAAGGCGACTGGAGCGTTGGCAAGAGGCAGCGAGCGGAGGAGGATCGAGGCCGGTGGCGGCATGGCGACAGGCGAGTTCGAGCCAGTCGAGGGGATTGAGTCCCCGGCGCCTGGCTGTCTCGAGCACGGTGCGGATGCGTGAGACGAACCGGCTGCCCCGCTCGCTCCGGGTCCCGAATGGGCACTTCCGCCACAGGACCGCCGGGCGAAGCGCCCTCTCGGCCTGGTTGTTACAGACATCGCCTTCGGCGATGTTAGAGACATCGCCTTCGGCGATGTTACAGACATCGCCTTCCACTCTCACAAAGGTCCACAGGGCCTCCCAGTGGTCCCACAGGTCCCTCGAGAGGGCCTGGAGTCCCGGGTCCGCGCTCTC